>Ga0308172_1000025_pt1 | contig 378809 bp, 360 predicted proteins | sample PhyGR2_FD_202134 | JGI IMG/M metagenome (GOLD analysis project Ga0308172, IMG submission 202134) | Phyllosphere microbial communities from UC Gill Tract Community Farm, Albany, California, United States - DLSLSG.R2 | ecosystem: Host-associated > Plants > Phyllosphere > Unclassified | place... | reverse complement strand
ACGACCCCATTCGGCGCTGTCGCGCCGATGCGGACGAGAAGGCCTCGCTCTTCTCGTCCGTCGACGCCGGCGAGCTGGCGGCGCATCCCCCAGGCGAGCGAGCCGAACTCAAGGCGCGACGCCCGCGATGCGCATAAGGTCCTCCACGGACAGCGGTGCGGACCGATAGGCGATGGCCGCATGGGCGGCACAGAAGGCTCCGCGTTCAGACGAACGACCGCAGAGCCTGAAGGCGGCGTCACCCGGTTCGCCATACGGCCAACGGCAATCCGTCCGCCTCACCGACAGGATGGTCGCGACGCCGTCGGGCGGCGGCTCGGGCGGGACGCGATGCGCCGTCGCACGCTGAGGCCGGTCGCCTGTGCGCACCTCCGAGAGGCCGAGGCGAGCGACCTTGCCGAGGACGGCGTTGCGGGTGAGGCCGCCGCCGAGCTCCTGGGCGATGGTCTCGGCGCTCCGCCCTTCGGGCCACAGGCGCTTCAGCAGATTGATACGGTCTTGGGTCCAGGCGGACATGGCGGTCTCCTTCGTCGAGCCCCGATGGCTCGCCCGACCGCGCCCTTCCTCCGGCCTTCCCGTCGCAAGCACGAAGAAGGGCCCGAGGCGCAGCGCGCCCGGGCCCTTCAAATCTCCTCTTCGGATCAGAACGGGATGTCGTCGCTGAGATCGTAGCCGCCGACCGCCTCGACGCCGCGATCGGTGACGCCGGAGCGGTCTCCAGACGGTTCGCCGGCGACGCGCCGGTTCTTCAATCGGATGTCACTGACGACAAGGCGAAGGTCGTAGTGCTCCACCCCGTCCTTGCCGGTCCAGGTGTCGTTTTCGACATGGCCCTGAATCACGACACGGCTGCCCTTTCGGGCATAGGGCTGGATGTAGTTCTCAGCCGTCGCCTCGTTGAAACAGATGCAGTTGAAGCCGGTGGTCCGCTCGCCGGGTTCACCGTTGGCGCGCCGGAAGCGGGTGGTCTCCACGACGCGGAAGCTTGCGCGCGTCTTGCCGGAGCCTTGCGCGGACAGAATGGACGGGCCAGCGGCCAGATAGCCTTCGAGGGTCAGGGTTTGCATGGTCAGTCTCCTTGCAATCAGGATGAGGGGTGAGGATCAGGCGGCGGCGCGGTCGTCCGCCGCGTCGGCGCTCGCATCGGCCTGGCGGTCTTCCGCCCAGTCGAGGACGGTGAGCCGATTGATCACCAGTTCCTTGGCCGTCCGCTCCGACCCGTCGCGGGCGGTGTAGGCGGTGTCGATGAAGGCGCCGATCACGACGGCCTCGCACCCTTGCGCCAGCCCGCGCGCGATGACCTTCTCGTTGAGGCCCTTCGACCAGCTGACGCAGTTGACGCCGACCAGCCGGGACTTGCCGGCACTGTCGGTCCCGCGCTGTTCGAGCAGGCGGAAGACCGCCTTGCCGAAGTCGTCGCTGATCTGGGGGTCGGCCGCGAGGCGGCCCGTGAACACCATGGTCTGCATGTCAGTCTCCTGTTGATCCGAAGCCGCCGGGGAGCCGATCTCCCCAATCCCGCTTCGCCCGGGACCTCCCTTCCTCCTTAGCTCCCGCCCGGGCGCTTTCGCCCGGACGTGACCGCCTGGACTGTCGCTATCGATCCGCTTTCGCGCGATGCTGGGGCATGTGCGTTCTCACCCTCGCCTGGAATATCCATCCGGACTGGCTGCTCGTGGCTGCGGGCAACCGGGACGAAGCCCATGCCCGCCCGTCCGCGCCGCTGGCGCGCTGGGGCGACGGGTCGGGCGTCATCGGCGGGCGCGATCTTCAGTCCGGCGGCATGTGGCTGGGCGTCTCCGAGCCCCATCCCCGCTTCGCCGTCGTCACCAATGTCACCGGACAGGGCGCGCCGAATCCCGACCGGCTGAGCCGCGGCGGGTTGGTGTACGACGCGCTCCTGAGCCGTGCGCCCTTCGACTCCCCGGAGCTGAGCCGCTTCAACCCCTTCAACCTGATCGTCATCGCCGAAGACGCGGCCATGGAGCGGACCAACCGCCCCGAGCCGCTGTCCCGGTCTCTGGCCCCGGGGTGGCATGCGCTTTCCAACGGTCTTCTCGATGCGGCGTGGGATCGGAAGGAGCGGTTAACCGAGGCCGCACAGGCCCGGCTCGCGGCGGCGGCCGGGCAGCCCGAAGGTCTTCTCGAGAGCCTCGACGATCGCGAGCAGGGACGACCGGCCAAGGTGGACCGGCCGATCTTCCTCCTCAACGACCTTTACGGAACGCGATGCAGCACCGTGGTCGCCGTGGATCGAGCCGGGCGGGGCCGGATCTGGGAGCGACGATTCGATGCGGCCGGCGCCGTCACGGGGGAGACGGAGATCGCATTTCATTGGCTGATCTGACGAAGTCGGCTCTCGATTTGCTGGCGGCGAGGCGTCGTCTATGCGGTGACTTTCCGGCACTGAAACGAAAACTCATTAGCTTCGCCGTCCATGACCAAGGCCCGCCGCGACGATGTCGCGACGGGCCTCTTCGTCTTCGCGCCTGGATCAGGCGGCGTCGTTAAGCGCGGCCTCGCCTGCAGCGGTGACCTCGAAGGCGCCGACTCCGTCTTCAGCATCGCCTTCACTCTTTTCTGCCGCGTCGCTCTCCGGATCGTCGATGTCGGGCGGTGTGGTCCAGGACAGGCTGACCGGCGCCCATCCCTTCTCGGCCGCATTCTCCTCGACCCAGAGGATCAGATCGGCCTTCTTCAGCAGGGCCGCTTTCACATCGGCCCGGTCCATCTCTTCCAGCATCTTCAGCAGCAAGGTCTTGGAATGCGGCTTCAGGAACTCGGCGTCCGGGGTCCAGTGCAGACTGATGTCCGCGCCGCAAAGCTCGGCGATTTCGGCGGCTTCGGCCCGGGCCGACTTGCGGATCAGGGTGGTCCGCTCCTCCCGAACATCCAGGGTGAGGGCGGTGAGCTCGGCCAGCAAACCCATCTTGTCGCCATGGGCGAGACCATGCACCCAGGCGATCACCGTCTGGCCCGACGCCTCCCAGGCGGCGCGTCGATCGTCGAGCCTCTGGCGGACCTCGCCGTCCAACGTCTCGATGACGCGACCGCCGGTCGGCTTGAAGGCGGACGCGGTCAGGGCGAGGGCGGACTCGGACCTCTGGCCGAAGGTCCTGACGGCCAACTGGTTGAACAGGCGGGCGATCAGCGCCGTGAAGGCGACGCCGGGATCGTCGGCGAGGGCGCGGATCAGACCGCGGGTGGCCACGTCGGTGCGCACGGCGTGAAGGGCGTGATTGACGCCTTCGGTCTCGGGTTCCGGCGTATCGACCTCGGGCGGCCGGTAGACGGGAGCGGCGGAGATGCCCTCTGTAGTGGCGGTAACCTGATCGTCGGTCTCGTCCTCGACTTCCGGTTCAACGGGCGTGAAGCAGCGGACTTCGATCCCGGTGCGCACTGCGGGGCGCAGGACCAGGGTCGTGGCTGCGCGGCCGCTCCATCCCGCCTGATCCATGGCCAGCCGAGCGCGGATCATGACATCGAGCGCAGCGTCCACCGCCTCGGCGTCGGTCGTCTCCGTCAGGACCGCCTCGACCCCGTCGACGGCGGCGTTGAAGGCGTCTCGCTTATCGCGGTAGTCCGCCATCTCCGCGGCCGGAAGTCTGCCGCCGTAGACGTAACCTGCGGCTTCCAGATCGTCCGGCAGGTCCGGTTCGGGGCCAGCCGTGACGTGGACCGCCAGGCCCTCGGCCTCGTAGATCAGGGCTACCTCCCTTGCACGTCGGGTCCAGACCTCGGTGAGAATGGCTGGGTCCAGCAGCACCGGCGGCAGCTCGCCGAACAGATCGGTCTCGGTGCGACCGCCCGCCTCGGCGTAGCGCTCCGGGCCGATGAGGGCGAAGCGCGGGTCGCGCGCGGTGACGCGAGCCTCGTCGAGCTTTTCGGTCACGCGCCAATCCTGGAAGCCGTGACCGTCGAGAGTCATCCGGGCCAGGTCCGCCTGCTCGTCGGGGTCGGAAAGCCGGGCGAGCAGGCGCGCCTGGCGCAGATTCAGCCGGCCGAGCCGAAGCGCCTGCAGGGCGACATCCGGCAGGGCGGAAAGCGCCGCAAGACGCTTGATGTCGATTTCCGCGTATCCCAGCGCCTTGGCGATCGAGGGCACGCCGAGTTTGGTCTTCAGCATCCGGCCGATCGCCGCGATGACGTCGGCGACGTGGACCGGCACGGCCGTATTCGTCAGCAGCACTGCGGCGGCCTGACGGGCCGGATCGGTTTCGACGAGGACATCGACGAGGAAGCCGTCGTCGATGCGGCCCTGCTCGACCAGCAGTCGCAGGGCCATCAGGCGCCGCCGGCCGTCGAGCGCCATCTGGGCGGCTTCCGTCTTTCGACCGGGCCGGACGGTCAGGGGCTGCAGCTGGCCGGCGGCGAACAGGGTTTCGGCAAGCAGAGGAATGTCATCGTCGGGAAGCTCGCCGAAACGAAGGTTCTCCGGGGCGATGTCGAGATCGCGGAGAGGGACCAGCGGGCGGTTACGGGTCGACGCGACCTGGAACGGGGTGTCGACGACGGCGACGGCGGTGGAACGGGGCATGAAGGCTCTCCTGCCGCGGGCGAGGTCCATCCCCGCCTTTACGGCGCCCGTCCGCGCCCTTCCTTTCCCGCTTTTTGATGGTCTCGAGCGGCCTCGTTCCAGTCGCCGAACGGGGCCGGGGGAAAGGCGAGGATCGCTTTCACGCCATCGCGCTCGAGCCGCCTGGCCAGACGCACCGCGGCGGTCTCTCCGGCTTCGCCTCGGTCGCCCGCGATGAGAACCGTCGAGAGCTGGTGGGGTGGGCGCCACCGCGAGAGATTTCCGGCGGACATGAGCGCCCAGCCCGGCAGGTCGAAGCGAGCCATTGCGGACAGGGTGGTGACGACGCCTTCGGCCACCAGCATCCGCGTCGCCGCGGGACGCAACCGGACGGCCGATCCCGGCGGGACCTGGCCCACGGTCTTACGCGGGACGCCCGGACCCGATGCGACCTGCCCGTTGGTCGCGAGATAGGTGAGCTCGACGGCCGTGAGATCCCCCGAGGGTGACCGGATCCCGGTCATCATCGCGCGTCCGGCACGCCGCCCCGGCCGGTAGACCGAAAAGGGCGCGCGGGGATGTTCGAGCAGGTCGTCGAGGTCTTCCCGCCAGGCGACGCTGCGCAAGGCGAGGTGACGTGCGACCACGCCGGTCCGGGCGGGCCTTACCCCATCAAGCCAGAGCTCATTCGCGACCGCTCGCCGTCGGGGATGGTTGATCACGGGCCTGTCCGGCGTGTTCTCGACACCCATGAGCCGACCGCCGGAATCGACCAGTCCGCGACCCCGCAGATCGTCGCGCACCTCCCGCCAATCGGCCGCGCCGAAGGTGTGGATGACGACCCGGCCGCCATCGAGCAGGAGCGAGACAGAACGGTCCGCCTTCCCATGGCCGGGGGCCGGCACATTGGCGCGCAGGCCGTTCTGATAGAGGTCGCCGCCGAGAATCGCCACGATCCGGCGCAGGCTCACCAGAAGTGCCCGAGGGTGCGGAGGCTCGCCGTACCCTCCCTCCCGACGACCAGATGATCATGAATCTGGATGTCGAAGACCTTGGCGGCGTCGATGATCTTCCGCGTCATCTCGATGTCGGCGCGGGACGGCTCGGGAACGGCCGAGGGGTGATTGTGGACCAGAATGATGGACGCGGCCGACACCTCCAGCGCCCGCCGCACGACCTCGCGCGGATAGACGGGGGCATGGTCGATCGTGCCGTGGGCGACCAGTTCGTTGCTCAGGAGCCGGTTGCGCTTGTCGAGGAACAGGGCCCGGAACTGCTCGCGGGGCTCTTCGGCCAAGGCGACCCGAACATAGGCGAGCAAGGCCGTCCAGCTGGTGATGACCGGCCGTCTCGAAGCCTCGGCGCGGACCAGCCGTTCGCTGAGCACACGGAGCAGCTTCAGGTCGGTCAGCGCCCTTGGTCCCAGTCCGCTAGCGCGCGCCAGTTCCGACACATCGGCGGAAGCGATGGCGGCGATGTCGCCGAACCGGTCGAACAGGGCGTCCACGGCGGGGATGGATGTCTGTCGCAGGCTCCGGCCGAGCAGAAGCGCCAGGAGGGCGCGGTCGTCGAGGTGCGCGAACGAACGCGTGTCGGGCGAACGTCCAGCCGCGGCGGTCGCGGGCTCGAGGTCAGGAAGCGAGCGCATGGCGGTCTCCAGCAAGGCTCCCAAGCGGAGCATTCCCGGCCGCCCTTCCTTTCTTCCCGATCGCGCTTTTCGATCCGACCGGATCGGCCCAGGTTGATCCGATGAAATGGCCGCTCATCCTCCCGCTCCTCGCCGCGCCCGCGATCGCCCATGCCGATCCGTGCGAGGGGCGACTACCGGATCGCGCCGGTCAGGCTTTCTCGGGGCAAACCCGCTATGTCGGGGATGGCGACGGGCTCTGCGTCGGTGACAGCACGAACCCCTCCAGCTGGATCGAGGTGAGGCTCGCGGACTTCAATGCCCCGGAGCTCAACGCACCGGGCGGACGCGCCGCCCGTGCTCAATTGCGCCGTCTGGTGATGGGCCGACGTCTTGAATGCGTGGCGACGCGAGGACGGAGCGGCCGGGTGATCGTCTATGATCGGGTGATCGCGACCTGTCGGCTCGACGGTCGTCGTGTCGGCGACCTCCTGAGGGCTGTCGGGGTGCGCGAAGGCGGCGCCTAACCTGTCACGGCTCGGCGACGCGCCGACAGCGAGAATATATTGCGGTTTCGCCGGATCGAGCAAAACGGCTCGCCAGCGTGACGCGCCTCTATATCGGCGTCGACAGCGCCCAAGGACCGAATTTGCGGCCAGAAAGTCGCCACAAACGGTCCTCTCCCTCGACGTCTCGATGGTCTTCGAACGGATGGTCGTCATGCCGCCAGCCCGCCTCGCCGGTCTCGCCGCCGCCCTGCTCGTCGCGCTTCAGGCGTCCACCCAGACCTTCGCCTGGCTCTATCGCTACCATGCGACGCTGGGGCCGGCGCTCCGGCTGGACGAGACAGGCGTCTACTGGCCCTGGATGATCCTCGTCTGGCGGCAGAGGTTCGGGACGGCGGAGGCGGACGCCTTCGCCCTGCCGCTCTCGGTCTTCATGCTCGTGATGGCCACGGGCGCCGGGGGCCTGCTTCTGTTTGACGGCGGCGACGTAAAGCGAACGCGCGGGTGGGGCGGCCTCGCGGAGGCTCGCCGTGCGGGCCTGAGGCACGACGCCGGGTGCGTCCTCGGGCGGTTGCAGGGCCGTCTTCTGGCGACGACCGATCTGCGGCCGACGCTCGTGACGGGCGGAACCCGGTCGGGGAAGGGACGGGGCCATGTCATCCCCACCCTGTTGAGCTGGACCGACAGCGTCCTGGTCCATGATCCCAAGGGCGAGCTGTGGCGGGTGACTGCCGGCTGGCGCGCCCAGCACAGTCACGCACTCTACTTCAACCCGCGAGACCCTGCGTCCGCGCGTTTCAATCCTTTGGCGGAGATTCGACCGGGGCCGCAGGAACTGGCGCAGGTCCAGCGGCTGGTCGCCATCCTCAGCGATCCGGGAGGCGCGCGGGACGACGAAGCCATCTGGGACAAGGCGGCGTCCGAGATCCTCGAAGCCGTGATCCTGCATGTCCTCTACACGGCGCCGGACGCGGACAAGACCTTGTTGGCCGTGCGAACGATCCTCGCCGATCTGGACGCCGCCGCCGACGTCATGGTCCGGACCCTTCATCGTCTGGGGCCCGAGGGCGTCCCCGAGGTCCATCCCTTCATCTCCACGGCGGTGAAGGGCTATGCGGCGATGCACGACCGCTTTCGAACGTCCGTGCAGGGCACGGCGCGCAGCTATCTCAAATGGCTGGCCGGCGACGATCTGGTTCGCGCGATGTCGGCCTCGGATTTCGCGATCGGCGACCTGATGTGCGCCGAGTCGCCGGTCTCCCTCTATGTGCAGGTCGTTCCGGCCGACGCCGTCGCCTTGCGACCGGTGATCCGGCTTCTCTTTTACGCGGCGGCCCAGGCCCTGACCGCCGCCGAGCACGCCGACGACGCAGGCCGCGAGAAGCGCCGGCGTCTTTTGATGCTCATGGATGAGTTTCCCTTGCTGGGCCGGTTGGCCTTCTTCGAGAAGGCCCTGCGCCTGATGAGCGGCTACGGCATCAAGACGATGTTCGTCGCCCAGTCCCTGAACGACATCGTCGAGACCTATGGGGCCAACAACACCATCCTCGACAACTGCCATGTCTACACCGCCTTCAGCGCGCTCGATCCGCTGACGCAGGACAAGGTGTCCAAGCTCACCGGCGCCGTGCTGGAGCGCAAGACCAGTCGCAGTGGTCCGGCGGGGCTGGGCGCCGGCCGAACCTCGGTGTCCCGCTCCGAGGTCGAACGTCCTCTGCTCGAGCCAGGCGAAATCCGGGCGCTGCCGGAGGGCGTGCAGCTGACCTTCGTAACAGGGCGCCGGCCGCTGCGGACACGCAAGGTCCTCTACGACCGGGAGCGGCCTTTCCGGACGCGCGCGGACCTGCCGCCGCCGGATCAGGCGGCGGGCGTGGACACGCCAGGCGCACCGGTTCACCCCTGGACGGGGAGACGGGGGCTGGGCGAGGATCCGGAGGCGGCCCTTCCGCTGTTCAAGGAGGTGGAGGCGGCGATCCATGATCGCCGCGTCGCGGCCAAGGCGGCCGAGACCTACGAGCGGATATCGACGGCCTTCGCGGCGGAGCAGGCGGTACTCGACGGCTTGCAGGGAGGCGGCGATGGCCGGGCGTGAGGCCGGGGCGACCCGAATTCAGGTGTATCTGACGGACCCCCGCGTGGTGGCCGCCCTGAAGCGGGAGGCGCGCTCCTCAGAAATCCCGATCAGCCAGGCCGCTGGACGCGCGCTTGCGAAAGGCCTGGCCAGAGGTCTTTCCGCTGATCCCGACGATCGCCTGCTTCGGCTCGACCGGGCCCTGAGAGGCCATATGCGCTCCACGGCGCGAGACGTACAGATCATCCAGGAGCTGGTGATTGAGGTCGCCCGCGCCTTCTTCATGCGTTTGCCGGACGCCGTCACCGATCAGGATCCCGTCGCCCGCGCCGCCGTGGACCGTCGAATCGAGACGCTTCTCGACGATACCGCCGCCCGATTGATCTCGGGAGGCGGATCGCAGAGGCGCGATGGCGCCGCTGCGTCGGCGGAGGCGGCGGAATGAGCGTCCATCCCGTCATCGGCGAACGGAAGCTGGAGGCGCTTCGTCATGCGTTGGGACCGGACGTCCTCGCCGCTTTGATCGACCCCCATGTCGTCGAAATCCTCGGCAATCCTGACGGACGTCTCGTGCTGGATCGCATCGGCTCCGGCCGCGCCGACACCGGCCTTCGACTCGAGCCGGAGGCGCGCGAACGGGTCGTCCGGCTGGTGGCGGATTATGTCGGCGACCCCGTCACCCGGGAGAATCCACGTCTCGCGGGCGTGCTGCCGTCCACGGGAGAACGGTTCCAGGGGTTTCTACCGCCGGTCACCGCAGCTCCGGCCTTCTCCATCCGCAAGCGCTCGACCGTGATCTGGACGCTCGACGATTACGTCCGCGACGGCGTGATGACGGAAATCCAGGCCAAGGCGCTGCGGAAAGCGGTGCGGGACCGCCGAAACCTGCTGGTCTCGGGCGGCACGGGGTCGGGAAAGACCACGCTCGCCAATGCGTTGCTCGCCGAGCCGGCGTTCGCGAACGATCGTGTCTTCCTGATCGAAGACACGCCCGAACTGCAGTGTTCAGCCTGGGATCTGGTCGCCACCCTCACGCGTCGTCATCCCGTCCCGATTGGGGTCGTCGACCTCGTCCGCGACGCGCTGAGGATGCGACCCGACCGGATCGTCGTCGGCGAAATGCGGGAAGGATCGGCCGCGCTCGAAACCCTCAAGGCCTGGAACACGGGGCATCCCGGCGGGCTTTCCACGATCCACGCAAACTCGGCTGAGGAAGCTCTGGCGCGGTTGGAGGATTTGCTGGCAGAGGTCGGCTCGCCTCTGGCGACCCGCGTTATCGCCAAGGCGGTCAATATCATCGTGCATATCCGAAGGGAAAGGCACGGGCGTCGCATCGATTCCATATTGCAGGTCGATGGCGAGGCCGCCGGCCTCTACATCACGCGAAGCCTTTAGGCGCTCCGAATTTCTCGTTTTTGGTAATTCTAGAAGGTTTGGGGCCGTCACGAGCAGATTTTACTGTTTTCAGTAAAATCCTATTGTGAAGTCGCCCCCGGGTGCCTGTCAGCCAAGCCGTCGAGGCGTCGCCGGGAAGCGTGGCCGGCTAAGTCCGGGAGGCGGCGGAGGCGATCCTTCCCTCTGATCTTCCCTCCCGGATCGCCAAGCCAGTTCTAGAGGGCGGCTTCACGCTTGCCAGGCGGGATGGCCCGAGGGCGCAGACGCCGTCGGTTCGGCGCCTAGGGACGTCCGGCGGATCTGATCAACAGCCGCCTTGCAGCGAACACCGCAGCGATCGCGCACTCGTAGAAAATGAAAACGAGAACGAGCGTCAGCCAAAAGCCTAGCGACAGGGGTGTCGGTATATGAAAATCCTCGGCCGTGAGCAGCGACAGGGCGCCAAGCGTAAGAACATAGGTGATCGTGGCGTCGCGAGCCGCCTTGTCGAGCGCCCTCCAACTGCGAATAGAAAACCCGGCGACGACGGCCAGGACGATGGCCAAGACCGCGGCGCCGAGGTCCAGCCGCAAGGTCGCCAAACCCAAGAAGGCTTGTAAGACGGCGACGGCCTGTGCGCTGAAGTGCGTCATTGAGTTTGCGGGGGCGTAGGGAACCTTGAGCCCCGTCGTCCAGCGCCATGCGAGTTTCTACGTCCCGTGGCCGGCAAGACGGCCCCCTTTGCAAACGGATCGACACGGCGTCGCTTGCGGCGGCCTCGTTCGCAAGTCTCTTATCCAACCGGGCGGGTCTGCGCCTATCTCAAGCTTCGAAGTCTTCGCCCTGCGGACACGTTCCGCATGGCGTTGGGCCCGTACCGGAGCATCGCATTTCGGCCAGAGCATGCGAAACTGTCGAAAGGCTCAAGACCACGCCAATGGCCTCTGTTTAAGACTGGCAAAGCGCGCTGCGGTGTCTGCTTTAAGGTCGCAGGACGGCCGCGCCTTCAAGCACTGGACGCTTCCGGAGACCGCAGAAGGTGGTGCGGGTGACGTCGGAACGCCTGGCGTCCAACAATAGAGGCGACCAACTCCTCCCGATGTCGTCGATCGCTGAAGACCGCGAAAGCGACAGTCCGTGATCATGGCTAAATCCAGACATCCGACCCCGAAGTCTTGCCGTGGCGGGATTTGAGCAGCATCCCGGAAACTTGCTGCCAAGTCGTCAATGAATGCACTCGACCGCAGTCATTACGATCAAAGTCAGCTCTCACGAGGCCAATAAAATATATTGTTGGGAGCGCGTTGACACCCTGTGGATAGTTTTGCTTGCTGTAGATCGTCAACGCCGATCCTCCGGCCAGACCACGGGAACTCAAATCATGCGACGTTTACTTCAGCGTGGCCTCTCGGCCGCGACGATGACTTGCAGCCTGCTGTTCGCCTGGCCGGCTCTGGCCGGAGGATCCGGCATGCCCTGGGAAGGACCGCTTCAGCAGATCGTGGAATCGATTACGGGCCCCGTCGTCCAGGCCGCCGCCGTCGTTGCGGTGGTGTTGTTCGGGGCCGGCGTCGCCATGAGCGAGAACGGCTCTTCCATGCGGCGAGGATTGGGGATCCTGTTTGGCCTGTCGATCGCCTTCGCCGCCTCAACCTTCTTCCTGCAGTTCTTCGGCTTCGCCGGCGGGGCGGAGATCGCGTAATGTCGGAGGCGTCGACCGATCACCGTCCGCCCGGATGGGACCTGCCGGTCGCCGGGGCGCTGACCGAACCGGTGACCCTGGCCGGTATGCCGAGGGACTACGCCATCCTGATGAGCACGGTCGCCGTGGTGCTCGGACTGGCGCTGCGGATCTGGTGGCTGGGCCTTCTCTGGTGGGCGGTGGCCCACGCGATCGGCCTCTACGCCGCGCGGGCCGACAAACGGTTCTTCGACGTCCTTCGCCGCCACCTGGGCCTGCCGGGCCATCTCGATGCGTGAGAGCGGATCATGCGTTTTCTGGACGAACATCGCCGACGGCCCGCGCTCCTGGCCGATCATCTGCCCTGGGCCGCCATGGTCGCCCCCGGGGTGGTGCTGAACAAGGACGGCTCCTTCACCTGCGGCCTGCGGTTCCGGGGGCCGGATCTGGAGTCGGCCTCCGACCTCGAACTGCTGTCGGTTCGCGCGCGGCTCAACAACGCCCTGAAGCGTCTGGGCAGCGGCTGGTGCCTGCATGTGGAGGCGCGCCGTCGTCCCGCCCAGGCCTATCCCGAGAGCGACTTCGAGATCGCCGCAGCCTGGCTGGTCGACGCCGAGCGCCGCGCCCTCTTCGAAACAAGCGAGCCGGCCTACGAAACGGACTACCGCGCGGCGTTGACCTGGTTGCCGCCGGCCGATCAGACCCGTCGGGTGGAGCGTGTCCTGTTCGACGGCGCCGATCCGGCGGGCCGGGACTGGCGCACCGCCCTGGACGCTTTCGCCCGCGAGGCCGCGCAGATCGTCGACCTTCTGGCCGACGCCCTTCCGGAGGTCGCGATGCTGGACGACGCGGGGCTGCTGACCTGGCTGCACGACTGCGTGTCTCCGAGGTCGGTCCGGCTCGCGCTGCCCGCGACGCCGATGTTCCTCGACGCCTGGCTGGCCGACGCGCCCCTGCTCGGCGGCGTGTGTCCGACCCTGGACGGCCAGACGCTCAAGGTGGTCTCGGTGCGGGGGCTCCCCGCGAGCACGCGGCCGGGACTGCTCGACGCCCTCGGGGCCTTGCCGTTCCCCTATCGCTGGAGCGCGCGCTGGATCGGTCTGGACAAGGCGGACGCCGAGGTCGAGATCTTGAAGCTGCGGAAGCGCTGGTTCGCCAAGCGCAAGGGGGTCGGGGTCCTCCTGCGCGAGGCCATCACCAAGGAGGAGGTCCCGCTCCTCGGTACGGATGCGGCGGCCAAGACCGACGAGTGCGACGGCGCGCTCGAGGCCCTCGGCTCGGACGCCTGCGCCTACGGCTATCTGACCACGACGGTCACGGTGATGGCGCGCGATCCCGAGCAGGCGGCGGAACAGGCCCGGGCGATCGAGGCGACGCTGAACGCCCAGGGCTTCGTGGCCCGGACCGAGGACCTGAATGCGGTGGAGGCCTGGCTGGGCTCCGTGCCGGGCGAGCCCTATGCGGACGTGCGCCGGCCTCTGGTCTCCACCCTGAACCTCGCCGACCTTCTGCCGGTCTCGGCGGTCTGGGCCGGTCCGACATCGGACCCGCGCCTGCAGGGTCCGCCCTTGGCGGTCGCAAGGACAAGCGGATCGACGCCGTTCCGGCTGGCTCTGCATGTGGGCGACGTCGGCCATGCCATGGTGGTCGGGCCGACCGGCTCGGGCAAGAGCGCGCTGCTGGCCTTCCTCGCCCTTCAATGGTTCCGCTATCCCAAAGGGCGGGTCGTGGTCTTCGACAAGGGTCGCAGCGCGCGGGCCGCGGCCCTGGCGGTCGGCGGGCGCTGGCATCCGCTCCAGCCCGGTGGGGCCTTCACCCTCCAGCCCCTGGCGCGCATCGCCGACGACGGCGAACGGGCCTGGGCCGCGGAGTGGCTGGCCGACGCTGTCCGGCTGGCGGGCCTGGAGCCGACCCCCCGGATCCGCGAGGAGATGTGGGCTGCGCTCGGCGCCCTGGCCCAGGCCCCCGTGGCGCAGCGGACGCTGACCGTCTTCACGGCCCTGGTGCAGGACAAGGCCGTGGCTGCGGCCCTTGAGCCCCTGACGCTCAAGGGACCTCATGGCGCCCTGATCGACGGCGTCGCGCCGGATGAGGAGACGCTCGCCGCCTTCGAGTGCTTCGAGCTCGAGCGCCTGATGGCGACCCCGTCGGCGGTGGGACCGGTTCTCTCGGCCCTGTTCCACGAGATCGAGCGCGGCTTCGACGGCCGGCCGACCCTATTGGTCCTCGACGAGGCCTGGCTGTTCCTCGGGGAGACAGCCTTCGCCGCCCGGATCCGCGAGTGGCTGAAGACGCTCCGCAAGAAGGGCGTGGCGGTGGTCTTCGCCACCCAGTCGCTCGACGACGTCGTGCGCTCGTCGATCGCGTCGGCCCTGATCGAAAGCTGCCCGACCCAGATCTTCCTGCCCAACCCCCGCGCGCTCGAGCCGGCGTCGGCGGACCTCTACCGGATGTTCGGTCTCAACCGCCGTCAGCTGGAGCTGATCGCCTGGGCCACCCCCAAGCGCACCTACTATCTGCGTCAGCCTGAAGGGCGGCGGCTTTTCGACCTCAAGCTCAGCGGAGCCGGGCTCGCCCTCTGCGGCGCCGCATCTCCCGACGACCAGACCCTCATCGAGCGCGTGCTGACGGCGCTCGATCCGACCGATCCGCGGCCGGACCGCTTCGCCCGCGAATTTCTCAAAGCCAAGGGAGTGCATCATGTCGACGCCGTCTTCGACACCTTCGATCCGTCCGTCCCGCACGGCGTCGCCGCAGTATAGGCGAGGCGGGTTCGGCGGGCTGGGCGTCGCGGCGCTTCTCGCGGTCGCGATTTCACCGCAACCTGCTGTCGCCCAGCTTGCGGTTTTCGACGCGAAAGCGAACCTGGAGGCCACGCTCGCCGCAGCGCGCCAGGCGGAGAGCCTCGCCAACGAGGCCCGCGCCCTGGCCCATCAGGCCCGCAGCCTCGCCGCTTCGCCCTACAGCCATCTCGCGGAATCCTCCGAGACCCTGCGCGACATCGGCGCGCTGGCGCGCACGGTCCGGGGCACGGCCTCGACCCTCGACGGCGTTCAGCGTCAGTTCGCGGATCTGTACCCGGACGATCTCGCCCTCTCAAACCTCGCGGCCCTCGGCGCCGGTCGGTCCACGACCGCGCGCCGGACGGCCGAGGACCTGGCGCGCACGGCGGCCGAGCTGGAGCGCCTGGCCCAGAGCCGCGACGGGCGCCTGCGCGGGGCCATGGCCGCAAGCGAGGCGGCCGAAGGAGAGACGGCCGCGATCCAGTCCTCGACCCAGATGCTGTCGGTTCTCGCCGAAGACCTGGCCAGCCTGCGAACCGCGCTCCTGGCCCAATCCCGGCTGATGGCGGAGGGCGCGGCGCGGCAGGCCGCCGACCGCGACGCCGCGATCGAGGCGCGCCGTCGCTTCTGGGACCGGGGGACCGCCACGCCGGCCGCCCCGTCCTTCAACCCCTTGCCCCACGCCCGGGACTGAGGCGCGCTGTCATGGCCGGCCCCGGAATGGAGACCCCGAACGCGTTGATGGTGGTGTTTTCCAACACCGTCACCGCCGGCTTCGACGCCCTGTCCGGGTCGGTCAACGGCGTCTTCGGCCTGCTGATCGCGCTCGTCGTGGCCCTGACCGGGATCCAGTGGGCGCTCTCGCCCAATCGGGAGATTCTTGCTTCCGGCTTCGGAAAGGTCCTGCTGATCGGCGCCTTCGCCTGGCTCATCAACGACTGGCAGGCCCTGTCCGAGACCATCTATGCCGGGTTTCTGGAGCTGGGTCTGACGGCCGGGGGCGGCGCCCTGTCGCGCGAGGAGTTCCTGAACCCCGGCGCCATCCTCCAGCAGGGCTGGGAGATCGTGAAGGCCCTGGGCGAGACGCCGGCGCCGGTCGAGAACCCGCTCGACGTCATGGGCAATATGGCGGACGCCCTGATCCTCGGTCTGGCGATGATCGGCATCATGCTGGCCTTCGCCCTCCTGGCCCTGCAGATCATCGTCTCCCTGCTGGAGTTCAAGATCGTCACCCTGGGCGGCTTCGTCCTCTTGCCGTTCGGCATCTGGAACAAGACCGCCTTCCTGGCCGAACGGCCGCTCGGCTATGTCGTCTCCTCTGGGCTCAAGGTGCTGGCCCTGGCCATCGTCGTCTCCGGCGCGCGGTCGATCTTCGACCAGCTTCAGCCCTCCGCCAATCCCGACATCTATGAGGCCCTCACCCTCCTGGTCGCCGCCCTGCTTCTGGCGATGCTGGCGATCTTCATCCCCAACCTGGCCTCGGCTCTGGTGACCGGCGGCCCCGCCCTCGGGGCGGGCGCGGCCCTGACCGGCGGGCTCGCCGTCGCCGGGGCGGGGGCCCTCGTCGCCGGCGGGGTCGCGGGCGCGGGCGCCTTGGGCGGACGGGCCGCGGCGATCGGCGGGTCGTCGCGATCCGCGGCCGGGGCCGCCTCTGCGGCGCGACCGTCGGGAGCCGGGCCTTCCTGGGGAGGCGCGCCCCGGAGCGGCGGACCGCGGCCGTCATCGGGTCCTGGAACCGGATTGCGGCCGGCCGAACGCTCGCGAGTTCCGGCGCCCTCTGGCGGAAACGCCGTGCCGACCTCGGGCGCTGCGGCGGTCCCGCGTTCTCCAACCCCGGCGCCGTCGGAGGCGCCGCCCCCTCGACCGGGGTCGTCCGGGCCGCCTCCGGCCAAGGCCGGGCCCCAGGCTGAGACCCGTTCTCGGCCCTCTCTGTCCGAGGACCGGCCGCTCGTCGGGGGCGTGAAGGGGGGACGGGCCGCCGGCCGATCCGCCGCCCTCCAGGCCTTCTTCATCGCCAACTCCGGTCGCGCCCTGATGCCGGCCGGCGAGAACAGCGGCGCCCTGAAGCCCACCGTGAGATCCGAGGATTGAGCATGCATCCCTTCTTCAAGCCGAAGCGCGCCTTGACCGCATCGCCCGAGGCCACCCCCTACCAGAGGGCCGGCCAGGTCTGGGACGACCGGATGGGCCTGTCCATCGCCCATGCCCGCAACTGGCGCCGCATCGCTCTGGCCAATCTTGCGCTGGCGGCCTTTCTCGGCGCGGGCTGGTGGGTCCAGGCCGATCGGGCGGTGGTCCGCCCCTTCGTCGTCGAAGTGTCCGACTGGGGGCAGACCCAGAGGATCACGGCCCTGGATGGCCGATACGAACCGACCGAGGCCCAGACCGGCTACGCCCTCGCGCAGTGGATCCGGGACGTTCGATCGAAATCGATCGATCCGATCGTCATCCGGCAGAACTGGCTTCGCGCCTATGACCTGCTCACGCCAAAAGCGTCGGCCTTCCTGAACGACTGGGCCCAGGCCAGGGACCCGTTCGCGGAGGCCGGCCGCGAAGCAGTCGATGTCGAGGTGCTGAACGTGGTCCGCCGCAGCGACCGCACCTTCGATCTGCAATGGCGCGAGACCCGCTTCGTGAACGGCCAGCAGGCCGGCGCCGAGCGTTGGCGCGCCCTGATCACCGTCGCCCATCAGCCGCCGCGCAACGAGGCCGAGCTGATGCGCAATCCCCTTGGCCTCAAGATCGAGGATGTTTCATGGACCCCCGACGCTTCCTGAGCGTGGCCGCTTTCTCGGCCGCTGCCGCTATCGCGCTCTCCGGCTGCGCCCTGCTCCGAGGGCCGGACGCCGACCCCATCCTGCTGTCCGCGGCGATCACGCCCGAGGTCCCGACCCTCGAGGTCACGCCCGAGCCCGTCCTTTCGCCGAAGGCAGACCCGGGTCTGCCCGCCGTCGAGCCGGGCTCGACGGCCCGACCCTACCTCGAGGCGGTCGCCCAGGCGGAGCCGCCGCGTCGGCGTCGTACGGAGCCGCCGCCGCCGGAGGCGCCGTCCGGACGCGCCGCGATCTTACAAGCCAATCGGTCGGCGCGCGCCGCCTCCAGCGCCGACGGCTTTGTGGGCGGGGTCCAGGTGTTCGGCTGGTCCGACGGTCGGGTCTATGAGGTCTGGACCGCGCCCCTGCGGGTCACCACCCTCACCCTGGCGCCGGGCGAAACGGTCACGGCCAAGGCGGCCGGGGATACGGTGCGCTGGCAGATCGGCGAGAGCCAGTCGGGCGCCGGCGCCTCCGCCCGGACCCATGTTCTGATCAAACCCCTGCAGGCGGGTCTGGAAACCAACCTCGTCCTGACCACCAGCCAGCGGGTCTATCTCCTGACCTTGCGCAGCGGCGCCGCCGACGCCTTCAACGCCGCCATCGCTTGGGACTACGGCTTCGCCGCCCGAAACCGGCCGGTCGCCGACCCGCTGTCGGGCCTGCCGCCGGTCGATGTGCAGGCGGCGACGCCTCAGGGGCCCCTCGACGCGCGCTACAGGATCGAGGCGCGAGGCCGGTCCCCGCGATGGACTCCGACCGCCGTCTTCAATGACGGCGCACGGACCTTCATCACCCTGTCGCCGGGCGCCGCGATCGATGAGGCGCCGGCCCTCTTCGTCCGGGCCGGCGAGGACTTCCAGCTGGTCAACTACCGGCAGGCCGACGGCGTCCTGATCGTCGACAGGCTGTTCGACGACGCCGAGCTCCGGCTCGGAGACCGTCGTCCGCAAATCGTCCGCATCCGTCGCCTTCCGGGAGCCGCCCGATGACAAATCCCGATCTTCCTCTCGCCAGGCCGGGCGATGACGGCGCGCCGCCTCCGTCCAAGCCAACAGCAACGCCCAAGGCTCCTGCGCCGCCCCTGATGGGCCGGGCGCCGCGGCCCGGCGCGGTGCGCATCCGCAAGCCCGTCGTCCAGGGTGCGGTGATGGTCGCGGCCCTGCTCGTTTCCGGCGCGCTCGCCTGGGCCTTCGTCGTCCAGCCGCAGATGACGCGTCAGGCCCGGGACGCCGCTGCGGCCGATGGCGCGGGCGAGGCCCGCGGCAGCGTCCGACCTTCGGAGCGGGTGACCGGCCGGCCGGCGAGCTATGACCGGCTCGCCCAGGCGGACGCCCCGCCAAGCGTCTTGCCGGAGCGCCGGGGCGCCAAGCCGGACGATAAACCTCCCGTCGCCTCGCCGCCGCGCGCACGCGTGCCGTCGCCGTCGTACGCCGCGACGCCCAGAGGGTCCCGACCCGCGGAGCAGGCGGCGGCCTCCGAGCTGTTCTTCGCAGGCCCGTCGCGTAGAGCCGCCGCTCCAGCCGGCGGCGGGCGATCGGATGCGCCGCCGTCTCCGGCGAGGCGGGACTACGCCGCGATCTACAGTCCCCACGGCCTCCTGGCGCCGGTTTCGCCTTATGAGCTGAAGGCCGGCGCCCTCATCCCGGGCGTCCTGCTGACGACTGTGGACACCGCGCGTCCCGGTCCGGTTGTGGCCATGGTCAGCCAGAATGTGTTCGACTCCATTACCGGTCGCCATCTCGTCGTCCCGCAGGGGACGCGCCTGATCGGACGCCACGAAGGCGAGAGCGCCCACGGCGACCGTCGAGCCTTCCTGGTCTGGGATCGGCTGATTCTTCCCAATGGCAAGAGCCTGATCCTTCTCGAAGAACCGGGCGTGGACGCGCAGGGCGCGGTCGGCGTGCGGGGAGAGGTTGATCGTAGGCTTCTGCCGCTCGGCGTGGCGACCCTGTTTGCGGGCGCCGTCACGACCCTTGGCGAACTGGCGCGCGGCGGGTCCGAGGACCGCTCGTTCGCCGCCAGTGCGGGGAGCGCGGCCTCGATCGAGGCCGCCCAGGTCGGCGGACGGCTCGTTGATCGCGAGCTCGGCGTCCAGCCGTCCATAAGGGTCCGGCCGGGGGCTCCGGTCCGGGTGATGATCACCCGCGACCTCATTCTGGAGCCCTACCGCCGATGACCCGTCTCCGTCGTCTTCTCGTGGCGGCCGTGGCGCCCGCCGTCGGCCTCCTCGCCTTCGGCGCGGTCGCGGCGCAGCGGCCCGCCGTCGCCCTGATCAATGAGAGCCCGAGCCTGCCTCGGGGCGTCTATGTCCGCACCGAGGCCCCGGACATCGAGCGCGGCGCGGTAGTCGCCATTCGTCAGCCCGAGATCGTGCGGCCCTATCTCTCGCGCCAGGGGATGCCCGGCGCGGTGCGGCTGATCAAACGGGTGGCGGCAACGGGCGGCGAGAGGGTGTGTTCGGACGGCCGGTGGCTGATCGCGCCGATGCGCACCGTCCACATCCACGCCCGCGACCGCACCGGCCGAGCGCTTTCGCCCTGGCGGGGATGCCGGCGGCTGGCGTCGGACGAACGCCTGCTGCTCGGCGACACGCCGTCCAGCCTCGACAGCCGGTATTTCGGGCCGGTGAGGACCGCCCAGATCGAAGGCGTCTACAAGGAACTCCTGACATGGTGAGTCTCCGTCTTTTCCTCATCGCCGCGTTCGCCGTCGCGGCCGTCCCGCCGGCCGCCGCCCAGACCCCGATCGACTGGCGACGCGCCGGGGGCGACCTCTTCGCGGGGGTGTCCACGACCGCTTCAGCGCCCGAGCCCCCAGCGCCCGAGAGCGTCCGCCTCGCGGACCTCGACCAGCCCTTCGCCGCCGCCATCGCCGAAGCGGCCGACCGCCATGGTCTGGATCGCAAGCTGCTTCATGCCCTGGTGGTGGTCGAGAGCGCCTACCGTCCCCAGGCCTGCTCTCCCGCCGGCGCCTGTGGCTTGACCCAGCTGATGCCGGGCACCGCCGCGGACCTCGGCGTGCGCGACCGCTTTGATCCCTATGAAAACCTCCGGGGCGGCGCCGACTACCTGGCCCGCCAACTCCTCCGCTTCGGCGATCTCCGCCTCGCCCTCGCGGCCTACAACGCCGGACCGGATCGGGTCGCCCGGCTGGGCCGGATCCCGGACGTCACCGAGACCCAAACCTATGTCGTCTCGGTGATCGACTGCTATCTCGCGCTCACGGCGGGACGCGGGGTGCGGTCTTCGCGGGACTGCGCGCCGGCGGGGGCTGGGTCATGACCTTTGCGCCGGTCCCTGATGACGCCGCGGCGGCGGCCGGACGGTCGCCCTTGCAGACGCTCCTGACCCGCGCGGAGGCGTCAGTATTCCTCGAAGGCAAGGGCATCCGGATGAAGCCGACGACTTTGGCGCGGGCCTATTCGACCGGGTCGGGCGGTCCGCCGTGCCGGCACATCCGCAACAAGCCCTATTATCCTCTCGACCTGCTGGAGATCTGGGCCGAGGCGCAGATCACGGCGCCGGCCGCCTCATCCAGCGAGCGGCAGCGGCTGAGACGCGAGGCCAAACGACGGAAGGAGGGGTCATGAAAAGCCGTCGCCCAAGCCTGGAGGCGCTCCTCAACGATCCTGCCGTCAGCTATCCGCTCAAGGCCGTGCTGCTGGTCTGGTGGAGCCGGGATCCCCTGGACGCGGCCAACGATGCGGCGGCCCTGGCTTCGGTCATGGGGGATCGCGCGACGGCGCTTTTGGAACAGCGCCATGGGCCATGACGACGGGCTCGAGCGATTCCTGGGCTGGAGACAGGTCCGGCACCTGACAGGCCTTGGCCGGACAACCGCCTGGCGCCTGCGTCAGGCGGGCGACTTTCCCGATCCGGTGCCGATCTCGCCGGGTCGGGTGGCCTGGCGCGAACGCGATATCGCCCGCTGGAACGCAAGTCGCGGGGCGGCGCCGGAACCCCCTCCGGCGGCCCCGCCGATCCTGCCGACACCGCCTCGACCTCGCAAGGATGGCGTACTGGCGGCGCCGACGGCGAAGCCGAACCGGTCGATGTGTCCGGCGGCGACCAAACCAAAACCGCGCCCCCGCCGTCGCGCCGCGCCGGTCATCGCAGACGGTCAGCTTGGCTTCGACTTCTAGCGGCGCGGCGGCCTCCCATCGGCGGTGGTCGGCTTCAAACGTGGTCGACGCGACCTACCTGCCGGCCGCTCAATGCTCTGGTCTTGGATGGTCGCCCGCGGCCGCCTGTGCCTCCGAATGGACAGGCGCGTCGATATCGAACACCCTGCCGATCATCCTCGGAGAAGCGGCATGTCTCGAGAAAAGCTCACCAAGGTGTTTCTGACGCTCGCCGTGTTGGTAGGCGGGCCGCTGCTCGGCGCGAAACTTTTCGATCTGGTCGTTCTGGCGGGAGCCTGGAGCGCCGACCCGCCGCACTCCTTGGCGATGATGCCCTATGGAAAGAACTGGCCAGTCGATACGGGCGTCTTCTTCATCCCCTTCTCAGCCGCCATGCTTCTTTCGACCTTTGGAGCGCTACTAGCGGGGTGGAAAACGCCCTGGCGATATCGCTGGCTTCTCTGCGTGCCGTCGCTCGGCATCCTCGCCCTGCTGATCCTGACAGTCCTCGCCTTCTGGCCGATGAACGCCGCGCTCTGGTATCATGGCATCGGTTCGCCAAAAGACACGATCACCGACGCCGAGTCGATTGCGATGGCGCGGCGTTGGATCGTCCTCGATTGGTTGCGCGTCGCTGGAGCCATGGCGGCGTTCGCGGCATCCCTGGGCGCCTTGGTCCGTCCGTGGCCGACCGAGGTGGCGTCCCGAGATCCGCTCTGGGTGCGGTGGGCGCTCGCTGCATTGCTGATCGGTGTCGCCGCCTTCGCCCTCTATTTCGTCATGGGGATATAGACGCGGCCATCGGTCCGTAGATGCGCCTGGTGCAAGGCGAGCGTCCTACTAGTCCGCTGCAGGCCCTACGTGCGCCCCGCTTGTCGAGCGCCGTTCAAAGGTGATTTGCCCGACCAGACCCTTTCGTTCCACGCGGCGGTTGCACAGTTCAAATTTCGCGCCTTGTGCTTCAGCAAGGGTGAGGACAATCGCCAAGCCGAGTCCCGAGCCCGGTGACTGGACTGTGGCGGCCCGAAAGAAGCGGTCGGTGAGATGGGGAAGCAGGGACTCACTCACGCCTTGGCCGTGATCCCAAACCCGGACCGCGCCGGTCGTCCGCACCTGCACAATCACGGGCGGCGCGCCGTGGTGAAAGGCGTTGTCGATGAGGTTCAAGATCTGCTCGGTGATGAGGTCTTCGGCGCCCAGGACGGTCACCGGTTCGGCCGGAAGACGCAGACGCAGGGCGCCGTCGGGAATGCTGCGTCGCTCACCAGCGGCCTGGCAGGCGCGGCGAGCGGCGCGCCCGAGATCGGCGGAGGATGAGGTCCGTGCGCCGTCAGCGCGGGCCGTGGACAGCAATTGCCCGACGAGGCGCGTCATGCCGCGGGCAGCATCGCGAGAGTCCGCGATCAGCCGTTTTTCCTGATCTGTCCAAGGTCTTGACGAGCCTGCGAGAAGCTCAAGATTGGCGGATAAGACCGTAAGCGGTGTGCGCAACTGATGCGAGGCGTCGGCGGCGAACCGATGAATGCCGGAGTTCGAAGTCTCCAGCCGCGCAAGCAGATGATTGAAGGCGTTCAGAACGGGCCAGAGCTCGCGGGGCGCCAGATCGACATTGGTCGGCGCGAAGTCGGCCGAGGGGCTGGGCCGGCGCGTCAGATCGTCGATCAGACGTTTCAGCGAATTCAGTCCCCATTGCAGCGCCGGCCAGATCAAGAGAGCGGCCAGCACCACCAGAAGACCGGGGAGAAGCAGCATGCTGCGGTAAAGCTCGCGCAGGCTGGCGCGCCGCGAATCCAAGCTCTGGGCGACCGAGACGCGGATGGGTGCGTCGCGGCCGGGGATCATCAGGGTCTGTTGCGCCATCCGCACCGAAACGCCCCGCACCGACAGGTCTGCGAAGATCGGGCGGTCCGCCTGGGCCTGGGGGAGGTTGGGGAGTTCTTCATAGCCGGTGACGAGCCGGTCGCCTTCGCGGACGCTGTAGAAGACAGCGTCACGTTCCGGGCCGTCCAGCAAGGCCAGGGCCCAGGGTTCCACGTTCACGGTGATGCGGTCATCCGCGACCGACACGGTTTCCCGGATCGTCTGCAGCGCGCCGGCCAGCAACCGGTCGGCATTGCTCGCCACCACCCGATGGGCCGTCCAGGCGCCGACCGCCAGAACGACGACGGCGAAGATCGCCAATGGAACCACCTGTGCGATCAAAAGGCGTGTGACCAGGCTGTGGGAACGGGCAGGCCGGGCGCGGCTCATGGGTCGAGGCGATAGCCGCGGCCACGGATATTGGTCACGGCGGGACCATCCGGCTGAAGCTTGCGCCGCAGTCGTCCGACATGGATTTCCAGCGCATTGAGGGATGGCGCCTCGTCCTGCGGGAAGACCTCGGCGGCCAGAAGGTCGCGATCCACGACCTGTCCAGGACGCGAGGCCAAGACCCGCAAGGCCGCCCATTCGCGGGGACGCAAGGCGAGGTCGCGGTCGTTGACCAGGGCGCGCCCGGTGCGCCAGTCGCAGAAGAGGGTTCCGACCACAACCGCGCCGGCGGCCTGTCCCTGACGCCGGCGCACGATGGCGCGAAGGCGAGCGACCAGTTCCGATGGGGCGAAGGGTTTGACCAGATAGTCGTCGGCTCCGAGGTCCAGCCCCGCAACGCGGTCGCCGAGGGCGTCGCGCGCCGTCAGCATCAGAACCGGCGTCGAGGATCCCCGACGTCTCAGGGTTCTGAGCACTTCGAAGCCGTCGATATCGGGCAGGCCGATGTCTAGGATGGCGGCGTCGAAGACCTCGGCGCGCTCCAGCTGCAGGGCCTGTTCTCCGCTGTCGATACAGCTTGCCTCGAACCCCGCCTCGTGAAGACTGGCTTCGAGCGAATGCCTCAGCGCCTTGTCATCTTCGACGACGAGTATTCTCATGGCGACGGCACGGGGCGACGGATCATGCGCGACACCATAACCAGAAAGCCGGAGCGGTGAAGACGGATCGACGACATCTGCTGATGGGGCTGGCGGGAGGCCTGGCCGGGTTAGGGGCCGCCGCCTGTTCGTCGGAGCCGGAGGGGGCGGGCACGGCGCGGCGGGTGCGCTGGCTGGCGCGTCGCGAAGGGGCGCTTCACATCCTGACGAACACCAGCTTGATGGGGCCGGTTCTGGAGGCCTTTGGTCGTCGCTGGCCTGGGATCAGGGTGGATCTGGAAGACATCAACTCGACGCGGATCGCCGAACAGGTTCGTGCGCTGGCGGACACCGGGCAGGACGGGCCGGACCTGGTCTGGAGCACGGCGATGGACGTGCAGGTCAAGTTGATCAACGACGGCTATGCCCAGGCCTATAAATCCCCGCACCGGGCGGCGATGCCCGACGGGTCGGTGTGGCGCGAGCAGGGGTATGGGCTGACCGCCGAGCCGATCGTCTTCGCCTATAACCGAAGCCAGCTTGCGGGCGGTGTCGTGCCGCGCAGTCATGCGGATCTGCTACGGCTGCTCAGGACGCGGCATGACGTCTTCGACGGCCGCGTCACCCTGTATGACGCCGAACGCAGCGGCGTGGCCCTGATGCAGCTGTCGGCGGACGTGCAAATCTATCCCGACGCCTGGCCGCTGATGGAGGCGCTGGGCGCGCAGCGTCCGCGACTGGACACCTCGGGGCAGAGGATGATGGGCCAGATCGCCGATGGTCGGATGGTGTTCGCCTACAATATGAACCGATCCTACGGCGAGTCCTGGGCCGAACGTGCTCCCCAGATCGGGCTGATCACCCCTGACGACTATCATCTGTCCGTTTCGCGGGTGGCCTTCATCCCGCGCAACGCCGCGCACCCGAATGCGGCGCGGCTGTTTCTGGACTACCTGCTGTCGCGCGAAGGTCAGCGGGTGATCGGCGCACTGGGCGTTCGGCCGGTGCGCGACGACGTCGATGCGCCCCTGCGACCGGCGTCGCCGGGCGCTCGCCCCATTCGCGTGGGCCCGGCCCTGCTGGCCAATCTGGATCAGGCGCGGCGCGCAAGCCTGCTGACGCGCTGGGAGGCCGCGATGCGTCTCGGCGTAAGAGCCCCTTCGAATCCCGCCGCGCCCTGACCGTTCCTGTGGATAAGTCCACAAAGTCCGAAACCCGCGTTTCTGTCACGCCGCCGTCACGGCCGGCCGAGCCACCGTTTGCGTGCGCCCTCAAGCGGCTCGGCCTCACGATAGGTAGCAACGAATTGCGCAATAAGCGGTTCTTGGGGCAATAATGTTGCGGTATTCACGTATTTGACACCGAGACTGGGGTCGATCTTACTCAGCTCCAGCAAGGCGGGAGAGATCGGCTCCGGCCGACGCCGAAGGCGCAACCGCCCCGGAAACGCTCAGGCAAACGGACCGTCTTGCTGAAGGAACGCTGGAGAGAAGGACGGATCCGGGGGATCCGCCCTCGCCGAAGGAGAAACGGGTCGTAAGGCCCCGAAACTCTCAGGCCCGATGACAGCGGGGGCGAAACGACGCCGGAGAGCGTCGCTCGCGCAGACACCCCTGGGGAGGGGCGTCATCTTTATGAGGACCATCGCCTTGTCTCGTCTCAACCGCCATCTGACCACCTGCTGCAGCGCCATCGCCCTTCTGTCGTGCGCCGGGATCGCTCACGCTCAGGACGCCCAAGCCGCCCCAGAGGCCGCCGCCTCGGTGGACGACATCGTCGTCACCGCGTCGCGGATCGACCGGGCCGGTTTCCAGGCCCCGACGCCCACCGTCCGTTTGACGGCGGAGGACCTTTCGGTCGGCGCGCGCCAGAATATCGCGGCCGCGCTGAACGACATGCCCCAGTTCAAGGCCAGCAGCTCGCCCCAGACGACCGGCACCAACACCGGCGCGGGCAATGCGCCGGTCGATCTGCGCGGTCTTGGGATCAACCGGACGCTGGTCCTGATCGACGGGCGCCGGGTGTCGAGCGAGAACGATCTCAACAGTGTTCCGACCGTGTTGGTGAAGAGCGTCGATGTCGTCACCGGCGGCGCCTCGGCGGCCTGGGGCTCCGGCGCCGTCGCGGGCGTGGTCAATATCGGCATCGACCGCTTCTTCACCGGCGGCAAGCTGGGCGCCGAATACGGCATCTCCTCGTTCGACGACGCTGAGCAGCAGCGGTTTGAAGCCGCCTGGGGTACGCCCTTCGCCGACGGAAGAGGTCATTTCGTCATCGGCGGCGAATATCTGGACAATGACGGCGTCGTGCCCAAGACCTCTCGTCCGGCGATCGGTCGCTGGGCTCAAGTGTCGAATGGCGCAGGCGGGTTCGTCACCGTCCCCGATGTCGGCTTCGCCAATGCGGCGTATGGCGGTCTGATCCTGTCCGGCGTGAACGCCGGCAAGGTGTTCAATCCTGATGGCACGTTGCGCCCCTTCAACTACGGTCGGGTGGTCGGCACGAACACGGTCGGCGGCGAGGGGCCGTCGAATGACGACCTCAGCCCGCTGGTGACGCCGCAGCGTCGCTACGCTGGTCTGGCCAGCGCCACCTATGAGCTGTCCGACACGCTGCGCCTAACGGCCGACGTCCGTCATTCGCGGATGTGGAACAACTATATCTGGTTCGGCGATCACAACCGCGGCAATCTGACGATCCGGAGCGACAACGCCTTCCTGTCCACGGCGATCAAGCAGCAGATGGCGGCGGCGGGTCAAACCTCCTTCACCATGGGCCGCTTCAACTCCGACCTGTCCTATTCGAGCATCGACTTCGAGCGGGTCACGACCCAGGCGACCCTCGCCCTGGATGGTGAGTTCGGCGACAGCTGGCGTTGGGGCGCCTACTACAGCCATGGCGAATACGAGAACAATATCGACACGCCCGGCTTCCTGCTGACGACCAACTACGCCCAGGCGGTCGACTCGGTCATCAGCCCAGTGACGGGACAGGCCGTCTGCCGGGTCACCCTGACCAACGCCAACTCCGGCTGTGTTCCCATCAACCTCTTCGGACTGGGGGCGCCGTCGCAGGAAGCCATCGACTATGTCACTGGCACGCCCCAGCAGCGCACGACCACCAAGCTCGATGTCGCCGGCGTCAGCCTGCGCGGCGAGCCCTTCAGCCTGCCGGCGGGTGATGTCTCGATCGCCGTCGGCCTGGAAGCTCGCAAGGAGCAGACCGATCAGCGCGTGGGCGAACTGGACGCAGCCAAGGCGTTCCAGACCTTCAGCTTCTCGGCCATGGCGGGCGAGTTCACCGTCAAGGAAGCCTTTGGCGAAATCCTGGTGCCGCTCGTTCGCGACCTGCCGTTCCTGAACAATCTGGAGTTCAACGCCGCCGCGCGCATCTCGGACTATGACACCACGGGTTCGATCTGGTCCTGGAAGGTCGGCGCCACCAACGAGTTCTTCCCGGGGTTCCGCGGGCGGATCACCCAGTCGCGGGACATCCGTTCGGCCAATCTGTCCGAGCTCTACACGACCACCACGACCGGCTATAACAACATCAATGACCCGCTGAAGGGCCAGACGGTCTATACGCTGAACAATGGCGGCGGTAATCCGAACCTCGCGCCGGAAACGGCGGACACCCTGACGCTGGGCGTGACCTGGTCGCCACCGTCCATCTCCAGCCTAAACCTGTCGCTCGACTACTACAACATCAAGATCGACGATGTGATCACGACGATCGCGCCGCAGGATCTGGTCAACCGCTGCTTCAACGGCAACACCGCCCTGTGCGCCAATGTCGATCGCGACGCTTCCGGCAATCTGATCCGCACCCGGTCCACCTATGTCAATCTGGCCGAATACCAGACCGACGGCATCGACGCGGAAGTCTCGTATTCCTCGGACGCGGGCCTTTGGGTTCCCGGCGCGACGGGGCGGGTGCAGATGCGTCTGGTCGGGACCTGGGTCAACAGCCTGACGACGGACGACGGCGTCACCCAGATCGAATATGTGAAGTCCCAGGGTTACGCCTTTGGTCTGGGCGTGCCGGAACTGCGCGTCAACGCCAGCCTCGGCTGGAAGGGCGAGGTGTTCGGCGCGAACCTGCGCGCCCGCTACATTTCGGAAGGCCTCTACAACACCACGGTCAAGATCGTGAACAACGACATCGACGCCTTCACCTATGTCGATCTGGGGCTGACGGCTGATCTGGCCCACTACGGCGCGGACGGCGTCGAGCTCTACGCCAATGCGACCAATCTGTTCGACAAGTCCCCGCCGAATGGGTCGCTCTATTCTCCGTACTACGACGTCGTCGGTCGGTACGTCACGATAGGCGCGCGCTACCGCTTCTAGTTCGGATCGCGCTCCCCGTCGCCGGCTTCGCTCTCCCCTTGGAAGCCGGCGACCCCTTCTTCCTTCCCCCAGTCCAGGGTCTCAATGATGATCTCTCGTCTCCCGCTGGCCCTCGCGCTCGCCCTGTCCGCAGCGCCCGCCGCCTTCGCCGAAGCGCCCAAGCCGGCCGCGATCGTGGCCGATGGGCTGCCGGCGGTGCCGGACGATCTGGTGGCTGCGACCCAGCCCTATCTTCAGGCCCGTCGCGCCGCCTTCCTGGGTTGGAACGCCGCCGACCGATCCATGCTGGTCAAGACCCGGTTCGGCGCCACGGACCAGCTTCATGTCGTCGCCGGTCCGGACGGCGCGCGGACGCAAATCAGTTTCGAGGCCGAGCCGATCCTGGCGGGCGCCCTGTCTCCGTCTGGTCAGACCTTGCTCGTCCAGAAGGATAATGGCGGTGACGAGTTCTACCAGCTCTACACCCTGTCCGGCGGTCGGTTGACCCGTATTACCGACGGCAAGAGCCGCAACTGGTTCGGCGCCTGGAGCCCGGACGGCAAACGCGTCGGCTATGCCTCGTCGCGGCGCAACGGCGCGGACATGGACCTCTATGTCGTCGATCCGGAAAACCCGTCGACGGATCGTCTGGTCGCGCAGGTGTCCGGCGGCGGATGGAACATCGCCGACTTCTCCAGGGACGGGACCAAGGCCCTTGTCCTGAACCGGATGTCGATCAACAACGCCGTCGTCTATGAGCTCGACCTGGCGTCCGGCCGCATGACCCCGCTGACCGATCCCTCGGCGGAGGTCTCCTACGTCGATCCCAAATATGCGGCCGACGGGACCGTCTGGGCGACGTCCAACAAGGACAGCGACTTCCTGCGCCTGGGACGGATCGAGCCGGGCGGCTTCGTCCCTGTCAGCACCGAGACCCGCTGGGACGTCAGCGACTACGCCCTGGCGCCGGACGGGAGCTTCGTCGCCTATGCGGTCAACGAGGCGGGCGTCTCTCGGCTCAAGGTCATGGATGTCGCCACGGGCGCGGTCCGCGTCGTCTCCGGCCTGCCGGATGGCGTCATCCCCTACAGCATCGGTCCGGCCATCGACATCGCGCCATGGGGCGCGATCGGTTTGAGCCTCTCGTCCGCCCGCGTCTCCGGCGACGCCTTCTCCGTCGACCCGACGAGCCTGGCGGTCACCCAGTGGACCCACAGCGAGACCGGCGGCCTGGATCCCGCGATCAACATCGAACCCAAGCTGGTGGAGGTGAAGAGTTTTGACGGAGAGACGGTGTCCGGCTTCCTTTATCAGCCCGACCCGACGAAATTCCCCGGCAAACGTCCGCTGATCGTCGACATCCACGGCGGCCCGGAAGGCCAGACCCGTCCCGACTTCCTGGGCGCGCAGAACTATATGCTGAACGAACTGGGCGTGGCGATCTTCTTCCCGAACGTGCGCGGATCCTCGGGCTATGGCACGCGGTTCGTCAACCTGGACAACGGCCCGTTCCAGCGGGAGAACTCGGTCAAGGACATCGGCGCCTTCCTCGATGCGCTGGAGGTCGATCCCGCTCTGGACGCGTCGCGGTTCGCCGTCACCGGCGTCTCCTACGGCGGCTATATGTGCTACGCGACAGCCGTGCATTACAGCGACCGGCTGAAGGGGGCGAACTGCTACGTCGCCATCTCCAACTTCGTCACCTTCCTGGAAAACACCCAGTCGTATCGTCGCGACCTGCGGCGCGTCGAATACGGCGATGAGCGCGATCCGGCCCAGCGCGCCCAGTTGCAGGCCATCTCGCCTCTGACCAGCGTGGACAAGATCACCATCCCGTTGCTCGTGGCGACGGGCGGAAACGACCCGCGGGTTCCGGCCTCAGAAGCCGATCAGATCGTCAGCGCGGTCCGGCGCAACGGCGGCACGGCCTGGCACCTGCTGGCGCAGAACGAAGGTCACGGTTTCCACAAGAAGGAGAACGAGGACTACTATTTCTGGACCAGCCTGCTGTTCTGGAAACAGACGCTGCTGGGCGACGCCGCGCGCTGAGCGCTGAGCGACGCCGTCCAGAACCTGCCCCATGACCTTCAAACGTATCGTCGCGGCAAGCGCGGTTTCGGCCGCGCTGCTAGCGGCGCCCGTGGCGGCGCGGCCCCGCACGCCGGTCCACACCGACCATCACGTCCACATCCATTCCCCCGCCATTCTGGAGATTTTGCCGACCTATTGCAGCAGTCCGGGGCGGATCGGCCCGTGCGATCCCGCCTTCATCAAGCCGCTCGGGGTCGACGACCTGCTGGCTGAGATGGACGAGGCGGGCGTCCAGACGGCCTGGATGATGTCTACGGCCTATCTGGCGGAAAGCCCGATGATGGTTCCGCCGCTGCCCGACGCGTCCGCCCGGGTCAATGACGCCAACGCCTTCACCGTGGCTGCGGCGGCGGCGCATCCGGGCCGACTGGTCGCCTTTGTCTCGGTCAATCCGCTGGCGCCGGACGCTCTGGCCGAGATCGAGGGGTGGAAGGACGAGCCCTTCGCTAAAGGCCTGAAGTTGCATCTCACCAACTCGGGCGTCGACCTGCGCAATCCGGAGCACCGGCGTCGTCTGGCCGCCGTCTTCGACGCCGCATCGGACGCCCGCCTGACCATCATGATCCACATGCGCACCCGCGCCGAGGACTATGGCGCGCGGGATGTGCGCCTCTTTGTCGATGAGGTTCTGCCCCACGCCCGCGACGTTTCTGTCGTCATCGCCCATTCCGGCGGCTGGGGCGGGCTGGACGACAGCACCTGGGACGCCATGGAGGGATTCCGTCAGATCCTGGCGGAGCAGCCGGCTCAGTTTCCCAACCTTTTCTTCGACCTGGCCCAGGTGTTCGACGCCGAGACGTCGCCGCAAGATCGCGCCCGCCTGGTGGAAGTGATGCGCGCCATCGGGGTCCAGCGCTTTGTGGCGGGGTCGGACTGGCCGTTCTCCGGTTCTCTAGACAACTATCTGAATCGGGCGATGACGGAGTTGCCGCTATCCAAAGAAGAAACGACATCCTTGGCGGAGCGGCGCGTCATCCCGGGCCCGGGGTTCAGCGAGAGCCGTCGATCATCCGAAGTGCGCGTTCCGCAGCATATTGGCGACGCTAAACCGGGCGTCGGTCAGAACTCTTCCCAGCCGTCCTCATTAGCGACGCAATGAGGATTCTGGGCGGCGCCGCCACGGCCTAGCGTCTTCAATGCGGCGACCACGCGGTTGGTCGGCTGTTCGGCCAATTTGGACCGCCGCGCAGGAGCGGTCGCAACAGCACGGGCCGTCCCCACCCGGAATTGGGCGACGGAGACCTGAAGATTTTCCGCCTCCTGAGCGAGCGAATGGCTGGCGGCGGTCGACTGCTCGACCATGGCCGCATTCTGCTGGGTCACCTGATCCATCTGGTTCACGGCCGTATTGACCTGGGCCAGGCCGACGGCCTGTTCCTGCGCCGAGGCGGCGATTTCGGAGACCAGCCCATCGATTTCCGCGACACGATCGACGATCCGTTGCAGAGCCTCGCCGGTCTGACCGACAAGCTTGACGCCCGAACCGACTTGAGAGGTCGAGGTCGAGATCAGCGTCTTGATCTCCTTGGCGGCTTCGGCCGAGCGCTGGGCCAGGGCGCGAACTTCGGAGGCGACGACCGCGAAGCCACGACCCGCCTCGCCGGCGCGGGCGGCCTCGACGCCGGCGTTCAGCGCGAGAAGATTGGTCTGGAAGGCGATCTCATCGATGACGCCAATGATCTGGTTGATCTGACTGGAAGAGCTCTCGATGGCGTGCATCGCCGACACGGCGTCGCGCACGATGACGCCCGAGGTCTCGGCGTCCCCCTTAGCCGCGCGCACCACGTCCGACGCCTGGCGGGCTCCGGAAGCCGTCTTGTTCACCGTAGCGGTGATCTCATCCAAGGCCGCGGCCGTTTCCTCAAGCGATGCGGCCTGCTGCTCTGTGCGGCGCGAAAGGTCATCGGCGGCCTGCGAGATTTCGCCAGCGCCCGAGCGAATGCCGGACACATTGCCGATCACGACGGAAATCGCCTGCTGCAACTGGATGATCGCGGCGTTGAAATCGGATTTCAACTGTTCCGAACGGGGCGCGACCTCGGCTGTGAAACGGTGAGTCAGATCGCCGCTCGACATGGCCGCCAGACCTTGTGCGAGGGCGCCGAGCGCCACACGATCCTCCTCGGCGATCCGCGCCTTTTCCGCCTCGTTGGCGGCGCGTTCGGTTTCGGACATCGAGCGTTGCGCCACCGCCTCGGCTTCAAGGTCGAGCGCGCGGAGACCATTGTCCTTGAACACTTGAACGGCGCGCGACATCTGACCGACCTCGTCCTTGCGAGACTGGCCGGCGACATCCGGAGAAAAGTCGCCTGCGGCCAGCTTGCCCATCGTCTCCGCCAGACGGCTCAAGGGGCCGGTGATGCCGCGCGACACCATCAGCATGGCCGCGCCGATGCTCAAAGCTGTCGCCACGATCAGAGACATCAAGCTGATCAAGGTTGTCGTCGAGACATCCTGTGAAATCTTCGCCGCCACCGCCCGGTTTTCCGCGGTCTTGGCGTCGTTGAATGTGACGATGTGCGTGGAGAGTGCAGAAATCTGCATGTCCAACTCGATGTTCTTCTGGCGGGCGTTCGCTTCCTCATTGCGCAAACCGTACACGACGGACTGCCGGCTACCCTCAATGATCGACCGCAGCGGCGCTTCGAGCGGTGTCAGTTCCTGGGCATAGGCAGGCGCCTGCGCCTTGGCTTCTGTGAGCAAGGCTAACGCCTGATCGCCGGTAGATCTGACGGAGTTCGCCGCGTCACGCGCCTGGTTCGATCCGCCGTCATAGGCCATCACCTTGTAGGTTTGATAGCCGATCTGCTGCAAGCCACGGTTCACCCGCACCATGTTGAGAAGCGCCGCCGACCGGCTATCGATCAAATCCTTATAGGTGGCGTCGGTCTGTTTGAGCTCCCAGCAGGCATAGCCCACACCCGCCAAGCCCACAGCCGCAAGAAGCATCAGACAGGCGATGATCTTTTTCGAGATCTTCAGGTCGCCGAGCCACTTTTCCATTCGCCATCCCCCGTGGTTGGATGTCGACGCGACATCCAAGGTGCGACATTTGCGCACAGCTGCGATGGAGCGACACAGGTTAATAAAGACTTGGAATGGACGATGCGAAACGCAACTTCTCCTCCGTGTCGCAAGTATTGTTGAGGTAAAAACTGTTCACATAACTCTGAGACGCTATCGTCGCAGCTTGTGATTGCTGGCGATACTCGCTGGCCCTCGGCATACCTGCAGCGCTGACGTCTGCGATACGGGCGACGTGCCGATAGAGCCAAGACATCGTTTTTGTGGGGCGCTCGAGGCGCGGGGTGACATACCAGGGAGGGACCGTAAGCGCCGACAAGACCAAGTAGGACGCATGTCCGACGTCTCGGGCCTGTCAAACTCCCTGTCGCGCCTTCAGATCATCAATTCGCTGCGACGCCTCGGCTTTTGTGAGATCGTCCTGGAAGGCCTCAGGAGCATGAAGCTCCTCCGACAGCGTCTTCAGATACGAGGCCTGCGCCCCCGTCATCGCTTCATCGCCTGTGACCCAATCCGATGGGTCTTTTTCCGTGTTGCCGCTGGGATGGGGCTCGAGTTTAGGGTTGTGACCGTCAGTCATAACTATCTCCTGTGTTCCTGTAATGTTCTGGCCTCAAGAGGGTTCCCCGAGCTGGCTTGTCGGCGGTTGGTCGAGCCACAAGGCGAGCGCCGCAGCGGCTGATGGTCTTCCGGGGGCATCGACGCAGCCGGCGATCGGCAAACCTGACGTCGAAAGCGCGGTTCTCCGACAGGGCGACCTACAAGTCGGATCTTGGTTATGGAACCGGCTGTCGAGCGCTTGCTCGGACCGAACAGGCACCTGTGTGGCCAATTCTATCCGGGCGGCTGACACGTCAAGATCCGGGCGCTAGGCCCGCCGCGTATCGCTCGGGGTCATCCCGTCTCGAAAGGTACGGGTTATCATCCATCAGGTTTAGGTGGCCGCTTATGCGCGCCCGTGACGCCCGCGCGGCGCAGTCTTCGTTGACGCCGCCGGACGGTTGACCGAAGGCCGAAGCTTAGGATCCGTGAGCCGTTCGACAGACGCTTTGACTCAGAATGATCGCCTAGCTGGCCGGGCGAGGTGACTGGTGGTGCTGCACCACCCGCCAGACGTCGTGCTCGAGACGGCGATAGGTCGTCGTGTAGAGCGCGGCGTAGCTGTCCTGGCCATTCGAGACTGAAACGCCATAGGCGATGACGATCAATCCCTCCTGTGGACGTGAGACCTGTTGATCCACGAACACGACGTCTGTCCATTGCGGCGTCCGGCTGACGGCGGCGACCGCGTCCTCGCCCGAGAATACGTATGGCGCGTCCGGAAGAACCATCAGCGCCTCGGGTGAGATGATCTCGCGATACTGGTTGGGGCTCGCAGTCCACAGACTCTGTTCCGACCCCCATAGGCGTGCATCATCCATGACTGCTGTCCTTGGATGGCGTGGGCTGCGGCGCCGCGGCGTGACCGGGTGTGACCGGGGCAAACTCGGCGGCCTGGCTCTTCGGGGGAGCAGCGTCGAGTGTGCGGGCGTCGGACGCCGCCTCTTCCTCAAGCTGCGCGACGCTGAGGATGACCTCGTTCTCGCGCATCAGCGGCCGGGCCGCGTCTGCCGCCTGCACGTCGGTGGGAGACGGGACGGTTATGGTGCGTTCGACGCCCGAGGGGGCGCCCAGTTTTACGGCATACGTCTTGAGGGTCATCGCGGCTCCTTTCCGGAACAACCGCACGAGCCCGCCGGCCGTTCCCCCCAAAAAACGTGGTCATTGCCCGGTCGGCGGTCGACGTCGGCCGGTGTCGAGGGCGAAGCCCTCGCCAGCCTCCTACGCGCCGGTTCACGAGCGTCAGAGCGACAGACCTTGCACTGGAGGTGGACCGATTGGAGCTGGGTCGTCAACCGCTCCAGCCGCGCCTTCGCCTGAACGATGCAGACAGCTTGTCCCAGCCGACGCGACGTGTCGAAGCCTCGGGCTATGGCAGACTGCTGTCGCGGCTCCTCCAGGAATCGGAGGGATGCAGATGTCAGGCGGGCAGGGGGCCTACATAGGCGGTCTTCAGGGTTCGCGCTGCGGCGGGTTGCAGCATCGCCTCCTGCGCGTGGGCGATCCAGCCAATGGTGCGACCGATGGTTCCTAGCGCCAGTTCGTTGCCGGCAAGGCCGAGACGCTGGCCCAGAAAAGTAAGGAGTACGACGATGCCGGGCTCGCCCCGGGTCAAGTCGTAGACGACCTCCGTCGCCTTCATGAGGCGTCCGAACTGACGGTCGTCGCCCAGCACTGTCCGGCAGGCGTCCATAAGTGCGCGCGCGCGGCTGTCGCCGGAAGCGTGGATGGCGAGGGTTTCGTAGCCCGGGAGCGGCTCCGCCGTGCGGAACCTCGAAATCACGGGTTCGGCCGGGTCCTCGGCCGTCAGGATTTCGAAGACCAGACGTCGCACGGCTTCGTACCGCTGAATTTTCTCTCTCTGTCCGCTGCCGGCGACCAGCCCGACCAGAACGGCGGCATAAGGGGTCAAGCCCGTGCAGGCCGCCGCGCGGACCGCATAGGTGGTCGCCGCGAACTCGTGGTCGGCGATCAGGACCAGGGCGCGCCGAACCAGGTCGGCGAGCTCGGGCGGAGCGCCTGCCGCGCGAGTGACTGTCTGGTCGATAGGATCGGCGACCGGGCCGTCCATCCCCAGGGTCAAAGCGGTCATCCAGCGTAGGGCGTCGGCTCCGGCTGCGGCGAAGCCGGAAGGCGAGAGGTCGAAGGCGCGGGGATTGGCGCGTTCGATTAGCGGTAGGAGCGCCATGGTCCGGTCCTGCAAGGGGGAAGCTCGCAGGGCCTTGGTCACAGCCATGAATCCTATAGGCGTATTGGGAAGGCGCGTGGTGAAGATGTCGGCCGCCGACGTCTGCCACAACAGGGCCGCGACCTCCTCGACTGAGGCGGTGTCCGCCAGCGCCACGACGTCATGGCCGCGGTAATAGGTGCCCGTCTCCGTCAACAAGGTGATGCGGGTCGTCGGGGAGCCCGCCGGCACGTCGCTGCCGGACGGTTCGAGCAGTCCAACGATGTCGGCGCGCCAGTAGCGACGGCGGCGCGTCCCCGGCGTCGGGAAGGAGCGCAACCCCTTTCGGCTGACGTAGGAATAGAGCGTCGCGAGCGAGACGCCGAGCGTCTCGGCCGCCTCGGAAGCTTCCATGTAAAGATCGCTCTCCATGAACACCCTTCTCCGAACATTGACGCATTTCGTCAAGATTGACGAACATTGATTGGAGGCATTTTCTCCCATTCAGGCGGTCAAAGAGCTGCAGCAAATAGGGAATGATGTCATGGAGAAGGCGATCTTCGCCGCGCCACTGGGTGCGGCGCTATTGGCGGCCTCGGCCGCGTCCGCACAGGTTCAGTCCGAATCCGTGCCTACGGATCAGGCGGCCTCGTCGGTTGACGACGTGGTGGTGACCGCACAGCGGCGCGCCCAGAACGTTCAGGACGTGCCGATTACAATGAACGTCTTCGGCGCCGAACAGGTCGAGCAAGCCCGCATCGTCGAGGTCAGCGACGTTGCGAACCGCACGGTGGGCTTGAACTTCGATGCCTTCCCCGCCAGCCAGCCGCGTCCGGCCGTTCGTGGCATCGGTTCGTCAGACCGCGGCGCTGCGGGCGATCCGTCCACCGCCGTCTTCGTCGATGAAATCTATATGGGCCGCCCTGCGGCCGTCGCGTTCGATGCGTTCGACGTGGAGCGCATCGAGGTGTTGAAGGGGCCGCAAGGCACGTTGTGGGGCAAGAATGTCGTCGGCGGCGCCCTTCATGTTGTCAACCGACGTCCAAGCCTGACCGGTTTCGACGCCAGCGTTTCGGCCACGCTAGGCGACTACGACCGGCGTGAGGCCGCAGGCTTCGTCAATCTGCCGCTGGGAGAGACGTTGGCGGCGCGGTTGAGCATCAGTTCGCGCCAGCACGACGGCTATGTCCGCAACCTCTTTTTGAACAATCGGGTCGAGGACGAGGACACCCAGAGCCTGCGCGCCCAACTGCTGTTCGAGCCGAATGATCGCCTGACCATCCTGGCGTCCGTCGATGGGACACGGAACCGCCAGACCCTGGGCGCGCGTCACACGATCGGGGTGGATCCGTCCAGTTCGAGCGCGGCGGTCTGGCGGCCTAGCATCGACCGAAACCGCGACGTCACTCGCATGGAGACCAACGGCTACGACGACCGCGACACCTATGGCGTACGGCTGAACGTTGATTACGACTTCGGCGGCGCGATCCTGTCCTACGTCGGAAGCTACCGCTGGCTGGACTACGATTCCTACGGCGACGGCGACGGGGGCAACCCCGCAACCAACCGCATCAATATCCAGGGCGGCCAGTTCGAGGAGACGGAGTTCTGGAGCCAGGAACTGCGGCTGACCTCGCCGGCGGGAAGCCGTCTGGGCTGGGTCGCGGGGCTTTATCTCTACCACGCCGACACCGCGCGGACGGATTTGCTGGTGCTCGACAGCCCGCCCGCCCCGTCAGGGACTTTCCTAGCCCGCGATCAGTACGACCAGGCCAACAAGACCGACAGCGCGGCCCTGTTTGCCGATGTGACCTATGCCATCACGGACCGGCTGAACGTGTTCGGCGGCCTTCGCTACTCGCAGGACGAGAAGGACTACACGGTCTCGACCCAGGCCAGTACGGCCCTGGTTCGACCGACCAGCCGCTACACCGTCAACGCCTCGGATTCATGGAACCAGACGACCTGGCGACTGGGCGTGGACTATGACCTGTCGGACGACATGATGGCCTATGGCCTGATCTCGACGGGCTTCAAGAGCGGCGGCTTCCAGGACACGCCCTCGACCCCCGCCTCGGCCGCGACGCCATTCGATGCGGAGATCGCCACCAACTACGAGATCGGGCTGAAGGCCCAGTGGTTGGACCGGGCCCTGACGTTCAATCCCAGCCTGTTCTGGATCGACTATGACGATCTTCAGGTCCGCCGCACGGTCGGCTTCGACACCTTCACGACCAACGCCGGGTCCGCGCGTATTCGCGGGGCGGAGCTGACCGTCCTGTGGGCGCCTCAGGGCGGCTTCTCAATCGGTGGGGCCTATGCCTACACCGACGCCCGCTTCGTCGATCTGGTCACGGGCGGGGTGGACCTGTCAGGCAATCGGCTGAACCGCAATCCGCGCCACAAGCTGTCGCTGTCGCCCGCTTACGACCACGTCGTGGGATCGGGCGCCAGCGTCTTCGGCGCCGTCGATGTGAACTATGAGAGCTTCATCTTCGACGACATCGACAACAACACCATCAATGTCCGACCGGCCCGGACGCTGGTCGATGCGCGTCTCGGCTACCGTAGCGCGGACGGCCGGTGGGAACTGGTCGGCTGGGGCAAGAACCTGACCGACGAGATCACCATCACCCACCAGTACATTCTGGCCGGAGGGCAGTTCGCCTACTACGGACCACCGAAGACCTACGGCGCGACCCTGCGCTGGCGTTACTGAAGAGAAACTGTGGTGAACTCTTCGCTTCTCGCCTTCGCCGGGTTCGGCATGGTCGCCGTCTTCATGGCGCTGATCATGACCAAACGGCTCTCGGCCATCGTCGCCCTGATCCTCGTGCCCATCGTCGTCGCCCTCCTGTGCGGCTTCGGCATGGGCGTCGGGGGGATGATCGTCCAGGGCGTCATCACTGTAGCGCCGACTGCGGCGGTCCTGATGTTCGCCGTCTTCTATTTCGGGATCATGATCGATGCGGGCCTGTTCGCACCTTTGGTGCGCAAGGTCCTGTCCCTCGTCGGAGGCGACCCCCGAAAAGTGGCCCTGGGCACGGCGGCCGTAGCGGCCATGGTGTCGCTCGACGGCGACGGGGCGACCACGGCCTTGGTGACCATCACTGCCTTCCTGCCGATCTATCGCCAGCTCGGCATGAACCCGCTGATCCTAGCGGTGCTTCTTGGATCGTCGAACGCCATCATCAACATGGTGCCCTGGGGCGGACCGCTCGCGCGTCTAGCGGCCGTGCTTCAGGTGGATCCCAATGCGATCTTCCTGCCGCTGATCCCGGTCATGGTGGTCGGGCTCCTCGGGGTGGCTGGGATCGCCTGGCATCTCGGCACGCTGGAGCGCCGACGTCTGGGCGTGCAGGCGATCGACGCCACCGCCCACCTAGCGGACGAGGACGCCGCCGCGATTGCGCGTCCGCGCCTGTGGTGGGCGAACCTGATCCTCACGGTGGCGGTCCTGGCCGCCGCCATCCTGCGCCTGGCGCCCCTGCCGGTGGTCTTCATGGCCGGTCTGGCCCTGGCGGTCACCCTCAACTATCCGCGACTATCTGAGCAGCGCGAGCGGCTGGCCGCCCATGCTCCCGCTGTCATGGGTATCGTCGCCCTGGTGTTCGCCGCCGCGAGCTTCACGGGCGTCCTGGAAGGCACCGGCATGGTCGCGGCCATGGGCGCCGGCTTCCTGAACGTGCTGCCGGCGTCCTGGGGGCCGCACCTGGGCGTCGTCACCGCCGTGGCCAGCGGTCCGATGACCTTCTTCCTGTCCAACGACGCCTTCTTTTTCGGCATTGTCCCGACCCTGGCCGAGGCGGGGCAGGCCTATGGCTTGGCTCCCGAGGAGATCGCTCGCGCTTCGCTGCTGGGCCAGACCGTCCACGTGCTCAGCCCCCTGGTCGCCGCCGTCTATCTGGTCGCCGGACTCCTCAATGTCGATATCGGCGCCATGCAGCGCTTCGGCTTGAAATGGGCGGTCGGGCTCATGGCCCTGATGATGATCGCGGCTGTCGCCTTCGGGGCCGTACCGCTCGCCGGCCGGGCCCTGACGCCCGCCGCTTCTCCCGCCGCCGTTTCATCGAGTGTGCCATGACCGCCTCTTCCGACACCGTCGTCGTCGTCCCCGTCGGCGCCCTGGGCGCGGGCATCGACCCCGCACATCTGGAGGCAGGGCTTGCGCCCGGCGCTCATGCCATCGCCTTGGACGCCGGTTCGACCGACAGTGGTCCCTCCTGTCTGGCGACCGGGATCTCCAAATACAGCCGCGAGGCTGTCAAGAGCGACCTGACCCTCCTGATGGCGGCACAGGCAAGATATGGGGTGCCGCTCCTGATCGGCAGTTGCGGCACCGCCGGTGGCGATGACGGCGTAAAATGGACTTGCGAGATCGCGGTTGAAATCGCTGCAGAACTGGGCCTGAAGCCGCGCATCGCCGCTCTTTACTCCGAGATTTCCGCAGAAACGATCAAGGGCAGGATGGGACAGGGCAAGGTGCATCCGCTCGCGCCGCTGGGGCCCTTGGACGAGGCGACCGTCGACCGATGCGCCCATATCGTCGGCCTGATGGGGCCGGAGCCCTATATCGCCGCCCTCGAGGCCGGCGCGGACATCGTGCTGGGCGGGCGCACCACGGACACCGCGGTCATCGCCGCTGTGCCCCTCATGCGCGGCGCAGGCGCGGGCGCCGCCTGGCATGCGGGCAAGGTGTCCGAATGCGGGGGGCTTTGTACTGTGGATCCCACGGACGGCGGCGTGGTGGTGAGCGTGGGCGCTGATGCGTTCGAGATCTGGCCGATGAGCGAGCGCAATCGCTGCGACGTCTACAGCGTCTCGTCGCACATGCTCTACGAGAACACCGATCCTTTCCTGCTGACTGAACCGGGCGGCGTGCTGGACGTCTCGGCGGCCAGGTACGAGGCGCTGGATGGGCGCCGTGTCCGGGTCGTGGGCTCCGTGTTCGATATGAAGCCTTATACGATGAAGCTGGAAGGCGCTGCGCTGGGTCCTTACCAGACCTTGATGTGGGTCGGGATCGCCGATCCGGACGTGCTTGAGACGGTGGATTTGTTCGTCCAGTCCCTGCATGCCGCCCTCGTTGGCCGGGTCGAGCGGGTCATGGGGCTGTCTCGGGATGCGTTCGACATCTCGTTGCGGCCCTATGGCTGGAACGCGGTCTCGGGTTTGCCAGCACCGGACGGTGCGGCGGCGCCACGCGAGATCGGCCTGATGTTCGTGGCCACGGCCGAAACCCAAGATCTGGCGACCCGGATTGCCCGGACCTGCAACCCGTACTTCTTCCACTTCCCGGTGCGTCGCGAGAAGGAGTTGCCCAGCTACGGCTTCCCGTTTTCTCCCGCCGAGGTGGAGCGGGGGCGGACCTACGAGTTCGTGCTCAACCACGTCGTGGAGACCAAGGACGGGCTGGAGCTGGTCCGGCGTCGATGGGTCGACCTGAACAAGGAGGTTGCCTGACATGACCACGCTCCGTGACGTTGCCCGTTATGTTCGTTCGAAGGCTGCGGGTCCGTTCTGGATCACCATTGATGTCTTCTTTCCCTCGCGCGATGCGTTCGACGCGCACCGGGCCGCTGCCGGGCTGACAACCGACGCCGTCGAGGCTTGTCTGTCGCTTGAACCCGGAACGGTCAAACGCATCGATGTCCCTGATCTGGCGGTGATCAAGTTCGCCTACCCGCGGCGAAATCCCCAGGGCGGCGTGACGGAACGCGACATGCACGGCGGTCAACAGTTCGCCCCACTCCTGGAACTTGTAATCTAGACTGGCTGGATCAGTTTCCGTGCAGCCCAGCCCCGGACGGGTGTTTTCGGCGAGCGTGGCGACGTCTGCTCTACGACACTGTGCGCATGTCCGCTTCTGGCGCTATCCGGTCGCGAGTGTGCTGAGGTTCAGCGGGTTGCCGGCGAGGCCGATGATCGGCGAGGTATCAAAGTCGGAGCGGCGCGGAAGATGCTCTCGACCTGATCTCCGCGGCCCTCGATCACCAGTTCGAGCGCCTGCGCTGCGATCTGATCGAACGGAATACGCACCGTCGTCAGCGGCGTCGGCAGATGACTCACGATCGGGATGTCGTTGTAGCCGACGACCGAGACGTCGTTCGGCACCGACAGGCCCAGCTGGGTCAGGGCTGACAGGGCGCCGATGGCGGTGTTGTCGTTGACGGCGAAGATGGCGGTCGGCCGCCCCTGGAGCATCATCAGCTGACGCGCCGCCTCGTGCCCACCTTCCAAGCCGAAGGAGGAGGGGACGACCCATTCGGGGCGCACCTCCAGCCCGGCCTCGGCCATGGCCTGGCGATAGCCCTCGACCCGGCCGATGGCGTTAGAGGCGTCGGCGGGACCGGCGATCAGACCGATGTCGCGGTGGCCAAGATCGATCAGGTGCCGCGTCGCCAGAAAGCCGCCCAAGCGATCATCGCCGACCGATGACGGGTGGATGTCGTCAGTCCTCAAGGCGAGGGCGAATCGGACGCCTTGCTTGGTCAGGGTCTGGGCGAAGCCGTCGCCGACACGGGCGGTGGCCAGGACCAGTCCATCGACGCCGCGCGCCAGAAGCATGTCCACCGCGCGCCGGTTCGCCTCCGGTTCGTCATTGGTCGTGGCGACGATGGTGAACCGCTGATGCCGCGTGGCCGCCCGCGACAGGGCCTCGTAGAGCATGGCCATGACGGTGTCGGTCAGGCGCGGCACGATGACGCCGATCATGCCGGTGGATCCGCGTCGGAGGTTGGCGGCGGATACGTCGCGCACATAGCCCAGCTCGGCCGCCGCGCGGCGGACCAGCACGGCCGTCGGATGGTTGGACGGCGGGCCGCGCTCGTCCAGGAAGCGGGACACGCTGCTCTTGGACACGCCGGTCGCCCGGGCGATGTCGAGGATAGTCACGCGGCCGCCGTCGCCCGATCTCTCCGCCATCTCTGTTTCGACGCTCCCCAATGCACGCTTTCGTCAAGGGCTTGACCCGGCCCGAAGCGGATGTAAAGTGGGAACGTTCCCGGTATCGTTCCCGTCGTGGTTCGCACCCATCAAGAAATCGTCCAAGAGGAAACAACAATGAGCGTCATGGACCTGCGCGGCCTCAGCCCCGCCCCCGTCACCGTCTTCACCCGCGACGGCGAGGTCGACTACGCCGCCAACGCCGAGCTGGCGAAATGGCTGGTGTCGATCGAGGGCGTGAAGAGCCTGGTCATCCTGGGCCACGCGGGCGAAGGCACCTTCCTGACCGTGAAAGAGCGACTGAAGCTGATCGAGACCTATGCCGAGGCCGTGGACGGCGCAGTGCCGATCATCGCCGGCATCACGGGTGAGGGCACCAAGGTCGCCGCCGAGGAAGCCAAGGCCTCGAAGGCCGCCGGCGCGACCGGGGCCCTGGTCTATCCGAACCACGGCTGGTTGCGTTTCGGCTTCCAGAAGGGCGCCCCGCAGGACCGCTACAAGGCGATTTGGCAGGAATCCGGCCTGCAGTGCATCCTGTTCCAGTACCCGGACGCGACCAAGGCCTCCTACGATCTGCAGACCCAGATCGACATCGCCACTCAGGACGGCGTCGTCGCCACCAAGAACGGCGTGCGCAACATGAAGCGCTGGTACACCGAGATCCCTGAGCTGAAGAAGGCCGCGCCCGAACTGCAGGTCCTGTCCTGCCATGACGAATGGCTGCTGCCGACCATGTTCGACGTGGACGGCCTGCTGGTCGGCTACGGCAACATCGCGCCGGAACTGCTCGTCAAACTGATCGAGGCGGGCAAGGCGCAGGACTACACGGCCGCCCGCAAGATTTTCGAACAGCTGCTGCCCGTCACCAAGGCCGTCTATCACCGCGGTTCGCACATGGAGGGCACCGTCGCCCTGAAGCTGGGTCTGGTGAAGCGGGGCGTTCTGGATCACGCCACGATCCGCGAGCCGTTGAAGGATCTGGGCGAGGCCGCCGAGCGCGAGATCTTCGCCGCCTTCGACGCCGCCGGCATCGGTCCGGTGTCGCAAGCGGCCCTCGCCGCCGAATGACCTGAAGCGCCCCGCGTCGAAAGGCGTGGGGCGCTCTGCCTTTCGGGAGGGCGACATCGCCGACCGGACGGGCGTATCACCGCGCCGATGACCCCAAAGAAGCGTCACGGAGCAAGGGAGAAACACTCTGGAGCCGACCGGTCCGAGGACCGTCGCGCGCCTGAAAGGAATGGCATGTCCAACCGTGACGTGGCCGAGGGGATCGACGCCGCCGCCCCCGCGAAATCCGCAGCGAACCGCTCGCTCTTGGCCAAGATGGCCTTGATGGGCCCCGCCTTCATCGCCGGCGCCTGGCAGTTCGGCCCGGGCAACCTGGCCTCCGCGATCGAATCCGGCAGCGCCTTCGGCTACGCCCTGATCTGGGTCATCGTGGTCTCGACCCTCTTGATGATCTTCTTCACCGACATGAGCGTGCGCGTCGGCATCGCCTCGCCGGTGTCCATGATCGCCACCATCAAACAGACGCTTGGCAAGCCCCTGGGCGTCGTCGCCGGGCTTGGCGTCTTCTTCATCACCCTGTGCTTCTCGGTCGGCAATGCGGCCGGGTCGGGTCTGGCCCTGTCGATGCTGTTCGGCGGCAATCCGGTGCTGTGGACCCTGGTGATGAGCCTGGCCGTCGCCTTCATCCTTCTGGTCCGCAACGTCTATCGAACCATCGAGCGGGTGCTCTTGGCGCTGGTCGCCATCATGGCCGTGGGCTTCATTGTCAGCGCCTTCCTGGCCCGTCCCGACTGGGGCGCAGCGATAATCGGCAGCCTGCCGACCTTCCCGCCTGGCGCCGAACTGCTGATCGTTGCGCTGGTCGGTACGAACTTCTCGATCAACGCGGCCTTCTTCACCAGCTATGCGACCCAGGCCCGCAAGGTCCGGCGCGACCAGTACGCCGACACCACCCTGTCGGACACCATCCCCGGCATCGTCGCCCCCGGCGTCATGACCGCCCTGGTCATCATGGTGGCCGCGGCCGTCCTGGGCCACACGGGCCAGCGGGTGGAGACCCTGCCGCAACTGGCCGGGGTGTTCGAGCCGCTGGCGGGTCAGGCCGGCTACTACATCTTCGTGCTGGGCTTCTTCGCCGCGGCCTTCTCCTCCATGTTGGCCAACTGCACAGCGGGCGGCACGCTTCTGTCGGACGGTCTGGGTTGGGGCGGCAGCTTCGACTCGATCCGAACCAAAATCCTGGTCGCCTGCGTCCTGGCCTTCGGTCTGGCGGTGGTGGCCTTCGCGCCCGGATCGCGGGTCCAACTGATCATCCTGGCCCAGGCCATGACCGTGCTGGTCGCGCCTCTGCTGGGCGTGTTGCTGGTCCTGACGGCGAACAACAAGCTGCTCGGCGATCTGAAGAACACCTGGTGGCAGAACCTGTTCGCCGCCGCGGGCCTCCTGTCGATTTTCGCCTCGAGCGGCCTGCTGATCCTGACCCTCACAGGCGTGATCGCCCGCTGACGCGCGACCGGCGTCCACCCTTCCTCCCCCGCGCCACGACCCTCGTTCGTTCCCGGCTCCTCCCCGAGCCCCGGAGCGGGCGAGGGGGCGCAAATCTCGTGGAGAGATGACATGACCCTGCGCCCCACCCGTCGTCGTCGCCTTCTGAAGGCGGCGGCCCTTGGCGCGTCCTTGGGCGCGGCGCTGGTCGCCGCGCCCGCCATCGCCCAGACCGCCGCCCCTGCCGAGACCGAAGCCTCGCCCTATCCGCGCAAGGCCACAGGCGTCGGCGCGGTCATAGGCGGCTATGCCGAGAGTCGCTGGGCCGAGAACTGGTCGGCCCTGCGCGATCCGGCGGAGCGCGACGACTGGATCGACGATCTGAAATACATCCCCGTGACGGGCGATGGAGAGGTCTGGCTGAGCCTGTCGGGCGAGATGCGGGCGCGCACCGCCTGGTTCTCCAGCCCCGGCCTGCGCGACGCGCCGGACCAGAGGTTGGACACCCTGCGTCTGGTCGGGGGCGCTGATCTGCGCATCGGCGACCACCTCCGCTTCTATGGCGAGCTGACGCACGCCGGGGCCGGCGGCGACAACATCGGCAATCCGGTCGGCGCCATTCGCAACGATCTGGTCGCGACCCAGGCCTTCGTTGATGTGAACGGCGAGGTCGGCGGCTATGAAGTCGGCGCCCGTCACGGCCGCCAGTTCTTCACCGACGGCTCCCCCTATCTGGTCAGCACCAGGAACGGCGCAACGGTCCTTTTGCCGTTGCAGGGCACACGCGCCTGGGTGCGGGGGAGCCACTGGCGCGCCGACATTTTCGACTTCGAAACGGTCAGCTTCGGCACGGGCGGGCTGGACGACGACCGCGCCGACGACGCCGAACGCTTCAGCGGCGTCACGGCCAGCGTCGCAGTGCCAAAGGACTGGTTTGGCGGATCGGAGCTGTTCTTCGATCCCTTCGTCTGGCGCTACGAGAGCGACGCCCGACGCTGGGGCGCGAACACGGCCTCCGAGGACCGCGACTATCACGGCGCACGCCTGTGGGGTCAGGCAGCCGGGTTGACCATCGACTGGGCCGTGGCGCGCCAGACCGGCCGCTACGGATCGCGCGACATCGACGCCTGGCACGTCTTCACCCAGCAGAGCCTCGCGGTGGGGGAGGGGCAGTCGGCGCCGCGCGTGGGTCTGCGTTTCGACTATGGCTCGGGCGGCGGGGCCTATGACGACGGGCCGATGAAGAACGCCGTAACGCCCCAGGGCGTGCCGATCTTCTACAGCTACCAGAACGTCTTCAACCCGGTGAACATGATCGCCCTGGCGCCCAGCGTCAGCGTCCGTCGCGGCAAGACTACCTATACGGCCGAGGTGCAGGGGACCTGGCGGGCGTCACGACGCGACGCCGTCTATCGCGCCACGGACCTGCCATACGCCGGAACCCAGAACGGGGACGGCCGTCGCGTCGGCGAGGTCTACAAGCTTCAGATCGCCCACACTCTTTCGCCCCGCACCAGTCTGCTGGCGCGGTACGAACATATGGCGGCGGGACCGGCTCTGACCGATGCGGGCTACGACAGCGCCGACTATTTGACCGCTTGGCTGAACTTCCGTTTTTGACAGATCGGCCAGGTCTTAGGCTGCGACAAGCTACGGTGCGGCAGCCGCGCCGACGGCAAGCCTGCAGATGTCGTCTATTAGGCTGTGAAAGAAGGTCCGCTGCTGGCGCATCTGCGACGTCGACAAATGAAGACGCCCGTCTGAGCGAAAGGAGACCTTCTGGGCGCTGTAGCATTAGCTAAGCGCGGTCTTGTCGACGGCCACGGAAAGCCATGCCCGATCCCTATATCCTGATGCTGTTTGTGGTGGGGGCGCTGGTCGCTCTGGTGGCATGGTTGCCGCTTGTGTTCCGACGCGCGCCGCTGTCGCTGCCGATCGTTTGCGTGATGCTCGGGGCTGGGCTCTTCGCCCTGCCGCAGGTGGGGTTCGATCCGCTGCCCCAGACCCATCCAGACATCACCGAGCGGCTGACAGAATTCGTGGTGATCATCGCCTTGATGGGCGCTGGGTTGAAGATCGACAGGATTTTCAACCTGCGGCGCTGGGCGGTGACCTGGCGGCTGCTTGGCGTGACCATGATGCTGTCAATTGCGGCGATCGTAATCCTGGGCTGGACGGTCCTAGGGCTTGGGCTGGCCGGAGCGATCCTGCTCGCGGGAACGTTGGCCCCGACCGATCCGGTGCTGGCCTCCGACATCCAGGTTGGCGCGCCGCGCGAAGGGCGGGAAGACGAGGTTCGGTTCGGGCTGACGTCCGAGGCCGGGCTGAACGACGGGCTGGCGTTTCCGTTCGTCAACCTGGCCATCGCCCTGGCCCTGGTAGCGTCGGGCCAGAAGCATGCTTGGTTCGTCGAATGGTTGAGCGTCAGCGTGCTGTGGGAGATCGGCGCGGGACTGGGTATTGGCTGGGCGATCGGCTGGCTGTTCGGGTGGCTGACTTTTGCGATCCCGGTCCGCTCGCGGCTTGCCGCCACACGGGACGGCTTCATCGTTTTGGCGGCGACCTTCATCTCCTATTCGGTGACGGAAATGCTGCACTGTTACGGGTTTCTGGCGGTCTTCATCACGGCGCTGGCGTTCCGGCATGCCGACCGGGACCACGAGTTCCACGCTCAGATGCACGACTTCATCGAACAGATCGAACGGATGGCGATGATGGTTGTGCTGGTCCTCTTCGGGGGCGCACTGGTGTCGGGTCTATTGGCGCCGTTGAGGCCGATCGATGCGGCGGTGGCTGCTGTTATCGTGCTGCTCGTGCGACCCCTGACCGGCATGATCGGTCTGATCGGTTGGAAGCGACCTCTGCGCGAGAAGATGATCCTCGCCTTCTTCGGCATCCGCGGCGTCGGGTCGTTCTACTATCTGGCCTATGGGCTGAACGCCGCGCCGTTTGAGGGCGGCGACCGCCTATGGGCCATCGTGGGTCTGATCTGCCTGATGTCGATCCTGATTCATGGGATTACGGTCACGCCAGTCATGCGGTGGTTCGATCGCAGCCAGGGTCGCAATCCCGATGCATATGCGGACGCGGTGAAGGCCGAGGCTTCAGGACGAGGCGCATCAGCATGAAGCTCTGACACCGGATGTCTGCCGGTCCGGCGACCACGTTGCTCCTGTGACAGGCTCTGGCCCTCAGGTCGCAAAGAGTCCAAGGCCGTCTCCGGCTATCGGCTGAATGTCGACTTTTAGGCAATGAATGACCGGTTCTTGCACCCCCGCGGACGCCTAGGAAATCGCCGGCGGCGCCGCTCCAGGCCAGAGGGTCAGCGTCGCTGGAGCAGGCGGGGAACCTCGTAGCGCGCGCCGTCGAATGAGAGGCGGATCGTGCGAGCGGCGACCGCCTGGTCGGTCGTGCTGCACTCGCCACTCTTGGCTTCCTTCGATGTGCTTTGAGTGATGCGCTCCAGCACAGAAATATCTTGTCCCTTCGGGCCCGGAATCATTCGAAGGAGTCGCTCGGTCACAACCGTGTGGCCGGCGCAGGACAGATCCCATTCCCCTTGACTGCGCTGGACGATCAGATCGTTCAAGACCGACGCGAGGGCCGCGCCCCGTATCTCGTAGAGGGACAGGGTGGTTTCCCTGAACGGGTTCGGGCGCGAGCTGCCGGCCCATTCTCGTCTCACGCCAAACGCCAGGCGATCTGGCGCGAGACGGTATGGGGCAGTGTCGAAAGAAATCGCGGAAATCCGGACGGCGTCGTCGTCCATGGCGTGGGAGATGCGGAGTCTCTGGCGCGGCATGCCGGTTGGCTCGTCGACGACAAGCACATCGAGATCACCAAGCGTCGAGTCCACACCAACCTCGGCGATCAGCGGGATGGCGACCAGAAGGCGTCCGGGGCTTCCCCGCCAGCGACGACAGACAATGGCGTGAGGGTTTATCGACGAGGGCGAGGGGAGGGTGAGCGTGCGATGTCCAGTTCTCATAGTGCGCTCGCCGTCCGCGACCGCATCGGGATAGGCTTGACGAACGATCGCCCCGATGTCCCCGCATTCCTGATCCTGTGCGCGCGCGAGCGTCGGCACGCACAACGCCAACGCTAGCGTCCCCAGACCCCATCCGCCGATCGTTCGCATGATGCATCCCCTTTCGGCTTTCAACAGTCGCTTCACTATGTCCTCTACCGACAGATATCGAGCACCGTCTCGCCTGGCCAATGGAACTTTCCTCAGCCGGTTGATCGCCGCGATGGCCACGAATGCGATGGCTTCCCCCTGCGTTGCCGGCTGCCTGTGCCCACGCGCTGGCTTCGACCGGCGCAGACCCCCTTTTAGCCGACCATTCCCTTTACCGCCCCGGCGCCGTCCCTGTGGGGACTATTGCTGACCATGGGCGCTTGGGCGCGCAAGCGGCACGGAATATTGCCGTAAACCAAGGCTGAAACCCAAGATTTTTGCGAATGCCGCGTGCCGTAGGCCTTTGGATTTCCGGTGCGTGCGCAAACCCGTCCTGCGACGACCTTCGTCCTTCACTAGTTGCACCCGTCGCGAGGCTAATCCCGTGCGATGTCATGTCGCATGCCCGACTTCTGGGTGTGAATTGAACCCTTTTGGGTTGTTTGCATTAACAGCCAAGAGAGTTGGTTTGTTGGCCCAAACTGATGGACGGGGCGGTACAGATGAGAAGCTTCATCGCGGTCCTCCGCGGGCCAGACCACGTCTTTGAGTTCGTCAACAGTGCGCATCGCGATGCATTTGGCGACCGCGATCTTATCGGCCGGGCTCGAGCGGATGTCTTTTCGGAGCTCAATGACCAGGGGTTTGCTGAAGCGCCGCGGAAAGCTTTTCGCACAGGCGAGCTGGTTTTCATGCGCGACAAGTCCGCCAGATTTGACTGGTCGCCCGCCGGTCAGCCCCTGCAACGCCGATTGGATGTTTCCTACGAACCGATGAGGGACGCCCGCGGAAAGGTTTGCGGCCTGTTTGTCCAAGGCCGTGATGTGACGACAATCGGCGCGCACGCCCTTGAACAGCGCGCCCTCACACAAGGCCTCGACCTCCTCACGGACGCCGAACTGCTCACCCTTTTCCTTTATCATGGCACTCTTGATACGGATTCCGCGGATCGCGCCGAACATCTTCTGAGGCGTTTCGGATCGCTTGGCGGCGTCTTGTCGGCCTCGATACCCAGCCTGCAGCAGGTCGTTCCTGTCATGCAGTCAACGGCTTCGCAAAGTGTACCCACCTCTGCCGCCCTTCACCTCAAGCTTGCGCGCGAAATGGGGCACCGCGTGCTTTTCAAAAGGATCAGCGCCAAGCCTGTTCTCGCAAGTTCAAGCGCGGTGCGAACCTATTTGCGCGGGCTTCTGGCGGCCGAGCCCAGGGAGAAATTCCTGGTGCTGTTCCTTGATTGCTCGCACCGGCTGATCGCTCTGGAGACCTTGGCCGAAGGCACGATCGAACACGCCGCCGTCTATAGTCGCGAAGTGGTCCGCAGGGCGGTCGAGCTATCAGCGAGCGGATTGATTCTGGTTCATAACCATCCGTCCGGCAGTGAGACGATCTCCAGAGCTGACGTGAACGTCACGACCCAGATTGCGCGTGCAGCTGCTGTCCTCGACATCAATCTGATCGACCACCTTGTCGTCGCCGGAGCAACGGTCATCGGGTTTGTTGAACGCGGCCTGTTGCCGCTCTCGTCACGCCGCCAATAGACTGGCGCCCAATGCTGGTCGGCAGGCTTTAGCCGTCAGAACCCATCGCTCGGACAACGGCGAGAATAGCGCGCCGCTGATCTTCGCGCAGCAGGGAATAGGCCTTGATCAGTGGCTGTGACTCCGGCGCGATCTCATCCTGACCGCAGAGGGCCGCGACCGACGTGTCGAGGGCGACAGCACATTTCATCAAGGTGGAGGCCGAGACACGGTTGTAACCGCGTTCGTACTTCTGCACCTGCTGGAAGGTGACCCCTATCGCGCGGCCAAGCTCGGTTTGAGTCATGCCGAGCGACATTCGTGTCGCCTTGGGTCGGCGGGCGATCTCAACGTCGAACGGGTCGGGTGCGTCGGTCATTGTTACACAATATCAGATCAACGCCGACCGTCTATTGCCGAGCATGGGCTTAAAGCCGCGTTAAGCACTATGTTGGCAACTTAAGACTGCGCCCGATCACGGCGTGCATCTTACGGCTGTTCTTCAGGAGGGGCGAATGGTGGCCAGGGTTCAAATGATCGAAGCTGCTTTTGCAGCAAGACAAACGGCGGTCGAGGGCGATGATGATGACCATCTTGATCGCCTTGAGAAGATCATACTCAAACATCGACCGATCGGTCCGGAAGACGCCGGCATGGTGCTGGCGACGGCGTTGGAAAACCTTCGCTATGGGGGACGTTCTGACGAGCTCGACGTCCGGGCCGTCGAGCGCGTGATCCAATGGATCGAAAGCCAGGATGTCGCTCCCCTGCGTCTGGTGGGGTGACATGTCAGTCAGGATGCTTGAAGCCCACGCGTTCAGCCTGATCGCGGCCTACGCCAGGATACACGGCATTCCGCTTCGCGGCGGTCAGACCCCCGACTCCTTCGCCCGAGGACTTCATGTGGCCAATGTCAAAGCCATGCTCGAGCGGTATCCAGCCCTGTCGGCCTCGGACATTCCGGCATTGCCGCCCCTGCCGATCCTGAACGAAGCGGACGGGGTCGACGTCACTGACGCGATCGAGATGCTCTTCCATAATGCGGAGCCGCACTTGGCGCCTGAAGCCGCCGGGGACCTCGTGGCGATCATTCGCCATATCGAGATTGACGATGAAAGCTCGCCGCTTTCGGACACGCTGCACTGACGTCAGGGTGTTTATTCATGGGTTGAAAGAGAGAGAGGAGCTGAAACGAGAGAGCTGCAACTATAACGAGTAACCACTCGTTATACGCGTATGTGCGACGATCCTGGCGTGTTGGAGGACATGCCGATGGCTCAAGCTGCAGGGCGTCAATCTCGAGAAGGGGCGATCGCGGTCGAGTTCGCCCTGATCGCGCCGCTCTTCATCGGTCTTTTGATCGCGATCGTCGTCTACGGCTTCTGGTTCCTGAGCGCTCAATCAGTCCAGTCGCTTGCAGCGGAAGGCGCACGCGCAGGCATAGCGGGCCTCGATCCTGCAGAACGAACACGGCTTGCCCGCGCCGTTGTTGAAGCGCGCGGACGAGACATGGGATTGCAGTCAGACCGACTGTCGTCGGAGGTCCGCGTCGATCAGACGGCCCTTCGCGTGGTGGTGGCCTACGACCTCAGCGATCATCCGCTGCTTCTGATCGGCGGTTTTCTTCCCCAGCCGCCGAAGACGATCGCTCGCTCGGCAGCCATCGAAATCGGGGCGTACTGACATGCCCCATCGTTCCTTTGGTCCCGACGAGAACGGAGGCGTGGCAGTCATCAGCGCCGTCGGCGCCGCCCTGGCCTGTATCGCTGCGGCGATCGCGGTCGATCTTGGCGCCCTCGCCCTGCATGCCCGCAAGGTCCAGGGCGCCGCCGATCTCGGAGCGCTCGCCGCTGCAGGACGGCTGGATCGCGCCAAAGCCGCTGCGGCCTCGACGATCGCGCTCAATCTCGTAAGCGTCAGCTCCGTCGAAACGGAAACGGGCCGCTATCGGCCAGACCCGGCGAGAACGCCTGATCAGCGGTTCGAGCCCGGCGCTGGGGATGTGGACGCGGCGCGTGTAACTGTCACAGCCAAGGCGCCGGTCTATGTCAGCCGCTGGCTTTTGGGTCGCGATGAAGTGCTCGTTACGCGCACGGCGACAGCGTCCGCGCCTCAGACGCCGAAGGCGATGATCAGTCTGGGGTCGCGATTGGCGCGGCTCGACGGAGGGATCGCCAATCAAATCCTGAGCGGTCTGTTGGGCAGCCAGGTGTCGTTGAGCGCCATGGACTACCGCGCGCTGACCGACCTCAAGATCAATCTCCTGCAGTTCTCCGACGCGCTCGCCACGAAGGCGAATGTGACCGTTGGCGACTATGACCGTCTGCTGGCGACGGAGGTGGACGCCGGCGACGCCCTGGGGGTGATCGAGGCGCTCGCAGGAGGGCGTGACGGCGGCGCCTTGGGACGCCTGAGCGGAGCCGCCGCGGGCGTGGACCTGAAGGTGGGCCAACTGATCGGGGCCGAGGTCGGCGCCCGGCAGGGCTTGCGGGAAGGTCTCGACGCCGATGTCCATGCGATGGACCTCGTCATGGCCATCGCCGAGATCGCGGGAGGGAACCGACAGATCGACCTCAAACTCGGCGCACAGGCCGGCATCGCCGATCTGAAGGCGACCCTGGCGATCGGCGAGCGGCCGAACACATCGCCGTGGATCGCCGTCACCGCACGCGGCGAGCCGGTTTTGAGGACCGCTCAGGCGCGCCTCTATCTTCGGGCAAGAACGGCGCAGTCGCTCTCGGGCCTGGCCCAGGTGAACCTGCCGATTCTCGTCGAACTGGCGCCCGCCCAAGCTCGCCTTGACCGATTGAGCTGTGCGCCCTCCCGATTCGTGCAGGTCGCCGCCAGACCAGGGGTGGCGCGCGCCATGCTCGGCGCGGTGGACGAAACCAGGCTGGCGAATTTCAAGGCGCCCCTAGAGCCGAGCAAGGCGACGCTGGCCTCTGTTCTCGGACTTGTGACAGTGAAGGCCAGGGCGGATGTCGAGCTGGCCGACCCCGGGGCTCAGGCGCTCGTGTTCGGCTCTGACGACATCGAAACCCGTCGGATCAAGACGGTGAAAAGCCGAAGCTTGGCGACGGGCCTGATCACAAGCCTGCTGCAACGTCTTGAACTGGATGTCGTGGGCTTGCCGCTTGGCGGTGTGGCGTCAGCACTGGGTCAGCTGCTGTCGCCGCTCGGTCCGGCTCTCGATAGTGCGATCAACCCGGTTCTGGATGTCTTGGGTTTGAAGATTGGCGAGGCGGATGTCGCCGTGCTCGGTCTGTCTTGCCCGATAACGGGCAGGGCGCCCCCGCGCCTTGTAGGCTAGGCGCCCGACGGCGTCGTCTCACGCTCGGCAAGCTGACGCGCCATGTTCAGCACCAGCTTGCGGGCGCTGGCGGGCAGATCCTTCTCAAGCGTCATGAGTTCCTGGATCCAAGGCGTGATGGGGCGTTCCGCACGCGGAGCGCCTGTCTCTGTCGCCACGCCATCGAAGAAATAGGTCATCGGGACATTCAGGGCTTCAGCGATAAGCCAGAGACGGGAGGCTGAAACGCGGTTGCTGCCACGCTCGTACTTCTGGACCTGCTGGAAACTGACGCCAATCGCCGTGGCCAGGTCGGATTGGGTCATGCCATTGCTCAGGCGCTGGCTCGTAATTCGCGCGCCGACTGTGATGTCGATCGGATGGGGCGGAGTGTCGAGAGCGGTGGACATGATGGGTGGCCTCGAATTCTAAAGCTTTCTACAATCCGAAGGTGTGTCCCGCAACATCACTGTTGCGGACGTTGACCTTCTGGACTGGAAGTGCTCGCGCTCGGCGTCAGTTAGGGTCTGGAGTCGCCAGATGCTTCCGACCGAGAGGCGGGCGTTCGCAAGTCCAGAGGGCATCGCTCAAGGTCGTGTTTTTGGCGGTCAGGGCATGTCCGCTTCTGGCGCTTCTCAGACGCTCACAGCCATGGCGGCTTTTGACTCATCCGAGACGTTCGGAATGTCCACCATCGGGGAGCCGGTGTGTTCGAGCGTGAGCCCTCCGCAAAGCAGACCTCCTGAACCGCCGTTTGGTGTGGTTAGCGGACGTTTGACGACGGAGATTTGTCGTCTACTGCGTGACAAACCAGATCTTGCACGACCGGGAAATATCCGATGACCGTTGCGTCCCGAGGCGAGGCGATCGCACTCATCTGCGAATAAGCGATGCAGCGCGTCGCGCTCCCAGTATTGCCGCATATGGCGTCGTCCCTGATGTCGATGTCTGTCAACGCAAAGACCTGACCGGATTTCAGACAGCCTCGCACGCCCCAGGACTTTTCTGTCGGACGAGCCGGTGTCAGTGGACCGACAATACCGCCGGGCATCGTCGCAATCCGCTGTTGCGTAATCACGCGGAGCCTTTCCCTACCTTGGATAAAACTGGAACGACGCGCCGCCTCCAATGCACGCTCTGCTCCCAGTCGATCAGGGACGAATGGGTCATGCCGCAAGATGCCCACGCAGCTCCCCAAACCCATGGCGGCAGCACTTGCTACGATCGTTCCAAGCAAAGTGCCTATCTTCATTCTCACGAGCTCGCGTTGCGTGGTGCCCCACACGGTCTGTCAGGACGTCGTTCATTGCAATGTCGGCTTTGGGTGGATTTCAGTCCTAGGCTTCGGCGCTGAAAGCGGACGCTGGCGTCGCGGCCAGAAAGCGGACGCGTCGAAATGCTGCTAGGGGTAGAATGCCGTCGGTGGTTCGTTAGTGTGACCGGATGAAGTTCGGCGAACTCAAATCCATCGGACACAACATCGCTGACTCGCTCGGAAGCGGCATATGCATTCTCGTGGGCTACTACGAGATCGACATCTTCGCCGAGGCAGCAGGCTCGCCAGCCGGATATATCGAGGTGGACTTCTTGTCTGGAACGAGTTCAGGCAGCCCCACATCTCCTACCCTAACCAAAGTCATCAGACTGTATCGGGACGCTCTTGATCGGCTCTGCGCGAGCCACGGCACAAGCGCGACGGCGTTCGCTGAGCTGACTGCTCGCTTCGCTACCGATAGCCGATACGGGGGGCATTTCAGTGTCACCATCGAAGATCGGTCGGGCCGCCGTTCGGTGGACGAATATCTCGGCAGGCCGGGCCGGAAGATCAAGGTCCGCTAAGGGGCGGACCAAGACATCGAACGATTGGCCGAAAAGCCGACGTTCTCGCGCTCGGACTCATGACTGAATGTCCTGTTTCCGGCGCTCAGTGAATGACCGTTCCTGGCGCATTGCCGTCAGCCTCCTCTCCCGAACTCGGTCAGCCCCTCGGGAATGTGGGGCGCGCAACTAACCATGAGCAGGCGGCGAGTGTGACCATCCACAGCTAGACTCGGTCGAAGACGCACCAAGCGGCCGGCGGCATGACTATTTCCGCACCTTGGTCGGGACCATTTGTCTCTTGGGCGGTTAGGTCTTGCAGGCTGTGCTGGACGCGTAGGCGCCGCCCATCTGCAGTTACGGTCCCAGGAACAGTTGATGCCCAAAGTTGCACTTGTCGTCGGAGCGAGCGGCATCGCCGGTAGCGCGCTTTCTTCCGAGCTTATGGCGCAGAGCTGGCAGGTCCTCGGACTCGCCCGTCGGCCGGTGGTTCAGCCTGGCGTCACGCCCGTGTCGGCCGACCTCCACGACACCGCCGCCACTGCGGCGGCCCTGGCCGCTCAGCGTCCCGACGCTGTCTTCTTCACGACTTGGTCGCGGCAAGCCACCGAGGCGGAAAATATCCGCGTCAATGCGTCCATGGTGAGGACTGTGCTGGACGCCGTGCGGCCGGCAGCCTCCGTTCGGCACGTCGCTCTCGTGACGGGGCTCAAGCACTACCTCGGCCCCTTCGAAGCCTATGGCCAGGGCGTGCTGCCCCATACCCCCTTCCGCGAGGAACAGGGACGGCTGGACGTCGACAACTTCTACTACGCGCAGGAAGACGAGGTGTTCTCGGCGGCGGACCGCGACGGTTTCAGCTGGAGCATACATCGGCCACACACGATCATCGGCAAGGCCGTGGGCAACGCCATGAACATGGGCACGACGCTGGCGGTCTATGCGACCTTGTGCAGGGAGACGGGGCGGCCGTTCCGGTTTCCGGGCTCAACGGCGCAGTGGGCAGGTCTGACCGACATGACCAGCGCCAGCCAACTGGCCAGCCACTTGGTCTGGGCGACGACCACTCCCGCCGCCGCCAATCAAGCCTTCAATGTCGTCAATGGAGACGTTTTCCGCTGGAAATGGATGTGGAGCCGGATCGCCGAGTGGTTCGAGATCGCCCCCTCTGTGTTCGATGGAACGGTCGAGCCGCTGCAGGTCCAAATGGCCGGAGACCGCGAAATTTGGCGCCGCATCGCGGAGCGGGAAGACCTTGTCGAGCCGGACCTCGATAGACTGGCCTCGCCATGGCACACCGACGCCGACCTTGGTCGCCCCGTCGAGGTGATTACGGACATGAGCAAGAGCCGGCGCATGGGCTTCATAGACTATCAGCCGACCGACGACGCGTTCTTCGATCTGTTTACCCAGTTAAGGGCTGAGCGGCTTATTCCGTGATCGTCAAAGGCCGGGAGCGACAGGCCAAAGTCGTGTTAGCGGCGCGACGGCAAAGTCCGCTTCTGGCGTACAGACGATGTCATCTCGCCGACGTGGGCCCGTAGAAGGGGGTTTGAAACCGGCAGCGGCAGCGCAGCCCGTATTGCGGAAATTTAATGCGGCGGGGTGCATCTGTCGCCGGGGCTCGGAGGCTCTCCACTCACGGCATGAAGGTCGTGCGGGGGGATCCATCATGTCGAAGATCGTTTACAGCGCCGGTGTATGGCTTGTCCTCGGGGGGCTGATCGCGGTGACCTCGCACGGTGTCGCCGTCGCCGAGGACCGGTTCATCCCTTGCGCCGACGCCGCCTTGCCGGGGCTGGCGGGCAGTTTTTGCGCGACCAGCAGCGTGCCGTTGCGGCCGGACGAGCCCGACGCGGATGCGATAGAGCTCTTCATCCGGAAATTCCCATCGACCGGACCGACGACGATCGGCCAGGTCTGGCTGATCGCCGGCGGTCCCGGGGAAAGCGGAGCCTCATTCTATCCGTTCCTAGACACGTTCCGCGCCGCCTACCCGCACCGCGACATCATGATCCCGGATCATCGCGGCACAGGTTATTCGACGAGGCTCTGTCCCGCCGAGGAGGCTGCAGAGAGCTTGGGTGGACATGCCCTGGCGGGTGCTGAGTGGGGATCATGCATCAGTGGAATGTACGCCGACCCGGGCCGCACCCAGGCGTTCACCGTCACGAACGCATCCCATGATTTGTCGGCGCTTATCACCCGGTACCGGGGCGAGGGGGCAGTCCAGATCTATGGCGTTTCATACGGCACGCAGCTTGTGCTGCGGATGCTTCAGACCGCGCCGGTAGCGCTCGACGACGTCATCTTGGATGGGCTGGTTCCCCTGGAGCTTTCCTCGGAGCTGGATTTGAGCCATCGGACAGCGGTGGTGGACAAGGTCGGTCGGAGCCTGCTGAGTCCAGACCAGGTTCAGGCGTATGAGTCGCTTCTTGCCGATCCGGACCGGAAGGCCCTCTGGGCGGACAGCGTACCGCGCGGCGACCTGCGCCAATTCCTGGCGGTGCTGCTGAACTTCCCCGACCTGCGCGACCAAATCCCGGCGGTCATCTCCGCGTTGAGCGAAGGCGATACGTCTCCGCTGCTGGCCGTTCGTGCCGCACTGACATCAGAATTCGAACAGTTGGGCCGATACCCACAGTCCTCCCCCGCGCTGCCCTTGGTCGTTCTGATGAATGCGTCTGAAAACAACGGGCGGCGGAATCTAACGGCCGAAGATGTGGAGGCCGAGGCGCGTAGCGCGCTTTTCACGAGCCCGCTGCCGGGACTGCTCGTTGGCCCGTCCGCGCCGCTCTATGAGCGGGATGCTCATTTCGGTCGCAGTCCGACGGCCGTGCCGCGCACTCTGGTGATCCACGGCACACTTGACCCCAACACGCCCTATGACGGAGCTGTCGCCCATGCTGCGAAACTGGCCGAGGCCGGCGAGGTGACGTTCGCCTCCGTGATGTCGGGCGCGCATATGCTGCCCTTCGCGGCGCCCGAATGCTTCGTTCGCATCGTGTCCGCCTTCAACGCTGGAACGGACGTTCCGGGCGCGTGCGACTCTCGCCCACGGAAGGACGACTGAACGCCCGGATGACGCGGATGGGCGCGCCGTCAGCAAGCCTGCCGGCGGTGCGGCCAGAACAGGCCGTACGCCAAGCCGACAAGGAGCATGGCCTGCCCGATATGCAGCCAGTTCACGGCCGTGCTGCGGCCGCTCATTGAGATGAGCAGCACCACACCCGCGAAGGACAGGAAAACGGCCTTGCCCGATCGCCACGGGAGCAGGGCGTTCGTCAGCAGCCAACTGGCGATCATGCCCAGGCAGGTGGATACGGCGGCCTCGATTGCAAAGCGAGGCCAAGCATAGCCCATGGGCCGAAGCAGGATCGAAAGAAGCCAGCCCACGCACAGGGCGGCGACGATGTATGCCGCGACGGCCAACGCGCCGGCCGCGACGTCGCGCGCACCCGCCAAGCTTTTGTGCTGGAGTGGGCTAATAGGGGTCTCGCTGGTTGGAGGTATCGGTCAGATGCCGCACCCGGACGGTTGAGGCATCAAGCGTCAGCCTCGAGGTTGAGCCCGCCGCCAGCAATGTCTGGTTTGGGGTCCGGATTCAATGTCCGCTCTTGGCGCATCTAGGTTGCTTGGAGCGTATCTTGAGGAGGGGGGTGTTGATCGTGGGAGGTGGCCATGAGCCAGCCCGATCTGTTTCGTTTACCCCGCAAACCCTGGAACGCTGGTCGAATGACCGGTGCGAAGGCCCCACTCAAGCCAAAGCACATCTGGGCGATCCGTCAGCACCTGAAGTCCGCTGGATCGATACGGGATCTTGCGATGTTCAACATCGCATTGGACGCCAAGCTGCGGGGCTGTGATCTGGTAAAACTCCGTCTCGGCGATATTGCTCAAGGCGGCGCCATTCGGCAGCGGTCGACGATCATCCAGCAGAAGACCGGTCGGCCCGTGCCGTTCGAGATCACGGAGGCCGCGAGGGAAGCTCTGGCTCACTGGTTGGAGCGCCGAGGACGACGGCGTGACGACTGGCTGTTCCCTAGCCGCAGCCGGGATGGAGAGCACATAGGCACCAGGCAGTACGCCCGGCTGGTCGATACTTGGGTGAGAATGATCGACCTGAACCCCAGCGCCTATGGCACCCACAGCCTCAGACGGACCAAGGTGGCCTTGATCTATAAGAAGACCGGAAACCTACGCGCCTGCCAGCTCCTTCTCGGGCACGGAAAGCTCGAGAGCACCGTCAGGCATCTCGGCATCGAAGTCGACGACGCGCTGGAGATTTCAGAGCAGATCGACCTCTGAGCAGGCTTGGGGCGGCCCGCCGTAAAGCGGACTGCCCTATGTCTCAGAGGGGTGGGAAGCTCTCGTTCGGTTGGCAGATCAGCCTGGCAGCTGAATGCGCTGGCCTAGGGATCACGTTCGGGCTCGCCGGTTTCGGGCGAGCCCTTCGGCGTTTCATCCTTGGCTTCCGCGACGTAGCGTTGCGGCGGGTCCAGGGCCGCGCCGAAACCGAACAGCATGGCCGCCATCAACTGTGCGCCGCCACCACGTCGTTTCGCGGCCTTTTTCCCGCCGCCGCCCGCCACGGCGAGGGTGGCCCAGATGATCAGTCCGATTAGGCCCAGCCCCATGCCCCAGCCGATGATGTCAGCCATGCTCCGCTCCCTAAACTATCTGAACATAGGGACGCGGCGCGCTGAGAAGGACTCTCTCTCTCTCTCTGGCCGTCCTCCCACCTGTCAACGGGATGGTTGAGGCGCCGAGCAAGAGTGCCGGTTTTCCAATAGCTAGACACGGGTCTTGTCGCTGATGGCCTGAAAGTCCGCAACGGGTCGGCTTGCGAAGTTGGCGTCCCGCCGGAAACCCGACATTTCGGTGACGGTCTGAAAGCGGACTCCGCGCGGGTCAGCTAGGGGTCGATTGCGGTCCACGCCTGAAGCGCGGAAAGCGGACGCCAATCTTTTGGCCTGTATGCGGTCGCGGTCGGCGTCAGCTAGGGGTGGTTAGCGGACGTCAGCGCATCGCGACGACGCCTTATCCTGGCTAGGGCGTTTATTATAATGGCGCGGCTCGATGAGCCCGCCTTAATGCAAGTGCCGGCCCGTTATCTAATTTCAGCAGGATTGCGGATCGGTCTGCTGTCAGTTGGGGTTTTGATCGGCCGCGCGACGCCGTCCGAGAGGGCTTTCAAAACCTTTAATGTCGTTGCGATCTCCGCGTCCGAGACGTCTTTGAATAGCTTCGCCCGATCGATGCGTGCGACCCGGTCGGACTCCTCCAGCGCCCTGCGCCCCCTGTCTTCCAGTTGAATGAGGTTGGCGCGACCGTCACCAATGAGATTCTGGCGAGAGACGAGTCCTTCGTCGACCGACAGGGCGATCCGTCGCGAGAGGGTGGCGTCGGACACGTGAAGAACACTGGCCAGCTCTGACTGGGTCAGGCCTTTTGGCGCGCGGGCCAAGATGTAGAGATGGGCGCGTTGCGCGGCGGTATAGCCCATGCCCTTGAACAGCTCAGTGGCGCGCGCGGCCCACTTTCTGGCCACAAGGGTAATGCTCAAGGCAATCAGCAACTCCTGGCCGGCCCGCGATTTCGCACCCCAAAACTCGTCATCGAAACTGGACAAACTCTGCTGACGTAGATCTTCGAGGTCGGAAGCCGGTTGTCGAGCCATATAAGATCATTCTCCAGATCGCCGATCGAAGTCGGATTTTGACCGCCATCGGTGACGCCTGCTGTGATCGACGCAATCACACACATTGTCAGTTCGCGCGGGGACGCGAAGAGACCCTCCGGCCTGGATCGCTCTCATGCATCGACGTCGTTTCTTACGCAGAGTCCGCTTCGTCGGATCGCAGGGTTCGGACGGCAATGTTCAGGAAGGCTCGAATTTCCTGAAACGCCAGTCCGTGCGCTGGTCCAGAAGAGGTCAGCAGCTCGTCCGACAGAGCCTGCAGCGCCGAAGCGGCGCGCTCGCAGGAGGTTGCGCGATTAGGCTGGATCACTTCGGCCTCAGCCTGCGCCTTGAGCAGTCGGTCTGTCTGGAGGACGGCAGGATCGGGGAGGCAGTGCGGCGGCCCAGTCTCCGATAGACGCCTTACAGACCCCGCGTCGTCCATCTCGGTCTGTCTTCTCGTCAAGGCCTTCACGACCATGTGCCTGGCATCACTACCTTAGCGATTTGCTCGACGGCTGGAGTCGTGGCGGAGAGCTCAGCCGTCCGCATGTTGATCAACATTTCAGGGTTCCATGAACACAACAACGGACCTGCCGTATGTCTTTGTTCAAAGAGGATATTCTATAGACCTTTATCGTCGGTGCGTCGGTCGGTAGCACGGTAAGAAGATGCCCCGCGGCCGCAAAGCCTGGCAAAATACAGCATGTCGAGGCAACGCTAACCCATGCCAGATTGGGTCGATTCAGTCCTGAACTTTGCCGCGGAAATCATACGTGGCTTTCATGTCGGAAAGCGGTCGCTGTCGATGTCAGCCAGGGGTCGATTTCGGGCTTAGTCTGACGTGTTGAAAGCAGACGTAGACGTTTCAGCCTGCAAGCGGTCGCGGTCGGCGTCAGCTAAGGGTGGGAAGCGGACCTCCCGACCGCATCAGCTTACTCAGACATTCGCATGAAAGGTCTCAAAATTCGCACGCCGTGGTCTTCAAGCGCCTTGCGGTGCTCACCCGTGGGATCGCCCCATGTCTCACCTTCCATGTCGACGATCTGGAAGATGGCGTCGGCGTTCTCGCCCATGTTCTCGAAATGCTTGAGAGCAGCCTCGGAGCTTTCGTACTCCTCATAAACGATGGCCTCGGTCTCCTCGTCGTTCAGGAAGATATCATAGCGGAGGGTGCCGGGGTCTCTTGCGCGCGCCAGCTCAACGCAGTTGGCTGACAGCCGCTTGAACTCGTCGGTCTTCCCCGGGTGGATTTTGAACCGCGCTATGCTTTGAACCCTGCTCATGACGTCTCCCTGTGTCAGGACAGGAATAGCGGTGCGTGGGGCGAAGTTCCCACGGAAGGGAGAGGCAATCGTCTCGCATGAGGGAGGTGCAAGGTCTCTTATGGGTCGATTGCGGTCCCAGCCTTAAGCGCTGACAGCGGACGTGGACATAGTGTTCCGGAAGTGGTCCCGATGGGCGTCGGCTAAGGGTGGGAAGCAGACCTTGAGCTGCTGTTATGTCAGATCGCCCAGGGGTCAGGATTGCTCATTTCCGCGATCTGGCCGCGATGGTGACGTTTCCTTACGACGGCCCTTCCGCCAGAATTTGTCCGTCGCCATAGGCTCCATCCAACCGCCCCTTCTTCGCCCAGTCCAGCACGGCCTGATAATAGCCGGATGCGTAGCCTATCGATGTGCGCTTGCCGTCCGGCGCAGTTTCAAACCGAACGATGCCGTGGTCGGTGTTCGGATACTCCAACAGAGTGATCGGCCGCCCTTGGCCTGCCAGGTCGATCAGCCGCTGGCGAGTGGCGTCAGGCGGCGCGCCCAGATCGTCCTTGGCCTGAATCCAAAGCATCGGCGTGCTAAGACGGCTCAACACCGGCAGCGGGTCGTAGTCCCACGAGGTTCCAGCGTCGAGCACGGTGGCCATGGCGATGATTTGTTCGTTCGGGGTAGTTAGTAGAAATCCGGTGAACTCGCCTTTGATGTCGGCGAACCAAGGTTGGGTGCGATACTTGGCCCGTATGGCCTCTAGATGCGCAAACCCGACTTCGCCGTGCGAGGCGATGAAGGCACTGGTCACGTCGGTGATCTCGCGCGCCTGTTCCAGCACGTCCGCGCCCCAACCCTTGCCCTTGAGATCTAACATCACCTGGTCGCTGTCTTCCGCCAGCGCCCCATAGGCCAATCCAAAGCCAACGATGACGAAGTCCACTGGCGTCTGGCTGGCAGCCAACGGCGCGACCCATCCTCCCTGGCTGGAACCGTGAAGGCCGACCCGGCCCGCGCGACTTCCGGCCAGCCGACGGGCCTCGACCACGGCGGCGGCGGCGTCCTCAGCCAGGACGTGAAAGTCCTGAGTATAGCGCCCCTCCGATCCACCAGAGCCCCGCTTGGCATAGACGAAGACGCCAACGCCCGAGGCTGGGGCGAACCGCTGGAAGGCATTGAAGTCCAGCGCATTGGCGCCTTCCGACCCATGTACCTCGACCATGATGGGGACCGGCCCCTCACCCAGCGGCAGGACCAGCCGGCCGTTCAGGCGCGTCCCGCCCTGGCCAACGAAGGTCGTGTCGCTCACGTCCAGGCTCAGGCGACGGCCAGTCTTTCCGTCGAAGACCATCCGACCTTCCTCGCACGACCCCAGTTGCGGCTGCGGGCCTTCGACGCGTGTGGTGGAACCGAGGGTGCTGACCCAGTGCCCCTGCGCGCCCAGCAACATCCTGGCCGTCGTCCCGTCCAGCCGACGCCACCGCAGGCCCTTGTTCGCCAGCGGCGCGACATCCACCCAACTGCCGTCATCCAGCCGATAGACGCCCACATGACAGACCACGGCCGGATCGGGTCGCTCATCGACGTCGGCCCCCGGCGCCTGGGCCATTGCTGGCAAGGCGACGATGGACATGATGAGGGCCAGGGCGGCGGCGAGGCGGGATTGGGGCATGGGTTTTCCAAATCAGGATTGCGAGTTCTCGCCAAACGCCATTGCCGGTCGCTTGGCGGCTCGCTAGGCCCGACTTCGCGAACGGTGCTGTGGGTGCGTGAACGGGACGGCATGGGTCACAAGACGAGAATCATCGGGGTGACGACCGGGCGGCGCTGGGCCATCGACGGCGTCATGCTCACCGTCATGGGCATGTTGCTCGGATTTCTCGGCCCCTTCGATTCTGAAAATGCGCCTCTCGTGAGCCGCTACGCGTACTGGACGATCTGCATGCTGGGCGGCGGGTTGATTGCGGTCGCGGTGGACGAAAGCCTGGGCCGTCGCCTGCCGTTCCTGTGGAGACGCGTCGCCGTGACCTCGGCGCTCGCGACGCCGCTGGTGACCCTGTTCGTCGTCGTGACCCAGCGTCTGATGTTCGCAGAACATCGCTGGTCGATCTATCTGCCGCTGTTGTGGCAGGTCGGCCCCATCATGCTGGCGGCCATGACGGTCAGGGCCTTGGTCTGGCGCAGGTTGCCCATGCGGGTCGAGACCCGCATCCTCGTCGTCCCGCCCCTGCCGGAGGCCGAGACGGCTTTCAGGCAGCGGCTGTCAGCCAGGCGGCGCGGCGCCCGCCTGATCGCCATCGAGGCGCACGACCATTATCTGAGGGTACATACCGATGCGGGCGCGGAGCTGATCACTCTACGCTTCGCCGACGCGCTCGACGAATTGGCGAGAGCACACGGATTGCGGGTTCACCGCTCATGGTGGGTCGCCGCAGACGCGATTGAAGAGGTGCGTTGGTCGCGCGGCTCGGGGAAGGTGCGCCTCGTTGGCGGCGTCGTGGCGCCGATAAGCCGGACCTATCGCTCCGACGTGTCTGCGGCAGGTTGGAGTTAGACTGCGGACCTGAGCAACGTCTAGCAAAACCCGAAAACGATCGTTGCGGCCTCCGGCATGTCAACGTCCGCAACGGGTCGATTTCCGCCTCGGGCTGTGGCGCCGAAAGCGGTCGTTTGCGGTCGAGTCGGAAAATGGTCGCCGCCGTTTTCCGCTAGGGGTGGATTGCGGTCCTTGGCCGCAACTATTCGCCTGCCGCATTCATGCTAGCGCGGCCTCTTCAGACCTCCCATGTTCAGCTCAGCCGCACGAGGGGTCTTGAACGTGAACAACGCTACGCACGCAGGTGATCGCAGTTCGATCTTGATAGTTGGTGCGTCACGGGGACTGGGCCTTGGCCTGGCTGCTGAGTTTGCCAACCGCGAATGGGATGTGCTCGGTACGGTACGCCGTGAGGGCACACCGCTGCATCATCTCGCCGCCGACCGACCTGACCGAGTTGGGATCGAAACCTTGGACATGAACGACAAGGAGCAGACGCGCGCCTTGCGAGATCGCTTGCTTGGCCAGCGGTTCGACATCGTCTTCGTGAACGGCGGCATTGCGAACCAAATGACTGGCGACACCATGGCCGATGTCTCCGCCGACGAATTCTCCCAGATCATGCTCACCAATGTTCTGGGTGTGATGCGCGCAGTGGAGGAGCTCGGCGTCCTTATCCGCCCTGGCGGTGTGATCGGGGTGATGTCCTCCGGCCAAGGCAGCATCGCCAACAACAGTAATGGAACGAACGACGTTTACCGCACGAGCAAGGCGGCGCTAAACCAAGCAATGGCCAGCTATGCGGGCCGCCACGCCACCGATGGTCGCGCCATGATCCTGTTGGCGCCCGGCTGGATACGGACTGAACTTGGCGGGGGCAACGCGCCTGTCGGCGTCGAAGAGGCGATGCCTGAAATCGCCGACGTGCTTGTCGCTCAACAAGATACGCCCGGTCTGCGCTATCTCGATCGCCGCGGCCAACCTGTGCCTTGGTAGGGTCCCTGGAGCAGGAGCCGACGACCTATGTCCTCAGCAGTTCGATTTCAGCCCTTGCTTGGGCGCTGAAAGTAGACATTGGCCCGCAGGCCTGAAAGCGGTCGCGGCGGATGCCAGCGAAGGGTGGGAAGCGGACGTTGCGTCGGATATTCTGTTTCGCATGGCGCGCATCGCTCACTCGACTGCTTCTCTTCGCATCTTCGGCGACGATCTTGATCCTGACGACCTAACTGAGAGACTGGCAGCGTCCCCGACGAAATCTGCCCGGCGGGGAGACGTGCGGATTGGTAAGTCCGACCGACAGTATGTCGAGAAAACCGGGTCGTGGCGGCTCAAGGCGTCAGACGCCAAGCCCGGAGACCTCGACATCCAAATACAGGAGATTTTTGCTTCTCTCACGTCTGACCTAACGGTCTGGGCTGAGTTGTCTGCTCGCTTCCGCGTGGACATTTTCTGCGGGCTGTTCATGGGCGAACGAAACGAGGGCTTAGAAATCTCGCCCCAAACCCTTAGTGCTTTAGGCGCGCGGGGGGTGACGTTAAGTCTGGATATCTACGATCCAAGTCAGGATTGAACGTCCGCTTTGGGTCGATTTCAGTCCTGTGCTTCACGGCCGAGAGCGGACGTTGAACTTCAGGCCGGAAACCGGTCGCGGGCACCGTCAGCTAACGGTGCAAAGAGAACGTCCTCGCCGTGTTTTCGCCTACCTAGAACTTCGTTCAGCCCGTGCTTCGCAGCCCCGCGCGCCGAAGCGCGTCCACAGTGCAATGCCTGATGCTGATGGGGTCGTGTCCTGTGATCGTGCTTTATGCCTTTTCCAACATGTTTCCCGGCGGGATTGGGGAAACCAAGGACATGCGCGTCCAATGGGCGCTCGAAGAGATGGACATTCCCTACGAGGTGAAGCCCCTCGATTACCTAGGCGGCGAAACAACAACACCTGAGTTCTCAGCGATTAGCCCTTTTAACCAGGTCCCGGTTTTGGACCATGATGGCCACGTCATAGCCGAGTCAGGTGCGATTTTGATCCATTTGGCCGACATGTCAGGAAAGCTCACGCTGCCCGGTGACCTTGGTCGGACGCGAGTTAACCAGTGGTGCTTCGCCGCCGCAGCGACGGTCGCTCCCGCGCTGTCGATGATTACGATGGTTGATGCCGGTTTCATGGGCACTGACCCCACGGCTAGGACATTTCTCGTGGACCTCGCGAAGCGTTGGCTGACCAGGGTGGAGCGCCAACTGGAAAAGCATAGCTGGATTACCGGGCACGATTTTACGGTCGCGGACATCATGCTGGTTCATCATCTGAGAGAAATCCGGGATACCGATCTGCTGGATGAGTTTCCAAGAACATCCGACGTCTATACGCGCGCGCTACACCGGCCCGCTTGGCAGCGGACTCGTGTATTGACGGCGGAGCGGCTGAAGGTGGAGTTGGGTGCAATTCCCCCCCTAGATCTCATGTCTGAATGGGTCGGGAACCGTCATGGGTTGTCAGCTAGAATTGCGACTTTCGATCACACTGAATGTCGTGTTGCGGCAACCGGCGAATGACCGCTTCTGGCGCATCTCCGACATTTGCTCTCAAAGGCAGCTGCCGACCCAATGGCGAGATCGGAAAACGGCCCGGCGTCGATGACGCCGGGCCGTTCTGACTCATCCCATTTTGCTCAGCCGCAAAACCGGCCTATCGATAGCGGGCGCGTTCCTCGAGGATCTGCTCAGACGTGTAGGGCTTGGCGTCGGCATCGAAGCCGGACCAGCCCGATTGGCGATAGGCCTCGCCGCGCGCAGTGGCGTCGTAACCGCGGCTGCTGTCCAACATCGCTTGAATCCGCTGCGCTTCGTCGCCGTCGGCCTTGACGCTGACGAGCGTGCCGCCACGCCGGACGCCCTCCGAGTAGACGTTCGCTTCTTCGTCGCTGTGACCGGATTCCTTCAGCGCGCCGAGCAGGCCGCCCGTCGCGCCGCCGGCGGCCGCGCCGACCGCTGCGCCGACCGCCGTCGAGGCGAGCCAGCCGGCGGCGACGACCGGGCCGAGGCCCGGAATGGCCAGCATGCCGAGGCCCGCAAGCACGCCCGCGCCTGCGCCGAGCAGACCGCCCGTGGTCGCGCCCTTGCCGGCGCCGTCGGCGACGTAGTTTTCGCCGTCGCCGTTACGGTCGCCCAGGGGGCCGGCCTTATGATCGCGGGATCCGGAATGCCATTCGTCAGCATTGTTCGAAACGATGCTGATCTTGTCGTGGTGAACGCCGGAGGATTCCAGCTTCGAGACGGCGTCCAGAGCTTCGGTGTGGCTGTCGAACAGCCGGGTGACGGTGGCCATGATGGGGTCCTTGGCATTGTTTGAGAGAGGTGGAAATCAGGCTGCGATTATTGGGGCGTCACGACGCCCTTGTAATCGACCCCGACGGTCATCGGGTCGCCGCCCGCACGGGTGGCCTGACCCTTCCAGATGCCTTGCTCATCCTGGGTGAGCGGGCCGGAGACGACATAGCCTTGCTTCTCGATGGCCGCCTTGGCCTGACCTTCGGTGAAGGAGTTGGCGCCGGGCGTGAGGGCCGTCTGTTCTGACGTCTCCTGGGTGTCGACGGCAGGGTTCATCGGCGCTTCGGCGGAGGAAACGGCCGGGCCCTCGACAGGCGCTTCGCTTCGTTCGTTATTTCCGCAGGCTGTCAGCAAGACGGCGGTCGCCGAGACGGCGAGGACGGCTTTCAACATCGGTTTTTCCTTTCAGGGTGAGCCACCAAAAGGGACCGCCGACATCGTTCGTTCCGACAGCCAAGGTTGATAATCCTTATACTTCTGACTGTGGAGCCTGTGCTTTACGGCGCATCGCCAGTCCGGCGCTGGCGATGGACGTTTGGTCTTCGCTACCGAAAATCGCGCGTCCTCGGTCTGATCGTGTCGAGATGAAGATCGGGAATATAGATGTCCCGGACTTTGATTGCGCGAGGGGGCGCGTCGCGCGCATCCGGCGACCCGCCGCGGTGGAATTCGTCGCCGCGCCCGTGGGGCAGGGGAAAGGCCTCGCCCCGGTCGCCGACCGAGGCGAGCAAGGCCGATGCGTCGTGAAGTTTAGTCGCGACGATGTGGACGACGTCGCCCTCCCGCTGAACCTTGCCGTCGACGACCAGCATGGAGGCCGACAGGACGATGCGGCGCTGCTGTTCGTAGAGGCTGGGCCAGATGACCAGATTGGCCACGCCGGTCTCGTCCTCGATGGTGATGAACATGACCCCCTTGGCGCTGCCGGGCTTCTGACGGACCAGCACGAGGCCTGCGACGCGCGTCAACCGACCGTCGCGCATGGCCGTCCCCTCGGCGCAGGTCATGACGTGCCGGGCCTGCAGATCGCCGCGCAGGAAGCTCAGCGGATGGTCGCGCAGGGTCAGGCCGATGTGGCTGTAGTCCTCGACCACTTCCCGTCCAGGCGTCATCGGCTTCAAGCCCGCATCTGGTTCCGAGATTTCCGGCGTCTGGTCGTGGGCGCCGGCGGCGGCGAACAGGGGCAGGGGCTCGTCGCGCAGACCCTTGATGGCCCACAGCGCGTCGCGGCGGTCCAGATCCATATCCGGCCGGAAGGCGTCCGCCTCCGCCAGGCGGACAAGGCTGGCGACCTGGGCGCCGGCGCGTCGCCACAGGTCATCGACAGAGCGGAAGGCGCCGGCCGTCCGCGCCGCCAGGAGGCGAGCGGCGTCGCCATTCACCAGGCCGCGCACCATGCGAAGGCCCAGCCGGACGGCGAAGCGTCCATCCTCGCCTGCCGGCTCCAGGGTGCAGTCCCAGCGGCTGGCGTTGACGCAGACGGGCCGGATCTCGACGCCGTGCTGCTGGGCGTCCCGGACGATCTGCGCCGGGGCATAAAAGCCCATGGGCTGGGCGTTCAGCAGGGCGGCGCAAAAGACATCCGGGTGATGGCATTTGAGCCAGGAGGAGGCGTAGGCGATCAGGGCGAAGGAGGCCGCATGGCTTTCCGGAAAGCCGTAGGAGCCGAAGCCCTCAAGCTGGCTGAAGGTCTTCTCGGCGAAGGCGGCGTCATAGCCGCGCTCGACCATCCCGCTGATCAGCTTGTCCTTGAAATGGCTGACCCCGCCGGTGAATTTGAACGTCGCCATGGCCCGGCGGAGCTGGTCGGCCTCCGAAGCGGTGAAGCCGGCGCATTCGATCGCGACCCGCATGGCCTGTTCCTGGAACAGGGGCACGCCCAGGGTCTTGCCCAGCACCTTCTCAAGCTCGGGCTTGGGATAGACGATGTCCTCCTTGCCCTCTCTGCGGCGCAGATAGGGATGGACCATGTCGCCCTGGATCGGGCCGGGACGGACGATGGCGACCTCGATGACCAGATCGTAGAAGGTGCGGGGCTTGATGCGGGGGAGCATGGCCATCTGGGCCCGGCTCTCGATCTGGAAGACCCCGAGCGTGTCGGCCTTGCGGATCATCGCATAGGTCCTGGGATCCTCGGCCGGGATGGTGGCGAGGTCGAGCGCGATCCCCTTGTGCTCGGCCAGCAGGTCGAAGCCGCGCTTCATGCAGCTGAGCATGCCGAGCGCCAGCACATCGACCTTCATGAACTTCAGGACGTCGATGTCGTCCTTGTCCCATTCGATGACCTGGCGATCCTTCATCGCTGCCGGCTCGATCGGGACCAGGTCGTCCAGGCGGTCGTGGGTCAGGACGAAGCCGCCGGGGTGCTGGCTGAGATGGCGCGGGGCGCCGATCAGCTGGTGCGACAGCTCCAGCGCCAGGCGAAGCCGCCGGTCCTCCAGATTGAGATTGAGATCCGCGACATGCTTGTCCTCTACCCCCTCGCTGGAATAGCTCCAGACCTGCGACGACAAGGTCTTGATCAGGTCTTCGCTCAAACCCAGCGCCTTGCCGACGTCGCGCAGGGCGCCGCGCGAGCGATAGCGGGTGACGACGGAGCAGAGGGCCGCGTGGTTGCGCCCGTAGGTCTCGAAGATCCACTGCATGACGACCTCGCGCCGCTCGTGCTCGAAATCGACATCGATGTCCGGGGGCTCGCGACGCTCCTGGCTGACGAAGCGCTCGAACAGCAGGTCGTTGCGGCCCGGGTCGATCGAGGTGATGCCCAGCACGTAACAGACGGCGGAGTTGGCGGCCGAACCCCGTCCCTGGCACAGGATGTCCTGACTGCGGGCGAAGCGCACGATCGAATGGACCGTCAGGAAATAGGGGGCGTAGTCGAGCTGGCCGATCAGATCGAGTTCGTGCCGAAGCGTCTTGCGCACTTTGTCCGGCAGCCCCTCCGGATAGCGATCGGCGGCCCCGGCCCAGGTCAGCTGTTCCAGCGTCTGCTGCGGCGTCATGCCGGGCGTCGAGACCTCGTCGGGATACTGATAGGCCAGTTCGTCGAGCGAGAACCGGCAGCGGTCGGCGATCTCGACCGAGCGGGCAAGCGCCTCGGGATAGGCCTTGAACAGGCGGTGCATCTCTTGGGGCGGCTTCAGATAACGATCCGCATGGCGTTCGCGCCGGAAGCCCAGTTCGTCGATGGTGCAGCCGTGCCGAACGCAGGTGACCACGTCCTGCAACAGGCGTTGGTCCGGGTGGTGAAAGAGGACGTCGTTGGTCACGACGGTCGGCACCCCCGCCTGGGCGGCGAGGTTCGACAGGTCGTGCAGCCGCAATGCGTCCCCTGGGCGTCGTCGCAGCGTCAGGGCGAGATAGGCGCCCGCAGGAAAGGTCGACTGCAGCCGTCGCAGATTGGCGGCGCAGGCTTCGTCCGCCTCGTCCGGGACCAGGATGGCGATCAGACCCTCCGACCAGTCCTTCAAGTCCGACCAGTCGAGGTGGCATCTGGCCTTGCCGGCGCGGCGCTTGCCCAAGGAGAGCAGGCGCGTCAATCGGGAATAGGCGGGCCGGTCGGTCGGATAGACGAGCACGCCTGTCCCATCGATCAGATCAAGCCGGCAGCCGACGATCAGGCGCACGCCGGAGGCCTTGGCCGCCTCATGGGCACGCACGATCCCGGCTAGCGAGTTGCGATCAACGATGGCCAGGGCGTCCAGCCCGCACAGCCGCGCCTGTTCGAACAACAGTTCGCAACTGCTGGCGCCGCGCAGGAAGGAGAAGTGCGACGTGGCTTGCAGTTCGACGTACGCCATCAGGACGTCATCCAAAAAGCCCGTGCAGCCACCAGCTGAGATCGCCGGTGTGTGACTGTTCGCCGTCGCCCCGCCGATAGACCCAGAAACGCGCGCCGGCGTCGTCCTCCAGCTGGAAATAGTCGCGCACCGCATCGCGTTCGCCGTCGCGCCGCCACCACTCGCCGAAGATCCGCTCAGGACCGTCAGCGCGCCTGACGCGATGACGAACGCCGCGCCAGCTGAAGGCGACCGGCGGCTGATCGGGCAGGAGCGCGACGGCCTCGATGGCCTCGGGTTGGGCGAGCAACCGGGAAGGGCGCGGCCAGCGCCGCGTCCAAATTTCCGAAACCGGCGGCGCGGTCGGCGGCAGTTTGCGGATCGAGCGTTCGGGCACGTCGCTCTGCGCCGGGGCCATCCGGTACAGGTTCTGCGGGCCGAGACGATTGGCGAGAAGATCGACAAGATCGCCGATGTCGGGCGTCGCCGGGCCGCCCAGATCGCCGGAACTCGGCGACCAGTCCAGCGGCAGGACGACCGGCGCCGCCAGGACCATGGCCTCCACGCCGAGGCCAGGATCGACGGTTTCGATCTTGTCGCAGAGCAGGCGCGTAAGCCGCGTGACATCGCGGACGGGGCGCGCCAGGCCGACGCGGATGGCCTCGGTCCGGTCGTCGATCCGTTCAAACCGCAGGTCGAGTCGCGACGCGCCAAGCCCCTGAGCCTCGAGCGCCTCGCTCAGGTCTTCGACCAGTTTGAGCGTATAGCGGGCCAGGGTCTCGGGCGCGCCGATCGGCTCGGCGAAGACGCGCCGGACCTGGATCAGCTCCGGGGCGTCGATCGGGGTGATCGGCTCCACGGCGCGGCCGTAGGCCTGATCCAGGCGACGGATCAGCTCCGGTCCGAAGCGCAGGGCCAGAGGCGCGCGGGGCTTGGCCTCCAGTTCGCCGATGGCGTCGATCCCCAGACGTCCCAGGCCATCGACCATGTCATCGGGCAGGCGCAAGGCGCGCAAGGGCAGGCGACGGATGGCAGGCCCCCCGCGCGCGACGACGATCGTCGGTTCGGCGAGGTTGCGGGCCAAGGCATGGGCGGCGCCCCAGGTGTCGGCGAGGGCGGCGTGGGCGCCCAGGCCGACAGCGGCGGTCTGGGCGATCAGATCCTCGAGCAGGCCCTCATCGCCGCCATAGCGGTGACCGGCGCCGGTGACGTCGAGCACCAGGCCGTCCGGCGGGTCGGCGGCCACGATCGGCGCATAGCGGCGCAGCGCCCAGAGGGCGAGCTGGTCCAAGGCGGCGGCGTCTCCGGCGGGGTCGAAGGGATGGACGACGAGATCGGCGACCAGGGCCCGGGCCTGGGTCGCGGCCATGCCGGGATGCAGACGATGGGCGCGGGCGGCGAGGTCGGCGGCCAGCACCACGCGTTTGCGGCCCTGGCGTCCGACCAGAACCAAGGGCGTCTCAGGCGACGGCGCGTCGGGTCCAAGCCGGCGTCGCAGCCGATCGGTCGGCCAGGTGGGGAGGTAGAGCGAGACGACCCGTCTCATCGCAGGCTTCCAGTTCGAAATCCGCGCAGGCTCCGGCGCGGCAACGGATCAGTTCGACAAACCAGCGCGGGCGGCCGACGCCGGGCACGGGCAGGGGGGCGGAGGGCAGGGCGGTGACCCGCCAGCGGGTGGCGGCGGCGGTCGGCTGGCCGAAGTCCGCCGCCTCGGCCTGACGACGCCATCGTCGCACCGCCAGACCAAGCGAGCCCGTGTCCTCGGCGACCAGCTGCAGCCGCCGGGACGCCGTCATGGACAAACGGGCCACTTCACCGACGACCGCGCCGAAGCCGCCGTGACGCAGGCCGTCCTCGAAGGCGGCCAGCAATCCGGCCTCGTCGCCGGCCTCCACATAGATGACCCGGTTCGAGGACAGCCCCGCCTGCTCCAGCGCCGGCGCGAACAGATCCGGGCGGGTCACGCACCAGAGCACGGGTCCCTTGGTGCGCGCCGCGACGCCGGCCGCAAACAGAGCGGCGACAGCGCCGTCGATGGCCCCGTCGCCGCCGCCGGCCACTTCATGCAGCGCACCGAGCGCCAGTCCTCCGGCGGGCAGCCGGCGATCGAGCGCGGCCAGGCCGAACGGCAGCACGCCGCCGGGCGGACGTCGACCCGCCTCGATGCGCGCGATCTCCGTGCGGAGCGCCTGAAAGGTTGAAGAGGCGGCGGACATGATCTCCTGAAACCGATCGCGGTGTGAATGTTCCGCATTTGTTCTTATTCGAGCGTGCAAGAGTCAAGGCGGATCGCAAAGGCGCTGTGGATCGCCCTGTGGGCGGCGCCCATCCGGCTTGCTGCGCGTTGTCCCGACGATGACGCAGTCTCCCCGATACCCCACGACTCCAGACGGCCGCTATTTCGTGGTGCGAGGCCGGCTGTGGCGGTGCTCCAATCCAGCCTTGTCGGCTGAGAAAAGGGACGAACGGGTGCGTGATCTGATGTCGGCGCGCCGGGCGGTGCGGACGGCCCTGGCGGCTGAGGATACGGACGCCCTGGCCGCAGCGCGGCGAAACGTCGACAAGGCCAAGGTCGGATTGGGAGAGCGGGGCCCGGTGTGGTGGACCGACGGCTCGCCGGATCTCAATCGGCACATGGCACAAAACACCCCCTATGCAGACTGGTTCGCCAGTCTGGGCGAGACGGGTGAATGACGGCAGCGCTCGACCGTTTCGTTGTGGCCCAAGACCCCGTGTTCGAGACGGCGATGGCCGAGCTCGCGGCGGGTCGCAAGACAAGCCACTGGATATGGTTCGTCTTCCCTCAGGCTCGGTCTCTGGGGCGGTCTCCGACGGCCGCCTTCTATGGCATTGGCTCACTCGCGGAGGCCCAGGCTTACCTGGCTCATGCGGTCTTAGGGGTGCGACTTGCTCGCGCCGCGCAAACCGCGACCACGGCGCCGGCGGCGTCGGTTCATCAGTTGTTCGGATCGCCCGATGATCTCAAGTTCCGCTCATCGATGACCCTGTTCGCCGCCGTGGCGGCCGATCCGACTGTGTTTGAGGCGGCGTTGGCGCGCTGGCACCTGTCGCCTGATCCGTTGACCGCAAACCTTGTATCGACCGCGAGGACGGGACCGGATCGTCTTTAAACAACTGCCAAATTTTACGCGGTTCAGGCGTCGATAACTGCCAGAGCGCCGTCGGGCAGCGGGCGCTGAAGCGCCTTGGCCGTTTCCCACGGCGCCATCATCCAGGCTTCGATCTCGTTGGGCTGCGTCAGGATCACTGGCATGGCCTTGGGGTGAACCGCGCCGACCTCGGCGTTAGGGTCGGTCGTCAGGAAGGCGAAAACGTCGATCGTCTCCATGCCGGTCTTGATCTTGCGCACGCTTGTGTGGGCCCGAACGTGAATGCCGGCGAAGAAGGCGAGCGGCTCGGGTTCGTCAACCGCGAGCTTGAACCAGACGGGTCGGTATTTTCCGGCCGCGTCCCGGCCCGGTTCGCTGAAGGCCGTGAAGGGGACCAGGCAGCGCGACGCCGGCGACAGATGTGGGCGCCAATGGCTCGAGTTGGTGTTGCGGACGTTGGTCGTGCCGCTGTCGGGCTCGAACTTCAGGATTGTCTGAAAATCGACCTCGCCGCCTTTGGCGCGCAGCTTGTCTGCGCGCTTCGTCGCATTGTCGAAGATCATCTTTTTGGACGACGGCATACCCCAGCGCGCCGAAGCCAAAATGCGCTCTGCGCCCTCCCAGCGCACGATCGGCGCGGGATAGTCGGGATAGACATCACCCGGCGCGAGGTTGCCGACGGTCGACTGCATGGCGTTCGCCGCGTCCAGTATGGCTTGGGGGCCGGAGCGCTGGCGGTAGAGGTTGCACATCAGGCTTTGGCCTTTTTCAGATCGGCAGCCAAGGATTTGCGGTCCGTTTCATAGGTCGCCTCCGCCTCCTGGCGCGCCTGGCTTAGCGCGGCCTGTTGTTCTTCGAAATCCGCCATCACCCCCTGATGGCGTTCATCCAGATCAGCCAGCGCCGCCTGAAGCTTTTCGATTTTGGCGGCCTTGGCCTTGGACGGTCCCCGAGGTTTGGCGGGCTTGGCCTTGCCGATCTTGCCGACATCGATCGCGAGGCCCCGCTCGATGACCTCGCCGGGAGAGGCCAGGGCGGCCTCGTAATCCGGTCCGCCGGAAAGCTGGCTGGCCAAACCGGTTGCGAACAGGTCCTGCTTGGAGCCCCAGGCCTCCAGCGCCTTGGGTCTCGAGCTGGTGGCGACAGTGAAGGCATGGAAGCCGTCGGACCAGGTGAAGACCTTCAGCTTGGCCGCCATCTCAGTCGATCAGTCCGCGACGTTGCATGTCCATGATAACGGGATCGGTCAGTGAAGCGATGACCTCCATGTCAAAGGCGTCCTCCGCTTCCATCTCATCCGCAAATGCACGCGGCGGGTTTTGGCGCAGCGTCGACAGCCGCCAGGAGGACTGGACCACCTGCTGCCGGGCCAGATGCTCGATGCGCTGCAGCCGAACGCCGGCGCGTGATCTGATCAGGGTCTTGCGTGTCGCCATCGTTCCGTCCTCCCGGCCGAACCCTGACACGCGGACCGGTCAATGTGGAGTCGAGGCTGTTTTGCGCCGGACCGAACCGACAGGGAGGCCTGAGTTCCGGAGATCGGGTCAAGCGCCGTCGCCTCACGACTTCTGAGCGTCAGCGATCCGAGAGCGCCTGAAGTCTGGGCGCCACCGCCATCGGGATCGGTCGACAGCCGCGTGCGGTCCTCCACCCTGATAGCGTCTCACGCGCAGCTTGGCAGATCCGTGCGTCAGCATGCTGAACGGCGCCTTCAAGCGCGGCGCCCAAGCTCTTGGCAAGCAAGGGCGCCCTCCGATATATGAGAATGATTATCAATAGTATCAGTATCGGGGCGGCATGGGGCGGTTTCGGCGCGAGGCTGGAAAACGAGGGGTCTTTGCGGATATCGCGCGGGCCTGCGCGGTCGGCGCAGCGACCTTCGTGTTCGGTGCCGCCTTGGCCGCCGTGACGCCGGAGAAAGTCACGCCCCTTTTGCCCCCTCTTCAACTGGAGCCCGGGGCGGTGTTCACCGAGTTTGGGCCGCTGCCGCCGCGGCCTGACGAACCGCCGGACGCGGTCGCGCTTGGCGCGAGACTCTTCGAAGACCCCAGACTGTCGGGGTCGGGACAGATCGCCTGCGCGTCTTGCCACAACCGCGAACTCGCCTTCGCGGACGGCGTATCGCGCTCATTCGGTCATGACCGAACCCGTCTTACGCGCAATGCGCCCTCGCTGGCGACCGTGGGCTGGATGTCGACCCTGTTCTGGGACGGACGGGCCGACAGTCTGGAAGCCCAGGCGCTCATGCCCATCCTGCATCCTGACGAAATGCGCGGGAGCCTGCCGGAGGTCCGGCGGCGACTGGCGGCCGACGCGTCCTACAGGGTCGCCTTCACCCAGGCGTTCGGCGATGCGGACGTGACGGATGGGCGCATCGCCCAGGCCCTGGCCGCGTTCCAGCGCAGCCTGTCGCCGAGACGCAGCCGCTACAGCCGGTTCATCGCCGGCGAAGCCGACGCCTTGGACGCCGCACAACAGAGGGGGCTCGCGCTGTTTCGCGGCAAGGCCGGTTGCGCCAGTTGTCACAACGGCCCGCTGTTGAGCGACCAGAGGTTTCACAATCTGGGTCTGAGCTTCTACGGTCGGCCGCGTCAGGACCTGGGGCGCTACGCCGTGACGGGCGCGCGCGAGGATGTCGGTGCGTTTCGGACGCCCAGTCTGCTGGGGGTGTCGCGCACCGCGCCCTATATGCACAATGGCGGGCTGCCGACCCTGGCGGGCGTGGTGGCCTTCTACAATGCGGGCGGCGCCCGACCTCGCCCGCGGGGGGACCAGTTGGACGATCCCCTGTTCCCGGAAACCTCGGCCCTGCTGCGCCCCCGCCATCTGACGCGGGAGGAGCAGGCGGATCTGGTCGCCTTCCTCGAGGCGCTCTGAACCCGGTCAGCGACCGCTAACGGGATCGGTAGTCTATGGCCACGGCGAAGTCGCGGCGGGTCCAGCGGGCGCCCGGCGCGGGCTTGGGGAAGGGCTGCATGGCGGCCAGCTGCATCAGGGCCGTTTGATCCAGAGGCGCGGACCCGCTGCCGCTGGTGACCCGGGCGTCGCGCAGTCTCCCGCTTCGGTCCAGCACGAAGGCGACGCCGACCACGCCCTTGAGGGGGCCGCCGGGATGACGTTTGTGGCTCTCGATCCAGGCGATGACCGCAGCAGCATAGCGATCCTCCTGTGCGGCGGCCTGAGCCCCGAGGGTGGGCGCGCCGCCCCCGCCCGTTTGGCCGGCCCGACGGCTGCGGTCGCCCTGATCTGGGGAGGACGCGGTCTCCGCCGCGTCGGCTCCCTGTCCAGCGCCGTCTTCGCGGACGGACACGATCGGCGGGGCTTGCCGCGCTGTTGGGTCTGCCGACTGCGGGGGCATCGGGGCCGAAACGCCCTCGGCCGGCCGGTCCGGGCGGACCGTCCTCGCCATCCGCAGCCTGGGTGGCGGGGTCTCAGCCGCGGAAGGCGCGCCGCCGGACACGGGCGCGTTGAGTTCGGACGGCGCCGCGCCGTCGTCGCCGTCAAAGCGCGCGACGGGGTCCAGCGTCACGAGCAGGACGGGAGCCCCGCCCGTCACCCGAGACGGAGCGACCATGGCCAAAAGGCCAGCCAGACCGAGGTGGGCGCCGCCGACCACGGCTATGGCGATCAGCTTCGGATTAAGACCCGTCATCCGATCAGTACCGGAAACGCAGGCCCATCCAGACCACACGGCCGAGTTGGTAGGGGTTGGTCGAATAGGGGACGTTCTTGTAGGGCACGGTGTCGAACAGGTTCGAAATCCGCGCCTCGACGGTCGCCGTTCGCATCGGCCCGCGCAGCACGTCGAAGGTGACGTTGAGGTCGGCGTCGACGGACGGGTCGTAGGCGACCACGTCATAGACGTCGTAGGTCGTGGGTCCGATCCGCTGGTTGACGCCGGTGTCCTCGATGCGGTCGAATCCGCCCCTGTAGCGAAGCCCGCCGCTGAGGCTGAGGCGATCGTCCAGCCAGCGCGAACTGTAGCTGAGGTTGCCGACGAAGGGGGCGGCGAAGTCAAGGCGATCATTGTCGCGCAGGATGTCGATCAGCGACACGACCTGACCGTTGTAGACGACCTGGGTCGAGGCGAAGTCGGTGTCGTCATCGACATCGTACTCCCGATCCGCATTGGACTTGGTCTTTGAGGCGCTGGTGCTGAAGGTGAGGCTGTGGCGCCCGAAGGTCTTCACATACTCCAGCGATCCGCCGGCATACCGGCTCCGGCCTTCATTCGTCGGCGAATAGACGCGATAGGTTCGCGTCCGGCCGAGGTCGTCATAGGTCTGGACCTCGCCCGGGTTGCTGACGATCTGGTCATGGCCTTCACGGTAGACGCCGCGCAGACGCCACTCGCCGCCGACCAGGGGGGCGGGGCCTTTGAGCGCCAGGGTCGCCTCGTCGCTGTAAGGGGTCTTGAGGTCGGCGTTGGCGTAGTTGGGCGGCGCGCTGACCTGACTGATCGCCCAGTTCTCACGGAAGAGCAGCTGGCCGTTGGACAGGGTTCCGGCGCGTTCATAGGTGAGGTTTCCGGGGCGGGCCTGACGCACCGCATAGCTGAGGAAGCTGCGGCCGTAGTAGCGGTTCAGGCCGCCGGTCGCATGGATGCCGAACCAGGGCAGTTCGCCCGAGACCGCCAGGCGCGGGGACACAGTGTGATTGCCGAGGAAGCTTTCATAGTCGTAGCGGAGCCCGGCGCGGACGGTGACGCCCCGCCATTCGCGGGTGTGTTCGCCCCACAGGCTGACGGCGTCGATGCCGACGCCGAAATCGAAGGCTCCATACGCGATGTAGCGGGTCAGCGCATGATCCCCGGCCACGCAGGCGATATCGGTCGGGGAGGCGCAGACCGTGCGGCGGTCGAAGGTCCCGCGCGAATAGGCGCGCCCTTGTTCCGGCCGTTCCTTCTGGGCCTGGATCCGGTCGTAGTCGAACCCAAGCTTCAGATCGCCGCCGAGAAGGGGCTGGCTCCAGCGACCGAGCAGGGTGGTGTCGTGCTGGCTCTGGTTGATGTTTCCGAACCCGCCCTCGGTGCAGTTGGACGAGGCGCACCAGTCGACCACGCCGCCGGTCGGCCGCGAGAAGTTGTAGGCCGGCGCGTCGCGATCCATGTCCGACCAGGCGGTGTTGAGTTCCAGCCGCCAGTCGGCGACGCCGCGCACGCCGTCCAGCGACAGCTTGGCCGTCGTCCCGCCGCTGTGGGTCACGATGAGGTTGTTGATCCCGTTGCCGCCCTCGAAATCGCTTCTGTAGGGGGCGTGGGTCAGCTGGGCCGTCAGCCGCATGGCGTTCGGCAGTTCGACCAGCGTCTTGAGCATATAGTTTTCGGACACGGTCGATGAGCCGTAGGCGCCGCCGCCATAGGAGGCGCTGCGGAAATACCCTGACCGGGCTTCCGAGCGATTATAGGCGGCCAGGAGGCTGACGGTCCGGGTGACCGGCATGTCGGCCGACAGACTCCAGCGCAGGGTGCTGTAGTCGGGCTCGGCCGGCAGGGTCCCGGTGAAGTTCGGCGCCGTCTTGAACGACGTGGTCTCCGATCCGCTGTAACCGACGCTGCCCTGGACGCTGTAGCGCCGCCCCGGATCGCGCGTCTTGATATCGACCACGCCCCCCGTGAACCGGCCGTACTCCGCCGCGATGTTGGAATCGCGCACCGTGATTTCGCCGATAAGGTTGGTGTCGACGAAGATGCTCTGCGGGCTGACCCCGGCCACGTCTTCGAAGTGGGCGGGCGAGGTGTAGCGGGTGTTCGGCGTCGCATATTCGAACAGGGCGTTCGTGCCGATCCCGTCCAACAGGAACATGTTGTCGGTGGGGCGTCCGCCGGAGATGGAAACCATCTCGGGGCGCAGGTCTCGGATGGTTTCCTCGGTCAGACGCGCGCCGCGATCGATCTGGAACTGCGTGCCCGTCAGGCGTCGAAGCAGATCGATGGCGTCCCCGCTGCCCGCCGCATTGGCCCGAACCGCCTCTTCGGAAATCACGCTCGTGCCGGAATCGAGGGGCTCGCCGAACCGATAGGCCGGAACAGCGCTCGCCTCGCCCTGCACCACCACGGTGGGGAGCGACTTGTCGGGCGCCCTCAAGGGGACCTGGGCGCCAGACCGCTCCTGCCGCTCATCCGTCGCCGCATCGGCAAGACAGAGGGTCGGCGCCGACAGACCGGCGGCGATGACCAGCGCCGACGTGGCGGCGGATAACGGAGACAACATTCTGGCGACCTTCGTGCGAAACGGCGGCCGAATTACAGCGAATGCGAGTCAATCGCAACACGGTAATCCTCGCTCAGGCGCCTTTGATCGGCGGGAGGACAGGACCCGGACGCGCCGCTGCGGGTTAGAGGGGCTTAGAGCGCGCACTCTGGCCCTGCATTGCAGGGGAGCGGGACGACTTTATTACGCCGGACCTCGACAGTGTGACTCGCCATGGCGCACCGTCGGCGCCTTGGCCGCCCCGGCGGGCCGATTACAGACATGAGCAAGAGCCGTCGCGTCGGCTTTGCGCGCTATCAGCCGACCGAAGACGCGGTCTTCGAATTGTTTGCCCGTTGAGGGTCGAGCGGCTTATGGCTTGCTCTGACGACGGGAACGGCAGGCCAAACTCGCGTCTCATGCACGTCGCGACTGTCCCCTTTCGGAGACCGTCTAGGAGGAGACGGCGCCGATGCTGCAACGTTCCCGAATGACGACGATCAGGTGTGAACTTGCATTGGCGGGGGTGTCGACGACCTGCGGTTCATAACCAGAAGGACGGCCAGGCCTGCCGCTGACGCTCCGGCGCCCGCCAGGGCCACGGCCGGGAAACCCAGCCCCGCGCCGATCACTCCGCCGCCCAAGGCCGCGCCGATCGCGTTGCCCAGGTTAAAGGCGCCGATGTTGACGGACGAGGCGAGGTTGGGCGCATCCGACGCCGCCGCCATCACCCGCATCTGCAGCGGCGGCACCAGGGCGAAACTGGCGACGCCCCACAGGAAGATCAACACCGCGCTGACCCCTGCGAACGGCATGGCGAAAGCGAAGGCGACTAAAAGCGCAGTCAGCGATCCCAGTGTCACGATCAGGGTCCGGTCGACCGACCTGTCAGCGAACTTGCCGCCCAGCCAGTTTCCGACCGTCAGGCCGACGCCATAGGTCACCAACATGGCCGTGACGAAGCCGATGGAGGCGTGGGTCTCGGTCTGCAGGATCGGGGTGATGTAGGTGAAGACGGTGAACATGGCGCTGGCGCCGATCACGGTCAGGGCCAAGGCCGCCAGCACGGGACCGCGACCCAGCACCTTCAGTTCAGCCAAGGCGTTGCCGCCGCTTGGGACCCCGACCTTCGGTAGGGTCAGGCGCAGCGCGACCATGGCTGTCACGCCCAGTCCTGCAATGCCCCAGAAGGACACCCGCCAGCCGATCTGGTCCCCGGCCCAGGTTGCGAGCGGCACGCCGACGACGTTGGCGATAGTCAGGCCCATGAACATGGCCGCAACCGCGCCAGCCTGCGCGTTTTTCGGCGCCAGACCCGCCGCCACGATGGCGCCGACGCCGAAGAAGGCGCCGTGGTTCAGGGAGGTGATCAGCCGCGCCGCCAGCAGCATGCCGTAGCTGGTCGAGACGGCCGCCAATAGATTGCCAAGGGTGAAGATCGCCATCAGCCCGATCAGCAGGCTTCGTCTCGGGACCCGGCCGGTGGTCAGGGTCATCAAGGGCGCGCCGAGCATGACGCCGACCGCATAGGCGCTGATCAGAAGCCCCGCGATGGGGATGGAGACGTCGAGATCGCTGGCGATGACGGGCAGCATGCCCATCGGTGCAAACTCGGTCACGCCGATGCCGAAGGCGCCCACCGCGAGCGCGAGAATGGGGAGGTTCGGTTTCATGGATTTCTCAGACGAGCGGCGGGTTCAGGCGGGCGAAGCCGGCCTGACGTGCATAGGGGGTGTGGGGATAGGGCGGCGTAATCGCGCTGGCGGCGTCCAGCGCCGCGATCTGGTAGCGGGTCAGACTCCAGCCGACGGCGCCGAGATTCTGGCGCAGCTGGTCCTCGGTGCGGGCGCCGATGATGACCGACGATACGGTCGGCCGCTGCAGCAGCCAGTTGATGGCGATCTGCGGAACCGTCCTACCCGTCTCGGCCGCAACGGCGTCGAGGGCATCAACCACGCGGTACAGATGCTCGTCCTCCACCGGCGGGGCGAAGGCGGCGGTCTCGTGCAGGCGGCTGCCTTCGGGGATCGGCGCGTCGCGGCGCACCTTGCCGGTCAGGCGGCCCCAGCCGAGCGGGCTCCAGACCAGGGCGCCGACGCCTTGATCGACGGCCAGCGGCATCAGGTCGGCCTCATAGTCGCGGCCGATCAGTGAATAATAGACCTGATGGGCGACGAAGCGCGGGCGGCCGTGGCGGTCGGCGGCCGCTTGCGCCTTCATCAGCGCCCAGCCCGGATAGTTCGAGACGCCCGTGTGCCGAACCTTGCCTGAGGCGACGAGGGTTTCCAGCGTCGCCAGAAGTTCCTCGATCGGCGTCGAGGCGTCGAAGGCGTGGAGCTGCAGGAGGTCGATATGGTCGGTCTCGAGCCGCTTCAACGCGCCCTCGACCGCGCCGATCAGCCGCTTGCGCGACACGCCCCAGTCGCCGGGGCCGTCTCCGGTCGGCAGGCCGGTCTTGGTCGAGATCAGGACCTGATCGCGGCGGCCCCTGACGGCCTCGCCCAGCACCCGTTCCGAGGCCCCGTCCGAATAGACGTCGGCCGTGTCGAACAGATTGACCCCGGCCTCCAGACAGATGTCGATCAGGCGACGCGCCTCGACGGAGTCGCTCGTACCCCAGGCGCCGAACAGGGGTCCCGTCCCGCCGAAGGTGCCCGTGCCAAAGCTGAGGACCGGGACCCGAAGCCCCGACGATCCAAGTTGACGATAGTCCATGGGGCGCTCCTGCCTGCTGTGAAGCGCACAGATGGACAGGCCCGAGGCGTGGCGTTAGGAGTCGGCCGCACCAAACACTTTTGATTTAGACGCAAAGATGAAGACGATCGGCGCCACGGACCGGGCTCGCGAGCTGGAAGTCTTCGCCGCCGCCGTCGCGGGCGGCAGCTTTTCGGCGGCGGGGCGGGTGCTGGGATTGACCCCCTCGGCTGTCAGCCGCACCGTCGACCGGATCGAGGCGCGGCTGGGCGTGCGGCTGATGCTGCGCACGACGCGCGTGCTGACCCTGACGGCCGAGGGACAAGCCTATCTGGGGGCGGCGCGACGCATCCTGGCCGACCTCGACGACGCCGAGCGCCAGATCGCCGATCAGGGCGCGCCTCGGGGGCGGCTGCGGGTCAGCGCGGCCCTCTCGCACGGACGCCTGTGCGTCGTGCCCCTGCTTGGAGCGTTCGCGGCCCAGTATCCGCACATCGTGGTCGACATCAATCTGACCGACGCCATCGCCGACATCCCGGGTGGAGAGGCGGACGTGGCCCTCCGGTTCGGCGTCCTGGCCGACAGCCCCCTGACCGCGCGTCGGATCGGCCAGACGGGCCGGACGATCGTGGCCTCGCCGGAGTATCTGGCCCGGCGCGGGACGCCGCAGGCGCCTGAGGATCTGCACGACCACAACTGTCTGAACTTCAACTTCCGCCGCGCCGAGCCGGTCTGGCCGTTCCGGAAGGACGGCCGCGACTACGCCCTGACGGTCAAAGGAAACATCGAGGCCAATAACGGCGAGACCCTGGGCCAGCTGGCGATCGCGGGCGTGGGCATCACGCGTGTCGGCAATTTCAGCGTCGCCGACGACTTGGCCGCCGGCCGTCTGCTCGCCGTGCTCGAAGCCTTCAATCCGGGCGACGTGGAACAGATCCACGCCGTCTTTGTCGGCGGGCCGACCATGCCGGCTCGAGTGCGGGTTTTCGTCGATTTTCTCGTGAGCAACCTTCGCTGACAACGTCCGATCCCTGGCGCTCAAACGATGACTGGCAGGGGCGCTTTTCAAACCTTCGCACGGCTAGCCGCGTCTGACCCGTGGCTGAGGTTGGGAAGTTCCGCTGTCGGGTGGCCGGTAGAGTTCCGCTGACCCATCCCGCACTCTTATCAGGAGGCATTGACGCCTGGTTTCTCCGGGCTCGTCGTAAAAACCGGGCAGGATGCGGGGAGTGATTGCCTGCCGGATGTCGAGCTCGACCTGCCAGTCGAGATGCGCAACTCGCGTACACGCGACGCCGGGACCGCGACGGCGTCTTCGCGCCGTCGCGTTGCGGTATTGAACTTTTCAAGGGGCTTGGTTCTAGTCGGCTGGTCTGTAACCTCTGAGAGGCGCCCCGCCAAGATGTCAGCGTTGAGGATCGTTGCGCTCGTCGGTCTAGGGTTTGTCGCGACGTTCGGTATTCTGCTGGGCTGGATCGCGCTCGTCTACTTCGCGAACACGTACACCGCGATCCCGCTGACGGCCGAGGAAGCGCTGAACTTGATCCTGGTGGCGTTCGTCGCCGCTGTCGGCCTGCCCCTCCTGCACGCTGCGGCTTACCGCTGGTTCTGGCATATTCGACGCAACCAGGCGGCCGGGCGTCTCTCGCCAGGGCTGGATATGCCTGCGTTTGGATCGGAACCCACTCAACCCGCTCCGCGAGTCAGACGAAGTGCGCGTCAGTTGAGCGTCTATGCGCTGCTCTACGTCATCGGGTTCAGTTCGCTTGTCGCCGCCTATGCGCCCTTGGGGCGCCAGCAGGCGCTCGTGGAGTTCCTATGGCGCTTCAGCGCTGGCCGCGCATCGTTCTCGATCCTTGTCCAGATCGTTATCGTGTACCTGCCCATGGCGCTGACCTTCGCCTGTCTGGTCCCGGTGTTTGAACGTGATCAGAAGCGGATCGGGGCGGGAGGCTTGACCGAGGATGAGGCGCTCGGGATCCAGGATCGGCAGGCGTGGCTTTCCTCATTTGCTACCGCCTTCGTAATGGCGGGTTTTTTGTCAGTCCTCGCAGGCAATCTGATCCTGGGTCACCTGTGACGCTGCAGCCGGTCAAGGCTGCGCGTCCACACGGATAGTCCGCTGTCATCCGCCGGGCAGCGAGCCATCCCAGCGGGCCCAGCGTGTGACCCGCCGAGACGAACTGATCTCTAGCCGGCCTTAGGCAGTCGTTCGGGGGTCGCCCTCCTCACTCCCGAGCGCCACGCTGACGACGCACGATCGCTAGCCCGGCCTGGTCGATCCGTTCGGCGTGGACCGAAATCCCGTCAGGGGCGCGAGACAGTGACCGGTACCGGACACTTCCTGACGAGATTTCTATAGGCAGAACAGCCATTTGGACCTCGGAAAGCTTTGCGCTAAGTGGAAGACGAAGAGGTGCCAGATGAGTGAAGCGATAGCCTTGGGCGCATCAGCCGCCAGCGGCGTGACGGGTCTGGACGACGTGCTCGGCGGGGGGTTCGCTCGCAACCGCCTATATCTTTTGGAGGGCGATCCAGGCACGGGCAAGACGACGACCGCCATGCGGTTTCTGATGGAGGGCGCCAAAGCCGGCGAGCGCACGCTCTACATCACGCTGTCCGAAACGGTGTCGGAGTTGAAGGAAACCGCCACGTCTCATGGCTGGATCCTAGACGGCATTGGTCTGTTCGAGCTCACCCCGCCCGAAAGCCTCCTGGATGAGAGGCAGCAGCAGAGCCTGCTCTATTCGTCGGATCTCGAACTGGGCGAGACGACGCGGCTGATCTTTGAGGCCGTGGAGACGCACAAGCCGGATCGCATCGTCATCGACAGCCTTTCCGAAATCCGACTGCTGGCGCAAAGCGCGCTTCGCTATCGACGACAGATCCTCGCTCTGAAGCACTACTTCGCGAAGCTCAATATCACAGTCCTTTTGCTCGACGACATGTCGGCCGAGAACAACGACCGTACGGTTCACTCCATTGCGCATGGCGTTATACGGCTTGAGGAATCGTCGCCCGACTACGGCGCCGAGCGTCGCCGCCTTCGCGTGATCAAATATCGAGGTCGGCGCTTCAGGGGCGGCTATCACGACTTCAACATCGTCACGGGCGGGGTCGTGGTCTATCCGCGGCTGGTCTCGCTGGAGCATGGCGAGGAGTTCGAACGGGGCCAGCTCACAAGCGGCAGCGATCAGCTTGACGCCCTTCTGGGCGGCGGCGTGGATCGTGGCTCGTCGGTTCTCGTCTTGGGACCGGCAGGCACCGGCAAGTCGCTCCTGTCTCTGACCTTTGTCGTCGACGCCATGAAGCGCGGCGAGAAGGCGTGCATCATGGTCTTCGACGAAGAGCTCGGGCTCCTGTTCCGCCGCACCAGGGCCATGGGCTTCGATCTGCAAAGCTTCGTCGACCGAGGCGATCTGTTCATCGAACAGGTGGACGCCGCGGAACAGTCACCGGGGGAGTTTTCGCATCGCGTCCGCGACCTCGTCGAGAAGCATGGCGTCCAGACGGTCGTGATCGACAGCCTGAACGGCTACCAGGCCGCTATGCCGCAGGAACAGTATCTGGTTCTGCACATGCATGAGCTGCTTCAGTTCCTGAACCGCCGCGGCGCGACGACCTTCCTGACCGTCGCCCAGCATGGCCTCGTCGGCGAGATGAAGGCTCCCGTCGACATCACCTACCTCGCCGACACCGTCATTCTGCTGAGGTTCTTCGAGGCGGCCGGCTCGGTTCGTCGCGCCATCGCAGTGATCAAGAAGCGAGCCGGTGAACACGAGAAGACGATCCGGGAATACCGCATCGACGACGGCGGGCTTGCCGTGGGCGACGTCCTCGCCGGTTTCCAGGGCGTGCTGCGCGGCGTGCCGGATTTCGTCGGCCGCGAAGAGACCTTGATGCAGGCCTCTGGCGCGTGAGCCCAGCGCTCCTTAAATCCCCTCTGACGGTTATCGTATTCGCCCCGCACGGCCGAGACGCCGCGCTGGCCGAGCGCCTTTTGACAGACGCCAATATCGAAGCTGCGTCCGTGCAAGACCTCGCTGGATTGGTGGATCATTTCAAAGAGGGAGCCGGCGTCATCCTCGCGACGGAGGAAGGCCTCGCCACAGGAGACTTGTCCGACCTCCATGACGCGATCAACGACCAGCCGCCCTGGGCGGACATTCCCATCATCCTGCTGACCCATCGCGGCGGGGGCGTCGAACGAAACCCTGCCGCGCGCAGGCTCAGCGAGACCTTGGGCAACGTCTCCTTTCTGGAACGTCCTTTCCATCCGACCACGCTCGTCAGCCTCTTGAAAGTCGCGCTCCGCAGTCGTCGACGACAGTACGAGGCCCGGGGGCGACTTGAGGCCATTCGCGAGGGTGAAGAGGCGCTGCGTCTGGCTAACGCCAGTCTGGAGCAGCGCGTCGAGGAGCGAACGCAGCAACTCCAGAAGACAGAAGCCGCCCTGCGACAGGCTCAGAAGCTCGAAGCGGTCGGGCAACTGACCGGAGGGATCGCGCACGACTTCAACAACCTGCTGATGGTCATCAGCGGAGGCCTGGACGTGCTGGATCGTCAGACGGACCTCGCCAAACGGGACCGTATATTGGAGGGCATGCGTCAGGCGTCAGCGCGGGGCGCAAACCTGACTAAGCAGTTGCTATCCTTCTCGCGGCACCAGACGCTCCATCCCGAAGCCGTCGACCTGTCCCGCAATCTCGGAGGGATGCAGGCGCTTCTGGATCACGCCCTGCGCGGCGACGTGGTGATCGAGACGGACCTGGCGCCCGACCTGTGGCCGCTAGAAGTGGACCCGACGGAGTTGGAGCTGGCGATCCTCAACCTGTGCGTCAACGCGCGCGACGCCATGCCGAAGGGCGGGACCATCCGGATCACGGCGTCCAATGCCCCGACGGCGTCCGGCGATCGCATTCTGCTGATGATCAGCGACACCGGCACGGGCATGTCGCGGGAGATCCAATCCCGGGTCTTCGAACCCTTCTTCACGACCAAGGACGTCGGCAAAGGATCCGGGCTCGGCCTCGCTCAGGTCTATGGTTTTGCCACGCAATCGGGCGGCGATATTCGGATCGCGAGCCAGGAAGGCCGCGGAACGACCTTCACGCTGGAGCTTCCGCGCAGCAGGGCCGCGCCCGGACCCGTCTTACCCGTGCTGAACGCGGACGCCCCCGAGACGCGTTCGCCCGAACGGATGATCCTTCTGGTCGAGGACGACGATAATGTTGCGGCCCTGGTGAGCGAGATGTTGGTGCAAGCCGGTTACGGCTTCACGCGGGTGAGCGGCCCGGCTGCCGCGCTGGGCGCCTTGTCGGACAGCCGGCGCATCGATGCTGTCCTGTCCGACATCATGATGCCAGGCGGCATGAATGGTCTGGAGCTCGCGCAACAGATCAGGGACCGACGACCGGGGCTTCCTATCCTGTTGACCTCCGGATATGCGCGCGCATTCGAGGACGAAGCCGCTCAGGCCAATCTCGAGGTTCTGCCGAAGCCTTATCGGAGCCAGGACCTTAGGGCGGCGCTGGAGCGGCTCCTGACGTAGACCGATGTCGGCGCGTGCAGCGGAAAGGCGTTGCGGCGTGGATCGCTGATTGGCGCACAGCGGCCGCGGTGCGCCTGCGGCTGAAAGGCGATGCCCAAGTATCGCGTCAGCCAATGCGCGCGGCGGTCTCAACAAGGTTGTCGCTGGTCTAGGTTCCGGCCACATCCCAACGTCGGCTGCTGACCTTTGGGACGGTCGGACCGTCTGCTTTCGTCCAGCGTTACAAACCTCTTGCCGCGTTAGGCGTCCGAATCTTTGACGGGGGGCAATCCAGATCGCTCTTGATCGATCCATGCCTTTCCGCATTTGCTGCTCCCGCGCGTCCGTACTGGCGGTCCCTATCAAATAGCGATCGATGCGGAGTGACTGGTCCACGCAAGTGACGGAGTACGTGCCGAGCAGGTTCGCGATCCGGCTATGACGACATGTGTGCGTCTGAACCCAAGCGGATTCGTGGGACCGCACCGCAGATGACTATCCCGGCAACCCTCAAGAGCCTGCATTTGTAAGGGTGTCGGCCTATTAGGTCAGTCCGGACTGCTTTTGCATCCGTGGGTCGACGCCACTGGTTAGCGCATCCGAAAGAGCGCTTAGAAACGTCCTAACCCTGGGCGTGACCATTCGACGGGTGGGATAGACGGCCGAGATGGCCGGCGCATGAGGGCGCGCGTTGAGCGGAACTTCAATCAACGCCCCGGAAGCGAGGTCGCTGGCGGCGGACCAGGTTGAGAGCATCGCGATGCCGGCGCCTGCGCGACACGCCGCATGCAAGCCGTCTATCGAATCGCAAGTGAATCGGCCGGAAACTCGGACCCGTTCGATTCCCTGAGGCCCGTCGAAAATCCAGTGTGGGTTTCCGACCAGCGCAAGACAGTCGTGATCCGCCAACTCGCCCAAGTCAGCAGGTTGTCCTCGACGGGAAAGATAGGTCGGCGACGCGCAGACCACGCGACGAACGGCGCCGATTCTGCGAGCGATCAGATCGCCATCCTTGAGGTCGGCGATCCTGATCGCCAGGTCCAAGCCTTCGGCGACGAGATCGACGATGCGCTCGGTCAGGTGCAGCTCGACGCGGAGCTGAGGATGAGCGTCGAGAAGCCCCGGCAAGAGGGGGACAATCACCTCGCGCCCAAGGGCCGCCGGCGCCGTGAGCCGCAACAAACCGGATGCGCCCATGTCATGCGGATCGAGCAGCGTCATGGCCTCCGCTTCGCGATCGAGGATTTCGCGCGCGTAAGGCAGGAACGCCACCCCCTCAGCGGTCAGAGACAGGCTGCGCGTCGTCCGTTGCAGCAAACGGGCTCCGATGTCGCGTTCCAACGCCGACAAACGGCGCGCGGCCACGACCGGCGCGAGACCCAGGCGTCGCGAGGCCGCGGATATGCTTCCCATGGACGTCGCATGGACGAAAATCGCCAAGGCCTTCGTATCCACCGTCGCTCCCATACCTTGATTGAGTCGTTTTTGTACCAGCCGGCTTTTCACTTCTGACAATTGCAACAGGAACATCAGTCAGCAACCTTGCTCCCTTGGGGGAGGAGAGGCGCGCAATGATCGATTTCACAGGCCAAACCGTGCTGGTCATCGGCGGCAGCTCCGGTATCGGGCTGGCGACTGCGCGAATGGCGGCCTCCCTCAACGCCGAGGTGACGATCGCCTCGCGCTCGCTCGAGCGGGTCGAACGGGCGATGGCTGACATTCCCTCGGCTCGAGGCCGGGCGGTCGATGTGACCTGCGACGACAGCGTCGAGGCGCTATTCTCGGACGGGCGCGTTTGGGATCATGTCATCGTCACCGGCTCTCAGGTCGAAATGGCCGCCGTGCGCGCCCTCCCGCTGGATGTTGCGCGAGCGGCGGTCGACAGTAAATTCTGGGGCTTCTACCGGGTCGCTCGCGTCGCGAACATCAGGCCCGCAGGGTCGCTCAGCGTTGTTGCGGGGTTCTTGGCGACGCGACCTGCGGCGACCCGCGCCTTGATGGGCGCCATCAACGGCGCGCTGGAATCCTTGGTGCAGGGCCTAGCACTCGAGCTTCGGCCCGTTCGCGTCAACGCCGTCTCCCCCGCGATGGTGCAGACGGAGATGTGGGACGGGCTGGAAGCGGGAGTGCGCGCCGAAATGTTCAAAAAGCTGGCCGAACATTATCCTGCCGGCGTCATCGGTCGGCCCGACGACATCGCCCGGCAGTTGCTCCTTCTCGCCGCAACGCCCTATGCCACCGGCACCGTTGTCACGCTCGACGGCGGCGCATCGATCGCGTGAGGCTTCGGCGATGTTCAAACGCATGTCTGTGCTTGTCCGGCGCCCTGATCACGACAGGGCGACCTTTTCCCATCTCTGGCAGCGCCACGCCGCGCCGGTTTCCCGTCTGCCGAAGATCAGGGGCTACATCCAGAACCACGTCCTAGAGGTGTTATCCCGTTCCGCTCCGATCCAGGCGGACGGTTTCGTGGAGCTATTGTGGGATCGGCCTGAAGATATGGGCGCCGCCTTCGCCAGCGACGCTGCGCGTCCGATGGTCGAGGACGAGCCGGGGTTTCTAGGGCATGGATCAGGCTACGCCCTGGCGAACGCCCAATTTCGGTTCGAGCCACGCTCCGAAAAGCTGATCGTTGCGGTCTTGGGTGACGCCAGCGTCGTTTTGCATGCGCTCGCGGACGCGGCCGCCGCCACGACATGGACCTGTGATGAGGTTGCAAGCCTTATCGCCAAGCCGAAGATGCAGCCGCCGCAGCCCGTCGACGCCTTCGTCCACGTCTGGTGTCAGGATGACCAGAGCGCACGGAACGCCGCCGCGGCGCTGAGCAAGGTGTCCAATCAGCAGGCCTCATTCGGCGTCTATCGCGTGCATCCCCTCCTGTTCGTCTGACGCTGAAAGCGCCCGCGAGAAGTTTCTAGTTCACGCCGTAGCTGATCAGCAGGGCGTCGCGGAGCGCCATGACGCGCCGGTTGTCGAAGTCGGGGCCGCGGCAGGCGAAGGCGATCTGGCGAACCGGAGCATTCTTGCCCAAGGAGATTTCCTGCACCGGATAGGCGCTGATCATGCGCCCTCGCACCTGAGGCAGGATCGACACGCCAAGGCCTGCGGACACCATGGCCAGAACCGCCTCGATGGACTCCAGCTCAAACCGGGGTCTGAGCCCCGGCGCAAGCTTGTGCATGTGGCTAGCGGCCACGCGCCCGCTGGTCAGAGAGGTGTCGAACTGCAGCCACGGATAGCGGCCGATCAAGGTCCTGATCGATTGAGAGGTCGCGTCCGGCGGCGCGACGAAGACGAAGGGCTGTTCGGCGAGATCGCGCCAGTAGAGTCGACTGGACCCCCCTGACGTCGGCCGAATAAGCGCGACGCCGTCAAGGCGGCCGGCCTTGAGCTGATCCAGGAGTTCGACCGAATCGCCCTGGATGACGCGGACGCTGAGCTCGGGGTGGCGTTGACTGATTTCGGCCAGGACCAGGGGGACAAGCGTGGGCTGAAGCGAGCGGATCGTGCCGAGCATCACTCGGCCGGTGAGGGCAACGGTCTGGCGCGTGCGCGCGGCTTCCACGGCGTCCAGGGCGACGCGGATATTGTCCGACAACTCGCGGGCCAGCGGCGTTGGGCGGGACGTCCTGGCCGACCGGTCGAACAGGGGCTGGCCGAGGTATTCTTCGAGCCGCTTCATTTGCAGGCTGACGGCGCTGGGCGTCAGGCCGAGATCGTCGGCGGCCGCGGCGAAACTGCCGTGCCGAAGAATGGCGTCCAGAGTGATGAAGAACTCGAACTTCATGCCGCTGCTCCCACAACTCGACCGCGATGTCCGCGACCTCCGGCCGCCATCTGTCCATGCAATCGTTCCATTGATGAGGATACATCATCAATGGAACGATGAAACATCACTATTTCTTTCGCTGAACGGCCGGTAGCAATGAGATGTCGCTGGCCGGGACATCCGAGCACGCGGCAAATAACCGACACGTCCGGAGAGACGGTTGCGGTTAGGGAAACGAGGAAGATGGCCCAAGGGACGAGTGTCCAGAATTTCGTGGCCGGCGCATGGACTGAGGGCGAGGGCGCCGTGGTCGATGTGACGGACAAGTTCACCGGCGAGGTGATCGCCTCGGTGCGCTGCGCCTCGACAGCGCAGGTCGATGCGGCCGTCGCCGGCGCCAAGGCCGGCTTCGCGACCGTCAAGCTTGAACCGCATGAACGGTATCGGTTGCTGAGCCGGGTCGCCGATCTGATTTTGGAGAACCGCCAGGGCCTGGCCGAGACCATCGTCGCTGAGTCCGGCGTGCCGTGGAAAGATTCCGACAACGAGGTCGCACGGGCGTCGGAAACCTTCCGGTTATCGGCGGAAGAGGCGAGGCGGCTCGTCGGCGAGGTCGTGCCGATCCAGGGCGCGTCAGGCCAATCGCACCGAATGGCTTTCACGATCCGCACGCCGCGGGGCGTCGTCGGCGGCGTCAGCGCCTTCAATTCACCGTTGAACATGGTGGCGCACAAGGTCGCGCCGGCTTTGGCGGCGGGAAATACGGTGGTGTTCAAGCCGCCGCTCGTGACCCCGCTGTCGGCGACCCGCCTGTTCGAATTGATGCTGGAAGCCGGCGTGCCGGCCGGCCACATCGCTCTGGTTCACGGGGACGGCGATCCTGTCGGCCAACATCTGGTCGAACACGGCGATATCGATTTCTTCACCTTCACTGGCAGCACTCCGGTCGGGAAGCGGATCAAAGCGGCGCGGGGCATGCGCCCCGTGGCGCTGGAGCTGGGCAGCATCGCGGCCACCATCGTCTGCGCCGACGCGGACCTGAAGCGTGCGGCGATGCGATGCGCCCAGTCTGGGTTTCGGCGTCAGGGGCAGGCCTGCACCTCGACGCAGCGGCTGTTTGTCCAGCGTGATGTCTTGGACGCCTTCAAAGCGCTCTTCCTGGCCGAGGTGGCCGGCCTTGTCGTCGGCGATCCGCGCGATCCCGCGACCGACGTGGGGCCGATGATCACCGAGGCCGAGGCGGTCCGCGCCGAAACCTGGGTCCGCGAGGCGGTCGCGCAAGGCGCCGAAGTCCTGGCGGGCGGGGTGAGGCAGGGGGCGGTGCTCCAACCGACCGTCCTCGCCGGCGCCACGACGGACATGAAGGTCCTGTCCGAAGAGATCTTCGCGCCCGTCCTGTCGATCCTTCCGTTCGACACGCTCGATGAGGCGATCGATCAGGTCAATGCAACGGAGTTCGGCCTGGCGGCCGGGCTCTTCACGCAGAACATCCAGTCCGCACTTCAGGGCGCCGCGCGCCTGCATGTCGGCGTGGTGCACCTCAATGACGCCTCCAGCAGCCGTGTCGATCTGATCCCGTTCGCGGGCGTCAAGGACAGCGGCGTGGGCGTCGAAGGCCCGAAATACGCAATGCGCGAGATGACCGAAGAGCGTCTCGTGACGGTGACCCTGTGATGGAAGACACGATGACTGAAACCGGTGTGACGGGCGCGATCTTCATGGCGCAATGCCTGAAGGCGGAGGGCGTGGAGAAGGTCTTCGGCCAATGCGGTCATACCAACTACGCCCTGATCGACGCGTGTCAGAGGTTGGGGATCGACTATGTGTCGTTCCGCCACGAACAGCAGGCCGTCCATGCCGCAGACGCCTACTACCGCGTCTCGAAGAAGCTGGCGGTGATCAATGTCCACCTGTCGCCCGGCCTGACCAATACGGTCACGGGCGTGGCGTCCGCCGCGATGGACGGCACGCCGATGGTGGTGATCACCGGCAATACGCCGAGCTACCACCACCCCCGCGAGGCCCATCAGAGCATGAGGTTGCACGCCGACGCCTCGCAGGGCGACATCTTCAAGCCCATCTGCAAACGGGTCTGGCGCGTCGATGACGCCAAATTCCTGCCTGAGGTCATGCACCGGGCCCTGAACATCGCACAGACCGGTCGTCCAGGCGCCGTGCTGCTCGATATTCCGATGGACGTCTTCTCGCAGAAGATCGAGGCCGAGCCGGTCACCCGTTCGCGTCGTCCCAATTTCCCGCGCTCGATGGGCGACGCCCAGGGCGTCGCCGAGGCGGCCCGACTGCTGGCCGGCGCCGCCAATCCAGTCATCTTCGCGGGCAATGGCGTGGCCATGTCGGGGGCCTTCGACGAATTGCGCGCGCTGGCCGAGTTGCTGCAGGCCCCGGTGGCGACCACCCTGGTCGGCAAGGGCGTCTTTCCCGAAACCCACCCCCTGTCGGTGGGGACGACGGGCATCTGGGGCGCGCGCGTCGCCAATGACACGACCCGCAATGCGGACGTCATCCTGGCGGTCGGCACCGCCTTCGGCGAGGCGGACTGCAGCTCCTGGCGGTCGGACCACACCTTCGACATTCCCGGCTCGACCCTGATCCAGATCGACATCGATCCTCAGGAGATCGGCAAGAGCTATCCGGTCGATATCGGCATTCTCGGCGACGCCAAGGCCACCCTGGCCCAGCTCGCCGAGACCTTGGGCGCCTCTCCCCGCGCGGCGGCGGTCGTTGAGGCGCAAGCCGAAACGATCGCCGCCAGAAAGGCGGCATGGCGTGAGGAACTGAAGGACACCCAGCTGGTCGACACCAAGCCGATCCACCCGGCCCGGCTGTTGATGGAGTTGTCGAAGGCGGCGCCCGCCGACGCGGTCTTCGTCACTGATGTCGGCTGGAACAAGAACGGCGCCGGCCAGCAGCTCGAGATCGCCAGTCCAGCAGGCTTCATCACCTCCGGCGGCATGGCCACCATGGGCTATTCGCCCGGCGCGGCCGTGGGCGCCAAGATCGGCGCGCCGGATCGGAAGGTGCTGGGCCTGGTCGGCGACGGGGGGCTGATGTCGGTGCTGGGCGCGCTGACGACCGCGGTCGAGCTGGATATCCCCGTGCTCTGGGTCCTGTTCAACAACTTCTGCTACTCGACCATCCGCACCGTCGGCACGACCTATTTCGACAACAAATACGGCACCGAATTCCGCACGCCGGACGGCGAGCTCTACAATCCCGACTTCCAGATGCTGGCGAAATCCTTCGGCATCGCTTCGGCTCTGATCGAAGAGCCCGATGACCTCGAGGCGGGAATCAAAGCCGCCCTGGCCAAGGACGTGCCGTTCCTGCTCGAAGTCCGTACGCGCGGCGACGTGCCCATGCCGCGCACCGGCTATTGGGACATCGCCGACTTCCTGGCCAACGGCAATGACTGAGACGGGATCGCCCTCGAAGCTGCGGCGTCGCGACTATCAGGCCGACGCCGTAGGGCCGCTCGACGGCGTGCGGGTTCTGGATCTGTCCAGGCTGTTCGCCGGCAATGTCCTGACCCAGGTGCTGGGCGACTTCGGCGCCGAGGTCGTCAAGGTCGAGCCGCCTGCGGGCGATACGCTGCGCGGCTGGAAGACCCAGGGCGTCTCGACGCACTGGAAAATTTACGCTCGGAACAAGAAGAGCCTCTGCCTGGACCTGCGCGCTCAGCGCGCCAAGGACCTGCTGCTGGGTCTGGTCCCCTCCGCCGCCATTCTGGTCGAGAGCTTTCGGCCAGGCGTTCTGGAAGACATGGGATTCGACGCCGACGCCCTTCTGGCGCTCAACCCCAAACTCGTCATCGTCCGCATTTCCGGCTGGGGCCAGGATGGTCCCTACCATCAACGCCCCGGCTTCGGCACGGTCATCGAGGGCATGTCCGGTTTCGCCGCGATCAACGGCTTTGAGGATCGCGAACCGGTTCTCCCACCCATGTATCTGGCCGATGGCGTCGCCGGTCTCTACGGCGCCTCCGCCGCCATGATCGCCCTGCGCGAAGCCGAGCGGCCGGACGGCCGCGGGCAGGTGATCGATTTGCCGCTCTATGATCCGTTGTTTGCGCTGCTCGGTCCGCAGGCGGCGAACTATCGGCTGACCGCGGAAACGCGCAAGCCGACCGGAAGCCGGTCCAGCAACTCGGCGCCCCGCAACGCCTACCGCTGCCAGGACGGCAAATATGTCAGCCTGTCCGGCTCGACCCAGAGCATGGCCGAACGGATCTTTCGCGCCATCGGACGGCCGGAGCTGATCGCCGATCCCCGGTTCCGCACCAATGACGACCGGCTGAAGAACGTCACAGCGCTGGACGCCATCATCGGGGGCTTCATCGCCACCCATGATCAGGCGGACCTCGTCGGGCTTATGGAGCAGGCCGAGGTCACGGTGGGCCCCATCTATGACATCGCCCAGATTCTCGACGATCCGCACGTCATCGATCGTGAAATTCTGGCAGACTATCCCGATCCGGAGCTGGGTCGGCTCCCGATGCACCACGTCGTACCGCGCCTTCAGGAAACGCCGGGCGCCATCCGCGCCGCCGCGCCGGCTCTGGGACAGCACAACAGGGCGCTCCTGGGCGAGCTGGGCATCGGTCCGGCCGATTACGACGCCCTGATCGCACAGGGCGTGGCGTTCGAGCCCCTGACCGCCGAGGTCGCGCCGTGATCCCCGCCTGGCGCTCGCTGCTCTATGTGCCGGCGCATGTCGACAAGTTCGTCGACAACCCCCGGCTGGCGGAGGCCGACGCCGTCATCCTCGATCTGGAAGACAGCGTCCCGGCCGATCGCAAGGCGCAGGCGCGGGATCAGTTGTCCGGCGCGATCAGCAAGGTGGCGGCCGCCGGGCCGAACGTCCTGGTGCGCATCAATGACGGCGCGCTCGCCGAGGATGATCTCGCGGCGGCCGTGAAGCCGGGCGTTTCGGCCCTCGTCATCCCCAAGGTGCGATCCGCCAGCCAGTTGGGTCGTCTCGCGGATCGTGTGTCCGACCTTGAACGTCGCGGCAGCCTGGCCGAGCGACAGATCCGCTTCGTGGTGCTGATCGAGACCGCCGACGGCTTCATGGCCATGCGCGACATTCTCTGCGCCAGTCCTCGGACGCTGGGCGTCATCCTGGGGGCCGAAGACTTCGCCGCGGATGTCGGCATGGTCGCCGATGGGCCCACCTTGCGCGGCCCGCGCCAACAGGTGGTGATCGCGGCTGCGGCGGCTGGCGTCACGCCCTTCGGTCTGATGGGGGCGACCACCCGTTTCGACGACCTCGCCGCCTATCGCGCGCTGGCCGAAGAGTCGAAGCGGTTCGGCTACGTGGGGTCGACCTGCATCCACCCCAGTCAGGTCGAGGTGCTGAACGCCGCCTTCTCGCCCGGTCCGGACGAGGTGGTCTGGGCGCAACGGGTCTGCGCCGCCTTCGAGGCGGCCGCGCGCGAAGGGCGCGGCGCGGTCGCCCTAGATGGCCGCATGATCGATGCCCCGGTCGCCGCGCGCGCCGAAACGCTGCTGGCCCGGCACAACGCTTTCCAATCCAAGACCGCCACGAAGCAGGGAGGGTTGGAGCGCGCGCGCTGACGGAGGGCAGCGACGACGGGCCCTGCGCAAGCAGGGAGACAAATCAAAAAATCAGGGAGGAACGAGAATGCTCAGGACGAATGACGTTCATGCCGCCGCGGCGGCGCACAGGAATCGCAAGCGCTGGCTGCGCGCCGGATTGTTGACGACGGCCGCGCTGGCCGCGGCCCTGCCGTCGCTGGCCGCCGCCCAGACGACCGCCCGCACGCCGGCTCAGGTCCAGGCCGAAGCCGAGGCCGAGGCTGAGGCCGAAGGTCAGGTCGATCCCGCAGCCCAGGCGACGGAAGTCGATGAGATCGTCGTCACCGGCACGGCGATCCGGGGCGTGGCGCCGGTCGGGTCCGCGACGGTCGGCATCACCCGCGAAGATCTGGTCCAGGCTCCGGTGCGCGAGCCCAGCGCTTTGGTCGCCTCGCTGCCTCAGGCCTCGAACCAGGGCACGAGCCTGACCTCCACGGGGGGACGTGCGGCCGGGGTGAACCTGCGCGGACTCGGCAACAACGCCACCCTGGTCCTGTTCGACGGCAAGCGCGTCGTGCCCCAGGGCGGCAACGCCCAGGTGTCGGATCCCAACCTCATTCCCTTCTCGGCCATCGACCGGGTCGAGGTCGTCACCGACGGGGCGTCCGCCATCTACGGCTCGGACGCCGTCGCCGGGGTGGTCAACTACATCCTGCGCCGCAACTACGACGGCGCCCAGGTCACGGCGCGCTACGTCGACTCCCTGTATGATCAGGTCGTGCTCGACGGCGTCGTCGGCAAGACCTGGACCGGCGGGAGCCTGATGGTGGCGGGATCGTATGACGCCAACGACCGCGTCGGTCGCGACGTGCGCGACTATATGCTGCTGGATCTGCGCCCCTTCGGCGGCAACAACAACAATCTGGTGGGCACGACCGTCTATCCCGGCGACAACGGCGCCCTGATCATCGGCAATACGGTCTACGGCCTGCCTGAAACCAATGGCGCGCGTCCGACGGCAGCCCAGGTGCTGGCGCTGCAGGGCAATCCCGAGCTCTATGACCAGTCCCATCTCTACGACTTCTACACCGAGCGCGAGCGGTTCGCCCTGCTGATCAAGGGCCGCCAGGAACTCGCCCCCGGAGTCGAGGTCGGATACACCGGCATCTACAATCGCCGCACCAACGACTCGCGCGCCGGCGACGGCTTCGAGCGCATCGCCATCCGGGTCGATCCGAGCAGCCCGTACTACATCCCCGGCCTGCCCAATCCGACGGCGGCCCAGACGGTCGTCTACAACTATTCGCTGAACAATCCCGGCACGTCGCGCGATCAGTCGAACCTTGAGGAGACGACCAGTCACGCCATCGATCTGACGGCCCAGCTGCCGATGGATTTCCGGTTCAACGGCCTGATCTCCTACGGCAAGACCGACAGCTGCAACGTCTGCCAGCCGCAGGTGAACACGACGCGGGCGGCGGTGATCGCCAACCAGGCCAGCTACGGCTTCAATCCGTACCAGCTTGGCCGCCAGACCGCGGCGGACGCCCTGGTCGGCGGCTTCATCCAGCAATATGACACGACCCTGTTCGACAGCGTCGCAAAGGTCGACGGGTCGTTGTTCTCGGTTCCCGCAGGCCCCATCCGGATCGCCGCCGGCGTCGAATATTCGCGCTACAAACTGTATCTGAAGGCGCAGAACACGCTGAATCTGACGAACACCTATCAGACCTCGCGCTACACCAAGAGCGACCGCGAGGTGAAATCGGCCTTTGCGGAAGTCTACGTCCCGATCGTCGGCGAAGAGAGCAGCGTGCCGTTCATGCAGTCGCTCGATCTGAGCGCGGCGGTTCGCTACGACAGCTATTCGGATGCCGGCGAGACGACCAACCCGAAGATCGGCCTGACCTGGAAGGCGACGGACGAACTGATCTTCCGCGGCAGCTGGGGCACGTCGTTCCGCGCGCCGACCCTGATCGAGGCCAACCCGCAGACTGTCGGCCAGACCAACCGCGTGTTCGTCAGCAACGGCGCCGGCGATCCCGCCATCCCGGTCACCAACGTTTCGACGGGTCAGAGCGCCGTCCTGTCGCGCACCGGCAATACCGCCGGCCTGCAACCCGAGTCGGCCAAGATCTGGTCGTTGGGGGCGGACTACAACCCCAATTTCGCGCCCGACCTGCGCTTGAGCCTGACCTACTACAACGTCGACTATACCGACCGTATCGAGAACCTGCCGAACCAGACGCTGATCCTGTCCAGCCCGGCCAATCTGGCGCTTCTACGCGACTTCTTCATCACCGCGCCCCAGCCGTCGACCTGCGTCAACGGCAACTATTCAACCTACAACCCGGCCTATATCCCGTGGTTGACGGATCCCAACGCTGTCTATTCGCCCTCGACCATCAACGACTGTTCGCTGGTCGGCATCATCAAGGGCGGACGCCTGAACCTGGGCGACGTCAAGCAAAGCGGTCTGGACTTCGCCGCCAACTATCGCCAGCAGACGTCCTTCGGCGATTTCCGCTACAACCTGACCTTCTCCAAGATCCTGAAGCTGGAGAAGAGCATCGTCGCGGGCGGTCCGCTGTTCGACGCCCTGGACACCTACGGCTTCCAGGTCAGCGAACGCGGGCGCTTCAACGTCGGCTACAGCCGCGGACCGATTTCGGCCAATCTGACCGCCAACTACGTCGGCTCCTATCTGAACAACGCCACGATCACGGTTGCGGGCGTCAAGAAGCCCGACACTCAGATCCCGAGCTGGACGACGTTCGATGCGGGCGCCGCCTATGAGTTCCAGGACAACGCGCCCCGCGGTCTCAGCGGCGTGCGGGTGTCGGTCTCGGTCCAGAATCTGACGGATAAGGATCCGCCGATCGTCCTGAGCGGTACGACCGCTGTCGATCTGGGCAATCACAACCCCTTCGGCCGCGTCGTCAGCTTCGAGGTGACCAAACGCTTCTGATCCCGTCCCCCGTCCGCCCGGGCCTGTGTCGCCCGGGCGGATCGCCCTGCAAAGTGAAACACCATGCGTAATCTTGTCAGATCCTTCGTGTCGGGAACGCTCCTTGCGGCATCGCTCGCCCTGGCGACGGCCTCTCTCGCCCAGGCCTCAGGCCAATCTTCAGGCCAGGCGTCAGGCCAGACGCCGGTCCCGTCCGCGCCGCTCGCGGCGACGTCCGGGCCGCCGATGCGGGGATTGCCCGACCCCTATGTCGGCAAGAAGAAGCTTCTGGTCGTCGCCGATGTGCAGACCGGTTTCCAGCACAACTCCATCAATCATGCGATGGCGATGATCGAGCGGATGGGGCGCGAGAGCGGTTTCTACGTCGCCTTCCTGAGAACGGATTCCCAGTTGATCACGCGTGAGCCCATCGTGGGCGTCGGCGCGCGCTACAGCGGCCGCTCGGTCAATGCGCGCAATCTGAACGACTTCGACGCCATCTTCTTCCTGGGCAGCGGGGAGGGCACGCTCAGCGACGCTCAGAAGGCGGACCTTCTGGCCTTCGTCAGCGAAGGCAAGGGTTTCATCGCCGGGCACGCCGCCACCGTCGCCTTCTACAACTGGCCCGAATACGGCGAGATGATCGGCGGCTTCATGGATGGCGAGTTTCCGGTCCAGCCAACCGGCCTGATCGTGCAGGACCGGGCCTTCCCGGGGGCCGAACAGTTTCCGACCGAGTTTTCCGACCAGTTTCCCTATCTAAAAACGCCCTATGACCGAGGCGACGTCCACACCATCATCCGCCTGGATCCCGCCCGCCTGACGCCCGAACAGCTGGCGCGCCGACCCGACGGCGACTTCCCGGTCGTCTGGGCCAAGCCCTACGGCCAGGGCCGGGTCTTCGTCTCGTCCCTTGGCCATCTGGACGAGCCCTGGGACGATCCCGCCGTCCAGGCCCTCTATCTGGGCGGCATCAAATGGGCGCTGGGCCTCGTCGACACGCCGATCCCGCTGGATCCCCGGCCCTGATCAGAAAAATAGAAAAGACAGAGGAAACGACACCATGAAGACCGCCGCAATGACACGCCCATGCCGCATCGCAGGGCTCGGCCTGGCCGCACTGCTGATGTCCGGCGCCAGCGCTCTGGCCCAGACGACCGAACGCGATCAGTGGCGCAGCTACGGGCAGAATCCGGGCAGCACCAACTTCTCGCCCCTGACCCAGATCACGCCGGACAATGTCGCCACCCTCAAGCGCGCCTGGACCTTCAACTATGGCGGCGGAACTGACGACAACGGCGACCGCGGCCTGGATTATCGCTGGGAGGTCACGCCGCTGATCATCGACGGCGTCATGTATGTCTCGACCCCGACCAATCCGGCGAAACCGGATCTGAAGTCGACCGTCACGGCCCTGGAGCCCGAGACCGGCAAGGTGCTCTGGAAATATGAGTCGCCCCGCAACATCCACGGCCGCGGCCTGGCCTACTGGCCCGGCGAAGGCGATGTCGGACCGCGCCTCTTCTTCGCGACCGACCAGGGCTATCTGATGGCGCTGGACATGAAAACCGGCCAGGTTGCAGCGAGCTTCGGCCAGGACGGGGCGATCGACGCCTATGAGGGCGTCGCCTCCGAGACCGTGGGAGAAAGCCGGCGCGACACCTGGACCATTCCGAACCCGGCCTCGATCTACAAGAACCTGGTCATCACCGGATCGCGTCCCGGCGAGGCGGGACCGCCCGGGCCGCGCGGCGATATACGGGCCTGGGACGCCAGGACCGGGGCGCTGGTCTGGAGCTTCCACACCGTGCCGCAGCCGGGCGAAGCCAACCACGAGACCTATACCGGCGACGAGTGGAAGGATCGTAGCGGCGCCAACGTCTGGTCCACCATGACGGTGGACGAGGCGAACGGGATCGTCTTTGCGCCCGTCGGCGATCTGAACGGCCGCGCCGCCGGTCCCGAACTCTATTCCAACAGCCTGCTGGCCCTGGATGCGGCGACCGGAGAGCTGAAATGGTTCAAGCAGATCACCCATAAGGATCTGTGGGACTGGGACATGCCGACGCCGCCGGTGCTGGTGGACTTCAAGGCGGCGGACGGAACAACGACGCCCGCCATCGCCCTGACCGGCAAGCAGAGCCTGTTGTTCGTGTTCGACCGTCTGACCGGCCGCCCCCTGCATGAGGTGACCGAGCAGCCGACGCCGCGCAGCGACGACCCCAACGACCAGGCCTGGCCGACCCAGCCGATCCCGGCGCGCCCCGGTCCTTTGGCGCGCACGACGATGACGCGCGACGAGATCCCCAACATCACGCCCGAGCAGTATGCCTACTGCACGACCTTCTGGGACCAGAACAACATCAAGGTCACCGGCCTTTACGGCCGTCCGTCGCTGACGACCGGCACCCTCAGCTTCCCCTCGACGCTCGGCGGGCCGAACTGGGGCGGCCCGTCGTACAGCCCGCAGTCGGGTCTGTTCATCGTCAACGTCCAGAACATGGGGCAGTACCGGGCGGCCGGCCCGGCCGGCGCCGGCTTCATGCCGAGACCGCGCGGGGCCGCGCCGGCTCCGGGCGCCGGCGGCGCCGCGGCGGCTCCCCCGGCCATCGTCCAGTCGGGCTTCAACTACCGCGTGGACGCCAATACGGTCCTGCCGTGCACGCCGACGCCGTGGGGCGAGCTGGTCGCCGTCGACATCAACAAGGGCGAGATCGTTTGGCGCGCGCCCCTCGGCTCGACCCCCGGCCTGGGCGACGCCGGGGCGGAGACCGGATCGCGCAACCTCGGCGGCAACATCCAGACCGCCAGCGGCCTGGCCTTCATCGGCGCCAGCAACGACCGCCAGTTCCGCGCCTTCGACACGCGGACCGGCCGCCAGCTCTGGTCGGTCGAGCTGGAGGCCAGCGCCCATTCGACGCCGATCACCTATCTCGGCAAGGACGGCAAACAATACGTCGTGGTGGTGGGCGCCGGGGGGACGGCGGTCGGCTCCAAGCACATGTCCGACACCCTGAACGCCTTCGTCCTGCCCTGATCGCCGGCGCGCGCCATCGTCGCGTGGCGCGCGCATCCGGACCCGCCCGGGTCCCATCGAAAGGATTACCCATGGACAGCGCCGCTTCGGTCGTCCCGCCCCGCAAGACCTCGGTGAGATACGGCGTCCTCGCCCTGATCGCCACCGGGACCATGATCAACTATCTGGACCGCTCGCTGCTCAGCGTCGCGGCCCCGTCGATGACCGCGGAGCTGGGCATCGGGGCGGCGACCATGGGCATCCTGTTCTCGGTCTTCTCGTGGAGCTATGCGCTGGCGCAGATCCCGGGCGGCATCTTCCTGGACCGGTTCGGCGTGCGGGTGACCTATTTCCTGTCCGTCGGGCTCTGGTCGCTCTTCACCCTGCTGCAGGGCTTCGCCACGGGACTGGCCACGCTTCTGGGCTTCCGCTTCCTGCTGGGCGCGGCCGAGGCCCCCTGTTTTCCGGCGAACAGCCGCATCCTAGTCAGCTGGTTCCCCCAGCATGAGCGCGCGCGCGCCAACAGCGTCTACACCGTCGGCATGTATTCCGGCATCGCCTTCCTCAGCCCGGTCCTGTTCTGGATCACCGCGACCTGGGGCTGGAGAAGCCTGTTCATCATCGCCGGCGCGGTCGGGCTGGCCTTCGCCGGCCTCTGGTACATGGTCTATCGCGACCCGCATCACAGCCGCGCGGCCAACCAGGCCGAACTGGATCACATCACCGCCGGCGGCGGCGTGGCGCCGACGGAGCGGTCGCCCTTCTCGTGGAAGGATGTCGGCTGGCTGCTGAGCAAGCGCCAGATCCTGGGCGCCTCGATCGGTCAGTTCGCCACCAACGCCACGCTCGTCTTCTTCCTGACCTGGTTCCCCACCTATCTGGCGGTCGAGCGCGGCATGCCCTGGCTGAAGGTCGGCTGGGTCGCGGTCCTGCCCTTCATCGCCGCCTCGGTCGGCGTCCTGATCGGGGGACAGCTGTCGGACTATCTGGTCAAGAAGAGCGGTTCGGCGACCTTCGGCCGCAAACTGCCGATCGTGGGCGGGCTGCTGCTGTCGTCCACGATCATCCTCGCCGCCTTCATTCAGAGCGACGCCCTGGTCGTCGCCGTGATGTCGGTCGCCTTCTTCGGGCAGGGGATGTCGAACCTGGGCTGGACCCTGATTTCAGACGTCGCGCCCAAGCGTCTGGTCGGCCTGACGGCCGGGGTGTTCAACTTCTGCACCAACCTGGCCGGCATTATCACGCCGATGCTGATCGGCTTCATCGTCGCCGCCACGGGGTCGTTCCTGGGCGGCCTGGCCTTCATCGGCGTCATGGCCCTGCTGGGGGCCGTGTCCTACACCTTCATAGTCGGTAAAGTTGAGAGGATCGAAGGATGATCGGCATCCAAACTTCCGTCGGCCGCGTCATGCCCGTGACGATCATCGCGCTGACGACCGCCCTGAGCCTGGCCGGATGCGGACAGTCGGAGTCCGCCGAGGCCAGGAACCGCGAGGCGGCGGTCAACGCCTACAATAATCACCCGGCGCCCCCTCCCGCCGCAGCGCCCGTCGAAGTCGCCGCAGCGCCGGCGGCGCCGGCCGCAGCCGAGACCGCCTCCGCCGACATGCCGACCGCAACGCCGACCCCGGCCGTTGCGGCGCCGACCGCCGCGCCTCAGGTCAAGGGGGCGACACCCTCGACTGCGCCGGCGCCGCAATCCCCGGCTTCGCCGCCCCCCGCCGCGATCGTGCGCGCGGGACTGCCGGCCGGTCCAGGGCGCGAGACGGTCCAGCGCGTTTGCACGAGCTGCCACGCGATCGGGATGGTTACGGCCAAGGGGCGGACTGCGGACGGCTGGTCGGAGATCATCGGGCGGATGATCGGGCTGGGCCTCGAAGCCAGCGATGAGGACCTGCAGACGGTCCACGCCTATCTCACCCGCGAACTCCCGCCGCGCTGATCGTTTCGGAGCTTTGTCATGGGGTATGATGTCTCGCCTCGACCGGCCCCCCGTCAGGCCGAGAAGTGGAGCGACCAGGAATTGGAGCAGCTGGCCCGTCTCGCGGCCAAGCGCTGGCGCGCGAAGGCGATCGCCGCAGAGATCGGACGAACGGAGGCCGGCGTGCGCGGCAAGGCTGCCTCGCATGGCATCGCCCTGGTCAGTGACCGAGCCCCTGCGCCAATCACGCTCCGCCGCCTCTCGGCGTAGGTTCTGCGCGGTAGGGGCGCTCGAACGCAGGGCAACGCAGTTGGGGTGAATAGTCTCCTCGTATTAACAGGGAGCGCCCGACGCTGATGGAACCCCTGAGGTTCGTTGCCCGTCTCCTGGTAATGTCCAAATGCCCTCGATGAAGATGTAGCGGCCTCTGGCGCTGTTCAGACTTGCGCACGGATAGCTGCTCCCAGAGCGTACCGGCCCATAGCCTGAAAGTGGGCTTTTGATAGACCCTGGAAAAACTGGGATTGGCGTGCGGCGAAGCACCAACAAACGCGTGACAGGATAATGATCTTGCACGCAAATCCGAAACGGGCTTCTCTCGCAACCGTGGCGAGAAGGGGAGGTCTTTTTGCGCAGATCGACCCATCTGGATCCTGGCGGCGAGCGCGTTCTCGTCAGCAACGACTTCGGCGACTACGCGGTCCTTGACGCAAACACCCATGCTCGGCTCCTGAGAGGAGAACTCGCGCCCGGCGAGGCGAGGTCCAGGGATCTTGAAGGGCGAAGCCTGCTTCACGACCATGGACCAGAGCAATGGACCGATCTGGAGCGGGCTGCGCATGCGACCCGCAAATCCTTCCTGCTGGAAGGGCCTTCGCTTCATATCTTCGTCGTCACCCTGCGCTGCGATCACAGTTGCCAATACTGCCAGGTATCGCGCGCGGCGGTAGACGCGTCGGGGTTCGACATGTCGGCCGGCGACGCCGCCTTGGCCCTCGATCGGGTGTTTGAGTCGCCGTCGCCGGATCTGACGATCGAGTTTCAGGGGGGAGAGCCGGCGCTTAGGTTCGACATCGTACGCGAGATTGTCGAACAGGCCCTGCGCCGGAATGAGAGCGCTGGCCGTCGCCTCAGCTTCTCGATGGTGTCTACGCTTCACCATCTATCGGACGAGGACCTGCTGTTTTGTCGCGACCATCAAATCCGGCTGTCGACCTCGATCGATGGTCCGGCGGATTTGCATGACCGAAACCGTCCCAATCCGACCCGAGACAGCTGGGCGCGCACGATCGCGGCCCTAGACCGTGCGAGGGCTGTGCTGGGACATGAAGGCGTCAGCGCCTTGCCGACCCTGACACGGGCCGGCCTGTCGGATCCGACCCGACTGATCGACCACTACCGGGGCCTCGGCTTTCCGTCGATCTTCCTCCGGCCGATCAGCCCCTATGGCTTCGCGCTCAAGACGCGTCGCGCCATCGGCTACAGCATGGCGGAGTTCGCAGCCTTCTACGAAGCCGCGCTTGATTACATCCTCGACTTGAATGCGCGTGGCGAGGCGTTCGAGGAAACCTATGCGTCCATCCTGTTGCGGCACATCATGACGCCGTTCCATTCCGGCTATGTCGATCTGAGGTCGCCGGCCGGAGCCGGTCTCGGCGTCTTGGTCTATGACTATGACGGCCAGGTCTATCCCGCCGACGAGGCGCGCATGGCCGCGCGGACGGGAGATGGTCGTTTCACGCTTGGTCATGTCAGCGCGTCGTTTGCGGAGCTGATGAGATCGCCCGCGATGCGGTGGCTGGCGACAGGGGCGGTGGCGGAATCCCTTCCGGGCTGCTCGACGTGTGCTTTCGTGCCATTCTGCGGGGCCGACCCCGTCTACCATGCCTCGGTCCAGGGAGACCCGATCGGAGATCGATCAACCAGCGAACATTGCGCCCGGCATATGACGCTGTTCCGCCTCCTGTTCAATCGGCTCGCCGATGCGGACGTGGACACCTTGGCCACCTTCACCGCATGGGCCCTTCGCAAGCCGCGTCACGAGATCCTTCAACCGGGATGGGTCGATCGATGAGCCTGGCGCTGCACACCCATGCCCGGGTCGAGGGCGTTACAGAGGTCGGCCTTTACAAGGTGCTTGAGCGCGAAGAAGCGGCGCAATCGACCCTGGCCGGCGACAAGGTGCTCCTGTGGCAAACAGAGGGTTCCGGTTCCGCCGGCGGCGTCTTTGCGGGAGAGCCAAAAGGCGCTGGCATAACCTTATCGAGTCTGAGGGACCCGGCGGTGATCCAGCCCGGAGACGTGGTGAGGGTGAGGCCCGGGTCGTCGCTGGTGTCGGTGATGTACCGCCGGGGTTCGCGCGCCAACACCCTGTTCGCGACCGAGCGCTGCAACAGCAGATGTCTGATGTGTTCGCAGCCGCCACGCCTGGACGATGACAGTTGGCGGGTGCCGGAACTGCTTGAGTTGGTAGAGTTGGTGGACCCTGATGAAGCGCAGATCGGGATTAGCGGGGGGGAGCCGACGCTCCTGGGCGAGGACCTTGGACGCCTGATCGACGCTTGCGCGCTTCATTTGCCGGGCACCCATCTGCACATCCTGAGCAATGGACGCGCGTTCGCAGACGCGCGGGTTGCGACCGCACTTGGCGACCGCGGACATCCGCACCTTACTTGGGGCGTGCCGCTCTATGCGGATCACGCGGCGCTTCATGATGCGGTCGTCGATGCGCACGGGGCATTCGATGAGACGATCGAAGGCCTGTTTGAACTGGGCCGGCGCGGCGCCCGTGTGGAACTCAGGGTCGTTCTCCACGCCTTGACCGTCGACCGCCTGCCGCAGCTGGCTTCCTACATCTACAGGCGTCTGCCTTTCGTGGAGCATGTGGCGTTCATGGGGCTGGAGCCCATGGGATACGCCAAGATGAACCGCGAGCGGTTGTGGATCGATCCGGTCGACTACGGCGACGCCTTGTCTGACGCCGTGTTCCACCTCGCGCATCGCAGCGTCCCAGTCTCCATCTACAACCTCTCCCACTGCGTCCTACCGGAGAGCCTGTGGCCGTTCGCACGCCAGTCGATCTCGGACTGGAAGAACAGTTTTGCATCCGAATGCACGGGATGCGAACTGATCGACCGGTGTAGCGGCTTCTTCGCCTCGGCCGGGCCTGCCTGGCGCAGCCGCGCCGTCCGTCCCCTCCGACTTCTGGAGACCGCCGCATGAACTGGCGCGATCACCTCGTTCTTCTCTTGGGCGCGGCCAGTCCGTTCGCGACCTTCAACCCGGCCATCGCCGCGACCGATCCGTCGCCCGCAGCGGACAAGGGCCCGAGCCCTGCGGAACGAACGCCGACCTATTGGCGCGACCCGGCCCAGACCAAACGGCTGCTCGAACTGGCGCATCACCGCAGCCATTCCAGCCACCGCAGCCACAGCTCTCACAGATCGCACTATTCCGGCAGCGGGGGATATCGCGCGCCAGCCTATACGCCGCCAGCCCCGCGCTATACGCCCCCGGCGCCCCGGCGGACGACTCCGCCGGCCTCGGCTCCGTGGTCAGCGGCCCCCTCGACCGTCACGCCGCTTTATTCGCTGCCCTCTACGTCGCCATCCGGCGAGACGTCGGTGACGCGTCCGTTTGTGTCCTCGGGCGCGTCGATCCCGAGTGACCGGATATCGGGACGGGCCTTCTCCCAAGCCGAGATCCGGCTGATCGTGCGCCGGGTGCAGACGGCCCTGACCGTGCGGGGCTATGACTCGGGCGGTATCGACGGGGTGCTGGGCGATCGCACCCGATCGAGCCTGCGCGCGTTTCAGACCGCGCGCGGTTTGCGGGTGACCGGCTTCCTGGATCTTGAAACCTTGGATGCGCTCGGCGTGACCACGGCTGAGCCCTCGCTCGGCGCGGCGCCCGTGCCGGAGCGGCCTTACGATGCGCCCGCCGGAGCGGCAGTTGCGCCTGCTCCCGTGCCGCAGGCGCCTGAAGTCGGCCCTGCTACCAGCCCTCTGGCGGTGGCGCGACCCGCCGTCCCGGCCTGGGTGGATCAGCCATCCTCCGCCGACCTCGACCGACTTCGACCCTCCGCGGCCGGCGGGCGAGCGGGCGTCGCGATTGTGCGCTGTCGTGTCCAGGACGACGGAACCTTGGTCGAGTGCGTCTCGATCTCGGAGACGCCGTCGGGGAGTCGTTATGGACAAGCGGCCGTGCGGGCGTCCGCGCTGTACCGGATGCGGGTGGACGGAGCCTGGGGCGGCTTCGTAGGCGAGCAGATCGACGTCCCCGTCACCTGGCACGCCCGATAGTCAGACGCCATGACCCAGACGCCCGATCCCTTCTCCAGTCCTGAACCGCCGAACCGTTTCGGGCGCTGGGCCCTGGTGCTTGGGGTGGCGGCCATTCTGGGCGGCTGGATCTGGTCGACGATCGACAAGACGGCTGCGCCGAAACGGCCGCAACCGCTGCTTACGTCTCAGACCGAGGCGGCCCTAGCGGCGCCGGCGGACACCGACCCAATGGACACCTGGATCGAATGGAGATCGGACCAAGGCCCGGCGGATCGAAGGATCGGCGGCTACCGCATCCAGGCCTCGTCAACGGTGAGTGCGGACGGCCTAAACGTGCCGCGTCTCCAGCTGACGGATGCGGCTGGGCTCACGACGGAGGTGTTCGGCGAAGGCGCGGCTTATAACGCCAGCGCAGCCTTTGCGGTCGTGAAGCTCAATCCGGGCGACACGGCGGCACAGGTGATGGTGAGCAGCTTCACGGGCGGAGCCCACTGCTGCAGCGTGTTGTCGATGGCCGAGAGCCGGGACGGGCAGTGGCGCGTCGTCGATCTGGGAAGCTGGGACGGTGACAGTCCGGCTATGCCGCGTGATCTCGATGGCGACGGGGTGAAGGAGTTCCAGTTCGTCGATCAGGCCTTCCTGTACGCCTTCGCGTCCTATGCCGAGAGCTGGGCGCCCCCGGTCGTGCACAAGGTGACAAAGGGTCAGGTGCAGGATGTCTCCAAGGCGGCGGCGTTCCGCGGGGTGTTCGCCCGTGACGCGGCGGAAAGCCGGAAGGCCTGCCTCGAGCGATCAAACGGCGCCTGCGCCGCCTATGTGGCCTCGGCCGCGCGCGCGGGTCGGCTGGACACAGCCTGGGCCGAGATGCTCGGCGCCTATGATCAGGCGTCGGACTGGATACTGCCAAAGGCGTGTCGCGTGCGGACCGCCGGCGCCTGCCCTGCTGGGGCGGAGATGACCTTTTCGACCTATCCTGAAGCGCTTCAGTGGTTTCTCGGCGAGCACGGCTATGTCGACAAGACCTATATTGAGCCGTTGAACGCAACCGGCCCGAGCTACAGCTGCGGCGCGGCGCGTACGATTTCGGAGCGCGCCATCTGCCAGTCGCCCAGCCTGTCGGTTCTGGACCGCACCCTCGCGGTCGCCTACGCCCGCGCCTCGGCGCTTTCTCCGGATCGCGCCGCGCTCAGGGAGAGTCAGCGCGCGTTTCACGCGCTTCGGCGTGATGAGGGTAACGAACCTGCTCTCACCGCACTTTATGAGCGACGGATTGGCGAATTGCTGTCGATCGACTGACGAAAGGTAATCGCATGCCAGCGAGCTTTCCGAGCATACCGCTTTGCGCGACGTTGGAGGTCCGGCGATCTATTCCCCGCGCTTCTGGCCTATCGCCGACATCAGCAAATGGCCGCTTTTGACTCAATAGAGACCTTCACAGCGTCGGGTAAGGGCCCTACCGGCCGACGACGCGGCCTATAGCGATAGCCGGACGATCTGCGGCGTCCATTACGCCAGCGATGTCGAGGCCGGTCGCATCGTGGCCGCCGCGCTGTTCGCCGCCCTGAAGGCGGACCCGACGTTCCAGGCGAACTTCGCTACGGCGCGCTTGGAGCTGGTTCGCGAGAGAAGGCTGGCAAGATGAAATCGCGGTGTCAGGCGTCGGCAAGTCGGATAGCTTTCCGAAGCGGCGAGCACTCCTGCGCGACCATCCGTGCCGAGCCCCATCAGATCCGAGGTCGGATGAACAGTCGCGAGACTGTGCAGACCTCGTCGTCAAAGCGATGCGGCAATGTCGTCGCCTCGACATCGCGCCATCGTAGGCACCTCCCCAACTTAGCCGAATCTGGGGGATCAGATGTCCACGACCACATTGAAGACGCGACTGCTGGCCGCCGCGACCCTGACAAGCGCCATGACGGCAGGATCGGCTGCCTGGGCGCAGGAGCCGGCGGCGGTCAACAACGTGGACGACGTCATCGTCACCGCGCAGCTGCGTGAGCAGAAAACCATCGACGTGCCCTTCGCCTTGACGGCCTATTCCGGCCAATTCCTGGAAGACCTGGGCATTCAGGAGTTCGAACAGCTGTCGGCCTTCGTGCCGGGCTTCCTGGTGCAGAACCAGTCGCCAAACAATCCGGGCTTCGTGATGCGCGGCATCACCTCCGATTCCGGCGCGGCGACCTCCGAGGCCCGCGTGTCTGTGTTCCAGGACGGGGTGTCGATCTCCAAGTCGCGCGGTTCCTATGTCGAACTGTTCGACCTTGAGCGGGTGGAGGTCGCCAAGGGGCCGCAATCGACCCTGTACGGGCGGGGCGCCCTGATCGGCGCGGTCAATCTGGTGCAGAACCGCGCGCGTCCCGGCGCGACCGAGGCCTATGCCAATATCGAGGCCGGCAACGAAGGCTATCGTATGGTCGAGGGCGCGTTGAACCTGCCGGTGGGCGAGACCGCAGGCCTGCGGCTGGCGACACGTCTGAAGACGCGCGACGGCTCGGTCGAGAATCTGTTGGGCGGCGAGGATTTCAACGCGATCGAGACCCGCGCCTTCCGCCTGTCCGGCGCCTGGACGCCATCGGACGCGATGCGGTTTGACGTGATCGGAAACTATCAGAAGGACAAGGCCTCGGGGACGTCGTTCAAGTCCGTCGCCTATGCGCCGGCCGATCCGAACACCGGCGCCGTCCTGGGCGGGAAGGCACCGTGGGAGGGTGCGGCCCTGACACGCGGCGCGGCGTTCGACGGCGGCAAGGCGCTGGGTCTCGACCGCGAAGTCTGGGGCGTGACGGGTCTGGCGCGCATCGACCTGAACGCCGCCTGGACGCTGAACGTGACCACGGCCTATCGCGAGTTCACCAACTACGAGACCTTCGACGCCGATGGCGTGTCCCTCCCGCTTCTGACCGCCGCCGAGGACACGCATGGCGAACAGTGGAGCCAGGACATGCGCCTGGGCTTCGACAACGGGGGGCGGCTGACCGGTTTCGTCGGCGCCGGCTGGTTCCATGAAGAGGGTTATCAGCGCACCCCGACCCAGTTCGATGAACGCCTGATCCTGGCGCAGCTGTCGGGCCTGCTGGACGGTTCGCCTGCGACGGTTGGCGATAGGACGTTGCCGCTGGCCGCCTATCCCGCCATCGCCCAGGCCGCGCTCGGCGGTCTTCTGACGCCGCTGGGTGCCGGAGCCTTCGCCGCGCCCATCGCCGCCAATCTGAAGTCGGCGCACATCGAGACCCCGACCAACCGTTCGGAGCTGACGTCCTACGACCTCTTCGCCGACGCGACCTACGCCTTCACCGACCGGTTCGAGGTGTCGGCGGGCGTGCGCTACACCCGGGACGACAAGACCACCGGCTTCGCCAGTTCGGTTCAAAGCCGCTCAACCCTTGGAGCCCTGCTCGCGCTTCAGGCCGGCGCAATCCCGGCGGCCCGGGTTCCGACCTTCCTCGGCGCCTTGGCCAACCCGGTCTACCTGGCTCTTCCAGCCACAGCCTTCCCGCTTTTCGGTTTGATTTCGCAGCCGACCGGCAACAACGGCGACTTCGCCGATTTCGACTCCGAGGACGACGGCGTCACCTGGCGTCTGACGGCCCGCTATGCCTTGACGGACGACACCAACGTCTACGCCAACTATGCACGCGGTCGTCGCCCAGAGGTCATCAGCGCCTCGGCCCCGTCCGCGCCGCTGGGCGCGCCCCGGTTCGCTCCGGTCGAGGCGGAGACGGTCGACAGCTATGAGATCGGGGCCAAGTCGTCGTTGCTGGACGGCCGCTTGCGGCTCGACGGCGCGGTCTTCCTGTACAACTACGAGAACTTCCAGACGACGGTGCAACAGGGCACGACCTTCATCGTCACCAACGCCGGCGAGGCCAAGTCGTATGGGTTCGAAACCCAGGCCAACTTCGCCGTCACGCCGGACTTCGACCTGTTCGCCACCTATGCCTACAACCACTCGCGGTTCGAGAACGGCATCTATGACGGCAACCAGTTCCGCCTGTCGCCGGACAATGCCGCCTCGATCGGCGCGACCTGGCGTCTGCCGGTGTCCGGCGGCGCGATCGTCGTCCAGCCGACCTACACCTGGCAGTCCAAGGTCTTCTTCAGCGACGACAATGATATCCCGGCGCTTCAGAGCCGCAACATCGTGCGCGACCTGATCCAGGACGAATATCAGGACGCCTACGGCCTGCTGAACCTGCGCGTTCGCTACACGCCGGACTCGGGCGCCTGGGGCGTCGAGGCCTTCGGCGAGAACGTGCTGGACGAGGAGTACATCAAGGACGCCGGCAACACCGGCGACGGCCTGGGTATGCCGACCTTCATCGCCGGACGGCCCGCGTCGTACGGCCTCGTGTTCAAGCTCAAGCTCTAGGGTCCGACGATGAAAATGGATCGCCGCAGTCTTCTTGCGTTGCTCGGCGCGGGGGCGGCGTCCCCCGCCGTCGCGCAGGGCGCCAACACCGGATCGGTCGCCTTCCTGCATGGGGTGGCCAGCGGCGATCCCGCCGCACGCTCGGCGGTCTTCTGGACCCGCGTCACCCCTGCCGATCCGTCGGCGGGGGCGGTGGCCGTGGTGCTGGAAATCGCCCGTGACGCCGCGTTCGGCGACATCGTGCACCGCGCGATCGACCTGCGGGCGCGGGCCGAGCGGGACTTCACCGTCAAGCATGATCTCGAAGGTCAGGGGCTTGAGCCGGGCGTCGAGTATTTCTACCGCTTCGTCGCCAATGGCGTGACCTCGCCGGTCGGGCGGGCGCGGACCCTGCCTGAAGGCGCGACGGCCGAACTGGCTCTGGCCGTGGTGTCGTGCCAACTCTATCCCGGCGGCCTGTTCAACGCCTATGACGCCCTGTCGAAGCGGGAACGCCTGGACGCGGTCGTCCACCTGGGCGACTACATCTACGAATACGGGGCCGAGCCGTCCGACTATGGGATGACGTCGGCCGCGGCGTTGAACCGCGTGCCGCAGCCGGCGCACGAAATCGTCAGCCTGGCCGACTATCGGACGCGTCACGCCCAGTACAAGACCGATCCCGACCTTCAGGCGGCCCACGCCCGCGCGCCCTTCATCTGCGTGTGGGACGATCATGAGGTGGCCAACGACGCCTGGATGATGGGCGCGGAGAACCATCAGCCCGAGACCGAGGGCGACTTCGCGACCCGCAAGGCGGCGGCCCTGCGCGCCTATTACGAATGGATGCCGATCCGTGAGCCCAAGTCGGGGGCGCTCAACGCGGCGATCAGCCGCAGCTTCGACTTCGGCGACCTGGCCACCCTGGCGATGGTCGAGACGCGGCTGTTGGCGCGCGGCGAGCAGATGACCTTCGCCGACATGCCCAAGACGGCGGAAGGCGGGCCGGACGTCGCGGCGTTCGAAGCGCTGCGTCAGGCGCCGGATCGCGACCTCCTGGGCGAGCCCCAGCGTCAGTGGATCGGCGACACGCTGAGCCGCTCCAAGGCGGCTGGTCGTCCGTGGCAGATCATCGGCAATCAGGTGGTGATGGCCAAGGTCAAGGGACCGGACATCTCGCGCATGATGCCGCCGGAACAGCTCCAGCAGATGGTCGCCTCGCTGCCGGAAGACGTTCGGCCGCAGGTCGCGGCGGCGATCCAGCTGTTCAAGCTGGGCCTGCCGTTCAATCTGGACAGCTGGGACGGTTATCCGGCCGGGCGCGAGCGTCTGTACGAGACTTTTGCGGCGGCGGGCGTCGCGCCCATCGTCCTGTCGGGCGACAGTCACGCCTTCTGGGTCAACGAACTCCACGACCAGGACGGCGTGCGCCGGGCGGTGGAGTTCGGCACGTCCTCAATCTCCAGCCCGTCCCCCGGCGACCACGTGGGCGGGCTGCCGCTGGGCGCCGCGCTGTCGGCGGCCAATCCCGAGGTGAGGTTCTGCGACCAGACGTCGAAGGGCTATGTGATGCTGAACATCACGCGGGATCGGGTCGTGGGCGAGCTGTGCGCCGTGTCCACCATCGCGGCCAAACCCTATGAACTGAAGACGGTGAAGACCTTTGCCGTCTCGCCGTCGGGCGGCCTGACGGAACTCTGAGCGCTCCAGTGTGCAACAACGCAGCGCGCCTCAGTTGTAGCGGGCCCGGCTGAAGGCAGCGAAGATTGCAGCCCGCCCTGTGAGAACGCAGCTGACGTCTGCGTCTCGAGAAGGCGGCAATGTCCGCTATGGTTCGCCCGCTATCCCTATTGGCACCTAGGTAGCAAATGATCCGGTGCAGTGCCTAATGTCCATCTCACTCATTGGAATGGCATCCGGCCAGGACACGGCGGTCTGTCCGCGTCTTCGGATTGTGCAAGCCGGAGATTGCATTGCGCCGACGACCCGGCGGCGCCATCCTTCAGACATCGAAGGGTACCTCATGGCGAAAAATACGGGCGAAGGCAGCCGAAAGGGTGCGGTTAAAGAACGGGTTCAGGCGATGAATCCTGTGACGAACCGCTACGTAAAAATCGATACCCAAACCGGACGGATCCTGGACCACAAGAAGTCTGCGGGGCCGTACAAGGGCATTCGCGAAGTAAAGGGATCTACTCCCAAGCGAGCTAAGTAGTTGCCGCTCGTCTTTTCGCCTCTGAGTGAGGAGGTGCTGGACTCGCCCCCTAAACGCCTCCATCCGCGCTGCGCCTTCCTGATGCGTCAGATTGGTGATGCGCCTGCACTCGACCTTCGAATGGTCGAGCTTCTTGCCCAGGTGTTCGAAGGCCGAGGCATAACCATACTCGACGCCGGGGCCTCTACAGGCGGCAAGGACTTCCTCGAGCGCATTTTAGGCCTGGTACGCGGCACAGGCTTCACGGTGGCCGTATTTTCCCACGAGACGCGCCCCACAGCGATGGCCAATATCGCCTTAGAACTTGGGTTCGCGGCGATGTGCGGCAAACCTCTCATGATCCTAAAATCGAAAGAGGCAAAAGCCCCGTCGGACCTCACGCGCACAGATTGGATCGACTACGAGCCAGCCGACGAAGGCGCTTTCAAAGCAAAAATTGCGCTCGCAATCGACGGCGTTGAGGACCTTGCTGGCTTAGAAGAGACTGTCTTGGAGGTTGCTCTAGCGGCACCGGTTATGGATTGTGCAGTAGCGCTCGAGCGTGTGACTAAGGCTTTTTTGATCACGGCAAATGAGGACCTGATCGCCGTAGGCGAAGAGATATCTGAGCGGATCGTGGGCGCCGGCGCGGTTGAGGGTGTGGCAGACCTGGATCGCCTTCGGCGAGAGGCTGCGACGTTTACGCGCCAAGCCAGGCAATCTCTTCGTCCGCCCCGTCGTCCAGCCTAGAGCAGATACCCGTCAGCGCCTTCTGCTTTGCCTCAGGGTACATCGGAAAAATGCACTAAACGAACGTCGATAGTTGCCGCTGCGGGCCCCTAAAGGTCCGCCTAACAGGTTGCCGTCAACAAGGCGAGGCTGAGAAGCCCTCATAAATTCGGGACCGACTAGTCTCGTTGTCTTATTAGACCTGGTTATCGGATGAGGCGGCCGGGTCTTTCGTCGACGTAAACAGGTCCTTGCAGAGCCGGCTCATGACCGCGCGGGCCTGAACCCGCTGGTGGCAGGCGTCGAGTACGAAGGCTCCGATTGCATTCCTGAACTCGCCTTCGCGGGGAAGAGGCAAGACCACGTCGAGAAATCTTCGTCCTAGGGTATCGATTACATCTCGGGTGAACTGCTTGCTGCGCATTTGGCGTCTAACGACGGGTAGATTCAAAAGGGCGTAAAGCAAGCCGGGGGGCAACGTGTCCGGCTGGCGGACGGTGATCTTGAAGATGCCGCCACAAAAGACAAGTGGAAGGTCTTCTTCGAACACGAGCGTTGATGAGCCGACGAGATAGGTGCCGTCCCGGACCAGAAGGATATCTTCGGCGCGGACGTCCTGCCGGCCGTAGGTGGTGAGGACCTGTTTGCTGACGCCTTGTTTCGCATCATGCTTCAACTCATACGTGCCGAGATCGGAAGTCCGTACAAAGGGGTAGGGGCCGCTGCCGTAGTTCAGGCGACCGATCTCATCGCCGGTAGTGATTGAGATGATACCATCCTCGATGAGCTCCTGGATTGATCGGAGCCGGCAGTTCCCCTCATAGCTGGCCAAATCCTCGGCAAGGCGAGGATCATAATACTTGGGAATCAGGATGTCCGGGTCGAGACTATCAAGTCGCTTGGTGTAGGCGACGAAGGGCTCGCGGTCGCCGAGGAAGGTTTGGCCGCCGCTCGATCCAGTCATCGAGATCGCCTTGTCGAGTTCAGCCTGACTAGCGCTCTTCAAGAGAAGGCCAAGGTTAGCGAACAAGGAGCTGAGTTGAGCCCTCAGTTCCGATCGCGTTGAAACGGTTCTCTGTGCGGTCTCTCCGATCCGATCGCGCTGGCCGCTGGCCTTGGGGATGGGAATGACAACCTCTTCGATCCGTCCCACGACGGAATCGATAATGTCAGCTGAAAACTGTCTCGCTCGGATCTGACGTTGCACCACGCTTGAGGCCAATGCCGCCAACAGATAGTAGGCGCTGAAGTTGGCTCGACGCGTGACTCGAAATTTGGCTAGATGATGTTGATACAGTAGGCTGCCGTCCTGCTCGGAGACAATCGCTGCCGTTCCGATGAGGTAAGTGCCCTCATGCACGAACAGGATGTCGCCGACCTGGACATCTTGCTCCGCAGTATAGTGATCAAAGACGTCTTGGGAGACGCCATGCTTCGGAGAGACGCGAAGCTCCCAATTGGAGATATCGCTGGTCCGAATGTAGGGGAACGGGCCGGTGCCGTAATACATCTTCGGCACGTAATCGCCGTGCGAATGTTCCAGGTCGCCGCGACGAATGAGGTCCCGGAGGGAGACCAACTCGTGTGTCGCCGAAAGGGCATCCAAGTCTCGCTCGATTCGAGGATCGTAGTACCGCGGCACGAAAATGTCGTTTCGCACCTGGCTCGCCCGAAGCATGAAGCCTGTGTTGGATGCTACCCTCATTTGAACGCGTCGTTAGTGAGACGCCGGAAAGCCTCGGCGACCCGCGGTACGTCGTCGAGCAGTTCCTCAGTTCCATCGGCGTGGATCTTGACAGTAGGATTGCCACGGGAATCGTGACCGCACCACTCGACCACGCTCATAAAGATTTCATCATCATGGCGGGGCGCTGAGTTGTGCACGAAAAGGACCGCAGTCTTCGCGTGAGTGTGGGGTTGGAAGAGGTCCTCGGGCATGGACACGACGCCGACGATCCGCACGCGTTCACGCAAGAACTGAACGATGTGACTATAGGTCGGCATGCCTAAGACACTTTCGGGGATGACTATCCCCATACGCCCGCCGGGTTTGAGCAGCTGCAAGCAGCGTTCGATGAAAATAATCTGCGGCGGTTGTTTGTCGTGGAGCTTGTCGGTCCATTCGAATTGGCCACTGGTTTTGTCGCGCTTGGCTTTGAAGCCGAGACGGTACTGACGAAGAGTGTCCACGCCCCGGATCGGAATCTTCGCTCCGAAGGGCGGGTTGGCCATTACAATGTCAAACGTCCCCAGTGTGACGTTCGAGCTGAGCTGGGGCGGCCATTCGGCTGGCGGAACGAGAGAGTTTGCACAATAAACCCCGCCACGCCCATCTCCTAGGATGGCCATGTAGGCTTTGGCGACCTTGGCGAGAAAGCTATCCTTTTCGATGCCTCGGAAGTAGCGCGACCCAACGTGCCGTTGCTCTTCACGAATGCGGTCCGAGGATAGACCTTTCGCTGCTCCGTCGCGCTCCACGGTAGTCCAGACGTGATCCAAGGCGGTAACGAGGAAGCCGCCGGTTCCGCAAGCCGGGTCGATAATCGACTCATTAGGCTTCGGGTCGATCACATCGACAATCATCTTGACGACGTTGCGAGGCGTAAAGAATTGCCCCTCTTCACCCCGGAGGGCAGGCCCCATGAAAACTTCGAAGGCGTCGCCGACAACGTCCCTTTCGGCTTCGGTGATGCTGTACGTCTGGAGTTCGCCCACGACGTAGGCGAGGGCCGCTTCGTCAAGTTCGATTGTGTCGGTTGGGTCAAAGACGTCATCGAAACGAGTCTTCACCCGGGCGAACAGATTGAGAACGCGGTCTAAGACTTGACGGTTGGTCTCGCCGACCCCGGCACGAAACTCGACAAGTTCCTCAGGACCCTTGGTCGTCTCGTCGTAAATCTTACAGAACAGCACATTGATTATCTGCTGAGCCAAGCGCAGATCATGGGTAATGCCGACAGTGTTACCGGCGAGATGGTGCCGAATATCGCGCAGCACAGCCTTGAGGCCGGAAGTGATCTCCAAATCCTTGCGCTTGTATTTCCCGATATCCTCCAGACGCTGCCCAAACCGCGGCAGCGTCGGCAAGACGTCGAAATGCACTTTGCCCTTCTCGTAGCGCTTGTGAAGGTAGAGGTGGGCTTTGCCGTTAAACCAAACCCCGATCGTGGCGTCCGAAAATGAGAGATAGATCTCAAGTTGTTTCCGGCCGATCTTTTCGGTTTCTGACTTGCACTCGATAATCATGTAGCAGTCGGCGTCGAGGCGGTCGGATGACGAGAAGACAGCGATGTCGACGGGATAGGATTTCGTCTTCTCCTCCGACGGCCGTCGACGTACGCGGAACTGAGGACGTGTGGTAATGTGCGACGCGGGATAGCCGAAGTCCTCGACAAGGCGTCGGGAGAAGACTTGGACGGCCTGCATCTCTTCCGGTGTGGCGCGGACGGGCACGCCGCTGATGAAGTCTTTAATATAGCCGGCGGCGAGGACATCGCCTTCGTCTTCGGCATTCAACGGCCCGATCGATCCCAGTTCGGTGACGTCGCCCAGTTCGTCATCGGTGTAGTCAATCAACTTCATTCTCCGCCGCCTGCGGCGGCCGATCGGGCGCTTCAGGCGATAGCTGTATGCTCGGTCCGACTCCGGCCGAGACGAGATCCGAATCAGTGGTGGTTTGACGGGCCATTCTGCACGGCGGCGGGGCGCTGTCCGCCCAATTCAGCGGAGGTCAGCTTTGGAAAAGACCTAGACTCGCGTCATGCGCGGCATCGCTGTTGGCAGTGGGGCCAATCGTCGAGGTCTGATCAATCCAACTAGCGGCTTTACGCTCTGGCTCGCCGTGGCGGGCTTCGCGAGCGTGGGCGTCGTCGGACCTAAGCGCATTCTGTAGCTCCCGGCCCTCGTCTTTGGGCGTTAGGGAGACCTCTTGTTAGTTCACATTACGAAAAATGCACTAAGGCGGGGAGGGGTATCGGCCGGTTTTGACTCAACCCGGTCATTGGCGACGTCCGCTCTCGGGCAAGGCGTTTGTCAGTTACCGGATGCGCGAGTCTGACTTTTCGCCGACCGTGGGATGTACCGCTCCCGGGCAACCGGGATGGCGCTTGCCCTATGACGTAGCCAGCTCGTTGCCAGAATTTCCGAAGGTGAGCTCCAAAACTTCGCCGTGGATCATCGCGCCGTGCGCTAGCCCCTGCCGCGGCGAATCCTCACCGACATATCGCGCCATCGGGAAGTGTTCGATGAAACGTCCAGCGATTTCCAGGCCTCGACTGATGCCCAACCGGAACATCATCGAGAGGAACGAGTGATGCGCAGGCTGATCATCGGTAGGGATCGCATAGTAGGCGTTAGCACCCGAATCCGAGCCCTCCATGATGGGCACGAGGAACTCGAGCTCGTCTGGGAAATAGTTGTCGATTAAGCCAGACTGCCGCTCGCGCACCACCGACATAACCGGGGCGTTGTCGCGGCCGAAGTCCGCCTTGACTGGCGCGTAGACCTTCCCCACGCGACAAGCCTTGTCGAAAGCTTCCTCAAGGCTCAGCCAGTCACGATCGAAGCTGATCGACGCGATCGGCGTTGCGTCACCGTGAAAATCTGCGACACGGCGGGCAATGATGCGTTGCTGTGATCCAGCTGCGACCTTTTGCGCAGCAAGTGACGCCTGTTCGCTTGCCCAGCGGCCGAGCAGGGCCCTTGAGCGTGGAGGCCCATGGGATCGCCGCGGCTCGGTCGCTTGATAATCAATCGCCCCCCAGAACTCGTTGGCGAACTGATTAAACCCGTCGGTCGCACGCAGCATGCCAACTGCGCGAGCACCTCGCGCTGCAACCCCAGATATAGACGCCAGGCCGGCCGATGGATCTTCCGGATCGATGAAGGTGAGGCGTGGCACCGCATCGGCCATTTCGGCCTCGATCGTTTCGATTGGGACGTTAATGGCCTTGTTGACGTGCGGCAGTGAGATGCGCCGCAGCCAAGCTACCCGGTCCTCTTCGAACCAATTGCGCGAGTGAATTTTCGTCACTTGCCCCCCAACATCCACGAATATGTCGACATCGAGCAGCGGACATATGACACCGATCAACTCGGCGAATGTCACAGTTGTCTTCGAGCTGCTGAACGCCGAACCGAAGCGCAGCACTTGATCTAACATCGTCCGCTCGAGCTTTAGTGTGACGCGAGTCGACACGGTGGGAGTTGTGGCGTCGCGGCTGGCGTCCAGCAGAATCGGTCGGGTCTGCGCGTCTTTCGAGAATTTGAGCGTTCGCGACTGATGAACACCTTGATCGAATGGGCGCGAAAACACCGTAATCTCATCGGCAATCATGAAGGCCGAGAAGAAGCCGATCCCGAATTTACCAGTCCGCTTGCGCCCCTTGGACAACAGGCCCGGTCGCTCAGCCTTTACTAGGCTAGACGAGATGAAGCTCGTTCCGAAGTCTATCAGCGGACCTGTTAGCACCGCCTCCGACATGCCAAGCCCATCATCGTCAATCTCGATCCAAAGATGATCTGAGCCGTCATCGCGCAAGCGAGCGGTGATTCTGCCGGTATAGGAACTCTGTTCAGGTTCAAGTTCTCGCCTATAGCGAATCGCGTCGGCCGCGTTCTGGATCAACTCGCGAATAGGCACCCACATCTGGTGCCCGTAGAGCTTCTCGCCACCGAACAAATCGAGGATTCTGTCTACCCGCGAAATCTTCACGTTGGCCAACACGGGACGCCAGCCGCTGACTTGAACCAATTGTGCGAGTCGGTCTGGCGCTCCTGCGCCCCGGATCCGGTTCACTTGAAACGCTGGCAGGCCGATGTCGCGCAAGAGCGCGTCCATCGCCTGCAGTTCGCTATTTGCAACGCCTAGCGCATCATAGGCGATCCACCAGGCATTGGCGTCCTCCTCCGCGAATGGCCTTGTAGAGGTGAATACTAGAGCGTCGGGTTCAGCCGGATTCACATACGGATGGGCGAGCCGATTCTGCGCGCGCCAGTGCTGCTCCGATAATCCACGCAACTGCATAAGCCCGTAGAGGAAATCGGGTGCGCGGTCCTGATCAAGCTGGGTTGCGTCAGCACAGCGCAGCAGTCCCGCTAACAAGACAGGTCGGACAACCCAGCTAGCCGGCATGCCAGACAGTGAGCCGCGAGTCCCACCGAGCCGTTCGACCAAGGTGCCTACGTCCCAATGGTGGCTAGCAGCAATCTCGCCGATCAGCGCACCAAGATGGGTGCGCAGTTGATCATCGCCCAACAGGTGATGCCGCCGGCCGGCGGTCTCCACCTCGAAGTCGGCAAGATCGCGTGCACGCTCCGCATGGATGGCGCGCAGGGTGTCCAAGAGCAACGCGCGTCTGGCTTCGGCATCGGGTTCGGGCGGCCTGATGTCATCTTGCTGCTCGATCCATTGTGCAAGAGCGTCGCGCCATTCAGGTGTCGCCTCAACTGCATCCAAACGACCAGGGAACGCCGCAAGTGAATTAGCGGCATCATGTAAGAGAATCGCCCCACCAAAGACGAAGACCTCCAGCGGTGTCAGTTCAAAATCGTCACCAGCGATTTGATCTGCGCGCGCCCACAAGGCTTCAAAGTGCCGGTCGTCGTGCAAGGTGAGCTGAGGCAGATCGCGCTGGATTTCGCGTGACAGTTCGACCGCGTTATCCCAGAATTGACGATAGCTGGCGCGCAATTGCTCGCGCTTGGCGGGTGCCGTGCCATCGCCGATATTGCGTCGCCAGAGCCCGAGTTCCTCAAATTGCCCCAATGCCTAAATCTCCCGCGACGTCTTCGAGTAGACGTATACGCAAGCGAGGATCGCTCGTATGCAATGGCACCCTCAGAATTTGGCGCTCAGCCAATACAAAATTCATGCGTGGCTGCACCAGGCTGTTCGCGGACATCAACGGCGACCACTTTGCCCCTCTAAAGGCGAGATACGATTGGCCTTCCAGCTGACCACGCGATTTGAGGTTTTGAAACTCGAGCGGCGCACTACCTCGGACCGACGACGACTTGCATCGAAGTGCTGGCCAAGGTCAGGCCGTTCTTGACGATGTTGCAGGTCATGCGGTGCAATGTCAGCTTTCGGCCTCGCTCCCTGTGTCCGCTTATGGCGCGGTGCAGCCCCTTGCCGGAACGCGCAAGGACCAAGCGATGATGCAAGCCGGTCGCGCCTCAGGATGGTTCGGTGGGCCGTGAACGCCGGTCAGGCGACAGCCAGTCATCCTGAACGGGGAGGACCTCCAAGGGTGCCGAAAACTGGGGTGCAATCTCCCCCAGGCGTTCCCGCAGGCGATCGGCGACTCCGGGCGCACGCACACGGATTCCAAACTCGGCATTTCGGCTTCGGATGCCATCAAGAGCAGTCGACATCCAGTTGAAGCTGGTCACAACAACCGTGTCAGGCCCCGCGAGCAGAACTTTTCCGTGAAGCTTCGGCACCTCAGTCAGCTTCAACCCGCGCGTCTCCGCGTTCTCGGGTTCGGGACGGCGTCCCTGTTCCTGCAGAAACTTGCTGGGCCTTTGGAAGAGTAGTTCCACCGGATTCCCCGCCGCGGCGGCGGTGGTCATAGGTGTCAAAACAGAAGTTTCCGCAGATAGACCGAACAGATCGCATGCCACGGTCAAACGAACGGCGTCAGGGGAGCCAATCGCCAGATCACGCGCGTCGGTTACACAGACGTGGTGCTCAGTATCTGCGACAAGCCTAAGGTTGAAGGAACCCTCGGACGTCCACTTCGGGACGCTCTTTTTGACTTGGTCCCAAATTCTGTTGAGGCGGACCGTCATTGGCGGCCAGTCCCCTGATGCTGGCTGCTGGGTAGAGATGAGTCGGCCAAGAAGTTGGGAAATGAGCTCCGGGTTATGGATCCGGACCGAGACATCAAGGGCGTCATACCAACTCGAAAGAAAGTTGCAGCTGCCGACAATCGCCTTCCATCCACCCTCCGGCCGCTCATCGTAGATGATGGCTTTGGCATGGGATCGGGAGGAAATGCTAGAAAGCTGGACGCGTGACCGCAGCGCGGCCGGCAAGTTGGAAAGCGCGCGTTCCGAGTCCGTGATCGCTCGACGCTGTTCTAGATTTTCGGGGTCGTAAACTAGACCCCAGAGCAGTTCTACCCGGACCTTCCTCCTAGCAGCGCGTTCGAATGCTGGCAGAAGCGACTCGACGACTGCCGGGTGCAAGAAGCAGGAGTGGATGATTACCGACGACTGCGCTCTGTCGAGAGCCGCCTCGATGAGCTCACGGTGCTCGGGGCCGCCCACGATGAAGTCGTCAGGGGCCAGCGTGTCCTTGAAGTCCAGCGAAGCGCTCATTAGTTCGGCGGCCGTGGCTGCCGGCGGAGGAATGAGTTCGTCGTCTAGTGCCTCTTCGAGAAGCTTGGCGCGTAAATCCAAGGGCGCGTAGCCGGGTAGTCCCTCAACCACGCCGAAGGCGACGCTGACGCGGGCGTATGGTCGCGAGGGTGTTCGAAAACGGGGCTCGCTTGGATCAAGCGCTTCATCCTGCCGAAGATAGAGAAGATCTCGAGGAAGGTCGCGGGATTCGAAACTCTGGAGCGTAGGCGTCAGGACGCGTGCATCCTGAGGGAGGTCCGAAGCATAAACGATGTCCAGGTCGTCGGTGCGTAGCCAGGCACCTGTCACGCGATCCACACAGAACGACGCCCACTTGATCGCGCTGTGAACCTGGACGGGAAGGGCAGTCTCGTCTGCCCGCCGTTTTCCGGAAGGAGTCGCGCGAAACACTATGGCGTCGTCAGAAGACCTGACCTCGATCCAGCCAGCGCGCAGCAGATTGCCCAAGGCCTCGATCACTAGGCGCGGAGGAAGTGTGGCGAGCAGGCAAAGCTCGTCCAATGTGCGGCGTTTGCGGCTCACTTCCACAAGAAGGAGGTGTTCAATGATGCTCCACCGCCGACCGAACGAAACCGAATAGTTGCACGCCATTTTGAAGACGGGGATATAGAGGACGGTGCTCATTTGATCGCTATCCGGCGAAGTTTCCCGACCTTCTCGGCCGCCCGCATTTCGCTCATCATGGTTCCGAGGTAGGCGTATTCTGCATCCGGTGCAGTGTGTTCGTTGCAGCGCGTCTCGAAGAAGTCCCAACTCCCCACGATGACCAGCTTGTGGCGCGCCCGACTCAACAGCACGTTCAGTCGGTTCGCCTCTTTGAGGAAACCAACGCTCTTCCAAGGGACTAGGCCGTTGTTGCGCACAAGACTGACAACCACGACATCGGCCTCGCTGCCCTGAAATTCGTCGACTGTTGCACCCATCCGCTTGCCCTCCTGAAGATTGAAGGGCGGCTCGAAGATATGGGCGAGAGTGCCGTCTGCCCTTCTCTCCTCGAGCTCATGACGCAATTCGTCGAGTTGATCGTTGTAGGGAGACAGGATCTGCACTTCGCACGGAAGATCGTCTCGGGGCATCAAAGCATGAAGAGCCTGAATGACGCCGTCGACCTCGGGGAGAGAGGCAAACAGGCCGTCAATTTCACCTTCCGCCCACTCTTCCTTCTGCACCCAAGGTACATCGAGCCAGACGATGCGCTCCTCGGGCAGCACGCCGCCGGGGCGCAGGCGATAAGGCGGCTCCTGGCCGAACCTGCTCACGGTCTCGTCGGGTGACCGAAGAATAGTCCCTCCAGCGTCATCGGGGTAGAAGACTCTGCCGACCAGTTCGGCGATGTGGGGGTGCATCCGATGCTGATCGGTAAGCGTTGTCGCGGGCCCCAAGTTGGAGTCGCCAGCACTACGGTCGAAGAAGGCGCCGAAGAAGGCGATCAGCCGGCGCCATCCTGTGCACCGTTCCTCCAGGCTGTCCCGCTCCTCGCCGTCCTCGATTATGGCCGGGTCCACCAAGTTCGGCGCGAACTGCGCGCCCGTCTGGATGGCGCGCCTCACTCGGTTGACGTCTCCGAGGATGGTCGAGAAAATCTTCGCGTTGAATGGCGGCAGCTGTTTGTGATCGCCGATCAAGACGAGCCGGTGGCTCTGTTGCAGAGCAAGAGCCATGTCAAAGCCGTGAGCCTTCCCCGCCTCTTCGATTATTGACCAATCAAATCGACGGCCGCGGGTCGCCATCTCTGCCAGTTCTCCGTCGTTCGAAGTGGAGCAGGTGATGTTGGCTGCATCCTGGACGAGGGTTTGAAGCGTACGGTGCTCGAGGCTGACCTCGTCCGTTTTCGCTCCGGTCACAGCGTTGGTGTATCGGTCTTTCAGGTGATCCGGCGCATTGGCAATGAGATCGCTGTCCTGCATCGCGCTCAGGATGCGGGTCGTGACAGCTTCCACCGACTCCTCGCACGTCTCCTCCGCCCCCAGTCTCAGAATTATTGGGCGAACGCCGGTGTCGCCGTCGTCGAAGAGATCCACGAGCTTGGCTAGGACGTCGTCGACGGTGTGGTGGGAATGCGCCGTGACTAAGATCTGCGCGCTGGGATCGTCGGTAAGAAGTCGATCTGCGAACGCCTTGATGAGCGTCGTTTTCCCCGTGCCTGGCGGTCCTTGTAGCGCGAAGGATGGCTGCGTCTCCCAGAGAGCCGCGAGTGCTTTCTGCTTGGACCCATCCAACAAGATATCGCGCTGACCCACCGGCAGCGTATCGTGCCCGCGCCGCGATGCTCCGGTCGGATCCGCGAGGATGCGTAGCAACCCTTGGTGGGAGCGCATATCCTCAATGGCTTTCGCGCGACGTCGAAGCTGGCGGATCGTTCCCCCGTAATTGCGAGCCAGATAGAGATTGGGGCCCTTGATAGGCGGGGCCCCCTCAGCCCTGAACGTGTATTTCGGACCGTCCCTATGTGGTTCAGCCTTGATTAATTTCCACGTCGCGGCGGGCTTTGTGTCATTGCCAATGGCCCGGCGCTCCAGAAATGACCACTTGTCTTTCTTCGGCTGATCTTCGTCCTCCAGCGAGATCGCTTCGGCACCAAGGCCGACCCATTCCTTCAACTGTTCAGAGGGGGGGCCAAGCTTGAGATGCTGTGCCAGTTCATTGCGCGCTGGGTCCTCTACAGGCGTCACGGTGATGAATGTTTGCGACGATGTTCGCTCCACGTCGAGGAGCCGAACCGGACAAATTTGCGCGGCAGTCAGAACCGCGTCGATTTGCTGCGTGATGCGGAAGAAATCCCAAACGTCCGCGAGTTGCTGATCGAGCTGCGGCGGCTTCGCCCGAAGGGGGAAGGCCTTGTCCCATGGGGAGGACTTGTCCCGAAGGTTTAGGAAGTTCTGTCGAGCATAAGGATAGAGGACGACTTCTATGTGTCGGCTTTGCAGGCCGAGAATCTGATCGTCGGCCGAGGAGGTCGGCACCGTTTCGACCATCTCGCAGAAGCCGACTTCCCAAGTGATCAGCCCCCCGACCGACCAGTGACGAACCTTATAGCTGAGCTGGCCTCCTCGGACGATGAAATGCTGGTCTGGCGAGCTCCTTGCGATGATGCGCAAATCGCCTCGCAGGTCTCTTTGTATCCAATCGCGCTGCCCTATTGGATCTCCGGCCTTGGCCGTGCCGCCCGAAGCCCGTTCGATCGCCTGCGAAAGCGAACCGCCCGGCTCGATCCGAAATGCTAGGACCAGCGGACGGCTCATACTCGCATTGACCGCGTTGAGATCCCGAACGATCGCGCGGATGCCCTCTGTAACAGCCTGGCTTGAAGCCAATCGGACATCGGGCTCGTCTTCGAGCAACTCGAGGATGAATTCACGCTCGCTGTCCCGCAGATTACCCAGCCTGCGAACCGAGTCGCGAACGGCGTCACGTTTGCGCACTCTACGTACTGTGCCCCCGAAGAGTTCGGCGGCGATCAGCCCGAAATCGAACCAGTCGGTAGCGATCGAATACTCGCCTTCGCTATTGTCAAGCTCCTTGGCTTGAAGGGGCGTCGAAATGCCGACTCTGGGCGCGCCCCCGTCCCGCCCCGCGATACGCAGTGACCATTCGAAGCCGCTTAGGCGAAAGTCGCCGCGACCATTGGCACCACAGAACACGGAGGCAGTATTCAGTGACCGATGAAGCGTCCCCTCCGAATGAAGAATTGAAAGGGCCTCAGCGATCCGCAAAAGGCCTTCCCAGAGTGTTCGCCTGCGACTGACTTCCGCCAAATTCTGGAGCCAGGGGTATCTAGCGCGTTCGTCGAGGGCCTGCCGGAGGAGTTGGTATTCGCCGCCAGCCAGAACGGCGTAGTAGCGATCGGGGGTAACTCCTAGATCCTGCAAACGGACGAATAGATTGCTAGCTCCTGGATAGCCGTGAAGCCGCATGAGACTTCGGACTTCACGGTTCCACAAAGCCCGAAGTTCAAGGTCGTTCTGGGTGGAGCGCGGCCAGACCCTGACGTAGTGGAGGTCACCATAACTAGTTGCCTGCCAAAGTTCAGGTATCCCCCGGCGGGCATCTCCGTCGAGCACGCGCCGGGTGAGTTGGTACTGGTCCCCGATCCGCTGGTACCTGGCCATTGGCTTCAACCTTCAAGCTAAATCCGACTCACTCTAATCGCTCTAGAGTTGCTAAACTGTAGAGCTTTTGGAGACAACGCCATGCCCGCCGCAACCGATCAGTTCTTCGAAGAGTTCGTACTCAACTGGCCACGCCTTCGGGACCGCGTGGTCGTGTTCCTGGGCGCCGGCGCGTCCATCGGTGCGGTTAACGTTCACAACGCGCCGCTTCCCAACGCTTATGACCTCCGCAACGCGTTGTGGAAGGAGTTCAAGGCTGACCGAAATCGTCCGTTCGATCCGGCCGAGCTCAAGTTGATGAGCCTCGAGCACGCTGCTGCCATCATCGAGACAAGCACCGGTCGAGACGAGGTCGACAAGTTCTTGTTGGAGAGGTTCACCTGCGACAAGCCGATGTGGCAGCACCTCGCGCTGCCCTACCTCAAGCCTCTGTCAATATTTACGACCAACTACGACGAGATGGTCGAGCTTGGCTATAAGCATCACGGTTCGGTTCCCGACGTTATTTGTGACGGCAAAGAGCCGCCGAGCGGACGACACGCTATCTATAAGCCTCATGGAAGCTTGGGGCATAGCAAGCGACCTGTAGGCAAGGGTGGGTTGGTGATCACTCAGTTTGATTATTTTTCAATGATTTCAGAATACAGAAAGATGTTGAAGGCGTCTCTATCTAGCCTGGGAGAGTCGTGCGTAATCATAGCTGGATACTCCTTTGGGGATATGGATATCGGTGCCGAGCTTTATGCCCTACGCAAGGAAAGCGGCGGGACGCCGTGGTACGCCGTTTTCCCAAGGACGGATCCCCAAGTGCGACAGATGTATAGCCAACGCCTGAACATCCGGCAGATCGGCATGACGCTCGAAGGCTTCCTCAGTGAACTCGACAAGCGCGTTAACTTCATTCCTCCTGAACATAAACACGCCAAACGCGGGCGACTGAAGGCCAAGGGCATCATCCAATAAGGACCCAGAACTACGGTTGTCGCGAGCAGTGGATGTGGATGCTGGTCCGACCAGCCAATCTGAAAGTACCCGCAGTGGGTCTAAGCGGGCCGCTGCCGGCCCGACAGGAGATGTCGGGCTGTCGGCGGCGCGTGAATGTCCGTCACTGGCGCATCTACGACATCCGCCCGCGCCTTTTCACGTCCTGGAAAAGGAAGGTAGGAGTGGACTTGTAAGCGCGACCCAATAAGGCAGTCGTCGTTTCGCTGTGTCTCTGAGGCGTATCATCAGCGTGACGATGAGGCTAAGCCCTTCGATCCGACCCTTTATTTTCTAATAGGCGGGACGGACCGATATCCAATGCCCGGGCAATAGCCACGATTGTTTCGAGACTTGGATTTTCCTCGCCTCTTTCTATGCCAGCTAAATACCTCAAGGAGAGATCAGCCTCGCCTGCAAGAGTCTGCTGAGACCAGCCGCGATCGCGTCTGTGGCGTAGTATGTTCTGCCCGAGCACAGATTTCCAATCCATGCCGCAACTGATCGTTCAGCAATCAATCTAATGAAAGGTGACATGGAGCTAGCAACATATTGCTATACTTATACTGCTATTCGCCGATGGGTTTCAGAAGCTCCCAAGGATCGGCCGTTAAGGCAGAGCTAATCGCTATTAGAGTGTCTAAGCTCGGGTTTTCCTCTCCGCGCTCAACCCCGGCTAGGAATCTTAGGGAAAGATCTGCTTGGCCCGCGAGGTCCTGTTGGGACCAGCCCCGCTTGATGCGAAGGCGCAGAATGTTGTCACCGAGGATACTTCTCCAATCCATCCGAACCCTACTCGACGGTTGGGAGTGCCAAGAAAAGGTGCTATAGGTGCAGCAACATATTGCTAGATATTGTGAGCAGTCCGCCTCCCGCCGAGCACGATGATGAGTTTGCCCGAAGCCGCACGCGAATTCGGTACAATCCGCCCGATGGAGGGTCATTACCGTCGCTACGCCGACTGGTTACGCGCTCGCCTGCGCGTTCGCTTCGGCGCCGACGTCGCCGACGATCTTGTCCAAGAAGCTTATCTCCGTCTCGCCCCATACCGGCCCGAGCAAATCCGCTCACCCAAATCCCTTCTCCTTCGCATCGCCTCAAACCTCGCCTTGGACGGCCTCGCGCGCGAAGGCGTCCGTCGTCGCTATCAGCAGACCGCAAACCCGGAGATCGAGGCGCTCGACAGTCCGCACGAGACCCTGCTGTTGAAGCAGATCCTCCAGGCGATGCCGGAAAAGGATCGCGACGTATTCCTGCTTTCTCGCTTTGGGGGTTTGACTCACGCGCAGATCGCGTCACGACTGGGGATTGCGGTCAAAACCGTCGAGTGGCGCATGGGGCGAGCCCTGAAACACTGCGACGTTCATCTGCGCCGCTGAACGGAGAGGGCCCGCGATGAGCGCGAGTCAGAAACCGGCCGCCACGGCCGACCGCGAAGCGGCGGAGTGGTTCGCGCGCCTGGGCTCCACCTCGGTGCCCACCGAGACCATCCACGCCTTCTTCGCCTGGCGGGCGACGCCCGAGAACGCCGCCGCCTACAAACGGATCGAGGGCCATTGGGAGCGGATGGGCCGGCTGCGCGGCGATCCCGAGATCGAGGCGATGATGGCAGGGATCGGCAAGCCCGGGGCGGGCCGGGCGTCGGCCCGGGCGCCGTTCGGGCGACCGGTCTTCGGCGCCGTCTTCGCCGTCCTGGTGGCGGGCGCGGGAATCGGCGTCTGGTGGGCGCTGGCCCGGCCGCCGGTCTATGCGACGGCGGTTGGCGAGCAGCGCACCGTTCAGCTGGCCGACGGCTCCGCCATCCGCCTGGACACCGACAGCCGCGTCCGGGTCCGCCTCTCCGACGGCGCCCGCCGCATCGACCTGTTGCAGGGCCAGGCGCTGTTCGAGGTCGCGCATGACGCCGCCCGGCCCTTCGTGGTGTCGGCGGACGCCACCACGGTGACCGCCCTGGGCACGGTGTTCGACGTGCGCCGCGCCGGGGACGATGTCCGGGTGGTGCTGGTTCAGGGTCGGGTGCGGGTGGACGATCCGCGCGGGGGCCAAACCGTCCTGGCGCCGAGCCAGGCCGCGACCGTCACGCCCAGGGGCGCCCAGGCCCGTCCCGTCGACGCCGCGGTGGCGACCAGCTGGGCCGAGGGCCGGTTAATCTTTTCCGGCGCGCCGCTGGGTGAGGCCGTGGCCGAGGTGAACCGCTATCTGACCGACAAGGTGATCCTGGACGCGCCGGACGTCGCGCACACGCCGATCAGCGGCGCCTTTCGCGTCGGCGACCGGGGCGCCTTCGTCTCCGCCGCCTCCGAGGTCTTCGCACTGAAAGCCCAGCCGCAGCCGGGGGGCGCCGTCAAACTCGTCCCGCGTCGAACGAAAAGTTCCTGACGCCCGCCAGGGGGACGCGGGGTCTGAACCGTCCTTGGTCCGACGCACCATCGCGTCGTCGGGGAAGTCATCATGAATTCGCATCGCTGTCTCGGTCTAGGAGCCGCCGTCGCCGCCGTCGTCGCGCTGGCGCCGCCCATCGCCGCCGCCCAGGAGGCCCGGGTCTTCGCCATCGCCGCAGGTCCGCTCGAGGCGGCCCTGGCGGCGTTCGCCCGTCAGTCGGACCACCAGATCCTGTTCGCCACCGACCTCGTCGCGGGTCGGACGACGGCGGGGATCTCGGGACGGATGACCACGGCGGCGGCGCTGGATCGGCTTCTCGCCGGGTCCGGCCTGACCTGGACGCAGACCCAGCCGGGCGTGATCGTCCTGCGCCGGGCGGCGACGCGGGCCGAGGCGCCGGAGGCTCCGGCGGCGGTCGAGGACGTCGTCGTCACCGGCAGCCTGCTGCGCCAGTCAGGCGAGCTGGCCTCGCCGGTTCATGTGCTCGACCGCCGGGCGCTGGACCGCAGCGGCCGGGCGACCGTGGCGGAGGTCGTCACCGAACTGCCGCAGAACTATGCGGGATCGGCGACGCCAGCCTCCCTGCTCGGCGGGGTGGACAACGCCGGCTCCAACGCCGCCGTGGCCTCAGGGGTCAATCTGCGCGGCCTCGGCCCGGACGCGACCCTGGTGCTGGTCAATGGCCGCCGTATGGCCGGGAGCGGCTATCGGGGGGAGTTCGCGGATCTGTCGGCCCTGCCGTCGGCGGCCGTGGAGCGGGTGGACGTCCTGCTGGACGGCGCCTCGGCCCTCTATGGCTCCGACGCCGTGGCGGGCGTGGTCAACGTCATCCTGCGCCGGAATGTCGAGGGTCAGGAGACCCGACTGCGGGCCTCGGCCGCCAAGGGCGGCGGCGAGGACCTGACGGCCTCTCATCTGATCGGCCGCACCTGGTCGAGCGGCTCGGCCTTTCTGGCCTATGAATACCAGCATCTCCAGCCGCTCAGCTCTTTGGACCGGCCCTATTCGCGGGACGGCGACCTGCGGCCCTTCGGCGGCACGGACTGGCGGTCGATCTTCGCCGCGCCGGCCAATATCGTCGCCTATGACGCCGCCCTGGGGGCCTATGTCCCCACCTACGGACTGCGGCCGAACGCTCGCGGCCGGGTCGAGGCCCCGGCGGATTTCGCGGCGGGGGCGCCCAATCTGGACAGCGTCTCCCAGGGCGTCGACCTGGCGCCGGGACAAGAGCGCCACGGCGTCTATGGCCGATTGGTCCAGGATGTCGGGGAACGGCTGTCGCTGTCGGCGGATGTCCGTTTCAGCGCGCGGCGGTTCGACTTCGCCACGACGCCGGCGGCGACGATCTTCGAGGTGACGTCGGCCAATCCCTATTTCGTGTCTCCGAACGGCCAGTCGAGCCACACCCTGGCCTATTCCTTCTACGACGACCTGGGCGCCAGCCCCTATACGGGCGACTCGCGCAGCCTGGGGACGACCGTCGGCCTGGACTATGAGATCGGCGGCGGCTGGTCGGCCCAGGCCTATGTCGCCCTGGCCGAAGAGCGGGCCGCCACCCGTTATCCGCGCCAGCTCAATACGCGGCGGCTGGACGAGGCGCTGGGCAACCTCCCGGACGATCCCGACACGGCCTATTCGCCCACTCGGGACGGCTATTTCAACCCGTTCGCCGCCGGCGGGGTCAATTCCCGCGCGGTCCTCGACTTCATCGCCTCCGGTTTTGTCGACAACCTCGACCGAGGTCGGGCCACCTCCGCCAATCTTCTGCTTGAGGGCCCGCTGCTGACCCTGCCGGGCGGTCAGGCCCGTCTGGCCCTGGGCGTCCAGGCGCGTCGGGAGAGCTTCGCGACCCGGACCCGGAGCTTCACCTCCACCGCAGTCCCGCGCGACCGGATCGTCCCCGAACAGGCGCGCGACGTCGTCGCCGTCTTCGGCGAGGCGCGCCTGCCGCTGGTGGGCGACGCCAACGCCCGTCCCGGCCTGCAACGGCTGGAGGTCTCGGTCGCCGGGCGGCTCGAGGAGTACAGCGACTTCGGATCGACGGCGAACCCGAAGGTCGGACTGATCTATGCGCCGACGCCGGATCTGACCCTGCGCGCCAGCTACGGGACGTCCTTCCGGGCGCCGGCCCTGCCGCAGATCTTCGACGACTCCCTCGCCGGCGCGACCCTGGCGCCGACTGCGAGCGGCGCAAGGCTGCTGGCCATCTATCTGACCGGGGGCAATCGCGACCTCAAGCCGGAAACCGCCACCACCTTCACGGCGGGCTTCACCTACCGGCGCGACAGCGGGCTGAGCGTGAGCGCCGGCTATTTCGACACGGAATTCTCGGACCGGATCGCCCAGCCGGTGCGCGAAGGCCTGTCGCGGGTCCTGACCGATCCGTCGCTGGCCCCCTTCGTCACGGCGGTGGACCCGGCCAACAATCCCGCCGACCGGGCCCGGATCCAGGCCTATATCACCACGCCGGGCTTCGCCCTCGGCGGGCTGTTCCCGGCCGAGGCCTATCGCCTGATCCTGGACGCGCGATGGGTGAACGCCGCCTCGGTCCAGGTCCGGGGTTTCGATGCGGAGGCGGCCTATCCCTGGTCTTGGGGCGACCACAGTTTCCGGCTGACCGCCTCGGGCTCCTATATGCTCGACTATCTCAACCAGACCACGCCGACGGCGGCCCGCGAGAATCTGGTGGGGGTCGCCGGGTTTCCGACCGACCTGCGCGGCCGGATCGGCCTCGACTGGTCCCGGGGCGACCTCGGCGCGGGGCTGACGCTGAACCATGTCGCGGACTATCGCGACGCCTCGGGTCGCCGCATCGCCGCCTGGAACACCATCGACGCGCGGCTGACCTGGACCCCCAGCCGGTGGGCCGAGGGTCTGTCGGCCGTGCTCAGCGTCCGAAATCTCCTGGACGAAGATCCGCCCTTCTACGACGTCTCGACCGGCTTCGGCTACGATCCGGCCCAGGCGGACGTCTTCGGACGCGTCGTGGCCCTGCAGCTGATCAAGCGCTGGTAGGACTCCATGTCGCTCAGCCTGTTGCGCGGCTTGCTGGCCGCCGCCTGCGTGCTGTGGGCGGCGCCGCTGGCCGCCGCGCCCCGCCCCTTCAACGTCCACGACCTGGCCCGCATGGAGGCGCTCGGCCGGGCGGCCGTGTCGCCGGACGGCCGGACCCTCGCCTTCGAGACCTTCGGTCCGTGGGAGACGGCGACGCGGTTCGATCTCGGCGCCCGCGCCAACTGGACCACGGGCCGGATCCGGCTGGTCGACCGGCACTGCGGCCGCGTCCGTCCGCTCCCGGCGACCGTACCGGCGGGGCAGGTGCTCGGCGACTGGTCGCCGGGCGGGCGCTATCTGTCGCTGTTCGTCTTTCGGGCCGGGCGATGGGAGGCCGGCGTCTATGACACGGTCGATGTCGCCGTCCGCTGGACCGGCCTCAGCCCCGAACTGTCCTTCGAGGGCGCGCGGCCGACCTGGACCGCCGACGACCGCTTGCTGCTGCCGATCCGGCCCGACCGCCCCTCGGCCTGGTCGCTGCGCCACGACGCCTTCGCCCGCGAGGACACGCTCGCCCGCTGGTCGGCGCGGGACGCGGGCGAGATTTCCGCGACGGCGCTGGAAACCCGCGACGGGATCGCCGTCCCGGATGCGCCGAGGCCCCGGGTCGAGGTGCGTTTGGTCGACCCGGCGACCGGGCGCTCCGCGGTCGTGGCGTCCGGGCCCATCGACGACTTCGCCCCGTCGCCATCGGGTCGCTATCTGGCGCTTGTCGAACGGGGCGAGGGCGTGGCCGCCGACGACCCGCTGGTGCAGCTCGCGCCGACTTGGCGCAGTCGCTTACGGCTCGTCGATCTGGGCTCCGGGGCCGACTGGCGCGTTTGGGCGGACCAGGACGTCGCGGTCAATCTGCTGGACTGGGCCCCTCGGTCCGACCGGCTGCTGGTGTGGGCCCGCCCCGATGCGCGGGCGTGGCGGGATGGCGATCTCTGGGTCGTCGACGCCCCAGCCCACGCGGCCGCGCCGCAACTGCGCGGACGGCTGGATCCCCTCGGATCGGCCGCGTTCGATCTCATGACGGCGATCCGCGCGACCTGGATGGGCGAGATCCCGGTCGTCTTCGCCGCGCGGCCGGGCCAGGCGCGGCGGGACTGGCAGGCCGTCGGTCCCGACAGCTTCGAGACCCTGAGCGCTCAGGTCCCGAACCCGACGCCGAGCCTGGCGGGCGTGGCCGCGGACGGACTGATGATGGTCGCCGACGGCGGGGTCTGGCGGCTGAGGCCGGGGGAGGGGGGACGGCGGCTGACGCCGGACGACCAGGTCTTCGAGCGGCGCGAGACGCGCGACCCCTATGCGCCGCAGCGCCAGCAGCTCAACGCCTATCCCGCCCGGGACTGGGCCCCGGTGTTCGACGCCTCGGGCGGCGCCTGGATCATTCAGGCCGACGGCGCGCGACGCCGTTTGATCGGACAGGGCGGTGCGGCCGTCTGGTCGGCCGGGACGGCGGACTGGGGCGTGGTGACGCGTCGGCGGGACGGGGTGACGCGGCTGAGCCTCGAGGATCCGGACCATGCGCGAGTCCTCGCCACCGCCAACGCCGACCTGGCGCGGGTCGCCTTCCCCCGGATCGTGGACGTGCCCCATGCCGACCGGTTGGGCCGCCCGGCCTCCAGTCGCCTGTTCCTTCCGACCGATCGACCGGTCGCGCAGATCCGCGGCGTGGTCGTGATGACCTATCCGGACAGCGGCGCCACGAGCGTCCTCTATGAGCCCGGCGTTCTGTTCCAAGGCCTCAACCCGCTGCTGCCGCCCGGCGCCGGCTACGCCGTCCTCTGGGCGGCCATGCCCGATGCGCGGCCGCTGGAGCGGGCCGAGGCCTATGCGCGCAATCTCGATATCGCCCTGGACGCAGCCGGCGCCGCGGTTCCGGGCCTGCCCGTCGACCGGACCGCGGTGGTCGGCCACAGCTACGGCGGCTACGCGGCCCTGATGGTCGCCTCCGCGACGCGTCGGCACCGTGCCTATGTGTCCTGGGCAGGGCCGACCGAGCCCGCCGTCTTGTGGGGCGAGTTCCAGGGGACGGAGCGGGGCGCCTTGAGCGACAATCTGTTCCTGCTCTACCGCGCGGGCTGGGCGGAGACGGGCCAGGGCGGGTTCGGCGCGCCGCCCTGGCGGGCGCCGGAGGCGTATCGCGCCGCCAGCCCCTTCTACCGGGCTGATCGCATCGCCGATCCCGTCCTGCTCATCACCTCGGACCGCGACGTTGTCCCGATGTCGGCGGCGGAGATGATGTTCTCCGCCCTCCACCGGCAGGGCAAGCCGGCGCGTCTGGTGACCTATTGGGGGGAGGGGCACTGGGCGTTCAGCCCCCCCAATCTGATCGATCTCAACCGCGAGATCGAAGCCTGGCTCGACCAGGCCTTCAGGACGCCGCCCGAAGATCCGCAATCCGTCTCGTCCAGTTCCGCCACCAGCTCTCCATCGCCGCCGCGATCATGATCTCGCGATAGCCGCCGCGCCAGATCAGCTGTTCGGTCGTCAGGGCCTGTTCGATCCGGCGGCGGTCGAGCAGGCCCTGGGCGCAGAGGGCGCCGTCCAGAAGCCAGGGGCGAAGCACGGGCAGACTGCGGGCGATGCGGCGGCCGTAATAGGCGGTCAGATCGCCCTTGGAGCGCCGGGCGGCGATCTCCGGGGTGAGGCGATCGGCGAAGACGCGTCGTGCGAGCCCGCGGTCGCGCCCGAGCGTCAGACGGTCGGCGGGGATGGAAAGGCAGGCCTCTACGACCGGCTGGGCCAGGAGCGGATGGCGGAGGTCCATGACCGCCGTCTGACGCGAGGCGGCGCTGAAGCCCGGCCCGTCGATCAGCCCCTCGATCTGGAAGCGGCGGGCGGGTCCGAGGCGCGGACTGTCCGTCAGCCAGGGATGGGGCGAGGCCGGCGACGCGAGCGGGGTGAGCCAGCCGGGCGGCCCGGACGGCGCAGATGGTGCGGATTCTCGTTCGCTGTGGGACAGGATCGACCAGACCGATCGTCCCTCCCAGCGCGCGGCCGCGACGAGCGTGGGCGACCACAGGGCGGCGAGCCCGCGCCGCCGCCGAAGGTCGTCGAACACGGCGGCGCCGAAGGCCTGGAGGAAGACCGCGTCGCCGCCCTTGCCGGTCAGCAGAACCCTGGCGCCGCGCGCCCGCAGATGGGCGGCGGCGACGGCGTCGTTGAGCGGGTCCATGGCGTTGAAGCCCGGCCGCGCTTCGCGCGACAGGGTTTCGAGATCGAACGCCGACAGCGCCGCGTCCGGCCGGGGCAGGGGGTCGAGGGCGACGTCCAGCCTTTGGGCCAATCCCTCAGCGAAGACACGCTCGTCGGCTTCGGGGTCGGCGCCATAGGTGTGCAGCCAGGCGCGGACCGGCCGGCCGGCCGCCTTCATGCTGCTCGCGACGATGCTGGAATCGAGTCCGCCGGACGCCTCGACCGCGACAGGCCGGTCATCGGTCGATAGGGCGACGACGGCCTGGTCCACGCGCTGTCGGAGCCGCTCGCCCGCGGCCGCGACGCTCAGGCCGCGCGCCCGATCGAGGAAGTCCGTAGGTCGCCAGACCGAACGGGCGGCGAGGCCGCGTTCAAGGTCGAGGACGGACCCGGGGGCGAGGCTGGTCAGACCGGTCAGGAGGCTGAGATCCCAGGCGCGCGAGGGCGCGTGAAGCACCGCGTGCACCGCGGCCGGATCGATGGCCAGGGCCGGCCGGGTCGCCTCGAGCATCCAGGGTTTCACGACGGAGGCGATGACCACGGCGTTGGCCCCCCGCCACACCAGGCCGTCCACGGCGCCGGAGGCGTCGCGCACCACGGCGATCGGGCGCCCCTGAGCGTCGCATCGCACGGCCAGATAGCGGCCCCAGAGACGATCGACCACATCCTCGGCCGTCCGGGGCGGGGCGCTGGACAGGCGGTCGGGATGGGCGAAGGCGTCGCCCAGGACGATCCAGTCCCCCAGGCGGACGACGGCGGGCGCCGCTTCGGGATCGGCCGCGAGCCATAGGATGTCGGTCAGGGCGGTCAGGCCGTAGCTGTTCCGGGCCGCGCCGCGACGGAAGCGTCGGAGCGTGTCGGCGGCCTCCGTCGTCGCGGCCCGGCCGGCGATGAGGGCGAAGCGCAGCATCAGACGACCAGGATCGGCGTGTAGCGGACCACCTTGTGCAGATCGTCGCCGACGATGAGGGGACCGACCTGGACCCAGCAATGGGCGGCGAAGGGCCAGGTCCGGACGCCGAACACCCAGTCGGCCGCCATCCCGCGTTCGGCCAGAAAATGGAGAAGCATGAAACTGCGGTGCAGACAGACCGCCTGACGCGGGATCCAGGGCAGGCCGGAGCGAAACGCCGAAACGCAGCGCGCGATCTCGGCGCGCGACGCCGCGTCGGAGAGGGGATTCGAAAGGGTCAGGCCTGACTGTTTCAGGCGGCGGATCTCTTCGACGAGGGCGGGTAGGGGGCGGCCGTGATAACGGCTGCTGCTGCGCAGACCGCTGAGCACAAAGCGCAAGCCGTCGCCGTCCGGCGCCTCGAACGGCGAGACGCAGGCCTGCGGGCGCGGCGCCGTGGGTCGCGGTGTTTCGTCCGGACGCTCTTGCGCCAGTCCGGCGTCTTGCAGACGCGCGAAGGCGTCAGGTTCGAGGATCGTCAGCCGGCCGTCCGTCCCGTCCCGGACGACCGATCCTGCGCCGACGAGGCACAGATAGGCGTCGTTGCGCACGTCGAGCGTGACGATATCGTCGCCGATCCAGGCGAAATGCACGTCGGGAGAGAGGTAGGCCTTCATGGCGAAGCGGCGGTGCGGACGGTCGGCGCGGGAGGCCGACCGTCCTTCCCGTCAGCCGACCGCGCGGGACGGCTGCAGGGTGGCTTCGATGAAGTCGCCCGGCATGCCCTGCGTCAGTTGACGCGCAGCGCCCAGGGGCACGATTTGGATGGAAGTCATGGTCTCATCTCCTTTCATCGCCAGGATGGCCGGTGAAGGAGACGCCGCCGCACGCCGGGCGTGAAGCTATATCTGGACTATATTCGAGGCCGCGCCCCGCGCGCGCCGGCCGGCGGCCGATCGCCCCTCGGCCGAGCCGCGTGTCCGTTTCGATGGCCCGTTGGGCGAAGCGGCCTTGGCGCGGTAAGTCCGGACCGATCAGGGGGGCGGCGGCGCCGTCGGGCGGGCTTTCGCCGCCGCACCCCGCGATGGGCCTGAGTGAGACCCGCGTCGCCGTCGGAAGGGGCTATATCCGTCCTATATCTATCGCCCGGGTCTGGGCCGTCGCGCAGACAGGTCGCGTTCGCCCGCTTCGATCCACCGGCGGGTCTCAGCGTCCCGCTCATCGGCGTCGCGTTTGAGGCGCGCGAACATGCCGTCGACCGCCGCGATCAGGGTGCGGGCGTCCTGATCGAGGATGCGATCGCCCATCGCCGCGTCATAGTCCTTCAGCCCGATCATCAGGATGGTCATCAGCTTGGTCTCGGCCGTCCGCCGGGCGAAGGCCGGGGATCCGATCATCAGGGCGCCCAGCAGGGCGAAGGGGTCGCTCTCAGTCACCGCGCAGAAGCGGTGGATGTATTCGAGATTGGGTCTGTTCCGGCCGGCTTCGAAATGCTGGTAGGTGCGCACCCCCATGTTCATGCGAGCGGCGACGTCGCGGGCGCTCAAACCCTTCAGGCGGCGGATGGCCTTGATCGCCTGAGAGAGAAGGCGTCCGTCGCGCAGCGGGTCCGGAGCGGTCTTGGGCATGCGGCGGATCCTCGACGGAAACGAGCGAAGCGGCTCGAGGGACGTGATCAACGCTCAGTTGTGGGCTTATAGCAAAGTTTGCAACGCTTACGGAACCGGCCGCCGAGGCGACGAACAAAACCTGCGCGACGGACGAAGAAGACAGGGTGAGAGGGCGTTGCACGCTCGAAGAGGTTTGGCTCGAACCGTCCGTGTGCCGATAATCGCCGCTCCGACGATCGCGAGGCCCCTCATGACGCGGAACCGCGAGCCCTTTACGACGGCGCTGGCCAGTCTACGACGCCGTCTGATGGAGGGCGCCTATGGTCCTGGCGCGCCGATCGTCATCCTCGAAGAGGCGCGCCGGTTGCGCCTGTCCACCACGCCCGTGCGCGAGGCGCTGGCCTGGTTGGGCGGCGCCGGGCTGGTCGAGCATTCGACGACAGGCGGATACCGGGCTCCCGGACTCGACGCCGGCGAAGTGCGCAACGCCTACGGCTTCCGCAACGCCTGTCTGCTGATGAGCCTGGAGCGCGCCGGCCGGACCGCCGTCGGCGACATTTCGGTGGCCGATCCGCAGGCGGTGTTCGCCTGGATCGTGGGACGCTGCGGCGATGCGGCTCTATCCCGCGCCTTCGAAACGGTGGACCTGTATCTCGCCCGCCTCGTCAGGGCGGAGCGCCAGATCCTCGATCATCCCGCCGCCGCCCTTGCGGACATCCGCGCGGCTCTGATCGAGGGCCGCCGTCGGGACGCGGCCGCCGGCATATCGGTCTATCACCGCGAACGCATCGCCGCGGCGGCGGCCCTGGTGTTCGAGACCGTGCGTTCGTCGCCCCCTGTCGATCCCGATTGACGATCACCGCCGGAACGGACCGGGGCAGGCGAGGATGCGGCTTCCGGCCTTGGGTAGGGGCGGCTTTAAGACGGGGATCGCCGGCTTCACCTCGGCGGCGCGTCCGATAGAGGCGCCGGAGGATCCTTGCGCGCCGAGCGCAGTCCGGCCGTGGCGTCGAGACGATGGTGAAGGTCGGCCTCCAGATCCTGGAAGGTCGCGGTGAAGGCGCGAATGAGATCGCGGGGGTCGAGCGTCAACATCCGTTCGCCCGACCGGCGTTCGAACTCTCCGAGGGCCTGGAGGAAAATGAGCATCAGTTTGCTGTCCGCCGTTCGGCGCGCCAGTTCGGTCGAACCGAGCGCCGGACTGACCATCAGCGCATAGGGGTCGGCGTCGACGACGCTGGAGAACCGATGAATGTGGTCGAGATTGACGCGTCCCGCGCCGGCTTCAAAATACTCGTAGGTGCGAAGCGGAAGATCCATGGCCGTCGCCGTCTGGCGCGCCGTCAGCCGCCGCGCCCGTCGCACCGATCGGGCGGCCCGGCCGATCAGGCGGGCGTCGGTCTGGGTGTCAGTCGGGGTGTTCAGCATGCGGATCGATCCCTCCAAACCGAGACTGTCGCGAGAGGCGTGGAGATGCAACGCCTGCAGGCGGCGTTGCGGGGCGCCCTTGTCATCGCCGCCGCGAGGGCGTCCTACGCGCTGGCCTTGAGTCGACGAGCCGCCCGCGTCTGACGGGAGCGTTCCGCATCATCAGACCGCACTGATTCCCGGTCAGGCCGGCCGCGCGACAAGCCCCAGGGTGCAAGCGCACCGCCGGTCGTGAAAGGCGTCGAGGTGCTCGAGCAGGCGGTCGATCCGGCCCGCGACGACGGCGTCGACCATCGCCTTCACGGTCGTCGCCTCGTCGTCGGCGAACGCCCGCTCGGCCGCGATGACGGGCCGCAACCGGTTCAGCAACCGCTGATGGGCCGCGCCAAGCGCAGCGTTGGAGGACTGGGCGATGATCGCCGCAAAAAGCGCTTGCGAGCCCTCGTGCGGATCCACGGCGACGACGGCCTTGCGCAGGAGGGCCAGCCCGCGCGGGTGGAGTGTCAGGGCGGCGTGCACATAGGCGTGCTGGAGCTCGAACAGGTCGATGATTTCGGCGGCCGTCAGCGCCGGATAGAAATAGCCGCGACCCCGTCGCCGTTCGATGAGGCCTTGGCCGGCGAGGCAGGCGAGCGCTTCGCGGACCGGCGTCGCGCTGAACCCCACCTCGGCCGCCAGCTCGGTGACGACGATCGGCTCGCCCGGGTTGAACCGTCCGGCGTCCGCGAAGCGACGCACCGCGCCCAGCGCGGCGCCATAGGGGTCTCGAGCTTCGGTGACAGGCATGACATCCCCTTCCGACATTTCGGCGGCGTAGCAAGGCTGCGCCGACCCTCAATAATTAGAGCAAACGTCGCGCCCAGATTGCAAGAATTTTTTGCAACCGCAAAATAGTTGCGGAGCAGCCGCAAGTTTCTTGCGGTGATTAATCAGATAAGGCCAGTCCCGTTGCATCAGAAGATCTTGCCTCTGCATGTGGTTCCCCTTTTCTCCACAGTTCGCACCCGCTCTTGGGTTGCGCTGCTGGACACCGGGAGCGGGTTATTAGCCCTCAATCGAGCGACGTTGGCGCAGTCTTCACCCGGCCTTCGAGATCGCTTTCTCCCGATCGGCGATCCCTTGATGGACAGGGGCGAGGGCGACGTTGCCGGACAGGGGATAAGGGCGTCAGACAGCGCCGTTGGACTCTGCCGCGCGGGATGACGTGTGCAGGCGCGGCATCGCCTCGAGGACGATCGCGTCGAGGGTCAGATCTGGAAGAGGACAGTAAAGCGACAGAGTGGACCTGGGCCGGCGTTCAAACGCTCACGCGAAGGTCTGAGTGATCAACTGATCGGTGAGATCGAGATGCGCCTCAAGCGCAGCAAGCGCGTCTGTCCTCGCGCGTTCGGCGGCGGCGCGGTCTCCCGCCGTCAGATGCGCCGCGAACTCCGTAATTTTCGCCGTCATCAGCTGCTCCGCCCCCATGGCGCGCCGCTCCAAGCCACCGTCGCTCATCGTCACCCCCTTGCCGCCTCCCGCGCCCGCCGCCTCCCTCGTCATCCGACTGGATCGACTGGCTTCGTCCAGGCGCTCGACCGCGCCTCATCTGCGCCACGGCAGACCGAGCGAATGATAACAGAGGCGCTGCACAGCGTCACGGCTCCGGGTCATCGCTGATCGTCGGCTTGCCCCTTAGGCTCGGACGGATCGTGCACGAGCTGAAGGCGCTAGGGCTTGCTAGGCGACGTCTCGTTACGGGCGAGCTTTATCAGGGGAGCGACCGGTCGGCGCCCTGACATCATCGCCATCGTCCGTTGCGCCTTCGGACGCGCGGGTCCGATCTCGATAACGGCGACGCGTGGGCCTTTCGACATAGGCGACGAAGCCGAAGAAGACGACGATCGCGCCGGCGATCGCGAAGGCGCTAATGAAGAACCGCTCCAAAGCCAAACTCAGTCTCCTCCGCTCAAGGTCAGCGTCCGCCACACCCTGGCTGCGGCGACGGTCGGCGCGATCAGCAGGATGAGACGCACCGTCGTCAGGTCCATGGGCTCAAGCGTCGAGCCAGCCTGTGCGGTTCTCCAAGCCCCTCGGATCGCACTCATCGCCGAAAAGCACACGATCCGCCAGAGACTCTCTAATCTGTCGCTTGCGAGGCCCATCAACGTCCGCTCGGAGACTGCAGCCCCATGCAGCGCCTTGGGCGTGCGGCTTCTCCTCCAGGAATGGGCCCAGGACCACGAGGGGCGCCCCGCAGGGAAGGAAGTTGTAACCTCGATGATCTAGCGTTGCAGCTGAACGGGGTGTGAGACGGCATGTGGTTGGATTTGATCTTGTGCGTGGGCGGAACGGTCGTGGGGGTGATCGCGATTCTCCGACGACCGCTCGGCAAGAATGGGCGGGCGACGTAAATCCCAGGAGCAGCGGCTGATGTAACGCCCGTTTGGATGCGCGATTTCCGCCTCATCACCCAAGCGAGACATCGAAACGCACCGTCGGATCAGGTCAATCCGGCAGTCTCGAACCCCTCGCGACTGACCAAGTCGCCAGGCGGATACCGCATGCGAACGCTCTTGCTGGACGGCGCGGGACGGCGGCATCGGCTAAGCGTTCAACGAACAACGACAGGTCCGACGCACGGCGACGGTCGGTGAGATCGACGGCCGTGGGTCAGACGCGGCCATCAAGCGTCTGGGGCGGCGATCGAAAGCCGGCGCTCGGCGCGCTGGGGCGAGGTCCAAAGAAGCAAACCGCGACCGCGGCTTCGCTTGCGCCGAACCGAAGGCCCTAGAAGCGCCGACTGACGGTCAGACGAAGGGTGCGACCCAGGGGATCCTGAGCATTGCGGCCGTAGCCAGGCGCAGGCCGGCCGTCCCCGAGCCGCGCTTCAGGTCTGCTGTCGAACAGGTTTTCGACCTCGAACTCCAGACGGAGGCCGTCATGGCGACGACGCGCCCCCTCTTCCGTCGCTTCCGGCACATCGATCATCGTGCTGATCCGCAGACCGGCCGTGAGAAGGCTCGATAGTCGGAGGTCGTCGGGACCATCGCTTCCAAAGTCACGGCGTATGCGCGCGGGACCTCTCCAGCTCAGGACGGCGTTGACACCCCATCGCGCATACCGGCCGTCCAGCCGGACGGCCAGCTGGTGAAGGGGAAGGCCGCCGCCGTCGCCCGCCAAAAGGTCGAGGCGGGGGAGAGTGTCGCGGATCGTGAGACTGTCTCCCAGGCGCCAGATGTGGGTGATCCCGACCAGCATCGACCCGCGCCGCAGCGGTTCTCTAGGGCTACCGAGCGGGAGGGTGGCGGAAAAGCCGGAGGACAGGGTCTCGGTGGACAGCCGCGCCAGATTGATGGGGCGCTGATCGAGGCCGATCAGCCGCCCTTCCGCGTCTCTAAAAACACGATCCGGAAAGGCGGCTTCGACCGCCGGCGTCAGCATCGGCAGGGCTCCGATCGCGTTTTCGGTGCGGACCGTCTGAAGATCAAGATTGCCCTGCAGTCCCCAGGCGCCGAACGGACCGGTGGAGGCGGACAGCGACACGGTTTGTGCGGTCTGCGTCGCCAGGTCCGGATTGCCGCCCAGCAAGGGCGTGATCTCGACCGCTTGGCCGGAGGTGAAATCATAGACGAGCCGAGGCGCCCCGTACTGCGGCGGGGCTGACCTCTGCTCGCGCGTCGGCGCGTCGGTCGCCTGCGACCACTGGGCCGACAATCTCAGTTTGCTGAGCGGGGACCAGGCGAGGCCGGCGTTCAGACCGCCGTTCGCGCCCGCATCGTCCTGACGGTTTAATCGGCCGCCCAGATTGACGGCCAAGTCTCCCCAAGGCCCGCTCCGCTCCGATGACCGGGACAGTATCGGCAGGTTCAGATTGGATCCGAGAGCGAGCGTCTGGAGAGTCTGGGCCGGCGTCTCCGGCGCATGCAAGGTCTCCGATGTCGATGCGGTGTAGCGGGCGTCCGCCGTGACCAGGACGGGGCCGGCCGGCAGGTCCATAATAGGACGATCCGCAAAGACGGCCGCCGAGAACACCCGGGTGCGCGTGGCGAATGTCGTCAAACCCGACTGTCGGGTCTCGGCGACCAGGCCGTCCACGCCCGCGCGCACAGACCAGTCAAGAAGACGACCGCTGACCCCGCCCGCGGCGGTCAGGCTGTTTGCGATCTGGCGGGTCTCGCGCGCCTGGCCCGCGAGGCTCGAGGTGAAGGCGTCGCTCTGTCGCTGGGCCGTGCTGCTGAACGACGTCGCCCAGTCGCCGATGGCGCCGGTCGCGGACACCGAGACCGAAGCGACCTGGACTTCGGGACGCAGGGTGTCGGTCTCGTCGGCCGATGCGCTTCGGCCGGTCGCGGAGCGCTCGCTCGCGCGCAGCGCGGTCGTGCGCGAAATCTGGGCGCCGATCTGGAAGGTCTCATTGTCCGCGATACGCGACTGACGCCCCTCCGCGGCGACAGAAGAAGTTCCGCCCGCGCTCGGCCGGGACAGCTTCGCCTGGGCGTCGCGACTTTCGAACGCGGGCTGCAGCACGATGTTGACGACGCGACGCGATGGATCGCCGTAGAGGGCGCCGGCCTGGGGCGGAAGGGTCTCCACCCGAATGAGCGCGTCCGGCGGGAAGCCCGTGAAGTTGCGGGCGTCCACGACGGGGCGGCCGTTGACGATGACGACAGGCGATTGCTGCAGGCCGAGACGTTCGGTCATCCGCGCGATCACTTCGCCGATATCATAGGCCCCGAGCGCGTCGATCTCGTCCGGACCCAGCACCTGCTCCGGCGCGACCCTGGCCGCGCCCCGTCGGCCGAAGACTTCCACCGCGTCCAGCTGTACGGGCGGGGGGAGGGGGGACGGTTCGGCCTGGACGATGATCGGCATCATAGCAGTCAGCCTCAGTCCTTGGCGCCGGCGCTCTGAGGACAGGGCCGCCAGGCGAGCGAGACGCGAAAAAGGCCGGGCGTCGCAGACGCCCGGCGAGGCTTTTCAGGGTGAGAGGGCAGGCTTGCCCGGCTTACAGAATCTGCAGACCGGGGATGCGGATCGAACCGCTGCGGATCGTGCAGCTGCGACCGCCGGCGTTGACGGGGGGCAGCACATTGTTGCTGAAGGTCGCGGTGCTGGTGGCGTTGTTCCAGGCGACGACGACCGTGCCGTAGCACGGGTCGTTGGCGACGGTGTTGGCGCCGATCGTCAGGGCGATCGAGGTCGTCGAACCCGGCACCACGGCGGCGCTCCACGACCCACTGGGAGCGACGGCGAAGCACAGAGCGCTGCCCGGCGAAATGCTGCGGGTCGGGATCGGCGCGCTGGTCGCGCTGAGCGGGCTGGCGGTGATGGAGACGTTGCAGGTCACGACCGTCGTCTGAGACAGGGTGACAGAACCCGATCCCGATACGCTGCCCGAGCTGGGCGAGAAGGATTGAGCGAAGCTGGGGGAAGCGACGGCGACGGAAGCGAGCGCCGCAGCGGCGATGGAAAGCGTCTTGATCATGGTAGTCCTCCCTTGAGCGGGCCTCGATCGGCCCCTTGCGAACCGTGGACTGTCCGACGGTCCGGACGTGCTATTTACAGCGCCGTCAACAGCGTTGAGTCAAGACAAAAAAACATTATTTTTCAACATGGTAAACGATGAATGGCAGGGCAAACCCGACCGCTCGCGCGATCAGGTTTGCAGGGCTCTGGCCGCTCCGAACCGGCCGCGAAGCGGTCAGAAACTCTTGGTGAGACGCACGGCGAAGAGCCGCGGGTCCAGGGTGAAGACGTTGGTGGTCAGGCCGGTGTCGTCGGAGTTGGTGAAGGCGTCGACGATGGGCGCGTCGTCGAAGAGATTCTTGACATAGGCCTGCACGGTCAGGCCGCGCTGGCTGTCCTTCAGGGAGACGGAGAGGTTGAGATTGTCCCAGCCCTTCAGCCGGTCATACTCGGTGTTGTAGACCCGGAAATAGCTCTCGGCCTGACGATAGTAATCGCCGCGCACCGTCAGGTCCCAATCGCCCAGAAACCAGGTGTATTGGGCCCCGATATTGGCCGTCCAGTTGGGCGAGTTCGGCAGTTCGTTGCCGCCCAGGTCGGCATTGAAGCCCCGGCCGCCGTTCGGCGCCTCGGTCAGAGGGTCATAGGTAAAGCCGTAGAACTGCCAGAAGGGCAGGCTGGAGGCGAGGTCGGGGTTGAAGGTTCCGAACCGCGACGAACCCGCACACAGAGCGCTGAGAGAGAAGACCGCGATTTCCGTCCCGAAGGGGCTGTTCAAAATCTGCTCGGCCAGATCACGCGGCGCGATGCAGTTGGACGGCACCTGAATCCACGGCCGCAGGGTGATCCAGTCCGGATTGCCCTGGGTGCGGTTCATCACATCGATGGAGCCCTCGCCGTCGGCGACCCGCGTCTTCAAGTATCCCAAGTTGGCGTCGATCTGGAAGTTGGCCGTGGGCTTGTAGACGGTCTCGAACTCAAGCCCCCAGATCTTGGCGTCGAAGTTCTCATTCAAGGAGATGCGGTCGACGATCTGCGAAACCTGGTAGTCCTTGTAGTCGTAGTAGAAGGCGGTGGCGTTCAGCCGCAGCTTGCCGTCCAGCAACGTGTTCTTGGTGCCGATCTCGAGGGCGTTGACGTATTCAGGCTCGAAGGTGCTGGCCAGCGGCTGGTACTGCACGACGGTCGGGTTGAGATCGAGACGGGGCGGATTGGTGCCGCCGCCCTTGTAGCCGCGCGACAGGGATGCATAGACCAAGGTATCGTTCGTGAACGACAGGTCGGGCGTCCAGTCGAGAACGATGCGTCCGGTCAGCGCCTCCCATTTCTGCTCGATATCCGGCAGCGCATAGTAGCCTCGACGCACATAGCCCCCTGTGGCCAGACCGGGATTGCCGTTCAGGTTGGCCCCGAGCAGAAGTTGGCTGGGATAGGGCGTCGTATCCTTGCGATCCACGGTATAGCGCAGCCCGGTCGTCAGCCGCAGCTCAGGCGTCAGGTCCCAATAGCCCTCGCCGAAGACGGCCCAGGATCGGGTGTGGATGACGTTCTTGCTGCGGAAATAGTTATGCCCCTCCCCATTAATTTCGCTGAGCGGATTGGGGTCCACATAGACGCATTCGAACGGTTGGCTGTCGTCGCACGGTCGGGTGCCAATGCCGCCGTTGGGCAAGAAATCCGTGTTGTAGAAATACTCTGCGATCAGCGAAAAGGTGTTGTTGAAGACGTAGTAATCGTCCTGAGACTTGAAATCGAGATAGTTGGCGCCCAGGCTGAAGTTGAACGATCCCTGGCCCTTCGACTGAAGCCGGATCTCCTGATACCATTGGCGATTATCCGATTGGCTGATGTCCACCGCCAGGATGCGGTCTGAGGGTCCCAGCTGCGGGTCGGTGTAGAGCCCGCCCGGCGTCGCCGTGGACGGCGCGGGATTGCCTAGAAAGTCGAAAACGTTGTTGCTGTCGACGAAGGCGGGGTTCGAGACGTAGCGAGCATAGTCCTGGGACGCATAGTAGTCGTCCTTGGCATAGGCGGTCTGAGAGTACAGCGTCAGGGAGTCGCTGAGATCGAACTCCAGATTCACCTGGACCACATCGTTCTCGGCGCGGAACACCGGATCGTAGCTGGTGGCGATCTCGCGCAGGTCGCGGGACTGGACCACGCCTTCATACGGGTCGAAACCCAGCGGGATCAGGTTGATCAGCTCGAAATTGGGGCCGAAGCCGAGGTTCGGTCCGGTGCCGAGCAGCCGAACGGGCCCGAATGATCCGCCGTTCGGCGCGCCGTAGGCGGCATCGCTGTAGAGGGAGCCGGGCAGGCAGCCCTGGCTGAGCTGATCCTGGGTGTAGGGCGTCGTAATCGTCGCCGACCCGAGCTGTGTGGGGCCGGGATCGGTCGTGCACAACTGCTTGCCGGTGCGGGACCGGTTGTCGTCCTCCTCGAAATGCTCCCAGATCGCATTGGCCCGGAACCGCGCCGTGGGTTCCCAGCGCGCCGACAGTCGGGTCGTGAACAGATCACGATCGTTCACGTGGGTGTCGTTGAAGCTGTTGTAGTCGAAGCCGTCGCGCTTGGTGAAGGCGAAGGCTCCGCGCATGGCGAACGTCTCGCCCCACGGAATGTTGACCATGGCCTGGGCGCGTTTGCTGTCGTAGTTGCCGAGCTCTCCGGTCACGAACCCCTCGGACGCGAAGCGCGGCAGTTGGGGGAACATGTTCACCACCCCGCCCGTGGCGTTGCGGCCGTACAGGGTGCCCTGCGGCCCGCGCAGCACCTCGACGCGGTCGACGTCCAGATACTCCTGTTCGAACAGCCGGTTTCGGATCAGGGGCGTGTTGTTGAAGCTGACGGCGACCGCCGGGTCGCTGGAAGCCGAAACCGCCTTGGTCCCGATCCCGCGGATCGAGAAGTTGTACATGCTGAAGTTGGCCTTGGAGAAGGTGACGTTCGGCACGGCGCGCAGCAGCTCGGATCCGCCTTCGATCTGCCGGGCCTCAAGGGCTTCCGACGAGAGGGCGGTGACAGCGATCGGCACGTCCTGGACCGACTGTTCGCGCTTCTGGGCCGTGACGATGATGTCGTCCACGACCGCGGGGGTGGAATCGGCCTGGGACGCCGAGGTTTGCGCCCATACAGGCGCAGCGGCCATGAACAGCGCTGTGGCCGATACGGAGAGCGCGAGGCGCGCGCGAATACAGACCGCTGAAGCCATGAAATCCTCCCGGGGCGCGACGCCTTGCCGACGCCGTGCGATGTGCGTTTCCTCCCGCCTGATATGTCCGCTCGACGGGGCGGGGCCACCGGCGGTTGTCGTCAGCTTCGCACTACTCACCAGCATGTCAATAGCTATTGACAATGATGTTGGTTGAAGAGCAACCGAGGAGAGGCGCCGTATCGCTGTCGGTCGGGGCCGCGTCAGGGGGACGGGATGGACTATGACGCCGTAATCGTCGGAGCGGGCCTGGCCGGCCTCGTCGCCGCGAATGAACTGGTTCAGGCCGGCCGCCGGGTGGCGCTTCTGGATCAGGAGAACGCCTCGAACCTGGGCGGCCAGGCCTATTGGTCCTTCGGCGGCCTTTTCCTGGTCGACAGCCCCGAACAGCGTCGACTGGGCGTTCGCGACAGCGTCGATCTGGCCTGGTCGGATTGGCAGGCCAGCGCCGGTTGGGACCGGCTCGACGGCGACCTAGGGGCGGACGTCTGGGCGCGTCGGTGGGGGCGAGCCTATGTGGAGTTTGCGGCCGGAGAGAAGCGCGACTGGCTGCGGCGTCACGGCGTGCGCCTGACGCCGATGGTGGGGTGGGCCGAGCGCGGCGACGGCCGCGCCGACGGCCACGGCAACTCCGTGCCCCGATTTCATGTGGCGTGGGGCACGGGAACCGGCGTCAGCGGTCCGTTCGCTCAGCGGGCGTTGGCGGCCGAACGGCGCGGCGAGCTCGCCTATTTTCCGCGCTGTCGGGTCGACGCGCTGATCGTCGAGGCGGGACGCGTGACGGGCGTTTCGGGCGCCAGGCTGGTGTTGGACGCGGCGCCGCGCGGGGCGCCGTCCAATCGCGACGCCGTGGGAGCCTTCACTCTGCGCGCGCCTTGCGTTTTGATCGCGACCGGGGGGATTGGAGGCGATCACGACAGGGTGCGGCGCCAGTGGCCCGCGCGACTGGGCGCTGCCCCGCGCCAGATGATCGCCGGCGTCCCCGCCTGTGTCGACGGGCGCGGTCTGGACATCGCCGAGCGCGCCGGCGCGCGCCTCGTGAACCAGGATCGCATGTGGCATTATGTCGAGGGCGTCCAGAACTGGGACCCGATCTGGCCCCGGCACGGCATTCGGATCCTGCCGGGCCCGTCATCGCTGTGGCTGGATGCTTTGGGACGGCGTCTGCCGTTTCCCGCCCTGCCTGGCTACGACACCTTGTCGACCCTTCGCCATCTGCGGACGACCCCCGACCTGGCGGCGCACGACCACTCCTGGTTCATCCTGACCCAGGCGATCATCGAAAAGGAGTTTGCGCTCTCAGGATCGGAACAGAACGGCGACATCACGTCGGGCGACTGGCTGCGCGTGCTCCGGACGCGATTGGGCAAGGGCGCGTCGCCCGAGGTCGAAGCCTTCAAGCGCAAAGGGGCGGATTTCGTGGTCGCCGGCGATCTCGACGCCCTGGTCGCGGGCATGAATGCGCTGACGCCGACGCCCTTGCTCGATGCGCGCAAGATCCGCCGTGAGGTCGAGATCCGCGACGCCCAGATCGACAATCCCTTCGCCAAGGACCTGCAGATCCAGGGCATTCATAATGCGCGTCGCTATCTGGGTGATCGATTGGCGCGGGTCGCCAAACCGCACAAGCTTCTCGGCCCGAAGGCCGGCCCGCTAATCGCGGTCAAGCTGCACGTTCTCACGCGCAAGAGCCTGGGCGGGATCCAGACCGATCTGGAAAGCCGGGTTTTGAAGGCCGATGGCTCCGTCATGGAAGGGTTGTTCGCGGCCGGCGAAGTCGCCGGGTTCGGCGGGGGCGGCGCCCATGGCTACAACGCCCTGGAAGGCAGTTTTCTCGGCGGCTGCATCTTCACCGGCCGAGCCGCCGGTCGCGCCATGGCGTGACGCGGTCGCCCTAGGGCGACCGCGTCCAGATCTGGGTGCGGCACAGCAAGGGCGCGATGCAGCCGCGCACGGAGAGCCGTCCGCCTTCGAGGAGCGTCAGGACGCCCCGTCCCGCGCTTTGCCCGCTCTCCGGGTCATACAGGGGTCCGCCCGTCCAGGTCGTGGGGCCGCCCGTGAACCCCTCGAGGACCCTCAGCCCGCGCAGCGGACGCGTCCTCAGGGCGGGGTTGGGATTGCGGACATCTGTTTGATTTGGATCGCGCCGTAACGGCGCCGCATCGACGATCCGGCCGCAGAGCCCGGCGCCGCATCTATGGATTTCGACGATGCCGCCCTGGGCGGCGGTGCGCCATCGGCCCAGCAGAGAACTGTCCAGCGCCGACGCAGGGCCGGCGACCGCCATTAGGACTGCGATCACGGCGACGCCGCGGCGGAGCATCAGGCTGCGACCAGAAGCGTGTTGCGAACCTCGACCGGAATCCGATCGTAGAGGGTCGGGCCGCCGAGACCGAGCCGCGCACGCGCCTCCTGCAGAGGTTCGGCCATCAAGGCCTCATAGTCCAAGGCCGGCAACCACGCGGCCCGGCGGCCCCGCCTCCAGGCCTCGAAAATGGCGCGGGCGCAGGGATGGCCGGTGCGGGCTCGGGCGGCCTCCACAGCGACCCCTGCTGCGATCAATCCAAATCCGGCGCTGCGCGTCTGGGGCAGGGAGAAGGCGACCACGCAGGCTTCGCCCAAGGCGTCGGTGCGATAACCGGTCAGGATGTGCCACAGATCATGCACGTCGCGCAGCCGACGCGCGTACCAGGCATACGGATGGGCGGCTTCGATGTCCGTGTCGGCGACCTTCTGGCTCTCGCCCGCCAGGCCGTAGGCCGACAGATTGCGTTCATCGATGAAGTCCAGGTACGCCCGCCCCACAGACCCTGACGGCAGGGATTCCAGCCAGTCGCGGTCGTGGAGCCGATCCGCGAACTCCGTCATCAGAAAGGCCTGGCGCGCGCCCTCGGCCTCTTCCAGCAGGCGATGGTAACCCCGCCTGACGGAGCCTCCGGCCAGGGCGTTCATGATTTCGAACACTTGGGCGGTGTCTTCCTTATCGGCGATCAGACGGCGCAGTGCGCGCAGCGCCCTAAGCGGCTGGATGCGACGAGCCTGAAGACGCCCGGCCGTCCGCACCGGCTTTGATGGGCGCGTCGTCGCCAGACCGTGGTCGATCATTAGTTCCGCAGTCACTTGCTCTCTCCCCACGGTGCGCTTAACCAATCGACTATCTACATGGATGTAACTAACACTGATGTCAATAGAGCGCGTTCGTCGGCGCCGACGCACCCCCGATGAGGCCCGGCTTGAAGCCTTGGCGGCCGCGCGCGTAAGGCTTCTGGACGGAGGGCCGGATTCGGTCACCCTCAAGGCTGTCGCGGACGATCTCGGCGTGACCCACGCCAATCTCATCCATCATTTTGGTTCGGCCGAGGGGCTCCAGTCGGCGCTGATGGGCTCGATGGTGGCGGACCTGTCGAACGCGCTCGACACTGCGATCGCGCGCCTACGGACAGACGACGGCGCGCCGCTCGAGTTGATCAACGCTGTCTTCGACGCGTTCGCGGAAGGGGGAGCCGGAAAATTGGCGGCCTGGATCGTTCTCAAGGGCGATCTCACCCACCTCGAACCCGTGAGAGCTGCTGTTAATGGACTCGTTCACGCCATTGCGGACAAACTGGGCGATCCCTCAAGCCCCTCACATGACCAGCTCTCGTCCGCCGTCCTGTTCATCGCCTTGAGCGCCTTCGGCGACGCCCTGATTGGCGCGCCCCTTAGAGACATGCTCGATCAGGAGAACGATGCGAGCCGGAAGGTCGTGGCGGGCCTTCTGCCCTATTTCGTGCTGAAGGCTGACCGGTAAACGCGAGGGGCTTGGCGGTGATCGGCCTTCGAGGCGACGGAAGCGTCTGATCACAAGCGGCCGTTTCCGATCGGCGGCGGTGAGGATCAGACCGTCCGACGTTCCGGGCCGATGCGGGTGGTTTCGGAGGGTCTGACCGGCCTGGAGCGAGTCGGCATGTCGCGCCTTTGCCGGAGCGTCTCTCGTGATAGCCGTCAGCGCGCTCGCGACGCTGCCAGTTCGACAATCGTCAGCCGCGATGAGGCGCAACTTCATCGCTTCGACCGCTTCATCGATGAGACATCGGGCCGGCGACTCCGACAAGGCATCTCTCGATCGCGTGATGAGGGTGACGAGGACGGTCAGGCCTCCCTCTCTCGGTCAGCTTCATCAGCTGACGCGACGTTGCCCACATCCGCTGTGCAGGCCTGTTGAGGTATCTGGTGCAACCCAAGCGCATTAGCATGAGAATTCAACATGTTGACACGCTAGTGAGCGACAACGGTTGCTCTCTCCAGGGCCAGATGCAACGCTTGGCGCGACCAAGGAGCGTTTGATGACTGACACCTCGACTGAGCCGGCCGATACCGCCGATCTGCTTTCGCTGACCGCCGACATCGTCGTAGCGTTTCTGGCCAACAACAAGCTCGATCCGGTCGCGGTGCCTGAGGTGATCCGCGCCACTCATGCCGCGCTGCTGCAACTGACGGCCCCGCAGGTCGAGGCGATCCCTGAGACGGCGCCTGAGAAGCCGAACCGCGCCGCCATTCGAAAGTCGGTGACGGAAGAGGGGATCGTCTCTTTCCTCGATGGGAAGACTTACAGGACGCTGAAGCGGCATCTGACGACGCGAGGCTATACGCCGGCTGCTTATCGGGAAGCGTTCGGGCTGCCAGAAGACTATCCGATCGTGGCGCCTGGCTACTCGGCTGTGAGATCTGCCCAAGCCAAGGCGATCGGGCTCGGGGCTAAGCGTAAAGGAGCGCATCCAAGGAAGAGCGCCAAACGATCCGCTTGAGCGCGAGGGCGGTGTCGTACGCGCTGAACTGTGGTTTCCAATCCTCTTGACGGTCGTTGATCTCGAAAAAGCCCGGCGCTCACGAACGCGGGCCATTCGAAACTCTTCGCGCTGCGGCATGGCGCGTTTTGGCGACACGACCGCAGCGTTTTAGGTTGAGAGCGTTAGATCATTGGATGTAGGCGCCGGTCACGGTGAACTCTACATCAGGGGCATCGGGGTAGAGCGCAAAGATCACCTGCGTGGCGTTGGACGCCCGGGTGAACTCCCCTTCAAACCAACGGGGGGTGTCGATCGTCGCTGCGTCGATGAGCTGATGACCGACCAGCGCGCCCGTGCTGCTGCGCTGGATGATTTCCACCCTGAGGTTGGCCGGCGTCGCGTCGGCGGGCGTCTTTTTCCAGGCGGTAATTCCGAACCGATAGGGCTCCGCGCGCAGCGGCGGCGCGGCGATCTGCTGGTAATAGGCGCCGGCTGGCGTCGCATTAGATTTGATGGTCCGTACACAGTTGCCCGCTTCCCAAGGCGCACCCGTCGCGGTGCCCACCTGAATCGTCGTCGGCGTGTTGATGACCTGCCAGTTCGAGTCGTTGCAAGGCGCTGCCTGGTGAGTGTTTCGGAGATAGTTCGCGCCCGTGTACAAGGGGTCGACGCCCCACCGACGCACACTGGGATTTGCGGCGGCGGCGCCGTCCGGATCCCACGGTTGCCCGTTCAGCGGCGCGATGACGGTCGTCCAGTTCCGGCAGTCGTGCATGTAATAGGTTGCGTTGTGGAATGTGTCCTGATGGGGCACGCCGGGGCACCGAACATTCATGGCTTGCTGCGTGGAAGCGCTGGGGACATCCCTCTTCCAAGCCTCCCAGCGGGTCACGCCGTATTCCTTTGTGAAGAAGTTGATCTCGAGATCGGAGAACGCGGATCCGGCCCGTGCGAAATGGTAGCCCGCAATCGTGTCCAGGGTTCGGTTCTGGGTCGGATCGGTGGTCGAGACGATGAAGTTGTAGTTCGGGTACAGGGTCCACTCGAGGGTCGAGTTGTTGGTGGGCACAGACGTCGGGCAGTTCGGCGCTGTCGTCAGTCCATGGGTATTGTTGCCATAGCTGAAGGCCGTCGCGTTGTTGGGGAACATGCGCCAGCCCTTGGTCTGGCAGCCTGCGGCCCACCAAGGAGACCAGTAGCGACCGGGATCAGAGGTCCCCCGAAAGAACGCCCAATCGCTGTCCACGCCGAGGATGTTGTACCCGCCATGTGGTTGGTACTGGAACGGTTGATCGGGGAAGAGCGGATCCTTGTTCAGGTCCTCGGTGAAGAAGTAGGTCTGAACGCCCTTAGTCGCGCCATCCGCGCTGGTGACGGGAAAGGAGTCGCTGATCTGGTAACCGCCAGTGTCGATCTTATGATAAGGCAGCGCCTCACCCAGTCGCAACTTGCGGCGGTTGCTGGTGCACAAGGCCGGGTCGCCGAAGATCGCGACGTCGTTCGTGTCGACGCAGACCATTTGGATGAGATAGTCCTCTGGCAGCGCGGTTTGAGCGGCGCTTGGCGACGGGATGGGAATCGCCAACAGCAGTGCCGACACCGTCGCATAAGCCATATGTAGGGTAGGTCGGATAGTCATTTGCATCTCTTTCAGGTCCGCAGGATTGCGGCGCTGACTGAGAGTAAGCGAGGCCCTTCCTCAGGCCGGAAGAAGGTCGAAGCGACGGTCTAACGCGTTAAACGGACACGGAAACAGCTGGCGAAGTATGTCAGGTGTGGCCGTCCAACCTACCATTTCAGAACACTGGTATCCCAAGTCTCGTTCGTTTAGTAAGACGGCTTCGAGCCTTAGAGTGGCGATGCCGTTGGAAGTCACCATCTCGACCTTGGCTGCAGTGACCGACGAGGTCGCCGCGCGTCGTCGTTCCGGATCGCAATTAATTCGCTTTCGTTTGACCCGACGCCGCCATACACCTCTCGCGCGAGTTAAGCGGGGGCTTTGAGTGGCGTTGGGGGAGTTGGGGGCGCAGGCTCCCGTGGAGCAGGATACGGGTCTGGCTTGCCTGACCCTGTTGCTCGGTTTTCATCAGATTCCAGCGGATCAAAGCCAGCTCCGGCACGATCTGGGTCATGCGGCGCCGGCCGACGACGCCGATCTCGTCCGTCTCGCCAAACGGGTCGGGGCCAAGGCTAAGACCTCTACTCTGGACATCGCTGCACTCGAGAATTCTCCCCTGCCGGCGATCGCGCGTGATCGGCAGGGCCTGTATTTCCTCGTCGGGGCCTTTCGAGACGATCAAGTTTTGATCCAGCGCCCTGCCGAGGCGCCCGCCGCGCTGACGTTGGAAGCGTTCCAGCAGCTGTGGTCCGGCAAGGCGGTCTTCGTCACGACCCGCGTCGCCGGCGCGGCGTCGGCCAAGTTCGACGTGACCTGGTTCATCCCGGCCTTGGTCAAATACCGCTGGATGCTGGGCGACGTGCTCGCGGCCTCGCTCGCGTTGCAGCTGTTCGCCCTGGCCACGCCGATGATCTTTCAGGTCGTCATCGACAAGGTGCTGGTCCACCAGGGGCTGACCACGCTGGACGTCCTGGCCATCGGCCTGATCACCGTCGTGGTGTTCGAGAGCTTCCTGGGCGGGTTGAGGGCCTATGTCTTCTCCCACACAACCAGTCGGGTCGATGTCGAACTGGGCGCCAAGCTTTATCGTCACCTGCTCAACCTGCCGCTGGCCTATTTCGAATCCCGGCGGGTCGGCGACACCATCGCCCGAGTGCGCGAGCTCGAGACGATCCGGGAGTTCCTGACCTCCTCGTCGGTCACCCTGTTCGTGGATCTGTTGTTCACCGTCATCTTCCTGGTGGTGATGTGGTTCTACTCGCCCTTCCTGTTGGCGATCGTGGTGGGGACCATCGTCCTCTACGCCATCATCTGTTTCGTCATCACGCCACCGCTGCGGCGTCGGATCGAGGAACGGTTCCAGCGCGGCGCGGAGAGCCAGGCCTTCCTGGTCGAGAGCGTCACCGGCGTACAGACGCTGAAGGCCGCCGCCGTCGAACCCCAGATGCAGAGCCGGTGGGAGAAGCTGCTCGCCGCGTACGTCAAGGCCGGCTTCAAGGCCGCCCAGCTGAACATCTGGGGCGGTCAGGCCATCCAGCTGGTCAACAAGGTCTCCACCGCCTTGATCCTTTACGTCGGGGCGCGCCTGGTCATCGGCGGCAACTTGTCCGTCGGCGAATTGGTGGCCTTCAACATGCTGGCGGGTCGCGTCGCCGAACCGGTGCTGCGTCTGGCAGGGCTGTGGCAGCAGTTTCAGGAGGCCCGCGTCGGTGTCGACCGCTTGGGCGACGTGCTGAACGCCCCGACGGAATCCCAGTTCTCGGCCTCGCGCGCGGCGCTGCCGCCGGTGAAGGGGGCTGTCGCCTTCGATGACGTCACCTTCCGCTATCGCCCCGGCGGTCGCGAGGTGCTGCGCAGGGTGTCGCTCGACGTCAAACCGGGCGAGATCATCGGCATCGTCGGCCCGTCGGGCTCGGGCAAATCGACCCTGACCAAGCTGGTCCAGCGCCTCTATGTGCCCGAGAGCGGTCGGGTCATGGTGGACGGCACGGACCTGTCGCTGGTCGATCCGGCCTGGCTGAGGCGTCAGGTCGGGGTGGTGCTGCAGGAGAACCTGCTGTTCAACCGCTCGGTCCGCGACAACATCGCCTTGGCCGATCCCGGCATGGCGACCGAGCGGGTGATCGCCGCCGCCACCTTGGCCGGGGCCCACGAGTTCATCCTCGAACAGCCCGAGGCCTATGACACCCAGATCGAGGAGCGCGGCTCCAACCTGTCGGGCGGCCAGCGTCAGCGCGTCGCCATCGCTCGCGCCTTGGTGACGAACCCCCGTATTCTGATCCTGGACGAGGCGACCAGCGCTCTGGACGCCGAGTCCGAAGCCATCATCCACCGCAACATGCGCGCGATCGCGAAGGGCCGCACGGTGATGATCATCGCTCACCGGCTGTCGGCCATCCGCATGGCCGACCGGATCATCACCATGGAGAACGGGGCCATCACGGAGATGGGCACGCACGACACCCTAATGGCCGCAGGCGGTCGCTACGCCCAGCTTTGGCGCACGCAGATGCACGGTGATGTGCAGGAGACCGGCGCATGAGCCTGAAACGCCACCTCGCTGTCCTGAAGGATGCCTGGAAGGAAGAGACCGCGCGTCGCCGCGCCGGCGTGAAGGACTGGCGCGAGAAAGAGTTTCTGCCCGCCGCACTAGAGATCTCCGAGACGCCGCCTTCGCCAATCGGCCGGGCGATCCTGTGGACCATCATCGCCGCCGCCCTGGTCGCCCTCGCCTGGAGCATCTTCAGCTTCGTGGACGTGGTCGCGGTGGGCGAGGGGCGCCTGGTCCCGACCGGGCGCCTGCGCAGCGTTGAGGCGGCCGAGGCGGGCGTCATTCGGGCCATCGACGTGCGCGAGGGCCAGCACGTCACGGCCGGTCAGCCCCTGATCGAACTGGACCCTACATTGGCGGACGCCGACGTGGATACCGCGCGTGCGGAACTGGCCTCGGCCCGTCTGACCCGCGCCCGCGCCGACGCCATTTTGGGCTTCCTGGCCACGGGCCGCATCCAGTTCGTCGCGCCCGAAGGCGCCGAGCCCGCGGCGGTCGCGGCCGAACGCCAGGTGGTGGACGCCCGCATCCGCGAGCACCAGGCCAATCTGGCGGCCCTGAGCGCGCGCCGCTCGGGCGCGGCGTCAGCCGCCCTGACCTCGGCCGAGAACATCGCCCGCTATGAGGAAGTCCAGCCCTTGGCGCGCCAGCAACTGACCGCCCGCCAGGATCTGGAGCGCCGGGGTTACGGCGCCCGGCTGCGGGTGCTGGAGCAGGAGGAGCGCTACATCTCTGTCAGCCGCGAGCTTGCGGCGGAACGTCACAGGGCGGCGGAAGCCCGGTCGCAGGTCTCGATGATCGACCGCGAACGCGCCCAAGCGTTGGAGCAGTTCCGTGGACAGGCAGCGCAGGAGAAGGCCGAGGCTGAGGCCGTGGTCGCCACCCGCACCGAAAGCCTGACCAAGGCCGACCAACGTCAGTCGCTGCAACGCCTGAAAGCCCCGGTGTCCGGCACGATCAACGAGGTTTCCGTCACTACCTTGGGCGAAGTGGCCGAAGCCGGCCAGGCTCTCGTCACCTTGGTCCCGGACGGCGAGGCTCTGATCGTGGAAGCCTTGATCCTGAACCGCGACGTCGGCTTCGTACGGCCTGGCATGCGCACCATCGTCAAGCTGGAGGCCTATCCCTTCACCCGCCACGGCAGTCTGACGGGCGTTGTGGAGCATGTTTCACCCGATGCGACGGTAGACGAAACGCGCGGACTGGTGTTCCCTGCGCGCATACGACTGGTTGCGTCGAAGTTGCGCACCGGAACGGGGGAACAAGCCGTGATGCAGCCAGGCATGGCCGCGACCGTGGAGATCGTCACCGGGCGCCGGCGGGTGATCGACTATGTGCTGTCCCCGATCGCGAAGGCCGTGGGGACGGCGGGGAGGGAGCGATGACACGCGTAAGGCAGATCAAGCCAATGGGTAAGCTAATCCTGCTTTTAGCTACCGCATTTACGATTGCTAGCTGTGCAACAGCAAATGAAAGTATTCTGCGTCCAGTTCAAGTCGAAGTGAGGGTTCTATCCGCTACTAGAAAAAGCGCGGATCATATATTTTACGCGCTTGATCATAGAGCTCACGATTATTCAGATATTTCCTCTGTTGAAGCCGCTCAAGAAATCAAATTCGCAGTACAAAATTTCGACGATCCCAGGGTGAAGTCAAGGTTGGGTGCAAACGGAGGATCGTATAGTAGTTTTACTCAAATCGTTAGCTCGGTTGGCGGGCTGGTACCATTAAACTCTATACGTGAAATAGGTTCGGAGAAGTTATCGTTACAGACACGTAGTGAAGTGTATAGCTCGATGGATAATGAGCTAGCATTCTCATTGAGCGGAACATTTAGCGTGAATGGCGCGGAGCTGGTTCCCGTGTTCCGGAACGATTGTGGAACCGACTGTGCTCAAGAGGATGAGTGGCTGCCTTTACCCAGGACGGTGATGTCCGTTGATCTAGAGAATTTTAATGCCGCAGTACGGCTGAGATGCGGATTCGTATTTCGCTATATTGTCTGTGATATGCCGGAGGGGGCCTATGGCTACTGGGTTCGCGAAAGCATATCGGGAAAAACTCTGTCCGAGATTCTGGTTGTCGATGCTGAAAAAGTCCCATTAGAGATTTGTCCAGATGTCCGACTGCTCTCCACAAAAGCAACGTCTGAACCAGATAATGCCCAAAAAATACAACTTTGCTTCAAAAAATTACGTAATGAGGCCTTGAAATGACAAAGACTGTCAAATTCAATATGAGCCCGACGGATCGGCGGAATGCTTTCCGATTTCAATCGGACAGGCTAAGTCTGCCGCGCGTTAACTTGTCAGAGCCTGGATTTTGGCCAGTAACTGTTAGAAATTCGCGATCCAACTTCTTTCGCGGGCAGACAGTTAACATCTACAACCCGCATGACTCGGCTCTCGTAATTATCTATGGCGTTAGCGCGATCGAACTTGGTCCGAACGCCACGCCCTATCAGTTGATTTTCGCAGGCGGTGCGAGCGGCGGCTCGTTCGGCAGAATTCAGCATGACATCGCGCAGGGGTACCACCCCGATTCTGGAATTTTTGATACGGGACCAATAACGGCAGGAAACGAGTTTGTTGCATTGATGGCGGACGCGCAGCGACTTGGTCTCATCACCTCTAGCGAGAAAGATTTTGTTACCAGGATAGCACGCACTAGAAATGCAGCTTCGCAAACTACAGCTTCAGAGCGATCCCAGGCGCAGTCTATATTTGCGAAAGCAACGGCGGATATTCGAATACGAAATAAGATTGATATGATCGACCAAGAGGCAGGGGTCGAATACATGACAATTACTGCCAAAATATTGGAAATCTCAGAAGCAAGGCGAAATAGATTTGCCACAGCATCAGGCAACTCATCCTACAACCCAATATTTGGCGGAACGGGCTTCGGTGGTTACGGGCAGTATGAACGGAATTTCGCTGCCATATCTGCTGCCTACCTTATAGGAAATCTGAAATCTAGACAGGAAGATATACTAAAATTCTTCTCTTCTGACGTCGCCGTAAGAATAGGAGGCACGACATTTCAGCCGAATCCGAATGGGCGGTCCATTGCCGACGTGGAATCCCTCTTGCGTGCTTATGGCAAGTCCGAATCCGACATCCAAAAAATCCGCGAGGGAGCAAGTAGTGCGCGTTTGAATGGCGCAATATTTGGAGAGTCCGGACTTATCGAGATGGCTTCTCTAGACCCTTCGGCCGCAGCGAGCCTTTTTGCTGACGGTAAGGTTGCCATTAATCCAAGCGATAATTTTCAAGAAAATATCAGGCGTTCTTTGCTTGAGCGAGGGGAGCTCGCGCGTTTTCAAGCGGGGCTGGGATCGACGCTTTTATCTTCAGTTGGCAATGCCCTGGCAGACGGAAATGCGTTCAAAGGTATACTTTACAGCTCCGTGTTGGGTGAGGTGGGCGAGCGGCTTGCTCTCTCTTTATCAAATGCGTCAGGTGCCAATATAAATGCCGTGAACGAAGTGGAAGCTGCGACAGCGGCAAACTTCACGTCGGACGTATGGGCGCGCATGAAGGGCGCGGCTATCGGTTCGATTAGCTCAATGTTCGCCGCAGAACTTGGAAGTATGCTTGGCCTTAAAGGCTTCGGAGCTGAACTTTTTAATACGACCACGTCGTCCGTAATCGGCAAGGTAGTCAGCAATCTTACTCAGACAGGCGCGACCAGCGCTAATATTTTTGATGGCTTTGGACGAGCGCAGTTTTTCGAAGGTGGAGGCGCTGGAAGTCTGGCTATAAGTGCTATCGGAGCCTTCCTCGGTGCTAAACTTGGCTCGATGGTGGTTACACCGACTACGCAAGCTGGGGCGGTTCTTTCTTCAATTGGCTCAGCTGTCGGTGCTTATGTCGCTGTATCCGGGACTTTGGCCTGGGCCGGTGGTGCGGCTGTGGGCGCCAAGCTCACGATGCTCGGGAATCTCATCGTCCCTGGCGTTGGTGCCTTCGTTGGCTTTGTCCTTGGTGCCTTAGTCGGCAATCTTTTCGGTCGTAAAAAGCCTAAAACGCCGACGGCCAACGCCGAAGTCTATCTGGATTACACCAGCGACCAATTCCAGCTCGGCGTATCCTCGGCGCAGAACGGCGGTAATCTGCAGCTCGTCCGCAACATGGCGGAAACCGCGCGCGATACGCTGAACGGCTTCCTGACGGTTCTGGCCGGCGACATGCCCTATGAGGCGACCAGTTGGGGCAACGGCCTGTGGCGGAATGGGAAGTATATCGCTTCCGACGCCGGCCTGCAGAGCTTCTATGGCCACACCGGTGGTCAGCTATGGGTCAGGCTGGGCAGCCCCAATGCGGCGCAGCAGAACGTGGGCTCGGCCGACGACGCCGTGTCCAAGGGCGTGATGTGGTCGATCAAACAGACCCAGATCATCGGCGGCGATATCTTAGCCAAGCGGGCGCTGGCCAACTCGGCGGCGACGGACCTGACTGCCATGATGGGCGATCTGCAGATCGCCTCGGACTATCGCTTCTATTCAGAGAACCGAGAGCTGATCAACGGCTACATCACCGGCGCTTACAACACCCTGAACCAGGGTGAGAAGGACTATTACGCCGCCCACAAGGCCGTAATCGACAAGGCGCACACCAAGGGCGTCAACGCTCTGGATAGCAATGAGCTAGCCTTCTACAACGGCAATAAGGCGACGATCGACAAGATCATTTCGGCCCTGGAAGACCAGGCTATCGCCAATCCCTGGATCATCACGCTCCAGCGCATCAATGAGCTGAAGCTGGACCAATGGAACAGCGCCGACTTCAACGGCGGCCTGCAGGGCTTCCTGACCAGCATGGGTCTGTCGGCCTATGGGGCGCATTTCGAGGATGTTCGGGTCAGCGATCTTCTGGGCGGCATGACCTTGTCGGTGAAGGGTCCCACCGTCCAGGACGGCGTTTTCTCCATCCTGCCCCAGGCGCTGGACAAGCCGCTGGGCAATGATTTGCTCAACCCGCACTGGGCTCGTAGTTCGGCGGGATGGGAGATGGCTCTATGGCAGACCTCCCATGGCGATCATGGCGTCAATCTGAACGCTGACTGGAGTGGGAGCGGAAATGACGTCTTCTGGTCTCGAATGGCCGGAAATCAACCTGTCGGCTCCGTAGTCGATGTTCGTTCCGAATGGATCGAGTCCCGCGAGGGCGCTGTTTACGATATTAACGTCAAGGCTGCCCAACATCGGGGGCGCGCTGAAGTGTTCGTGCAGTTTTACGACGTCAACAAAAACGCAATAAGTGCGACATTCATTCCGGGGCAAGGATTGGAGAGCGGCGCGCGCTTCGGCGATCTGGCGAACTTCAATACGCTAAGTGGAACCGTCACGGCGCCGCCTGGTACGGTATATCGCCGCGTCGGATTGCGTTTGACTGCCACCGGAGGACAGGACCCCTACGCCTTCTTCACTCAACCGGTGACGCGCGAGATCGTCAACGACGTCACCAACTACGCCTGGCAGTCGGGATTGCTGGGCTGGGATCTTGCAACGTCGATGGCGCCGGGGGCGGAGCGGGGAACGAATCTTCACGGTCACTGGGGCGGACCGGCGAACACGACCTTCTACGCTCATATTCCAGGAACGCCTGCGGTTGACGCGCTTGTCGACAATCGGTCGGATTGGATGAAGTCTGAAGCCGGCAAAACGTACGAGGCCTATGTGCTGGCGGGTCAGCATCGCGGCGTGGCCGAAATCTTCATCGAATACTACGATCAGAACAAGAACTACATCAGCGGTCACATCGTCGGCTCCGGCGGCCGTGAAGGCGGCGGCTGGATGGGGGAAACGGGTAACTTCGACCGTATCGGCGGTTCCGTTGTTGCTCCGCCCGGTACGGCCTACCGTCGTATCGGGCTACGCCTGAGGGCGATCGGAGGCGACACGCCGTATGCCTTCTTTGCGCAACCTGTCAGCCGCGAAGTGGGCGCCGGAGCCATCGATTGGAGTGCTGACGGCAACGCCATCCGCATCGATGACCTAGCCAAGATTGGCTATACTAAGCTCACCGACGGCAACACGGCCGGTCGCGACTTTCTGGACTTCTCGCAGCGAACGGCGGCGGTGGGCTGGAGCGACTGGAGCGAGCACACGACCGAAGGCTACTGGCAGTGGCAGGGCTGGGGGCCGGAGCCCGAGGTTCCCACAATGCCTATGTATCCTGATGACGGCGGCAACGGCCAGTATGTTTGGGTGCCGGGCCAAACCTATGCCGTCACAGGCGGAGACGACATCGTGGTCGGCAGCCGTTACGGCGACTATCTCGCAGGCGCTGCTGGCTGGGACTGGATCGACGGCGGCGACGGCAACGACACGATTGAGGGCGGCGACGGTAATGACGTGTTGTTGGGCGGCGCAGGCGAAGATCGCCTGATCGGCGGGGCCGGCGACGACTACCTCGTCGGCGGCGAAGGCGGCGACAATCCCTGGAACGGCAACCCCAATGCAGGCCTGTGGGGCGGCGCCGGGAATGACACCTTCGTCATTAGCGGCGGGAAGGACGCCGCCTGGGGCGAGGATGGCGATGATGTCTTCCTTATGGAGCAGGACGGCTACACCGCCAATGCGGAGTTCACTGGCGGCTACGACTGGGCGGCGGCCGACTATGTCCATGGGGACGCAGGCAGCGATACGATTTCCTACGAGCGCTACACCACCCCGATCACCGCACCCCTAGACCCGCAGTTCTGGCCTTGGGCGACCAACACCAGCGCCATGCCTGTCGGCGGGATCAACGGCGTTCGTGTGGCCCTTTGGAACCGTCCCTGGACAGGCGACGCCTACTGGGCGACGGCTTCCTATGTGATGGGTGATCGCGTCATGGGCGTGGAGAACGTCACGGGCAGCAAGTTCAACGACTATTTGTGGGGTGATGCCGGAGACAATGTTCTCAAGGGCGGCGACGGCGATGACTTCCTTGACGGGTACAGCGGGAACGACACGTTCGAAGGCGGCGCAGGCGCAGACTATATGTATGCGCCGGGCGAAGGCACCTTGTCATATGAAGGATCGAATGCCGGCGTCTTCATCAACATGGAGACAGGTGAGGCCTTCGGAGGTCACGCGACGGGCGACCGCTTTGTCGCGATGGACCATCTGACTGGCTCACGCTTCGCTGACGAACTGAAGGGGGATGCCGGATCGAACCGGATCAAGGGATTGGATGGCGACGACTGGATTGTCGCGACCAAAGGCTCGGACGTCTACGAGGGCGGGGACGGCCTAGACACCGTCGACTATTCTGAAGGTTTCGCAACGGGAACCTCGACCTATCAGGTTCAAATGGGCGGTGGGCACTGGGAGTGGGACGACTGGCTTCAGCAGAACGTCTGGGTCGATGAGCCGGTCTATTATGAGACGGTCACCTCGACCCGTATGGGACTAAATGTCATGGGCGGCGTAGCTGAATGGCGCGCCACCGATGGGACGGCCGGCACACATAGCCTGATTGGCGTCGAGCACATCATCGGTACATCTGGCGATGACTACATCGCCATGACGGAAACCGACGACTACATCACCGGCGGCAAAGGCAACGACACGCTCTCGGGCGGCAGCGGAGGCGATACCTATTACTTCAACGTGGGTGACGGTGTGGACACCATCAACGACAACAATGTCGGCGGGAACGTCGTCTCGTTCGGCGCGGGCATTGGGTTCAACCAACTCACCTTCTCCGCTCAGGATGGCGCCGGCGGTCATCTGACGATCTACTACACCGCTTCGGACTCGGTGCGCATCAACGGCAACATGCCGACGGTGAGCCAAGGCAAGCTGGCCTCGGCCGACGACAACCGGATCAAGACGATCGACATGAACGGCTCGGGACAGCTCGATGTCTCGCAGTTCGAAATCTATCGCGGCGGTTCGGCCTGGGGCGATACGATCAGCGGTATACGGACGCTCGGCGATTTCATCGCCGGCTTCGGCGGCAACGACACCATCTATGGCATGCAGCCCGGCCAATGGGAGGACCACGGCAACATCATCATCGGCGGCGCCGGCGATGATACGATCTACACCTCCGCCGGCGATGATCAGTTCGCCTTCGAGCGAGGATCCGGACGCGACACGATCAATGACACCGGCGGCGAGGACGTCCTCGTCTTCGGCCCCAATGTCGCAGCCGACGACGTGATCTACAAAGTGGTCGGCAATGATCTCTACATCGGCATCCGCGAAGCCGCTTCGCCCACTCTGGAGGCCCATCAGGTCGCCGACTACGTCCGTGTCGTGAACGGCGGCGTGAAGTGGGAGGACGCCTACGGCGGTGGGGCCTCGTTCAATACGGTGGAGTTCATCAACGCCGGTGGGACCTGGATCGACTTGCGCAAGCTCGATCTGAACTGGACGGTTCAGTATTCCTACAACGGCGGCGTCATGCCGATCGTCTTCGACTTGAGCGGAGAAGGTCTTGAATTGACCGGGGTCGAGTCCTCAAACGTGGTGTCGCGCCTGGCTTCCGGACAATACGCACGCACCTCGTGGGTTGGTCCGACCAACGGCATTCTGGCCTTCGACCGCAATGGCGATGGTCAGATCAACAATCTGGCGGAAATCTCGTTCGTCCAAGATCGCGAAGGCGCCAAGACGGATCTGGAAGGCCTGCAGGCCTGGGATACCAACGGCGACGGCAAGCTCAACGCCTTGGACGCAGGCTGGTCGAACCTGAAGATGTGGGTCGATCGTAATCAGAACGCCCGCTCAACGGAGCAGGAGCTGCGCACTCTCGAACAAGTGGGCATCACCGAGATCGATCTGAAAGGCGTGGCGACCGGCAACACCGCCGCCACGACGCGCGACAGCTTCGTGCACAACACTCTGTCCTTCACCTGGGCTTCCGGAGAGAAGGGAACGGCCTACGACGTACAACTCGCACGTCGTCTGCTCAACGAACTGGGTCTTTCCGCAGAGCAGGTCCGCGCGGCCTGGGGCGATGGTTCGGCCACCGGCGAGCTCGGGCGGCTTGCGTCCAATCCGACCGTCGCCGCTGCGGCGCGTGCCGTGTTGGGAACTCCGACCGATCCGGTCAGCTTCCGGTCGAGCCTTGGATTCGATCGCCAAAACATGGCGGTGCTTCGCGACGATGCTGAGTGGGGCGCAGGGTTTGTTGCCGACCATGCCCTGGATGGCGGCGATCAGAGCGTCGACATCTCTGTCGACTTCAGCGACCACGACGGTCTTTATGCGGATGACGAAGTCCGTTGGTCCGATGTCTTGAACGGCACGATTTCCAATGGGGGAACCATCAACGACACCGACGCGCGTGTTCGGGCGACGCTTGAAGCGCTGCAGCAGTCCGCGGGCCGCGGGGCTTTCGGCCAGGCCTTCGGTCGGCCGGAGATCGAAGACCCCTCGGCCGCCATGGTCCCTGTCGGCGGTCAGTCTGAAGGGCAACGCACTTTCGCCCCCTCTTCTGTTTCGAACGCTCAGATTGGAGCGGCGGAACGTGTCGATGCCTTTGGCGTGGACGGGCGGCCATCGACCTATGGCCAGCTTTTCGACATCGACGAAGCCGCAAACCTGCTGAATGCCGCTTCAGATGACCGCGATGTCTGGGCGCCGGCGGAGTTCAGTCGGGCGTCGGTTGCACAGGGTCGCGAGTGGTGGAGATCCGCTGTCGTGTCGCCAGAGGGCCTGCCGATGCTGACGCCCTTCGCCACGCTCGATCAGGCCTCCGAGATCGAAGGCGGAAGTCGCCCGTCGTCGGCGTCGCAGCATCAGCAACTCGTCCAGGCGCTGGCGGCCTTTGGTCCGAAGACCGGAGGCGGAAGCTCGGCGATCTGGAAACGCTCGGGCGAAGTCGATGCGGACGCCATGACCGGCGTTGCATCTGACAACCGCTGGCGGTTCGCCGGACCGTCGCGTATCCAAGCCTAAGCCTTCAGTTCGAGTAGCCGCATGACCGACACCAACCCCGCCCCCAAAACCGTCGCTCAGATGCTGGGCGAGATCACCTGGCTGATGACCCAGTCGCCGATCCACAAGCAGCTGTTCATCGGCGATCTGGAATGGTTCGCCATGCCGGCGATCTTGATCGAGCAGTTCCGCATCTTCTATGGACCCAACAGTCCGGCCGCCGTGGCCCTCTGGGCCATGGTGTCCGAGGACACCGAAGAGCGATTGAAGGCCGGCGCGAGCAAACTTCGCGCCGACGAATGGCAAGGCGGGGACCGGCCGTGGCTCATTGAGTTGATCGCTCCGTTCGGCGCTCAAGACGAAATCCTCGCCGACCTCTCCAACACCGTCTTCGGCGGCAAGCCGTTCAGCTTCCATACGGCGACGCCGGACGGTCAGCGCGTGGTGAAAGTCTATGAAGCCGCCGAACCGTCCACGCTCAACTAGGGTCTGTGCCGCTATCGGATTGGCGGCGGCCACCGGTTTGGCCGCCTGCCAGAGCCTGGTGACAACCGTGCCCTTGTCGGAACAACTGGCGCCGCTCGACATGGCCTTGTCCGAGGCTCCCGACGCCTTGGAAGCGCGCGCTGACAGCGGCGACGGACAGGCGCAGCTGGCGATGTCGATCGTGTCGCTGTACGGCCTGCATGACCGAACGCCGGATATTCTTGCCGCCGGCCGCTGGCGAGATCAGGCGCTGGCGAACCGGCGCTTCATGCCGATCACCCAGTACACGGCCGCCTTCAACGGTTCGCCGTCTCGGGTGAACATCATCAATGTTCCGATTCAGACCATCTCGGCCGGACAGTCGGCGGCAGTCGAGCGCTGCTTGGTTCTGCTGGCAGGGGGACCCGAAGCGCGTGCTCCGGCATGCGGAACTCCAACGGAAGCGCAGGATCGGCTGAGCCGTTGGAGCAAAGCGCTCGCACGATGACTCGCTGAAGCCGCCTGCGACATCCGCTGACAGAGAACATCCATAACTAATGACGTGAGGCTCTCAACCTAATGCGGGCCACGACGTCCGTCGCGTCGATTCGCAAAGTGCGTCGATAACTCGAATTCCATGCGCGCTTTTTCAGGTGCCGGAGGCTGCCTCCTCAGTATCCGGATTGTTTTGCGGAGGGCATCCAATGTCAGCAGCGCGCCGTCTCGGCTGACACTTCCTTGCGACTGGCGAGGGTCCTTGAAACGTCACAGGACCATTTGACGACGAGCCGGAAAGTCGTCACCCGTCTGTTGCCCTATTTTGTGCTGAAGGATGGCCGCTGAACGAAAGGGGCTCGGCGATGGTCGGCCTGTGAAGCGCCGGGGCGCCTGACCAGAGATGGCCGCTTTCGATACGCGGCAGGGGATCAGAACGTCCGACGCTCGTCCTCAACACCGAAGGCCGCCGTCGGCGCGAGCGAGGGATGGCGCGCGCGGATGGCGCGCCTCTGCCTGAGCATCGTGTGATAGCAGTCAGCCAGATCCAACAGTTGCAGATCCGTCAGCCTATCGCCCACGGCGATGAAACGCGCCTTCATCGCCTCAAAATCGTCATCGCTCATTGTGGGGGAAGGGGAGGTCTGCATGTCGGGCTCAATCCATCCTGGGGCCTGAAGGCAGCGGGGGAGCCTTGGCTCCCCCGCTCAGTATCAGAACCTCCAGCCAATACCGGCGTTGGCGCCGACATGGTTCTGGGTGTCGAAGGTCGCCCCGGCCCGGAAGACCATGGACCCGTCGCCCAGGGCGCGGGAGTAGCCCATCGCCATGGCCGACTGGCCCTCGTAGGTTCCGTAGCCGACCGCGAACATCGACTTGCCGCGCTCGGCGATCTGCGGCATCCCGGCCGCCGCCAGAGCGCCCGCGGTGCCGGCGAAGGCCAGCTTGCGCACTTCCTGGACGTTGTAGTTGACCGCCGCCAGCCGCATGTCGGTGTAGGTGTTCGACTGCTGGATCGCTTCGTTCATGCTCTCGCGCAGCTGCAGCACATTGACGGCGTCGGTATCGGCGACCCCGGCGGCGACATTGCTGACGGTGACCGCCGGCCCGTTGCTGCGACCCAGGACGACGCGGGTCTGGCCCTGGTCGGCGTATTGCAGCGAGTTCTGACCCAGGGTCAGGGCGTTGTCGGCCGTAGCCTGGGCCGTTGCGACGGCCTGGTTGGTCTGGAACAGCTGCGATCCGTTGACGGCTTGCGTGGAGGCGGCCGTCACCGCGCCTGCCGCGACATTGTTCAGGGTCACCGGCGCCGAGGCGTCGCCGCCCTGGAAGGTGATGCTGTTCGTGCGTCCGCCGTTGGCGTCGGTATCGTACTGCACCGCATTGGTCGCCGCGAAGGCCAGCTCGTAGATCTGGCTGCCGTTGACGGCGTCGGTCGAGCCGGCGGCGATCCGGCCGTTGGCGACATTGTGCAGACCCACCGCGCCGCCGGTGGCGCCGACCAGGGTGAGGTCGTTGGAGCGCACGCCGCCGTTCGGGGTCTCGGGGTCGTCGCTGTCGCTATATTGAACGGGGCCCAGGCTGCCGTTGGCGATGTTGTTCGTCAGATTGGTGATCGCCGTGGTGTTGAGCGCGACCTGAGTGTTGGTCGCGTGCAGCTGCGATCCGTTGACGGCGTCTGTCGAGGTCGCATTGACCTGTCCTGCGGCGACATTGGTGATGGTCGTGCCGTTGGCGCCGGCCAAGGTCAGGGTGTCGCGGGTGGTCGTGTCGTAAGAAACGGCGGTCCCGGCCAGGGCGTCCACTCTGTCGGAGACGCCTCGCAGCTGGGCGACATTGACGGCGTCGGTCGCGGCCGTGCCCGCAGCGACATTGGTCAGCTGCCGTTCGGCGCCGGCCGAGCCGAACGAGACCGAACCGACCGACGACTGGAGGCCCGTGACGCCCAGCGCCGCATAGTCCGTCTGGGCGGCGCGATCGGCAACGCTGCCTGCGCCAAGGGCAATGCTGTTATCGGCGACCGCCTGGGCTTCAGGGCCGACGGCGACGCCGTCCTGACCTTGAGCGGTCGCCGGCGCCAGGTTCGAATTGACGGCCAGATAGACGCTCGAGCCGCCGCCGACCGGAGCCGCCGACAGGGCGTTCAGGAAGGCCTGGATGCTGGCGTATTGGACGCCTTGGTAGGTGATGGCGACGTCCAGCGTGTTGGTCAGCGGGTTGAAGATGGAGCCGCCGCCGAAGCCGGCGGCAAGGCTCTGGCCGAGCGCGAAGGCCTGGCCGCCGTTGACGGCGTCGGTGGACCCCGAGGCGATCAGGCCGGCGGCGACGTTGTGCAGACCGACCGGACCGGTGAGGGCGCCGATGAAGGTCACGTCATTGGTCGCCACGCCGCCGTTCGGAACCGTGGGGTTTGCGGCGTTCGAATACTGGACAACGCCGATCGCGCCATTGTTCAGGTTGTTGGTGATGGCGGTGATGGCCGTGGTGTTGGTGAGGATGTCGGCGGTGTTGTTTGCGACCTGAGCGTTGGTGGCGAACAGCTGGGCGCCGTTGACGGCGTCGGTCGAAGCCACGCTCAAGTCCCCGGCCGCGACATTGCTGATCGTGGTGCCCGCAGCGCCCGCCAGCGTCAGGGTCTCGAAGCTGGGATCGTCGTAGACGACCGCCAGCGCCGACGCAGCGGCGATGTCGGCGATCGCCGTCGTGTTGATGCCCACCTGGGTATTGGTGGCGAACAGCTGTGCGCCGTTGACGGCCTCGCTCGACGTCGTCGAAAGGGCGCCGGCGGCGACGTTGCCGATGACGGTGCCGTCCACGCCGGCCAGGGTGACGCGGCCGGCCAGTAGATCGTCGTACATCACTGCCGTATCGGATAGCGTTCCGAGGTTCGCGGTCAGATTGGTGATGGCGGTCGTGTTGATGCCGACCTGGGTATTGGTGGCGAACAGCTGCGCGCCATTCACGGCTTCAGTCGACGTCGCCGACAGGGCCCCGGCGGCGACGTTGCCGATGACCGTGCCATCCACGCCGGCCAAGGTGACGCGACCGGCCAGAAGATCATCGTACATCACGGCCGTGTCGGACAGGGCGCCGAGGTCGGTCCTAAGGTTGGTGATCGCCGTGGTGTTGATGCCGACTTGAGCGTTGGTGGCGAACAGCTGAGATCCGTTGACTGCCTCGGTCGACGTCGCCGACAGGGCGCCGGCGGCGACATTGCCGATGACGGTGCCGTCTACGCCAGCCAGGGTCACGCGACCGGCGAGCAAATCGTCATACATGACCGCCGTATCGGACAGCACGCCGAGGTCCGTCGTGAGGTTGGTGATGGCCGTGGCGTTCAAGCCGACCTGGGTGTTTGTGGCGAACAGCTGGTCGCCGTTGACGGCCTGGGTGGACCCGGCGCTGAGGTCGCCCCCCGCCACATTGGCGATGACCGTGCCGCCGATGCCGGCCAGAGTCAGGCTGGACGCCGTGAGGTCGTCATAGGCGACGGCGATGTCGGCCAGGGCCTGCAGGTCGTCGGAGACGCCCAACAGCTGGCCGACATTGACCGCGTCGGTCAGCGCCGAGCCGGCCGCGACGTTCGTCAGCTGACGCTCGCCGCCCACGATCCCAATCGAGACCTCGCCTGCCGAGGTCTGTGGGACGTCCAGGCCGAGGGCGGCATAGCCGATCAGGGCGCCCCGGTCGGCTGTGCTGGATGCGCCTAAGGCGATGCTGTTGTCGGCGCTGGCCGAGGCGGCGGGGCCGACGGCGGTCGAGTTCAGCCCGCCAGCCAATGCGCCGCCGAGAGCGGAGTTCACCGACAGGAAAGGCGTCCCGCCGCCCGGTGTCGTGAAGATGGCGTCCAACGCCTCCTGGACGCTGCTGTACACTACGCCGTCGTAGGTGAGGCCGATGTCGATCGTGCTGGTGGCGGGGTTGAAGAGGGTGCTGCCGCCGATCTCGGCCGCCAGGCTCGAGCCCAGGCCGAAGAGCTGGCCGCCGGTGACGGCGTCTGCGGAGCCGAGGGCCAGAAGGCCAGGCGCGACGTTCGTGATCCGCGTGCCTCCCGTCCCGCCCAAGGTCAGGGTGGCGGCCGTGGCGTCGTCATAGGTGACCGCCAGGTCGGCCAGGGCCTGAAGGCTGGTGGAGACGCCCTGAAGCTGGCCGACATTGACCGCGTCGGTCAAAGCCGAACCGGCCGCGATGTTGGTCAGTTGGCGTTCTGCCCCAGCAGCGCCGAAAGATACCTCGCCGACGGAGGTCTGCGGCGTCGAAAGCCCCAGGGCGGCATAGTTGGCCAAGGCGCCACGCAGGGCGGCGCTGTCGGCGCCGAGGGCCAGGCTGTTGGCGACCGCCACGGACGCGTCCGCGCCCATGGCGATGGAGCCCGAGGCCCCGCCCAGAATCTCCGCTTCGCGGCCAAGCGCGATCGCATCGACCGCCGTGGCGGCCGTCAGGGCGCCGTTGCCGAAGGCGATGGAGTTGAGTTCGCCAGCGATGGCGACGGCGCCGCCTGAGCCCAAGCCGGTGATGCGATTACCGCCGATCGAAATCCCCTGCTCGGTCTCGAGGGTGAAGGCGTCGGCCTGGTTGATGCAGGCGTCCGGCGCATTAACGACATTGCCGTTCACATCGAGGACGCCCAGGCGGATGTCCTGACCGCTGGCCGCGTTGTTCAGAAGGGTGGTCGCGTTCAGATTGAGGCGCGGCGCGAGGACCGAGAGCAGACCGTTGATCGACGTCTCCAGAGGGGTGGCGATCCCGGTGATCACCGGGCGCATGATCTCCGTCACCGCTGAGCGGGGCAGGGCCACGCCTGTGCACACATCGACGATGCTCGTCTGCGCCCGAGCGGGCGCGGCCATGGTGAAAAGCCCCAGGGGGGCGATCGCGCCCAGGGCGTAGACGGCGGCGACCAGCAGGCGCGTGGCCAAGGCGGCGCTGCTGATAGACGGCAGTCGGTCGGTCGTCGGACGGGTGTGCATCGTGATCCTCCCAGCGGCGGGAGCTCAGCGACGGCTCCCGAACGGAGAGGCTAATGCGGGTCTCGACACAATCGTGACGTGTTTGCGATTCCCTGGCGCTTGCGCGAGGGACATACTTTTCGCGCCTAGTATCGGCGCTGAAGTCTTACCGGAGCGGGGGTGAAAAGGTCAGCTGCTTGGCTGACCGACTTCAAACCCATCTTATCAAGCGCCTTGCCGCGATGGTAATCGACGGTTCTGGGGCTGATCCCCAACGCTCTTCCGATCGTCTTGGACGTACCGCCTTCGACGGCGTACTGCAGGATCTCTCGCTCGCGCGCGGAGAGACGACTAACGTCATGCTTGGTAGGACTACTAGGTAGATCCAAGTGACTACAATCTAACGAGATTTTGGCTTGTGAGAGCGCAGCATCGGCTTGGGCGGCGACAGGGAGGTCGTAGGGAAGGAGATCGATCACGCCGGCTTGGTGCAGCAGAAGCATGTCCCGAGGCTGCGCCGCAGGATCTCCAACGACGACCATCGGTATGCCCGGATGTTCGAGGGTGATGGTTTCGGCGGCGCCGAGGATGTCCGGGAGCGTCGAGTTCGAGCAATAGATCGCCAGATGGATTTTGCGAGAGAGCCGGGGACGCTGAAGCGCCTCGTTGATGGCGATGACGTCGAGGCCACGAGACTCGATCTCCCGCTGCAAGGCGCAACCCCGGCGAGAGGGGTCGATCAGAAGGACGCACGCGCTAGCGCGCCGTTGGACGCGGCTCTCGCCGATGAAGCGACGGATGTGTCCTTGGGGATCGACGACGGGAAAACCGGTTTCCTCGATCTCGAACAGCCGGCCTTCGGCGTTTTGAGCGATGTAGCGGATCTCGTAGGCGCGTCCGTCCGAGAGGCCGGTTACGGCCTCCGCATAGATCGCACGATGTTCCGTCGAGATCGCCGCAAGTTGATCGCTCCAGGACATGGATCTTCGCCAGTCGTCTGGCCAGCCCGGTGATCCGCCGGCCCCGAAGACCTGCCGGCTCCGGTCGTCGGCGTCAGCGCACCACACCAGTCGATGCGAAGGCGCGGCCGGTTCAATATCCACGATCTCGACCGCTGTGGCATGCCACTCGAACAGGTCTCCGTTTGCGTCCAGTTGCGGCAGCGCGCGGATGATAAACCACCGATAGACGCCGTCGGCGCCCTTTAATCGGTGACGACTCTCGAAAGGCATGGCGAGCGTGACGGCGCGCCCCCAGTCATCGACGACCCGGTCGCGTTCGGAGGGGTGAAGCCAGCCGATCCAGCCCTCCTCGCGCGCGGCGGCCAGGCCGACGCCCAGATAGGACTGACAGCGCTCATTCATCCAGCGGATCGCGCCGCGAGTATCGAGCCGCCACAGAAAAAGGGGCGCAAGACGCGAGAGGGCGTCAAGCGTGGACTCCGCGGCCGCCAGGCGTCGTTTGAGGTGCTTTTGCTCTGTGACGTCGCGAAACACGCAAAGCACCGCCTGGACCTGGTCGTCGCGACCGATGGGCGTCACGGCGGCGGTCACCCAGGTTTCGACAGGGCCCTCAGGCCGATCGACGTGCAGCTGGAGGTCTTCGGCCTCGCCGGAAACGCCTGTCCAGGCGGCGTCCAAAGTCCCGGCCAACTGAGACGAAAGCGAGGGCGCGATGTCCGCCAGGCGTCCGCCCTGTGCGGCCGAGACCGGCAGGGCGAGCAGTCGGCACGCTGCGTTGAAATAGGTGGCTCTCTGCCGTCCGACGACGATCAAGGTCGGCAAGGCCTGTCTGAGCAGCGATTCGACGGACCGGATCATCCAGTCGCCTTCCGACGTCGCTGCGGCGTCCCCAGACGCGCCTGCCTTGGTAAACCCTTCCGTCATTGCGTTGATCATGAGATTCACCTCCAAGATCTTGGAGGCATCATCCCTCAATCACAACTGGGGGTAAATAACATGGGTCGCGTCCACCACCACCGTGACGCGTCAGCCGATGCCTAGGACGGCGATTGGACGCCCGGGCTGGGGCCCTGAGGGTCTTGCCCCATGGCTCTGACAATGGCGAGGACGGCGCGGCGCTGGTCTTCGCGGAGCAGGGAATAGGCTCTGATCAACGGCTTGGACTCCGGTGCAATCTCGTCTTCGCCGCAGAGCGCCGCAACTGACGTGTCCAAAGCAACAGCGCATTTCATCAAAGTCGAGGCGGAGACCCGATTGTAGCCGCGCTCGTATTTTTGGACCTGCTGAAAAGTGACCCCCAACGCCCGCCCTAGCTCGGACTGGGTCATGCCGCGCGAGGTGCGGGTCGCCTTGAGGCGACGCGCGATCTCGAGGTCGAGGGGGTCCGGTGTGTCCGTCATCGTTACAGAATATCAGAGCGTTGCCGGCCATTCCATTGCCGCCAACAGTCTAGACGGGCTTTAGCGTATTCGACGGCAACCTTCGGCCGTGCCAAAATGAGCGACGCATCTTATAGTGGCGTTTCGGAAGCGGCGGCTAGCTCAAAGCGGCGCTTACATCAACTGATCCTGATCAAGCCCGCCACAACGAGGCCTGGGATGCAAGCAAGTGCGGCCAGCAGAGCAGCCGTGAGCGATTAGTGAGACCGGGAGCTTTGGATCGCAGCATGGCCGCTGTGACGAAGATGAGTTCGGTCGAGTTCGGAAATCAACTCGGCGCCCTTCTCTTTCCCGACCAACCTGATCAACGCATCGAATTTAGCCTCCATTCGATCGTCGTTTTCTTTGGACGATGGTGACCCGACATAGAGAAAGTAGGCTAGGCCGACGACCTGCCAGAGGAGTTGCAGAAACTCTGACTGCCAGTTCTCAAAGGTGTCGCGCCGCATCTCGGCCAGATAGGGCGATAGATGGACAGCCTGCCCATGGGAGGCCTGGTCATCCCCATAGGCGCCGGCCAAAGCCCCAATGAAGGGCGATCGAGACCGTGAAGAAGACCAGCGTGATCCAGGCATAGGCATACTTCTTCAGCATGACTTGGCTCCATCAATCTGGCTTTGGCGGGGCCGTCGGCTCTCGAGGCCCGGACTGTCCTTCGAAATCACGGGCGTCGGTTCGGCCTTCCTGCAGCCTTCGCGTCGTGGGGTCCGGACCCGGCTGGCCGCCTGGCCCAATGCCGCCCGCCGCCAGCTGCTGCTCGGTCGGCGTCGTATCGAGACGGCGCCCCTTCGCGACACCGGGTGGTAGCGCGGCCTCGGCTTCTCGATCGGATGTCATCGTGCTCGGAGCTCTTTTTCGACGTCGCTCGCCTGGTTGCCCACCTTTTCAACCGCTCTGCGAAGCTCTTCCTCGCTCACGCCGAACTTTTCGGCCCAGTCCCGAAGTTCATAGTTCTCGCTCAGGCTGATCCGCTGGCGATCTGGATTGCCGGTCTCTGTTTTGTCATCTGACATGCTCGCCTCCTGGTGAATCCATAAACGTGGCCGAACCGGTGAGTTTCCTGTGTCCAATACCGGTCTGTGGACTGGATGGACGATCGGATCTTGGGGTTCGGACCGTGGCGACGCGCCGCTGGCGAAGTTGCAAGACCAGCCTGTTCACCCCGCTATGTATGGCATGGACAAGATAACGAGCAGCGTTGTCACCACGGCGCACGCGAACACCGACAGCCACGCGAGGAGCCGATCGAAGCGGTTGTTAGCCAACCGTGCACGTCGGATTTTCGGTCCAGAGAACAAGGCCATGCTCTGAGTATCCTGCAGCAGCGACGCGGGGTCTCTAACCCAAGTTAGCGGTGAGCCTTTGGCGACCGATGATCGCAAGCTGGCGCCGATGTGCATTCGGCGGTCGCTCCGGCTATGGTGAGCGCGGACAGATGAGGCGAACACAATGATCGACCCCTTCATCCGCAAGCTCGAGTATGGCGCGCATTTGACTGAGCAGGATCGCGCCGACCTGCGTGACGCCGTGCTGGATGTCTGCACTTTCAAGGCAGGAGAGGATATCTCACCGCAGGGCGATGTCCCTCTGAATGTACACGTCGTTCTGGAAGGATGGGGCTGTCGCTACAAGCTGCTTGAAGAGGGTCAGCGTCAGGTGGTGGCGCTCTTTGTACCAGGCGACATGTGCGATCTGCATGTCCAGATCCTGACGGAAATGGATCATGGAATCGGCGCTCTGACGGACGCCAGGGTGGCGCAAATCTCGCCGGCGTGCATCAAGGCCCTGACAGATAATCCGAGGATCCATCTGGCGCTCAACTGGGGAACGCTGGTGGACGAGGGGACCTTACGCGAGTGGCTGGTGAACATCGGCCAGCGCCCCGCGGATCAACGCCTGGCGCATCTGATCTGCGAGCTCCACGTCCGACTCCGCGCTGTCGGTTTCGCCGACGAAGCGGGTTTGGATCTGCCGCTGACGCAGGCGCAACTTGCCGACATCACCTCCATGAGCCCGGTGCACATCAACCGAACGCTGATGACGTTGCGCTGCGCCGATCTGATCCGCACGGAGGGGCGGTTCGTAGACATCCCGAACTTTGATCGCCTCGCTGAGTTCGCTGGCTTCGAGCCCAGCTATCTTCACCTTGGAGGCACCAAGCCTAACGTCCAGGTTTGAGATGCGATATTTCTTCGATACGGTCGATCCCAGCGGCGCCCGCCGCGACGGTGTCGGCGTTGACTGTCCGTCCGACCGCAGCGCGCGCCGTCTGGCGCGAAAGGCGCTGGGCGAAATGTTCTCGGAGTCCCCTAACGTGGGCGACGAGACGTATGAGATTTTGGTCAGGGATAATGCGGGAGCGACGGTGTTCGCTGGGACCTTGGCCTACAGACGGGATTAGACCTTCGTGAGAGGATCGCCCATCGGCGCTCGGGTCGCCGTTTTTAGCGATGGCGTCGGCGGCCGGGGGTGTGTGCAGCGGCCTTGCAATCAAAGCCAGGTGATTGCGGCGGGCTTTCCGTGCTCGACATGCAGCCGCGCCCTTCGATCGCCCAGCCAGATGCGCTCAATGGTGATGGCGTCCCATCCCGCCGGCAAGAACGCTGCCCGTCTCGGCCACGTTTCCGGGGCGCCGCGCGCTTCCAGCCCCGTCAAGCCGTAGACAAGCCCCATCAACATGCCCGCCAGATTGGCGAAGAACGGACCGGCCGCCGTTTCGCTATCGGGATGGTCCGGTCGATACTCCAGGCATTGATGGAAACGGCTGGCGTCATAGGCGGCGTATCCGGCCTCAAACAGTTGAAGGGCCAGGTCGCGGTCGCCGGCCAAGGCGGCCCACGTCGTATAGAGGGCGGGAAACATCGGCGCCCCGACGTAGTCCCGCCAATGGGCGAGATAGAGATCGAGGGTTCGGCGCCTCGTCTCCGGATTGGCTCGATAGTCGCCCGGGAAAAGTCCGGCCAGGGGCGATGGGGTGGCGCCCTTGGGTTCATCGATACGGAAGCCGTCGTGCGCCGCGATCGCCCCGTCTGAACGGATTGGCAGATACAGGGTCTGACGAATAGCGCGCCAAGCCGTATGGGGCGTTCGTCCAAGCGCCTCCGCCGCGCCGATCGCCCGCGCCAGCACGTCGTCGGCCAACATCAGGGTGAAGGCGTCATTGTCCGGCGGGTTGGGAACCTCTGCGGGTCCCGTGGCCCGCATCAGCTCATAGCCCCGCTCTGTCCGGTTCAATCGACTGACGATCCAGTCTGCGACCCCTTCCAGAACCGGCCAGGCCTTTTCCCGCAGGAAGGCCTCGTCGCCCGTAGCGTCCGCGAACAGGCTGAACGCGCGCGCCACATGCAGCGACCCATGGTCCTCGTGCGCCGCCCCCGACCCGCCGCCCGGCGTCGCTTCCTGGCCGGACAATGGCGCCGCCTCCCAAGGAAACTGCAGTCCCTGGCGGCCGGACAGACGCGCGTTCGCCGCGGCCGCCGCGAGACCGCGCGAGCGGAAGTCGAGTAGGGCGCGCGCGGCGTCGGGTTGGCTCAGGATCAGGGGCGGCACGCAGAAGGCGTCGATGTCCCACATGACGTGGCCGAAATAGTAGGAATAGTCTCGCCATGCGGCGAGGCCGAAGATCGAGGTCGCGGCCGGCGAGGCGGCGTGGACGGAGCTGTTCAGATAGAAGAAGGCCGCATCGATCAAGGCCTGATGGGCTGCATCGGCGCCCGACACGACGATCCGGCCCCGCCAGAGCTCACGCCAGGCGTCGCGGTTGCGGGCGCGAAGGGTCTCGAACCCGGTCTGGGCCGCGCGCGCCAATCGACGCACGGCCTCTTCGTCGGGGCGGTCGTGGATCAGGGAGGGAACAAGGGCCGCCATCTGGCGGAGTCGCGCACCGCGCTTGCCGACCCGGCCCAGATCGTAGGTGGTTTGCAGCGGACCCGACGAATCCCATCGGGTCACTTCACGTCCGACGGCCGGATCCGTCTCGGTCCATAGCGCGAGTCCGCAGGTCGACAGGTCGCCCTCTGTCGACCACAGCAGGGAGCCGTCGCAAGCGGAGTCCGCCTCTCCGGGCGTGTCCGTTCGACGCCGCATGACCCGCCCGCTGACATCGGCGATCGAGGTTCGGGCGCGCAGGCGGATTTCGCACGGCGCATCCGGTCGAACCGTGACCTCCTGCATGACGACGGCGGGCGCCGTGCGGCTGGCGAAGGTGACGACCTCGATATCGGCGATCACGTCGCTCATCCGGACGCGCCAGCGGCTGGTCAGTTCAGCGGTCGCAAAATCATAAGCCTGACTCAAGTCACTCACGCACCAAGGCTGGTCCGAGAGCCAGACGCCATTGATGCAGATGTCGGCTTCCAGCGGATAGGGGACAGGGACGCCCGCCTCGATGCGGCGTTCCGGGTCCTGGCCGACGACGCCGTTGACGATCGTCATGCCCGGCGAGAGCGCCATTTCCCGCACACGAAGACCGATCAGGCCGTTGGCCACATAGGCGGGGAGCGCACCGTTTCTCGCCCCGGCTTCTTCGGGCGGACTGTTCGGTCGCCAGTCCGGGACATGTTCGTCGTTCGTCATCTACGTCTCGCTTCGACCTTGACGTCTATGATCTGCGCGGCTCACTCAGAGTGAGAGGATCAAATCTCAAAGCCGGCCCGCGGTTTCCTATGTCCGCTTTCGGCCGTTCGACGAAAGCAATAGCTCGACCGAAGAGGACGCGACGCTCGATCCACAAGTGTGCGGATCGAAGTGTCATTCGCTATAGGCGACAGTCGTCATGATCGCATTCGCCGCCTGTCGCGAATCCAGGCGCGTATGCTGGACGACGACAGGGTGTCGTGAGCGTATGAGGCTTGCGTAGTCCGTATCGCGGGGCACGGGCTCAGGATCCTGTAGGTCATTGAAGCGGACATGTTTGGTCCGCCGACCCCCGACCGTCAGCTTATAAGGGCCGACCGGTTCGCGATCCTCGAAGAAGAGCGTGATTTCCACCTCGGTCGACGCGTCGCCGGGATTGAGGATGCAAGCCGTTTCATGGCTGATCATCGACGGGCTTGGGCCCGTGCTGTCGCTGGGAATATAACCTTCCGCGATCGCCCAGACCCGTTTTCCGATTTCACTCATAAGCCATTGCCTCTGTTGTTGCGATCTATGTCCGCCGGCGCCATCGCGCTGTGATGTCGCGGAACCTGCCTGCTCAAGCGGCCAAAGCCTGGTCGGTTCGAGCGAGCGATGCGATCCAGTCGGCGGCGCGTCTCGAACTGACGTCGCAATCCGACAGGCGCTTCGCGAAGCGTCGGGCGTTCTCGCGGTATTTTCCGTCGGCGAGCACCTGAACCAGCGCACGTTTGATTCGGGCTGACGAAGCACGCTCTGAGAGCCGAACGCCCGCACCCAACCATTCCACCCTGGCGGCGTTGTCGGCGTGATCACGCCCCATTGGCATCACGACCAATGGCACGCCGTGCTTCAGGGGTCGAAGAACCGTTCCATGCCCGCCATGGCAGATGACGGCCGCACAGTGGGGCACGATGTCGTCGTGCGACGCCTGGGCCAGGACGCGGACATTGGCGATTTGGGGAAGTTTCGCGTCAGCCAACGCCGGTCCAAGCGTGACGATGGCGTTTATCGGCAAGGTCTCGACTGCGGCCATTGTCCTGATCAACACCGACCTTTGGTCCTGAAAGGTTGTCCCAAACGAAATCAGGACGTTCGGTCGGCCATTGTCCGGCATCTGAGCCGTGCCGCCCGCCCAGTTCGGCGTTTCGAAGAGCGGGCCGCAATAGGCGTAACGCCCTGACGCTTCAGCGACATCAAAGTCGAACGCAGCGGAAGCCCCGATCAGGATGCGGCGCGCAACGTCCAGCTGGTCAAGCGTGTGAAGTAGAGGCGAAAGCCCGACCAGCGCGCGTGCGGCGTTCAAATCAGGAAGGCCGGCATCAAAAAATTTTCGGATGAGCTTTTGCGTGACGGCGTCACGGGCGAGGTCAGACTGCGACTTCGCCAGCGCATAGCCCGGGCCGAAGGGTGGGACATCCTCCCGCGTGGGAAAGCACCAAAGGTTCGCCGTCAGAAGCGCCAGCGGCCTCTCGAGCTTCTCGGCCGCAATCATCACGCCGAACAGCAGTTCGTTCGAAACGATCACGTCGGGCTCGAATTCGGCTGCGAACTCCAGAGTGTCTTGGGCGTAGGCGGCCGCTGGGCCCGTCGCCACATCGACGCAGATGCGCCTGATGACGGCGGGCGGCCAACGCGTTTTCCAATCGCTCAACCCACCCGACGCCGCGCCGAGAGCGCCCCGATCCGGAGCCCGTCGCCAGGATTTGAAGGGAAGCGCTTTCGCCTCCGCCGCCGAAGCGTTGCACGGATCGCTCACGATGAGCACCTCGTGACCGAGGTCCCTCAGCGCCGCCGCCGCTAGAAGAGGTGCGGGAACGTGGCCGCCCCCTTCGAAGGTGGTAAATAGAACGCGCATGGTTGATCCGGCCTAGGTTCCATAGGCCAAAGCCCTACGAGACCTCCTGTTCCGGAAACGGGCAAAAGCTCGCCTGAGTACGGCGCTGCGTCGCAAACCGCACCTTTGAAACCTGCCTCTGCGATGCGGCTTGTACCGGCCATGGCGCCCGCCCAATGAGCCGCTCCCGTCCGGAACAGCATGAACACCTTCGTCACAGCCTCGCCCAGGCGGCCCGTCGTCGACGACACAGAACCGTCCTCGTGGGCCTGCTCGCAATCGGCGCCCTCCTACTTCTTTGCACCTGCGCCGGATCGCTACGTTGAGCTTCGATGCAGCGACTGACGAGGGCCGCCGCATGGCCACTCTCGCGATGCGTTGGCGTTTCAGCCATCCGCAGGCGTCCGTGCCCAAGCGCCCCGCCGATCCGTGCGGTCGACGGCCTGCCGGCTTTGGACTGAGGCCGTCGATTCTGCGGCGTGACGCAAGAGGGCGATGTTTAACGGCCACCGATCGAGATGATTTGGAACGCCGTCTGAGGATCATCACGGCGGCTGGAATCGTTTTTAGGGACGAGTGAACGATCGCCGATCAACGTCCACGCTTGACCCTGTTGAAACGGATTGCGTCGAACACAAGCCCATAGGACGATGGCGGTAGATGCAGGCACACGTGGGAGTATGCCTGTTCGGAGATGGGGACGGTGATGAGCAACGACCTGCTGAAGCGCACAGGTCTCGCGCTGGGCGTCGGCGCCTTGATCCTGAGCCTGGCCCTTGTGGGCCTGGAAATGCGCCGCGATTTCGAACGTGTGCGCGGTTTGCGCCAGGAGACGGCGCAGTCGTATCGGGCGCGCGAGGAGATTCAGACTGTCTTCTCGCTGATGCAGGACGCCGAGACCGGGCAGCGCGGTTACATCATCAGCGGCAACCCAGACTTTCTGACGCCGTATCAGACAGCGATCGGTCGGCTTGACCGAGAGCTTCCCAGGTTGCGGGCGGCCTATGCGAACGACCCCTTGCAGAGCGCCAATATCGCTGAACTCGAAGGCCGGATCGGCGACAAGCTGACAGCCATCCGCAAAGCCTTGGAAGCTCGTGATCAGCAAGGGCGCGAAGCCGGCCTGGCCATGGTCTCCACGGGAGAAGGCAAGGCAGCGATGGACCGGATAAGGGTCACGATCGACCGGATGGCGGCGATCGACGCCCGGGCGGTGGCCGCTCTGACGCAACGAGTCGAAGCGCGCTCCCGCGCCACCGAGATGATGGTGACAAGCCTGTTCCTGTCGTTGATTGCGGCGGTGGCCGGGGCGACGGTTCTGCTTTGGCGGTACGTCACGACCAGGCGGACGCTGCTGGCCGAGGTTCGGGCCACGGCGGCGCGGCAGGAAGCGATTTTCGACAGCGCCATCGATGCGATACTCACACTGAATCCCAGCGGCACCATCGAGACGATGAATGCGGCCGCCACGCGGATGTTTGGTTGGTCGGCTGAGATGCTGGGGCGGAGAGACGTCTCGGTCCTGCTGGAAACGGCCGACCGGGACGACGCTGGTCTGATGGCGCGGATCCGGGCCGGCGGGGCGGACGCGACGGGGGGGCTGGTTCAGGAAATGATCGGGCGTCGGCGAAGCGGCGAGGACTTTCCCGTCGACGTCGCCTTCAGCCCCCTTGCGCTGACGACCGGCGTGCATCTGGTCGCAGTGGTGCGGGACATCACGGATCGACGGCGTGTCGAGGAGCTGAAGAAGGAGTTCGTCTCGACCGTCAGCCACGAGTTGCGGACGCCTCTGACCTCCATTGCGGGATCCCTCGGCCTTCTGGCGGGTGGGGCGGCCGGCAGTCTGTCTGAGCGCGCCAGCCGTCTGATCGGCATCGCCCATTCCAACAGTCTGAGGCTTGTGCGCCTGATCAACGACATCCTGGACGTGGAGAAGCTGGAATCGGGCCAGATCAATCTGGATCTGCAGCCGCTGGATCTGCGCGATGTCGCCGTGCGGTCGATCGACACGGTTCGCGGCTATGCCGACGAATTGGGCGTGTCGCTCGAATTGGCCGAGGGCCCGTCGGCGCCCGTCTTGGGCGACGCGGATCGCCTGGTTCAGGTGGTCGTGAACCTCCTGTCCAATGCGGCGAAGTTTTCGCCCTCGCGCGGCACGGTCAAGGTCGTCGTCCTGCCGGAAGCGCGCATCGTGCGTCTGAGCGTGCGCGACGACGGTCCCGGCGTGCCCGAAACGTTCCGCGCGCGAATCTTCACCAGGTTCGCCCAGGCGGATGGGTCGGACACGCGGCAAAAGGGGGGGACAGGCCTCGGCCTGGCGATCGCCAAGGAGATCGCCGAACGCCACGGCGGGCGGTTGTGGTTCGAGTCGGCGCCGGGGGACGGCGCCACCTTCCATCTGGATTTGCCAATGGCGGTCGAAACCTCCGCGGCGCCGGTGCGCGACGGACCGCGTCTCCTTATCGTCGAGGATGATCCCGATGCGGCGGCGGTGTTGCGCATCATGCTGGCGCAGGATGGATTCGATGCGGTGATCGCCACCAGCGCGGCGGCCGGGTTGGACGCCGTCGAAAGTGAACCCTTCGCCGCCATCCTGGTGGATCTTCAGCTTCCGGACACGGACGGCATCAGCCTGATCCGCGCGCTGCGGGAACGGCCCCAGACGCTGGAAACGCCCGTGGTCGTCGTCTCGGCCGACGTGGCGCGAGGACGGGCCCGCGGACGATCGCTTGAGGTCGTCGACTGGCTGGAGAAGCCTTTCGACCAGGGGCGACTGCGCGCGACGATCACGGCGGTGCTCGACCGGTCGGGGCGCCGGGCGCCGAACATCCTGCACGTGGACGACGACCCCGACATTCTACAGGTCACCGCCGAGACCTTGCGCGGAGTCGCCGAGATCACCAGCGCTGTCAGCCTGTCGCAGGCGAGGCGAATTCTGGCGCAGATGAAGCCGGATCTGGTGATCCTCGATCTCGGTCTGCCGGACGGGTCCGGACTGGAACTGTTGCCCGAACTCGGGGCAGGGCGATCGGGCGTCCCGGTCGTCGTCTATTCCGCCCAGGACATGGATGCGGCGTTGAGCGAACGGGTCGAGGCTGTTCTCGTCAAGTCCTCGGCGTCGCTGGCCGATCTGACGCACACGGTCCGGCGGCTGACGTATGCCGCGCAAGATCGCCGAAAGGAGAGCTGATGACGCTGACCGTGATGCACGTGGACGACGAGCCGGACATAAGGGAGGTGGCGGCGATCGCCTTGGAGCTCGATAGCGACCTGACCTTGACGAGCGTGGCGTCCGGGGCCGAGGCGCTGGCGCGGCTGTCGGAGGGCGCGCGCCCGGATTTGATCCTGCTGGACGTCATGATGCCGGGCATGGACGGACCCGGCGTGCTGGCGCGACTGCGACAGATGGAGGGCGTGGCGTCGACGCCTGTCGTCTTCATGACCGCAAGGGCCCAAAGCGATGAGGTCGAGCGGCTCAAGGGCCTGGGCGCCGTCGGGGTGCTGGTCAAGCCGTTCGATCCCATGACGCTGGCCCGTCAGTTGCGCGACATCCTGGCGGCTGATGCGACATGACGAGCGATCCGCTCGCCAAGTTGCGCACTGCGTTTCAGCGAAGGGCGGCGCGCGATCGGGCGGCCTTGATCAAAGGCCTTGCCGAGGGCGACGCCGCGCAGGTCGAGCGAATCGCCCATGGTCTGGCCGGATCGGCCGGGCTATTCGGTTTCTCCGATGTCAGTGAGGCCGCGCTGGCGATCGATGAGGGCTTCGCCACAGGGCGAGGGCTGGACGCCGACGCAGCGGATCGATTGATCGCCAGGCTTGAAGCCTTGGACGGGTCTAGTCGTAATCTATGCTGAGCGGCAGGGCGGCGATCGGCTCTGCGGCGCCGGCTGGGGGACGCAGGCGGCCTGAGACGTGCAGCAGGTCGCGTCCCTGGAAGTCCATGCGAGAGGTGCGGCTTTTGGAGATGTCGCCCGTGTTTTCGCTCCAGATTTTTAGATCCTCGACCAGAACAACGCCGTCGGAAGCGGCCAAGGTGCGCGGCACGCGGATACGATAGAGGCGGCCAGGATCCCCCGTAATGCGGATCACGGCGGGAGCGTCGGGCCGGATGTCGGCGCGCATGGACAGGCTGGCGACAGGATCGTTCGGCGACAGCTGAATGGGTCGGACGGAGGCGATGCTGAGGCTGCGTTCGACGTTGAGCGTCGCGCGCGCCGTCTCCTGAGCCAAGGCGGGGAAGGCGCAGGCGAGAAGCAGGGCGGTGAGCGGAACGGCGCGGAGAATCATCACGTCACCAGTTGAACCGTGACGATATAGTCGAATGCATAGGACCCGCTCGCGGCGTTGGCGGCCAGCACCACGTCCATGCCGAGACGAAGCGTCGCCGTGCTCAGCAGGCCGATCGGGTTCAGGTCGAACGTCAGGCTGGCCGCGTCCGCCGGGGGCGATCCGGTCCTATAGGTCGCGCCGCTGAGCGAACCGACGCGGAGGCGAGAAATGGAGGCGCCGCCGCCGTTCACAGGCGTGATGGTGACACGCACGTATCGAATGGCGCACAGGCCCGACAGGTTCAGCAGCCCGCAATTGATCGAAAGCGTGGGCGTTGTCACCGAGCCCGACGAGAGGCGTATCGCGTTTCCGCTGGTGCGGGTCACGACCCCAGCCGTCGAAATGCTGAAGGTCGTCGCCGACGTGCCCCGAATGGTCGTGCCCAGCGTCGGCGCGGTCGCCGGGGATCGTGTCACCGAAGCGTCGGCGATGGCTTGCCGAGGCGCGGCGAACGCCAGGCTGGTCGCGATCAGGATCGAAAGAGCGAACCGGGTCATTGCTGCGCCTCGCCAGCGATGCGGACAAACACGCGCCCGGCGTCGACGAAGCCGCCCTCCCGCGGAACGACCACCCGGACACCCTCTACTAGCGACACGCCCAAGGCCTGCGCCTGGGCGGCGTCGAGACGAAGATCGTAGGCGCCGGGGCGCAGGCGTTCGAAGAACAACACCCCGGCATGGTCGCTCCGGCCTGGAATGGGGGCGCCGCCAGCCTGGGGAACCAGCTCAATGGCCAGGGCGGCAAGGGGACGGGGTGCGGCGGACCCGCGCGCCAGCAGGGCGAGCAACTGCACCTCGGCGCTGCGCTGCATCGGATAGTCGATTTGCGCCGTGTGGCCGGGGCGCGGAACGATCTGGATGTCGGTTGGACCGCCCAGCAGGAAAGGATCATCGACGCCCTCGGTGGTCAGCCGCACGCGCGCCGTCGGCACGTCGCCCAGGCCGGTGGTATAGACGCGCCCATCGCCGCCGGTCGTCACGCCCCCGGCATTGGTGTCGGCGACCACGCCGGGCACGCCGGATTCGTCGATCTGTCGCCTGCCGTCGCCGTTGTCGTCCACCCAAGCGTTGATGGCGACCGACCCGCCGCCCGCCACGCCCGGCCGGGTGATCTGGTAGCGTTCGCGGCCGGGATCGTAGCCGAAGCCGAAGCCCAGCTGCAGGCCGATGCGCCAATCCTGACGCCGCGTTTCATAGGCGACGTTCAGGGCCAGATCGAACTTGGACGCCCGCCACAGGTGCGAGGCCTGGACCGCGGTCGAGACCTGGGGACCGAGGGCGCGAACAGCGCCAAAGCGCAAGGCGGCGGCCGGGCTGAGTTGCCAGTCGGCGGTGACGTAGGCGGTCTCGAGGCTGGGGTCTGGCGATATCTCGTAGGTCAGGCCCGCGCGCGTTTGCAGGCGCGCCGAGACGAGGGTGTTCACATCGAAGCCACCAAGCCAGCGGCGCCGATCCGACCCGCTGACGGTTTCGGCCTCATATGCGACGTTGGCCGAGGCGTAGTAGCGACCGAAAGGCGCGGATGCGCGCAGTTCAGCGGTGGTCAGGTTGACGCCATCGACGCGGCTGAGGCGGCGCGCATTCAGCGAGATCGGCACGATCAGGCCGCTGGGCGCTGTCCACTGTCCGTCGGCGCGGAAGTCGGTGGCGCGCAAAAGGGGCGCCTGGTCCAGAACGCCGAGCTGGCGCGTCTCGTCGATGAAGCCGGCGCCGTACTCGGAATGCCGACCGAGTAGGGATACGCCGTACGCGCGGGTCGCCAGGCCGACGGAGACGCCATGTCCGCCCCGGTCGTCCAGGGCGGCGTCGATCTGGGCGGCGATGGGGCCGAGCGAGCTGCGCACGCCGGCGGTCGTCAGGGTGCGGTTGTCGCGGCCGGTCGGATCGTAGCGAGCGGCGCCGGCGCTGAGCGTTAGACCGGTCGTCAAGCCGTAGTCGAGCGTGGCGACAAGACGCATCGATCCGACCTCAGGTCCGCCCAAGCTTTCGCCCACGTCGAAGACGGTCAGCCCTTGTTCGATGGCGCTGAAGCGGACGATGAACCGGCCCGGCCCGACCTGGCCCGAGCCGAAGTTGATGCGACGCACGACCTCGCGGACCTGACCTTGGGATCCATAGAAGACCAGTCGAAGGGTGTTCAGGCCAAAGGCCAGCGGCACGTCCAGAAACTCGTAGCGGCCTTGAACCGCCGAGGTCTGTGAGCGCTGCAGCACCTCATTGACGTACAGTTCGACCTCTTCGCCCAGGGCCAGTTCGCCCCGCAGATTCAGAGGCGTGGCGAGGTCGAGGGTTTCCAGAGGCGCGGACGAGTAATAGACGCCGCGTCCGGCGACGCCCGACGCGCCGATGGGCATGGAGGGCGAGAAGACATCCCCCAGGCTGGCGCGAGTGCCGCCCAATGGTCCGATGGCGCGGCCATACGGATCCTTGCGGGTCAGGGCGACGCGAAGATTGCTGATCGCGCCGTCGTCGTCGGAGCCGACATAGCCCTCGAACCCGGCGTAGAGCAGGTCCCCGGCGACCCGCACGTCGTAGCGCCCGGCGTTGTCCTGACCGTCGCGCGTGATCTGACCGCCGATGTTGACATCGAAGGCCGGAGGGCTGGCGAGCCTATACGGTGTCGGCTGGCGCACCGAGCCGTCGTCCGTGTCCGTAGCCCCGGCGGCGGCCTGACGCCGGGCCCGTTCCGCTCGCTGCTCGAACGGGAGGGCGCGCGTCGTGGTGACCGTCAATCTTTGGGCGCTGGGGTCGGCCTTCAGCTTCACGGGCAACAGCTGTTCGATCAGATCGACGCGCACATAGAGATCGTCGTCGTAGATCGCGGCCTGATCGACAGCGAAGCGGATCGTGCGCCCGGCGACGACCGCCGCGCGCGTCGTCAGATCGACCGTGATGCGGTTTGTCGGCTCCAGCACCCAGCCTTCGGCCCGACGCTGCGCCGGAAAGACGCCGACGGCGAGATCCAACACGCGAGCGAACTCGCCCAACGGCAAGAACACGCCGGAGCGCGACGCATAGACGTTCATGGAGTCCGTCAGGGCCACGTCGCCGGCGTCCACCTCCATCCACAGCAGATCGTCGGCGCTGAACGGCTGAGGATCGGCCGCAATGACCAGATGGCGGACCAGAGTGTCCTGCGCCGCTGCACTCCAGGCGACGCCCGAAGTGGCCAACGCCATCAGAGCCGCGCCTGTGGAGCGCGTCGCCATCACGGGGCGATCAGCGTCGTCGTCGTCAGCACCTCGCCCTTGGCCGCATCGTCGTCGCGATAGACGATGGCCAGGCTCTGGCCGGCCGTAACGCCTTCAGGCAGGGCGACGACGACGGTGCGACGCGCCACCTCGGGATAGACGGCCACGCCGCGCACCGCGGTCAGGGGGCGGCGGCCGGCGGCGTCCTCGACGAAGACTTCCACGTCGCCATAGACCGAGCTGGCGCCGTTGCGGACCAGATCGAGTGACAGGAGGGTGTGATCGCCGTCCTTCCTCAATGACACGCGGTCGATGGCCGCGCGCGCATCGACCGGGCCGTCGCGGACAATGACGGGTATGCTGACGCTGAACAGGGCCACGACCTGCAAGGTCACGTCGCCGCCTCCGGCGGCGGCCTGGTCGACGGTGAAACCGGCCGTCTCGGGCGGCAGGGCGGTGACGGTCAGGTGGCTGCGGTGCTCGCCTTCGCCGCCGGGGCGGGCGCGCACACGGATGGCCTGGCTTTCACGCGGTTGAAGCGTGATGCGGCGCGGGGTGTACTGGACGAGATCAAGGGCGGAATCGACCGTCGCATCCGGCCGATCGGCGGCGGCGACGATCTGGCCGTCCGCCGTCATCACCCGATCAACCATCTCGACAGAATAGGTCGCGGGCTGATCGCCCTGATTGAACACATAGACTGTGGCGCTGCGCTCACCGGGGCCGAACACCACGCGCTTGGGCGAGATGTTCAGGTCGGCTCCGACCTGAGCGAAGACCGGATCGGCGATCGCCAGGAAGGCGATGGCGGGCAAAAGGTATCGAACCATCTTCACTCCGAACCCACGCAACTGCGGCACGAATAGACGATGGTCCGTCAAACCTACCGCTTCGTTAAGCGCGGATGTCGTCACGCGATCGATCTGAAGCGGATACATGGTCCTAGTTGTACGCCGCCGAGACGGTGAAGGTGCCGGTGTAGGCGCCGGTGGCTGTGGTGGAGGCGACGGGAACCGAGCCGCCGACGCTGAAGGCCAGCGAACCAGCCGATCCCAGAGCGTTGGACAGGGTTTGGCTGGCGGCCGAACCCGTCAGGCTGTTCGAGGTCGTCACCGTCAGGGTGTCCGTGCCGTTCGCCATCGAGAAGGTCGCAGGGATGGTGACCGAGACCGACTGACCGCCTTCGCCGGCGACCGAGAAGGCTGCGGCGGCGGGCGTATCGCCCGAGTTCAGGCCGACGACGCCGCCGGTGACCGATCGCGCGCCGGCGGCGCTGACGACGACCGTGCCCGAACCCGTGCCGGGACGAACGACGGTGCCGAACTTCAGGTCGGCGGTCTTGGTGATGGTCAGGGGGCGGATCACGGTGATCGAACCCGACCCGGTGGTCGATGCGGATTGGGCCAGGGCCGGGGCGGCGAAGGCGGTCAGGACGAGGGCGGCGGCGATCAGCGACTTGTTCATCATCAGCTCCAACTGCGAGGCGGCGCCGGACAGGCGTCGTTGTTGGAGCGCCAAATCAGCCCGATTTACCGCAGAGTCCACAAGTCCAGGCTGCGAAAAGGCCTAAACCTAACCAAAGTTATAGACCGACCGCGATTTTTCTTAGCAAGCTTGGCATACCGGCCTGGGTTGTATGCGAAGCACCGCGTTAAGGTCTTCAGGACAATCCTCGCCTGCAGGTAGACAACTTAAGGCTCAGCTTGGAGGCGCTGCGATGCGCTGGACTGTCCTCATCGTCGATGATCACCCCTTGGTGGGCCAAGCGTTGGAGCTGTCCATCCGATCGGCCTACGCCCATCTGGATGTCGCCCGCGTTCTGTCCGCCACGGAGGCCGAGGCCTGCGCCAAACAATTGGGCGGTCGCATCAAATTGGTGATGCTGGACCTCATCCTGCCCGACACGACCGGGTTTGACGCCTTGCTTCGGCTACAACAGCTTCTGCCGGACGCCGATTTCGCCATGGTGTCGGCGCGCATCGACGCCCACTCGGTCGCCATGGCGCGCGCCTTCGGGGTCAAGGCCTATCTGTCCAAGGCCGCCCCGGTCGAGACCTTGGTCAGCGCCGTCGGCGACATCATGCGCGGCGAAGAACGCTTTCCCCTCGCAACCCCGGCCGATCCCATCGCTGTGGATTTCCATCGCCGCGTCGCCCGTCTCTCCGCCGCTCAGCTGCGCGTGCTTCGCGCCCTTGCCGAGGGCAAGTTGAACAAGGAAATCGCTGGCGACATGAACCTGACGGAAGGCACCGTGAAGCAGCATGTGTCGGCCATTCTCAAGAAGCTTGAGGTTAACAACCGCAGCCAGGCTGTGCTCGCCTCCGCGCCTTTCCTGCGGAACGCCAGCTGACGATAACTGCGGAGAACGCGACAATCCGCTTCCCGAGCAGGAGGGTCTCTCAATCGGTCGCCGCCGGGTCCTGTTCACCTATGGCGCCCTTTCAGCGGTTCCCGGTGTGCGTCTCATCAGGGGCCTTGGATGTCGCGGTCAGCTGACCCGCCTGGGATGGTTGACTTCATGATGGTACTGAGCGGCGCCTGACGCCGGCGCCTGTTTGCCCGTTCGGTCGGATATCTGCGCAAGCCGGTCTGAATCTGCTCTTCGGCCGCATGGTTTGCACGCCAGCGAGCTGCCCTACACGTTCGGCGGGGTGACGCATCCGCCGCTGCTCTGGCCGAAGGTCCCGGACACAGCGCAGGAGAGGGCGTTGTCCGACGCCATGTCGCCTACTGGACCGTCTTCGCCAAGGACTGCGCGCCTGGAACGGTCGCCAGAATCTCTTGGGCGGCTCCATGAGGAAGAGCGACAGTTCATGCGCTTCGAAACAATCCCGCGCCCCGCCGAGCGGCTGCTCTCTTGGCATGTTCAATCTCCACGAGCAGGCCATGTGTCGGCCCCGCGCAAGCGGCACGCAGCCCTGAATGGAATGTCGGATTGGCGTCGCCGTCCTTGGTCGCCATTGCTGGTGCGACAGCGGGAGATTGCGGCTAACCTGAATTAAAAAAGTCGGACGGCCGCAAGGGCGATAGGGGTTTTGGCGATTTGCCGACCTGCCCGCTGAAACGAGGAAGGGGTGGTTTGCACCCAAGCCGCGTTATCCCGAACGGGGTCTCGTTGATTGAGCCACCTGAGCTGCGGAAGCTTAAGTGCTAGCTTGCTTCCGTGGCTTTGACCGAAACGTGCGCTTCAACGCCATCAGTCTTGCCGCTTAGACCCGGTACCTCATCGAGCTGGCGAAGGCGGGTGAACCGACCTCTTTCCTCCCGATAGCGAACGATCTCGAACCCATGGCCGCGCAACATCTCAATCCCGTCTAACGCGTCCGCGCTGGCGGTGTTCAGGTCGATCATCTCTCGTTTTCCGTAGCTGTGCTCGCCGGCCGGTGTCCGAGGGCGAAGTCGATGGCTTCGATATCGACCTTCAGCTTCACCAGATCACGGACGCGCTCGTGGTCGCCGGACGTCGCGGCGGCCACGGCGGTCGACCACACTTCGGTTGTCAGCTGCTCGCGGATGGCCAGAAGCTGTGCGGCCACGGCATCGTTGTCTCGGGTCATCGACACTATTTCAGGTCGGCGATCGCCTCGCCGGCCTCTTCTTCCTCGAGAAGAGCGGCGTTGTCGGCGTTTGCCGACAGGCGCACCCGATTGCCTTCAACCTCGGCGACCAGATCGCCCGAGAGGTAGTGGTGGTGATCACTATGCGATCCGCTGTCGGCCTTGGTGAGCTTGATGCGATCGCCTTCGACCTTATCGACGGTGCCGAGATGGACGCCGTCGGCGCCGATCACTTCCATATGCTCTTTGATGTTCGAGAGGTCGGTCATGGTGGGTCTCCGTTTGCCTACGCCATCAACGAGGCGCGACACGCGGCGTTCCAGAGACGAAAGCGTCGTAGCGGGTAATGCGGCTGCGATAAGGGCGTCTGCGCTGGGCGTTGGGCGCTGGCGACACGCTCACCGATAAGACCGGCGGCTCGCCCGCACCATTTCCTCCACCCAGTTGATCAACAGGGTGGCGTAAAGGCGCTGATGGGCGGGATCGCGCATCGCATGGGTCGCCTCGGCGATGATCCTGTGGCTGAACGAGTTCGCGTCCTTGAAGGCGGCCTGATAGGAGGCGATGACTTCTGGCGGAATGCGATCGTCCTTGCCCGACTGCACGATGAGGACGTCGCCCTCGAACGCGGCGCAGGCCGAGAGCGCCTTGTCTTCCTGCGGTGTTCGCAGTTGCTGTCGATAGGCGCGCACCGCGTCCTTATCGAGCTTGGCCTTGGGGACCTCCCAGTGCGCGTCCGGATAAAGGGCCGGGACACGCAGCGCCAACCAGCGCACGTCACGGATGCTCGTCAGCAGAGCCGACAGATAGCCTCCGTAGCTCGTGCCGATCACGCCGATCGCACCGGGATCGATCAGGGGCTGGGACGCCAGGTAGTCATAGGCCGCGGTCACGTCGTCCAACCCGTTCTGCCGGGTGACCTCGTCTCGGCTCGCATCGCTCTCGGCATGGCCTCGAAGGTCGAAGGTGAAACAGATGCAGCCCAGTCGAGCGAGACCCTCGGCCAGGCCAAGATCCTCTTCCTGATCGCCGCCCCAGCCGTGGACAAACAGAAATCCCGGCACGGGGGCTTCCGGCGTCAGAAGCGTGCCGGTCAGCTTCTGTCCGTCGACAGACAGTCGGACTTGCCCTTCCTCGACGGTGTCAGGTTCAGTCACGCTGTCCTCGTCACATATTTCGTCATCGGCCCGACCTTGGGGTCCTCACCCCGGAAATAGACGACATCCTCCGGTCCGACATCGGCGAGGCCGTACACCTCGACCGTGGCGGTTTCGACGGAAGTCAGCGCCGGCGACGCCGCGAAGGCCTCGAGGGCGGCGATTTCCGCGCCCGTCGCGCCGCCGACCCGCCACGACTGCTCCAGAACGCCCACTCGCCTTCGCCCTCGCGCATCTTTGCCGGCGAGGACATCGTAGTTCCGGCGGGTCAGAACCAAGTCCGGATAGGCGCGCTGGGCGGCGTCGTCGAACACCGCGGCGCAACGCACCGCCTCCACTGCCTCCGGGGTCAGTCCGAGGTGGGTCAGTCGATCAAGATCGCCCCTGACGCACCTCAGCCGGGAACCGCCGTACACCTCTCGTCCCTTGTGATCCGTCGTTTCCCGCTGATCGCCAACGTAGCTGATGCGCAGTCCGCCGACCGACAGGGTTCCAACGCTGTAGGTCTCGACGCCGAGCAGGTTTTCCTCAAGGACGACGCCAAAGGCGGCGATTTGCGCCTCATCCTGCTCGGCGATGACGGCGGCGAGCGCCTCAGGCGTCTCGACGACTGTCTGGCCCAGCCCTGCTTTGGCCAGGACATCCTTTACGCGGACAGGCCCGGTTTCCAGGAGGCGTTGACCGGCTTCGATCGCGTCGGCAACGCAGAAGGCGGTGTAGCCGTCCAGAGCCGCATCGCCCAGACGGTCGGCCATGGTGTTCGACCAGCCGGGCGGGCAGGTCGCGGACCGATCGATCAGGCCGTGGGTGATCGCCTTGGTCGCGATGAAGCGGTGGGGGACGCGGCCGCCTAACAGATTGCCTGCGGTGAAGACGGTGCGCGAGGTCATGTCTTCACCGATCAGGGTGTCGCGAGGCACCAGCAAGACGTCGGGTCCGACGTCTTCCGCATCTTCAACGACATCAATGACCGGGAGGCGCAGAAGGCGCGCCAGGCGAGAAACCAGCATCTCTCTGGACGCCTGATCGTGCAGATTGCCCGGATTGTGCCCGTCCGGATCGAACAGCGCGATGCCGGCAAGGGCGGCCGCATTGGTGAACGAAGGCATCGGGGCGACGCCCAATGAATTGACGATGGTCATGGCGGTCAGCGCTCCCTGCAAAGGGTCAACCCCAAGACGGGTCAACGGTTCAGCAACCCGATCCTTCTTTTTTACGAGACCTGAAGCGTCGTCGTTGGGAGGACAGTCCGGCGCCGCGACAGCCGTGAAATCAGGTATGGAAACGCCGATGGATGCGGTAGCCAAGGCTTGATGAGGTGCGTTTGCGGACACAGGAACGGTGACCCGGCGGGCGCCGTTGCCCCATCCATGAGCGACCTGACAGCCAACATCGTCGGCACAGCGGCGGCGATCTGCTCGATCACGAGCTTTGCGCCCCAAGCCCTCAAGATCTGGAAAGAGCGCGACGCCTCTTCAGTCAGCCTCAAAACCTATTCCCTCACCGTCACCTGTTTCATCCTCTGGGTGATCTATGGCGCCATGACCAAGGCCTGGCCGGTGGCGGTGTCGAACAGTTTCGCCCTGGTCATGGCGGCCTGCGTCCTAATCATGAAGTGGCGATTCCGCGACGGTGATCCCGACCAGCTCTAGACCGCCGACAATGCGTCGCGTCGACCAAGTAACGCTTGGTCGCAGGAGGCGTCATGACAAATGTTTTCTTTTTGTTCTCCTATTGGTAGTCAATGCGCCATGGAGAAATCGGCTATCCGCAAGATCGTCCACGTGGACATGGACGCCTTCTTCGCCTCGGTCGAACAGAGGGACGATCCTTCGCTGCGAGGCCGACCCGTGGCGGTCGGTCATGCGGCGGCGCGCGGCGTGGTCGCCGCCGCCAGCTATGAGGCGCGGCGGTTCGGGGTGCGATCGGCCATGCCCTCGACGACCGCCCAGCGGAAATGTCCGGACCTCGTCTTCGTCCCGCCGCGTTTCGAGGTCTATCGCGCGGTATCGGCGCAGATCCATGCGATCTTCGCGGACTACACCGAGCTGATCGAACCCTTGTCGCTGGACGAGGCGTATCTTGATGTGACGGCCGATCGGCGAGTCCTTGAGACCGCCTCGGCGACGGCGGAGGAGATCCGGCGGCGGATCCTCGAGGAGACCGGCCTGACGGCCTCGGCGGGCATTTCCTACAACAAGTTTCTAGCCAAGCTGGCGTCGGACCAGAACAAGCCGAACGGCCAGTTTGTCGTGGCGCCCGGGCGCGGCGAGGCCTTCGTCGAGGATTTGCCGGTCCGGCGGTTTCACGGCGTGGGGCCGGTGACCGCCGCCAAGATGGAGCGTCTGGGCATCCGCACCGGCGCGGATCTGCGCCGCCAGTCCCTGGCCTTTCTCCAGCATCATTTCGGCAAGTCCGGGCCCTGGTATTGCGCCATCGCCCGTGGGGAGGACGATCGGCCGGTCAATCCGGACCGGACCCGCAAATCGAGCGGCTCGGAAACCACCTTCGCCTCCGACCTCACCGAGCCCGAGGCGATCGAGGCCGGGGTGGCGGCCATGGCCGACGAGGTCTGGGCCTGGTGCGAGACGGCGGGCAGTCGCGGACGGACCGTCACCGTCAAGGTCAAATGGGCCGACTTCCAGCAATCGACCCGCAGCCGATCCCTGTCCGAGCCCGTGGCTTCGCGCCAAGCCCTACACGAGGTCAGTCGGCTGTTGGTTCGGTCCCTTTACCCGCCAAGCCGGGGCGTTCGCTTGGTCGGGGTCAGCCTGTCCAATCTTGAGACAACCGGGGCCGCGGCGAACCAACTGGCCTTGTCGTGATTAGACCCGCGCAGATCGACCTGTTCGGAGAGGCGCCTTCCCTTGAGCCGGTCGTGGCGGGGTTCGACTATTGGGCCGACGTCCTGTCGGCGCCCGAACAGGCCGCGCTGGTCGCTGCGCTCCAGACCCTCGCGTTCAAGCCCTATGAACATCTGGGCTACCTTGGCCATCGCCGGATCGCGGCCTTTGATCGAGCAGCCGACGGCGCGGGATGGCCGGCGTTCCTCTCGCACTTGCTGGCGCGCTTGGCGGGCCGGCTCGATCTTGACGGCGCGGCCTTTGTCCAGGTTCTGGTCAATGAATATGCGCCGGGCGCCGGCATCGGCTGGCATCGCGACCGCCCCGTCTACGGCGAGATCCTGGGCCTTTCCCTGCTGGCGCCCTGCGTGATGCGGCTGCGCCGTCGCAAGGGCGCAGGCTTTCTGCGTCGAAATGCGCCGCTGGCGTGCGGCTCGGCCTATCGGTTGTCGGGGGAGGCGCGCGCGGACTGGGAGCATTCGATCACGCCGATGACGGCCTTGCGCTATTCCATCACCTTCCGGACCCTGGCCGCCTGACGATCGATGGCGCGGCCGGCTGGCGTGGAAGGGTCCGGATCGGTTTAGTCAGCGAGGTCGATCCAGGCCGGCGCATGGTCGCTGGCGCCCTCGACGCCGCGGACCGCGCGATCGACCCCGGCGTCGGTCAGGCGTTCGGCTGCAAGTCCGTTGAGCAGCAGGTGGTCGATCCGCAGACCCGCGTCGCGGGACCAGGCCTCCCGGAAATAGGACCAGAAGGTCCAGGGCGGCGGATCGTGCGGGAAGCGCTCGCGCAGGGCGTCGGTCCAGCCTTGGTCGAGCAGGCTCTGGAAGGCGGCTCGGCTCTCGGGTTGGAGCAGGGCGTCGGTTTTCCATGAGCGGGTATTGTAGATGTCGGCGTCGGTCGGGACGACATTGTAGTCGCCGCAGAGAATGACCGGCGCCTCGGTCGAATATAGCGACGCCGCGTGAGCGGTGAGCCGTCGGGCCCAGGCCAGCTTATAGTCGAACTTGGGCCCGGGCCTGGGATTGCCGTTAGGCAGATAGAGGCAGCCGATCAACACGCCATTGACCGCCGCCTCGATATAACGGGCCTGTCGGTCGTCGGCGTCGCCGGGCAGCCGGCGTCGGGTCACGACCGGCGCGCCGATCCGGCTCAGGATGGCGACGCCGTTCCAGCGCGGTTCGCCGACCCAGACCGCGCTATAGCCGGCCGCCTCGAGCTCGGCGGCTGGGAACTGCGTGTCGGCCGCCTTCAGTTCCTGCAGGCAGACCACGTCCGGCTGGACCTGTTCCAGCCAGCCGAGGAGGTTGGGCAGGCGACGATTGACGCCGTTGATGTTGAAGGTGACGAGCCGCATCCCGTCACGGCGTCCGCAAGGCCGCCAAAGCGGCGCGCACATGGGAGGCGAGGGCGTCGGCCATCCTCCCCACGCCGGCGGCGTTGGGATGGATCCGGTCCGGTAAGACATAGGCTGGGTGCAGCGCGACACCGTCCATCAGGAACGGCATCAGGGGCGCGTTCGCCGTTCGAGCGACCTCGGGGTAGACTGCGTCGAACGCCCAGGCGTAGGCGCCGAACCAGGGCGGCGCCCGCATGCCGCACAGCAGAACGGGGATGTTGCGCTGTTGGAGTTTGTCGATGATCGACAGAAGGTTATCCCTGACGTGATCGGTCGGGACCAGCTGCATCATGTCGTTGGCGCCCAGGGCGACGACGCAAAGATCCGTCTGGGCCGGCACGTCCCGATCGAGCCGTCTCAGACCGTCCGTTGTCGTGTCGCCGGACACGCCTGCGCCGATGATGCGAACCGGGGGCGTGTGGGTCGCCAGTCGCGCCGCCAGTTGTCGCGGCAAGCTCTCAACCGGCTTGAGGCCGTAGCCGGCGGTCAGGGAATCGCCGAGAACCGTTACGACCTGCTCAGTATTGCCCACAGGCGGCGCTCCCGTCAGCGTCTGATGTAGCGAGTGGGCCGAAACCGGATCTGGAGCGGTCGGCGAGCAGCGGGTTCAGCGTCATGGCCTACCCAAAAGCTCGCCGAACCTGTCGTGTTCCTGCCAGATCGCCTGAAAAACGATCCCGAGCTCCGGCCGTGATGCGCTGAGACGTCTGGCGGTCCATCGTCGTCACGGCAGTGAGATTCGAACGAAGGCCGTTGATCAGCCGTGCGGCTTCAGCACGACCTTCGTCCATTCGTTCGGATTGTCGTGGAAGTTCTTGTAAGCCTCTGGCGCCTGCTCAAGCGGCAGGCGATGGCTGATCAGATCCGTCGTGTCGATCTTGCCGTCCATGACGAGCTCAAGGAGCTGGGGCAGGTATTTCTGCACATGGGTCTGGCCGGTCTTGATCGTCAGACCCTTCTGCATGAGGGCGCCGATCGGCAGCTTGTCGCCGATTCCGCCATACACGCCGGGGATCGATACTCGGCCGCCCTTGCGACACGCCATGATCGTCTCGCGGAGGACATGTTGGCGATCCGTGCCCAGCTTCGTTTCCTGCTTCACCGCATCGATGATGTTGTCGGGCGAAAAGCCATGCGCCTCCATACCGACCGCGTCGATGCAGGCATCGGGCCCGATGCCGGCGGTCATCTCCATCAGGGCTTCGCGAACCTTGACCTCATGATAGTTGAGGACTTCCGCGCCGTTCGCCTTGGCGAGCTCCAGTCGGCGTGGATGATGGTCGATGGCGATGATGCGACCGGCGCCCATCAATCTGGCGCTCTTGATGGCGAACAGACCGACAGGGCCGCAGCCCCAGATCGCCACCGTGTCGTCGGGCTCGATCTCCGCGTTCTCGGCCGCCATCCAACCCGTGGGAAAGATGTCGGACAGGAACAGGACCCGCTCATCCTCGATCCCGTCCGGCACCACGATCGGGCCGACGTCGGAATAGGGGACGCGGACATATTCCGCCTGGCCGCCCGCATAGCCGCCGGTCAGATGCGAATAGCCGAACAGCCCGGCAGCCGGGTAACCGTAGGCGATCTCGGATGCGTCGGACTTGTCGGCGGGATTAGAGTTGTCGCAGGCCGAGAACTGCTGCTTGCCGCAATGGAAGCAGGAGCCGCAGGCGATCACGAAGGGGACGACGACCTTATGGCCGACCTGAAGGCTCGTGTTGCCACGGCCGATCTCGACGACCTCGCCCATGAACTCGTGGCCGAGGATGTCGCCATTGGACATGCCGGGGATCACGCTATCGTAGAGGTGCAGGTCTGATCCGCAGATGGCGGTCGCCGTAATCTTGATGATCGCATCGCGGGGATTGACGATCTGGGGATCGGGGACCGTGTCCACCTGAACATTGTGTTTGCCGTGCCAAGTCAGGGCGCGCATGGGAATTCCTTTCTGGATCAGAAATGACGGTCGGCGCGCGGCGCCGCGTCGGGAGCCTTGGACGTCGAGATTTCGCCCGTCTCCATCAGCTGTTTGAAACGTCGCAGCTCGCGCCGGGCCTGGACCCGGGGCTCGCGCTGCATCACCTTGGCGACCAGTTTGCCGACGGCGCCCGCCGGCGGATCGTAGCTGATCAGAACACGGACCTCGGTGCCTCGGCCGAAGGCGTTGTCGCGAAACGCGATCCAGCCCTCGTGATCGACATCGCTGTCCTCGGTCGACCGCCAGGCGATGTATTCGCCGGGACGATCTTCAATGATCTCGCTGACAAGTTCGATCTCCGCACCGGCGGGGCCCGCGACGGTCCAGCTGGATCGGACATCGTCCAGAACATCGACGGACTTCACGTTCTCCATGAAGCGGGGCAGGTTTCGAAAGTCGCGCCAATACTCATACAGCGCCTGACGCGGCCGATTGATCATGACGGCGCGGACGCTGGTGGCGTCATAGGCGCCCTCCACATAATCGTCGTCATGGAAGGCTGGGGATTGGACGTCGGCGTCGGTTGAGAGGGGGGCGGACATCGTCGATGCCTCCTTGATGTTAAACGGTCGGGATCAGGCGGCTCGAGACTGGGGCGCGCCAGCGTAGCGTTCGAACTCTTCGGCGTAACGCGAGGCCAGACGGATCTGGTGGTCACCCTTGGCCTTCAGCGTCAGGAACCAATCGCTCTCTTCCTCGAACATATGGGTGAGAACGGCGCCTTCGATGTGCGCCCACTTGTCCAGCCAGGCGGGCTTCGAGGGCGCGATGTTTTCAAGCTCCGCCATCTGAGCCTTCGTGGTCGTCTGCTCGAGATAGGCGTGGGCCGCGTGCATCTTTTCGCCGGCCTGGCCGAGGGCGGGATAGAGGACCAGCTCCTCGGCCAGCGCATGGCCGTTCAGCACGACGGCGAGCGCATCGCGCGCGGCGTTTCTTTCGACAGCGGTCTTGGCCGTTCGGCCGCAGGCGAAGGCGGCGCGGATGGCGTCGTGATGGTCGAGCACCAGCGAAAGCCAGTCTCCAGCCTGGGAGGCGGCGCGGGCCTTTTCCGTCGCCGCCTTGCGCGTATTTTCGTCAGGCTGCGGGCTGACGGCGGCGAGCGCCTTGTCGATGAGGGACATCAAACCTCCCGTGAAAGAAGGTTCAAGAGCCGCGCGGAGTTGTCCGTTCCGACTGTCCAATAACGGGCACAACCGATGTCCGCGCTCGACAGTAATACGATTCAAGGTCCGAAAACCGACCTTCGGAACAGCACTCGGAATGGCCCGGTTAGCTCGGCTTCAATCCCAAGGAGCCAACCATGTTCATGCACAACAAGCGCCTGATGTATACGGTCAGGGTATCCGAACCGAACCCGGGTCTCGCCACCCTGATGCTTGAGCAATTTGGAGGGCCGCAGGGCGAGCTCGCCGCCGCCATGCGCTACTTCACCCAGGCTTTGGCGGATGAAGATCCGGGCCGCAAAGACATGCTGCTCGACATCGCCACGGAAGAGTTGAGCCACCTCGAGGTCATCGGCTCGATTGTGTCCATGCTGAACCGGGGCGTGAAAGGCCAGATGGCTGAAGCCGCGATGGAAGAGGCGGATCTGTACGCCTCGCTGAACAGCGGCGGCGAAAGCCATACGACGTCCATTCTCTATGGCGGCGCGCCTGCCCTCATCAACTCCGCCGGTGTCCCGTGGACCGCCGCCTACATCGACTCAATCGGCGATCCCGCCTGCGATCTACGCTCCAACATCGCCGCCGAGTCGCGGGCCAAGATCGTCTATGAACGCCTGATCAACTGTACCGACGATCCCGGCGTGAAGGACGCCTTGAACTTCCTAATGACGCGCGAAGTGGCGCATCAGAAGTCCTTCGAAAAGGCCCTATACGCCATCGAGCCGAACTTCCCGGCGGGCAAATTGGTCGGCCTGCCCGCCTTCGCTGACAAATACTACGACATGTCCCAAGGGGAGGGCGATGTCCGCGGACCTTGGAATGAGGGGGAGCAATGGGAATTCATCGACGACCGTGAACAGCAGGGCGCCGTGGACGGCGGCGACGGCTCCGCCAGCGTATCACTGGGCGAACTGGACGCCGCCGCTGTCCAGGCCTTTGCGGCCCGAACACTTTCTGACCCCAACACCAATCCGGTGACCGGCGCTGATCTTGGCGCAGGACCTGGCGCGGGTACGACAACAGCGTTGGTCGAGGACGAGACCACAGGTTAACCCATGTAAGTGCGAGCTCGACGGAAAGTCGCAGGATGCAGCCATGCTCGATCCTGCGACATCCACCGACGGGGCGCCAGACGCCGAGCCGCGCGAGGAGATTCTCTCCCTCTGGCGGGCGTTCGACGATCTGTCCTTCGACAGTCGCAGCCGGGCCCTCCGGCTTGGCCAGATCACCTCGGTAAAATCTGGCGAGCCTTATCGTCCCGAAGGTGAGATCGCGGTGGTCTTGGAGGGGTGCCTTCTCCTGGATGACGGCGATCGTGGAACCCATTCGGGGGTGGCGGCGGCGGGGGATTTGATTGACATCGCAGGCGGAAGCCAGGGGCTGTGGCTGACGAGCGGCTTTTTATACCGGGCGCCCGTGACGGCCTTCTGTCGTGAAGCGGGCGAGGAAGGCGTTCGATTTCTTCTTGCTGGCGGCGTCAAACGGCTGAAGGCGATGGAGGAGCGTCTTAGGTGCGCCATGTCGCATGGGTCGGTTTCTCGCGTCGCGAGCTTTCTTCTGGATATCCACCGCGCCAGCGGTCGTTCCGAAATCGCTCTGTCTCAGTCCAATATCGGCGAATTGCTGAGCCTGCGCCGTTCCAGCGTTAATCAGGCCTGTCAAAGCCTGAGAGCGGACGGCGCCCTCCGGACCGTGCGAGGGCGGATTCTATTGAAAGACGAAGCCGTGCTGGCGAGTGCGGCCTGTTGCCGCTATCGGCCGAGGTATCCGGGGTCACCCGAAGCGATGGCCGCTGAGGCGGCCTGACATCGGAGGTGTCCAACTCCGGAAGGGACCGTGCGTGCGTCCGCCTGCACGACGCTTTCTAACGTGGACCGATCATTGGTCTGCGAACGGTGCGCCAAACACATAGATGCCGGCGTGAACAAGCTTCTGGAACAAGTCCGACGAGAGATTTGGCTGGGCTGGGCCGACGTCTGCGACCCATCGACCATCACGCCACAGGGCGACGCTCACGCCTAGGGCTTTCGCACGTTGGGAAGCCTGTGTCATGGCGTCGGCGATGTCGTTCGCGATCAAGGTTTCTGGTTCTCCCCCGTCGCGATAGCGAATCTGATAGCGGAGAACGGGAGAATCGAAGGTCATTCGGTCCAGTCCTCTAGAACCTCGCGACTGTCTGCGGTTTCGACCTGAAGACTGAACCGATCGCTATAGAGCGCCAGAAGGTGATCGTGGGGCTGATCAGCCGAGCTGCATACCCCGTCGCTGACAACCACGATGCGATAGCCGAGGTCGATGGCGCCAAGCACGGTCGAGAGAACGCAGACGTCAGTCTCCGTACCCGTCACAATGATCGTATCGACGCCTTGGTGGGTGAACGCCTCATGAAGCCCTGTATCCGACCAGGCGGAATACACCCGTTTGTCGACGATCCGCGCCGGCGGGACGAACCGCTGGAGCGGTTTCGCCAGATCCAGAAGCTCCGGGTCGAGGATCTCCGTGGTCATCGAAGACCAACGCCGCCAGTAATCACGCCAGGCCCCGGAGGCCTCGTTGGGAGTCTCGGCTGGGATGAAGCGGGTGAACCACAGCTGGTCCGGTCTTGCCGAGCATAGCGTTTCGATGACCGGAAGCGTCTCTGCGGCCCAAGGCGTATGCCATTCGGTCCCTTCGACAAACATACGCTGCATATCGATGCAAAGGTGCGCTGTGGTTTTCGGAATGCGAGATTTGAGGCCGCGTGTCACGGCCTGAGCCCTGAAACTGGCGTCTCCTCGCCTTCGTGATGTTCGCTGACGCCCTGCTCGACCTCAGTGCGGGAAAAGACCTCTTCTTGTCCCGCGTCGAGCATTTCGTCCTCTGGTCCGCCCAAGCCACCCTGCGCCAGACCACGCGAGGCGTCGGCGGGCTCCCTGTGTGGGGCGTATCGAGTCATATCGCCTTCTCACCGGATCAAAAGAAAACCAACCGTGGCTCAGTGAATGAGTTTCAAAGGTGCGGTTCTGGACAGGTTTGGATCGTCAGCCGCCTATGCCGAGACGACAGGCGAGAGCTCTTTACATGGGTTAGTGCGGGGCTCCGTGGTTTGAGGGAACGCGAGGTATGGACGAGGATCTGCCGCCCCCACCTGATTCGCCAACGGATGCGCTGGGCCGCCTGGGCGAGTTCCTGTCGTTGCCTCCTGTTGAACGCACAGCGCTGGAGGGGCTTCTCGAACCCGTGCAGCATTGGCCTCGGCACCATGTCTTGCGTCACGAGGCGGCCCAGCCTTCCCACGTCTATTTGCTGACAAAGGGATGGGTCGCCTCGTCGATCGCCCTGGCGTCGGGCAAGCAGCAGATCGTCAAGGTCCATCTTCCAGGTGACCTTATGGGGGCGCCCAGTCTGTGCCTGACGACAACAATCGACTGCCTGACCGCCATGACGCCCATCGCCGTGCGCGCAATCTCCAAGTCCAGGCTTATGGCGACCTTCCAAGCCTATCCGCGGATCGCCCTTTCGCTTTTCCTAAGCGCTCAGAAAGAGCGCGTGGCCTTGATGGAAAGTCTGGCTGTGATCGGCCAGGCGCCCGCTCATGTCCGCATCGCGGCTACGCTGACTAATCTGTTCGACCGCCTGTCAGAACGCGGGGATGCGCCTGGCGGCATATTTCAGATGCCCTTGACCCAGCGCGATCTCGGCGACCTAATCGGCATCACGCCTGTGCACGTGAACAGAACGCTGCGCGAGATGGATCGCCAGAATCTGATTAAGCGATCCGACCAGACCATTTCTCTTCTTGATATCGATCGGCTTCGCCGCGTCGCAGGCCTGCCGGCGAGAGACTTCGTCTATAATCCTGACTGGATTGCGAGCCTCTAACGGCGACGAAGCCGGCGTGACCATGAGGCAAATGGCTATCGGCGACGGCGCCGAGAGCCCTCACGTCGTTCGGAGCATCGCAACGGAAGCGCGACTTGAGGATCGCGATAGTTTCATATCGAGGTAGGCCGCATCGAACGCGATCCGGCCGGTCAGCGCGTCCCAGTCTTCAATGGATACCCGACCATTCCGCCATTGGACCAATCCTGCTTCTCGAAGCGCTTTGAGCGAGCGGTTCACATGGACATTTGACATACCCAGCAGGTCCGCGAGGTCCGATTGGGTCAGAGGGCAATCGAAAGTATAGTCGCGGGCCAGGTCTACGGCTTCCAGACGCAAATAAAGTTCGCAGACAAGTTGTCCGAGCCGCGTCGCTGCATCCTTCAGCCCCAAGGCCACTAACCATTGTCGATGTATCGCCGCATCGATGAGGGTCTCGAGCCAAAGTGCGCGCGCTAACCGGGGAGCGTCTTCGGTCACGCGCTTCAACGCGGCGTGTTGAACGGTCGCTACCGTGACGTCCGACAAGGCCACAAGGCTGTGGTCCATCGTCTTGAGGAGAAACCCGTGAAGATCGATGAAGTCGCCTGGGACGTTGATGCCCGTGATTTGACGGGCGCCGTCAGCCAGGATCGAAACCCTGCCGACGAATCCTGACAGCAGGAGCGTGCTGAATGTCGGCCGACTGCCCTCTTTTATCAGAGCCTCACCCGCCTTGGCTCGGCGGCGTCCACCCAAAAGCGCTGCAAGCCTTTCGCGATCATAACGCGATAGATCGCCGAGACGGTGAAGCTTGGCGTCAATGAGGTCTTGCACGGGTCACATCCTCAAGTGAGAGAGGGGCAACGCGGCACCCGCCGCAGGGTCAACGTGAAGCGATCGATCCGTAGCGGGCATCGGTTGTCATCACTGCTCCCCGCCGAACTCGACGAATGCGTCACGGATCGCTTCGCCCTCTTCCTCGGTTCTCGCAGACACCGACACTCTTATACGCCCGGCGATTGGAGCATCAGACCGAGTTTCAACGCTTGGATCCTCGCCGGCGACGTCTCCCCCCGAAGGCTTGTCTCCCACCGTATTCGCCACCCCCTCAGGTGCAACCTGGATGATCTTTCGTTCAAGGCCATGGGTTTGAACAAGGCGTTCGACCACAAGCTCGGCGTCTCTACGCGTCGCAAAGGTGGAGGTGACGAGGTTGGTCATCATCTAAGTCCCTTTCGATTGGCTCAAAAAACGCGCTTCTGAGTATATCGCTCCGAAGCGGTTCGTTTGACCCCGACTTTCCGAGCGCGCCTTGCGTATTCACCGCCGGGATGGGGTTTTGGTGTACGATTCCGGACGGTGCTCGGGCGCCTTCTATCGAGCGTTTCGAGATTGTTGGTCCATCGCCGCTCGATCCAGCGCTCTTGAAACATGGCAGATGGTCATCTGATACGTATGAACGACTTCAAGCGCATCACGACGTTGCAGACATTCTAACCCTTAAAATATCCGCAATAAGCAAAACCGCCGTGGGCGATCTTGTCAGGACAACTGACCAAAACTCGTTGGGTTCGTCGAGCCGCGCTGACATGGTGAAGCGAAGGCCCGAACGCCCGCGGGCAAAAATCGAGGGCTGGTAAGGGCGTCTTACTATGATGGCGGACAGTCTAGGCGGGCGGTCACGAGTTTAAGTCAAGCGCCCCTGATGCACGGGTAAGACGGATCGCTGTCGTTGGCGACCTCCAGTCCGAACAGCATTCCTCGAATGATGCCAGTTTGCCGCTTTCCGCCGTTGGGCTCTCCCTTGCTCACGATGTGGAGGAGGAGCGTCTGCCAAGCCGCTAGGGCGGAGCGTTTGGCGCTCATGTATTCGTTGGCGTCGTAGTGAGCGATAGAGACCTGAGCGCCGCCACCGGCGTCGCTGCCATGCCCCAGAACTTTCGAGCGGATAAAGGGTGAGATCCCCAAGCGCTCGCTGGTGAGCGCGGTAGACCCTGTGCGGCGAAGGTCATGGACGGTGCGATCCTCCACGCCGATACTGTCCCGAATGCGGTCCATGGCGCGGGTCAGCGCTTCGCCCTTCATGGGACGGGTGTTGTCCTGGGGCGTTGGGAATACGGGACCGATCTGCCGGTCTGACGGCAACTTCGACAGGCTGATCGCCTCCTTGATTAGTTTGATCGCGAGAGGCGGCAGGGGGACCTGGTGCGGCTTGCTTGTCTTCATTCTCTCTGGGGGAATGATCCAGACCGCCTGCTCGAAATCGAGCTCACCGATGTCCATGCCGACAATTTCGCTGCGTCGTTGGAGGAGAAGAATCGCCAGCTGAAGCGCGATGCGGACCTGCCGGCTGACGTGGATCTCGACGCCAGTTTGTGTGCGCAGGACATGATCACCATCCAGGGCGGCCCAGAGCGATCGGAGTTCGTGATCCCTCCATACCTTGAGCCGCGGTTTCGGCGCATGGAGTGAGGGAAAGCCCATGGCTGGGTTAACCTCCACAATCTCCTCGTTGATGGCGAAGTTGAAAACTTGGCGAATGATCGCCTGCACGCGATTGGTTTGAGCCCTAATCCCTTTGGCTACCATGTCGCGAAGGAGCGCCTTCACCGTGGAGCGTTTGATGGTTGAAATGGGAGTTGCGCCCAGAACCGGTTCGATGTGCCGTGCAGCAAGACGCTTCTCATAAAGGAGCGTACTGACGCGTTTGATCTTTCTTTTAGGCTGCCACTCGCCGGTCTCACAGGCCAGCCAGTAGGCTTCCAGAAGATTGCCGAACGTAGCCACTGCATCTTTGCGGGCGGCGTCTCTCGCGTCCTGCTGTTCGCGCAGTGGGTCACCGCCGCTATGAATCAGGTTCCGCAATCGTCCCGCTTCCAACCGCGCGCTTCGCAAGCTCATCTGCGGATATTCACCGAGCCGATATCGCGCGCAGCGTCCATCATGACGGCGATACCGAAGAACCCAGACCTTGATGCCGCGGCGTGTCGCGCGCAGCACCAGGCCCGAACATCCGGCGTCAGACAGTTCGAGCCTTTGGCCCGGTGTGGGTTTCAAACTATGAATTAACCGATCTGTCAAAATCTCCGAGGACATTTTGAATAGCTCCAGACATGGGACGCCTGTGGGACGCAAATGAATGCATCTCAATGGTACGGTCTGAAACAGCTTGGTCAATCAAGACGAGGAAAATATTCTGAAAAGTAACCGATAGAAACCATCTGGAACCTAACGAATACTGCTATTGACCAATTCCTAAAGCCGAGGTCGCAGGTTGGAGTCCTGCCGGGGTCGCCATCGTCGCCTTGCGATGTCGTCGGTCTGAGGATCGATAACTGAGGCTGGAACAGAAGAAAGGCGCGGCCTTTCGACCGCGCCTCTGATCTTTCTGGCTTAAGGCTTAGCCCCGACGGTTGTCGTAATCGCGGCGTTCGTAGCGGATCTGGGCCGAGAGGCGGTCGAAGCGATGGTCCAGGTCCTGGCGTTCCCAAGCGGTCAGGCCACCGCGGCGATAGTTGGCTTCCAGACGCAGCAGGCTGTTGAACTCTCCGCGCAGACGGGTGGCTTCGCGGCGGCTCAGCTGGCCGTTGCGGACGCCCTGATCGATACGGCGATCCAGGTTGGCCTGGCGGGCGTTGATCGACTGCCACGAGCCATAGCTGGCGTGGTGGGGCGGGGCCGGGCGGTGGTGATAGGATTGGGCGAAGGACGGCGCGGCGACCGAGGCGGCGGCCAGGGCGATGGCGGGGACGATGAGCTTGCGCATGGCGATCTCCTCAAATGTTCTGCCGGTCGGGGTGACCAGCGATGAGGCGATTTGAGCACCCGGCGACTGAGCCGGTTCTGAACAGGATCGATCAGGTTCGGTTCATCTGGATGAAAAAGACGTCACACCGCCGTCTTCTGATTTGGTCTCCGGTTTGGAGCAGCGTTCGCTTTAAACTATACGACGTATTCAGCGCCCGTTCAGATGATCGGGACTAGATCGGTCGCCATGTTTCGTAAACCCGCCCCTCTCCTGATCGCCCCTCCGGCCCTGGCCCTGGCTCTCGGTCTGGCCTTCGCGCCCGTCATGACGACGTCGGCGCAGGCCCAGTCGCGCGATCAGGACCAGCGCTCGCAGGACCGTGGTCCGCGCGTCAGTCCCGACGAGGCCCGTCGTCGTGGCGGCGAGGCCGGCGGCGGTCGCCCCATCGACACCCAACCGCGCCGCGACGGCAACTATTCCGTCCTGGTCGAACGCGACGGACGCGTGCGGGAGGTCGTGGTCGACGGCCAGACCGGACAGGCGCGTCCCGACAACAACAATCAACGTCGCAGGCCGAACTGATGCGCGTGCTTCTGGTCGAGGACGACGCGGATCTGTCGCGTCAGCTTAAGGCGGCGCTGGGCGACGCGGGCTATGCCGTGGACCATGCGCCGGACGGCGAGGAAGCCCACTATCTGGGCGAGAACGAGCCTTATGACGTCATCGTCCTGGACCTGGGCCTGCCCAAGATCGACGGCGTGTCGGTGCTGGAGCGCTGGCGGCGCGAGGGCAAGACGACGCCGGTCCTGATCCTGACGGCGCGCGGCGCCTGGTCGGACAAGGTGGCGGGCTTCGACGCCGGCGCCGACGACTATCTGACCAAGCCCTTCCATACTGAAGAGCTGCTGGCGCGTCTGCGGGCGCTGCTGCGCCGCTCGGCGGGCATCGCCTCGGCGACTTTGTCGTGCGGCGGCTTGCGGCTGGATCCCCGCGCAGCGCGGGCCAGCGTCAATGGCGAGCCCCTGCGCCTGACCTCGCTGGAATACCGGCTGTTGCACTACATGATGATGCATCAGGGCCGTGTCATCAGCCGCACCGAACTGGTCGAACACCTCTACGATCAGGACTTCGACCGTGATTCCAACACCATCGAGGTCTTCATCGGCCGGGTGCGCAAGAAGGTCGGATCGGACCGGATCGAGACTGTGCGGGGCCTCGGCTATCGGCTGACGCCGCTGGCGGGCGAATCCGACCCGGCGTGACCGAGGCGACGGCTTCGAAACCCAACGCCGACGGGCTCCACGACTGGGGGCGCTGGTTCGGTCGCCCCGGTCGCTCTTTGACCCGCCGGCTGATCTGGCTGGCCTCGGCCTGGATCGTGGTCGCTCTGGTCATTTCAGCGCTGGTGCTGACCCAGGCCTTTCAGGAATCCGCCCTGCGGCGTCTGGGCGCCATGCTGAATGAGACGATCGACGAGATCGTGGTCGGCGCCAGCCGCACGCCGCAGGGTGAAGCCATTCCGCAGATCCAGGACGCCAGAACTCTGCGGCTGCTGTCGGGCAAATACTGGCAGATCATGGAGGTTCGCCCCAATGGTCAGTTGGTCAGTCTGGCGCGTTCGACCTCGCTGTGGCGCTATGACCTGGCCCTGCCCGCCGACCTGCCCGCGCGCCTGGATGCGGCTTTCGGCGACGTCATCACCTTCAATACCACCGGCCCCAAGGACGACGACGAGACGCGCGAGCCGCTGCGCGTCGCCGCCAGCATGAAGTCCATCCCCCGGCACGAACATCCGGTCATCTTCATCGCCGCGCTGGATCGCTCGGACGTCGATGCGGACACGCGTCAGTTCGCGCGCGTGACCTGGATCGCCTTCCTGATCCTGGGGCTCGGACTCGTATCGGCGGTCTTCATCCAGGTGCGGATCGGCCTGCGCCCCCTGTTCGACCTGCGCGATGAAATCGCGGATGTACGCAAGGGCAGGTCGGCGCGGATCGGCCGCTCCTATCCGCAGGAAATCCAGCCCCTGGCCGAGCAGGTGAACCGCCTGCTGGATCACAATCAGGAAGTCGTGGATCGACAGCGCACCCACGTCGGCAACCTGGCCCATGCGCTGAAGACGCCGATCTCCGTCATGCTGGCCGAGGCGGGGACGAGCGAGGGCGATCTGCCCGAGTTGGTGCGGCGCCAGACCAAGATCATGCAGGGCCAGGTCGATCACCACCTGCGCCGCGCCCGCGCCGCCGCCCGCGCCGCCCACGGTCTGGGCGAGACGACGCCCGTCGCCGAGGTGCTGGACGAGCTGGCGGTGATGATCGAACAGGTGTTCCGTGACAAGAACGTCGAGATCGACTGGCGCGCGCCCGACAGCCTGTCCTTCCTGGGCGAGCGTCAGGATTTGCAGGAAATCCTGGGCAATCTGATCGAGAACGCCGCCAAGTTCTCCAGGCGCCGGGTGCGCGTCTCGGCGGGTGGCAGCGGCTTGGGGCAGATGATCCTGGTGGTCGAGGACGATGGAGCAGGCCTGCCGGCCGATCAGCGCGACACCGTCATGCAGCGCGGCGCGCGGCTGGACGAAAGCGCGCCAGGTTCAGGCTTGGGCCTGTCGATCGTTGACGACCTTACGCGCGCCTACGGCGGGCGGCTGATGCTGTCGGACAGCGACATGGGCGGGCTGAAAGCGGTGCTCGAACTGCCGGCCGCCCAGGTCGACTAGGGCTGCAGGTCGTCGCCCCGGCGGTAGCATTCGCAGGCCGCCCGTTCCAAGGCGGCGCGATCCAGCACCGTGATCCGGCCGCGCGAATAGGCGATGGCTCCCGCCTTCTGAAGCCCCTGCGCCGCCTCGTTCACCGTGGTCCGCTGCGAGCCCAGCATGGAGGCGAGATACTCCTGCGTCAGGTTCAGGGTGTCGCCCTCGACCCGGTCGTGGCAGCGCAGCAGCCATTTGGCGAACCGCTGGCCGGCGTGGTGCAGGGCGTTGCAGGCGGCCGACTGCTCCAACTCGCCCTGAAGTCGGGCCATGTATTCGGCGACGGCGTCGCGAACGCCCGGCCGTTGAGCCGACAGGGCGCGGAACTTGGCGGCGTCCACCCGGCGCGCCGTTCCGGCGACCTGAGCCACGCTGCGGGTGTGGGCATGGTGCGGCACGACCGAGGCGACGACGCCCAGCACGCCTTCGCGCCCGATCATGACAGTCTCCACGGTGCGGCCGTCCTCCAGCACTGCGACCGAGGAGCAGAAGCCGCTGTCGATGAAATGCAGGTGCTCGATGGCGTCGTCAGGCTCGCTGAACACATGGCCGGGCGCGAATTCCACCGGAGTGGCGATGGCGAGGAGAGCGTCGCGATCGTCGGGGTTCAGCCCTTGGATCAATCGGTTGCCAGGCGAGAGGCGGTTCATAAGTTCGCGCATAAGGCGATCTGAGCGCGGCGTCTGTCGAAACTCGACACAGCGTTGCTATATGTCACGCGGCTTTCTGGGGAAAAGTCGTGTCTTTACCGCGTTGTGTACGCGATCGGGCAGAGCGCAGCCGAGGCTCAGCGGGTGACGCGGCCGACCAGGCGCCCGGCTTCCAGCACTTCGACACCTGCGCAGGAGGCATGGCGCGCCAGCTGCGACCGCGCAGCTTCCAGCGCCGTGGCGTCATCGGCGCCGTCGAAGAAGTCGAGCAGCGGACGGCGATCCGCCTCGTCGAAGAAGTGAAACTCGTAGATGTTCAAGCGAACGGCTCCCAACGATGCGAACCGTAGCGGCATACGCCCGGCGGTGTCTGTCGGATGTCGACACAGCGAGAAGCGGAGCCTTTGCCTCGGCCGAGGCGTTAGGGCGGCCTGACGTGGGAGACATCATGAACGCCGCCAAGACCCTTCGGCTGCCGCCGCTGGCGACCCTGATCGAATGGGCGGCGCGGCTCGGCTATGGGGCGCGAGGCTTCGTTTACCTGTCGGCCGGCGCGCTGACCCTGCTGGCGGCGACGGACCGGATCGGCGACGCGGTGGGGACCAGCGGGGCGGCGGGCTGGCTGGCTGAGCAGCCGTTCGGCAAGGTCTGGCTGGTGCTGCTGGGGCTGGGTCTATGGGCCTTCGTAGGTTGGCGAGTGTTGCAGGCGGTGTTCGACGCGGACCATGAGGGAACGGACCTGAAGGGCTGGACGACGCGGGCGGGTCAGGCGGTCAGCGGTCTGTTCTACGGCGTGCTGGCGTCGGGGGTTTTCGAATATCTGGACGAGTTCGGCGAGGCGACGAACGCTTCGGCGGCCCAGGCCGAGAGCGTAGCCGAGAACCAGGAGAAGGCGGCCATGCTGCTGGGGATGCCGTTCGGCGAGATGCTGCTGATCGGGGCGGGGCTGGTGGTGCTGGGCGTCGGCGTGGGCAATATCGTCAGGGCCATCCGCGACGATTTCGACGACGCCCTGGCCTGTCCCAAGGCCTTCTGCGGCACGGCGACGGCGCTGGCGCGGGCGGGCTATGCGGCGCGAGGGTTCGCCTATCTGCCCTTGGGCGTGTTCGTGGTTCTGGCGGGGCTGCACGCACGTTCGGGCGAGGTGACGACGACGGCGGCGGCCCTGGATGCGCTGGAGGCGCAGCCGGGCGGATCGTGGATCCTGGGGCTGACGGCGGCGGGGCTCATGGCCTTCGGCGCCTTCGCCTTCGTGGAGGCGCGCTGGCGGCGGATCCGCCCGCCCCGGGATTTGAGCCTGGGCTAGACCTTGCCGGTCGGCGCGGCGTCGCCATATCCGGAAAGCAACACACGCTGTTTCAGAAGGCCGCGCCATGAACGCTCCGCTCAAGACCCTGAAGATCGACTTCGTCTCCGACGTCGTCTGCCCCTGGTGCGTGGTGGGGCTGGGCGGGCTGGACACGGCCCTGGACGCGCTGAAGGACGAGGGGATCGCCGCCGACATCGCCTTTCAGCCGTTCGAGCTGAACCCGCAGATCGCGCCCGAGGGAGAGAACATCGTCGAACACATCGGCCGCAAATACGGCGCGTCGCCTGAGCAGTCCGCCGCCAACCGCGCCATGATCCGCGAGCGGGCGGGCGAGGTGGGCTTCGACATGCGCATGACCGACGACAGCCGCATCTGGAACACCTTCGACGCCCACCGGCTGCTGCACTGGGCGCATGAGACGGCGCCGGACAAGCAGAAGGCCCTGAAACAGGCGCTGTTCACCGCCCACTTCACCGAGAACCGCAACCTGACCGACGCCGGCGTCCTGACCACCGCCGCCGAAAAGGCCGGGCTGGACCGGGCCGAGGCGGGCGAGGTGCTGGCCTCGGGCCGCTACGCCCAGGCCGTGCGCCAGGCCGAGGACCTGTGGCGCGCACGCGGCATCACCTCGGTCCCGGCCGTGGTGGTCGAGGGCAAATATCTGATCTCGGGCGGCCAGCCGGCCTCGGTGTTCGAAGAGGCCCTGCGCAAGATCGCGTCGGAGGTGTGAGGGGGTGATTGGTGAGTGGTGAATCGTGAAAAGAGGCGCGCCTACTCACCAATCACCACTCACGACTCACGTTCAGCCCGGCGGTTCGGCTTTAGACCCAGCCCCCGCAAAAACACCGTCTATTTCGTCTAATTCGTCTGATCTCGGGGCCGGTTTCAGGTCGTCCAGCGCTTCGAGGCGGGCCATCAGGGCGTCGCGGCCGGCGTAATCGCCGCGTTTGAGGGCGCAGGCCTCGCGGGCGATCTGGCCGACCTGTTCGGCGACGGCGGCGGCGCGCTCGCCCAGGTCGGGTTCCTTCGGTTGGGCCGGGGGCGGCGCTGGGGGCGGCGCCGGCGGCTTCGGCGGGGGCGGAGACGAAGGGGCGGGCGGGGCGGCCGCCATCCGGGTCAGGTCGGCGTGCAGCCGCACCCAGCGCGCGGCCTCCAGCGCGCGCCCGGCCTGAAGCGCCCGGTTCAGCCGCACCAGGGCGTGGGCCGCCATGGCGCCATAGTCGGGCAATCCGTCGGCCGTCTCGGCCTCCAGGTCGATGGGCTCGCGATGGGGATCGGGCTGATCCTCGCGCCGCCAGCCTTCGTCCCTGGCGCGGGCGCGAAAGGTGCTGACCGCCATGCCATAGACGGCGCTGACCTCCTCGGCCGTGGACCCGGCCAGATAGGCCGTGCCCGCCGCCTCCCACGCCTCTTTCGACAGGCGGCGATAGCCCCGGTTCTGCACCCGGTCGGCCGCACGCGCGGCGGGGTCCGAGGTGACCAGATCGGGCAGCCGCAACAGATGCATCGGCAGGCCGTGCGCGCGCCAGAAGGCCGCCTCGGCCTCGGGCGAGGAATCGTGATGCAAGGCGTTGCGATAGGTCTGCTCCAGACCCGCCTCGCGCAGGATGCGGATCTGATCCAGCGCCTGCTGGGTCATCGCATCGTAAAACGGATCGCGCGGCCCCTCGAACCCGCCGTCGTCATAGCTGTGGTCGTCGTCCATCCCATCCCCGGCCTGTCGCCCGCGCCCGACACAGGACGCGCCGCCAGTCTAAGGCCGCCCCGCAGCGTGATCGGGTAGAGGCCGTCGATTTCGCGAAAGGCGAGGGATTTCAACGGCCGGGGCAGGGACGTCGTGCATAGGTAGGAGGGCTAGCTGTGCATTCCCTTCCTGTCGTCATCCCCCGGCGGGGATGCCATTCTTTCGTCATTCTGGGCGAACCCTCGCGACAGCGGGGGGAGACCCGGAACCCAGCGTGCCGAAGGCGATCTGTTCACGCAGGATGTGGGCCGTGAGTCTGCGCCGCGAAGACGCGGCTTGTTGGAGGATGATGAAAGAGAAGGAGTGCGGTCTCTTCTCCCGTTGGGAGAAGGAGGCCGCGTCCGGGATTAGCGAGACGAAACGCCTCCGCTTGCTGATGCGGAAGCGATTGATAAACGCGGTGCTCCCGGAGTCGTTCGGTCCGGCCAGGAAGACGAGCGCATCGCTTTCGGGTCTCTCTTCTGGCCAATACGCTGGAACACCACAGATCAAAATCAACCCGACATCAGTTGTGATTTTGACAACCTTTGGTGTAAGGCGGTTTTCTATATTAGGCGTCGGGAGTCACCTGTGAAATTTCAGCAGATACAAATCGCCGGGTGGCGCCAGTTCCTAGACGTTGAAATCAACTTCCATCCTAGAATGACGGTAATCACAGGAGCGAATGGAGCCGGAAAAAGTACGCTCCTGCGAATTCTGTCACAACATTTCGGCGTCCCCTTCCAGCCGCTAGCGACACCAAAGGCTGATAAGTCTGGGATTGTTAGCTATATACTCGGTATATTTGGATCGCGTCACAATAAAGCAGAAGCAAGATCCAGAGTCGGAGAAATTATTTACAGCAACAACCATCGTTCATATTTGGCAGTAAATCAATCAAACGCTGTACAGTATAACATTTCTATAGAAAATCAGGCCCACCTGTGGGGCTTGTTCATAAATTCACACAGGCCGGTTTCAAACTACCAGCAGGTCGGTTCCATACCTACGAACGCGATTACGACCGAAGTCGCTTATCAGCAGTATAATCAAGAACTTATGATGCGGCTAAGTAATAGCAACACTGGCCTGTCGCCCACATATCGAATTAAGGAAGCCATAATTTCGATGGCAACCTTTGGACTTGGAAATGCAAACGTAGCTGGTAACGAAAGTCTAGCAAAATCCTATAAAGATTTCAAAGTAATACTGTCTAAAATTCTTCCGGAGTCCATAGGGTTTATAGATATACAGGTTAGAATCCCGGATGTGGTGATTGTAACATCAACGGGAGAGTTTATTTTTGATGCGGCATCCGGAGGGCTTATGTCGCTGATCGACTTATCGTGGCAGATATTTTTGTATTCTCAAGGTAAAGACGATTTTGTTGTCGTAATGGATGAGCCAGAAAATCATTTGCATCCGTCCATGCAAAGGACGGTGCTTCTGAGCCTTGTTGATGCTTTCCCGGCTGCTCAATTCATTGTAGCAACGCATAGTCCGTTTGTGGTCTCGTCAGTAAAAGATTCTGCCGTGTACGCGCTTCGATATCGCGACATGGATGGTGCTGGGGAAGAGTATCTTTTGCCCGGTGAGCGTCGCGTGATTTCCGAGCTGCTTTCATTCTCTCAAAAAGGAGGTGCGGCGAGCGAAATTCTTAAATCGGTCTTAGGTGTTCCCGTAACTATGCCGGTTTGGGCGGAGCGCAGCTTAGACGAAATAGCCTCGGCGTTTTCCGTTTCCGATTTAAACGCCGAAGGGATCGCTGATCTTCGTCGAAGGCTCGATAATGCGGGCTTGGGTGATTTCTACGGTGAAACGCTCGGGAAGATCACCGCGCAATGATTCTGCTGCATAAGGGTGAAGAACCAAAGATTCTCGAAGACAACGCGGCAGGGTGGACTGAGGAGCTCGTTGCTGCGTATCAGGGCGGAGGCAAGCCGACAGACGCTCAATCCACTCGGTATCGGCATCCTGATGTGAAAGACGCAGTTATCGCTGAGACGCACGGAAAGTGCGCATACTGCGAGACAAAAGTTATTCACTCTCAGCCAGGCGACATTGAGCACATTTTTCCAAAATCGTTGGATCGAACCAAAACATTTGAGTGGTCGAATTTAACGCTGGCCTGCCGAACCTGCAACGCGAACAAATCAAACAAAGATCCGCTCGCTGAAAATATCATCGATCCATACATCACTGACCCGACTGACCATTTAGTCTTCCTAGGACCTTTGATTGCTTCTTCGGGAACGGTTGCCGGAACAAACACCAAAACTATTCTTGAACTACACAGAACGGCCTTAACAGAAGACAGGCAGAATCTGATTCAGAAGCACCTGCTGGTCTACGAGCAGGTATCCAGACCTGATCTTCCCTTAGTCGTCAGGAAGGCGATCTACGAGGAGTTTGTCGCTCGGGAAACCGCGAACTCGGCCGAGTATTCTGCGATGAACAAAGCGATGGTGGCGACGATGCTAACTCACGTGCCGGCTGACGTTTTGGCGTAGTAGGCCTCACACCTTCACCTCCACCACACCGCCGCCGGCCCTGAACTTCGCACTCATCTCCGCCATGCCGGCTTCGGCTTCCGACAGGGAGGCGCCGGCGTCGTTCTGGGCGGCGGCGGCGTCGCGGATGTCCTGGCTGATCTTCATCGAGCAGAACTTGGGGCCGCACATGGAGCAGAAGTGGGCGGTCTTGTGGGCCTCCTTGGGCAGGGTGGCGTCGTGGTATTTGCGGGCGGTTTCGGGGTCCAGGCCCAGGTTGAACTGATCCTCCCAGCGGAACTCGAACCGGGCGCGTGACAGGGCGTCGTCGTGCAGGCGGGCGGCGGGGTGGCCCTTGGCCAGGTCGGCGGCGTGGGCGGCGATCTTGTAGGTGATGACGCCGTCCTTGACGTCCTGACGATCCGGCAGGCCCAGGTGCTCCTTGGGCGTGACGTAGCAGAGCATGGCCGTGCCGAACCAGCCGATCATGGCGGCGCCGATGGCGGAGGTGATGTGGTCATAGCCGGGCGCGATGTCGGTGGTCAGGGGCCCAAGCGTATAGAAGGGCGCCTCGTGGCAGTGCTTCAGCTGCTCGTCCATATTCTGTTTGATCTTGTGCATCGGCACGTGGCCGGGGCCCTCGATCATGACCTGGCAGCCCTTGGCCCAGGCGATTTTCGTCAGTTCGCCAAGGGTGCGCAGCTCGGCGAACTGGGCCTCGTCATTGGCGTCGGCGATGGAGCCGGGGCGCAGGCCGTCGCCCAGGCTGAATGACACGTCATAGGCGCGCATGATGTCGCAGATGTCCTCGAAATGCTCGTAGAGGAAGCTCTCCTTGTGGTGGGCCAGGCACCACTTGGCCATGATGGAGCCGCCTCTGCTGACGATGCCCGTCACCCGCTTGGCCGTCATCGGCACGAAGGGCAGGCGCACGCCCGCGTGGATGGTGAAATAGTCCACGCCCTGTTCGGCCTGTTCGATCAGGGTGTCGCGGAACACCTCCCACGTCAGATTCTCGGCGACGCCGTTCACCTTCTCGAGCGCCTGATAGATGGGCACGGTGCCGATGGGGACGGATGAGTTGCGGATGATCCAGTCGCGGATGTTGTGGATGTTGCGGCCCGTCGACAGGTCCATGACGTTGTCGGCGCCCCAGCGGGTGGCCCAGACCAGCTTGTCCACCTCGTCGTCGACGGAGCTGAGGACGGCCGAGTTGCCGATGTTCGCATTGATCTTCACCAGGAAGTTGCGGCCGATGATCATCGGCTCGACCTCGGGGTGGTTGATGTTGTGCGGGATGATGGCGCGGCCGCGCGCGATCTCCTGACGGACGAACTCGGGCGTGACGAAGTCGGGGATGGATGCGCCGAAGTCCTCGCCGTCGCGGATGCAGGGGCTGTTCTGTTCGCGGCGCAGGTTCTCGCGGATGGCGACGTATTCCATCTCGGGCGTGATGATGCCGGCCTTGGCATATTCGTACTGGGTGACCGGGCGGCCCTCGACGCCCTTGAACACGCGGTGGTTGGAGGTGTCGAAGCGCGGGGCCAGGTGGCGGCCGGACGCATGGCCGTTGTCCTCGGGCTTGACCTCGCGCGGATTGGCGACCAGGGCGATGTCGCCGCGATCCAGCTGCCAGCTGGATTTGACGTGGGGCAGGCCGCGCTTGATGTCGATGGTCACGGTCGGGTCGGTGTACGGGCCCGATGAGTCATAGATGGTCACCGGCGGCTCGTTGGCGGATGCGTGGACGGCGACCTCGCGGAAGGGGACGCGGATGTCGGGATAGAGTTCGCCGGCGACATAGACCTTGCGGCTGCCGGCCCGTTCGCCGGTCGGGATGGTTCCGGTCTCGCGCATGACCTCCTCGCGGGCGTCTTTCAGAGCCAACTCGACATTGGGCTCTTCGGGCAGGGCGGGCGGGGTGACTTGGATGTTCATGGCGGCCTCAAACGGTTTGAGGTCCGCCGACGTCGGGCGCGAGGGTCCTGTGACGTCAGGACCGATAGCGTTACTCATCCCTTCGCCGGCATGACCCGGATCAGGTTCGACGGGTCAGAGGAGAAACCTCTATCTCAGCCGCTCGATTGCGACCCCCCGGAGAACGCCTGCAGGCTAACCCGCGCCGCGGCGGATGTCGAGTTGTCCGAAACCGCACATAAGTCCTTGTAGGCGCGGTGGATTTATTGGGCTATGCGCAAAGCTTGGGCCGGATGCCGGCGTCGGCGGAGTGAAACGAGGATATGAGCCTGAACCTGGAACGCGTCCTCTACACCAGCCGCGCGCGGGGCAATGCCGACAGCCTGCTTATGCAGGTGGACATCCTGGCCACGTCGCAGCGGAACAATGCGCGCGACGACCTGACCGGGGCGCTGCTGATCCACGACGGGCGGTTCCTGCAGGTGCTGGAGGGGGCGGCGCAGGATCTGGACCGGCTGATGACACGGCTGGCGGGCGATCCGCGTCATGACGAGGTGGTGGTGATCGAGCGCAAGCCGATCCCGGCGCGTGGCTTTTCCGGCTGGGCCATGGCCAGCGTGCGCGTGACCCCGGCGCTGGAAGAGACGCTGCGGGCCACGGTGGACGGCGCCGGCGCGCCCCAGCAGACGGTCGAGCGGATGCAGGACGCGGTGCTGGCCCAGGCGGCCTGAACGCCCTCTAGGGCGCCGACCATCCCTTGACCGAGACGGCCGCCGCGCGCGGATCGGCGTCGAAGCGGAGGTAGGCCTTGGCGTGGCCGTGGCCGGGGACGTAGTCCAGGCTGGCGGTCGCGGTCTGGTCGCCCAGAACCCCTTCGATGTCCACTGCGGCGGCTGTGTCGTCGCCGTCGTTCTGGACCCGGACGGTCGCGACCTGGCCTGCGGCGGTGACGTCCACGGCGACGATGCGGGCGCTGAGTGCGGGCGGGGCTGTGGGCTGGAGCGCCTCCCACACCACGATGCCGATGGCGGTCAGGGTGATGACGGCGCCGAGCAAGGCCATGCCCCATTGCAACAGAGGGCGGGTCGATGCGGCGGGCTTTTTCTTTGAGGGCATGGGGTCAGACCAACAGACGGGCGGCGGCGGCGCCGATGGCGGCGGGGAAGCCCAGGACGACCATGGTCTGGACCACGCCGGCGACGGCATGGCCGTCGGTGCGGCCGAACAGGAACAGGGTGAACAGGCTGACGGCCAGGGCGATGGCGTAGCCGGGCAGGGTGAAATGCAGGAAGGCCTTGATCGGATGATCGGCCTCTTCCTGACCGGCGAAGCCCGCCTTGAAGACGATCAGGTGCAACAGAAGAATGGAGACGGCGATCAGGGCCAGGATGTGGGCGGGTGTCGCCTTGTAGGCGATCAGGATCATCTCCTCGGTCGGGGCGACGTTCAGGGCGAAGAACAGGGCGCCGGCCGCCATCAGGAACAGTTCGCCGAAATAGGAGGCCTGATCCTCGTCGGTGTCGCCTCCGCCATCCCCGCTGAGCTGACGCCGGGCCAGAAGCGCGCCCATGGCGCCGGGAATGGCCTGAAGCGCGACCATGCCCAGGCCCTCGCGCGGCGGCGCGTCCCATTCGACGACGCCGAACAGGATCAGCAGCACCGAGGCGGTGATGAAGCCGACCGCCAGGGCCACGGCGGTGTCCAGCGCATCGTTGACCGGCCCGCGCCGCTTGGAGAAGCCGGCGTAATAGGCCAGGCCGTAAAGCAGCGGCAGGCCGGCGACGATGAAGGTCAGCAACCGCCAGCGGTCCATGATCACGCCCTGCGCCCACATCTCCATCGTCATCAACAGCGGAATGTTGAACACCAGGGCGCCGGCGAAGGCGCGCCCCAGATCGCGGACATAGGCGCGCTCGCGTTGCAGATCCAAAGGGGGCGCGGCGGCGATCATGCGGCGGCAACGCTTGGACGTCGGGTTTGGCTCCGGACCGCTTGTCGAACGGCGTTCAGGCGGCGTTCATTCGCAGCCAAGCTTAGTCGCGTCATCGAGGGAGAGGGAACGATGAAACAGATCAAGACGACCGCCATCCTGGCGGTTCTGGCGTGCGCGGGATTGACGGCCTGCGCCTCGGTGGAGGTCGGCGGCGAGCCGATGGCCCTGTCGCCCGCCTTGGCCGAACAGGCGCAAATCGGCAGCGTCACGACCACGACCGGCTGGCTGGACGCCGAGGACGACTTCGCCGACACCTTCAACGACGAGGTGCTGAACGAAATGGGGCTGTGCGCCGGCGGCCGGCATCGGCTGAACCTGAGCATCCACGTCGAGGCGCTGAGCCGGGCGCCGCGCCTGGCCATTCTGGCCGGCGATCGCGCCGAACACAGGATGCGGGCGACGGCGGAACTGCGCGATCCGGCGCAGGGTGGTCAGGTGGTCGGGCGTTATCCGCTGGTCGTGACGGTGGATGCGGGGGCCGGGGTGCTGGACGCCTTGATGGATCGCCAGGCGGTCACGTCCCACGCCTTCGCCCAGGCCCTGTGCGACGCCGCCTTCGTCGCGCCGACGCGTGTGGCCGAGGCCGGCGCGCCGGGCTGAGGCCGAGGGCGGAGCGTAGGGGCCGCCAGCTTGGGTCTGGCGCTTTTGAATGTCACGGGCGCGGGCTATCAAGACGGCGAACAGGAAACCTTCCCATGCATCTCGCCCGTTTCGCCCGTATCCGCCTGGCCCATCTGCCGACGCCGCTGGAGCCACTGCCCCGCCTGTCGGAAGAGCTGGGCCTGGATCTGTGGATCAAGCGCGACGACTGCACCGGCCTGGCGGGCGGCGGCAACAAGACGAGGAAGCTGGAGTTCCTGCTGGGCGCGGCGTTCGAAGAGGACGCCGACACGCTGGTGACGCAAGGGGCGGTGCAGTCCAACCATGTGCGCCAGACGGCGGCGGCGGCGGCGGCGCACGGCTTGGCCTGCGAGATCATTCTGGAAGAGCGGACGGGGTCCAAGGCGACGGACTATGTCGGCAACGGCAATGTGCTGCTGGATCGGCTGTTCGGGGCGACCCTGCGCACCGTGCCGGGCGGGACGGACATGGTCGCCGAGCTGGAGAAGACGGCGGCCGAGGTGCGGGCGCGGGGCGGCAAGCCCTATGTCATTCCCGGCGGCGGATCGAACGCTACGGGTGCTTTGGGCTATGTCGATTGCGCGCGCGAGATCGTGGTCCAGGCCGACGAGATGGACTTGGAGGTCCACCGCATCGTGACGGCGACGGGTAGCGCGGGCACCCACGCGGGCCTGGTCGCCGGGCTGGCGGTCATGGGGGCGGACATTCCCGTGCTGGGCATCGGGGTGCGGGCGCCCAAGGACAGGCAGGAAGCCAACGTCTTCAAACTGGCCGAGGAGACGGCCGCCCTGCTGGGGCAGCCGGGACGGGTGACGCGCGAGCAGGTGGTCGCCGACTGCGACTATGTGGGCGAGGGCTATGGGCTGATCGACCAGGGGGTGATCGACGCCTTGACCCTGGCCGCGCGTCTGGACGGGATCGTGCTGGACCCGGTCTATTCCGGCAAGGCGATGAAGGGGCTGATCGCCCTGGCGCGCGCCGGCCGGTTCAAGGGCGAGACGGTGGTGTTCCTGCACACTGGCGGGGCGCAGGGGTTGTTCGGCTATCAGACCGAGATCGAAGGGGCGCTGTAGAGGCCGCGCGTCATGGACCCGCGCGAGGCGACGTTGGCGCTTCTGGCCGCCCGGTCCGAAATCGCCACCGTCTGCCCCAGCGAGGTCGCGCGGGCGGTCGCGGGCGAAGACGGCGCGTGGCGCGAGGCGATGCCACAGGTTCACGTCGCGGTGGACACCCTGGTGAACGAGGGCGCGGTGCGACTGAGCTGGAAGGGGCGGCCGCTGACGATGCGTGCGGGCCCCTATCGGATCGCGAGGGGCCAGGGCGGTGCAGACGGGGGCGGCGGGTGACGGTGCGCGAGATCGAACCTGTCCCGCCGGCGCTGTCTTTGACGGCGGTGTTTCTGCGGTTCCTGCGGTTCGGGCTGCTGGCGTTTGGCGGGCCGGTAGCGCAGATCGCGATGATCCGGCGCGAGTTGGTCGATCAGGACCGTTGGATGTCCAGCGCGCGGTTCAACCGGCTGCTGGCGGTGTTGCAGGTCCTGCCGGGGCCGGAGGCGCACGAACTGTGCGTGCACATGGGCATGCGGGCGCGGGGGCGGATCGGCGGCCTGCTGGCGGGCCTGGGGTTCATGCTGCCGGGGCTGATGCTGATGCTGGGGATCGGCTGGGCCTATGTGGCGCTGTCGCCGGTCGTGGGCCTGCTGGCCGGGGCGTTCCTGGGGGTTCAGGCGGCGGTGGTTGCGGTGATCGTGCGCGCCGTCTGCACGATCGGATCGCATATTCTGGAGGATCGCTGGCTGTGGGCCGTCGCCGTCGTCGGCTTTGCGGCGACCCTGGCGGGAGCGGCCTTCTGGATCGTGCTGGCGGCGGGCGGGGCGGCCTATCTGCTGGTCCGGGCCGGGCGGGTCGGCATGGCGGGCGGGGTCGTGGCGCTGGCGGTCGTTGCAGCCTTGGCGATGCACGGGTTGGGGGATAGCGGGCCGGTCTTGGGACAGGCGTCGGGGCAGGCGGGCGACGTGGGCGCAGCCGCGATGTTCTGGACGGGGCTGAAGGCGGGACTGCTGACGTTCGGCGGCGCCTATACCGCCATTCCCTATGTGCGCGCCGATACGGTGGGGCGCGGGCTGATCGACGATGGGGCGTTTCTGGACGGGATCGCCTTTGCGGGGGTCATCCCGGCGCCGCTGGTGATCTTTTGCACCTTCGTCGGCTTCGTGGTCGCGGGCTGGGGCGGGGCGCTGGCGATGACGGCCGGGGTGTTCGCGCCCGCCTTCGCCTTTTCGATGATCTTCTATGAGCGGCTGGAGGCGGTGGTCGAGGACCGGCGGCTGCACGATCTTCTGGCCGGGGTCGCCGCCGCCGTCGCAGGCATCATCGCCGCGACCAGCGTGGAGCTGGGCTGGGCGACCTTGCAGCGGGCCCCGTCGATGGCGGCGGCTGCAGCGATCTTTGCGGGCGCCCTGGCGGTGGCGTGGGCCTGGAAGAGCCGCTACGCCGTGCCGGCAGTTCTGGCCGCCGCCGCGGTCATGGGATGGGGCGTGATGCGATGAGCAAGATTCTGGGCGTGATCGGCGGCATGGGACCGGTCGCGACGGTGGCGTTTCTGGCGCGGGTGCAGGCGCTGACGCCGGCGGACGGGGACGCCGATCACATCCGGGTGGTGATGGACCTGAACCCCCAGGTTCCCGATCGCAACACGCGGCCGGGCGAGGCCGAGGTCGTGCTGGGACAGATGGCCGAGGGGCTGGCGGCGGCGGGGGCCGAGGTGATCGCCATGCCCTGCAACACCGCCCACGCCCAGGCGGGCGGGATCCGCGCGGCGTGTGAGGCGAAGGGCCTGGGCTTCATCGACATGATCGCGGCGACGGCGGATGCGGCGGCGGCCTCTGGAGTGAAGCGGATCGGCGTGCTGGCGACGCCGGGGGGCGAGCGGCTTTACACGCAGGCGCTGGCGGCGCGCGGGGTCGAGACTTTGCTGCTGGAGGGCGCGGACCGCGAGGCCTTCATGGGCCTGGTCTATGGGGTCAAGCGCGGGGACGTGGGTGAGGCGGCGCAGGCGGGGATGGCGCGGCTGACGAAGGTGCTGGCGGATGCGGGCGCGGACGCGCTGATTGCGGGTTGCACCGAGGTGCCGCTGCTGCTGCGCGCCGAAGACGCCGCCATACCCCTGACGGATTCGGCCGAGGTGTTGGCCCAGGCCTGCGTGCAGGCGTGTCGGGTCTGAGGCGCGGTTGCGGCTTGCTCCGCGCGGCCGGCCTGCCTAGTCATGGGCGGTGTCTATTCAGTCCCTGATCATCGATTGCGACCCCGGCGTGGACGACGCCGTGGCGCTGTTTCTGGCCTTCGCCGCGCCCGAGCTGGAGCTGCTGGCCGTCACCACGGTCGGGGGCAATGTTCCCGGCGCCAAGACCCAGCGCAATGCGCGCATCATCCGCCAGATCGCCGGGCGCGAGGACGTGCCGGTGTTCGGCGGGGCGGAGCGGCCGCTGAAACGTCCGCCAGCGGGCGCGGGCGAGTTTCACGGCGTCGAGGGTCTGGGCGATCTGGAGCCGTTCGAACCGACGGGGATCGTCGGCGACGGACCGGCCGCCAACGCCATCGTCGATCTGGTGATGAGCCGGCCCGAAGGTTCGGTCGCCATCGCCGTCCTGGGGCCGATGACCAATCTGGCGCTGGCGATGCGGCGTGAGCGACGCCTGGCCGAACGGCTGGGGCCGGTGGCGGTCATGGGCGGGGCGCGGTCGGAAGGCGGTAATGTCACCGCATCCGCCGAGTTCAACATCTGGGCCGATCCGGATGCGGCGGCGGTGGTGTTCGGATCGGGATGTCAGGTGGTCGCCTTCGGCCTGGACGCGACCCATCAGGTGCGCGCGACCGAGGCCCGGATCGTGGCGATAGAGGCCATCGACAGCGAGGCCGCGCGGGCCGCAGCGTCAACGCTGCGGTTCTCGCAGCGGGTGGAGCGCGAGATCGTGGGGTGGGATGCGGCCCCGTTGCATGACCCGTGTCCCATCGCCTGGCTGATCAAGCCCGACCTGTTCGAGACGAAGCCCTGCCGGATCGAGGTGGAGACGGGTTCGGACCTGACGCGCGGGCATACGGCGGTGGAGTTCCGGATCGATCCGGCGACGGCGCGGCATCGCTGGGCGGTCGCGGCGGACGCGCAAGGGGTGTTCGACCTGATCGTCGCCAAGCTGAAGGCTCAGGCGCTGGAGGCCGCCGCATGAGGATCACTGTCGTCGGCTCGATCAATCTGGATCTGGTCGCCACCGCGCCCCAACTGCCGGCGCCGGGCGAGACGGTGACCGGGGCGACCCTGGCGCGGCATCCCGGCGGCAAGGGCGCCAACCAGGCGCTGGCGGCCGAGAAACTGGGGGCCGAGGCCAGCCTGATCGGGCGGGTCGGCAACGACGCCATGGCCGGCGAGGCTCTGGCCCTGATGGAAGACCTGGGTGTCGATCTGGCGGGGGTGGAGGTGGATGTGGCGGCCCCGACAGGCGTCGCCCTGATCGCCGTCGATCCAACCGGCGAGAACCAGATCGTGGTCGCGGCCGGCGCCAACCATATGGTCACCCCTGAACAGCTGCCGCAGCGGATCGAGGGCGCGCTGATCGTGCAGCTGGAGTTGCCGATCGAGACGGTCGAGGCGGCGGTGGGCCGGGCGACGGGCTTCGTCTGCGCCAATCTGGCGCCCGCCGCGCCGGTGTCGGAACTGCTGCTGCGCCGCGCCGACCTGATCGTCGTCAACGAGACCGAGGCGGCCTTCTATGGCGACGGCCTGCACCGGGGCGGGGGACGGGTCGTCGTCACCAAGGGCGCCCGAGGCGCGGCCATGTATCAGCGCGGCGTCGAAATGGCCTGGGCGACCCCGCCGGCCGTCGAGGCGGTGGATGCGACGGGTGCAGGCGACGCCTTCGTCGCCGCCATCACGGTGGCTTTGCTGGAAGGCATGGAGCCGGCCGAGGCGCTGCGCTTCGCCTGCGCCGCCGGAGCCTTCGCCGCGACCCGCCCGGGCGCGCAGCCCTCGGCGCCGGAGCGCGATCAGGTCGAGGCGCTGCTGGCGGGGTAGGGACGCGGTCTGCGCCTCTTCATCGTGGTCAGACCCCTGGCGGCGGACCGGGGGGCGTCGGGAAGGCGAGCGGCGCGACGGCGGCGCCGGGAGAACCGGCCGTGACGGTCTGGTAAAGCTGAAGGCCGAGCGGCGACCAGGTGAGGGCCTCGATCGCCGCGATCATGGCGATCTGAACCCCCAGACCCCAGAACCAGGCGGGGTGGATCCGGCGGGTCTTCGCCAGATCGATGATCATGCCGATGACTGGAAACGCCAGGGTGACGAGCGTGGTCGCCTCCCAGGCCCAGGGGATCAGCAAGGGCATGGGCAAAAGCCGACCGACGGCCGGCCCCAGCAGGATCGCCATGGCGGAATAGTGCAGGCGGCGATGCCAGTCCGTCGACCGACGAAGCCACACCGCCGCGATGGTGAGGCCGACGAAGGTCGCGAGCGACACGGGGTCGAAGACCAGAAACTGCACGGGCCGGAAGAAGAAGGGCACGTCGCCCCGACGCACCATGGCCTCGGTGACCAGCCAGCCCAGGATCAGCATGGGCGCCAGCCATGCGGCCGCCAGCCAGCCCAGCGGTCGGTGCCAACGCAGTTGGCCCGTGGCGATCAACAGGTTCTGAAGCAGGAAGATGACGACCCAGCCCATGAAGACCACGGCGTGGGCGTGGACCAGCAGCGGGGCCTCGAAGCTGGAACGGCCCATGGCGAGCTGAAGCGAAAAGCCCGCCACGACGACAAGCGCCATGACGACGGCCAGCCCCGGAAAGACGCGGTCGGCCCTGCCCGTCGTGTTCGCACTCACCATGACACACCCCCCGATGTTTCCGGCGAAACTTAACGCCGAAGCCCGACTGCGGCAATCTGGAATATCAGTGATATGTCGAGAATCGACTGGGCCAGGCGCAGGCGTCGCCGCGCCAATGTGACACTGTAACGCCGAAACGGGTTGTCGGCGGTGGAAAGGCGGGGTTAGGTCTGGGGTTCGGGATTTGTGGGGACTTCAGACGATGATGATGCGTGGACGTGGGGTTGGGCTAGTTCTGGCGGCGGTGCTGCTGAGCGGCGTGGCGGGTGGGGCGTTAGCCCAGAACGCGGCGCCGGCTGCGGGGCCGATGGTCTATCAGCAGCCGCCGGCGCCGATCGCGGACATCCTGGACGCCAAGCCGACGCCGTCGTCGATGCTGAGCCCGGATCGGCGGACGCTGGTGTTGATGGATCGGTCCAACCTGCCCAGCATCAAGGCCCTGGCCGAGCCGATGCTGCGGTTGGCGGGGACGCGGATCAATCCGAGGAACAATGGCGCGGCCGAAAGCCGGGTGGCGTGGCTGACGGGTCTGAGCCTGCAGGCGGTGGATGGCGGGCAACCTCGCGTCGTGGCCCTGCCTGACGGCGCGCGGTTCACGGCGCCGCGGTTCTCGCCGGACGCCAGGTCGCTGGCCTTCGTGCTGGACCGGCCGACGGGGCTCGAGCTGTGGGTCGTGGATGTGGCCTCGGCGCGGGCGAGGAAGCTGACCGATCCGGTGGTCAATATGACGGGCGGGACGGGTTATGAGTGGCTGCCCGACAGTTCGGGTCTGCTGGTCGAGGCGGTGCCGGCGGGGCGCGGTCCGGCGCCGGACGTGACGGCCGCACCCACGGGGCCCAACATCGAGGAGACGGCCGGGCGGGTCGCGCCGGTGCGGACCTATCAGGACCTGTTGTCGAACCCCGGCGACGAGGCCCTGTTCGACCATTATTTCACCAGCCAGCTGACGCTGGTTCCGCTGAACGGCCGTGCACGGACGATCGGGGCGCCGGCGGTCTATCTGGATGCGTCGGTGTCTCCGGACGGCAAATACATCCTGCATGAAATCGCCAAGCGGCCCTATTCCTACGCGGTGCCGGACGACCTGTTCCCAACCGAGATCGTGGTGACGGATCTGAACGGTCGCGTAGTGCGCACGGTCGCCGACCTGCCGCTGAGGGACGATGTGCCGACCGCCTTCGACGCCGTGGCGCCGGGGCCGCGTGCTGTCGAATGGCGGGCCGATGCGCCGGCGACCCTGACCTGGGTCGAGGCGCTGGACGGCGGCGACATCCGGCGCGAGGCCGAGTTCCGGGACCGGGTCTTCATGCAGGCGGCGCCGTTCACGGCCGAGCCCGTCAAGCTGATCGACCTGAAGGAACGGTATGGCGGCGTCGCCTGGGGCCGGGACGACCTGGCGATCGTCAACAGCCGCTGGTTCAACACCCGGCACGAGACGCGGTTCGTGGTCGATCCGTCCAATCCGGGCGAGGGCCGGGTGCTGCTGGAGCGGAACTATCAGGCGCGCTACGACAATCCGGGCCAGCCGGTGACCCAGCCGAATGCGCAGGGCCGTTCGGTGATCCGCTTCGATCCTCAGGGGCGCATCCTGATGTCAGGCGCCGGGGCCACGCCGCAGGGCGAGTTCCCCTTCCTAGCCGCCATGGACCCGGCGACGGGACGCAGCGAACGGCTGTGGACCTCGGCCAATACGGATTATGAGGCGGTAGTCGGCTTCCTGGATGCGGACGGCAAGCGGGTGGTGACGCAGCGCGAGACGCGGCTGGATCCGCCCAATCTGCAGATCCGCGACCTTACGACGGGCCAGACGACGCGGCTGACCAACTTCCCCGATCCGGCGCCGCAGCTGGCCGAGGCGACGCGACAACTGGTGACCTATGAGCGGGCCGACGGGGTCAAGCTGTCAGGGACGCTGTATCTGCCGGCCGGTTACGACAAGGACCGCGACGGGCCGCTGCCGATGCTGATGTGGGCCTATCCGGCCGAGTTCACCGATGCGGCGGTGGCGGGCCAGACGGTGGATGTGCAGAACCGCTTCGTGCGGCCGGGCGGGTCCAGCCATCTGTTCCTGCTGACCCAGGGCTATGCGATCTTCGACAACCCCTCCATGCCCATCATCGGCAAGGACGGGGCCGAGCCGAACGACACCTATGTCGAGCAGCTGGTCGCCGATGCGAAGGCCGCGGTCGACGCCGTGGTCGACATGGGGGTGGCGGATCGCGACCGGATCGCGGTCGGGGGGCACAGCTACGGCGCCTTCATGACGGCGAACCTGCTGGCGCACAGCGATCTGTTCCGCACCGGGATCGCGCGGTCGGGGGCTTATAATCGGACGCTGACGCCGTTCGGCTTCCAGTCCGAGCAACGCAACTATTGGGAGGCGACCGAGGTCTATACCGAGATGTCGCCCTTCACCTATGCGAACAAGCTGAACGAGCCGATCCTGCTGATCCACGGCGAGGCGGACGACAACTCGGGCACCTTCCCGGTCCAGTCCGAGCGCTTCTATGCGGCGCTGAAGGGGCTGGGGGCGACGGCGCGTTACGTCACCCTGCCGCTGGAGGCGCATGGATACCGCGCGCGGGAATCCGTGGGTCACACCCTGTGGGAGATGACCCGCTGGCTGGACCAGTATGTGAAGAACGCCCCGCCGAAGCCGGCCGCGAACTGAGCGATCAGGGCTTGGACGCCGCGGCCTCCGCCGCGGCGTTGACGGCCGCCAGACGGGCGTCCTGTTCCGACTGGGGCGGGACGCCGAAGACGGCGCGCAGGCTGTCGGGGATCAGGGCGCGGTCGTAGGGTTCGAGGGTGGCGGGGGCGTCGCGGGTCTTGCGGGTCTGGGTGCCGTAGATCTGCGGCTTGTCGGTCATCTGCAGATAGCGATCCAGCGTCGCGGCGGCGATCCAGGCGCCTTCGGGCGAGCCCTTGGCCACGGCGGCGACGGCCAGGCTATGGGCCAGCAGATAATCCTCGGGCGTGGAGCCGTGCTGGAAGACGAAGGCGGCGGCGCGGTAGTCCTCGCCGGTGCTAAGCGCGCCGGCGTCCAGCAGGGCGCGGGTCTGGACCCGGCGCGCGGCGTCTTCGGCGAGCATTGCTGTGACGCGGGCGCGGTCCTTGAAGAAGTCCGGCGTCAGGTTCTGCCTTACGGCCTGGTCGGCGGCGAAGATGGCGGCCATCTCGGCGTTGTTTTGAGGCGGAGTCTCTTGAGCCCAGGCCGGAACGGCGAAGGCGAGGACGACGGCCGACATCGCGGCGGCGCAGGACAGGCGAGACGGGCGCATGGAAGATCTCCGCTGAAGCTTGAGCGGACATTGGTCTGCGGATTTGCGGCCGAAACCGGGCGGCGGGATTACAGTGTCGTCAGGGTCTGACGATCAGCCGCACGACCTCGCCGGCGTGGAGGCGGTCGAAGCCGGTGTTGATGTCATCCAGGGGGATGACGCCGCTCATCAGGCGATCGACGGGCAGGCGGCCTTGGCGATACAGGGCGACGTAGCGGGGGATGTCGCGGCTGGGGACGCAGGTGCCGATGTAGGAACCCTTCAGCGTGCGCTCTTCGCCGACCAGGGAGACGACGTTGACGGCCATGGCCGCATCGGGCGGCGGCAGGCCGGCGGTGACGGTGGTTCCGCCGCGCCGGGTCATCTTCCACGCCGCCTCCAGCGCCCGGACCGAGCCGGCCATTTCGAAGGCGAAGTCAGCGCCGCCGTTCGTCAGGGCGCGGACCTGATCGACCGCATCGGGGTCGGCGGCGTTGACCGTGTGGACAGTGCCGAGGGTGCGGGCCAGGGCCAGCTTGTCCTCGGACAGGTCGACGGCGACGACGGGGCTGGCGCCCGAGGCCAGGGCGCCGAGCACGCTGGCCAGGCCCACGCCGCCCAGACCGATGACGACGACGCTCTGGCCCGCCTTGACGCCAGCGGTGTTCACCACGGCGCCGACGCCGGTCAGGACGGCGCAGCCGAACAGGGCCGCCTCTTCGAACGGCAGGTCGGGATCGATCTTGACCAGGGAGCGGCGTGAGACGACGGCCCGCTCGGCGAAGGCTGAGCAGCCGAGGTGGTGGTTGACCGGCTCGCCCTCGCGGAAAATCCGGCGGGCGCCGGACAACAGCTCGCCCCGGACGTTGGCGGCGGCGCCCGGCTCGCACAGGGCGGGACGGCCGCCGGCGCACGGATTGCAATGACCGCACGACGGCATGAAGAGCATGACGACGTGATCGCCGATGGCGAGATCGGTGACGCCATCCCCCAGCGCCTCGACCACGCCCGACGCCTCGTGCCCCAGGGCCATGGGCAGGGGGCGGGGCCGGTCGCCGTTGATCACCGACAGGTCCGAGTGGCAAAGGCCCGCCGCCTTGATCGCGACCAGCACCTCGCCTGGGCCGGGCGGGTCCAGCGTGACGGCCTGGACCGACAGGGGACGGCTGTCGGCGTAGGGGCGGTCGGCGCCCATCTGCGACAGGACGGCGGCGCGGGTCGTCAGGGTCATGTGGTCAAGCCTTCGTCATCAGCGACCTACCGATAGGCGCTTGACCTAACGTCGTCCAAGCTAGAGCGTCGGGATCGAGAGCGACGGTTCGCGTCGCCGAGGGAGACGACGATGCCGAAACGAGACGAGGGCGCGCTGGCGCAACGGGCGACTTACAAGGCCTTTCACATGGTCTCCACCCGCTGGGCCGACAACGACCAGTACGGCCATATCAACAACGCCAAATTCTACGAGTTCGTCGACTCGGCGGTGAACGCCCATCTGCTGATCGCCAATGCGCTGACGGAATCGATCGGCCTGGTGGTGGATTCGGGCTGTCGCTACACCTCGTCGCTGAAGTTTCCCGATGTGATCGAGGTCGGGATCAAGGTCGATGCGATCGGCACCTCCAGCGTCACCTACGGCTTTGCGGTCTTCAAGCGCAGCGTGGATGTTCCCGCCGCCATCGGCCATTTCGTCCACGTCTATGTCGACGCCGAAACCCGCCGGCCCAAGCCGCTGCCGGCGCGGCTGAGAAGCGTGGTGGAGAACCTGCGCGCGGGGTAGGGCTGTCGCCCTTCGCCTGAAATCCAGCGCCTGTTTGCGTGATGCCAATGCCTTCCGACCCCGCCGATCTCGATGACGCCTTCTATCTGAGCCTTACGGAGGCGGATGCATCGACGACCGGGGACGATCCGCGCGGAAGCCTGGAACTGGTCGTGTCCATGCGCATCGCCTTTGTCGCGCGAGCGTGGATCACGCGCGCCAATGCGCTGTTTCGCGGTCGAGGCTATACGGCGGCCCAGCGCGCGCACCTGTATGTTCTGGCGTCCAAGCCCAAGGGGCTGACGCAGGCGGAGTTGGCGGCGATCCTGCGGATATCGGAGGCGTCGCTTTCGCGCCGCATCAAGCTGTCGATCGAAGAAGGGCTGGTGTCGCGCCATCCGTTTTGCGGCGACGGACGCGCCAATCTGATCCGGCTGGAGCCCAAGGGGCTGGATGCGCTGAACGCGTCCGATCGCGTCGCACGCGAGGATCGCACCCGACTGCTGGCGGGCGTGACGGACGAGGAACTGGCGATCACCGCCAAGGTCCTGAAGCTGCTGACGGAACGTATCCCGCAGACGCCTGAACGGTCCGACGCCTGACGGCATCGGACCGCCCTGAACGTCAGTCGCCCGCCAGGACCCAGGTGCGTTCGTTGGTGGGGTCGAAGACGAACCGGAACTTGCGCATCATGGGCAGGCCGACATTGGGGGTTCCGCCCTCGATGAAGCGCAGCTTGGGGCTGTCGACCTCGACGCCGCCGACCTTGACCGGGCCGTCGGCCTGGGCCTCGTACACCGGCTGGGTTCCGGCGGCCGAGGTCGCGATGCCGATCTTGCGCGGCTCGCCCTTCAGCTTGATCTGGCTGACCAGAGACAGCGGCAGGAGGAAGGCGCTGTCGTTGCCGGTGTCCAGAGTGGCCTCGACCGAGGCGCCCGGCAGATCGAGGGCGACGACCGGCAGCCGTTCGTCGTCGGAATAGGCGTGTCCTGGGCCCTCGGGACGCTGGGGCGCGTCGGGCGCCATGATGCGCAGCTCGCCTTTCGCCAGGTTCATCTCGACCAGTTTTCCGGGGAAGCTGTTGGGACCAAAGATGCCGACTTCGTCCTCGTCCCTGAACTCGAAGACGGTGGCGGGGCCCTCGGTGATCGCATAGCCGCCCAAGGTCACGCCCTTCAGGCTGGTCGTATAGCCGGGCACCATCAGGCCCGTGCTGCCGTCCCTGGACTGGGATGGCCCCACATTCGGCATGCCGATGTCGTCGGCGTAGGACTTGTAGATCAGATTGCCGTTGGTGCCGGTGTCGAAGACGACGGGCGCAGGATGGCCGCCGTTGATCCGCATCATCAGAAGCGCCCGGCCGTCCGAGACATAGAGCGGGATGCGGGCCACAGCGGCCGCCGGCGCCGGGGCGGTCGCCTGAGGGGTCGCTTGAGAGACGGGTTCGGCTTGCGCCGCAGCAAGGCCAGCCGATAGGCTGGCTCCGGCCAGGCAGGACGCCGCCATGGCGCGTTTAAACAGGGACCGGATCATGCATTCCTCCATGGACGTCGATAGTCCGATTAGGACTATCGAGTCGGGTCGGGTCAAATGAACAATCGGCAAGGAAGCCTGACGGAGCTGGAAGGCGCCATCCTGTCGGAAATCCATCATCGCGGCGCCTCAACCGCCTTCAAAGTGCGCAAGGCGTTCCAGGAGTCGATGTCTCTGGAATGGAGGGGCAGCGCGGGCGCCGTCTATCCGGCCATTCGACGATTGACGGATCGTGGCGTGATCGACGCGGCCGAGACGGGCTCGGGCCGGGGCACGGTTCTTCTGTCCCTGACGCCGCAGGGAGTCGCGGTGATGGAAGACTGGATCTGCGACGCCGAGCGCGCCGCCAGCGTCGGTCTGGACCCCTTCCGCCTGCGCTCAGGCATGTGGGACCGTCTGCCGCCTGTCCGAAAGGCTGAGGCCATGGCGGCCCTGAGGCGCACGGTGGAGGCGGAAATCGCCGCCTTGCGTCAGTATGTGGTGTCGCTGGACCCGATCGAGCGTCCCCGCATCGAACTGGCCATCAGCTTGCAACTCACCCGTCTGGACTGGCTGGACGGGCAACGCGCGTCATAGACCTCGCGCCCGCCCCTAGGCGTCGAGAATGACCTGGCCGTCTTCCTTGACGAAGGGCTTGGCGAGATGGTCGGGCAGCAGGTCCAGAACCGTCTCGGACGGGCGGCACAGTTTGACGCCCAGGGGTGAGACGACGATGGGGCGGTTCATCAGGATCGGGTGTGCCGCGATGGCGTCCAGCAGCGGGTCGTCAGACAGGCTTGTGTCGTCCAGGCCGAGGTCGGCGTAGGGCGTGCCCTTTTCACGCAGGATATCGCGCACCGATCCACCCATCCGCTCGACCAGTTGGGCCACCAGCGCGCGGCTGGGCGGAGTCTTCAGATACTCGATCACATGCGGTTCGATCCCAACGTGGCGGATCAGGGCCAGGGTGTTGCGCGACGTGCCGCAGGCGGGGTTGTGATAGATGACGACGTCCATTGGCCTCAGTCGCAGCAGGGGGCCAGTTCGGCCAGCAAGGGTTGGCAAAGCTCGGCGCGGCCCTGGCAGCAGTCCTTGAGCAGGAACAGCACGACCTCGCCCAGTCGATGCAGATCGGCGCGGTAGATGATCGACCGGCTGCGCCTCTGGGACGCGATCAGTCCGGCGCGAGACAGCACGCCCAGATGCGCCGACATCGTATTTGTCGGGACGGCGAGCCGGTCGGCAATCTCTCCGGCCGGAAGGCCGTCCGGCGCATGGCGGACCAGCAGCCGGAAGGCGTCCAGTCGCGTGGATTGCGCCAGGGCGGCGAGCGCCAGAATGGCCGGTTCGGATTCCATTATTCTAAGATACTGGAAATGTAGTGTCGTGCAAGATAGAGGGGGCTCTGCGGTCGTCGGTCGGCCGAGATGGAGCCGCCCATGATCGTCGCCTTTCTGATCTTCGCGGTCACCATCACCCTGGTGATCTGGCAGCCGAAGGGCCTGCAGATCGGCTGGAGCGCGATGGGCGGTGCGGCGGCGGCGCTGTTGCTGGGCGTCGTCACCCTGGCCGACATCCCCGTGGTCTGGGACATCGTCTGGAACGCCACGGCGACCTTCGTCGCGATCATCATCATCAGCCTGTTGCTGGACGAGGCCGGATTCTTCGAATGGGCGGCGCTGCATGTCGGACGATGGGGCGGCGGCCATGGGCGCAGGCTGTTCGTCCTGTTCGTCCTGTCGGGCGCGGCGGTGTCGGCGGTCTTCGCCAACGACGGGGCGGCGCTGATCCTGACGCCCATCGTCATCGCCATGCTGCTGGCGCTCGGCTATGGCCCCAAGGCGACGCTGGCCTTCGTGATGGCGGCGGGCTTCATCGCCGACGCGGCCAGCCTGCCGCTGGTAGTGTCCAACCTGGTCAATATCGTCTCGGCCGACTTCTTCGACATCGGCTTCGACCGCTATGCGGCGGTCATGGCGCCGGTGAACCTGGCGAGCATCGCGGCGACGCTGATGGTGCTGTTTGTCGTCTTCGGGCGCGATATTCCCAAGGCCTATGACGTCGAGCGCCTGGCCACGCCGTCCAGCGCGATCAAGGATCGCGCGACCTTTCTGTGGGGCTGGATCATCCTGGCGTTTCTGCTGATCGGCTTCTTCGTGCTGGAGCCGCGAGGGGTGCCGGTGTCCGCCGTCGCCGCGACGGGGGCGGTCGTCCTGCTTTTCGTGGCGGGGCGCGGCGCGGTCATCAGCACGACGAATGTGCTGCGCGAGGCGCCGTGGCAGGTCGTGATCTTCTCACTGGGGATGTATCTGGTCGTCTATGGCCTGGGCAACGCCGGTCTGACACGCCAGATCGCGGGCCTGCTGGACGGATTCGCGCAGGGCGGAGTCTGGGGCGCGGCCTTCGGAACCGGGTTCCTGACCGCCTTCCTGTCGGCCATCGCCAACAATATGCCGACGGTCCTGATCGGCGCCCTGTCGATCGACGCCTCGGGCGCGACCGGCGCGGCGAGGGAGGCGATGATCTACGCCAATGTCATCGGCAGCGACCTGGGGCCGAAGATGACGCCCATCGGTTCACTGGCCACATTGCTGTGGCTGCACGTCCTGGCGCGAAAGGGCGTGAAGATCGGGTGGGGCTATTATTTCAAGGTGGGCGTGGTGCTCACCCTGCCGGTCCTGGGCGTCGCCCTGGCGGCCCTGGCCTTACGCCTGAGCGTCTAGCGCCTCAGTCGTCCAGACGGCCGATCAGGAACAGGGCGCCGACGGCGGTCAGGGCGCCCAGGGTGAAGGCGGTGACGATAGCGCCGGTGGCGACGGCGGTGGAGACGGTGACCGGGCGGGCTTCGTACCACTCGACGATGTCGGCCTCGTGCAGGTCCTCGTCCATATAGCCTTCGGCTTCATAGATGGTGTCGTCTGCGGTCATGGCTTTACGCTCCGTCTGTCTTGCCCGGATCAATACGCCCAAACGGTACAGGTTCCACCCCTGTCGCCCCCGATCGGCGTATCGTGACAGGATGCCGCTCTTCGTTTAGGAGGCGCGGCTCAGGTTCAGAACGCTCAAAGACGATCCCATGGCCGGCCACTCGAAATTCAAGAACATCATGCACCGCAAGGGGCGCGCCGATGCGCAGCGCTCCAAGCTGTTCTCCAAACTGTCGCGCGACATCACCGTGGCGGCCAAGTCGGGCCTGCCGGATCCGGCGGCGAACCCGCGCCTGCGCCTGGCGGTCAACAACGCCAAGGCCGAGAGCCTGCCCAAGGACGTGATCCAGCGCGCCATCAACAAGGCCGCCGGCGGCGACGTCGATACGATGGAAGAGGTCCGCTACGAGGGCCGGGGTCCGGGCGGCGTGGGCATCATCGTCGAGGCCCTGACCGACAACCGCAATCGCGCGGCGTCCAACATCGGCGCGGCCTTCAAGAAGAACGGCGGCGCGCTGAGCGAGATGAACTCGGTCGCCTTCATGTGGGACAAGGTGGGCAAGATCACCTACGCCGCCGAGGCCGGTTCGGAAGACGCCGTGATGGAGGCCGCCATCGAGGCCGGCGCCCAGGACGTCGAGAGCGACCTGGTCAAGCCCGACATCTACGAGGACGCGCCGGGCCACACGATCTGGACCGCCTTCGAGGACCTGAACGACGTCGCCGAGGCCATGTCCAAGGTGCTGGGCGATCCCAAGTCCACCGCCATCGTGTGGAAGCCGCAGTCCGAAGTGCCGGTGACCGGCGAGGCCGTCGGCACCCTGTTCAAGCTGCTGGACGCGCTGGACGCCGAGGACGACGTGTCGGCGGTCTATTCCAACGAGGACATCTCCGACGAGGACGCGGCCAAGTACGCGGGCTGATCCCGAACGACCGCGAGTCGTTCGCACGGAACCGGGTCGTGCGCCGGGCGTAACGAGGCTTCACCGTTACGCCTGGAGCCCCCTATGGACATCACCCAGCTGATCCTCGACGACCATGCCGAACAGCGTCGGCTGTTTGCGATCATCGAACAGATCGACCCCAAGGACACCGATGCGCTGAGCGCCGTCTGGTCGCGGTTGTCGGCGTTCCTGGATGTGCACGCCGAGGCCGAGGAGCGGTTCTTCTATCCCGAGCTGCTGAAGCAGGGCGAGGGCGCCAATGACGCCGAGGACGGCACGGTCGAGGGCGAGACCGAAGACGCCATCGAGGACCACAACAAGCTGCGCGACGCGGTCAAGGCGGTAGAAAAGCACAAGGTCGGCACCAAGGCCTGGTTCGATGCCGTCGGCGAGGCGAACGTCGTCAACTCCAAACACATGGGCGAGGAAGAGCGGCAGGGGCTGACCGACTTCCGCATGAACGCCGACGTCGAGACGCGCCATGAGCTGGCGGTGAAGTTCGCCGCCTTCGAGGCCGAGTACATCACCGGCGTAAAGCCGGTGAACAAGGACCCCGAGACCTATATCGAAAAGCACGGCTGAGGCGGTCGCTGCGACCACGATGTCGCAGCATCATCCGTCCAAGGAACATCCGCGCTCGCCCCATCGTTGAGCGCGGATGAATCTGGGTAGTCTGGAAGGCGCCGTCCTGCCGATCCTCGGCGCGGTGATCGCGGGCGGGGTCATCGGCTTCGAGCGCGAATGGCGGGGCCGGGCGGCGGGCCTGAGAACGCACATCCTGGTCAGCCTGGCGTCGGCCCTGCTGATGCTGGCGGCCATGTCGCAGGCCGATTGGGCGTTCCGCGCCCTGCCCGACGAGAACATCGTCACAGACCCGACGCGGATGGCGCACGGCGTGCTGACGGGGATCGGGTTCCTGTGCGCAGGCGTGATCTTCCGCACCGGATTTTCGATCCACGGGCTGACCACGGCGGCGTCGCTGTGGATCACATCGGCGATCGGCATTCTGTTCGGGGCAGGCCTCTATGCGCTGGGGACGGCGGCGACGGTGGTCACGGCGCTGATCCTGATCGGCTTGAGGCTGATCAACGGGCGTTTGCCGGCGCGCACGGTGGTGGACGCCGAAGTGTGCTGGGAACGGCGCGAGGCGTCGCCGGAGCCGGCGATCGAGGCGGCGCTGAAAGCCATCGATGAGGACGCGCGACACGACCGGTTCGAGCTGATCGATGGACAGACCGTTCGACGGACCTGGCGATTGAAGGCTGCCGAGGAAAGCCAGCTGAAGCGTCTGGCGGAACAGCTGTGCGCCATACCGGGCGTGGTCGCCTACAGCCTGGACCCGCGCGACGACTGAAACCGTTCATTGCCCGATAACCCTCTTTGCGGCATGAGGGGAACGGATGGCGAACGAACCTGTCAGAATCATCGGCCTGGACCCCGGCCTGCGACGCACCGGATGGGGGATCGTCGTGTCGGATGGCGCGCGCCTGAGGTGGGTGGCGCACGGGGTGGTGGCCCCGCCCGAGACCGCGCCGTTCAGCGAGCGTCTGCTGCATCTTTTCGAGGCGCTGGGAACGATCTGCGCCGATCACGGCTGCGAGGAAGCGGCGGTGGAAGAAGTGTTCGTCAATGTGAACCCGTCCTCGACGCTGAAGCTGGGTCATGCGCGGGCGGCGGTGATGCTGGCGCCGGCCAAGGCGGGCCTGACGGTGGCGGAATATTCGCCGAACCTGATCAAGAAGGCGGTGGTGGGCGCGGGCCATGCGGACAAGAGCCAGATCGCCTTCATGGTCAAACGGCTGCTGCCGACCGCGGGCGACGTGAAGGCGGATGCGGCTGACGCCCTGGCCGTCGCGATCACCCATGCGCAACTCAGGAAGCGGTCCTTGCTGGAAGCGATGCACCGGGGGGCGGCGTGATCGGGCGGTTGAGAGGCGTGCTGGCCGAGGTCGGCGAGGCGGAATGCCTGATCGACTGCGCCGGCGTGGGCTATGTCGTGTCGTGCGGGGCGCGGACGCTGGGGCGACTGCCGGCGCCGGGCGACGAGGCAACGGTGCATGTCCATTCGCAGTGGAGCGAGGATGCGGGGCCGCGCCTGTATGGATTTCTGACGCGCGACGAGCGGCGGGCGTTTACGACCCTGCTGGCCATTCAGGGCGTGGGGCCCAAGGCGGCGCTGGCCGTGCTGGACGTTTTGCCGCCCGGCGAACTGGCGTCGGCGGTGGCGCGCGAGGACAAGGCGGCGGTGGCGCGGGCCAACGGCGTGGGGCCGAAGCTGGCGTTGCGGATCGTGACCGAGCTGAAGGGCAAGCCCTTGGGCGATGTCGGTTTTGCGCCTGTCGCACCCGGCATGCACGTCGAGATCGCACCGCCCATTCCGTCCATCACCGGCGAGGCCGTGTCGGCCCTGCTTGGACTGGGCGTCGCCGAGGTCAATGCGCGCCGGGCCGTGGATCAGGGTTTGATCCGTCTGGGCGAAGAGGCGGAGCTGTCGGCGGTGATCCGCGCGGCGCTGCAGGAGTTGGGCCGATGAGAGCCGCATCGACATGACCCGCGTCATCTCCCCCGAGGCCGAGACTGGCGAATCCTTCGATCGCGCGCTGCGGCCGCAGACGTTGTCGGAGTTCGTCGGCCAGTCGCAGGCCAAGGGCAATCTGAAGGTCTTCATCGATGCGGCGCGCGGGCGGGCCGAGGCGCTGGACCATGTGCTGCTGTTCGGACCGCCGGGACTGGGCAAGACGACGCTGGCGCAGATTGTGTCGCGCGAGCTGGGCGTGGGGTTCCGTGCGACCTCCGGCCCGATCCTGGCCAAGGCGGGCGATCTGGCGGCGATCCTGACCAACCTTGAGCCGCGCGACGTCCTGTTCATCGACGAGATTCACCGCTTAAGCCCCCAGGTCGAGGAGATCCTGTATCCGGCCATGGAGGATCATGTGCTGGACCTGATCATCGGCGAGGGGCCGTCGGCGCGCTCGGTGCGGATCGACCTGGCGCCGTTCACGCTGGTGGGGGCGACGACGCGGGCGGGCCTGTTGGCTACGCCGCTCAGGGACCGGTTCGGCATTCCGCTGCGACTGGAGTTCTACACCCCCGACGAACTGACGGCGGTGGTGCGCGGCACGGCGCGCAAAATGGGCGCAGCCATCGACGAGGCGGGCGCGCGCGAGATCGCGTCGCGGGCGCGCGGCACGCCGCGCATCGCCGGGCGCCTGCTGCGTCGGGTGCGGGATTTCGCCTCGGCCGAAGGGGCCGAGACGATCTCGAAACTGGTGGCGGCGCGGGCGCTGGCGCGGCTGGAGGTGGACGAGGCCGGGCTGGACAGCCTGGACCGGCGCTTCCTGAAGGCGTTGATCGAGAACTATGGCGGCGGGCCGGTCGGGATGGACACCCTGGCGGCCGCCATCGCCGAGGCGCGCGATGCGGTCGAGGACGTGATCGAACCCTATCTGCTGCAACAGGGCTTCATCATGCGCACGCCGCGCGGCCGCATGGCCTGCGCCAAGGCCTATGCGCATCTGGGCCTCAGCGCGCCGGCGCAACCCTCCGCCGGACCCGTGCCCGGCGACCTGTTCGAATAGGCGTTGCCAAGCGGGGCGGGCGGGGGTTTGCTGGGGGCGAACCGGAGCCGTCGTCCCATGATCCTGCGCACCCTGGCCGTGATGGCGTTTGCGGCCGGCCTGACCGGTCTGGCGCCGCCTGCGAGAGCAGCGGCCCCTGTCTTCACCGGCAAGGCCTGTCCCAGTGATTGGCCGACGGGCCTGCGCGAGGTGCGGTGCGGGACCCTGACGGTGGACGAGGCGCGCGACGGCTCGGTCAGCGATCGACGCATCGACATCGCCGTCGTCATCTTCAAGGCCAGCGCGCCCTACAAGGACGCCGCGGGCCAGGCGCTGCCGCCGATGGTGATGTTCCACGGCGGGCCGGGCGGGGCCCTGACGCCGGGAGCGGGACGGATGCTGGCGGCGCTTCGTCGCAATCCGGAAGCCTTTGCGGTGGATCAGGACGTGATCCTGTTCGACCAGCGGGGCGGCGGGGCGAGCAATCCGTCGATGGACTGTCCGGGCGTCGAACTGACCGATGCGGGGCCGCCGTCCGACAAGGACCGCGACGGGCTGATCGCCTGTCTGAAGGGGTATCAGGCGCAAGGGATCGACCTGAACCAGTACAACGCCGCCGCCATCGCCGACGATGTGAAGGACATGGCCCAGGCCCTGGGTCTGACCAAGATCGACCTGTGGGGCGGATCGTACGGGCCGCGCATCGAGGCGGCGGTCATCACCCACCAGCCCCAGATCGTGCGCGCCGCCGTGATGGACAGCCCCTGGCCGCCCGAGGGCAACTGGGCCGTCGGCACGCCCGAACAGGTGTCGGCGGCGGTGAAGATCATCCTGGCCAAATGCGCGGCCCAGGCGGCCTGCGCGGCGCAGCATCCGGACCTTCAGGCGCGGTTCGAGGCCGAGGCAAACAAATGGCTGGCCGGTCCGGTGACGGGCAAGGATGGGCGCACCTTCACCGTCGATGACCTGTCGGCCTTTCTGATGGACACGACCTATAGCGCGACGGGCGTGCGCAGCCTGCCGGTCGATCTGGACAAGATCATCGCCGGCGACCTGACGCCGGTCGCCGAGATCGCCGAGGACCGCACCTATTATTTCGAGGGTCAGCACATGGCCCATCTGTGCAAGGAGGAGCTGCCTTTCGAGTCCAAGGCGCGGCTGGCGGCGGGAGCGGCGGGCGATCCGGTCGCCGAGGTGCTGGTCCCGTCACTGTCGCGGCTGTTCGACGTCTGCGCGGCGGTGGGCGAGCGGCCGGCGCTGCCGATCGAGAACCTGCCGGTCCAGACCGACATCCCGACGCTGTTCGTCGCCGCCGAGATCGATCCAGGCTGCCCACCGCCGCTGACCGAGGCCGCCGCCAAGGGCTATGCGAACAGCCAGGTGGTGATCGTGACCAACGCGACCCACGGCGTCATCAACGCCAGCCCCTGCACGCGCAAGATGGCGCGCGACTTCCTGCGTGATCCGTCCAAGCCGGTGGATCGGACCTGCCTGCCCGCCGCCGACACGCCGCTGGACTTCACCCTGGAAGCGCCTGCCGCATGAGGGTGATGCGCCATCGTAGTCCGCTTCAGCAGCGTCTGATGATTGCGGCTGCGCTGGTTCTGGCCCTATGCGCGGTCGGCGTCTGGGTGCTGATGCAGCCGTCGAACACCCCGTCGCCCGAGCCGGCCGACGCGCGGGTGATGCGCCAGATCCGCATCCAGGCGGGGCGCGGCGCCGAACTGCGCTACGCCGAGAACGGCGAAAGGCGATCGGTGTGCGGCTATGTCGGGCGCGTCGCCGGCGGGCCGGCGGTGGGCTTCGTCTCCATTCCCAACCGCATCCTGTTCAGCGACGACCCCCTGCCGACCGAGTTCCGCGAAATGCGCCAAAGCTACTGCCCTGGTTTCATGGCCGCGCCGAACCGCCGGTCGTGATCCGTCGTCGGTTGAATGGGCCAGCACTCGCCCTGATCGCACAGATCACGGCGACAGCGGCGATCAGCCTGCTGGCGATCCGGGCGGCCGGGGCGGGGACGGCCTCGGTTGCGTTTCAGGCTGCGGCGTTTCTGATCGGGGCCGTGGCGCTGTGGGCGGCGTCGCGGATGGCGCGGCCGGGCCGGGGTCCGAGGTTGATCTCGGCGGCGGCGATCCTGGTCGTCGCCGTCCTGATGTTGACGACGGGCGTGGAGATGCAGGGCGCGCATCGCTGGCTGGCGCTGGGGCCGGTTCTGATTCACCCCGCCTCGCTGCTGGGCGCCCCGCTGCTCTGGCTCGTGGCGCAGGATGCAGACGATGTGTGGACGGCAGGCGTCGCGGCCCTAACGATCCTGACGTTCGATCTCGGCTTCGACGGGGCCGCCAGCCTGGCCTTCGCGTTGGGGACGATCGGGCTGCTGGCGGCGGCGAGAGGGTCGTGGAAGACGCTGGCGCCGCTGGCGGCCCTGGCCTGGATTTTGGCGCTCTGGAGCCTGACGCGTTCGCAGGCCCTGCCGCGCGTTCCCTATGTCGAGGATGTCGTGCCGACGGTTTGGGCCATGTCGCCGATCCTCGGCGTGGCGGCGGGCCTGGCGTTGGTCGTGCTGTCGGCCCCGTTGCTTTGGGTAGGCTGGCGGGCGCGCGGCGTTGGAGCCGCCGTCGGTCTGGCCATGGCCGGATTCTGGATCGGTCTGTCGGCGGCCAATCTGCTGGGCGCCTATCCGGCGCCGGTGGTGGGATATGGCGCTTCGCCCGTGATCGGATGGCTTGTCGCGATCGGACTGGCTATGGCGTCTGCACGACGCACGAGGTTTCAGTGACCGCAATCTCCGACCAACCCACCGCCGGCCGTTTCGAGGGGCGCGATCACCTGTTGCCGGTGCGCGTCTATTACGAAGACACCGATTTCACCGGCCTGGTCTATCACGCCAACTATGTGCGCTATTTCGAGCGGGGGCGGTCCGATTTCCTGCGCGCAATCGGGGTGGGCCACGCCGATCTGCTGGAAGAGGCCGAGCCGCTGGCCTTCGTGGTGTCGGAGCTGAACATCAAATATCTCAAGCCTGCGCGGATCGACGACGCCCTGGTGGTGCGCACCGTCTATGAGCAGGTGAAGGGCGTGCGGCTGATCATCCGCCAGAGCGTGGAGCGAGCCGGCGAGGTGTTGTGCCGCGCCGAGGTGACAGCGGTGTGCATTCATCTGGACGGGCGGCCGCGACGGCCGTCGAAGGGGCTGGTCGAGAAGGTCACGCCGTGGCTGGCGGCCGGCGGGACCGGCGACTAGGATCGCGCCAACGAGGGGGAAACGTCATGGCCGCAGAAACCTACAAGATGTCCGCCAGCGCGGTGATCGTCACGATCCTGCTGTTCGTGCTGCTGGTCGGCGGCGGGCTGGTGGGCTGTCCCTATTACAAGGTTTGGGAGCGCAAGATGGCGGGCCAGGCCGAGCTGCAATACCAGCAGGGCGCGCGCCAGGCCCTGATCGCGCAGGCCGCTGCAGAAGACGAGGCGGCGATCAAGCGGGCCGAGGCGGCGACGCGCCGCGTCCTGGGCTGGACCGACGCGGCCAAGCGCGGCTGCGCCGAACTGGGCCGGGCGGGCGATCGCCAGTGCGAGGAGCAACTGCTGAAGGACGCCGCCACCTATTCCATCGCCAAGGAAGGCCACGAGGGCGTCATCATCAGCGTCGGCGCCCCGGTCTCTGTTGGGGTCGATCCGAATGCGCGGCGGACGGCGTCCGAGTAACCTGCCGTTAACCCTTATGACGCGCCTGTCAGATGACGGGCGGACGGGTCGGGGCTAAACGGGCCGGACGCCACACAATGGTCACGTCCGCTCGGTCGAAGAGGGAACGTGACGATCTCGATTCCGCCCGGAGCGCCTGAATGACCACGCCTGTCGACGCCGCGATGATGAACCCGGTCGAGCTGTTCCTGACCGCCGACTGGGTGGTCAAGAGCGTGATGATCGGGCTGGCGGCGGCCTCGATCTGGTCGTGGACGATCATCATCGACAAGGCGGTTCGGTTCACGGCGCTGAACAAGCGCGCCGACGAGTTCGAAAAGTCGGTTCAGTCCGGCCGGTCGCTGGAAGAGGTGGCGTCCCAGGCCGGACCCGAGCCGGACCACGCCCTGCCGCGCATGCTGGTGATCGCCCTGTCGGACTGGCGCGAGGCGCGTCAGCGCGGGGCGTTGAACGAGCATCAGGGCGACCTGCTGCTGGTGCGGATCGACAAGGCGATGAACAGCCTGATCTCGCGCGAGGGCCAGCGGATCGAGAATGGCCTGGGCGTGCTGTCGGTGGTGGCCACGGCCTCGCCCTTCATCGGCCTGTTCGGCACAGTGTGGGGCATCATGAATGCGTTCGGGCGGATCGCGGCGGCGGGCAACACCAATCTGACGACGGTGGCGCCGGCTATTGCCGAAGCCTTGTTCGCCACCGCTATAGGCCTGGCGGCGGCCATCCCGGCCTATATCGCCTACAACAAGTTCTCGATCGACGCGGGCAAGTTCACGGGCCGCCTGGAGGCCTTTGCCGACGACCTGCAGGCCGCCGTGGCGCGCCGCCTGGGCAGCCCGTCGGCTCCGCCGCCTCCGCCCCCGCCGTCCAGCGACCTCAGCCTGAAGCGGGGCGCCTGAACCATGGCTCTGGGCGGTGGTGCGAGCGGCGGCGGGCGTCGAGGGCGCAGGGGGCGTAAAGGGCCTCTGACCGAGATCAACGTCACGCCCCTGGTGGACGTGATGCTGGTGCTGCTGATCATCTTCATGATCTCGGCGCCGCTGCTGACGGTGGGCGTGCCGGTCGAACTGCCCAAGACCGAGGCCAGCGCGGTTGAGATCAAGTCCGAACCTCTGTCGGTCAGCATCGACCAGCAGGGCGCGATCTTCGTCGGCGACAGCGAGACGGCGTTCGACGCCCTGTCCACGCGCCTGTTGACCGAGGCGGGCGGCGCCGACCAGGCGGCCGAGCGGCCGGTGTTCGTGCGGGCCGACGGGCGCGCGCCCTATCAGGCGGTGGCGCGGGTGATGGCGCGATTGAGCGCCTCGGGCTTCACCAAGCTGAACCTGATCACCGACACGGCGCCGGAGGCCTGAATCCTTTGCGTCGGCCGAGCCCCGCCATCCTCGGATCGCTCGCCCTGCACGCCGGGGTGATCGCGCTCGCCTTCGTGATGGTGTCGCACAAGACGGACGAGGACGAGACGCCGCTGGTGGCCTCGGTGCCGGTGACCATCGTGTCGGAAGAGGTGATCCAGGCGGCGCCGGCGGACAATCCGCAGCCTGAACCCTCGCCCGACGACGCCGCGACCGCCCCGGTGCAGCAGCCCGATCCCGTGCCGCCGACGCCCGAGCCGACGCCGCCGCAACCCCAGCCGCGCCCGACCCCGACGCCGCCGCGGCCCACGCCGCCGCGCCCGGCCCCGACGCCGACGCCGACGCCGACGCCGAAGCCTACGCCGACCCCGACGCCGCCGCGTCCGACGCCTCGACCCCAGCCGCCGACGCCGGCGCCGCCGACCAAGGCCCAGCCGACCCCGCGGCCGGCGACGCCCGCGCCCGCCCGCCCTGCGCCCCAGCGCACCGAGCCGAGCCTGGATCTGGACGCCCTGGCCGGACCGACGCGCCCGACCAACAATCGCGGCCGACCGGCGACGGGGCAGCAGGGGGCGGGCGCGGCGTCCCAGGCCACGGGCCCGCAGATCACGGCCATCTTCAATCAGGTCTATCCGAACTGGATTCTGCCCTGCGACATCCCTGGCGCGGACCAGCTGCGCATCCAGGTCGAGCTGACCCTGTCGGCCGATGGGCGGATCACGCGCGGGCCCAGCCTGATCAACGCCCAGTCGTCGAACGTCTATCGCGCCGCCGCCGACGGCGCCCTGCGCGCCCTGCGCCAGACCGCGCCCTTCGACGTGCCGCAGGGCTTCCCCGGCGGGGTCTATCGCCCGACCTTCAACACCGAACGGGCGTGCCGTAATCGCTGAGCGTCAGGCCGTTATGAGATGTAGGGCAGCCTTGCCGCCCTTCACCGCGTCGGGCGCCAGGCGTCGGTCGAACGTGGCCAGCCGCCCGCCGTTCGAGACGGCTAAGGCCAGCAGATAGGTATCCGTCAACTGGCCCGAGGTGAGCAGGCGATCCTGCGCGATCAAATGGTCGCTCAGCAGACTGATGTCGTCGGGCCAGAACACATGGCCGGGTTGGCTCAGCAACGAGTGAAGCGCGGGCAACACCTGCGCAGGCGCGCCCGGCGAGTTTGGATATTTCGGATTGCTGAGGATTCGAAGCGCGCCGTTTTCGGTCAGCGGGCAGGTCGCCCAACCAGCCTGATGCTCATTTGCGAACCAGGCGTGGGCGGTGAGATGCTCGGTATGGGCTGGATCGATCAATGCGATCAGGACGCTGACGTCCAGAAGCGCGATCAAGGCAGCTCATCGCGCAGAGCGTTGATCTGTTCGGTCGTCACCACAGCGCCCTTGCGGTGCGGCAGGAGACGAATGCCGTTGCGGAACTCGGGCGACGTGTCCGGCTTGGCCTGTGTGATCGAGCGGCGCGCGAGATCGGAAATGACTTCGCCCACAGAGGTTCGGGTCTGAACCGCGATGGCCCGTGCGGCGTTCAGCACGTCGTCGTCGATGGCGAGTGTAGTGCGCATGGCTGTAAGATAATGCATCACGCATCACGCATCAATGATCGCTCCCGTCCCGAATGTCGCCCTATTCCCCGTGAAGCTGGCGAAAGTCGAACGGCCCGGCGATAAGGGGCGGCGATCCTTCGAGACTTATGGGAGCATCTGATGCGTCTGAACCTTCTTCTGGCCTCCGTGGCGGCTGTCGCGATGGCGGCTCCTCTGACGACGGCGGCGCAGACGCCTCAGCAGAACCAGCCGGTCGAGGTCGAGATCGATCAGGGCGTGCTGCGCCCGCTTCAGATCGCGGTTGTGCCGTTCGCCGGAACGCACGGGTCGGACATCTCCAATGTCGTCAGCGCCAATCTGAAGCGGTCGGGCTTCTTCGAGCCGCTGAATCCGTCCAGCTTCATCGAGACCGGGCTGACGCTGGCAAATGCGCCGAACTTCCCGCAGTGGACCCAGATCGGCGCGCAGGCGGTGCTGTATGGCGGGGTGACGACGCGCGGCGACGGGCGGCTGGACGTGGGCTTCCGCCTGTACGACCCCTACCGCCAGTGCCAGCTGGTCAGTTATCAGTTCACCGCGACCCAGGAGCAATGGCGCCGGATCGCGCACAAGATTTCCGACGTCATCTATCAGCGCATGACCGGCGAGGCCGGCTTCTTCGACTCTCGCGTGATCTTCGTGTCCGAGGAGGGCACGCAGCTGAACCGGATCAACCGCCTGACCATCGCCGATCAGGACGGGTTCAACCCGACCTATCTGACGCAAGGCGACGAGGTGATCATGTCGCCGCGCTTCTCGCTGTCGCAGCCAGACGAGATCACCTATGTGGCGCTGGGCAAGGATTACAGCCGCATCTACCTGTATAATCTGACGACCGGCCGGCGCGAGAGCCTGGGCGAGTTCGACGGTCAGGTGCTGGCGCCGCGCTTCTCCAACGACGGCAACAAGATCGCGTTTTCGATCATCCGGGGCGGCAATACCGACGTCTATGTGATGGACCTGCGCAGCCGCCAGATCACGCGTCTGACCAGCGACCCCGGCATCGACACCTCGCCGTCGTTCAGTCCGGACGGCAGCCAGATCGTCTTCACCTCGGACCGCTCGGGTTCGGCTCGGCTGTATGTCATGCGGTCGGACGGATCGGGCCAGCGGCCGATCTCGCGCGGCGGCGGCATCTATACGGCCCCGTCCTGGAGCCCGACCGGCAATCTGATCGCCTTCACCAAACAGGGCGGCGGCCGGTTCTCGACCGGAGTGATGAACGCCGACGGTTCGGGCGAGCGCATCCTGTCGTCCAGCTATTTCGAGGAAGGCCCGAACTGGGCGCCGAACGGCCGATACGTGATGTTTGCGCGCCAGACGCCGGGCGGCGACACGCGTCTGTGGACCGTGGACCTGTCGGGGCGCGTGGTGTCGCAGGCGGGCTATAACGGACGCGGGACCGACCCGGCCTGGTCGCCGCTGCTGGACCGCGGCCCGAGCAATCTGGGCGTGAACCAGGGCGCCGACAGCTGCCCCGCCTAAACGCCGCACCGACACCGTCGGAGCCTTAAAGCTCAACTGTGCGTTATCGCCTCTAGCGTCGAAAAATCGGCCGAGGCAGACAGTAAAGCCAAGCTTGAGGCCCGCCCCTTGCCAGAAACGATACGTCAGGAGACGACCCATGAAGACTTCCCGCATTCTCAAACTGGCGATGGTCGGCTGCGCCGTCGCCGCCATGGCCGCCTGCACCCGAAAGCCCCCGGTCGAGACCGGCGTGCCCGGTCCGAACGACGGCACCACCCAGCCGACGGGCCCGGCCTATCCGACCGCGCCCACCGGGCCGGTGACCGGCGGAAACATGGGTTCGGCCGCGCCGGGCACCGAACAGGATTTCGTCGTCAACGTTGGCGACCGCATCTATTTCGATTTGGACTCCTATGAGGTCCGTCCCGAGGCCATGCCGCGCCTGGACGCCCAGGCTCAGTGGCTGCAGCGCTATCCGTCCGTGACGGTCCGCATCGAAGGCAACGCCGACGAACGCGGCACGCGCGAATACAATCTGGCGCTGGGCGCCCGCCGTGCGGAATCGGTGCGCACCTATCTGATCAACCGGGGCATTCCGGCCGGCCGGATCGACACCATCAGCTTCGGCAAGGAGCGGCCGATCGCGGAAGGCTCGAACGAGGACGCCTTCGCCCGCAACCGCAACGCCCACACCGCCATCGTCTCGGGCGCGCCGCGCTGACGACCGGCTGATCGGCTGATCTGAAGGAGGCGCCGGCCGCAGGGTCGGCGCCTCTTTTCGTTTCCGCGCTTGTCCTGACGCCGGGCCGGCGGCAAGAACGTCGTCACAGGGATCGGGGGATCAGCGAATGGATATCGAAGGGGCGGGCGCGGTCGTCACGAGCGGCCTGGCGGCGGGCGCGATCGAAAAGCCGACGGGCAAGGCGGGCGAGGATCACGCCCACGGCGTCTGTTCCGATTGCGGAGCCGAAACGAGCGGCAACTTCTGCGCAAACTGCGGCCAGCCGACCCATGTCCATCGCAGCCTGCTGCACCTAGGCGAAGAGCTGCTGCACGGGGTCATGCATTTCGACGCCCGGATCTGGCGCACCCTGCCGCTGCTGTGGCTGAACCCCGGCCGGCTGACGCGCGAGTGGGTCGAGGGCAAACGCACGCGCTTCGTCTCGCCGCTGGCGATCTTCCTGTTCACCCTGTTCGTGATGTTCTTCGCGCTCAGCTTCATGCCGCATCCGGAATCCAAGTCCGGCGAGGCGGCGGAGATGAGCGAACGGATCGCGTCACAGCGCGTCGGCCTGGCCGAGGCCGAAAAGGCCCTGATCCAGATGCGGGCGGAAAGCGGCGCCCAGCCGGACCCGACGATGCAGATGGCGATCAACGCCGGACAAAAGCTGGTCGACGACCGCCGCGCGGCCCTGGCCCGGCTGGAGATCGAGCAGCGCGACGGCCGCGCCGACGGTCTGAAGCCCGGCAGCTGGCAGGCCAGCATCAAGGACATGGCGACCGGCGAGAGCGGCGAGACCAAGTTGAAGGTCATGGGCAAGGACGCCGAGAAGGAAGGCCACGGCGTCGGCGCCACCGTGCTGAAGAAGCTGCAGAACCCGGACTTGGCGGTCTATAAGTTGCAGCAGACGATGTACAAGTTCGCCTTCCTGCTGGTGCCTTTGTCCATCCCGTTCGTGGCCCTGCTGTTCCTGTGGAAGCGCGGCTTCACCCTGTACGACCACGGGGTGTTCGTTCTGTATTCGCTGACCTTCATGGCCATGCTGCTGATGCTGATGGTGATGTCGGCGACGATCGCCGGGTGGTTGGGCGGCATCGTCATTCCACTGGGGCTGCTGGCCGTGCCCGTGCATGTGTTCGCGCAGATGAAGGGCGCCTATTCGCTGTCCTGGTTCTCGGCCCTGTGGCGGACGATCGCGCTGTTGGTGTTCTGCAACATCGTGGTCGGCCTGTTCGTCACGGCCATCATCTATCTGGGACTGGGCCACTAGCTCGGCCTTGCGGCGGCCCCAAATCGGTGAAAGCTAGACGCATGACCAAGCTCTCGATTTCTCGTGTTCATCTCCTCGCCGCCGCCGCCCTTGGCGTCCTACTGATCGGGGGCGGCGCGGTCGCCCAGCAGGCCCAGCCCAACATCATGGAGCGGACCGAGTGGGACAATCGCCGCCTGGACCAGCTGGACCGCAATGTGCGCCGGCTTGAGCGTGCCCTGACCCAGAGAAACGCCGCCGGCCAGCCCGTGCTGGTCGAGCCGGACCCCGAGGTGGTGACGTTGCAGGGGCAGTTCGCCCTGATGGACCGACGCCTGGGCGACCTGGAGGCCACGGTGCGCCGGATCAACGGCGACAACGAGCGGCTGACCTTCCAGCTGGACGAGGCCACGCGCGAGAACGAGACGCTTAAGACGCGTCTGGCGGACGCCGAGGGCCGGTTGCAGAAGCTGGAGACCCAGGCCGAACTGAATGCGCCGATCGAGGCGACCTCGCCGACCGGCGATGCGACGCGCGACCTGGCGGCGGCGGTGGCCCTGTTGGCGACCGACAAGCCGCGCGGCGAGCGGGCGCTGGAGACGGTGATCGCGGCCTGGCCAGATACGCCGCAATCGCGTGAGGCCAACTCTCGCCTGGGCGACCTGCGGGTGGCGGCGAACGACAAGGCGGGGGCGGTGCCCTATTACGCCGCCGCGCTGAAGGACTGGCCGCGCATCGGCTGGGCGGCGGATACGACGCTGAAACTGGCCGACGCCCTGTTCGCGACGCAGAGGAAGCCGCAAGGGTGCGCGGCCCTGGCTGAATTCACGCGTCGCTATGCGCCCGCCGCCTCGGACCCGCAAAAGGCGCGGGCGGCCCAGCTGAAGACGACGGGTTCCTGCGCCTGACGCCCAGCCCAGCGATTGGGGACGATCTGACGGCGCGGGTCTTCGCGCGGCTGGATGCGCGACTGACGCTAGACACAGGCCGGCCGCTGGCGCTGGCCCTGTCGGGGGGCGGAGATTCCATCGCCCTGTTGCGGCTGACGACGGACTGGGCGCGGGCGTGTGGACGCTCGGTGGTGGCCCTGACCGTCGATCATCGGCTGAATGCGGACAGCGGCCGCTGGACCGACTTTGCGGCCGGGGCGGCGCGGAACGCCGGGGCCGACTGGCGCGGGTTGAGCTGGGACGGGGACAAGCCCGCGACCGGGCTGACGGCGGCGGCGCGGGCGGCTCGGCATGGTTTGATTGCGGATGCGGCGCGCGAGGCGGGGGCGTCGGTCGTCCTGTTCGCCCATACCGCCGACGATATCGCCGAGGCCGATCTGATGCGGAGCGAAGGTTCCACCCTGGGACGGGTGCGCGAATGGTCGCCGTCGCCGGCCTGGCCCGAGGGTCGAGGCCTGATGCTGTTGCGGCCGCTGCTCGGCGAGCGGCGGACGGGGTTGCGGGACTGGCTGGCGGGGCAAGGGGCGGACTGGATCGAGGACCCCGCCAACGCCGATCCCCGTTTTGGCCGCAGCCGGGCGCGGCAGGCGCTGGCGGGCGCGACGCCGCAATCGGTCGATCAGGCGCCGGCGCAAACCGGAGCGCGGCCGACGGTCGAGGGCGAGGCCATGGCGCATGTGGACCGGGACGTTGGCGCGCGGGCGCTGGCGGCCGCCCTGGTCTGCGTCGGCGGCGGATCGACGCCGCCTCGGGGTGCGCGGTTGGACGCCCTGATGGCGCGGCTGAAGGCGGGTGAGGATTTCGCGGCGACCCTGTGCGGGGCGCGCATCGAGGCTGTCGGCGCGACGGCGCGGTTGATGCGCGAGGCCGGCGAGCTGCGCAGACGAGACATTTCGCCGCTGGCGCTGACGCCCGGCGTCGAGACGGTTTGGGACGGGCGGTTCGTCGTCTGCGCCGATCGTCCCGGCTGGTCTGTGGTTCCGGCGCGGGGGCGGTTGGCCAGCCTGTCGGACGCCGACAGGGCCGAGATCAATCGGCTGCCGGCGGCGACGCGCGGGGCCTGGCCTGTGTTGATCAGGGACGACGCGGTGGCCCCGGTTCTTGCAGGCGAAGGGGTCGAACGGCGCGGCCTTGTCGCGGAACGGCTCAGGCTGGCGCTGGACGAAACGACGCACGAAGACGACCTGATTTCCGCCACCCGATAGCGTAACGCTGATTAAGCCCCTATTTTCCCAGACAGACACATCCAGACCGTCGATCCCACCGGGGTCGCGGACGACCGAGGACCTCAATGAACCTGCGTAATCTGGCGATCACCGGCGTGATCATTCTGGCGTTGCTGGCGGGCTATGCGGCGCTGTCGCAGGGCGGCGCCATGAACGGCGTGACGGGCCAGCCGGCCGGCAAGCCCGAGGCCATCAGCTATTCCCAGCTGGTGCAGCGCGTGAACGCGGGTGAGGTCAAACAGGTGACCATCCGCCTCGACAAGGTGAACGGCGAGCTGAAGAACGGCGAACGGTTCACCTCCACCACCGTCTATCCGAACGAACAGCTGGTGGCCCAGATGCTGGCCGCCAACGTCGAGATCGACGCCAAGTCGGGCGGCCAGTCGATCTGGATGAGCCTGCTGCTGGGCATCCTGCCGATCGCGCTGCTGATCGGGGTGTGGATCTTCTTCATGCGCCAGATGCAGGGCGGGGCGAAGGGCGCTATGGGCTTCGGCAAGTCCAAGGCCAAGCTGCTGACCGAGCACAAGGGACGCAAGACCTTCGACGACGTCGCCGGCGTGGACGAGGCCAAGGACGAACTGCAGGAGGTGGTCGACTTCCTGAAGGATCCGGGCAAGTTCCAGCGTCTGGGCGGCAAGATTCCCAAGGGGGCCCTGCTGGTCGGCCCTCCCGGTACCGGCAAGACGCTGCTGGCGCGCGCGGTCGCGGGCGAGGCGGGCGTGCCCTTCTTCTCGATCTCGGGTTCGGACTTTGTCGAGATGTTCGTCGGCGTCGGCGCCAGCCGCGTGCGCGACATGTTCGAACAGGCCAAGAAGAATGCGCCCTGCATCATCTTCATCGACGAAATCGACGCCGTTGGTCGTCATCGCGGCGCGGGTCTCGGCGGCGGCAATGACGAGCGCGAACAGACGCTGAACCAGCTGCTGGTCGAGATGGACGGCTTCGAGGCGTCCGAGAACATCATCCTGATCGCCGCGACCAACCGTCCCGACGTGCTGGACCCGGCCCTGCTGCGTCCCGGCCGTTTCGACCGCCAGGTGGTGGTGCCCAACCCCGACGTCTCGGGCCGCGAACGCATCCTGCGCGTTCACATGAAGGATGTGCCCCTTGCCGCCGACGTCAACGTCAAGACCATCGCGCGCGGCACGCCCGGCTTCTCGGGCGCCGACCTGGCCAACCTGGTCAACGAGGCGGCCCTGACGGCGGCGCGCAAGGACCGTCGCATGGTCACCCACCGCGACTTCGAAGACGCCAAGGACAAGGTGCTGATGGGCTCCGAACGTCGCTCCATGGCGATGAACGAGGAAGAAAAGCGCCTGACCGCCTATCACGAGGCCGGTCACGCCATCGTCGCCATGAACGTCAAGATGGCCGACCCGGTGCACAAGGCGACCATCGTCCCGCGCGGCCGGGCGCTGGGCATGGTGATGCAGTTGCCGGAAGGCGACCGCTATTCGATGAAATATCAGCAGATGATCGACCGGATCGCCATCATGGCGGGCGGCCGCGTCGCCGAGGAGCTGATCTTCGGGCCGGAGAACATCACCTCGGGCGCCAGCTCGGATATCGAACAGGCGACCAAACTTGCCCGCGCCATGGTCACCCGCTGGGGCTTCTCCGATAAGCTGGGCACGGTGGCCTACGGCGAGAACCAGGAAGAGGTCTTCCTGGGCCACTCGGTCGCCCGCAGCCAGAACATCTCCGAAGAGACGGCGCGCACCATCGACGAGGAAGTCCGTCGCCTGGTGACCTCGGGCTGGGACGAGGCGCGCACCATCCTGACCACCAAGGCCGAGGATCACGAGAAACTGTCTCAGGCCCTCCTGGAATACGAGACCCTGTCGGGTGAGGAGATCAAGGACCTGCTGGAGAAGGGCGTCGCGCCGAACCGTGACGAGAACAACTTCCCCAACGCCGGGCCTTCGGTCTCGGTGCCGGTGACGCCGGTGTCGGACGGCACGGACATCGAGGTCCCGGTCGCCGCCCCGGCCGCGACCAGCGTGCCGACGGTTCACTGAGCCCAGGCCTGATCTGAAGACGAACCCGCCGGGAGAGCGATCTCCCGGCGGGTTTTTTCTTTGGGCGTCTGGCTGACCCACTGGCCCACCCAAAGCATCATGACGAACAAGTTTGCATTGCAAACCTGTCTGTGAGATATGGCGGTCTCGATCTTGGGAGGGACGTCATGGTGATATCGCAAGCAGAGCAGGTGGAGCGGCTGCACGGACTGGACGCGTTGCGCGCCGGGGCGCTGCTGCTGGGGGTGCTGCTTCACGCCAGCCTGTCCTTCTTTCCGCAGCAGATCTGGATCGTGGCGGACGACAGCCGGTCGATCGGCGCCGCCTGGCTGTTCTTCGCCATCCATCTGTCTCGCATGACGGCCTTCTTCCTCATCGCGGGTCTGTTCGCCCATAGGATGCTGGCGCGGCGAGGCTGGGTCGCCTTCGCCAAGGATCGGGTGGTGCGGATCGCCGGGCCGCTGGCGGCCTTCTGGTTTCCGGTCATGGCGGGGATCGTTACGGCCCTGGTCTGGAACGCTCATGCCAATGGTCTGGTGACGCCCGGCGCGCCGCCGCCACCGCCACCGACGTATGACTGGACCAACTTTCCGCTGACCCACCTGTGGTTTCTGTGGGTGCTGACGCTCTTCTACGCCGTCGTCCTGATCGTGCGGGCCGTGCTCGGCATGCTGGACGCCTGCCGTGCTTGCCGCCCCGCTCGCCCTGGCGCTGTGGCTGGATCCGAAGTGGATCGCCTTCTTCGCCGTGCCGACGCCGGACGCGGGCGTAATCCCGAACGTCTCCGCCCTGGTCGGATTCGGCTTCGCCTTCGGCCTGGGGTTCGCGCTGGACCGGAGGCGTGATCTGTTGGAGCGTATCGCAAAGGGGGCGCCGCTGTTCCTCAGCATGGCGCTGGTTTCGGGCGTCGCGGCCTATGTGCTGGCGGGCGGACCGAGCATCGCGCCGATGGGCGAGCCGACGGCCGGCAAGGCCCTGGCCGCCGCCGTCACGGCGGTCGCCGTCTTTGCCTCGGCCTTGGCGGCCACGGGGCTATGCCTGCGGTTCGCCTCGGGCCACAGTCCGGTCCGACGCTACCTGTCCGACGCCTCCTACTGGATCTATATCGTGCACCTGCCGCTGGTCATGCTGGCCCAGGTCTGGGTGCAGGATTGGGCCGGGCCGTGGTGGGTAAAGCTGATCGGCGTGTCGGCGGGCGTCTTCGCCGTGTGCCTGGCGTCCTACGAACTGCTGATCCGCCACAGCTTTATGGGACGGTGGCTGAATGGCCGGCGCGTGCCGTGGCGCAACCGGCCTGCGCCTGCCCTGGTCCCCGCCGAATAATTTGCAAACCCTTTCGGCGGCGTCCATCCGAGGGACGCGCCCGTCGCACAGGAATCACACAGCGATGTCCGACAAGTCCCGCACCGGCCCCGAGGCCGACCTGGCCTTCATGAAGGCCATTGTTCAGGGCGGCAATAATCCCAGAGCGACCCTGACGCTGGGCGTCGCCTATCTGGCGGGCGGTCTGCTCTATGGTCTGCAATGCCTGTTCCATATCGGTCAGGTTTGGGGGATCGTGCGCTGGCCGCCGCTGGCGAATCTCAGCTTCGTGGTCGCCATCACGATCGCCTTCCTCATCGTCCTGACCTGGGCCGTGCGTGAGGATCGAAAGACGGGAACGGCCGGCCCCATCGTCACTCGCACCTTGAATGCGGCCTTCAGCGGCGCGGGCATGGCCAATCTGGCGATCATAATCGTGTTCGGCGTGGGCGCGCGCCGCGATCAGGACTTCGCGGTCTGGCTCTATTATCCGGCGATGATCTTCGCGCTTCAGTCGGCGGCCTGGTTCGTGGCCTACAGTCTGAAGAAGAAGCCCTGGATGCTGGCGACGTCGTTGGGCGGCTGGCTCACGGCGGTCGCGCTGGGCGTGCTGGTGCGTGACACGATGATCTATCTCTACGTCTGCACCCTCGCCCTGTTCGTGCTGTTCGCGGGACCGGGCTGGATCATGACGCGTGCGGCGCTGAAGGCCCGCGCCGTCGATACGGACGCCGGCTGATCCATGGGGCTGGACGCGCTCGGCAAGATCGACGAGGTCATCCACGGCCGGATGCGGCTGGGGATCATGGTCTATCTGGCCGACGCCGAGGCCGCCGACTTCACCGAGCTGAAGACTGTGCTGGAGGCGACGCAGGGCAATCTGTCGGTCCACATCAAGAAGCTGGAGGAGGCGGGATACGTCGCCGTGGCCAAGAGCTTCGTGAACAACAAGCCCCTAACCCGCGTGTCCATCACTCCGTCAGGGCGAAAGGCCTTCGCCGCCTATCTGGAGGCGCTGGGCGGCCTGATCGGGCGGTCGGCCTGATGGCGCCGATGGTCGTTGATCCGGACAAGGTGCGGGCGTTCGAGACGCCCGTGGCGTTCGAGGCCTGGCTGGCGGCGAACCACGACCGCGAGACCGAGCTCTGGATCCGCATCTTCAAGGTCAAGTCGGGCGTCGCCTCGATCACTTGGGTCGAGGCGGTGGATGTGCTCCTGTGCTGGGGCTGGATCGACGGGATCAAGAAAAGCCTGGATGCTGACAGCTTCCTGCAACGTGTCTCGCCGCGCGGTAAGAAGAGCGTCTGGAGCCAGATCAACGTCGCCAATGTCGCGCGTCTGATTGAGGAAGGGCGGATGACGCCGCACGGGATGAAACACGTCGAGGCGGCCAAGGCGGACGGGCGCTGGGACGCGGCCTACCGCATCAAGGGCTCGACCGCGCCGGACGACCTGATGGCCGCCATCGACGCCGAGCCGCAGGCACGGGCGACGTTCGACACCCTGACGGCACAGAACCGGTTCGCCCTGACCTATCGCGCCGAGGCGCCGAAGACCCCGGCGGGCCGCGCCAAGGCCATCGATCGTCTGGTGGAGATGCTGAAACGGGGCGAGACGCCCCACCCGCAGAAGAGGGCATGACCGTGTCGTTTTCGCAGGTGATGGGCATCGTCAATGTGACGCCCGACAGCTTCTCGGACGGGGGGCGGTGGGTCTCGACGGAGGCGGCGATTGACCAGGCCATGCGGCTGGTCGAGGACGGGGCCGATGTGCTCGATATCGGCGGGGAGAGCACCCGGCCGGGGGCCGAGCCGGTGGGGGAAGCCGAAGAGATCGCGCGGGTCGCGCCGGTCATCGCCGGCGTCCGCGCGCGGTGGGGGGGGGCGATCAGCGTCGATACGATGAAGCCCTCCGTCGCCCGCGCCGCCGTCGCGGCCGGGGCGACGATGTGGAACGACGTGACGGCTTTAAGCCATGCGCCCGACAGTGCGGCGGTCGCGGCCGAGCTGGGTTGCGACGTCGTGCTGATGCACATGCAGGGCGAGCCGCGCACGATGCAGGCGGACCCGCGCTATGATGACGTGGTGGGTGAAGTGCGCGACTATCTGCACGAGCGGGCCGCGGCGGCGATGGCGGCGGGCGTGGCGCGCGAGCGGATCTGGCTGGATCCCGGCATCGGTTTCGGCAAGACGCTGGCGCATAACATGGCGCTGACGGCGCGGTTGGACGCGCTGGTCGATCTGGGCTTTCCGGTGCTGTACGCCGCCAGTCGCAAGCGCACGATCCAGGCCATCGATCCAACGGCGACCCTGGCGACGGACCGGCTGGGCGGGTCGCTGGCCTTGGCGCTGGAAGGCGCGCGGCGCGGGGCGCGGATGGTGCGGGTCCACGACGTGCGCGAGACGGTGCAGGCGCTGAAGGTCCAGGCGGCGGTGACGGCGGCGGATTGAAGGCCCGCGACGGACGGTCGCAGCCGGTGTAGAGGGCAGGTCTGCAACAGCCCTGATCTGCCCATGCCCCTGACCGCCTACATCGCCCCCATCGTCATGTTGTGCCTGTCGAACGTCTTCATGACCTTCGCCTGGTACGGCCATCTGAAGTTCGATCACAAGCCGCTGTGGCTGCTGGTCATGGCCAGCTGGGGCATCGCCTTCTTCGAATACTGGCTGGCGGTGCCGGCCAACCGCATCGGCATTCAGGTCTATTCGCCGGCCGAGCTGAAGACGATGCAGGAGGTGATCACCCTGTTGGTCTTCGCCGGCTTTTCGGTCCTGTATCTGGGCGAGAAGCTGACGGTGAACCATCTGGTCGGCTTCGCCTTCATCGCGCTTGGGGCCTTCTTCATCTTCAAGGGGCCGCTGGGCGGCTGATCGCGGCTTGCTCCGGACCGCGGCCTGTTCCATCTGGTCGCCATGTCCTGGGTGATGTCGATCAATCCGTGGGCGACGCTGGTTGTCGCCGGTCTGCTGGAAGTCCTGTGGGCCTCGGGCCTCAAGAATGTGGGCGTCAGCCGGCCGTGGACCTCGCTGGGGGTTCTGATCGCGCTGGCGGGCAGCATGATCCTGTTGTGGGTCGCCACGCAGAAGCTGCCGATCGGCACGGCCTATGCCGTGTGGACCGGCATCGGGGCGGTGGGCGCGGCGGTGGTCGGCATCCTGCTCTATGGCGAGCCGGCGACGGCGGTCAGGGCCGTGTGCATCCTGCTGATCGTGGCGGGCATTGTCGGACTGAAACTGTTTTCGGGAGCGGCGGCATGAGCGCGCTTCATCAAGGTCGGGTGCTCATTCTGGCCGGGTCGGACAGCGGCGGGGGCGCGGGCATCCAGGCCGACATCAAGGCCGTGACGATGATGGGCGGGTTCGCCGCCACCGCCATCACGGCCATCACGGTGCAGAACACCCTGGGGGTTCACGGGGTCTATCCGTTGCCGCTGGACCTGATCGCGGCCCAGGCGCGGGCCGTGCTGGAGGACATCGGGACCGATGCGGTCAAGACCGGCATGCTGGGCTCGGTCGAGGTGGTCGAGACGGTCGCGGCCCTGCTGGACGAGGCGGACGCCCCGGCGGTCGTCGATCCGGTCATGGTGGCCAAGGGCGGGCACCCGCTGTTGCCGGATGCGGCGGTCGAAGCGGTGAAGCGGCTGATGATCCCGCGCGCGGCCCTGCTGACGCCCAATGCGCCCGAGGCCGAGGCCCTGACGGGCTTTGCGGTCCACGACCTGGACGGCCAGAGGCGGGCGGGCGAGGCGCTGCTGGCCATGGGGGCGCGGGCGGTGCTGATGAAGGGCGGGCATGTGTCGGGGCCGACGGTGATCGACCTGCTGATGACCGCAGACGGCGAGACGGTGCTGGAGGCCGAACGGATCGACACCCGCCACACCCACGGCACCGGCTGCACCCTGGCCAGCGCCTGTGCAGCCGGGCTGGCGATGGGGCGGCCCCTGGAGGTCGCGGTGGCCGAAGCCTGGGCCTATGTCGGCGAGGCGATCCGCCGGGCGCCGGGCCTGGGCGGCGGACACGGGCCGCTGGATCACGGCTGGCCGGTGCGGGGATGAGCGAGCTGGAGGCGGACCTGGCCGCCATCGTGCGCGCCGACGCTGGCCTGATGTACGTCCTGACGACCGTCCGGGCGCTGGACCTGCCCGACTGGCGGCTGGTGTCGGGGGCGGTCTATCAGGCCGTGTGGAACGCTAGGACAGGGCGGCCGGCGGGCTATGGGGTCAAGGACTACGACCTGGCATATTTCGACGCGTCGGACCTGTCCTACGAGGCTGAGGACGTCGTCATCAAACGCGTCGCCGCCGCCTTCGACGAACCGTTCCGCAGCCAAGTCGAGGTCCGCAACCAGGCGCGGGTGCACCTGTGGTTCCAGATTCGGTTCGGCGAACCCTATGCGCCGTTGCATTCGACGAATGAGGCGCTGGGGCGATTCGTGGCGCCGACCTTTGCGGTCGGGGTGCGGCTGGAGGCGGACAACAGCCTCAGCGTCGCCGCGCCTTTCGGGCTGGACGACGTGTTCGCAATGACGATCCGGCCCAACCCGAACCGGCCGGTGGCCAAGGGCTGGGCCAAGGCCGTCGACAGCGCGCGGGCGCGCTGGCCCGAGCTGACGGTGATCGAACCCTAGAAAGGCCCGTGCTTGCCGTTCGAAGAGAACTCAGGCGGGGCGGCCTTGTGGACATATTGTTCGGCGACCAGCCAGGCCTTGAAGGGGCGCAGGCAGCCCAGGCACAGGGCGACCAGGATCGGCAGGGTCACGACCAGATGCACCCAGATCGGCGGGTGGACGGTGAAGTCGAACACCATCAGCAGGATCATCCCCACCACCCCGACGGCCGTCATGACGAAGAAGGCTGGGCCGTCCGCCGGATCGGCGAAGGCGTAGCTGAGCCCGCACTCCGGACATTCCGTCTGTAGCGTCAGGTAGCCTTTGAATAGCGGACCCTTGCCGCAGCGGGGGCAGCGACAGGCCAGGCCGGTCTTCAGGGTGCTGAGGCGCGGATAATCGGTCATGGGACGACTATGGGCGCTTAAAACGGCGCTGTCGCGTGGACCGGTTGTCCTAACGCCATCCATCATTACGGTGAACGGCGGTTAACTGCGATTAAAGGCCTTGTGCGGCATGGGTCGGGAGATATGTCCGGGGCCTCGCCGACAAAGCGCATCCTGAAGACGACCGTGGCCGCGGCCACGGCCGGTGCCGTCGTGTTTGCGCCGATGGCGCCGCTGGCCCAGGAAGTCGGGCGGTCGCGCGATCCGCTGTCCATCAATATCGGCGCAAACGCAGAGTTCACGCGGGTTGAGTTCGGCGGCGTGATCGGGGTGCGCTCGCGCGTCAGCCGCGAGGGCGACAAGGTCGTCGTTCGGTTGGGGACCACCGCTGCGCCCGACGTCTCGCGATTGAAGGTCGATCCGCCGGCGGGGGTGAAGTCGGTCGAGACGCGGCCGAGCCGGGGCGCGGGCGGCACGGACCTGATCCTGACGCTGGAACAGGGCGCAGATGCGCGCTCGGGCGTAGCGGACGGGGCGGTTTGGCTGAACCTCTATGCGCCCGGCAAGGCGCCGGAGGGCGGGGACGCCGCCGCGCCGCAGACGACCAAGGCCGTGGTGCCGGTGCGGGCTGAGACGGCCGGCGGCAAGACCGTTCTGACCTTCGACTGGGGCGCGCCGGTGGGGGCGGCCGTCTTCCGCCGGGGCGATGCCGTATGGGTCGTGTTCGACACGGCCGCCCGCATGGATATGAGCGGCGCCAAGGCGCTGGGATCGGCCAAGAACGCCCAGTGGGCGGCCGGGCCGGGCTATACGGCCCTGAGGATCGCCGAATCCGAAGGGCTGGGCGTCTCGGCGCAGGGGCAGGGCGGGATCTGGACCGTGACCCTGGGCGGCCCGGACGGTGCGGCGGGCGGGGTCGAGGTCGGCCGGTCCGACGACGGCGCGCCGGTGCTGGTGGCGCAGATGGCCGGGGCGACCAAGGCAGTCTGGCTGACCGATCCGCTGGTCGGGGACCGGTTCGCGGCGGTGACGGCCCTGGCGCCCGGCAAGGGTTACGCCGGCGGACGGCGCACGGTCGATCTGAGCCTGATCCCGACGGCGCAGGGTCTGGCTGTGGAGACGGCGGCCGACGACCTGAAGATCGAGGCGGCGGGCGATCTGGTGACGCTGAGCCGGCCCAAGGGGCTGGCGCTGTCGTCGCCGGCGGCCGGGCTGGAGACGGGCGACCACAATGCGGATGCGCCCAAACGGGCGGCCTATCCGGCCCTGATCGACGAGACCTGGGCCGCGACGGGCGAGGCGGGATTCTCGGACCGCTATCGCCGGCTGCAGGATGCGGCCGGGCTGGAGACGATCGCGGCGGCGGATAATCCGCGCGCGCCGATCGAGGCGCGGATGGCGCTCGCCCGGTTCCTGGTCGGGTCGGGACTGAACTATGAGGCCATCGGGGTGCTGAACGCCTTGATTGCCAAGGCGCCCAACCTGCAAGGCGAGCCCGAAGTGCGCGGCCTGCGCGGCGTGGCGCGCGTCGGCGTCGGGCGGTTGGAGGAGGCCCAGGTCGATTTCGCGGGCGCGGCCCTGGCCAATGATCCGGCGACCAAGGTCTGGCTGGGCTATATCGCCTCGGAAATGGGCGACTGGGAGGGAGCGCGTCGCAACTTCGCCGCCGGCGCCCCGGCCATCGACAGCTTCCCCAAGGAATGGCGCGCGCGGTTCGGCGCGGCCCACGCCATGGCCGCGATCCAGTTGAACGATCTGGCCGCCGCCCAGCAGCTGTTGGCCTATGTGTTCAGCCAGGATGGGCCGGCGGTCGATCAACTGACCGCGCGGCTGGTGCAGGCGCGGATGTTCGAGCTGAACGGCGACAAGAACCGGGCGCTGGCGGTCTACAAGGCCGTGGCGCGCGCGCCGCTGGACGGGATCGCCACGCCGGCGAAACTGGGCGCCATCAGCCTGGAGCTGGACAAGGGCGCGATCACGCCGGATCAGGCGACGGCCCAGCTGGAACAGCTGAAATGGCGCTGGCGCGGGGATGCGACCGAGATGGCGGTCGTGCGCAAACTGTCGGGCATCTATCTGCAGCAGGGGCGATACCGCGAGGCGCTCGACGCCCTGCGCGGCGCGGGCAAGCGGATGGCGGGCGTGCCGGGCGCAGCCGAGGTGCAGGCGGATCAGGCGAACGCCTTCCGCGCCCTGTTCCTGGACGGGGCGGCGGACGGTTTGCAGCCGGTGCAGGCGCTGGCGCTGTTCTATGACTTCCGCGAACTGACGCCCATCGGGGCGGACGGCGACGAGATGGTGCGGCGTCTGTCGCGCCGGCTGATCGACGTGGACCTGCTGGATCAGGCCGTCGAACTGCTGAAGCACCAGGTGGACGAGCGGCTGGACGGGGTGGCCAAGGCCCAGGTCGCGACCAATCTGGCCACCGTCTATCTGATGGACCGCCAGCCGGAGAAGGCGTTGCAGGCCATCTGGGGCTCGCGCACCACCCTGCTGCCCAATGCGATGAACAGCGAGCGCCGGGCGCTGGAGGCGCGCGCCCTAATGGATCTGGGCCGGTTCGATCATGCGCTGGAGGTGCTGGACCGGGATCAGTCGAACCCGGCGCGCGAGGTGCGGGCCGACATCTTCTGGAAGCAGCAGAAGTGGGGCGAGGCGGCGCCGATCTATGAGGCGCGACTGGGCGATCGCTACAAGACCGCGACCACGCCGCTGACGCCGGCCGAGGAAAGCTGGCTGATCCGGGCGGGCGTCGGCTATTCGCTGGCGGGCGATCGGGCCGCGCTGCAGCGGCTGAGCGGGCGCTTTGGGCCGATGGTTCCCGGCGCGCGGTCGGCGGCGGCGCTGCGGGTCGCGCTGGACGACAATCTGTCGGGCGTGGCGGGGACGGGCGACTTCGCCAATCTGTCCAGCCAGGCCGACACCTTCGTCGGCTGGGTCAACAGCGCCAAACAGGCGTTCAGAAAAGACGCTGACGCGAAAGCCTGATTCAGGCTTTCGCCATTTTGGGAGCCTGATTCACGGCCTCGATAAATTGCTAAGCGATTTCTTCTCGGCCGATCAGGCTCTGGCATGCCGCCTGAATTGAAACGGGCGGAGATCGCGTCGCGACCCCCGCCCGTCGAGCATTGCCGGTCCTGCATCGCAGGACCGAAAAGGCTTAGCCGTTAACGGCGTCCTTCAGCGGCTTGGAGACGCGGAAGCGCACGGCCTTGGAGGCGGCGATCTTGATGGTCGCGCCGGTAGCCGGGTTGCGGCCTTCGCGCTCAGCGCGATCGGCGGTGTCGAAGACGCCCAGGTTCGAGATGCGGATGTCGCCGCCCGACTTCAGGGTCGAGTGGATGTTTTCGACGATCGCGGTCAGCACCTTGCCGGCGTCGGCCTGCGAAACACCAGCGTCTTTGGCGACGGCGGCGATCAGTTCGGCTTGAGTGGTCATAAGAAGCGTTTCCAGTGTTAGTCGCCCGATTCCGAGCGAGGACCGGGGGATCAACACGGATTTCCATACGCTTTGCAAGCGCCGATGAAGCTTAAAGCCATATGGGGCGGGGGATTATCCGGTACCGGACGCCCGCTGGAAGCTTTCGACCAGGCTTCCGGCGACCAATCGCCAGCCGTCCACCAGCACGAAAAAGATCAACTTGAAGGGGAGGGAGACCACCACCGGAGGGAGCATCATCATGCCCATGGACATCAGCACGCTGGCCACCACCAGATCGATCACAAGGAACGGAACGAAAAGGAGAAATCCGATTTCGAAGGCCTTCTTCAGCTCGCTGATCATGAAGGCCGGGGTGACCACGCGCAGGGGCAGGTCCTGGACGTTCTGGGGCGGGTCGATCTTTGAGAGACGGGTGAACAGGGCGAGGTCCCCGCGGTCCACCTGGGCCAGCATGAAGGTTTTTACGGGTTCGGACGCCTGATCGAAGGCCTGGGGCAGTTCGATCTGCTGATCCATCAGCGGACGAATGCCCGAATCATAGGCGTCCTGCCAGGTCGGGGCCATGACGATGGCGCTCAGGAACAGCGACAGAGACACCAAGACGGCGTTCGGCGGCGACTGTTGCAGGCCCAGCGCCGTGCGCAGCAGCGACAGGACCACGATGATCCGCACGAAGCTGGTCGTCATGATGACGATCGACGGCGCCAAGGACAGGACGGTCATCAGACCGACCAGCTGGACCACGCGCTGGGTCAGGCCGGCGCCGGTGCCCAGATCGATGTTGAGGGCCGAGCCGCTTTGCGCCGCCTGCTGAGCCAAAGCCGCGACAGGCCAGGCCAGACAGACCAGCGTGGTGAACAGCGACAGCAGGGCCGCGCGTTTCAGCTCGGCGCCGGTCGGCTTGACGAAGACGGCGGGCTTCACTGGCCGCCTCCCATTTTGCCGAGAGGGGTCTGACGCGGCTCGATCAGTTCGCGGCCTTCGCCCAGCAGGATCAGCCGCTCCTCGTCGTCGACGCGGACCAGAACGAGGCGACGGGCGGGGTCCAGCACCAGGGTCTCGACGACCTGAAGCCGGCGCTCGCCGCGCTCAGCGTTCAGCCGGGCCAGGATTTGCGGCGCATAGCGGCGCGCAGCCCAGGCCGCGATCCCGATCAGGCCGAGGGTGAAGGCCAGGCCGAAGACCGCCCGGGCGAGATCGAGGAAATTCATGACGCTGCAAAGGCCCCGCGCAGTCCGCGCTCAGGCCGCGAATGTTAACCACCACGGTTAACGAGCCGTTGAGATAACCCCCTATTAACCATCCAGGCGGCATTTTCTGCCCATCGCGCGCATTCGCGTCGCACGGGAGACCGCCATGGGCGTCGCCGACATACCGCTGCTGGGGCAGATCAAGGGCCGGCTGGGCTGGCTGGACGCCCGCCAGCGGGTCATCGCCGAGAACGTCGCCAACGCCGATACGCCGGGCTTCGTCGGGCGCGACCTGAAACAGCCGACCGACTTCGCCGCCGCCATGCGCTCGGGCGGGGGGCTGCAGATGGTGCGCACCAATGCGGCCCATATCGCGCCGGCCGGTTCACCTGTGCGGTTCGCTCCGACCAAGGCGCCCGATTCGGAGACCACGCTGGACGGCAATTCGGTCGTGGTCGAAGAGCAGATGTTGAAGATGGCCGAGAGTCGCATGGCCTATGACGCCGCCATCGGCTTCTACCAGAAATCCATGTCCATGATCCGCATGGCCGCCAAGCGGTCGGGCGCCTGAGCCGATGGCCGAGAAGGACTGACCCATGCCTGATCCCATCCCCCCTTCCAACAGCGCCATGGCGGTGGCGGCCTCGGCCCTGAAGGCGCAGCAGTCGCGCATGCGCGTGATCGCCGAGAACATCGCCAACGCCCAGTCGACGGCGCGCACGCCGGGCGGCGAGCCCTATCGCCGCCAGATCCCGGTCTTCCAGGCGCGCGAGGTCGATGGGGCGACCGGCGTCACCCTGGCCGAGGTGCGGCCCGACCAGGGCGACTTCAAGATGGACTATGACCCGTCGCACCCGGCTGCGAACGCGCAGGGCTATGTGATGCGGCCCAATGTCGATACCCTGGTCGAGGCGATGGATATGCGCGAGGCGCAGCGCGCCTATGAGGCCAATCTGAACGTCATCGAGACGGCGCGGTCGATGGACAGCCGCACCCTCGACATCATCAAACGCTGAGGACTAGGCCATGAATCCGATGATGGCCGCCAAGGCCTATGCCGCCGTTCAGGGCGGCGCCATGCCGACAGCAGCCCAAGCGCCCGGCGTCGGGGACGGCGGCTTCGCCGACCTGGTCAAGAACGCCATGACCGACATGACCCAGCAGTCGCGCGCGGCCGAAACCCAGATGACCCGCTCGGTTCAGGGCCAGGGCAATTTGATCGACGTGGTCACGGCGCTGAGCTCGGCCGAGGCGTCGCTGGAAACGGTGATCTCGGTCCGCGATCAGGTGATTTCCGCCTATAAGGAAATCATGGCGATGCCGATCTGACAGCGGGTCAGAAGTAGCGTTCGCCGATCCGCAGGGTGTCGCCGGGCGAAACACGCGCATCGGCGGTCAGCGGCTGGGCCTCTTCGACCTGTGATCCGGCGCGACGCACGAAGACGCGGCGCGTGTTGGCGCGATAGGTGAAGCCTTGCGCCGTCGCCACGGCGTTCAGCACCGTCAGGTCCGGCAGATAGGGGTATTCTCCCGGCCGATTGACCTCGCCCAGGATGTAGATCGGCCGATAGGTCAGGACCTGGGCGGTGACGCGCGGCTGGTTCAGATAGCCCTGGCTCAAGGCTTGAGCGACGGCGTCCTGAAGCTGGGCGCCCGTCAAGCCGGCAGCCTGAACCTCGCCGATCAGCGGCAGGGCGATCCGGCCGTTGGCGTCGATGACGAACTCGCCGCCCAGCGCTGCCTCGCCGAAGACGTCGATACGCACCTTGTCTGCGGAGGCGAGGCGGTAGTCCGATACGCTCTGAGGCGCAAAGGCCGGCAGGCCCAGCGACAGGATCGCGACCAGCAGGCCGATGCCTCTTCTTGCCCCCACTGTCATCGCCCCTGATCGCTTCAGGTGTGAAGGCTAAACGTGTCGGTTGTTCGGGTCTAGGGGCGGTCCGACAGGATACGGGCGGCGAGATCGCGGGCCTGGCCGCGCAGGTCGGGCACGGCCGTCATCTCCCAGAAGGCGCCGCGGGTCAGGGGGCCGATAGCGTGAAGACCACGCGCGGGGGCGCCTGCGCCGTCCAGCAGACCGCCCTCGTCATCGACCTGCAGCCCAAGGCCCAAGGGATCGGGGCGACCATAACCCTTGTCGAGGATGTCGCGGATCATTGGTTCGGTGCTCTTTGAGATCACGCCCAGCGGCCCGGTGCAGTTCACGACCAGATCGAACCGCTCCTTGATGGCGCGCTTCTTTCCGCGTGGACGCCACGAGACCTCGATGACGTCAGTCGCTTTCAGCTCGGTCAGCTTGCCGGCCAGGATCGTCAGCTCGCCGCCGGCCAGCATGGAATGGATGTCGCGGGCCGGACCGGGCGACAGGCGGTGGCGATGCACGTCCCACAGGGGGCGCAGATGGCGCAGAAAGCGGCTGCGCTCGACCCGCGACCAACCGCGCCAGATGTCGCGCGCGGAATGGCGCAGGCGGTCGAACACGGCGCGCCAATCGGCCTCGGCTGTCGCGGCGCGGATCTGGCGCAGGATTTCGGCCGAGCTGCCCGAAAACGCGCCGACATAGGGCGTGGGCGGAACGGTCGCGTGGGCGCGAGGCAAAAGGCCGTGACGCGACAGGGCGGTCAGGCGGCGTCCGGGCCGGCGCAGGGTGATGGCCGCATCCACCATCGTCAGGCCCGAACCGATCAGCAGGACGTTGCGGGCGTCTCGCGCCGTTTGAGGATCGAACCGCCAGGGGTTTTCGACATAGGCAGGGGAGGCGCGCACCGCGTCCTCGACGCCGGGGGGCGAGGCGGGCTCCAGATTGCCCAGCGCCAGCACGACCTGATCGGCCGCGACCTCTCCGTCGCTGGTCACGATACGCCAGCCGTCGTCCGGGCGATCGATGGACTGAGCCTCGGCGCCGATCAGGTTCAGGCGGTCGGGGGCGTCGTCCAGCGCCTCGTCCAGCAGGGCTTGAAGATAGTCGCCGTAGACGCCGCGGGTGATGAAGCCGTCCTGGGCGCGCCACGACGGCTGTTCGGCCAGCCAGTCGGCGAGGTGGCTGGGCTGGTCGGGAAAGGCGCTCATATTGTCCAGGCGGACGTTCAGCAGATGGCCGGGATTGCCGGTGTCATAGGCGGTGCCGGGGCCGAAAACGCCGCGCCGTTCGATCAGGGTGACGCGCACATCGCGCGAGGCCTTCAGCAGATTGACGGCGGTCAGCAGACCGCTGAAACCCGCGCCGACGATGGCGACATGCGGTCCATTCTGCTGCGGCACGCGCACCCCCGTTTTCCGTTTCCGTCGCTTTCGATAACACGCGCCGGGCCAGAGGGATCATGGCGATAAATATCTATCTGGCCAGTAGGAATAACGTGATCAGCGGTTGCGACCCCTGGCCTGGCGGATATGGCGCAAGGCCAGCGGGAGGAGCGTCCAGGGCTCGACGCAGTAGCGGACGAACAGCCGTTTCGGATCATGCAGCAGGCGATAGGCCCATTCGATGCCGGCGCGTCCCATCCAGCGCGGGGCCGCGCTTTGAACCCCCGCCTCATAGTCGAAGGCGGCGCCGACCGACAGGATGACGCAATCGGGCAGGCGCTCGAAGTTTTCGGCGATCCATAGCTCCTGGCGCGGCATCCCCATGCCGACGAACAGGATATGGGGCTGGAAGGTCGTGATCCGATCCAGGACGGCGGCGTTCTCGGACGAACCGGGCCGGGCGTCGAAGAAGCCGTGGTGGATGGCGATGTCGGTGTCCGGATAGCGGAGCTTCAGCCGGCGGGCCGCATCGTCGCCGACGCCGGGCGCGCCGCCGACGGACAGGATGCGCCAGCCCTCGCGGTTCGCCAAGCTCCAGAAATGGTCGCGCCAGTCCAGATAGGTGCAGCGGTGAAAGCCCCGGCTGTGCAGGCCCAGGGCGCGCGAGAAGGCCAGCAGCGGTGTCGAATCGACCTCGATCAGATCGGCCTTGTCGTAGAAGGCGCCGAGTTCAGGCCGCTTCTGCATCAGGTAAAGGCTGTGCAGATTGTGATTGGCGATCAGGCTCTTTGCCCCCTGCCGCACCGCCTGCTGAATGTGGTGCAGCACCTCTTCCGGCTTCACCAGATCCATCGATTGCCCCAGGATCGTGACCCGCTCGTGGGCGCGGCGGTTCTGGCGGAACGGCGCGCGGGGCCGGGCGCGACGCTCCGTGACGACGCGCTCTGGCGCAGAGGGGCTGAGAGACGGGTCCGCCATCAGGCGCTTCTAGGCGACCTGGACTCAAGACGGGGTTAGAAAACAGGCTTAGCGCCCATTAAGTCACCGCCGAACGCGGATCGAAAATGATGTGCGGCCAGGCTTGGCGCGCCGCGCGCGCAAGAAATCTCGCAAAGGCGAAAAATCCTTGTTGACCCCGCCCGGAGCCTCCCTTAGAGGTCCGCGCCTTCCCGATGGAAACGCCGCAAGGCGCTGCCGACGGGGCCCAGATGGCGGAATTGGTAGACGCGCTGGCTTCAGGTGCCAGTGGCTTAACGGCCGTGGAGGTTCGAGTCCTCTTCTGGGCACCATCTTTCAGAAAGCGTCGCACCGAACGGTGCGGCGCTTTCTTTGTTTTGGCCTATCGCCTCGCGCGCGCCGCCCCGCTGCTTGAGGCCCGTTCGTGGTTGAGCTTGCCCGTTTCGCGCGCCGCGTTCGCCGTGTAAGAGCCTGAGCATGACCGTTTACCTGCATGAGGGCGACCTGCCCGACGATCTGGACCTGGGGTCCGAGGTCGCCATCGATTCCGAGACGATGGGCCTGCGTTTTCGCCGCGATCCGCTGTGCGTGGTGCAGTTGTCGTCGGGCGACGGAAACGCCCATGTCGTGCGGCTGAACCGGCCCGCCTATGACTGTCCGAACCTGAAGCGTGTGCTGACCGATCCGGCGGTGACCAAGATCTTCCATTTCGGCCGGTTCGACATAGGCATGTTCCTGCTGCACCTCGGCGTCGAGACGCGGCCGGTCTATTGCACCAAGATCGCCTCCAAGCTGGCGCGCACCTATACTGACCGGCACGGGCTGAAGGACGTGGTGCGCGAGACGGTGGGCGTGGACCTGTCCAAGGCGCAGCAGTCCTCGGACTGGGGCGCCGAGACGCTGAGCCAGGCGCAACTGGACTATGCGGCGTCGGACGTCCTGTATCTGCATGCGGCCAAGGCCAAGCTGGATATGATGCTGGCGCGCGAAGGGCGAACCGATTTGGCCGCTGAATGTTTCGACTTCCTGCCGACGCGGTCGGCGCTCGACCTGGCCGGCTGGGACGAGACCGACATCTTCGCCCACAGCTGAGGCGCGCTTGACCGAACACGGCGAACAGTCCCGCATCGAGGCCGACGAGGCCAGGGTCGCCCTGGCCGGCGCCCGCTGGCGTGCGCGCTCGCGGCGGGTGAAGCTTTATCGCCGCGTCCTGCCGATCGTCATCCTGGTGCTGGCGGGCGGCGCCCTGACCTGGACCGTGTTCCGCACCGTCATGTCGGGGGTGGAGCGCAAGGCCAGCCAGAGCCAGGAAGTCCGCCTGGATGCGCCCCTGTTCCACGGTCAGGATGCACAAGGCCGCGCCTTCACTGTCGGCGCGCAAGGCGCCGTGCGTGACCCCAATACCGGCAAGTTCAAACTGATCGGCCCGGCGCTGAAGCTGAACCTGGGCGGGCGCAAGGTCACGGAACTGACCGCCGACGGCGGCATCTACGACGAGCAGGCGAAGACGGTGACGATCGGTCCGAACGTGCGCATTTCGGACGGCGGCACGGGCTTTGTCCTGACCACGCCCGAGGCGGTGGTCGACACCTCGACCGGAAACGTCACCGGTTCAAAGGGCGTTCAGGGTTCCGGCCCTATTGGAACCATCAACGCATCGTCCTATGCGATCTACGATCAGGGACAGCGCGTCGTGTTCGACGGCGCAGGCGACAACAAGGTGAAGGGCGTTCTGACGCCCAAGGGGTCAGGCGGATGATCGTGACGAAGATTTCGAAGGCGCTGGCTGTCGTCGCGGCGGTGGCCGTCGTGGGCATGCCGGCCCTGGTCGATGCCCAGGCTCAGGCGACCAATCAGCCCGTCGCCTATGGCGCGGACTCGGTCGAATACGCGCCCAACCGCATCATCCTGCGCGGCCGGGCAGAGGCGACGCAGGGCGGCAACCGCTTTCGCGCAGACACTCTGACGCTGGTCAGCGGCGAGGGCGGCGATCTGCAACGCGCCGAGGCCAGCGGCACCGTCTATTTCGTGACGCCCGACCAGTCGATGCGCGGCGACCGCGCCGTCTATAATCTGGGCAATGGCGAGATCGTGGTGACGGGCAACGTCATCCTGACCCAGGGCAAGAACGTCCTGACAGGCTCGCGCCTGGTCTACAACATCAACACCGAGACCGCCCGCATGGACGGCGCGCCGCGCGGCGCCGCCGGAAGCCGCGTGCAGGGCGTCTTCTATCCCAACTCGAACTGAGGCCGTCTGGCCGTCACGGACCTGAGCATTTGGCGCGCAAGGAACTGTCAGCCCTGAACCTGGATGAGCGGCCGCAACCGGCCGCCGTGGCGCCCGCGTCTGCGGAAAAGGGCCTGCGGGTGATGAACCTGGCGCGATCGTTCGGCCAGCGTCAGGTGGTGCGCGACGTGTCCCTGACGGTCCAGCGCGGCGAGGTCGCGGGCCTGCTTGGCCCGAACGGCGCGGGCAAGACGACCTGCTTCTATATGATCACCGGCCTGATCCCGCCGGATTCGGGCGCGATCTGGCTGGACGGCGAGAACATTACCGGCCAGCCGATGTATCAGCGCAGCCGCATGGGTCTGGGTTATCTGGCGCAGGAAGCCTCGATCTTTCGCGGCATGACGGTCGAGCAGAACGTCAAGGCGGTGGTCGAGCTGAACTATCCGCGCGACCAGATCCGCGCCGAGACCGACCGGCTGCTGAACGAACTGCACATCGACCATCTGCGTCATGCGCGGGCCACGGCGCTGTCGGGCGGCGAGCGTCGGCGGGTGGAGATCGCGCGGGCGCTGGCCGGCCGGCCGTCCTTCATGCTGCTGGACGAACCCTTCGCCGGCATCGACCCCCTGGCCATCGCCGACATCCGCACCGTAATCCGCTATCTGGCCAGCCAGGGCATCGGCGTGCTGATCACCGACCACAATGTGCGCGAGACCCTGGACATCACCGACCGGGTGTCGATCATCTCGAACGGCGCGGTGCTGTTCGAAGGCACGTCCGACGAGGCGATCCACGACGCCGAAGTGCGCCGGGTGTATCTGGGCGAAAACTACATCTGACGATTAGCGGTGGAGGGGCTCAGTGAGTCCCACCGGCGCTTTCAAGACGGTGAAGAGCCGCTACGGCACGGCGCGAAAAGCGCCGCGCCACCTCCCCATCGCTGCGCGAACAGGAGGAGACAAAAAGCGCGTTCGTCTCGCGTTAACCGGTTCGGCGACATTCTGTCCCAGCAAGTTCCGGGCCACTTGGCGGCCGGGCGGGAAGATTTCGAACGTGATCGGGCAAAGGTTAGAGGTCAGGCAGGGGCAGGGGCTGGTCATCACGCCCCAGCTGCAGCAGGCGATCAAGCTGCTGCAACTGTCGAACCTCGAGCTGGAAGACTTCGTCGAGGCCGAGCTGGAACGCAATCCGCTGCTGCAACGCGAGGAGCCGGAGGGCGACGCGCCCGAGCCGGTCGAGCGCGTCGAGACGACGGCGGACGGTGAAATGTCGTTCGGCGACGGGGTCGGACATGAGGCCGTGTCCGGCATGGATGCGGGTTCGGACGATGTCTATGGCGACGCCGCCCCCGGCGAGCGCACCAGCGACCGGATGACCGACGAAGCCCAGCCGGGGCTGTCGGACTGGTCCAGCGCCGGCAAGGGCGGCCAGATGTTCGAAGGCGAGGGCGAGCGGCCCGACGCGCACGAGCTGACACTGTGGGAGCATCTTCAGGCCCAGGCGTCGAGCGCGGGCCTGACGCCGGCTGACCACGGCATCGCCCTGACCCTGATCGATGCGACCGACGAGGGCGGCTATCTGCGGGGGGAACTGACCGAATTCGCCGACCGGCTGGGCGTGCCGCTGGAGCGGATCGAGGCGGTGCTGAGCGTCTGTCACGGCTTTGAGCCGACCGGGATCATGGCGCGGTCGGTGCCGGAATGCCTGAAGCTGCAACTGATCGAGCGCAACCGGTTCGATCCGGCGATGGCGGCGCTGCTGGACAACCTGGACCTGCTGGCCAAGCGCGATCTGGCGGGCCTGCGCCGCGCCTGCGAGGTCGATGGCGAAGATTTGACCGACATGATCGCCGAACTGCGGGCGCTGACGCCGCGTCCGGGCGCCGGGTTCGGCGGCGAGCCGGCGCAGACGGTCGTGCCCGATGTGCATGTACGGCCCGATCCCGCCGGCGGCTGGCGGGTCGAGCTGAACGCCGACACCCTGCCGCGCCTGCTGGTCGACAAACGCTATCACGGCCTGGTTCAGGCCGGCGCGCGATCGGATACCGAAAAGACCTTCGTCGCCGACTGCGCCGCCCAGGCCAACTGGCTGGTCAAGTCGCTGGATCAGCGGGCCAAGACCATTCTAAAGGTCTCATCCGAAATCGTGCGCCAGCAGGACGCCTTCCTGGCCTTCGGCGTCGAGTTCCTTCGGCCGCTCAATCTGAAGACCGTCGCCGATGCCATCGGCATGCACGAATCCACGGTCAGCCGCGTCACCTCGAACAAATATATCGCCACGCCGCGGGGCGTGTTCGAGCTGAAATTCTTCTTCACCGCCGCCATCCAGTCGGTGGATGGCGCATCGACCCATTCGGCCGAAGCCGTCCGTCACAAGATCAAATCCATGATCGACAGCGAGGGGGTTGAGGGCGACGTTTTGTCCGACGACCGGATCGTGGAAATCCTGAAGGAAACGGGCATCGACATCGCCCGCCGCACCGTGGCCAAATATCGGGAAGCCTTGAGGATTCCGTCCTCGGTCGAGCGCCGCCGGATGATGAAGACCGGCTGACACTCACAGCCAAGCGTGACCACAAATCGGTGATCTGGATTGACACCAAATCGGGTCGGGCGCGTTCTATCGGCATGCAAGTCCAAGTCAGCGGCAAGCAAGTGGATGTCGGCGAAGCGTTAGGCTCGCGCATCTCCCAGGAACTCGAAGACGGGGTCGGAAAATACTTCGCCCGAGGGGGTGAAGACGCCGAGGTCGTGGTGTCCAAGGACGGCCACAACTTCAAGGTGGACTGTTGGGTCCGCCTCGCGTCGGGCCAGACCCTGGTGACGACCGGAATGGGCGGCGACGCCCACTCGGCCTTCACCGAGGCGCTGGATCGGCTCGAAAAGCGGGTTCGCCGCTACAAGCGCCGGCTCAAGGACCACCACATCGGACCCAAGGGTCTGTCGCCCGAGAAGACCGAAAACGCCGCCCGCGAAGTCGCACGCAGCATCGTGCTGCGTGATCCCGACAGCGTGGAGGACGATGTCTTCGGCGACGCGAGCGAGAACGACGGCCCGCCGCCGGTGGGCATGGTCATCGCCGAGACCGAGCACGAAATCCGCACCATTACGGTCGGACGGGCCGTGCTGGAGTTGGACATGACGGGCTATCCGGTCGTGCTGTTCCGCAACGCGGCGCACGGCGGTCTGGCGGTCGTCTATCGGCGTCCGGACGGCAATGTGGGATGGATCGATCCCGAACGGACGGCCAAGTCCAACGGTTCGGTGAACTAAGCCTCAGTTTGACTTCGGCGCGGTTGTCTCTAAACGGGCGGCCGCGCCGTTGTCTGCTGCGTGTATCGAGGTTGTGTAATGGACATCGGTGATCTGCTCGCGCCCAAGGGCGTGGTGCTGCGCAGCGGCGCGTCGTCCAAGCGACAGGCGCTTCACGCCCTGGCCGAGGCGGCGTCGCATGCGCTGGGCCTCGACGAAGCCCGTATTTTCGACGCCTTGATGGAACGCGAGACGCTGGGATCGACCGGGCTGGGATCCGGGGTCGCGGTGCCGCACGCGCGGCTTACCGAGGTCGATAAGGTGACGGCGGTGTTCGTGCGGCTGGATACGCCCGTGGCCTATGACGCGGTGGACGACCGGCCGGTCGATCTGATCGTCGGCCTTTTCGCGCCGCCCAAGGCGGGCGCCGAGCATCTGCGCGCATTGGCGGCGGTGTCGCGCGCTCTGCGGTCGCCCGAACTGCGGGAGCAACTGAGACAGGCGCGCACGACCGATGCGATCCGGGCCCTGTTCGTCAAGGACGCCACGGCCGCGACAGCGGCCTGAACTTCGGCGTGAACGGCGGCGCCTGCGCGCCGCCATCGATCAGATCAGTGAACGGAAACCGGCTCCAGCTCATGCGCCACGGCGGCGGCGAATGCGGTGTCGCGGTCGATCATGACTGCCAGACGCTCGCCGTCGGCGCTGTGGACGGCATAGAGCATCTGGCCGGGGTTCAGATCCACGTCCTTGATCTCGACCGCCTCTTCAAGCAGGTCCGAGGCCTTGATCTCGCGCACATACACGAGGTCGGGGGCGCCCAGTCCGGCAAAGTCTTCCTTGGTCATCGTCATCGGCGTCATTAGGACCGCCTCCTTCATATTTGACAACGCCCGGATCGCCGGGCGGTTCGAATGGCTGTGTTTTTCAGCCGGCCGCGATGGGCCCGGACGTAATTGGAATCCGCCGCACCTGGCGCTCAGCCTCGGGCCGGATAAGGTCGACGTGCAGCAGGCCATGCTCCAGCTGGGCGCCCTCGACTTCCAGCCCGTCGGCCAGGACGAAGTTGCGAACGAAGCCACGCGCCGCGATGCCGCGGTGCAGAAAGGCCTGTTCACCCCTGCCGGCGTCGTCGCGTTTGCCGGCGATGGTCAGTTGGCGGCCGTCCAAAGTTATGGCCAGTTCTTCGGGCGCGAACCCAGCGACGGCCAGGCTGATGCGGACGCCCGCATCGCCGATCTGTTCGACATTGTAGGGCGGATAGCTTTCGGCCGCGGCCTTGGCGGCGCGGTCGATCAGGGCGCGGGTGTGGTCGAAGCCCAGCAGGAACGGGCTGTCGAACAGGATGGTGCGCGTCGTCGTCATCTGGGGTCCTTGCGTCAGCGACCGAGCGGTCGGTCTCCCGCAATCGGCAAGACCGTCCGTCACAGATGAAGATGGGGGCTGGCGAAGGCGGGATCAACCGGCAGCGCCTGTGGGGTCAGTGGATGGCCTCGCCGTGCTGGGTATAGTCCAGCCCCTCGACCTCTTCATCCTTGGTGACGCGCAGGCCCGTGGTGAACTTGCAGATCATCAGGACGACGAAGGTGCCGACGGCGCTCCATGCGATGACGCCGACTAGGCCGATGGCCTGTTTCCACACGGTCGCCCCCTCCGACAGGGCGTTGACGGTCGTGGTGGCGAAGACGCCGGTCAGCAGGGCGCCGACGATGCCGCCGACGCCGTGCACGCCAAACGCATCCAGGCTGTCATCGTATTTCAGCGCGTGCTTCAGCCAGACCGCGCCCGCATAGCAGGCCGGGCCGCCGATCAGGCCGATGAAGAAGGCGCCCTTGGGATCGACGAAGCCGGCGGCGGGGGTGATGGCGACCAGACCGCCGACGACGCCCGACAGCAGGCCCAGCAAGGTCGGACGCTTGCGATCGAACCATTCGATGGTCATCCAGCCCAGGGCGGCGCTGCCGGCGGCCAGGATCGTATTGAACGCGGCGGTGGCGGCCAGCGCATCCGCCGCGCCCGCCGACCCCGCGTTGAAGCCCAGCCAGCCGACCAGCAGCAGGCCGGTGCCGATGGCGCTATAGACCAGATTGGCGGGGGCCATGTTGTCGCGCCCGAAGCCGTGGCGCGGCCCCAGAACCAGGGCGCAGACCAGGCCGGCGACCCCCGCATTGACGTGCACAACCGCCCCGCCGGCGAAGTCCAGCACCCCCAGCCCGCCCAGATAGCCGCCGCCCCAGACCTGGTGACAGATCGGCGCATAGACGATCAGGTGCCACAGACCAAAAAACAGCAGGCTGGCCGAGAACTTCATCCGCTCGGCGAAGGCGCCCGCGATCAGGGCCGGGGTGATGATGGCGAAGGTCATCTGGAAGGCGACGAACAGCAGTTCGGGCAGGCCGGGCAGCAGGCTGTGGGCCGTCTGGGCCGTGACGCCGTTCAGGAAGGCCGCCTCTACGCCGCCGATGAAGCCGTTGATCGCGTCCGGCCCCTTGCCGAACGACAGGCTGTAGCCGACCAGGAACCACAGGACCGAGACGATGGCGAAGGCGGCTGCCGACTGGGCGACCACGCTGATGATGTTCTTCTTCCTGACCATGCCGCCGTAGAACAGGGCCAGACCCGGAAGGGTCATCAGCAGGACCAGAGCCGTCGAGGTCAGGATCCAGGCGGTCGCCGCCGTATCGATGGCCAGCGGCGCCTGATGCGCCAGCAGGGCCGGGGCCGCCAAGGCTGGTGAGGCGAAGGCCGCCGCCGCGGCGACGAGCGTGACGGCGAGGGCGGCGGATCGGGTCATGGCGGCTTTCTAAGGCAGGCGATTCGGTGTCAGGCGGAGGTCTTCAGGCGTTCCGTGCGGGCGACGATGTCGGTCAGGGGCACAATGCGGACGAAGCGGTTCAGGCTGTTGTCCCAATCCGCCAGCAGACGCCGCGCAAGGGGCGAGGCCGTCGCGGCCAGATGGGCCTCGATCAGGCCCTTCAGTCGATCGGCCGCCTGTGCGTCCATGTCGGTCACGCCCGCCAGGTCGCCGTTCAGGGCGCGCTCGGCATGGCCCGGCTGGTCCAGCACGAACAGCTCGCCGCCGCTCATGCCCGCCGCCAGGTTCCAGCCGACCGAGCCCAGGACGACCACGCGCCCGCCGGTCATATATTCGCAGCCGTGCGCGCCCAGACCCTCGACCACGGCCTCGGCGCCGGAGTTTCTGACCGCAAACCGCTCGCCCGCCGCGCCGGCGACGAACAGACGGCCGGAGGTCGCGCCATATAGGGTGGTGTTGCCGCAGATCAGCTGATCCTCGCGCCATTCCGGCGTGCGGATCGAGATTTCGGCGCCCGACAGCCCCTTGCCGACATAGTCGTTGGCCTCGCCCGTCAGGTGCAGTTCCAGACCCTTGGCCGCAAAGGCGCCGAAGCTCTGACCTGCGATGCCTTCCAACCGCAGCTTCAGACGGCCGGCGGGCCCTTGCGCGCCGAAGCGGCGCACGATGGCTGAGGATAGGGCCGCGCCGACCGTGCGCTGGGTGTTGTTCAGCGGATAGGACAGCTCCAGCGTCTGGCCACGATCCAGGAAACGCACGGCGTCCTTCAGCACGGCGGCGTCCAGGCTGTCGGCGATGGGCTTGCGGATCGTCTTGTCGGCCCATTTGCCGGCCGCGCCCTCGTCCACCTGAACCAGCAGGGGGTTCAGGTCCAGGTCGTCCAGGTGCGAGCCGCCGCGACGGACCTGACGCAGCAGATCAGTGCGGCCGATGATCTCGTCCATCGTGCGCGCGCCGATGGAGGCCAGGATTTCTCGCGTCTCCTCGGCGATGAAGGTGAACAGGTTCACCACCTTGTCAGGCGTGCCGGTGAACTTCTCGCGCAGCCGCTCGTCCTGGGAGCAGACGCCGACGGGGCAGGTGTTGGAATGGCACTGCCGCACCATCAGACAGCCCATGGCGATTAGGGCGGCGGTGCCGACGCCGTATTCCTCGGCGCCCAACATGGCGGCGATGACCACGTCGCGGCCGGTGCGGACGCCCCCATCGGTCCTCAGCGTGACCGAGCCGCGCAGATTGTTCAGCGTCAGCACCTGGTGGGCCTCGGCCAGGCCGATCTCCCACGGCAGGCCTGCGTGCTTGATCGAGGTCTGGGGCGAGGCGCCGGTGCCGCCGTTGTGGCCGGCGATCAGGATGGCGTCAGCGTTGGCCTTGGCCACGCCCGAGGCGATGGCGCCGATGCCCGAGGCGGACACCAGCTTCACCGTCACCCGCGCATCGGGGTTGATGGCCTTCAGGTCGTAGATGAGCTGGGCCAGGTCCTCGATCGAATAGATGTCGTGGTGCGGCGGCGGCGAGATTAGAGTCGTGCCGGGCACGGCGTGGCGCATCCGGGCGATGAACTCGGTGACCTTGAAGCCGGGCAACTGCCCGCCCTCGCCGGGCTTGGCGCCTTGCGCGACCTTGATCTCGATCTCGCGGCACTGGTTCAGATATTCGGCCGTGACGCCGAACCGGCCCGAGGCAACCTGTTTCACCGCCGAGTTGGCGTCGTCGCCGTTCGGACGCGGATGATAGCGTTCGGGATCCTCTCCGCCCTCGCCCGAGACCGAGCGGGCGCCGATGCGGTTCATGGCGATGTTCAGCGTCTCGTGCGCCTCGGGGCCGAGCGCGCCCAGCGACATGGCCTGGGTCAGGAAGCGGCGGCGGATGTCCGACACGCTCTCGACCTGGTCCAGCGGAATGGCCGTGCCTTCGCGGAAGTCCAGGAGGTCGCGCAGGGACAGGTCAGCCTGGGCGCGGACGACCTCGGAGAACTGTTTGAAGCGTCGGTAGTCGCCGCGGTTGCAGGCGTCCTGCAGCAGGTGGATGGTCTTGGCCTCGTGGGCGTGAGCCTCGCCGCCCGAACGGATCTTGAAGAAACCGCCGATGGCTGGGGAAGGGACAGCCTCGCCCCAGGCGATGCGGTGCCGCTTCATCGCCGCCTGCTCCAGACCGGCCAGGCCGATGCCGGAGATGCGCGACGGGGCGCCGGGGAAGAACTCGGCGGTCAGGGCGCGCGACAGGCCCAGCACCTCGAACTCGCAGCCGCCGCGATAGGCGGAGATGACGCTGATCCCCTTGCGGGCCAGGGTCTTCAGCAGGCCCGCCTCGATGCCGGCCTTGTAGTTCAGGCAGGCGTCGCGCAGCGTCAGGCCGGGATACAGGCCCCGGTCCAGACGTTCCTGGAACAGGTCCTGGGCTAGCCAGGCGTTGACGGTGGTGGCGCCGACCCCGACCAGGACCGCGAACCCGTGCGGGTCCAGCGTTTCGGCGGTGCGGACCACGATCGAGCAGTAGGAGCGCAGGCCCGCCTTGGTCAGGCGGCCGTGGACCCCGGCGGTGGCCAGGATCATCGGTGCGGCCAGCCGATCCGCCGACCCGGCCTGGTCGGTCAGCACGATCAGGGCCGCGCCGTCGCGGGCGGCGGCCTCGGCCTCGTCCATGATGCGGTCCAGGGCGGCGCGCAAGGCCACGCCCGGACGGGCCTCGTCCGAGGGAACGTCATAGCTGCAGTCGATGACCACGGTGGAGCCGGCGCCGACCGTGTCGATCATCCGCTCGTACATGCCGTTGGTCAGGACGGGGCTGTCCAGCACGAAGACATCGGTCTGGGCCTCTTCCTCGGCCAGGATGTTGCCCAGGTTCTTGAATCGGGTCTTCAGGCTCATGGCCCCCGCTTCGCGCAGCGGGTCGATGGGTGGGTTGGTGACCTGGCTGAAGTTCTGGCGGAAATAGTGCGACAGGGGACGCGGCAGGGCCGACAGCACCGCCGGCGGGGCGTCGTCGCCCATCGAGCCGACCGCCTCCTTGCCGTCGCGCACCAAGGCGTCCAGCAGCAGGTCGAGGTCCTCGCGGCTGTATCCGGCGGCGATCTGACGACGGGTCAGGGCCTCGCCGGAGGCCGACCGCGGCTCGGGTCCGGGGCCGATGATCGGCTCCAGATCGACCATATTGTCCAGCCACTCGGTATAGGGATGGGCGGCGGACAGGGCGTCGATGGCTTCGTGCTCGTCGTACAGACGGCCGTGCTTCATATCGACGGCGATCAGCTTGCCGGGGCCGATATGCAGGCGGCGCTTCACCCGGCTTTCGGGGATCGGCACCAGGCCGGCCTCGGACCCGGCCATCAGCAGACCATCGACGGTCTCGACGGCGCGCAGGGGACGCAGGCCGTTGCGATCCTTGCCCGCCACGATCCAGCGGCCGTCGGCGGCGCAGATGGCGGCCGGGCCGTCCCACGGCTCCATGACCGCGTTGCAATAGGCGTAGAAGGCGCGGTGCGCCTCGGGCATGACCACATCGTCCTTGGACCAGGCCTCCGGGATCAGCAGGGCCTTGGCCATCGGCGCGGGGCGACCGGCGTGGACCAGCACCTCCATGACATTGTCCAGAGCTGCGGAGTCCGATCCGCCCGGCTGGACCACCGGCTTCACCTCACGGTCGCGGTCGCCGAAGGCGCCGGCCGCCATTCGGATCTCGTGCGACTTCATCCAGTTCAGATTGCCCTTCAGCGTGTTGATCTCGCCGTTGTGGGCCATCATCCGGAAGGGCTGGGCCAGCTTCCATTCGGGGAAGGTATTGGTCGAATAGCGCTGGTGGAAGACCGCGTAGGCCGAAATGAAGCGCGGGTCCTCAAGATCGGGATACAGGTCGCCCAGCAGTTCGGCCCGCACCATGCCCTTATAGGCGATCGAGCGCGCGGACAGGGTGCAGATATAGACGCCGGCCAGGTTCTCGGTCTTGACCGTCTTCTCGATACGGCGGCGGCACAGATACAGTTCGCGCTCCAGCGCCTCGCCATCCAGCGGTTGGCCCGCGTCGTCCAGCGGCGGGGCCAGCATGATCTGTTCGATCTCGGGCCGGGTCGCGCCGGCCTTGGTCCCCACGACCGACAGGTCGATGGGCGTCTGGCGCCAGCCATAGATCCAGAAGCCGGCGCGCAGGGCCTCGGTCTCGACGATGGCGCGGGCGCGGTCCTGGGCGCCCAGGTCGGTGCGCGGCAGGAAGACTTGGCCGACGCAGATCGGGCCGGGACGCAGGGATTGACCGATCGAGGCCACCTGTTCGGCGAAGAAGCCCTGGGGCAGTTCGGCCATGATGCCGGCGCCGTCGCCCGACAGGCCGTCGGGATCGACCGCGCCACGGTGAGCCACGGCCTTTAGGCTGCGGATCGCATATTCGACCACGTCGCGGCGGGGGGTACCATCGACGGAGCAGACTAGGCCCACGCCGCAGGCGTCGCGCTCGGAGTTGCGATCATAGGCGTGGCCGGCTTCCAGGCGGTCGCGGGTCTCTTCGTAATTGTTCAGCCAATCGGTCATGCCGCGACCTCCTCGGTGCGGGTCTTGAAGTAGCGGTCGATCTCGGCGGCGGCGTCCTGGCCTTCGCGGACGGCCCAGACGACGAGCGAGGCGCCGCGCACGGCGTCGCCGGCGGCGAAGACGCCGGGCAGGCTGGTGGCGAAGCTGACCGAACCCACCTTGATGGTGCCGTCGTCGCGTAGGCGCAAATCGGCCTCATGCGCCGCGAACGGCTCGGGCGAGAAGCCCAGGGCCTCGATGACGATGTCGGCCGGCACGTCGAAGTCGGCGCCGGGAACCGGCACGATGTCGCGACGCTGACCGGGCAGGCCTTCCGTCAACTGCATGCGCGCGGCGCGCACGCCCGTGACCTGGTCGCCTTGCGACAGCAGGGCCTTGGGCGCTGCCAGCCATTCGAAGACGACGCCTTCTTCCTCGGCGTTGACGACTTCGCGGGCCGAGCCCGGCATATTCTCGCGGTCACGACGGTAGAGGCAGGTGACGCTGGCCGCGCCCTGACGGACGGCGGTCCGGACGCAATCCATGGCCGTGTCGCCGCCGCCGATGACGACGACCCGCTTGCCGCGCGCCTCGTGCCAGCCGTCCTGTTCGGCGTCGCCCAGGTCGCGGCGGTTCTGGTGGGTCAGATAGGACAGGGCGGCGACAGTCGAGTCCGGCCCGCGACCGGGCGCGGAAAGGATGCGGGGCTGATAGACGCCCATAGCCAGCAGGACGACGTCGTGGCGCTCGCGCAGCTCGGTCAGGGTCACGCCCTTGCCGACCTCGCAGCCCAGAACGAACTGGACGCCGCCGTCGATCAATCGGTCCACGCGGCGCTGCACGACGTGCTTTTCCAACTTGAAGCTGGGGATGCCGTAGATCAGCAGGCCGCCGGCGCGGTCGTGGCGGTCATAGATCGTGACCTGATAGCCCTCGCAGCGCAGGCGGTCGGCGGCGGCCAGACCGGCCGGGCCGGCGCCGACGATGCCGACCGTTTCGCCGCGTTCGGCCGCCGGGCGGATCGGTTCGACCCAGCCGTTGGAGAAGGCCTGGTCGCCCAGCCAGGCCTCGACCGAGCCGATGGTCACGGCGTCCCAGCCGGACTGGTTCAATGTGCACGACCCTTCGCACAGCCGGTCCTGCGGGCAGATGCGACCGCAAATTTCGGGCATGGTCGAGGTCAGGGACGCGACGCGCCAAGCCTCGCGCGGCTCGTTCTCGGCCGACAGGCGCAGCCAGTCGGGGATGTTGTTCTGAAGCGGGCAGGCGTTCTGGCAGAAGGGCACGCCGCAGTCGGTGCAGCGCGACGCCTGTTTCTCGGCCGTCTCGGTGGAGGGCGGAATCGTGATCTCCCCGAAACCGCGTGCACGCAGTTCGGCCGAGGCCTTGGACAGGCGGCGGGGTTCGACGACGAATGTCCCGCCTTGCTTCAGGGTCTTATGCATATCTCGCATATGCCGCAAACGACGCGTTAGAGGCAAATATTATTGCCGCGAGGCGTTCTCAGCGAAACAAAAAGAATAAATCATCCAATCGGACGCGTTTTGTCGTCAAAAGTTGCTGATGGTGGCCGTTTGCGCCGCAACAGGATTTTGTTCCAGGGGTGCGACAATAGGAACCGGCGCAGTCTCGAGGCGTTCGAAAGACTGATTTCAGCAGACCACAGAGAGTGCGCCCATGCCCCGATGGACAACCCCGACCGGCCTTGGGGGATGGCTGACGTTGCTGCTCGGGATCCTGCTGGCCGTGATCGGTCTGGTGCTGACGGTCGGCGGCGTGCAGCTCGCGATGCTGGGCGGCTCCTGGTATTATCTGATCGCGGGCCTGGCGCTGATCGTGTCGGGCCTTCTGCTTGTCTATCGCGACGTGCGTGGGGCCTGGCTCTATGGCGCGGTCTTCGTCGCCACAGTGATCTGGGCGCTGTGGGAGAAGGGCCTGAACGGTTGGGCCATGATCCCACGCCTGGTCGGGCCGCTGGTGCTGATGTTCCTGGTGCTGGCGACGCTGCCGGTATTGCGGTCGCGCGGCGGCGGCAAGACGGCGGGCCTCGGCGCGCTCGGGCTGGCGGCCCTGACGGTCGTGTTCGGCGTGGTGGTCGGACAGATCAACGCGCCCGGCGTCGATAGCCCGGTGCCCGGCGCGCGGGGACCATTCGGTGATCCCGCCCTGATCAAGGCCGGCCTGGACTGGCCCGCCTATGGCGGATCGGACGCCGCTCAGCGTTATTCGCCGCTGAATCAGATCAACAAGACCAACGTCGGGCAGCTGGAGCGGGCCTGGACCTTCCGCACCGGCGATCTGCCCGGCGAACGCTTCGGCGCCGAGACCACGCCGCTGAAGATCGCCGACACCGTCTATCTCTGCTCGGGTCGCAACAAGATGTTCGCCCTGGACGCCAACACCGGTCGGCAGAAGTGGGCCTATGATCCCAAGGTGGCGGACGAGCAGATCCCCTACACCGCCGCCTGCCGGGGCGTGACCTACTACGCCGCGCCGAACGTCGACCAGGCACAGCCCTGCGCGACGCGCATCATCGAAGGCACGCTGGACGGCCGCATCATCGCGGTCGATGCGCGCACCGGCGTGCCTTGCCCCGCCTTCGGAACCAACGGCGCCGTCAGCATCAAGGAGGGGATGGGCAATCCCTATCCCGGCATGGTGTCGATCACCTCGCCGCCCGTCGTCGTGCGCGGCGTCATCGTCACGGGCCATCAGGTGCTGGACGGCCAGAAACGCTGGAACGCCTCGGGCGTGATCCAAGGCTATGACGTCGTCACCGGTCAGCTGCGCTTCGCCTGGGACATGATGCGTCCCGACATCACCACCGCCCCGCCGGCCGGTCAGACCTATACGCCGGGCACGCCGAACATGTGGACGACGGCAACGGGCGACGAAGCCCTGGGCCTGGTCTATCTGCCGATGGGCAACTCGGCCGCCGATTACTATTCGTCGCTGCGCCGGCCGCAGGAGAACCAGTATTCCAGCGCCCTGATCGCGCTGGATGTCACCACGGGCAAGCCGCGCTGGAGCTATCAGACCGTTCGTCGCGACGTCTGGGACTATGACCTGGGTTCGCAGGTGACGCTGGTCGACATGCCGACCGCAGGGGGCGTGACGCCGGCGGTGATCCTGCCGTCCAAGCGCGGCGAAATCTTCGTGCTGGATCGCCGCACGGGCCAGCCCCTGCACGGCGTTCAGGATCGTCCGGCCCCGCGCGGCGGCGTCGAACCGGCGCAGCGCGCGGCGACCCAGCCCTATTCGCTGTTCAACACCCTGGCCAAGCCCGACCTGCGCGAAGTCGACATGTGGGGCATGTCGCCGATCGATCAGATGATCTGCCGCATCCAGTTCAAGAAGGCGTCGTATCAGGGCCAGTTCACGCCCCCGACCGCCGACCGTCGCTTCATCGAATATCCGGGCTACAACGGCGGTTCGGACTGGGGCAGCGTGGCGCTGGATCCGCGTCGCGGCGTGATCATCGCCAACTATAACGACATGCCCAACTACAACCGTCTGGTGCCCCGCGCCGAGGCGAACAAGCTGGGCTGGTTCCCGCGCGACGACCCCCGCTATCAGGAAGAAACGACCGGCGAGGGCGCCAAGGCCGAGGGCGCGGGCGATCCGCAGATGGGCGTGCCCTATGCGATCGACGTCAATGCGGGCTGGCGGATGCCGTTCACCGGCCTGCTGTGCAAGGAGCCGCCCTATGGCGGGATCCGCGCCATCGACGTGCAGAGCGGCAAGACTCTGTGGGACCGTCCGTTCGGCACGGCGCGCAAGAACGGCCCGTTCGGCATCCCCTCGATGCTGCCGCTGGAGATCGGCACGCCGAACAACGGCGGCTCGGTGGTCACGGCCGGCGGCCTCATCTTCATCGCCGCAGCGACCGACGACCTGATCCGCGCCATCGATATCGAGACGGGCAAGACCGTCTGGTCCGACGTCCTGCCCGCTGGCGGTCAGGCCAACCCGATGATCTACGAGCAGAACGGCCGCCAGTATCTGGTGATCGTCGCCGCCGGCCATCACTTCATGGAAACGCCGGAGGGCGATTACGTCATCGCCTATGCGCTGCCGCAGCGCGGCTAAGGTGACGAAGCACCAATCTCCCTCCCCCACGGGGGAGGGTGGTCGCGCCAGCGACCGGGTGGGGGCGGCTCGGAAACGAGCCGCCTTTTCTCGTTCAGCGGGATGTCGCCAGCCGCCCCCACCCGGCCTCGCCTTCGGCTCAGCCACCCTCCCCGAACGGGGAGGGAGAGCGTGCGCGACCTACGGCCTGATCTGGCCCTGGCCGCGCACCACATATTTGTAGGTGGTCAGTTGCTCGGCGCCGACAGGGCCCCGCGCGTGGAGGCGGTTGGTGGAGATGCCGATTTCGCCGCCGAAGCCGAACTCGCCGCCGTCGGCGAACTGGGTCGAGGCGTTGATCAGGACGATGGCGCTGTCGACCTTCGACGCGAATCGTTCGGCGGCCGCTGCGTCAGTGGTGACGATGGCCTCGGTGTGGCCCGAGCCGTAGCGGGCGATGTGATCGGTGGCGGCATCCAGATCGTCCACGACGTGGACGGAGAGAATCGGGGCCAGATATTCGGTGGTCCAGTCGGCCTCGGTCGCGGGCGTCATGGCGGGGACCAGGGCGCGGGCGTGGGCGTCGCCGCGCAGTTCGCAGCCGGCGGCGATCAGGTCGGCGGCGACGGGGGGCAGCAGGCGCTGGGCCGCCGCCCGGTCCACCAGCAGGGTCTCGGTGGCGCCGCAGACCGAGACGCGGCGCATCTTGGCGTTCAGGACGATGGCGCGAGCGGTCTCAAGATCGGCGGCCTGGTGCAGATAGGTGTGGTTCAGTCCCTCCAGATGGCTAAGCACGGCGGTTCGCGCCTCGGCGTGGACACGAGCGACCAGGCTCTTGCCGCCGCGCGGGACGATGACGTCGATAGCGCCGTTCAGCCCGGTCAGCATCAGGCCCACGGCTTCGCGATCGGGGGTGTCGACCAATTGCACCACATCGGCGGGCAGGCCAGCCTCGGCGAGGGCTTCCGCGATCAGGGCGGCGATGGCCAGAGACGAATGCAGACAGTCCGAGCCGCAGCGCAGGATGGCGGCATTGCCCGAGCGGATGCACAGGGCGGCGGCGTCGGCGGTGACGTTGGGGCGGCTCTCGTAAATCACGCCCAGCACGCCGATCGGGGTGCGGACGCGGGCGATGTCCAGACCGTTGGCGGGGGTCCAGCGTTCGGTCTCGACGCCCAGCGGATCGGGCACGGCGGCGATGGTCGCCACCGCCTGGGCCATGCCGGCGATGCGGGCGGGGCTCAACGACAGCCGGTCGATCAGGGCCTCCGTCATGCCATTGGCGCGGGCGGCCTCCACATCGCGGGCGTTGGCGGCGAGGATGTCGGGTTCGGCCGTCCTCAGCTTTGCGGACAGGATTTCCAGCGCGCGGGTGCGGGCGGCGGCGGGGGCTTCGCGCAAGAGCACGGCGGCGGTGCGGGCGCGCTGGCCCAAGTCGAGCATTCGGGTCGAGAGGTCGGTCATCGGTCGTCCAGCACCATGTCGTCGCGGTGGATCAGGACCGAGGCCCCGCGATAGCCCAGCAGGGTCTCGATCTCGTCCGAGCGGCGGCCGCGAAGGCGCGCAGCCTCGTCGGCGGCGTAGGCGGCCAGCCCCACCCCGACGGCGCGACCGTCCGGGTCGATCAGCCGCACGCAGTCGCCCTTCTCGAAGCCGCCGGAGACGCCCGTGACCCCGGCAGGCAGCAGGCTCTTGCCCGCCTTCAGCGCCGTAACGGCGCCGGCGTCCAGCGTCAGGACCCCCGTTGGCGACAGGCTGCCGGCGATCCACTGTTTGTAGGCGGCCATCGGGCCGTCGGGCGCGGCGATCAGGGTGGCGCGCGCGCCGTCGCGAATGGCGCTGAGCGGCGACAGGGTCTGACCCGAGGCGATGATGGTGGCGCATCCGGCCGAGCGGGCGATCTGGGCCGCCGCCAGCTTGGTCGCCATGCCGCCTGTTCCGACGCCGGCATCCGCGTTGGCGCCGCCCCCCATGGCCAGGATGTCGGGGCTCAGCGTCTCGATCAGCGGCAGATGGGCGGCGTTCGGATCGCGGCGCGGATCGGCGGTGTACAGGCCGTCCACGTCCGACAGCAGGACCAGCAGATCCGCCCGCGCCAGCTGGGCCGTGCGCGCCGCCAGCCGGTCGTTGTCGCCGTAACGGATTTCCTCGGTCGCCACCGTGTCGTTCTCGTTGACGATGGGGATGACGCCGTGGGTCAACAGAGCCTCGACGGTCGCGCGGGCGTTCAGCCACCGCCGACGGCGTTCGGTGTCGTCGCGCGTCAGCAGAACCTGGCCCGCGATAAGGCCATGCGGGTCCAAGGCCCCGGACCAGGCCGCCATCAGCAGCGATTGCCCGACCGAGGCCGCCGCCTGCTTGTCTTCCAGCCGTGCGCCCAGCGCGGGCAGCCGTCCCCGGCCCAGTGCGATCGAGCCGGACGAGACGACGATAACCTCGCGCCCTTCGGCCTTCAGCCCCGCCAGGTCCGAGGCGACGGCGGCCAGCCAATCACGCGTCGGCTGACGCGTGGCCGCGTCGATCAGCAGGGAGGATCCGATCTTGACCACGACCCGCCGGGCGGCGCCCAGCGCCGACGCAGCGTTCGGGCCGACGGGGAGGGCGGCGCGCTGGGACATGAAGCTGTCTCTAGAGCCTGATCCGCCTGAGTTGAAGCGCTTCGCGCTTCGACGACGCGGTGAATCAGGCTCCAGATTCAAGCTGGACCTTGATTCACGGCTTCAGCGGAATCGCGAAGCGATTCCTTATCAGCCGATCAAGGTCTGGCGCCACGGTTCGGGCTTGTCTCTTGCCGTGTCTCGCCGCAATGCAGACGGATGATGGAATCCCTTTCCCCCATCGCCGCAGGCGGTCTGGGCAGTCTGGCGGCGGGCATGATGACGGCGGTGGGCGCCGTGCCTCTGCTGTTCTTCCGCAAGGCGGGGGTGCAGACCCAGAGCGCCCTGCTGGGATTCGCCGCCGGGGTCATGCTGGCGGCCTCCTTCTTCTCGCTGATCATCCCCGGCGTGGACGTTTTGCAGGCGCGCGGGGCCAGCCAGGCAGCGGCGGCCGGCGTCATGGGGGCGGCGGTGCTGATCGGGGCGACGGTGATCGGCCTGATGAACCGGTTCGCGCCGGTGGACATGCTGGCCATCGGGCCGGCGGGATCACGCGACCTGTCGCGGCGCATCTGGCTGTTCATCATCGCCATCACCCTGCACAACTTCCCTGAGGGCGCGGCCGTGGGCGTCAGCTTCGGCGGCGGCGACATGCATCAAGGGCTGTCCACGGCGCTCGGCATCGGCATCCAGAACATGCCCGAGGGGCTGGCGGTGTCGGCGGCGATGGCGACCCTGGGATACGGCCGCTGGCCGGCCTTTGCGGCGGCGCTGGCCTCGGGCCTGGTCGAACCGATCGGCGGGCTGATCGGCGCCAGCGTGGTCGATCTGCTACCCGGCGCACTGCCGTGGGGGCTGGGCCTGGCGGCGGGGGCCATGATCTATGTCGTCACCGCCGAGATCATTCCCGAGACCCGCGAGAAGTCCAAGGGCGAGGGGTCGATGATCGGCCTGATGATCGGCCTGGTCGGAATGATGTTCCTGGACATCGCCCTGGGATGATGGCGGCGAAACGCGGCGTGAACGCGCAGCGGGGCGTTACATCGATTTACATGGCGGGCGGGGGTTGAAGCCGTCGGGGCCGAGAGGCTAGGCCTCTCGCTTCGCTGCTCGATTGTCCCCCGAAAGGAGCGCCAGCCTAAATGACGCGACCTCTCAAGCCTGCGGCTTCCCGTAGAAATTTCTTGTCTGGCCTGGGGCTTTTGGCCCTGATGGGCGCCGGAGTGTTCCCCATGCCTGTTTCCGCCCAAGCGTCCCGCACCGTCGCCCGCCACCGCCAGAAGATCGAGGATCTGATCGCGGCCATGACGGTCGAGGAGAAGGCGGGCCAGTTGAACCTGCTGGCCGATCCGTTCCGCTGGATGCCGACGGCGGTGAACCCGCTGGACGGCACGGGCGATCCCGCGCGCGTCACCGCCCTGATCCGCGAAGGCAAGGTCGGCAGCCTGTTCAACGGCATCGGCGCCGAGGCGGGCCGTCGCATCCAGCGCGTGGCGATGGAAGAGAGCCGGCTGAAGATCCCGCTGCTGTTCGCGGCGGACGTGATCCACGGCCTGTCGACCATCTTCCCGGTGCCTCTGGCCGAGGCGGCGGCCTTCGACACCGAACTGGCCCGGCGCACGGCGCGGGCGGCGGCGGTCGAGACGGCGGCGTCGGCGGTTCACCAGACCTACGCCCCCATGGTGGACGTGGCGCGCGACCAGCGTTGGGGCCGCAACGTCGAGGGCGCGGGCGAGGATGTTCTGCTGAACAACCTGCTGGCCGCCGCCCGCGTGCGCGGCTTCCAGGGCGAAAAGGGTCTGGACGACCGTGATGCGGTCCTGGCCACCGCCAAACACATGGCCGCCTATTCCGCCGCCGTCGGCGGGGTCGAATACAATACCACCGACATGAGCGAGCAGACCCTGCGCGGGGTCTTCCTGCCGCCGTTCAAGGCGTCGGTGGACGCCGGCGCCCTGTCGATCATGAGCGCCTTCAACGACGTCAACGGCGTGCCGGCGTCGGGCAGCCGCAAGCTGTTGACCGACATCCTGCGCGGCGAATGGGGCTTCGAGGGCTTCGTCGTCTCCGACTACACCTCCGAGCAGGAGTTGGTGGCCCACGGCTTCGCCGAGGACGGCCGCGACGCCGCCCGCCTGGCCTTCAACGCCGGGGTCGATGTGTCGATGGTGTCGGGTCTGTATCTGGAACATCTGCCCAGCCTCGTCGCCTCTGGCGAGGTGTCGATGGCGCGTCTGGACGAGGCGGTGCGCCGCGTCCTGAACACCAAGGCGGCGCTGGGCCTGTTCGACGACCCCTACCGCGGCACCGATCCGGTGCGTGAAAAGGCGGTGGTCGGGTCGCGCGAGCACGTCGAGCTGTCGCGCGAGGCGGGCCGCAAGTCGGTCGTGCTGCTGAAGAATGACAACGGCCTGCTGCCGCTGAAGAAGAGCCAGAAGATCGCCCTGGTCGGCCCGTTCGCCGACGACGTGGACAATGTCTGGGGGCCGTGGACCATCTGGGGCGCGCCCGAGCGACGCGTTTCGCTGGAGGCGGGCTTCCGCGCGGCGATGAGCGATCCGCAGAACCTGACCATCGCACGCGGTTCGGGCATCGAGACGCCGCTGGACGGCGGGATCGAGCAGGCCATCGCCGCCGCCCGCGACGCCGAGGTCATCGTCCTGGCCATCGGCGAAGCGACCAATATGTCGGGCGAGGCCCAGTCGCGCACCGAGATCGTGGTGCCCGCGCCGCAGGTCGCCCTGGTCGACGCCATGGCGGCGCTGGGCAAGCCCATGGTCATCCTGCTGAGGAACGGCCGGGCTCTGGCGCTGGAAGGCAATGTGAAGAACGCCCAGGCCATCGTCGTGACCTGGTTCCTGGGCGAACAGATGGGCCATGCCGTCGCCGACGTCCTGTTCGGCGATCACGGCCCGTCGGCGCGCTTGCCGGTCAGCTTCCCGCACAAGTCGGGCCAGCAGCCCTATTCCTACGACCGCAAGACCACCGGCCGCCCGGCCAATCCCGATCTGGCGAGCGAGGAATACAAGGCCCGCTATCGCGAGACGACCAATACGGCGCTTTATCCCTTCGGCTACGGCCTGACCTATGGCGCGATCAGCTATGGGCCGGTCGAGATGGAGAGCGACAAGCTGGCCTGGGCCGGCACGCTGGATCTGGGCGTGACCGTGACCAACACCGGATCGCATCCGGCCGAGGAACTGGTACAGCTCTATATCCACGACCGGGTCGCCAGCCTGACCCAGCCTGGCCGATTGCTGAAGGACTTCAAGCGCGTGTCGCTGAAGCCGGGCCAGAGCACGAAGGTGACCTTCACCCTGAACGCCCGCCAACTGGGCTTCATCGGCGCGGACGAGACCTGGCGCATCGAGCCCGGTCTGTTCGACGTCTGGCTGGCGCCGCACGCTCAGGGCGGGGCCAAGGCGACGTTCCAGCTGATCGGTCCGGCGTCGATCACCGACGGGCGGTGACGCGCGCCACGTTGACGGGGCAGGCGGCAGGGCTTAACGACGCCGCCGTTTGCCTTCGGCCTTCGTATCGGCCGGATTCGATTTTAGGAGCGCGCCCATGACGACGAAGATTCTTCCGGGCGCTACCGGCGTTCTCGCGCTCGCGGACGGCACGATCCTGCAGGGCATCGGCGTGGGCGCCGTCGGCTCGGCCTTGGGCGAGGTGGTCTTCAACACCGCCATGACCGGCTATCAGGAAATCCTGACCGACCCGTCCTACATGAGCCAGATCCTGGCCTTCACCTTCCCGCACGTCGGCAATGTGGGGACCAATGTCGAAGACATCGAACAGATGGGCGGCGGGTCCGACACCTCGGCGCGGGGCGCCATCTTCCGCGACGTGCCTACCGATCCGGCCAACTATCGCTCGGACGCCAGTTTCGACGACTGGATGAAGCGGCGCGGCGTCGTGGGTCTGGCCGGGGTCGACACCCGCGCCCTGACCAAGATCATCCGCGACAAGGGCGCGCCCCACGCCGTCATCGCCCACGACCCGGACGGAAACTTCGACCTGGAGGCCCTGGTCGCACAGGCCAAGGGCTGGACCGGGCTGGTCGGTCTGGACCTGGCCAAGCCAGCCTCCACCCTGCAGGCGTTCGAATGGAACGAGGGGCTGTGGGACTGGCCGGAAGGGCACCCCAAGACCGAAGGCCGCAAGGACGTGGTCGTCATCGATTACGGCGTGAAGCGCAACATCCTGCGCGCCCTGGCCTCGACCGGCGCGCGCATCACCGTGGTCCCGGCGACGACGACGGCGGAAGAGGTGCTGGCCCGCAATCCCGACGGCGTGGTCCTGTCCAACGGTCCGGGCGATCCAGCCGCCACGGGCGAATACGCCGTGCCTGAAATCCAGAAGCTGGTCGCCAGCGGCAAGCCGCTGATGGGCATCTGCCTGGGCCACCAGATGCTGGCCCTAGCGCTCGGCGCCAAGACGGTGAAGATGGATCAGGGCCACCACGGCGCCAACCATCCGGTCAAGGATCTGACCACCGGCAAGGTGGAGATCGTGTCGATGAACCACGGCTTCACAGTCGATCGCGACAGTCTGCCCGACGCCGTGACCGAGACCCACGTCAGCCTGTTCGACGGCACCAACTGCGGCATCGCCGTCAAGGACAAGCCGATCTTCAGCGTCCAGCACCACCCCGAGGCCTCGCCCGGACCGACCGACAGCCTGTATCTGTTCGACCGGTTCGCCGATCTGATGGGCGACCGCTGACGCCATGAAGCAGGGGGCGGTTCGGTCGGATTATCTGGACTGGCTGGCCGAGGCGTTCGAGGTCGGTCGCCGGTTTACGCCCTTGCCGGTCGGCGATGTCGTGGTCGGTTATGCGACCGGATACGACGCGGCCGACATCGCGCCCTTCGTCCTGTCGCTGCGGGCCGTGTTCGATGGTCCTGTGGCCCTGGTGGTCGACGCCGAGCCGGATTTGCGCGCCTTTCTGGCCCAGCATCGGGTGACCGCCATCGATGCGCCGGTCTGGCGCGGATGGGCGCCGCATCCGGTGATGCAGCGGTTCGTGGCCTTCGCCGGTCTGCTGGGCGATCGGTCAGGCGTCGCCCTGGCCTGCGACGTGCGCGACGTGATCTTCCAGGCGCCGCCCTTCGATCCGGCGCCCGAGGGGCTTGAGGCCTATGTCGAGGCCGAGACGCCGCTGGCCGATCACGCCTTCAACATGAAGTATCTGCGCGCCCTGTTCGGCGAGGCGCAGGCGCGGCAGCTGGCAGACAAGGCCTGTCTGTGCGTCGGCACCATCGTGGGACCGCGCGCCGAGGTCTCGCGCCTGTCGCGACTGATCCTGTCGCTGGCGGCGACGCCGCGTTCCGAGATCGGCGGGGCGTTCGGCGCCGATCAGGCGGCCTTCAACATGGCGATCCATCAGCGTCTGACGGCGATGACCGTTCGCCACAACTACGGGCGCGTGGCGACCCTGGGCCTGACGCCCGGCGAAACGCTGAGGTTCGAAGGCGGAAAGGTCGTCAATCCCGACGCCAGCGTCAGCCCCATCGTCCATCAGCATGATCGCCATCCGCATCTTGAAGCGCCGGTCCATGCGTTGTGGGGTGGCGGGCTGGAGCTGCGTCGGCGGGTAAGGCCCAAGTCGGCGGGGCAGAAGTTCGAAAAGCTGAAAGCCTCGCTGCGCCGCCGGATGCCCGAACTGCGCTGAGCCGGCTGTGCCAAGCCCAGGCGCTGGCGACGATGGAGGCCAGGTCCGACTGACGCGGCGCAAAGCCCAGCGCCTGACGCGCCAGGGTGGTGTCCGACACAAGATGCGGCGGGTCGCCCGCGCGGCGCGCTCCGGCCACGTCGGGCAGACGAAGCCCGCTGTGGTTCGCGATTGCTTCCAGCACCTGCCGTACCGAATGGCCCTGGCCGGCGCCCAGATTACAGGCGAAGAAGCCGCGTCGGTCGCCGAGCAACTGGGTCAGGGCGGCGAGATGGCCCTGAGCCAGGTCGCACACGTGGACATAGTCGCGCACCGCCGTGCCGTCGGGCGTCGGATAGTCGGTCCCATGAACGGCGAAGTCGTCGATCTGGCCGCGCAAGGCCATCATGGCGCGCGGGATCAGATGGGTCTCGACCGGACGATCTTCGCCGATCAGGCCTGACGCCGAGGCGCCGCTGGCGTTGAAGTAACGAAGCGCGACGACGTTCAGCCCGTGCGCGGCGCTGGCGTCCGACAGGATCTGCTCGCAGCCCAGTTTAGAGCGGCCATAGGGGGTGACGGGCGCCAGCGGCGTCGCCTCGGTGATCGGATCGTCGCCGGGATCGCCATAGACGGCGCAGGTGCTGGAAAAGACCAGCCGGTTTACGCCCGCTTCCCGCATCCCGCCCAACAGGCCGAACAGACCGCCGACATTGTTGCGATAGTAGTCCAGCGGCGCGCGCACCGATTCAGGAACCACGGACGAGCCGGCGAAATGCATGACGGCGCTGATCTCGTGGGCGATCAGGGTGTGGCGCACCCGGTCCGCGTCCCAGACATCGCCCTCGACCAGCGGTCCCCAACGCACGAACCGGCGCCGGCCGGTCGACAGGTTGTCATAGGTGACGGGCAGATAGCCGGCGGCCGCCAGAGCCTCGCACACATGGGCGCCGATATAGCCCGCGCCGCCCGTGACCAGGATCGCCTTCGCAGATGTCAGCGCCGATCCGACTTCGCCCATCCGCTCTTGTCGGATACCGAGGGTCGGTAAATCAACCCCAAATCACCGATGTGGGTACTCAGGGATGTGCTGCGACTGTCAGGGGATCGGCGAAAAGCTGCGCTCTTCGCGCAGGGCGCTGGCTTTCCGGACGGCGATCGGTGCGGCATGCAGCCAGTAATCGGCGTCTTCGAGACGCTGCTCTCTGCGGCGCTCCAGTCCGCGCATGCGGCGCAGGGCGGCGTTCTGGAGAAGGCGCGCATGCAGGGCGCGGGGCGACAGTTCGGCGATGGCGGGAGAGCCGGGGACGGCGACGGCGTCGGGGCCTTTGGGCTCCACCGCCGGGCGGGCGATGGCGATAAACATGAGGATCTCGGTGCAGGAGGGAGAGGCGCTTCTGCGCCGAGCTAACGATGGGTTAACCACAGTCCCTGTGGATAGTTCCTGACTGCGTCCGAAAAAAGTCCGTGAATCGAAAGACTTACTGCCCGTTTCCGGACAAAATAGTTACCGAAATCTTAATCCGGGGTCGGAGCGTTTGCTCGACGATGTCCGGGAAGGGCGCTGCAAAAGCGCCGCCGGTGGCAGTCCCTAGGGGAGTCGAACCCCTCTTTTCAGGTTGAAAACCTGACGTCCTAACCGATAGACGAAGGGACCGCAGCCGGGGCGGCGCATTTGCCCCGGTTCGGCTCCTCCTGCAAGCAAAAAGTTACGCGGCCGCGGCGGTTGCGGGCACGAGGGCGTCCAGCGCCGGGAACAGGTCGGCGATCAAATCCTCGACATGCTCCAGACCCACCGACAGGCGCACCAGGCCGTCGCCGATGCCGGCCGTCGCGCGCTGTTCCGGCGTCATGGCGGCGTGGGTCATGGTGGCGGGGTGGGCGATCAGGCTTTCGACGCCGCCCAGCGATTCCGCCAGGGTGAAGATCTCCAGCGTCTCGACCAGATCGCGCACGGCGTCCGTACCGCCCTGCAGTTCGAAGCTGAGCATGGCGCCGGGGCCGGCCTGCTGAGCCGCGACCAGGGCGTGGTTGGGGTGGGACTTCAGGCCCGGATAGTGGACAGCCTTGACCGCCGGGTGGGCGGCCAGCTTTTCGGCGATCTTGCCGGCCGTGGCCTGTTGCCGCTCGATGCGCGCGAACAGAGTGCGCACGCCGCGCAGGGTCAGATAGGCGTCGAAGGGCGAGCCGGTCACGCCGGTGCAGTTGGCCCACCAGGCCAGGGTCTGGTGATCCTCGGCGTCGGCCGAGATGACGGCGCCGCCGACCACGTCGGAATGGCCGTTGATGAACTTGGTCGTCGAGTGGACCACGAAGTCAGCGCCCAGTTTGATCGGGTTCTGCAGCGCCGGCGACAGGAAGGTGTTGTCGCACACGACCTTGGCGCCCGCCGCATGGGCGCGGGTGCAGATGTCGGCGACATCGACCAGACGCAGCAGCGGGTTGGACGGGGTCTCGACCAGCACCAGCTTGGGCTTCAGCGCCAGGGCGGCCTCGAAGGCGACGGGATCGCCCTGATCGACCAGCAGCAGTTCGAAATGTCCCTTTCGGGCGCGGGCGTTCAGCAGGCGACAGGTGCCGCCGTAGCAGTCGTGCGGCGCGATCAGCAGGTCGCCCGGCTCCAGCAGGGTCAGGGGCAGGTCGACCGCCGCCATGCCGGTGGCGGTGATGACGCAGCCGGCGCCGCCTTCCAACTCGGTCAGGGTCTCGGCCAGCACGTCGCGGGTGGGATTGCCCGAACGGCTGTAGTCGTACTTCCGCTTCTGATCGAAGCCGGCGAAGGAATAGTTGGACGACAGATACAGCGGCGGCATGACCGCGCCATGGGCCGTGTCCGTGTCCACGCCCGTGCGGGCGGCGATGGTGTGCGGATTGGCGGGACGGGCGGTCATGCTTTGATATCCTTCAAGGCGGCGCGGAGGATGTCGCCGACGAAGGCGTCCTCCTTCAGAAAGGCGTCGTGGCCATAGAGAGAGGGCGCCTCGACGAAGCGCCACAGGGTTGGCAACCGCGCGGCCAGTTCGCGGATGTCGTCGATCGGCACCAGACGGTCGGAGGTGAAGCCGATCAGGGTGACGGGGGTCGTGATGGCTTCCGGCGTCACGCTGTGGCGGTCCAGAGAATCGGACATCGACAGCCAGCGGGCCGGGGTGGTGTGGGTCCGGTAGGCCTGGCCCCGCGCCGTCAGATAGTCGCAGACGGGATAGGCGCCGCCGACGGCTGAGGGCGCGGTGGTGTCGAAGCGGTCGTCGAATTCCTCGGCCGTGCGATAGGTGGTCATGGCCAGTTCGCGGGCCAGGGCGACGCCTTCTTCCGGACGGCCGGCGGCGACGGCGAACTGCAGGATGCGGCGCTGGATGCCGCGCCAGGCGGTGGCCTGGGGATGGGCGCGGTGGGCGGCCGACACGATGATCAGCTGCTCGGCCCAGTCGGGGAACAGTTCGGCGAAGGCCAGCCCGACCATGCCGCCGTACGAGCAGCCGACGAAGGCGGCGACGCGCTCGATCTTCAGATGGTTCAGCACCAGGGCCAGCAGGCGCGCCTGGTCTTGAGTGGTGATGGTTACAGCCTTGTCCAGGAACTCGGCGCCGGGGGCGAAATCGACGGCCAGGACCTGAAGCCGGCTCAGGTCGATGGGGCCCCGCACCGAAACGGCGCCGGACCACCAGCCCAGGCCGTTGGTCTCCGTTCGGTGGACGAAGCGTCCGGCCGAGATGCCGCCGGCGACCACGACGACAGGCGCGCCGATCCGCCCGTGCAGGCGGCCCACGATGTTGGGCTGGTTCAGCTTTTCGCCCGAGGCGAGGCGAAAGTCGGCGGGAATGGGAACGATGACGTCGCGGGCGCCGCCGCGCTCTCGCGTCGGTTCGCGGACAGGGGTAAGGGCTGTCGCGCGGCGACAGTCGGGGTCTTCGAGCAGGGTGGTTTCGGCCAGTGTCATCGTCGTTCCGCATCGTTCTCGCTCAGCAAGTCTCGATGCGGTGACAGAGCGTGGAGCGTCGTCTCGTCGATGCTCCACTCATCTCTCGCGACCCCGAAGGACCCCGCAGGAGTTGGCACCGTTTCGAGCTGTGAGACCCGATGGTTGCCCCAGCGTCAAAGGGCCTAATCCCTCGGCTGGTCTTGATGAGTGACTTTACGTTGCTGATCCTGGCGGCGCCGGTCAAGCGAAAAATTCAACCTCATTGACGGCTTGGGTCGACTCCATGGGGGTGAAAACACACGATAACCGACATGTCGTGAAAAAATCATCCAATCCGACTTGACAGGTCGGGGGTCGTCCGACCACCCTAGGTTCAGATTTCAACCGGACCTGCCCTGTGCAACAGCGCTCGCTCATCGCCGAAGTTTCGACCGTCGCCGGCCTCGCCGCGACGCGTTTCGGCATGACTCTCGGCGGCACGATTATCGGCGGTACCACCGGCACCACCACCATGCCCGAACGGGCGGGACGAGTTTAGCGCGCCGAACCCCGGCAACCGCAGAACCCGAACCCCGCCCGGTCCCCCAGGCGGGGTTTTTCTTTTCACCCCACCCCATCCCGACCTTTCCCGAGAACCCGATGTCCGCCCAACTCGCCGTCGTAGAAAAATCCGAAAGCCTCGACCCCAGCAGTCAGCCTGCACCAGAGGTCGTGGTGCTGAAGTTCGGCTCGTCCATCCTGCGCAGCCCGGCGGAGGCGCCGCTGGTCGCCTCGGCCGTCTATGGCCATGTGCGGGCGGGCCGAAAGGTGGTGGCGGTGGTCTCGGCCTTCGGCGGGGCGACGGACCGGTTGCTGGGCGAGGCGCGGGCGCTGGGCCTGGCCCATTCCAACGACCTGCTGCCCGGCTATGTGGCCCTGGGCGAGGAGAAATCGGCCGCGCTCGTGGCCATCGCCTGCGACCGGATCGGCCTGGACGCCTGCGCCCTGTCGGTCCGCGAACTGGGCATCGTGGCGGAGGGCGAGCCGGAGCATTCGCGCCCCTGCGGCCTGCGACCCGACCATCTGAAACAGGCGCTGGATCGGCACGAGGTGGTGGTGGTGCCCGGGTTCGGCGCGGTGCGGCCGGACGGCAAGGTGGCCCTGCTGGGACGCGGCGGATCGGACCTGACGGCGGTTTTCCTGGCCGCTGAGCTGGGGCTGAAGAAGGTGCGATTGGTCAAGGACGTGGACGGCCTTTACGACCACGACCCCAACGACAAGACGGCCCCAGCCCTGCGCTATCGCCGCGCATCGTGGGACGTGGCGCGCAAGCTCGGCGGCGCTCTGGTCCAGCACGACGCCATCGACCTGGGCGAAAGCCGCGGGGTCGAGATCGAGGTGGCGGCGCTGGATCGCGCCGACGGCACGGTCATCGGCGACAAGTCGGCGCCGCCCGGTCCCGCGCCCGCCCTGCCGCCGCTGAAGGTCGCGGTCGCCGGATGCGGCGTGGTCGGCGGCGGCGTGCTGGCCAAGCTGCTCGATGATCCTCGCTACGAGGTCGTGGGCGTGCTGGTCCGCAATCCGAAAAAGGCGCGCGACGTGGACTGTCCGGCCTCGTTGTTCACCTCCAACCCGGCGGACCTGTGGGCCAAGAAGCCCGACATCGTGCTGGAGGCCCTGTCGGAGGGCGAGGCGGGCCATGCGGTGATCCGCGCCGCGCTCGAGGCCGGCTGCGATGTCGCCAGCGCCAACAAACAGGCGGTCAGCCGCGATCCGGGCGGGCTGCAAGAACTGGCGAAAGCCAATGGCCGGCGCATCTTCTGGTCGGCTTCGGTCGGGGGCGGATCGCCGATGATCGAGACGGTGCGCGCGGCCCGCGCGGCCGGCGAGGTGGTCGGCTTCGAGGCGGTGCTGAACGGCACGGTCAACTTCATGCTGGAGCGGCTGGGCGACGGGGCGGCCTTCATTGAAGCCCTGGCCGACGCCCGCGCGGCGGGCTTTGCGGAGGAGGACCCGTCTTCGGATCTGGAAGGTCTGGATGCGGCGGCAAAGGTGCGGCTGCTGTGCCACGAGGCGTTCGGCCGTTCGCCCGACGGCGAGGTGCCGCGCGATCACCTGACCGAAGCGACCTCAGCCGCAGGCGGCGTGCGTCAGATCGGCGCCGCTCATCTGAAGGACGGGGTGATCCGCCCGTCGGTGTCGCTGAACGCCGACCATGGCGATCCGCTGTTCTCGACCCTGCGCGGCGAGGGCAATGCGTTGAAGGTCTACGGCGCCGACGGGCGCGTCTGGCGCTGCCGGGGCCGGGGCGCCGGGCGTTGGGCCACGACCGAAAGCATCATGGCGGACCTGGCCGAGATCGTGCGTTCACGGCGCGCCGATGCGGGCCTAAACTAAGCCCATGGCCGTCTTCACCCCCGTTTCCATCGCCGACGCCGAGGCGTTCCTGGCCGGCTACGACATCGGCGAGGTGGTCGAACTGACGGCCATCGCAGAGGGGGTGGAGAACACCAACTATCGGCTGGACACGACGCGTGGTCAGTTTGTGCTGACCCTGTTCGAGGGGCGGACGGACGAGGCCTCGCTGCCCTTCTGCCTGGGGCTGACGGCGCATCTGGCGGCGCGCGGCTTCCCTTGCCCGACGCCGATCGAGGACCGGTCGGGGGCGTGGCTCGGGCGGCTGAACGGCCGGGCGGCGGCGGTGATCGAATGGAAGACCGGCGCCTGGCTGCGCACGCCGTCATCGGCCGATCAGGCGGCGGCGGGGGCGGTGCTGGCGCGGCTTCATCTGACGGCGGCTGATTTTGATCTGGAACGCGCCAATCCGGTCGGGCCGGCGATGTGGCGTCGGCTGGTCGATCGGTGCGTCGAGGGAGAAGGGCGTGCGTCCGACGCGGATCGCGCGCTGCTGAGACAGGTCCAGGCGACGCTGGCGCGCTTGGGCGATCCCTTTACGACCGATCTGCCGGGCGGGGCGATCCATGCCGACTATTTCCCCGACAATGTGCTGTTCGAGGACGGCGCCGTTTCGGCGGTGATCGACTTCTATTTCGGCTGCACCGGCGCCTTCGCCTATGACCTCGCCATCGCCCTGTCGGCCTGGGGCTTCGACGCCGAGGGGCGGGCCATGCCGGACGCCCTGGCGGCCTTCCAGGGCGGCTATGAATCCGTGCGGCCGCTTAACGGCGCCGAGCGGGAGGCCTTGCCGCGTCTGGGCGAAGCGGCGGCCCTGCGGTTCACCGTGACCCGGCTGCACGACCGCATTTTCCACGATCCCGCCAATCTGGTGACGCCCAAGGATCCGGCGGTCTTCCTGCGTCGGATGGACCACTGGCGCGCGACCGAACCGGCCTGAGACGCCTGCGCGGCTTCGTCGCTGGAACCGAAAGCTTGGCCGGGATTTTGATGGTGCAACGGCGACGTGCGCCGCTCCCCGAGGACGAAGATCATGACTGACGAAACCATCAACGGCGCCGCCTCGCAGGCGCAAGGCAAGTTCCAAAAAGGCGTCGGCAAGCTGGTCGGCGACCAGAAGATGCAGGTCGAAGGCGCCTATAACGACGCCAAGGGTCGCTCGCTTGAAACCTTCGGCAAGGCGATGGATTCGGTCGATCGCCTGGTCGAGAAGGTGCCCGTCGACTACCGCGACAAGGCCCGCACCGTCGCCGCCGAGGCGCGCAAGCGTCCGCTGGTCACGACCCTGTCGGTCGCTGGCGTCGGCCTGCTTCTGCTGCGCGCCCTCACCGGCGGCGGTCGTCGCTAAGACTTCTACGGGGCTGGCCTACCGAATGACGCGACCAAAGCGTCTGCGCGGATGGTCGGCCCCAACCAAATTGGTCTGATTGTTGGCGATGATATCCTCGCGAACAGGACGAGGTTCTAGGCCAGCCATGTGTCTGTAAATGACCATCGCTATTCCCGTTGGGATGATAAGCGAAAGGCCAATGATCAGAAACATGCCAAGCGTGAAAACGGTAAACAGGATCGGCGCTGCTAGGCCAGCCACGAAGAACCATGCCGGATTGGTCTTCCCCACCCCGCGCAGCGCATAGTGGCAAGCGCAGATCATGACCGTCATGGGCAGGATCGTGATGATGCCGAGCATCGTCGCCTCGAGCGAATAGGCTGCTATCGCATTTGCGCCCTGCTGCAATACCGGGCGCATTGCTCGTTCGGGAAATGCTAACGCCTCCCATCCCACTTTGCTGAGAACGCTAGCAATACCGGCCAGAACTGACCCGAACAGCGCCGCTAGAAACATTATCGGCACCGATGTTCGCACCCGCACAGGGCCGTTGAAATATGTGGTCACGCCAGTTTCGACCAAGGCTGGCGAAGAGCGGTCCGCAGACGTCGATGTAACCTTGTCGGCCAGACCCTCTATGTCGTCCGGTTGATCCCAGCCGGCGCGATAGGCGTACAGGAAGCCGAAAATCGCGCCAAAGATGGCTGGTGCGATCACACGCATCAATCCGTAGCCTTGTTGGAAGGCTTCGATCGAGGCCGTCAGATCAAGCAGTATGAATATGATCGCCAGAGATACGCTGCCTGCAAAGGCATGTGATCCCCGCCCGCCGGACTTCAGGCGGCGCATGGAGAAATGGGCTGCGGCGAACAGGATGGTATAGCCGGACGCACCCAGCACGAGCCAAATGACCAGCTTGTCATAGGTCTTGAACGAAACCGGAAGGAACAGCATGCCGTTCTTCAGACAGAAGAAATAAAAGGCGGCTGCAAACGCTGCGGCGATGCCGAAGGCCTTCTTGTCCGTACGGATCATGGCTCGTCCCGTGGTTGTGTTACGCATTTGGCGCATCGCAACCTAAGGGGCCGTGCATAGGCTTGGTTAAAGCGCTGTCGCCCAGCGATGGATGGCGTCACGCGCCGCCTCCATCGTCCCATCGACGATCGTCAACCGCTCGGGCTTGTCGCCCAGGGCGGCGATGACGTTTGCGGGTTCGGGTTCGAAGCCCAGGACGTTCGAGACGAAGTCGCCGAACTTGGACGGATGGGCGGTGGACAGGGCGACGACGGGGCCTTTCGAGCGGTCCTGCCGACGCGCGGCGGCCAGCGCCACGGCCGTGTGCGGGCACACGACGCGGCCCCAGGCCTCATAGGCGTGGGCGATCTCGGCGCGCGTCTCGTCCTCGTCGATGGAGACCGCCGAGACCTGGTCGCGAAGAGCGGTCAGCAGGTCCGGCTCGAAAGCGATGGCGCCGTCGCGGGCGAAGGTTTCGAACACGACGCGCGTCGCCTCGGCGTCGCGGCCCGTCGCCTCGAACACCAGCCGCTCGAAGTTGGACGGCGCCTGCACATCCATGGACACGCTGCCGCTTTCGACCGCCGGACGGCGCGAATACAGGCCGTCGTTCAGCGCGCGGGCCAGGGCGTCGTTCTGGTTCACGGCGGCGACGAAGCCGTTCGACGGCAGGCCCATTTTCGTAGCCGCGATGCCGGCGAAGGCGTCGCCGAAGTTGCCGGTCGGCACGACGAAGGTCGCGGCGTCGCCCAACTGAGCCGTGGCGGAGAGATAGTAGGGGATCTGGCCGGCCAGCCGCGCCCAGTTGATCGAATTGACCGAAGACAGGCGGCCGCGTTCGCGCAGGGCCTCGTCGGCCAGCAGGCCCTTCACCAGACGCTGGCAGTCGTCGAAATCACCACGCACGGCCAGGTTCAGGACATTGTCGGCCTCGACCGTCGTCATCTGTCTGCGCTGAACCGGCGAGACGCGGTCCAGCGGGTGCAGTACGACCAGATCGACGGACTTGGCGCCGGCGAAGGCGCGCACGGCGGCGGCGCCGGTGTCGCCTGAGGTGGCGGTCAGTATGGTCAGACGCTCGCCCGAGGCGGCCAGGGCCTCGTCCGTCAGGCTGGCGACCAACTGCATCGCCAGATCCTTGAAGGCGGCGGTCGGGCCGTGGAACAACTCCAGCACGAACAGGCCCGGCTCTAGTTCGACCAGAGGCGTAACCAGCGGATGGTCGAACCCGGCGGTCAGTCTGTCCAGCGCGCGGTCTAGCGCGCCGTCAGGCACGGCGTCGCCGATGAAGGGGGCGATGGCTTGCAGCGCGATGCATTTGTAGTCGGCCGCTCCGGTCCAGGCTTCGGGCGACAGGCCGGGCCAGGCGGTTGGCATATAGAGACCGCCGTCGGGCGCGATGCCGCGCAGCAGGGCGTCGGAGAAATCTGTTTCGGGCGATTGGCCTCGGGTCGAGACGTAGCGGGCGCTGGAGGTGCTCATGACGCCGATGGTCGTAGCCAGACGGGGCGGCGGCGTCACCCGCTTTCTGGATGATTTTGTCGGGTTTTCGCGGGCTGCGGCCTGACAATCCACATCGGGACGTTGCAGTGGCGGTTTAGGCGCACATTTTTGCCGCTTCAGGGGCAATGTCGTCGGTCCTGCAAGAGGGGTTGCGACATCGCCCCGCTGGCGCGGATCGCTGCGACGGTCCATGTCAGGAGCATGAGACGACGCGATCTTCTGATCCGGCTTGGGCTGGTGGCCGGCGGCGCAGGCGGGGCCTGGTGGCTACGCGACCATGTGGTCTGGCGCGGGCCGACGGTCGCCTTCGCGGCGAACGGCTCCAGCGGCTGGCTGCCCTATGCCGAGCCGCGCGCGCCGACCCCGACGGTCGACGTGACTGTGAACGGACAGCCGGTGCGGGCCCTGATCGATTCCGGGGCGCAGTATTCGGTCATCGACCGCTCGCTGATGGAGCGTCTGGGGCTGACCAATGTCTTCAACATCCCGATGGTGGCTTACGGCGTCGGCGGCGACGCCCAGGTCGGACGCGGGACGACGCTGGATGTGGCGATCGGCGGCTTGCGGCTGACTGGATTGCGCGCGGCGATTCTTGGCCTGGGGCCGCTGGCTAGCGATCAGGGATTGGGTGCGGCGCTGATTCTGGGACAGGACGTGCTGCGCGAACTGGTGCTGGAGCTGGACACGGCGGAGCATCGGGTCCGGTTCCTGCCGCGCGAAGGCTGGACGCCGTCGTCGTCGCTGAAGCCCGTGCCGGTGACACGGGCCGGCAAGGCCCTGCAGGCGGGCATCACCCTGGAAGGGGCGACGGTCAATGCGGTGATCGACACCGGCGCCTCGGCCGTGCTGGCCGTCACGCGAGAGACGGCCGAGGCCGCCGGCCTGCTGGACGGCCGCGAACGCACGCCGGGCCAGAGCATCGTCCTGGGCGGCACGGTGCGCGCCGAGACCGTCGTCGTGCGCACCCTGACCATCGGCGACGAACTGTATCGTCAGGCGACGGTCGCCATCTATGACGACGTCGCCGTGCCGGGCTTCCCCAAGGCCCTGGTCGGCATGGCCGCGTTCGAGAACCGCCGGCTTGCGCTGGACCTGGGCGGCCCCGGCCTGTTCGTCGAACGGCCGATGGAGATTACGGTCGGGGCTTGAGCACTGTGATCGGCCGAACCGCGCCCGGCCAGAGCTGGATGCGATAGCGGTCGTCGCCGTCAAGCCCGTCTTCGGACAGGGTGTTCAGTCCGCCGTGCGAAATGCGGGCCGCATAGTCGCCGGCAGGCACGGCGATCCGCTCGGCCTGATCCGGATCGTCCGTGCAGCCGAACACAATCAGCGCGCCGCTGGCGAGGCGCAGGCCGCAGTCGCGCATCTGGTCCCAGGCGTCCGCGTCGGGCGTCGGCGCTGTGGTCAGGATTTCAAGTTCGACCGGGACCAGCATGTTGCGAACCGTGCCGATCGCGATCAGGTCGGGGCCGACGGCCAGCATGGGGTCGCTGTCCGAGCTCCACAGGGCGGCGGTGTCGGTGACGTAGGTCTCGTCGCAAACGTAGAACTGGAAATAGTCCGCGAAAATCTCGAAACGGCGGACACACACCGACTTCAGCTCGCCAGAGCCGTCGCCACCACGGCCCTGGCCTCGGCCTGAACGGTCGCCAGATGGTCGGCGCCAAGGAAGGATTCGGCGTAGATCTTGTAGACGTCTTCGGTGCCCGAGGGACGGGCGGCGAACCAGGCGTCGGCGGTGACGACCTTCAGCCCGCCAATGGCCTCGCCGTTGCCGGGGGCCTTCGTCAGGATGTCGGTGATCGGCTGACCGGCCAGGGTGGTCGCGGTCACGTCCGAGGGGCTGAGCGCGGCAAGCCGGGCCTTCTCGGTGCGATTGGCCGGGGCGTCGACGCGGGCGTAGGCGGGGGCGCCGTACTGGTCGGTCAGGCCGGCGTAGAGTTGGCTGGCGCTCTTACCCGTGCGGGCGTGGATCTCGGCGGCCAGCAGGCACAGCAGGATGCCGTCCTTGTCGGTCGTCCACACCGTGCCGTCGTGACGCAGGAAGGAGGCCCCGGCCGATTCCTCGCCGCCGAAACCGACGGTTCCGTCCAAGAGGCCGGGCACGAAATGTTTGAAGCCGACGGGGACTTCCAGCAGGCGGCGACCCAGGCCGGCGACGACGCGGTCGATCATGGACGACGAGACCAGGGTCTTGCCCACCGCGACGTCCGCGCCCCAGCCGGGCCGGTTGGCGAACAGATAGGCGATGGCGGCGGCCAGGAAATGGTTGGGGTTCATCAGGCCCGCGTCGGGCGTGACAATGCCGTGGCGATCCGCGTCGGCGTCGTTGCCGAAGGCGACGTCGTAGGCCGAGCCGCCCTTCATCATGCCGATCAGACCGGCCATCGCGCTGGGCGAGGAGCAGTCCATGCGGATCTTGCCGTCGGCGTCCAGCGGCATGAAGGCCCAACGCGGATCGACGGCGTCATTGACGACTGTCAGGTTCAGTCGGTGGCGCTCAGCGATCTCACCCCAATAGGCAACGGCCGCGCCGCCTAGCGGATCGGCGCCGATACGGACGCCGGCGTTGCGGATGGCGTCCAGGTCCAGCACGTTGGGCAGGTCGTCGATATATGCGGACACGTAGTCGAACCGGACCGCCGCCGCATGCGCTTGGGCGAAGGGGACGCGACGGACCTCGGTCAGGCCGCCTTCGATCAGCTGGTTGGCGCGGGCGGCGATGGCGGACGTGGCCTCGCCCCCGGCCGGGCCGCCGGAGGGGGGATTGTATTTGATGCCGCCGTCGCGGGGCGGATTGTGCGAAGGCGTGATCAGGACGCCGTCCGCCTGCCGGCTATTCGTGCGGTTGTGGGTCAGGATGGCGTGCGAAACGGCTGGCGTAGGGGTGAAGCCGTCGCGGGCGTCGATCAGCACCTCGACCCCGTTGGCGATCAGCACCTCGAGCGTCGTGCGGAAGGCGGGCTCAGACAGGCCGTGTGTGTCGCGACCAAGAAACAGCGGGCCGTCGACGCCCTGGGCTGCGCGGTATTCGGCGATCGCCTGGGCGATGGCGAGGATGTGGGCCTGGTTGAAGGCGCCGTCCAGGCTGGAGCCGCGGTGGCCCGAGGTGCCGAACACAACCCGCTGCTGCGGATCGCCCATGTCGGGCCGGGTCGTCTCATAGGCGCCGAGCAGGGCGTCGAGATCGATCAGGTCTTCGGGGCGTGCGGTCGTGCCGGCGCGGTCGTGCATCGTCAGTCAATCAATCGTTCTGAGGGGGAGCGGCGATCAGGCGCCGCTGAAGGTGTCGCAGGAGGCCGGATCGCCCGACTGATAGCCGCGCTGCAGCCATTCCACCCGCTGCGCAGAAGAGCCATGGGTGAAGCTTTCGGGAGAGACGCGGCCGCCGCTGCGCCGTTGCAGGGTGTCGTCGCCGATGGCCTGGGCGGTCTTCATGCCTTCCTCGAACTCGCCAGCATCCAGGGCGACCTGACCGTTCGAAACGGCCGAGGCGTTCCGGGCCCAGACGCCGGCGTAGCAGTCGGCTTGAAGCTCCAGCGCGACGGAATACTGGTTGGCTTCGGCCTGACCGGAGGCGCGCTGCTGGGCCTGGCGAACCTGATCGGAAGTACCGGTCAAAGTCTGGACGTGGTGGCCGAACTCGTGGGCGATGACATAGGCGCGGGCGAAGTCGGCGCCCGAGGCCCCGAGCTTGTTCTCCATCTCCTGCCAGAAGCCGAGGTCCAGATAGACGGTCTTATCGTTGGGGCAGTAGAAGGGGCCCATGGCCGACTGACCATAACCGCAGCCGGTGGGCGTGCCCTGTTCGTAGATGACGACATTGGGCCGCTGATAGCCCTCAAGCTTCTGCGACCAGACATCATCGATGTTGGCGCCGATGACATCGACGAAGCGGCCGGCCTGATCTTTCGGCGTGCCGACTTGACCCTGCTGTTCGGCGCCGACGCCGCCGAACTGGCTGGCGAGCTGCGTCGTGGTCGAAGGATCGATGCCGAAGACCAGATAGCCGATAATGGCCAGAACGCCGACGCCCAAGCCGCCGCCAGCGATGGCTCCGCCGCCGAGACCCCGTCGATCCTCAACGCCGCCGCCTGTGCGTCCACCCTGCCAGCGCATGCCCTATCCTCCGCCCGATCCTGGTTAAGCTAGGCAGGAACGCGGGTGCAAGGGAAGGGATGCGTCAGTTTGGACGCTTCATCGCGAACGGGCCAGCCAGTTGTCGATCTGGCTCATGCCCTGGGCCGTCTGCTGGCGGCGTTCCACGGCGGACTGGCGCAAGGTCCGCTCCTGCTCGGGGCTGTAGAGCGGACGGGGCGGCAAGAGCTGGGCAGCGGTCGGTTCGCGAGCGCCTTCGATGGCGCGCAGGCGAAGCTGGGTTTCGATCTGCTGTTGACGCGCCTGGTCCGCGTTCGACTGCGCTTGAGAACGCAGACGGTCGTTCTCGTAGCGATGCTGGTCGGCGATCGCGGCGGGGATGCCCCCCGGATAGGCGCCATAGGGGCGGCCGGCCTGCGGATAGGTCTGGGCCAACACCGGTGTGGCGGCAGCGGCCAACAGGGCGGTCAGGGTCAGGAGCGATCGCATGGACACGATGTGGGGACGCGCGCCATCGCCGCCAAGCGGAGCCGCAACCCTTTGAGCCGCCGTGGGTTCATCGCGCCGAACCCCCTTTACGAACGGAGCATTCCTCATGGCCCAATCCCTTTCCGGCAAGACCGTCGCCATCTTGGCGACCGATGGCGTCGAGCTGGTCGAACTGAATGAACCGATGAAGGCGCTGAAGGATGCGGGCGCGGTGGTCGAGATCGTGTCGCTGAAGGCCGGCGAGTTCCAGGGCTTCGACCATCTGACGCCCGGCGACAAGGTCACGGCCGACAAGGCGGTGGCGGCGGTCGACGCCTCGACCTATTCCGCCCTGCTGCTGCCGGGCGGCGTGGCCAACCCGGACCTGCTGCGGGCGGACGAGGACGCGGTGAAGTTCGTTCGAGCCTTCTTCGACGCCGGCAAGCCGGTCGCCGCCATCTGTCACGCGCCCTGGCTGCTAATCGAGGCAGGCGTGGTCGAGGGGCGCACGATGACGTCGTTCGAAAGCATCCGCACCGACCTGAAGAACGCCGGGGCCAATGTGGTGAATGAGGCGGTGGTGGTGGATCAGGGCTTGGTGACCAGCCGCTGCCCCGACGACATTCCCGCCTTCAACGCCAAGATGATCGAGGAGTTCGCCGAAGGCCGCCACGAGGGCCAAGCCGCCGCTTAAAGGAGGCCGCCGCCTTAAGGCATCGCCCAGACGGAGGACCGCTTGATCTCCTGGTCCTCCAGTTCGCGTGAGGTCGGGACGCGGTATTCGGCCAGGAAATCCAGGCCCGTGCGCGGGAAATAGGTGCGTCCCGGATCGCCGATCAGGACCCGCGTGCCCCTGGCGCGGGCCTGGGCCAGCCAGGCCAAAACGGCGTCGGTCATCGGACGCTCGTAGCAGATGTCGCCCGCGCAGATGACATCCACATCCGGCGGGGCGGCGTCCAGCAGATTGGTCTGGGTGAAGTCCAGCATCACGCCGTTCGCCGTCGCATTGGCGGCGACGGCGGCCTGGCAGAAGGGATCGATGTCGGCGCACAGGACATGGGTCGCCCCAGCCAGCATCGCCGCCACGCCGACCAGGCCCGAACCGGCGGCGAAATCCAGCACGCGCTTGCCGGCGATCTCATGCGGATGATCCATCAGATATCGGCTCAATGCCTGACCGCCGGCCCAGGCAAAGGCCCAGAAGGGCGGCGGCACCCCCAGTTCGCCGAGCTCTTCTTCCGTCAGCCGCCAGATCGGCGTGATCTCGTCGGCCAGCCACAAAAAAATCTCGGGCGCGTGCGGCACGGGCTGAAGCCGGGTGTTGTCACGGATGAAGGCGGCGGGATCGAGGACGGTCATTCCGGCTGGCGCGTAACAGCCTTCAGCACGCTGGCATAGCCGGGTGCGACCTCCATCGCCTCGGCTTGCGGCTTCGCACGAATGGCGCGGTGCAGGCGCGGCAGCTTCCAGCAGGGCACATGCATGAACAGGTGGTGCTCGGCGTGGAAGTTGACCCAGTAGGGCGCGATGAAGGCGCGTTCCCACAGGCTGGCCTTGGTGGTGCGAGCGGCGCGAAAGGGATCGGCCGACGAACCCTCGACGCAGGCGTGTTCGGCGATGTTTCGCAGGCGCGTCACCATCGGAAACCACGTCGCCATCGGCAGCAGCCACAACACGAAAAAGGCCCACCAGACGCCAGCGGCGATGAAGCCCGCCAGCAGGACCGCGTTGAAGGTGAGGAAGGGCAGGACGGATCGGCCCGTCACGATCGACTCGTAATCATGGGCGCTATCGCTCATTCCTTTTGCGCTATCGCCCCTTGGGCTGCTTGAGCGCGCGTGCGCTTGGGCTAGCGGCAGCAGCACCCGCTGCTTGAAGAAGGTCTGGCCTGTCAGGTCGCGGATCAGCTTGCGGCGCAGTGAGGCCGGGCTGACGGGAAAAGACGCCGATAGCATCAGATCGGGATCCTCCGCCTGCTGGGCGAAGCGATGATGCGTCAGATGATAGGGGCGATAGGCCTTCAGGCTGGCGCCGATCGGCACGGCGCATAGCCAATGGCCGAGAAAATCGTTCAGGCGGTTCGACTTCGACAGGCCGCCATGCGCCGCTTCGTGCATCAGAATGGCCAGACCCAGCTGACGCGTGCCGACGATCATTATGCACAGCGGGATCAGCCATGGGATCAGCACGCCGGCGAGAACAGCCAGGGCGATCACGGCCCAACAGTGAGCCACGAGCAGCGGGCCGGCCCAGGCTGAGCGCATCTGAAACGGCGTCCACTCCTGGGGTGTGAACAAGGCCGACGGGGCGATGCGCGGGGCGGCGGACATGAGACGAGTCTAGCCCCAGACGCGCGTCTGGGAAAGCAACGCAAGAATGTTGGGCGCGCCTGACAAAAAGTCAGGTTGACATGACATCAGGTCGGTGTCAGGTTGTCCTTACACAAGGAGACCCGATATGTTCACCGCCTGGAAGACCGGAACGCCTGCGCATCGACGCTACATCATTCGCACGATGGCCTTCTCCGTGCCTTACGTCGCGATCTGCGTCGCGATGATGACGACCGACGCCTTCGACGATCTGATGGGCAAGCCGGCGGCCTGGGTCCTGGCGGCTGCGGTGTCTGCTCCGGTAATCGGGCAAATCTGGGCGACCCTGGCGCTGATGCGCGAGAGCGACGAGTTCGTGCGCGGCGTGACGGCCAAACAGTTCATCGTCGCCGCAGGGCTGGCCATGGCCGTCGCCACCTTTTGGGGCTTTGGCGAGAGTTTCGCCGGGGCGCCGCATATGCAGACCTGGTTGATCGTGCCGGTCTTCTGGGGCCTCTACGGCGTCGTTTCACCCTTCATCCGGAGCAGCCGATGAAGAACCGCCTCAAGCTTCTGCGCGTCGAGCGCGGCTGGACACAGGAACAGATGGGTCAGGCGCTGGGGGTCTCGCGTCAGGCGGTGATCGCCCTCGAGACCGAGCGGCACGATCCCTCGCTCGACCTCGCCTACCGGATCGCCGCCGTATTCGAGCGGCCGGTCGAAGAGATTTTCGAGAACCCTCACGCGGACTGACCGAAAAGTCAGAATAACCTTACAATTGGAGACTGTGATGTCGAACCTCATTCGCCCTTGCTGGGGCGTCTTCGCCCCGTCGCGCCTTGCCGTCATCCTGGGCGTCGTGATCGCCTGCGCCGTGGCCGGCGATCAGGCCCGCGCCCAAGCCGCGCCGCAAACGGCGTCCGCCACCGCGCCCTTCACCTCCGACCGGCTGTCGGTCGAAGTGGTGGGCCAAGGCCCCGACGTGATCCTGATTCCCGGACTGGCGTCTTCGCGTGAAGTGTGGCGAGCGACAGCGGATCGGCTGCAGGCGACGCACCGAGTGCATCTGGTGCAGTTGGCCGGGTTCGCCGGCGAACCCTGGACGCACGGCGACGGCGCCTTCGTCCAGCCCGAGGTGGACGAACTGGCCTGCTACATCCGTCAGGCCCGGCTGGATCGGCCGGCGGTGATCGGCCACTCGATGGGCGGTCTGAGCGGACTTCTGCTGGCGCTACAACAGCCGGATCTGGTCGGGCGGGTGATGACGGTCGACTCGCTGCCCTTCTACAGCGCCATGTTCGGCCCGACCGCGACGGCCGAAAGCGCCCGACCGTTCGCGGATCAGGCGGCCAATATGATCCTGTCGGCGGACACAGCGAGCTTCCGCATCCAGCAGGAGGCGACGGCGCAGGCGCTGTCGCGAACCCCGTCGGAACAGGCGCGGATCGTGGCCTGGTCGTTGGCGACCGACCGTCACGCGATGGCATCGGCCATGAAGGATGTGATGACCACCGATGCGCGGCCGGGGCTGGCGACCATGACGACGCCGGTGACGGCGCTTTACGCCGCCGATGCGGACGGCGGGGCGCCGACAGCGATGGCCGATGCGATGTGGACGCAAGAGTATGCGGCCTTGCCCGGCGTGAGCCTGATCCGCGTCGATGGATCGCGCCACTTCATCATGGCCGATCAGCCGGCGCGGTTCGCCGAACTGGTCGACGCGTTTCTGGCGAAGTGAGCTCTGAAGGTCCTCCCCCGCAGGCGAGGGAGGATTTGTTCAACCGTTCTTCGGCGTCACGTCGCCGGCCTTGACCGGGGCGCCGTCGAACTGGTCGGCGTAGGCGGAATTGAGCAGGGCGCGCAACGCGCTCTGCGGCAGGGCGATCCAGTAGGGGCCGTCGGAATAGGGGCCGATCTGATAGGGCCCCATCAGGAAGGTCACGCCGCCCGCCTTGCCCGGCGTCGTGCCCGGCGTCAGGACGAACGGGGTCGAGACGGCCTTGGGGCAGGTCCACATCTTGCCGTCCAGGGTCGCGGTTTCCGAGCCCGGCGAGCGGGCCTGTTTGGCGGCGTTGGCGGCGGCGCACAGGGCCTTGTCCAGAACCGACAGGTCGGCGCCCGGCCGGAACAGGTCGGCGAAGCCCAGTCGCTTGTTGGCCGTCTTGTCCCAGATGACGGCGTCGAAGCTGGTGTTGGGATGGGCGCCGCCGGTGAACTCGAAATCGGTGCGGGCCAGGCTGACCAGTTTGCCGGTCTCGGCGCCCGGCGCGAAGGCGATGGTCTTTTCATAAGGGTTCGGGCCGCCGCCGGCCTCGCTGAGGTCGGCCTGGGCGCCTTCTTCGAACTGCTTCAGGTCGCGCACCGTGTCGGCATAGAGGGCGGCGTGCAGGGCGGGCGTGGTCTTGATCGCCGGGGGCAGGGTCAGTTTGACGGCGGCATAGGGGGTCTTGCTGTCATAGCCGACGGGGGTGTTCGACATGGCCGGTGCAGCGGCCGGGGCCGGCGCGGCCGGCGCCTGGGCCTTGTCTTCCTTGCGCTGGCAGGCGGCCAGAGACGCGGAAAGCGTGGCGGCGACAGCGGCGGACAACAGCAGGATGCGGGCGGTGCGCGACATGGGAAACTCCATCATCGGGGGGATCACAGGGAGATTGAGCCAAGAGCGATCGCGGCCAGCAGGATCAGACCGGCCTCGCGATTGGACTTGAACAGTTTCAGCGCCAGGGCGCCGTCGTTGCGGTCGAGCCGCATGACCTGACGCGCCAGATGGGCGGCGTAGGCGATCAGGCCGATCCAGAAGAGCGGCCCCAGCCCGGCGGCGAGGCCGGTCATGGCGGCCAGGATCACGGTCAGACCATAGAAGACCGCCACGCCCGGCCGCACGGCCGAGGCCAGGCGACGGGCCGAGGATTTCACCCCGATCATGGCGTCGTCCTCGATGTCTTGCAGGGCGTAGATAGTGTCGTAGCCCAGGGTCCAGAAGACGCCGCCAATCCACAGCAGGATGGCGGGAAGATAGGCCTGCCAGGCCAAGGCGATCGCATGGCCGCTGTCGCTGGCCGGGGACCACAGAAAGGGCCGGAACTCGCCGGCGAGATCGGCGGGCAGCAGCAAGGCGGCCGCCGCCAGCGGCAGGGCGGCGGCGAACCCCATCAGCGCGCCCCAGTTGAACGTCAGGCCCAGCCAGGCCTGGGGCCACCAGGTGATCCGCTTCATGAAGGGATAGGCCGCGACCAGGCCCAGCGACCCGACGCCCAGCCCGATGGCGACGGTCGGCAGGGTGAGCAGGATCAAAAGGCTGATCAGGCTGCACGCGACGACGAAGGCCCAGGCTTGCTTCACCGAGATGCGGCCGGACGGAATGGGTCTCTGGGCGGTACGGGCGACCTGGGCGTCGAAATCCCGATCGACGATGTCGTTGAAGGCGCACCCCGCCGCCCGCATCAGACAGGCGCCGATGGCAAAACCGACGAACAGCCACAGATCATAAAAGCCGGGGCTTTGCCGATACTGCGCCAAGGCCAGCGTGATCCCCTGCCACCCAGGCAGCAGCAGCAGCCAGATGCCGATAGGCCGATCAAACCGCCCCAGCTTCAACCACGGCTTCAGCCCCTCCGGCGCATGCCGATCGACCCAGTTGGCGCCAGCGTCGGGGAGGGGAGCGAAAGTCATGCGGCTGACTTAGCGCGTAGGGCCCGAGGGGTGAAGGCGCCGCTCCCCGTTTCCAAGGCGGGCGCACAGAAAAAAGGGGCTGGAGGATCCAGCCCCTTTCCACAGTGATCGGCGCGACCGTCAGTCCTGATAGACGTCGCCGGAGCCGGAGACGGTGCTGTTCAGGTTGGCGGGGCGGGTGGCCAGGGCCACGTCGCCGGAGCCGGCGATTGCGACCTTGACGTCGCCGGTCGGGGCGATGCGGGCGTCGCCGGAGCCGGCGATGTCCACCCAGGCGTCGCGGGTCGCCAGGTCGCCGAGGGACGCATCGCCCGAGCCGGCGATGTCCAGCTTCAGCTCGTCGGTGCGGCCCGAGGCGGTGACCTCGGCCGAGCCGGCGATGTCGACCGTCAGCGACGGCTGGTCATAGCCGGTGATCTGCAGGTCGCCCGAGCCCTTGGCGTTGAAGCGGTTCACCTTGGGCGCGGTGATGACGACCTTCAGTTCGTCACGCTCGGAGCGGGCGGAGAAGTTGCCGTTGCTCCAGCCGAACACGACCCGCTCGTCGCCGTCGCCCAGATCGAGGCGGCCATCGACCAGACGGACCCGGTCGGTCAGACCCTTGGGCCCGGTGATGACGACGGTGTTGGCGTCGCCCTGGACATAGTCGACGTCAATGCTGGAATCGACAGTCAGGGTCTCGCCGCCGGTCCAAGGCAGGGTGCGGGTGGTCAGGGGGCCGAGGTCGTCGGTCCCGCCGCCCTTGACCCGCTCGAAGCGGATGGTCTCGCCGTCCTGGTCCTTGATGGTCCAGGCCCAGCCGTGGCGCTGGAGGTCATGGCCGCCGATCGCCAGCGCGCCGCCGACGGTGACCAGGCACAGCACCAGGGCGGCGCCGGCGATGATGAACAGGGTGCGGATCATGCCGAGGCTCCCGAGGTCGAGGTGGATTGAACGCTGGTCGGCTCAAGCGCCGGCTTCAGCAGGCGGTAGTGCAGGCGGGCGAACCAGACGACGCCGTTGACCAGCCAGATGGTGAAGATGGTCAGCAGGGCGCCGATGAAGACGGCGCCGGCCATCAGGCCCAGCCCCATCAGGATCGCCGCGAACGGCCCGCCGGGGAAGCCGGCGAAGGGGCCCGCGACCATGATCACGCCGCCGCCGATGAACAGACCGATGGCGGCGATGAAGAAGCCGAACACGGTCCCGATCACGCCCATCAGCAGGGGCAGGAGGATCAGGATGTCCAGCGCCCCCAGGCCCAGGACCGCGAAGACGGCGCCGGCGGCGGCGGAGGGGTTCTTCTCCTGATGCCAGCGCTGGATGCCGGCCTCGGCCTTGAGCTCGCGAGCCAGGCGGACCGGATCGCCGAGCGCGGAGGCGACCTCGGCCTCGGTGCGGCCGGCGGCGATGCCGTCGTCGAAGTGGGTCTGATAGTCGGCGATGATGTCGTTGGCGGTCGTGGTCGGCAGGCCGACGAGGCCTTCCTTCAGACGATCGATGAATTCGGCGCGCGTCATTGAGCGGCTCCCTGATCGGCGTCGTTCGCCACGATGGCGTCGACGGCCTTGGTGAAGGCGGACCATTCCGCAGTCTGGGCGGCGAGGGCCCCCCGGCCCGCTTCGGTCAGTCGGTAGTATTTGCGTGACGGCCCGGCGGAGGATTCGACCAGATAGGTTTCGACCTGTCCTTCGGACTGCATGCGGCGCATCAGGGGATAGATCGTGCCTTCCCCCATATCGATCGCGTCCGACAGGCGGCTGGCGATCTCGTAGGCGTAGCTGTCCGCCCGGTTCAGAAGGGCCAGGACGCAAAGCCCCAGCACGCCCTTCTTCAGCTGTATCTCGATAGTTTCTGGCACCTCGGCTCTCCCGTTGATGACCACTGACTACGACAAGGTATCTTGTGACGCAAGGTAGCTATCGAAACATGACAGCGATTTAATCGAGGCCGGCTGAAGGCGGCTTTGCGGCCTGAGCGCCGTTGATCGCTTGGCAAGCCGAAAGCGATCCGATAGGTGACCGAGAACGCCGGGCGTGGGAATCGCGCCAGCGTGATCTCTTGCGAGCCATTCGCAAGTATCTGCTGCATAACGGTTTTATGGGGAAGTCTCATATGGGGATGGGCAAGCGAGCCCAAGGGACGTTGAGGAAGGCCGCGACTTGCGCGTCCTCCATCGTTCTGGGCGCCGGACTGGCGATGTTCGCTGCGGCGCCGACGTGGGCGCAGGACCTGATGGGTCAGCCGACCCCGGGCGGCATCACGCTGCAACCGGCGGCGTCGCCGCTGAAGCATGATGCGCACTTCTTCCACGACGTGATCCTGATGCCGATCATCACGGCCATCACTCTGCTGGTGCTGGGCCTGCTGGCCTGGATCGTGTTCCGCTACAACAAGAAGGCCAATCCGACGCCCGCGCGTTGGAGCCACAACACCACGATCGAGATCATCTGGACCGTGCTGCCGGTGCTGATCCTGGTCTTCATCTCCCTGTTCTCGTTCCGCCTGCTGTTCGCCTATCACGACATGCCGTCGCCTGACCTGACGGTGAAGGTGACCGGCAACCAGTGGAACTGGGCCTATGAGTATCCGGACCAGGGCGTCGCGGAATATATCTCCAACATGCTCCCGGAAGAGGAAGCCAAGGCCAAGGGCGTGCCCTATCGCCTGGCCGCGACCGAGCCGATGGTCGTGCCGGTCGGCAAGACGGTCCAGCTGGTCATCACCGCCTCGGACGTCATCCACGCCGTCGCCCTGCCGGCGTTCGGCCTGAAGACCGACGCCGTTCCCGGCCGCATCAACACCACCTGGTTCAAGGCTGAGCGCACCGGCGTCTTCTATGGTCAGTGCTCGGAACTGTGCGGCGTCGACCACGCCTTCATGCCGCTGGAGATCCGAGTCGTCACCCAGGCCCAGTTCGAACAGTGGATCGCCTCCAAGGGCGGTTCGATGACGCCCAAGGTCGCCGCGCCCGCTGCGGCTCCGGCTGCAGCCGCTCCCGCGCCCGCCGCCGACGCCGCGACCCCGGTCGCCGCCCCCGTCGGCGCCACCGCCGACCAACCCGTTCCCGCCGCGGCGTCCGCCGCGCCGGCCGCCCAGTAAGAGGCGAACAGAGACACATGGCTGACGCTACCGTAACCCGCGACGCGACCCACATCGGTCACGCTCACGACGACCACCATCACGACCACAAGTTGGGCTTCTTCACCCGCTGGTTCCTGTCGACCAACCACAAGGACATCGGCACCCTGTATCTGATGTTCGCCATCATGGCGGGCATCGTGGGCGGCGCCCTGTCGGGCCTGATCCGCTGGGAACTGGCCGAGCCGGGCATCCAGATCTTCAAGGAAGGCTCGTCGATCCAGCTGCTGGGTCTCGTGGAGCAATCCAAGCACGGCTATAACGCCGTCGTCACGGCCCACGCCCTGATCATGATCTTCTTCATGGTCATGCCCGCCATGATCGGCGGTTTCGGCAACTGGTTCGTGCCGATCATGATCGGCGCGCCGGACATGGCCTTCCCGCGCATGAACAACATCTCGTTCTGGCTGCTGGTCGCCGCCTGGTGCCTGCTGATCCTGTCGATGTTCACCGACGGCGGACCGGGCAAGGGCTTCGGCGGGGGCTGGACGGCCTATCCGCCGCTGTCGACCACGGGCCACGTCGGCCCCGCCTTCGACCTAGCCATCTTCGCCCTGCACGTCGCGGGCGCCAGCTCGATCCTGGGCGCGATCAACTTCATCACCACCATCCTGAACATGCGCGCGCCGGGCATGACGATCCACCGGATGCCGCTGTTCGCCTGGTCGGTGCTGATCACCGCCTTCCTGCTGCTGCTGTCGCTGCCCGTGCTGGCCGGCGCCATCACCATGCTGCTGACGGACCGCAACTTCCACACCCACTTCTTCGATCCCGCCGGCGGCGGCGACCCGATCATGTACCAGCACCTGTTCTGGTTCTTCGGTCACCCGGAAGTGTACATCCTGATCCTGCCGGGCTTCGGCATCATCAGCCACATCGTCTCGACCTTCAGCCGCAAGCCGGTGTTCGGATATCTGGCCATGGCCTACGCCATGGTGGCCATCGGCTTCGTCGGCTTCATCGTGTGGGCGCACCACATGTACACCGTCGGCATGAGCATCAATCTGCGCGCCTATTTTATCGCCGCCACCATGATCATCGCGGTGCCGACGGGCGTGAAGATCTTCAGCTGGATCGCCACCATGTGGGGCGGCTCCATCAGCTTCAAGACGCCCATGCTGTGGGCGATCGGCTTCATCTTCCTGTTCACCGTCGGCGGCGTGACCGGCGTGGTCCTGTCGAACGCCGGCATCGATTACAGCCTGCACGACACCTATTACGTGGTGGCGCACTTCCACTACGTGCTGTCGCTGGGCGCCGTCTTCGCCATCTTCGCGGGCTTCTACTACTGGTTCGAGAAGATGTTCGGGGTGAAGTACAACGAGTTCCTGGGCGCGACCCACTTCTGGATCATGTTCGTGGGCGTGAACCTGGTGTTCTTCCCGCAGCACTTCCTGGGTCTGCAGGGCATGCCGCGTCGCTACATCGACTATCCGGAAGCCTTCACCCTTTGGAACCACGTCTCGTCGATCGGCTATGCGATCACGGCGGTCGGCGTGCTGGTCTTCCTGATCATGCTGGCCGAGGCGGCGATCCGTCGTCGCCCGGGCGTCGACAATCCGTGGGGCGAAGGCGCCACGACACTGGAGTGGACCCTGTCCTCGCCGCCCCCGGCCCACCAGTTCAACGAACTGCCGGTCATCAAGGCGGAAGAGCACTAAGCCTTTCCGGCGATATGAAATCGAAGGCCGCTCTTTCCGTCGGAAGGGGCGGCCTTCTTCATTTGGGTATGCTATGCGGCCCTCACCGATGACCGAAGTTCAGACCCGCCCCGCCATCTCGACCGCCCAGCCGGAGGATTTCTTCCAGCTGCTGAAGCCGCGTGTGATGTCGCTGGTGGTGTTCACCGCTGCGACCGGGCTGATCGTCGCGCCCGGATCGGTCAATCCGCTGGTCGCGGCCATCGCCATCCTGTGCATCGCCGTGGGCGCAGGGGCGGCCGGGGCGCTGAACATGGCGCTGGAAGGCGAGACCGACGCCCTGATGCGGCGCACGCGTGGCCGGCCGGTGGCGGCGGGACGTGTGCGCAAGAACGACGCCATGGCGTTCGGCGTCATCCTGAGCCTGTTTTCGGTCATGCTGTTGGGAATGAACACCAACTGGCTGGCGGCCGGTCTGCTGGCCATGACCATCGTCTATTACGCCGGCTTCTACACCCTGCTGCTGAAGCGGCGGACGCCCCAGAACATCGTCATTGGCGGCGCGGCGGGGGCCTTTCCGCCCGTGATCGGCTGGGCGGCGGCGACGGGCCACGCGCCGTGGCAGGCGTGGCTGCTGTTTCTCATCATCTTCCTGTGGACCCCGCCGCACAGTTGGGCGCTGGCGCTGTATTCGGCCGGCGATTACGCCAAGGCGGGCATTCCGATGATGCCGGTTGCCAAGGGCGCCAAGTCCACGCGGTTGCAGATTCTGCTCTACACCCTTGTCTTCGTGCCGGTCGCGATCGCCCCGGCCTTCGCGGGCCTGGGCGGGATCATCTATCTGGTCGTGTCGGTCGCGGGCGGCCTGGGCTTCCTGGGCTTGGCGGTGCGCCTTTATCGCTCGCGCGCGGGCGACGAGCCGGACAAGGCCGAGGCCGTGGGACGCGAGGCCGCATTGTATGACGTCAAGGTCCAGGCCAAACCGGCGCGGGACCTGTTCGCCTTTTCCATCCTCTATCTGATGGCGCTGTTCTCGGCGCTGCTGGTCGAGGCCCTGTCCGGTCTGGGAGCGTAAAACCATGCGTCTGACGCCTGAGGAACTTCGCGCGCGCAAGCGTCGCAATGTCTGGATCGCCTCGGCGCTGGTGGCCTTCATCGTGCTCGTGTTCGCCACCACGGTGCTGCGCCTGCAACAGAACCAGGCGGCCGAGCGCGCGCTGGCGACGGCGGTGGAGACCTCCCAGCCATGAAGGCGGGCCGCAAAAATCTGATCGCCATCATCTGCGTCTTCGGCGTGATGGGCATGACCGGGGCGGCGTTCGCGGCGGTGCCGCTCTATCGGATGTTCTGCCAGGTCACGGGCTTTGGCGGCACGACGATGAAGGCCGACAAGGCCTCCGACACCGTGCTGGACGAGACGGTCTTGGTGCGGTTCGACACCAATGTGCGCGGCGTGCCGATGACCTTCCGCGCCGAACAGTCGACCCAGCGGGTGCGGATCGGCGAGACGGGCCTGGCCTATTTCGACGTGACCAACACCTCGGACAAGCCGATCCAGGTGCGCGCCAGCTACAATGTCTCACCCGAGCAGACGGGGCCGTATTTCCAGAAGCTGCAATGCTTCTGTTTCACCGACCAGACGCTGGCGGCGGGCGAGACGCGCCAGTTCCCGGTCCAATATTTCATCGCCCCCGAACTGGCCACGGACCGTGAGGCCAAGGGCGCGCGCGACATCACCCTGAGCTACACCTTCTACCCCTCCGTGGACGCGCCCAAGGCGTGACTTCGAAGCCGGGCGTGGACTTTCCCGGCGTCGGCTGCGGCCTGGTGATCCAGCGCGCCGACGGGCGGGTCTTGCTGTGCAAACGGCTGAAGGCGCCCGAGGCCGGGTTCTGGAACATCGTGGGCGGCAAGGTCGACCTGATGGAGCGCTCCATCGACGCCGCGCGGCGCGAGGCCGAGGAGGAGAGCGGGCTCAAGATCGGCGCGGTCGATTTCCTGTGCCTGGCCGAAGAGATCATTCCGGCCGACGGCCAGCATTGGGTGTCGCTGATCTATGTCACCCGCGACTTCACCGGCGAGCCGACGCTGACCGAGCCGGACAAGCTGTCGGAGATCGGCTGGTTCGCGCTGGACGACCTTCCCCAGCCGCTGTCGGCCTTTTCGGCCAAGGCGTTCGCGGCGATGAACGGCTGACCACACGGCGCCGTTCGCGTCGGCGTGCGTTTCATCTCCAAGTGCACGCTGTACGCCGAGACGGAGACGGAATTTGCGCGGTCTGGATTTCACCAACTGGCACAGTCTGCTGCTGACCCTGGTCGGGCTGGCGCTCGTGACGCTGATCGGCATGGGCATCCGGCTGGTGATGATGTTCACCATCCAGCAGCGGCGCGAGCGGATGAACCGACAGATCAACGAACGGCTGAAGACCCTGATCGCCGCCTATAAGGTGCTAGGCGGGTCCTTCACCGGCGACTTGACCGTCGATCCCACACACAAGCGCGACCTCAGCCGACGCAACGTCCCGCAAGGCGAGGCGGGACTGGATCTCAGCGCTGAGGCGACGGCGGGGTCGGACCGGACCCGGCGTATCCGCGACGCGGTCGAGGCCAGTCTTGCGGATATCATCCTGCTGGGCACCGAGGACCAGGTGCGGCTGGCGCAGCAGGCGGCGCGCGAACTGGTCGCCGGGCGGCCGGTGCGGACGCATGATCTGGTGGTTTCGCTGCGCGACTTCATCCGTCAGGCGCTGGACTTGGCGCCCGTGCCGACCGGATCGGACATTCCCTTGCAAGGCCCGACGCGCCCGTCCTCGACCGGAGGCCGCGGCGCCGGCGCCGGCGCAACGGGCGGCCGTGGTGGGGGCGGAGGCGGCATGGGGGCAGGGATGGGCGGCGGTGGAATGGGCATGGGCGACAGCCCGGACGACCCCGCCGATCCAATGGCCCGCAAGGGCTGAGCCCCGTCCGCATGCCCGAACAAGGCGGAAAGACGGCGTGGCTCTGGCGTCGGGGAAAATCGAAGGCTATAGCCGCTATAACAACCGACTCTGGCCGACGAAGAGACGCGATTCATGGCTGACGCCCACGCCACTCCGCAGCACGACTACCACCTGGTGGCGCCCAGCCCCTGGCCGCTGGTGTCCTCGGTCGCTGCGACCATCATGTTCATCGGCGCGGTGATCTGGATGAAGGGCCTGGCGCCGGCGGACGGCGGCCCGATCGCCGCCAACTTCCTGGCCGAAGGCAAGCCGGGCGTCTTCTTCGCCGGTCTGGCCGGCGTGCTGATCTCGGCCTTCTGCTGGTGGGCGGATGTCATCAAGGAATCCAAGGCGGGCGACCATACGCCGGTCGTGTCGCTGGGCCTGCGCTACGGCATGATCCTGTTCATCGCGTCGGAGGTGATGTTCTTCGTCGCCTTCTTCTGGATGTTCTTCGACATGGCCCTGTTCCATGAGTCGCGGGCGCTTACGCCGGAAGTCGGCACCTGGGCCGATACCGCCAAGGCCTGGTCGACCTGGCCGCCGAAGGGCGTCGAGGTTCTGTCGCCGTGGCAGCTGCCGCTGCTGAACACCGTGACCCTGCTGCTCTCGGGCTGCACCGTCACCTGGGCCCACCACGCGATCCAGGTCGGCGACCGCAAGGGCGCCAAGATCGCCCTGATCATCACTGTGGCCCTGGGCGTGCTGTTCACCTGCGTCCAAGCCTATGAGTACAACCACATCCTGCACGAGAAGCTGTTCTTCAACGAAGAGGCCGTGAACTCGGGCCTGTACGGCTCGATCTTCTTCATGGCGACGGGCTTCCACGGCTTCCACGTCCTGATCGGCACCATCTTCCTGGCGGTCTGCCTGATCCGCCTGCTGAAGGGCGACTTCACCCCGCAGAAGCATTTCGGGTTCGAGGCGGCGGCCTGGTACTGGCACTTCGTGGACGTGGTCTGGCTGTTCCTGTTCGCCTTCGTCTATGTCGTCTTCGGTTGATCCAAGACGGCCCTGAAGACATCGCAGCGGCGCGGGACGAGGAATCGCCCCGCGCCGTCGTCGTTTCCGATACGCCGGTTCGCTGGGCGCTGCGGGGGCGTTGTCCCCGGTGCGGCCAGGGCGCGCTGTTCGCGGGCTTTCTGAAGGTGGCGCCCGGCTGCACGGCCTGTGGTCTGGACTATTCCACCATCCAGACGGGCGACGGCCCCGCCAGCTTCATCATGCAGATCGCCGGGTTCATCGTCGGCTTCTCGGCCATGTTCGTGGAAATCAAATACCATCCGCCCATGTGGGTGCATCTGATCGTCTGGCTGCCGTTGGTGTGCGCCCTGTCGCTGGCCCTGATGCGGCCGGGGCGGGGGCTGATGATCGGGCTGCAATATCGGAACCAGCGATGAAGCGTTTCCCCTGGATCCTGACCGTGCTGACGGTGCTGGCCCTGATCCTGCTGATCGGGCTGGGCGTGTGGCAGGTCGAGCGGCTGAAGTGGAAAGAAGGGCTGATCGCGGCGGCCGATGCGGCGGCGGCGAAACCGCCTGCGCCGCTGGAGCAGGTGCTGGCGGAAGGTGATCTGGAGTTCAGGAAGGCGTTGATCGTCTGTCCGGGCCTGGCCAGCGCGCCCTTCGTCGAGCTTCAGAGCATCCATGACGGCGAGGCCGGGGTGCGGCTGATCTCGGCGTGCAAGCCGGCGGGGACGGATTTCACCCTGCTGGTCGATCGTGGCTTTGTCGGCGACGGCGTGACGGCGCGTCCGCGCGTGGTCGAAACCACCCTGCCGCTGGTGATGGTCGGAGAGTTCCGCACCTTCGACAAGCCCGGCGCCATGAGCCCCGCGCCGCGCGACGGCCGCTTCTACGCCCGCGACACGGCGGCGATGGCCAAGGCGCTGAACATAACCGGTCCGGTCCGGCCCGAGGCCGTGTTCGCCATCACCGCCGTCAATCCCGAGTTCCCGGCGCTGAGGCCGTCCGCGCCGCCCGCGGCCTTTTCCAACAACCATTTCGGATACGCCCTGACATGGATCGGACTGGCGATCGCGCTTGCGGGTTTCTATGTGGCTCTGCTTCGCCGTCGCACCAAGAAAGACATCCCCTGACCGCTACGCTTCACACCCTGTCCAACGGCGTTCGCGTCATCTGCGATCCGATGCCGGGGCTGAAGACCCTGGCCGTCGTCGTCACCGTCAAGGGCGGGGCGCGGTGGGAGCCGCTGGATCGGTCCGGCTGGTCGCACCTGTTGGAGCATCTGGTGTTCAAGGGCGCCGGGGACATGGCCGCTCGCGAGATCGTCGAGCGGATCGAGGCCGAGGGCGGCACCATCAACGCTTCCACCGGCTATGAGCGGACCAGTTTCGAGGTGCGGGGGCTGGACGGCTCGCTGCCGCTGGCCATGCAGGTGTTGTCGGACCTGGTGTTCCGCCCCACGCTGGACCCGGCCGAGATCGAGCGCGAGAAGGACGTGGTGGCCCAGGAGATCGCCGAGGCCTTCGACACCCCCGACGACCACGTATTCGAAATGGTCCAGACCCGCGCCTTCGCCAAGCAACCGCTGGGCCGTCCGATCCTGGGCTCGGTCGCCAGCCTGAAGCTGGCCGACAAGACGTCAGTCGAGGCGTGGCGCGCGCGGCTGTATTCGCCCGACCGGATGGTGGTGTCGGTCTCAGGCGCGGTGGACGAGACCGAACTGCTGGCCCTGGCCGAGCGCTGGTTCGGCGATGCGGTGACGACGCCGGCCGATGCGCCCGCGCCGGCCGCCTTCGTCGGCGGCCATGCGAAGCTGACGCGCAAGATCGAACAGGCCAATCTGGTGTTCCAGCTGCCGGCGTTGTCCGCGACCGATCCGGCGCTTTCGGCCATGAGGCTGTTCGGCGAGATCTTGGGCGGGGGCATGGCCTCGCGCCTGTTCCAGAGCGCGCGCGAGGAGCGGGGCCTGGCCTACGCCATCGACGCCTATCAGGAGCCGTACGAGGATACGGGCGTGCTGGGCATCTACGCCGGGGCGGCGGCGGACCGGGCGAAAGAACTGGCCGAGGTCTCGGCGGCCGAGGTGCGGGGCCTGGCCGAGGTCGGGCCGACCGAAAAGGAGCTGTCGCGGGCCAAGGCGGTGATGAAGGCGGGCCTTTGGATGTCGGACGAAAACCCGATGAGCCGGGCCGGGCGCAACGCCGCCCAGACCCTGATCTTCGGGGCCCCACGCTCCAGCCTGTCGATGACCGAACAGCTGGAAGCCCAGACGATTGAGGATGTGCGCGCGGTCGGCGGTCGATTACTGGCGTCAGGCCAGGCGGCCAGCGCCGTCTTGGGCCCGAAGTCGGCCGCACCAGCAGGCGAAGCGTTCGCGGCGGCCCTGTTCGGGGGCTGAGGGAACGCGCCGGGGCGCGGATCGGTTATGCTGGCGCTTGAACCCGTCCAGCCCGGAGACTTCCATGACCGTCCGCGTCGCCCTGATCGTCGGCAGCCTGCGCAAAGGCTCCTATTCGCGCGCCATCGGCATGGAGCTGAAGGCGCTGGCTGAGCCGGGGCTGGAGATCGAGCCGGTCGAGATCGGCGACCTGCCGCTCTATGATCCCGATCTGGAGACTGACAATCCGCCTCCGGCGTGGGAGCGGTTCCGCGAGGAGGTGGCGACGACCGAGGCGGTGCTGTTCGTCACGCCCGAATACAATCGCTCCATCCCCGGCGCGCTGAAGAACGCCCTGGACGTCGGCTCTCGCCCCTATGGCCACAGCGTCTGGCAGGGCAAGCCCGCCGCCATCGTCAGCGTCTCGCCCGGCGCCGTCGCGGCCTTCGGCGCCAATCACCACCTGCGCCAGCCGCTGGTCTTCCTGAACATGCCGACGATGCAGCAGCCCGAGGCCTATATCGGCAATGTCGCCGACCTGCTGGACGAGAACGGCAAGCTGAAGAAGGACGACACCAAGACCTTCCTGAAAAGCTTCACCGACGCCTTCGCCGCCTGGATCGACAAGACGAAGGCGTAGGGCCGTCGCCTCAACCGATCCATGAAATCCCTGTCATGAGGGAACGGTAAGCTGTGCCGTTGAGTGTGACATGTCACTAGAACCGTGAGGGCTTGCGCTTCGCATCCGCGAAATGAGGCCGAACACGGGACGAGATGACATGAAGGCTTTGATGATCGCGCTGGGCGCCGCGCTGCTGCCGGGCCTGGCCCTCGCTCAGGAAGCGCCTCGCGAGGTGTCCATCCCGTCGGGCGATGCGACGATGTCGGCGCGGCTGCTGCAAGGGGTCGGGGAGGGCGCACGTCCAGCCGTCGTCCTGTTCAACGGTTTCCCCGCCGGACCCAACATCCCACGCATCGCACTGGATCTTCAGAAGGCCGGCTATAGCGTGCTGCTGCCGCAGTATCGCGGCACGGGAACGTCCGGCGGGACGATCAGCCTTCAGCATTCGCGCGAGGATGGGGCGGCGGCCGTGGCCTGGCTGAAGACTGATCCGGCCAGCGGAGCGGACGCCTCGAAGATCGGCGTGATCGGCGTCAGCTATGGCGGCTGGGTGGCGTTGCAGACGGCGGCGGCGGATCACGGCGTGCGCTGCGCCGCGGCTCTGGTTCCGGCCGATATGGGCGTGATCGGCACACGCTGGGGGACGGACGCGGACTATCGTGCGGCCTGGAAGACGGATCTGGATAGTTTCGCCGCAGAACCCGAGACGACCCGTTTCGGCCCCGAAGGCGTGGACGGCTTCATGAACGCCATCACGCGCGACGCCGCCGTTTCCGGTCTGGCCCAACGCGCGCCCGATCTGGCGGACCGTCCGATCTTCGTCGCCGGCGGCCGCAAGGATCCGGCCGCGCCGTTCGCAGACCACTATGCGCCCCTGGTCGAGGCCCTGCGCGTGGCCAAGGCGCCGTTCGCGGCTCTGGAGTTCGACGGCGGGCACAATCCCTCAGAAGCCTCGGCCGCCGCGCAGGGCTTCATCGAGCGGACCTGCTTCAGCCGATAGCTTGAGCCCCAATTGAAAACGGCGGCTCCGTGAGGAGCCGCCGTCGCCAGATCAGCCGTTAAGCTGAAATCAGCCGATGGTTTGCAGCTGGCCAGCCGATTCCTTGCCCGAACGCTTGTCGCGTTCCAGCTCGTAGGAAACCTTCTGGTTTTCATCCAGGCCGCGCAGGCCAGCGCCTTCGACTGCCGAGATGTGGACGAAGACGTCCTTGCCGCCGTCGTCGGGTTGGATGAAGCCGTAACCCTTGGTCGGGTTGAACCATTTGACAGTGCCGGTAGCCATTTTGAGACCTCCGTTAGAAATTGACCGAGGGAACGTCCCTGCGGCCTGTCGGGTCTGAATGGGAGCGGCCTTGACTCGTGCGTTCGCAGAGAGAGTGGGCGTTACGCAGAGAGATCGACGAGCTCTATGTGCGCAGATATTCATGACAGATGCAAGCGCGGGCCGGGCGGGCCGAAAATCCAATAACGGGAACGGTTTAGCTTGGCGCACGTTGTTGGGAGGCACGAAAGGCTTCCAACATGAACCGCACCCACGTCGTGGAGCGCGCCTACCAGCTCGCTCGGACCAACGATTGTCTGAACACCGGCGATGTCGTCAAGGCGCTGTCGGGCGAGGGCTATTCGGGCGCCGAAATCTCGCACTTCCAAGGCAGCTCGATCCGGGCCGACTTGAACCGCATCTGCAAAATGCCCAAGCCCGACCTCGAACCGACCTCCAACGCCGCCTGACGGCTCAATGCGCGCCGGCGCCGTCCGGCAGATGCATCTTCTCGAACCGCCCCACCCGCGTGACCAGGGTGCGGGCGGCGTCGTTCATGCCCAAAACCTGCACGTCGGCGCCCTGACGGCGGTAGCGGAAGACGACCTTGTCCACGGCGGCGACGCCGGTCAGATCCCACAGATGGGCGTCGCTGAGATCGATCTCGACACGTGTGGGATGGCCGTGATGCTCGAAGCTGGCGGCGAACAGATCGGCCGAGGCGAAGAACAGCTGGCCTGAGACGCGGTAGCGCAGGACGCCCGGTTCCGGCGTCGGAACCTCGGTTACGGCGATGGTCTTGCCGACCTTGCGCATGAAGAAGATCGCCGACAGCAGCACCCCCAGGATGACGCCCTTGGACAGGTCGTGGGTGGAGACGACGGTCACGGTCGTGGCGATCATGACGATGGACGACTGAAGCGGAGTGGAGCGCAGCTTCATCACCGAGGACCAGTCGAAGGTGCCGATCGAGACCATGATCATGACGGCGACCAAGGCGGCCATCGGGATCTGGGCGACCCAGGTCTGAAGCGCCAGCATCAAAAACAGCAGGAACAGGCCGGCCCACAGGGTGGACAGACGCCCGCGCGCGCCCGAGGTGACGTTGATCATCGACTGGCCGATCATTGCGCAACCGGCCATGCCGCCGAACAGGGGCGACAGGACGTTGGCGATCCCTTGGCCGCGCGTCTCGCGATCCTTGTCCGACGGGGTGTCGGTGATGTCGTCGATCAGATTGGCGGTCAGCAGGCTTTCCAGCAGGCCGACGAAGGCCAGGGTCGCCGAAATCGGGGCGATGATGACCAGCGTCTCCCACGTCAGGGGGACGGCGGGCAGATGGAACATCGGCAGGCTGGTCGGCATCTGGCCCATGTCGCCGACGGTGCGCACATCCAGCTTCAGCACGATCACCAGGGCGCTGATGGCGACGATGGCGACCAGGGGCGAGGGCACGGCCTTGGTGAGGCGCGGAAAGCCGTAGATGACGACCAGGGCCGCCGCGACAAGGGCGTAGGTGATCCAGCCCTGGCCGATCAGCTCAGGCATCTGGGCCAAGAAGATCAGGATCGCCAGCGAGTTGACGAAGCCGGTCATGACGCTGCGGCTGACGAACTTGATGTAGCGGCCCAGCTTCAGCAGGCCGATGACAATCTGGAACACGCCGCAGAGCAGCGAGGCGGCGAAGAGATATTCCAGCCCGTGGTCGCGCACGAGCGTGACCATCAGCAGGGCCATGGCGCCGGTCGCGGCCGAGATCATGGCCGGCCGGCCGCCCACGAATGCGATGGTCACGGCGATGACCACGCTGGCGTAGAGGCCGACGGCGGGATCGACGCCGGCGATGATGGAAAAGGCGATGGCCTCGGGGATCAGGGCCAGTGCCACGACGGTCCCCGCCAGAAGATCGCGGCGAGGATTGGCGAGCCATTTCTGGCGCGCGGAGGCGATGATGGACATTTCAGGATTTCATCTGGATGAGCCTGACCGACGTTTCGGTTTCCGGCGGCTCGGTTTCCCAGCGGATCGGCGGCGGGGATAGCCACCCGTCGCCTGCGAACAGGGCCGGGTCCAAGGTGATGGCGTCCTGATGCGATGTTGCGCCGCAAAAAGCAAGCGTGACGGGGATGAGCGCTTACAGGTCGTTACTCCGGGGCTGAGCGTCAGCGAAGAACCCGGAAGCCAGTGGGACAGCCCTGATATACCGCGTCATGGACCTGCACTGGGTTCCTGGGTTCCGGGTTCGTCCTGCGGACGCCCCGGAATGACGGCGAATGGCGAGGACGGCGCTGTGTCAGACCAGACCGTCCATCGCCGGCGCTTCGGCGGCGCTGCCGGGGAAGACGCGGCCGTCCAGGGCGGCGCGATCGAGGCCCATGTGATCGCGCAACACGCCCTTGAACACCGAACGGATGTCCAGGGTCGGGGCCAGGTCGCGGTTCTCGAACAGGCGATTGTCGGCCAAGGTCGGCCAGTCGCCGATGGGGCCGCCGCGCTTGACCGCACCGCCTGCCAGCAGAAGCGACGAGCCGGTGCCGTGGTCGGTGCCTTGCGTGCCGTTGGCGCGGGCGGTGCGGCCGAACTCGGTGGCGACGATGATCGCCGTGCGCGACCAGGTCTCGCCCAGGCCGTCTTTCAGGCCCGTGACGAGCTTATCCAGGCCCGTGAGCCGGGTCTGGAGCTGGGCGCGCTGGCCCGCATGGGTGTCCCAGCCGTCCAGCGAGACGGCGACGATGTCGGCGCCCTCCGGTCCGGTCATCAGCCTGGCGACGGCCTGGCCCAGGCCCTGGACGTCGTTGCGGCGCAGGCGTTGGTCGCCGCCCTCCATGCTGACCAGTTGCTCGGTCGCGAGACCCCGCGCCAGGTTCTGGCCCAGCATCGGATCCTCGACATAGAGGTCCTGAAGCAAGGAGGCGATGCGGTCGCCGTCACGCACCAAACCGCCGGGCGCCCAACTGGACACCGGCGCATCACCGCGCAGGATCAGCGGGGTCTGGGCGCCGATTGACAGGCCCTTCAGCGACGTTCCGCCGGCCGCGACGATGGCGCGGTTCAGCCAGCCGTCGGACTGTTGGCGCAGACCTTCGCCGCCGCTTTCCAGAACGTCCTGGGCGTCGAAGTGCGAGCGGATGCGCACGGGCAAGGCGACGGCGGGAGCGAACCGCATCTGACCCTGACCATAGAGGTCGTGCAGGCCCGCGAGCGCCGGATGCAGGCCGAAGCCTTCGCTCAGGGCCAGGGCGCCGTTCGCCTCGCCGGGCGCGGCGATGGCCAGACCGCCGCGCAAGGGGACGTAGTTCGGATCGGCGTAAGGCACGGTGACGGACAGGCCGTCCATGGCGCCGCGCGCGATGACGACGACCAGCTTGTTGGCAGGGCCGTTGGTCTGGGCGGCGACACGGCCGGCGAAGGCCAGGCCGACCCCGGCGGAGGCGGCGGCCAGCAGATGGCGGCGGTTTATATTGAGGGCGGTCATCGGCGTTGGAACTCCGGCGACATGAACAGAAGGGTGAGGGCCTCGGGCCGGCTTTCGGCGCGGGCGACGGCGAGGCGGGTGCGTTCGCCGAGGCGCGGGCCGAGGGCGGCTTCGGCGACCGCGTTTGGATCGCTCGCCTGCGCCAGATCGGCGGCGGCGCGCGACCAGTTGAGCCGTTTGACCAGGGCGTCGGGGCCGGCCCAGTCGGCGGCCGTGTCGGGCCAGCCCTCGGGCGACGGGGCCGCGAACGGCGGCTGGCCCATGTCGAGCAGGGCCTGGCGTAACGGCTGGATCCGCTGAGGCCGGGTTCCCAGCGCGCGATGGGTCGATACGATGAAGTCGTAGGGCGTCTTGATCTTGGCGGGCTGGGGCGTCCAGGTCTCGGGCGCGTCGACCAGGGCGCGGGCGACCTGGGCCAGATCGCCGCCGGAGCCGGTCCACGCCGCTTCCAGCCGGGCGACCAGAGCGGGCGGCGGATCGTCGGCGACGAAATGGGCGGCGAGGCGGCGCGACAGACGTTTGGCCGTCGCCGGATGCCGCGCCAGGTCACGCAGTATGGCCTGACCCTGGGCCAGGCCCGCCGCTGGATAGGTCTTGCCCATCACCGTGCGGGTTCCGGGTTCGTGCACATTGGCGCGGAAGACGAAGCCGTTGGGACCGGGCTCGGCTTGGGCGGCCATCCTGCGGGCTCGCTGAGGGCGACTGGGCTGACGCTGGTCGCGGGCGGCGGGGATGGACCAGCCGGTCAGGGCGCGGGCCAGTTCGGTGACGTCGCCCTGCGTATAGCCGCCGTCGGCGCCGACGGTGTGCAACTCCATCATCTCGCGGGCCAGGTTCTCGTTCAGCCCGGCATTGCGGCGGGCGCCGGCTATGCTGTCGGGACCGACGGAGCGGGCTTGGTCCAGATAGAGCAGCATGGCGGGATGCTGTTCGGCGGCCAGGACCAGATCCTCGAACCGGCCGAAGACGTGGGGGCGGATGGCCTCGCGCTCGTACTGACCCACAAAGGCGCCGCTGGCGAACTTGGCGGCCGAGACGGTCAGGGCGTTCGACCAGAACAGGGCCCAGCGCTCGGCGAAGCCGTCGCCTGTGGTCGCGCCGAGCTGGGCGCGGGCCAGGAACTCCTGCGCCGTGTCCTGGGTGATGTCGCGGCGGGCGGCCTGACGGGCCTCGCGCCGGGCGACGGCTTGCGGATCGGCGGCGTCCGGCATGGCTGGCGAGGGAGCGGGCGCGGCGTCGGCCGTCGCCGGAGCGGCGGCGCGTCGGTCGCGACGAACCCGGCCGGCGTCGCTCTGATAGTCGATATATTGGGCGACGCGTTCAGCGGTGTCGGCGAACTGGCCGGACGGCTGAGGCGCGCCCTGGGGCCGAATCTGGCCCATGGCCCAGCCGCGCGGATCGGCGGCGATGCGGTCGATCTCGCCAGGCCGGGCGCCGAGACCCAGGCGGGTCAGGGCGATGGCGGCGTCGGTCGGTGATGAAGCCATGGCCTTCTCCTCGTCCGTCTCTGCACAGTGTAACGCAGGAGGACGCGGCTTTCCGTCGCGACACGCAGCCCGCCGTCATTCCGGGGCTGAGCGAAGTGAAGAACCCGGAACCCAGAACAGCACGCGTTTCACCTGATGCATCGACGTTGGATGCGAGCCTCTTGGGTTCCGGGTTCGTCCTGCGGACGCCCCGGAATGACGGACAGAGGGCGGCGATGCGCTGAGATCAGGCCGGTTGGGCCAGGGCGGCCTCTGCGTCCGCGATCAGGTCGCGGTCGTCGACCTGCCACGGGTGGAAGTCGGGTTTGTAGAAGGCCAGGTAGTCGCCGATCATCCGGCGATACAGACCCGGCCTCAGCCACAGCCAGCGGAACAGGCCCAGACGCGCGCGCCAGCCGACGATGCCGTCCTGTTTCAGCAGCATGAAGGTCGTCTCGCGCACCGTGCGGGTGAACAGCAGCGTCGTCAGGAACATGGCCCAGCGGCGGATGCGCCAGCGCTTCAGCGGACTGAGGTCCCGGGTCGCGTGCAGGAAGACGTCATAGGCCACGCCCTTGTGCTCGATCTCCTCGATGGAGTGCCAGCGCCACAGGCGGGCCAGGTCGTGGGGCGAGCCCTTCAGCAGTTCGGGATCGGCCAGCAGCCGATGGGCGAAGGCGGCGGTGAAATGCTCCAGCGCCATGGTCGCCGCCAACTGGGCCAGGGCCGGACGGGCGCGGGCGATGTCGAGACGGGCGGTGACATAGGCCTCGATCTCGGCGGTGTCGTAGCCGGCGCGTTCGGTGATGGCGTTGAAGGCCATGTGTTCGCGGGTATGTGCGCCTTCTTGCACTGTGAAGGCGCGGATGTCGGCGGCCAGGGCGGGGGGCGCGTCCTTGGCGAACCGCTTGACCGACTGGATGAAGAACCGCTCGCCGTCGGGGAAGGTCAGGCTGAGGGCGTTCATCACGGCGGTGCCGAACGGGTCGCCGTTCAGCCACCAGCGTGGCGTCGGAGCCTCGCGGTCGATATGCAGGTCGCGCGGCTTGATCTGGAGGTCGGCGGGGGTGGCGGATTTCGCCATGTTTCTGCTCCTCGATTTCGAGCGGAGGATGGAGTTAACTGACATCAATGTCAACTAATGGTCCGGTGAAGCGACGACGCGGGGCGGTGGCGCGCGAAGAGGCGCTGGAGGCGGCGCGCGACCTGCTGCTGACGGGCGGGCCGGCGGCGGTGACGCTGAAGGCGGTGGGCGAGCGGATGGGCGTGGGGCACGCCAACCTGATCCACCATTTCGGCTCGGCGGCCGGGCTTCAGGGTGCGCTGATGGATGCGATGGTGCGCGATCTGGCCCAGCGGATCGAGGCCGGCCTGAACGAGGGAATGGGAGAAGGGCGCGACGGCGTCGAGCCGGGGCGGCTGATGAGCGTCGTGTTCGACGCCTTCGGGCCGGGCGGGGCCTCGCAGATGGCGGCCTGGCTGGCGCTGGCGCGCGAGCAGGGCCGGGCGGAGAGCTTCGCCGAGGTGGTGCGCGATCTTGCCGAACGGCTGGCGGCCATGGCGCCCGATGATCTTAGGGCGGCCGAGCGGGCCAAGGCCCTGGTGGTGACGGCGGCCTATATGGCCTTCGCCGAGGGGCTGATCGGGGACATCCTGACGCCGATGCTGGGCGCGCCCGAGGGACTGGGCCGCGACCTGGCTCTGAAGCTGACCGCGACACTTTTGGCCGAACCGTAAGGTTCAGAGCCGAATCTTGATGCTATAGTCCCCATCGATGGCGCTTCTGGACTGGATGAGCGATGTGGCCGGACCCGTGATCCGGGGGGACGGCGTGCTGTTGCGCCCGCCCCGCGCCGCCGATTACGCCGCCTGGTCCACGCTGCGCGACGGCTCGCGCGACTATCTGCAGCCGTGGGAGCCGGCCTGGCCCGAGGACGACCTGACCAAGGCGGCCTTCCGGCGCCGGCTGTCGATCTATGCGCGCGAGATGGAGCTGGGCAACGCCTGGCCCTTCTTCGTTTTCGTTCAGGACGGCAAGACGCTGGTGGGGGCGGTGACCCTGTCGAACGTGCGGCGCGGCGTCGCCGAGACGGGGACGCTGGGCTACTGGATCGGTCAGCCGTTTTCCGGTCAGGGCGTGGCGACGGCGGGCGTTCGGGCCGTTGTCGGCTACGCGTTCGACAAGCTGAAGCTGCACCGGCTGGAGGCGGCCTGTCTGCCCACCAACCACGGCTCGCGACGGGTGCTGGAGAAATCCGGCTTTCGCAACGAAGGTCGGGCTCGCGCTTATTTGAAAATTAACGGCGAGTGGGCAGACCATTTGTTGTTCGGCCTTGTCGAGGACGAGCGTTGACGGCCGGGGGCCGTCTGGAAGGGCGAGACGCGTGACACCACGATCCCGATCGCTGGCCTGGGACGCCACGACCGCCATCGAGGCGCTGGCCGCCGCCGAGACGGCCCTGTGGGTCTGGACCCCGGCGACCGACGAACTGCGCTTCACCGGCGCGACACGATCGCTGGGCCTGGGACCGCTGGCGCCGGAATGTACGGCCGCCGGATTTGTCGCCTTGGCCATGCCGCAGGATCGCAGCCTGGCCGAACGGATGCTCAAACCTCAGGACGAGGGCGCCGAGATCGCCGTGCGTCTGCGAATGCGCGGGTCCGAGACCTGTCTGTGGCGCGGCGTCTGGCTGGAGGACGGGCTGCGCGCCGCCGGCGTCGTGGCGCTGGAGACCAAGTTCGCCGGATCGGACCGCGATACGCTGACGGGCCTGCTGGATCGTCGCGCCTTTCTGGCCCGCGTCAGCGAGGTGCTGACCCAGCCCGGCGAATACGAGATCGTGGTCGGCGACGTGGACCGGCTGCGGCGCCTGAACGAGGCGCTGGGTCATGAGCGGACCGACTTGGTGCTATCAGCCCTGGGTTCGCGCCTCGCCGCCGCCTTCAACAAGGACGCCTCGGCCGCGCGGATCGGCGAGGACGAGTTCGCCATCATCGTCCTCAAGACCGCCTCGCACACCAGCTACCGCGTGCGCGACGCGCTGGAACAGCCGCTGCGGGTCGCGGGCTTCGACATCTATCCGACCGTCTCCATCGGGGCGGTGATGGTGGAGGGCGGGCCGGATGCGCCCGACGCCGCCGAACTGTTGCGCCGGGTCGAGCTGGCGGTGGAATCGGCCAAGGGCGCCGGGCGCGGCGGATCGGCCGCCTATGGCCGGGCGCTGGAAAGCGACAGCTTGAGCCGTCTGGCGCTGGAGGCGGATCTGAGGAACGCCTTCGTGCGCGGCGAGATCGTGCCCTTCTTCCAGCCGATCGTGAACCTGAACACGGGGGCCGTCGCCGGTTTCGAGGCCCTGGCGCGCTGGCGTCACCCACGCCGGGGTCTGGTGCCGCCGGACGAGTTCCTGGGCCTGACGGCCGACCTGGGCATGATGAACGACCTGGGCCTGCTGATGATGACCCAATCGGCGCGTCAGCTGGCCGAATGGATCGAACGCCATCCGCTGGCCGGCAAGCTGTTCTGCAGCGTCAACCTGTCGGTCGGCGAGATCGAGCGCCCGCACCTGTGCGAGGACGTGGCGCGAATCATCAAGGAGACAGGCCTGCCCAAGGGCGCGCTCAAGCTGGAAGTCACCGAGGGCGACATCATGCGCGACACCGCGCGGGCCGCCGAGGTGCTGCAATCGCTGAAGGACGTCGGGGCTTCGCTGGCGCTGGACGACTTCGGCACTGGCTTCTCGTCACTGTCCTATCTGGCGCGCCTGCCGTTCGATACGCTGAAGATCGACCGCTATTTCGTGCTGACGATGAACAAGGACGAAGGCTCGGCCAAGATCGTCAAGTCGGTGGTCAACCTGGGCCGCGACCTGTCGCTGGAAGTCGTCGCCGAGGGCGTGGAGAACGCCGAACTGGCCCGCCTGCTGCTGGACGCCCAATGCCACTACGGCCAGGGCTTCGGCTATGCGCCCGCCCTGCCGGCGCAGGAGGCCGAGGTCTATCTGGCCGAAAGCCTGGCCGATGGCACCGCGCCGCTGAAGCAGCGGTCGGCTTAGGGCTCAGATCGCGTTTAGCGGCAGGCGTAAGTAGCGCTGGCCGTTGGCGTCCGGGGGCGGCAGGTCGCCGGCGCGGATGTTGACCTGAAGCGAGGGCAGGATCAGCTGCGGCGCGCCCAGGGTGGCGTCGCGGGCCTCTCGCATGGCGACGAAGGCGTCCTCCGATGCGCCGCCGCCGATGTGGATGTTCTGCGCGCGCTGTTCGGCCACGGTGGTCTCGAACCGGAAGTCGGTGCGGCCCTGAGGCAGATAGTCGTGGCCGACGAAGATGCGGGTGTCGTCGGGCAGGGTCAGCAGGCGCTGGATCGAGCGATACAGGGTCCGGGCGTCGCCGCCGGGAAAGTCCGTTCGCGCCGTGCCGTAGTCGGGCATGAACAGGGTGTCGCCGGTGAAGACCGCATCGCCGATCCGATAGCTGACGCAGGCGGGGGTGTGGCCGGGCGTGTGGATCACCTCTACCGTCAGGTCACCCAGCGCGAAGACGTCGCCGTCGGCATAGAGATGATCGAAAACCGCGCCGTCCGGGCGCACATCCTCGGCGTCAAACAGGGGGCCGAAGGCCGACTGAACCTGGGTGATCCGTCCGCCGATGCCGATCGACACCCCTGTCGCCGCACGAAGGTGCGCCGCCGCCGTCAGATGGTCGGCGTGGGCGTGGGTTTCGAGCACCAGGGCCAAGGTCAGGCCCGATGACCGCAGCGCCGCCATGACGGCGTCGATCGACCGCGTCGAGGTGCGGGCCGAGGGCGCGTCGAAGTCCAGAAGGGGGTCGATGATAGCCGCCTGGCCGGTCGCCGGGTCGCTGACCAGATAGGTGACCGTGTGGGTCGCGGGATCGAAAAAGCCGCGGACGTCGGGGGACTGGGTCATGGAGGAAGCTCCTTTTGCAGTCCAATATATTAGGTATAGCTTATTTAGTAAGTGCGCATATATTGCGCTCCATGATCGACCTTCAGACCATCGGACTTGAACGATTCCAGGCCAGCGCAGGCGAGGCGGCGGCGTTGCTGCGCGCCCTGTCTAACGAGAAGCGGCTGATGATCCTGTGTCAGTTGGGCGAGGGTGAGATGTCCGTCGGCCAGCTGCTGCCCCAGGTCGGCCTGTCGCAATCGGCCTTGTCACAGCACCTAGCCAAGCTGCGCGACGAGGCCCTGGTGAGCACGCGGCGCGACGGCACGACCATCTTCTACCGCATCGCCGATCCGGCCGTCCTGAAGGTGATCGCCGTGCTGGCCGAAATCTACTGTCCCCCTGCTTCCTCCGAAAAGGCATGATCCCGATGAGCGTCCTGACCCCCCTGTCCCCCGCCGAGGTTTCGCGCCGGCTGACGCAGAACACGGCCGTGCTGATCGACATTCGCGAGCCCGACGAGTTCGCCAGAGAGCATGTCGTCGGCGCCGTCCATGCGCCCCTGTCGGCCTTCGACGCGTTCACGCCGGCGGGCGTCGACGGGCGCGACGTCATCTTCACCTGCCGGACCGGCAATCGGACGGGCGTCAACTGCGACCGCCTGGCGGCCAAGACGACGGGGCAAGCCTTTGTTCTGGAAGGCGGGCTGGACGCGTGGAAGGCGCAGGGCCTGGCCACCCATGCCGACCGCTCCAAACCGATCGAACTGATGCGTCAGGTGCAGATGGTCGCGGGCGGTCTGATCCTGATCGGGGCGGCGCTGGGGTTGCTGGTGCATCCGGCCTTCTGGGGTCTGTCCGCCTTCGTCGGCGCGGGTCTGTTCGTCGCGGGTGCGACGGGCTTTTGCGGCATGGCGCGGCTGCTGGCCGTCATGCCCTGGAACAGAACCGCGACCCGGCCCGTGACAAGAACAGCGTGATCCGATGACGACCGAGCTGACACCGCTGGTCCTGACCGCCTTCAGCGGCGGCGTCGTCGCCCTGCTGCTGACCCTGTTCGGCGGCGGCGGGTCGGTTCTGGCCGTGCCGCTGCTGCTCTATGTCGTCGGCGTCGCCGATCCGCATGTCGCCATCGGCGTGTCGGCGGCGGGGGTGGCGCTGAACGCCCTGACGGCTCTGGCCGGTCACGCCAGGGCAGGGCGGGTGCGCTGGCCCTGCGCCACCCTGTTCGCCATCACCGGCGCGGCCGGGGCCTGGTTCGGATCGTCCCTGGCCAAGATGATCGACGGCCATCAGCTTCTGCTGATCTTCGCCGTCGCCATGGCGGCGGTGGGCGTGTCGATGCTGCGTCCCAAGGCGGCGGTCGCGCGGGACGAACCCCGGCTGAATTGGTCGATGTCGCCGCGCGTCGGCATGGCGGGCGCGGGCGTCGGCTCGGCCGCAGGCTTCTTCGGCATCGGCGGCGGCTTTCTGATCGTGCCGGGCCTGATGGCGTCGACGGGCATGAGCCGGGCGACCGCCCAGGCGACGTCTTTGCTCAGCGTGGCCGCGTTCGGGGCGACGACGGCGGGCAACTATGCGCTGTCGGGCTGGGTCGATCCGGGCCTGGTCGCCGCCATGGCGGTCGGCGGGGTCGCCGGGACGGCGGCGGGTCTGCCGCTGGCGCGCCGGCTGGGGTCGAACGCCCGGCTTGGGCGCATCCTGTTCGCGGGCCTGATCCTGGTGGTCGCCGCCTATGTCGCGGTGCGCGCCCTTCTCGTGCTCTGACACCTCTGTTCAGCGGCCCGTCTTTCGACGACAGTTCCGCCCATGACCGACGCAAGACTGGAGATCGCCGCCGGCTTTGCGACCTTGCAGGGGCCCAAGGCGGATAATCAGGATTTTGGCGGCGTCCATATCGGCACGGCGGCCGAGCAGCGCGAACACGGGGTTGTGGCGGTGATCGCCGACGGGGTGTCGGGATCGAAGGCGGGGCGGATGGCGGCGGAGCTGACGACGCGCAGCTTCATCGACGGCTATCTGGATCAGAACCCGCTGAACGGCATCGCCGCCAACGGCATCAAGGCGCTGAGGGGCTTCAACCGCTGGCTCCATTCGCGCGGCAAGATCGATCCGGCCATGGAGGGGGCGGCGACCACATTCACGGCGGTGATCCTGCGCGGGCGTGAGGCGACGGCCCTGCATGTGGGCGACAGCCGGGCCTGGCATTTCCGCGACGGGGTGCTGACGCGGCTGACCGAGGACCATACGCGCGCCCAGCAGGGGCTCAGCCATGTGCTGTATCGCGCCGTGGGCATCGAGGCGGACGTGAAGCTGGACGTGCGTCAGGTCCGGCTGGAGCCGCACGACCGGCTGCTGCTGACCACCGACGGGGTGCATGGGGTTCTGGCCGATGCGGTGATCGCTAGCCTTTTGGGACGGCGCAGTTCGCCCGATGCGGACGCCAAGTCGATCCTGGCCGAGGTCGAGGCGGCGGGCGCGCGCGACAACGCCACCGCCATCGTCATCGACGTGGTCCGCACCGGCGCGCCTGACTGGGAGGCGATCACGGCCGAGGCGGAAGGCCTGGCGATCCTGCCGCCGCCCGCCGTCGGAGATAATGTCGATGGGTTTGCGCTTCAGCGGATCGTGGCGGACGGGCGGTATACGACCCTGTTCCTGGCGAAAGATACGCTGGGCGACGCGGGCATGGTGGTGCTGAAGTTTCCCAAGCCCGCCGTGGTGTCCGAGCGCGGCGCGCGCACCGCCTTTCTGCGCGAAGCCTTCATCGGGCGGCGCATCGACAGCCCGTTCGTCGGCAAGGTGCTGAGCCTGGATGCGGGCCGCCAGAGCCGGCTCTATATCGCCCAGCCCTTCCATGCCGGTCAGACGCTGCACGCGCGCTTGGCTGAGGAGGGGCCGTTCGAGATCGCCGAAGGGATCGGCGTGGCGCTGCGCCTGTCGCGCGCCGTCTCGGCCCTGCACCGGGCCGGGGTGACGCACCGCGACATCAAGCCGGACAATGTGATCCTGGAGCCACAGGGTGGCCTGAAACTGGTTGATCTGGGCGTCGCGCGACTGAGGCTGGCCGAGGAGTTCGCCGAGGCCGAGGCGCCCGGCACCGCCGGCTATAAGGCGCCGGAAATGTATGCGGGCGAGAGCGGGAACGCCGCCACGGATCAGTTCGCCCTGGGGGTGACGCTGTATCGCCTGTTCACGCGCACCTATCCGTGGGGCGAGGTGGACCCGGCAGATGCGCCGCGCTTCGATCGGGCGCCCGCACCGCCGACGCGACACCGGCCGGATATGCCCGCCTGGCTGGAGGCGGCCATCATGCGCGCCGTCGCCGTCGATCCGAACGAGCGGTTCGAGGATGTCGAGGAGCTGATCCATGTGCTGGAGACCGGCAGCGCCGTCGCCGCCCCGCCGCCGCGCCAGCTGTCCCTGATCGAACGCGATCCGGTGCGGTTCTGGCAGGGCGTCAGTCTGGTTTTGCTGATCGCGTTTCTGGTGTCGATGGCGACGCGTTAGGGCGGCCTACGTTCAACCTAAGCCTTTGGATGTGCGACATTTGGCGATGATAACTCGAGGGAACCTGTGGCCGCCTTCGGCTTTTGTGACGGCGAGCGGGGACGTCGCGCCCGCACTTTCGGCACGAAAGCCCTCCCCAAATGATCAAGACCCTCGCCTGCAGCGCCCTGGCCCTGGCCATGGTTTCCACCCCCGCCCTGGCCCAGTCCGTCGCCCCCGATTGGTCCGGCCCCTACATCGGCATCTTCGGCGGCTACAACCAGTCGAACGATGACGGCGACGAAAACCTCGGTTTCGACCGCAATCTGGATGGCCGCTACGGCGATCAGGTCACGACGGCCCTCGGCAACGCCTTCAGCCCCGGCTTCTGCGGCGGAACGGCCACCAGCACCGTTCCCACCACGGGCTGCCGTGACGACAATGACGGCGTAGAAGCGGGCGTTCGCGCCGGTTACGATATGCAGTTCGGCAATTTCGTCGTCGGCGCCCTGGCGGAATACAGCGTCAACAATGTCCAGGACTCGGTGACCGGCTTCTCGACCACCCCGGCCTTCTACACCTTCACGCGTGAGCTGGAGAGCACCGCAGCCGCCCGCCTCAAGCTGGGCTATGCAGCAGGTCCGGCGCTGATCTATGGCACCGGCGGCTACGCCTATGGCAAGTTCGAAAACAAGTTCCGCACCTCGAACCAGGCCAACAGCTTCACCGAAACCAGCGAAGGCGATGACGGCGACGGCTGGCAGGCCGGCGGCGGCGTGGAATACGCCCTGGGTCGCGGCCTGACGGTCAGCGGCGAATACCTCTACACCTCGCTGGACGTCGATAGCCCGGTCATCCGCGTCGGCAACACCGGCACGACACCTCCCGGCAACCCGTTCATCTCGGCTCCGAACACCACGGGCACCGACATGATCCGCAGCAACGGCAAGTTTGGAACGCACATGTTCCGCATCGGCATGAACTACCGCTTCTAAGCCTCAAGCGGGGCGGTCTGGCTTCAGGCCCGGCCGCCCTGGCTCGACAGCATGGCCGCGTCCACGCCCAACTGGGCCAGGGCCCGTGTCCATTTCGACGTGTGTTCGCCGTCGAAAATCAGGTCCAGATCGGCGTCGGCGGTCAGCCAGACGTTGTCGGCCAGCTCTTCCTCCAACTGCCCCTCGCCCCAGCCGGCATAGCCCAGCAGCAGAGCCGAGCGGCGCGGACCGGCGACTTCGTCGGTCATGGCGGCCAGCGCCTCGCGCGTCCCGGTCATCGCCAGACCGTCGCCGAAGGCCAGGGTGTCGTCGCCAACCGTCCAGTCATCGGTGTGCAGGACGAAGCCGCGCTCGCGCTCGACCGGTCCGCCCATCAGGACCGCGCGACCGATGGATTGATCGGGCGCCGGCGCGTCCAGCTTGTCCAGAACCGTCTTCAGATCGACGCCCGGCGCCGGACGATCCAGCCGCAGGCCCATGGCGTGATCCGGCCCGTGGGCGCAGATCAGGATGACGGCGTGTTCGAACCGGGCGTCGTCGATCCCGGGCATGGCGACCAGCAGTCTGCCGGTCAGGGTGGAGGCTTCGCTCATGATCCGATCATCGGTCGCGAAAGCGGCGCATGCAAGTCGAGCGGACGCTTGCGGTCCCGTCGGCGCGCTCTATGTGTCGCAGGCGGTGTTTCCTACCCCGTCAGCCCCAAACTCAGCGAGACAGACATGACCATCCAGATCGGCGATCGCATCCCGAACGCGACCCTCGCCCAGGCGACCGCCGAAGGCCCCAAGCCCGTCAGCACCGACGACATCTTCGCCGGCAAGACCGTGGCCCTGTTCGCCGTGCCTGGCGCCTTCACACCCACCTGCTCGGCGCGCCACCTGCCGGGCTTCAAGGATCACCTGGCCGACATCCAGGGCAAGGGCGTCGACACGGTCGCCTGCATCTCGGTCAACGACGCCTTCGTCATGAAGGCCTGGGGCGAGAGCCAGGGCATCACCGACGACAGCATCGTCATGCTGGCCGACGGCAACGGCGAACTGACCCGCGCCCTGGGTCTGGTGCTGGACGGTACGGGCTTTGGCCTGGGCGAGCGCTCGCAGCGCTATTCCATGCTGGTCAAAGACGGCGTGGTCGAGCAGCTGAACATCGAACAGGGCGGCGAGTTCAAGGTGTCGTCCGCCGAGCATCTGTTGGCGCAGCTCTGATGCTTGTCGATCCGGGCTATCGCTTCGCTACTTGAGCCCGGATCGACGTTGATGACCGACGTTTTCAGCCCCGAGAAACGCAGCGCCGTGATGCGTCGCGTGAAGGGGCGGGATACGTCGCCGGAACTGGCCGTGCGCAGAATCCTGCGTGCGGCCGGCATCGGTTATCGGCTGGGCGGCATGGGTCTGCCCGGCCGTCCAGATGTGGTGATGAAGGGCCGCAAGGTCGCCCTGTTCGTCCACGGCTGCTTCTGGCACGGCCATGATTGCGCTCGTGGATCACGCCAGCCCAAGACCAACGCCGATTACTGGATCGCCAAGATCGACCGGAACCGCGCGCGCGCCGCCGCCGCCGTAACGGCGTTGGAGGCATCAGGTTGGCGCGTGGTCGTCGTTTGGGAATGCGAGATGAAACAGCCTGATTTCGCCGCGCGTCTGATCGCGACCGTCCGGGGTCAGGCGGCCTCGGTCGCGGCCTGAGCGGCGGTGTCGTTCAGGACGTGCTGCAAGGCGCCGATCAGGGCGGGCGGCGTCAGGGGCTTGGAGACGAAATAGGCCATACCGGCCGCCTGACAGGCCGCGACGTCCTCGGGCGCGGTGTCGGCGGTGACGGCGACGACCGGGGTGGCGGCGTTGGGTCCGCCGCCGGCGCGCAGCCGACGCGTCGTCTCGCGCCCGTCCAGCTCGGGCATGCGCACATCCATGAAGATGACGTCGAACACCGCTTCACTGCAGCGTTCAAGGGCGACCATGCCGTCGGCGGCGGTCGTGATCTCGCAGCCCAGCGGCTGAAGGATCAACTGCACCGCGCGGCGGTTGATGTCGTGATCGTCCACGACCAGCAGGCGCAGCGGTTGGTCTTCGGCCTCGTCGGCGGCCGCAGGCGTCGCAGCCACCGGCTCGGGCTCAGGTGCGGGCGAAGGGGCGACGGACGCGGGCTGGGGCGTGGGCGCGACCGAGGGCGTCAGCGAGCGGGCGATGTCCAGGCGGCTTTCATCGACGACCTCGACGATCTGCGCCGCCTCGTCGCCGCGGGGCAGGATCAGGGAGACGGTGAAGCGCGAGCCCTGACCCGACGCGCTGCGCACCGTCAGCCGACCGCCCATCAGGTCGATCAGATTGCGGCTGATCGCCAGCCCCAGACCCGAGCCGCCATAGCGGGCGGAGACGCCCTCGGCGGTCTGGTCGAACGGGGTGAACAGGCGGGCCAGTTGGTCGGTCGTCATGCCCGGACCCGTGTCCACGATTTCGAACAGCAGCGCGTATCCCGACGGCTCCTCGGGCCAGGCCTGGACCCGCAGGGTGATCTGGCCCTGCTCGGTGAACTTCATGGCGTTGGACAGCAGGTTGTTCAGCACCTGACGGATGCGCATGACGTCACCCTTGACGTGGCGCGGCATGGCCGAGGCGCCTTCGATGCGCAGCTTCAGCCCCTTGGCGTCGGCGACACCGCGCCACAGCATCAGGGTCTGGGCCAGCATTTGCCGCAGGTCGAAGTCCTTGGCCTCCACCGTCATCCGTCCGGCGCCGATCCGGGTGTGGTCCAGCAGGTCGTCCAGCAGGGCCTTCATCATCAGGCCGGCGTCGGTGATCAGATTGGCGCTGTTGCGCGACTGGGCGTCGGGCGAGCGCAACTCGGCGGCGCCGGCCAGGATCGCGCCGATCGGGGTGCGCAGGTCATGGCCGATCGCGGCCAGGAAGGTGGTGTGGTCGGCCAGGCTGCGCTCTGCCTTGAGCCGGGAGTCCTCGGCCAGGGCATGGGCGCGCACGACGTTGGCGCTGGCCTCGACCATGCGCTGGCCGGTGATGGCGACATAGAAGGTGAACAGCACGACCGCAGCGGCCGCCGACATGACCAGCGGGCCGGAGGCGTCCAGAGCGTAAACGAAGACAGGCGTAGCCAGCAGGAAGCCGGTCTGAGGGGCCAGGCCGGCGATCATCACGGCCTGACAGCGGTTCGCATTCAGCATGGCCGTCAACATGCAGGCGCTCAGCATTAGGGCTGCGCTGACGCCGCCGATGGCACCGCCGATCTTCCACATCACCAGCGACAGGGCGGCGAAGACGGTAGAACTGACCGCAACGACGGTCAGGACGGCCAGCTTTCGGCCGCTGGAAAGCTCTCCGGGCGCCTCCAGGATCGGTCGATACACGACCATCTCCATGGCCTGAACCGCCAGATACAGCACGACCCAGCCGAAGGTGAACCGCACCCCGACCATCGGCGTCACCACCAGGGCGACAGCCGCCGCCGCCACGAGCCGTTGCACCGCAGCGCCCGAGCGTTGGCGAACGGCGGCGGTCCAGCTGCTTTCAGCGATATCGACGGCGGTCGATTTCATTCAGGCTCTCGGATGACGAACGCAGATCGCTCGCATCGGTCACCCTAGACGTGTCGACACTAACGCTCCGTCAACGGGGCGCGCCGACCGCGTCTGTTACTGCGGAAAAGCCGTCGGCGCGCAGGCGGGCGGCCAGGTCACGCGTGATGCGGGCGACCAGGCCGGGCCCCTCGTAGATCAGGGCGGAATAGATCTGGACCGCCGATGCCCCCAGGCGAATGCGGGCATAGGCTTCGGCCCCGCTGTCGATGCCGCCGACGGCGATCAGGGGCAGACGACCGGCGGCGGCCTCGGCCGCCGCGCGCAGGGCCTTTTCCGCGAAGGGACGGATGGGCGCGCCGGACAGGCCGCCGGTCTCGCGGGCGTCCGGCGAGCGCAGGGTCTCGGGCCGTTCCAGCGTGGTGTTGGATACGATCAGGCCGTCGATCCGGTGCGCCAGAGACGCCTCGACGATCATGCCGATCTCGTCGGCGATCAGATCGGGCGCGATCTTCAGGAAGACGGGTATGCGGTCTGGCTTGGCGGCCGGCCGGGCGGCGTCGATGCGGCCCAGAAGGTCGTCCAACTGCTCGCGGCCCTGAAGCGCGCGCAGGCCCGGCGTATTGGGCGAGGAGATGTTGACGGTGAAGTAGGAAGCGCGGCCGGCAAGGCGTTGCAGACCGGCGACGTAGTCGGCCGCCTTGTCCTCGGTGTCCTTGTTGGCCCCCAGATTGGCGCCCACGACGACGCCCGTCGGGCGCTGGTCCAGCCGCTCGGCGAAGGCGTCTAGCCCGGCGTTGTTGAACCCCATCCGGTTGATGATGGCCCGGTCCTCGCTGAGGCGGAACAGGCGGGGCTTGGGATTGCCGGGCTGGGGCCGGGGCGTGACCGAGCCGCATTCGACGAAGCCGAAGCCGAGGCGCGACAGGCCGCGCAGGGCCTCGCCGTTCTTGTCCAGACCCGCCGCCAGACCGACCGGATTGGGCAGATCCAGTCCCGCCAACTGTGTTCTCAGGATCGGATCGTCGGCGGGCGGGACGGGCAGGGGGGCGAGGGCCAGACCCTTGATCGCCAACTGGTGTGCCTGCTCCGGGTCCAGCCGACGCAGCAGGGCGGCGCCCACATCAACCAGGCTCATCGGTCGTTCTCGAACGCCATCTCGCCCTCGGCCGTGACCGAGAAGGCGCGCGATGCCGTAACGGCGGCGACGGGCAGGGGGGCGTAAAGATGCGGGAACAGATCGCCGCCGCGCGACGGCTCCCAGATCAGGTCGTCGCCGAACCCGCTGAGATCGACGGTCAGCAGCAGCAGGTCGCCGCGCCCGGCGAAGTGCCGTCGCGCGGTCTCGGCCAGTTGCGCCTGGGTGGACATGTGGATGTAGCCGTCGGCCAGATCGACGGGCGCGCCGTCATAGCGGCCCTCGGCGACGGCGGCGCGCCATTCGGCGGCATCGACGATCTTGTAGGCGACGTCTGTCATGCGGATGGCGCGCTCAGCGATCGCGGCGTCAGGAAGCCTTCGTAGGTGCAGCGCCCCGCGACATCGACACTGAACAGGGCGGCGGCGCCGGTCGGGAAGCCGGCCGACAGCTTGTCCACCACGGCCGGCGAGGCGGCGCTTTCGATCAGATATTCGGCGGCCAGCACATGGACGCCCGGATTGTGGGCCAGGATCAACAGGCAGCCGGCCTCGTCCTCGCTGGTCTCGACGAAGCGGCGGATCACGTCGGAGGGGGCGTTGTAGAGGGCGTCTTCATCGCGGACCTCCACATCGCCGAAGGCGTCGTGCATCTGCTCCCAGGTCTGGCGGGTGCGCACGGCGGTGGACACCAGGGCCAGGTCCGGCTTCAGGCCCCGCTCGGCCAGGGCGCGCCCCATCAGCAGGGCCTCGGCGCGGCCGGCGGCGGACAGGGGACGGGCTTCGTCGCCGCCGGAGGGGGCGGAGGCTTCGGCCTGGGCGTGCCGCATCAGGATCAGTCGGTGCATGGCCTTCGCCATAAGGCGGTTTCGCCCGGCCCGCCAGATAGGGCGACGGTCAACTCGCCGTCAGTCGCGATGTTCGCCCCGCGAAGAGACGGAGGCGGCGGGTTGGGGCGCCAGGACGGGGGCGGCGACACGCTGGGCATGGCCGCTGGGGCGGATGCGGGCGTAGCTGTGGCGCGAGGCCTCGAGCAGAATCAGCCCGGCGGTTCCGGGAAAGACCCGGCGACCGACCTGTTCGAACCCTTCGGCCAGCGGCAGCATCGGCCCCCAGGGCGGGACATAAAGCGTCTGGGACCAGGCCATCGGCTCCAGCCCGACATCGCGCACCAGCCGTTCCAACTGGCGCCGGGTGAAGGGTCGGCCATGACCAAAGGGGGTGTTGTCCGCCCGCGCCCACAGGCCGCCGCGCGCCGCCGCCGCCAGGATGATGCGTCCGGTCGGCGACAGCGCGCGCACCGCTTCCATCAGCAAGGCGGCGGGATCGTCGGCCTCTTCCAGGGCGTGGACCAGCAGGATGCGGTCGAACGATCCGGCGGGGAAGGGCAGGCGGCGATCATCCACCAGCAGGGTGCGGTTGCGCCCCACCGTCGGCCAGTGCTCGACCCCCTGGCCGCCCGGCATGGCCGCGACCACGCGCCGGGCGCCGACGAAGGCGTCCAGCCACGGCGTCGCATATCCGACGCCCAGCACGTCGCAGTCGGCCGCCTCGCCCCAGGCGTCGTCCAGCCGCCGCGCCACCAGCCGTCGCGCCAGCGCCCCGGTCGGCTCGCCGTAGAAGGTTCGAAGCTCGTCGATGCTGCGCCGCATGGCCCCACTATAGGCCTGTCGGCGGCCCTGCTGCTAGGATGGGCGCATGACCCTGGATGTGCATCTGTTTCCCTGCCGCGCCGACAACTACGGCTTCCTGATCCGCGACGCAGCGACGGGTGTGGTCGCGGCGGTCGATACGCCGGATGCAGCGCGCATTCTTGAGGAGCTGGAAGGCCTGGGCTGGGGGCGGCTGGACCTGATCCTGAACACCCACTGGCACCCCGATCACACCGAGGGCAATGCGCGGCTGAAGGCCGACTGGGCTTGCGAAATCGTCGGGCCGGAAGAGGTGCGAAAGGTCGCGCCGCTGGACCGGGGGATCGCTGACGGCGATGTGGTGATGGTGGGCGAGACGCGGTTCGAGGTCACCGAGACGCCCGGCCACACCCTCGGCCATGTGGTGTTTCATGCGCCGGGGGACGATCTGGCCTTTACCGGCGACACCCTGTTCGCCATGGGCTGCGGCCGATTGTTCGAAGGCACGCCGGAGCAGATGTTCGGAAGCCTGCAGCGGCTGAAGGCTTGGCCCGACCAGACCGTGATCTGGTGCGCGCACGAATATACGGCCTCGAATGCACGCTTCACCCTGAGCCTGGATGACCGGCCCGAGACCGCCGCCCATGCCCAGGCGATCTTCGCGGCGCGTGAGCGAGGCGAACCGACCGTGCCGACGACGCTGGGGGTGGAGAAGCGGTTCAATCCGTTCCTGACCGCGACGGACGCGGATCAGTTCGCCGCGCGCCGCGCGGCCAAGGACAGCTTCCAGGGTTAGCGGTTCAGGGCGTCCCCGCCCACGACCCGCACGATCCGGGCCGACGACGGGCGGCCGGCGATGCCGGCGTCGGCGTCGATGACGATCCGCAACGTGCCCTGGACCAGGCTGACGCCGGGACGCCCCTGATCTGACACGACGACGCGGCGCACCCGCTCGACCTGGGCGCGCAGGTTGGAGGACCGCGCCATGCGCACGATGGCGTCGCTAGCGGCCGATACGGTGTCGGCGGCGACCTGTTCGGAGCCGGGCTGAATGTCCACGTCGATGACGATCAACCGGCCCATCGCCTGGCTGGCGCGGTAGCTCTGGCGCATGAAATAGTCGACCAACTGGGCGCCGGTCATGGCCGCGCTGGCCAGGCCCTGCGCCTCGCCGACACGCGAGGCGGGCGAGCCTTGGGGGGCGGTGGTCGTGTAAAGAGTGATCGCGCCGTCAGGCGTGACCTTCAGCACCTGATCGCCATTGTCGTTGCGATAGATAATGTCGCCGCGCGGCGCCGGCGTCGGGCGCAGCACCCAGACCTCGGTCGACCGCTCCAGCCGCATCAACGGCCGCGATCCAGAGGTGTCCAAGATGAACCCCTGGCCGTTGCTGCTGACGTAGCGGGCGGTCGGCGGCACGGTCCGACGCGACTGGGCCTGGCTTTCGGTCGGAACGACCACAGGCGCGACGACGCCCACGCCGATGACCGCGATGGCGGCGACCGCCATCGCGGTCACGCGTGGCGACTTTTTCGCCCTGACCGATCCCAACAACTTCATGACAGACTTGATGAAACCCGCGCGCGGCGGATTTTGGGCGAAGCCCGCCTCAACCCACCAGGTACTGACCGCCGTTCAGCGACAGTGTGCAGCCTGTGACATATCCAGCACGCTCGCCCACCAGCCAGGATACCATGTCGGCGATCTCTTCGCCCTTGCCAAGGCGACCGACGGGGATGTGGCTGATGATGCCTTCCAGCACCTTGGGGTCCATGGCGCCGACCATTTCGGTGTCGATATAGCCGGGCGCGATGCAGTTTACGGTCACGCCCTTGCGCGCATTCTCCAGCGCCAGCGCCTTGGTGAAGCCGATCATCCCAGCCTTGGCGGCGGAATAGTTGGTCTGACCGATCTGACCCTTCTGACCGTTGATCGAGGAAATGTTGACGATGCGCCCGTGGCCCCGGTCGCGCATGCCGTTGATGACCTGGCGCGTCATGTTGAAGACGCTGTCCATATTGACGCGGATCACGTCCGACCACTGGTCGTGGCTCATCTTGTGGAAGAAGCCGTCGCGGGTGATGCCGGCGTTGTTGACCAGGATGTCGATGGGGCCGAGCTGATCCTCGACCTCCTTCACCGCGCGAGCGCAGTCGTCGAAGCTGCCGACATTGCCCTTGACCACCATGACGTCCAGCGCATCGGCGATGGCCTTGGCCGCCTCGTCGTTGCCGGAATAGCCGGCGGCGACCTTGAAGCCGTCTTCATGCAGGCGCTGCACGATCGCCTTGCCGATGCCGCGGGTCCCGCCCGTCACGAAAGCTACGCGCGCCATATCATCTCCTGTCCCTGTGCAGACCTTTCAGAAGGCCTTGTCGCGGTTCAGGATTAACGTGCGGGCGCTAGCGCGCAAGGCGAGAATCTGACGCGACGGAAGTTTCATGCTTCCGTCGCGTTTAGTGATTTTCGCGTCAGGCGATCAGGCGGCCAGCTTTTCCATGTCGATGACGAAGCGATAGCGGACGTCGGATTTCAGCATCCGCTCATAGGCGTCGTTGATCTGATCGGGAGCGATGGTCTCGATGTCGCAGGCGATGCCGTGCTCGGCGCAGAAGTCCAGCATCTCCTGCGTTTCGCGAATGCCGCCGATCAGCGAGCCGGCGATGCGGCGACGACGCCACAGCAGGGGCAGGGCGAAGACCGGCAGGCCCTCGGTGGTCAGGCCCAGCATGATCATGGTGCCGTCGCGCGCCAGCAACTGGACGTGGCTGGCGATCTCGTGCGTGGCCGAGACGGTGTTGATGATCAGGTCGAACTTCTCGGCCGCCGCCTTCATCGCATCCTTGTCGGAGTTGATCAGGAAATGTTTGGCGCCCATCCGCTCGGCGTCGGCCTTCTTGCGGTCCGAGGTGGACAGGACGGTGACTTCCGCCCCCATCGCCGCCGCCAGCTTGACGGCCATGTGGCCCAGGCCGCCCAGGCCGATGACCGCGACCTTGGAGCCGGGGCCCACGCCCCATTCCTTCAACGGCGAATAGGTGGTGATGCCGGCGCACAGCAAGGGAGCGGCGACGTCCAGCGCCAGGCTGTCGGGGATGGACAGGACGAAATGCTGATCGACGGTGATGTGGTCGGAATAGCCGCCCTGGGTGATGGCTTCCGACGTGCCGCCTTTCTTGTCCTTGCCGCCGTAGGTGCCGGTGAAGCCGGGGATGCAATACTGTTCGACGCCTTCCTGGCAGGAGGCGCATTCGCGGCAGCTGTCGACCATGCAGCCGACGCCGACGCGGTCGCCTTCCTTGAAGCGGGTGACGTTCGATCCGACTGCCTTGACCACGCCCGCGATCTCATGACCCGGCACTAGGGGGAAGGCCGTGCCGCCCGTCTCGCCGCGCGCGGCGTGAAGGTCGGAGTGGCAGACGCCGCAGTATTTGATGTCGATCAGCACATCGTCCGGGCCCGGATCACGGCGCTCGAAGCTGTAGGGCGTCAGCGGCTTGTCGGCGGCGGTCGCGGCGAAGGCGCGTGTGGCGATCGGCATGGGAAAAGTCCTTCAGGCTTTGCAGTGAGCCGGCCTCAGATGAGAGGGCGGCCGCGGGTCCGCAAGCGTACGGACCGCTATTTCAGCTTGGCGATCAGCGCCTGAGCCGCCGCCGGGTTCCGCACCTTCGCGCCCGAGATGAAATAGGCGAAGACCTCGCCGCGTTTAGCCCAGGTTTTCGCTTGATCCGCCACCGCATTCAGCTCGGTCGCCGTCATGCCGGTCGGCTCATCCTCGCGGCTGGACATCAGCCGGGCGTAGCTGAAGTCGGCGGTCGCCTCGTCGATCTGGGGCCAGGTCGGCTCCTCGTCATCGACCGCATAGACGATGGCCGCGCCGTATTTGCAGGCCAGGTCATAGAATTGTTCGGTGGCGAAGGTCGGGTTCCTGACCTCCAGCGCGTGCCGCAGCCGCACTCCGTCTTTCTCCCTGGGCAACAGCTTCAGGAATCCCTCGAAGTCCTCGACATCGAACTTCTTCGTGCCCATGAACTGCCAGTTGATTGGCCCCAGCTTGTCGCCCAGTTCGGTCAGGCCTTGGCTCAGGAATTTGTCGAAGCTCTCGGCGCCCTCGGACAGCACCTTGCGATTGGTGCAATAGCGGCTGGCCTTGACCGAGAAGACGAAGCCGTCCGGCGTCTCGTCGCGCCATTTCTTCCAGCTGTCGGGCTTGAAGGTCGAATAATAGGTGCCGTTGATCTCGATCGAGGTCAGTTTCGACGCCGCATATTCCAGCTCCCGCTTCTGAACCAGGCCCTCCGGATAGAAGACCCCCCGCCACGGCTCAAACGTCCAGCCGCCGATGCCGACATGGATGGAATGGGTCATGGTTCGCTCCGTTCGTCGCCGGTCGCGCCTTGCCAATCCTCGTGTCCGTGACGAACCCGCTGGATGAGGACGCCGTCCTGTTCCTGATCGTAGATTATCACATGGGCCTTGAAGGCGAACACGCGCATGGGCGGATCGTATTCCAGACGCAGTCGGGCCATGCCGGGAGAGGCGGCCAACCGCCGAAACAGGGCGTCGAGTTCGTCCTGATAGCGATCGGCCTGTCCCGGACCGAACTGGTCGTGACCCTGGATGTAGATGGCGACGAGATCCTCGCTCGCCTCCTTCGACAACCGATAGCCGCTCATCCTGCTTTGCGTCGCGCGGCGATGCGTGACAGGGCCTCGGCGCGAATATCCGCCATGGTCATCTCGCTGATCCCGCTGGCCCGGCCTTCATCGATCAGGCGCTGCATGTTGGCGATCTTCTCAGCCTTGACCTGCTCGCGGCGGATCAGGTCGCGCACCACGTCCGACGTGTTGGCGTAGCGCCCAGATTTCGCCTGTTCCTCGACCCAGGCCTTCATCGGATCGGGCAGGGAGATGTTCATCGTCGCCATGATCGGCCTCCTCTCAAGGAGAATGCGCGCATGGCAAACTTTGTCAACATCGGATCAGAGCGCGGTCGCCGCTTGTATGCCGGCCAGCAGGCTGGCGGCAGTGATGGGCTTGGGGACGTGCAGGTCGGCGCCGGCATCGCGCGCCTGGTCGCGGTGCTCGCTCATGGCGTTGGCGCTCAGCATGATGATCGGCGTACGGTCCTGATCGGGACGGGCGGCCTCGATCTGGCGGATGGCGCGGGTGGCGGTCAGGCCGTCCATGCGCGGCATCTGCATGTCCATCAGGATGAGGTCGAAGGTCTCGGATAGGAAGGCGGCGAGGGCCTGTTCGCCATCCGCGACGGTGACGACCTGCATGGCATGAGCCGCCAGGATCAACTGCACGACGCGCTGATTGACCGGGTGATCCTCGGCCAGCAACACGCGCAGCGGCGCCAGGGGGCGGTCGGCCTCGGCCGCGCGAGCGCGCCTCTGCGCATCATGTTCGCTCAGGGATGCGGCGCGCGTCAGGGGGATCTCGACGGTGAACCGGCTGCCGACGCCCGGCGTGGAGGCTGCGGAAATCCGCCCGCCCATCAGCTCGACCAGCGAACGACAGATCGATAGGCCCAGCCCGGTGCCGCCGAACCGGCGCGTGATGGTGCTGTCCGCCTGGCTGAACCGGTCGAACAGCCGGGCCGCGTGATCGGAAGAAAAGCCGACGCCGGTATCCTCGACCCGCAGCGTCAGCTGGGTCAGGCCGTCGGAATCCTCGTCCACCGCAATGACAACGGCGACGGAGCCCTGATGGGTGAACTTGATGGCGTTGGACAGCAGATTGTCGAGCACCTGACGGATGCGGGTGCTGTCGCCGACGAACATGCCGCGCGCATCCGCGTCGCGGCGAATATCGAAGCGCAATCCCTTGGCCTCGGCCTTCAACCGCATGACGTCCAGCGGGGCGGCGATGGCCTCGTCCAGATCAAAGGGTCGGCTTTCCAGGTCCAGATGCCCCGCCTCGATCTTGGACACGTCCAGAATGTCGGACACCAGCCGTTCCAACGTCACGCCGGATCGTGCGATCAGGGCCACCATCTCGGCCTGCTCGGGCGTCAGCTCGGTGCGCGACAAGGCGTCGACGATGCCGATCACGCCGTTCAGGGGCGTGCGGATCTCATGGCTCATATTGGCCAGGAAGTCGGACTTGGCGCGGTTGGCGGCCTCGGCGGCGGCGGTGGCCTCGCGCAGGGCGCGTTCGGCAGCGACTTTTTCGGTCACGTCGCGCGCGATGCCATAGATGCGGTCGCCCTGACGATGGGCGCGCCATTCGACGGTGACGTAATGGCCCGCCTTATGGCGATAGCGGTTGATCTGGCCGATGACCGGATCGCCCGGCCGCCGGTTTTCGACCTCGACGATGCTCTGGCGGGTCGCGGCGTGGTCGTCGGGGTGGATGAGGCGCAGCAGGCCCTGGCCTTCGATCTCGTCGGGGCGATAGCCCAGCACCGTGAACCACGAAGCGCTGGCCTTGACCACGCGCCCATCCAGCTCGCGCACCACCAGCAGATCCAGCGACACATCGAAGAAGGTGTCCAGATCGACATCGGCTGTGGGGAAGGCCAGGGCCGCAACGGGCGAACAGGTCATTGCGCACTCTCTCGAACTCAAACCCATGTTACGGCGCATCCGTTAAGCTCGCCTTTGCGGCGGGTCGAAAAGAGCCGATGGCGTCGTGCGCCGTCTCGGCTAGGATCGGCGCATGATCTTGCTCCTCGCCGCGATCGCCATGCTGCAATTCTCGCCATCAGGGGACGGGATCGAACCCCTGACCCTGGCTGAGGATCGGGCCTGCACGGACGACGGGGCCCTGTGCGTCGGTCTGCACCCGCAGGCGCGTGACGGCGAGCCGGTCTTCACTCCGGTTGTTCGAGCGCCTGAAGCCCTGCCGGCCGCGCCGAACGAAGCGTCGGGCGAGGTCGAAAATTACAAGCCCTGGGCTGGCCTGATCCGGCTGGCGGACGGCGGCTTTCTGGCCGGGGTCGAGATGGAAAGCCGCAGCATGTATTCCGGCGGCGGGGGACAGGCGACCGAGTTGCGGCTCTATCGGCTGGATGCGGAAGGCGAGGCCGGCGCCGCGCCGGTGCTGACCGTGCCGATCCAGGGTTCGCTGATGATCCGCGCCTGTTTCAGCGAGGAGGACATGACCCAGCGCGCCGGCGCCTGTCACGACGAATACAGTTTCGCTGCGACCCTGACCGCGAGCGACGCAGCGGATGCGATGCCGGTCCTGACCTATGAGACGACGGCGACGACCTATCCGCGCGGCGCCTCGCGATCCGAGGATTCGCTGGAGAAGCCGCCGCTGAAGCCCGCCGACCTGGTCGCCGCTCGCGATCCGAAATGCAGCGTCATTCGCCGGTTCACCTTTGACGCCAAGGCCGGCGAATACCGGCCGGACAGCCCGCTGCCCGACTGCTCGGACTACACCACGCCCTAGTAGGCGAAGTCGGCGTAGATGCGCTTCACGTCGCCCTGCCAGGCGCCGTGATACAGGTCCAGCAGGCGCTCAGCCGGGGTGACGCCGCTGTCGGCGATGTCTTCCAGTTCCGACAGATAGCCGCGCTCGTCCACCATGCCGCCCGAGAATTTGGCGCGGTTCTTCAGCCCCTGTTTGGCGATGTTCACCAGATCGACGGCGATGTCGCGCACCGATCGGCCCGCCACCTCGGCCTTGAGGCCCAGGCGCGTCACGTCGCGGCGCAGGCGTTCGTGGTCGGCGATGTCCCAGTCCTTGACCAGGTCCCAGGCGGCGGCCAGCGACGGCGCGTCGTACAGAACCCCGGCCCACAGGGCGGGCAGGGCGCAGATCCGGCTCCACGGCCCGCCGTCGGCGCCGCGCATTTCCAGATAGGCCTTCAGCCGAACCTCGGGGAAGAGGGTGGTCAGGTGGTCGTTCCAGTCCTTCAGGGTCGGATATTGTCCGGGCAGGGCGGGCAGTTTGCCGGCCTGGAAATCCCGGAACGACTGGCCCGAGGCGTCGACATAACGGCCGTCGCGCTTGGCGAAATACATCGGCGTGTCCAGCGCATAGTCGGCGTAGCGCTCGAAGCCGAAACCTTCCTCGAACACGAAGCCCAGCATGCCGGTGCGGTCAGCGTCGGTGTCGGTCCAGACATTGGCCCGCGCCGACAGGAAGCCGTTGGGGCGGCCCTCGGTGAACGGCGAGCAGGCGAACAGGGCGGTGGCGATGGGTTGCAGCGCCAGCGAGGTGCGGAACTTCATCACCATGTCGGCTTCTGAATCGAAGTCCAGGTTCGCCTGGATGGTGCAGGTGCGCAGCATCATGTCCAGACCCAGGGTGCCGACCTTGGGCATATAGGCGCGCATGATGTCATAGCGGCCCTTGGGCATGACCGGCACCTGTTCGCGCGTCCACAGCGGGTCGAAGCCGGCGCCCAGGAAGCCGACGCCGATCTGGTCGGCGACCTGCTTGACCTCCATCAGATGCTGGCCGGTCTCGTTGCAGATGTCGTGGATGGTCAGAAGCGGCGCGCCCGACAGTTCGAACTGACCGCCGGGCTCTAGGCTGACGGAGGCGACGAAGCCTTCGCTGTTCCTGCGCTCCAGTCCGATCAGAAAGCCGTTTTCCTCGACGGGCGACCAGCCGAAGCGTTGCAGCCCCTCCAGCATGGCCTTGATGCCGTTCGGGCCGTCATAGGCGGGGCGGGCCAGGGTGGCCTTGTCGAAGCCGAACTTCTCGTGCTCGGCGCCGATGCGCCACTGGTCCTTGGGCTTGATCCCCTTGGACATGGCCTCGATGAGGTCGGTCCGGGTCAGCGGCGCGTTATCGGTCATGCGTCAGTCCCCTGCGGGCGCATCGTAAGCGACCGTGTGTCGCGGCTAGATGGGCAAGATTGCGGCAAGGCTCAAGAGGGCTTTCGTCTTTCCCTGACGCTCGTCGCGCGTCGGCTCGCTGCCTGAGGGGCGGACTTATCGTTCCCAATCACCGACGGCCGCCTGCCACAGGGTCATGGCGGCGATGGCGGCGGTGTCGGCGCGCAGGATGCGCGGGCCCAGCGACACGGCGGTGGTGAAGGGCAGGGACCGCAGCCGCTTGCCCTCTTCCGGCGAGAACCCGCCTTCCGGCCCGATGAGAATGGACCAGGGGCCTTCGCCTGCGTCGTGCAGGGACGAGACGGCGGGCGCCCCGCCGGTCTCGTCGCAGAACATCAGCCGGCGTCCGGTCTCCCAGCCGTCCAGCAGGGCGTCCAGCTTGATCGGATCATCGACGGCGGGCACGTCCATCCGCCCGGTCTGTTCGGCGGCTTCCTCGGCGATGGCGTCCAGCCGGTCCAGGCGGATGCGGTCGGCGTTGGTGCGTTTTGTCAGAACCAGCCGCACCCGGCGCGCGCCAAGCTCGGCGGCCTTCTCCACAATGGTCTCGACGCGCGCCTTCTTCACCACCGCCACGATCAGTTCCAGATCGGGGCCGAAGGTCTGGGGTCGCACCTGTTCCTCGGCGCGCAGGATCACGCCCTTCTTCAGGACTTCCGCGACCGTACAGCGCCACTCCCCGTCGCGCCCGTTGAACACCAACAGATCGTCCCCGGCCTTCAGCCGCATGACCTGGGTCAAATAGCGGGACTGGTCCAGCGTGGGCGCGACGGGCGCGGCGACGGCGAGCGGCGATGTAACGTGAAGGCGGATCATCGGTCGTAGTGATAGCGGCATTGGGCGATCAAAAGCGCATCGTCGGTCACGCGATAGACGAGCCGATGTTCCTGGTCGATGCGCCGCGACCACCATCCCGCAAAATCGCCCTTCAACGGTTCTGGCTTTCCAGTCCCGGAAAAAGGCGTCCGCTGGCATTCCATGATCAGCCGATTGAGCTTTCGCAGCATCTTTCGATCATGCTCTTGCCAGTGAAGGTAATCCTCCCGCCCGTAGGTCTGGAAGGTCAGCTTCATTCTTCGATCAGTTCGCGAACCTGACCGCCGCCCGCATCGAGTTCGGAGATCGCCTCACGCAACCGAGCGGCGTTTGCCGGGCTGCGCAGCAGATACTCCGTTTCCTGCCACGAGGCGAAATCCTCCAACGACATCAGCACCGCAGCCGGCTTTCCGCCCTCGCGCGTGATGATGGTGTAGTCATGATCCGCCGTCACCCGGTCGATGGCCGCGGCGAGGTTCTTGCGGAGTTCGGTGACGGACATCGCGTTCATGGCCCGGATGTACAGAATTCTGTACATTTGGGCAAGCGGCCTGTCAGAGCGTCCGCGAAATCAGCAGCTTCATGATCTCGTTGGTGCCGCCGTAGATGCGTTGGACGCGGGCGTCCTTGTACAGCTGGGCGATCGGGTATTCGTTCATATAGCCATAGCCGCCATGGAGCTGGAGCATCTCGTCGATGGTCTCGCCCTGGATGTCCGTGACCCAGTATTTGGCCATGGAGGCGGTGGCGGCATCGAGTTTCCCCTGCAGATGCAGGCCGATGCAGTGGTCGGTGAAGACCTTGGCGACGGTCAGCTTGGTCTTGACCTCGGCCAGTTTGAACTGGGTGTTCTGGAAGTCGATGACCCGCTTGCCGAACGCCTTGCGCTCCTTGACGTAGGCCAGCGTCGCCTCAAGGCCGCGCTCGGCGGCGGCGACGCCCTGGACGGCGATGTTCAGCCGCTCCTGGGGCAGCTGCTGCATCAGTTGGACGAAGCCCTGGCCCTCGGTCCCGCCGATGATGTTGTCGCCGGGGACCTTCACATCGTTGAAGAACAGTTCGGAGGTATCGTTGGCCTCCATGCCGATCTTGTGCAGGTTGCGACCACGTTCGAACCCTTCCGCGCCATCGGTCTCGACCACGATCAGAGAGGTGCCCTTGGCGCCTTCGGCCGGATCGGTCTTGGCGACCACGATCAGGAAGTTGGCCAGCTGGCCGTTGGTGATGAAGGTCTTGGACCCGTTGACGACATAGCCGTTGCCCGACTTGACCGCCGTGGTCTTGACGCCTTGCAGGTCCGAGCCCGCGCCCGGTTCGGTCATGGCGATGGCGCCGACCAGTTCGCCCGATTGCAGGCGCGGCAGCCAGCGCTGCTTCTGCTCCTCGGTGCCGTAGTGCCAGATGTAGGGCATGACGATCGCATTGTGCAGCGAAATGCCGAAATGGTCCGCGCCCTTCCAGCCGAGCTGACGCATCAAAACGACCTCGTGCCGATAGTCGCCGCCGAAACCGCCGGCCTCTTCCGGCAGCGACAGTCCCAGCAGGCCTGCCTCGCCCGCGTCGTTCCACAGCTGGCGCGGCACCGAGGAGTCGGCGATCCATTGCTGCACCTTCTCAAGCGGCGCGTGCTCGTCGATCCATTTGCCGACGCTGTCGGAGAAGAGGGTGATCTCTTCTTCGCGCATGAAATCGGGATCGGGGCTGCCCAGCACGTTCATCGGTTTCGTCCCTGAGGTTTGCAGGCTTTTGCCCGTCTGGTTGATAAGAAAAACGGGCCGGCGAGATCGCCGACCCGTTTCGTCGTCGGTCTGAGATCAGAACGCCTCGGCCGGCATGGCCATCAGCACGTCGGCGCCGGTCTTCATCTTCTTCAGATGGGCTTCGGCGTCGGGCAGGATGCGCTCGACGAAGTAGCGGCCGGTCTGAAGCTTGGTGGCGTAGTAGGGGTCGGTCGAACCGGCCTCGACCTGGGCTTGAGCGACCTTGGCCATCTGCGCCCACATATAGGCCAGAGCCGTCAGGCCGAAGACGTTCAGATAGTCGGTCGATGCGGCGCCGGCGTTGTCCGGATTGGCCATGCCGTTTTGCATCAGCCACATGGTGCCGTCCTGCAGCTTGGCCTTGGCGTCGGCCAGGCCGTCGACGAAGGGCTTGATGGCCTCATTGCCGCTGTTCTCGGCGACGAAGGCGTCGATCTCGCCGAACCAGGTCATGATCGCACGGCCGCCGTTGGCGGGCAGTTTGCGGCCGACCAGGTCCAGCGCCTGGATGCCGTTGGTGCCCTCGTAGATCATGGTGATGCGGGCGTCGCGCAGGTACTGCGAGGCGGTGAAGTGTTCGGTGTAGCCCGAACCGCCATGCACCTGCATGCCCAGCGAGGCGACGTGGAAGCCCTTGTCGGTCAGATAGGCTTTCAGCACGGGCGTCAGCAGGCCCATGTAATCCTTGGCCTTCTGGGCGACGGCGGCGTCCTCGGACTTCTCAAGGTCGGCGTGAAGCGCGGTCCACAGGATGAAGGCCTGGCCGCCCTCGACGAAGGCCTTGGATTCCAGCAGCATGCGGCGCACGTCGGGGTGAACCATGATGCTGTCCGCCGGGCCGTCCGGGTTCTTCGGTCCGGTCAGCGAACGGCCTTGCAGGCGGTCCTTGGCGAACTCGACGGCGGCCTGATAGGCGGCGGTGCCGATGGCCAAACCCTGCAGGCCGGTGCCGAGGCGGGCCTCGTTCATCACGACGAACATATTGTTCATGCCGCGGCCTTCTTCGCCGATCAGCCAGCCCTTGGCGCCGTCGTACTGCATGACGGCGGTGGCGTTGCCGTGGATGCCCATCTTGTGCTCGAGGCCGGCGCATTCCAGGCTGTTGCGTTCGCCCAGCGAGCCGTCCTCATTGACCAGGAACTTGGGCACGACGAACAGCGACAGGCCCTTGATGCCCGGAACCGCGCCCTCGACGCGGGCCAGCACCGTGTGGATGATGTTGTCGGCGAAGTCGTGCTCGCCCGCCGAAATCCAGATCTTCTGGCCGGTGATCGAATAGGAGCCGTCGCCGTTCGGCACGGCCTTGGTGCGCACCAGTCCTAAGTCCGTGCCGCACTGCGGCTCGGTCAGGTTCATCGTGCCCGACCATTCGCCGGTCGCCATCTTGGGCAGGTATTTCGACTTCAGTTCTTCGGAGGCGTTGGCGTGGATGCCGGCGTAGGCGCCCGCCGTCAGGCCCGGATACATCGAAAAGGCGGCCGAGGCGCCGGCCGTCATCTGACCGAAAGCCGAGGCCACCACGCTGGGCATGCCCTGACCGCCGTACGCCGGGTCGGCGGCCAGCGCCATCCAGCCGGCTTCGGACATGGCCTTATAGGCTTCCTTCCAGCCCTTGGGTCCCGTCACCACGCCGCCTTCGGCCCAGTGGCAGCCTTCCTTGTCGCCCGGATTATTGATCGGGGCGATGACCTCGTCGGCGAACTTGGCGCCTTCTTCCAGGATCTGGCTGACCAGATCCGAAGAGACGTCCTGGAAGCCCGGCTGGTTGGTGTAGCGGTCGATCTCCAGCACTTCATTCAGGATGAAGGTGAAGTCGCGGACAGGCGCCTTGTAGGCCATGGATTACGCTCTTGCTTTGAAGGGGTGGTGGTGGTCGTGGTTGAGACGCGCGCGCAGCAGCTTCTCATAATCTTCGGCGCCCGGCAGCAGGTCGGGGCGGTGTTCGGACAGCTTGGATTCCATCCAGGCGCAGGCCTGTTCGGCCGTCTCGATGGCGCCTTCGATATCTTCCAGCTGCTGTTTCAGCGCCGCGATCTGGGCGCGGTGCCGCACCAGGGCCACGGCCATCTGATGGACGTTGTGATCCTTCTGATCATAGAGATCCATCATGTCCTGGATCTCCTGAAGGGTGAAGCCGATGCGGCGGCCCCTCAGGATCAGTTTCAGCCGGGCGCGGTCGCGCGCGTCATAGACGCGGGTCTGGCCCTTGCGCGCAGGGGTCAGCAGGCCCTTGTCTTCATAGAATCGAAGGGCGCGCGCCGTGGCGCCGAACTCGCGGCACAGCTGGCGAATGGAATAGGTGCGGTGGTCGTCGGCGGTGGCCATACGCCTTCATAACTTGACGTGCGCGTAAAGGGAAGAGGCTTACGCGCACGTAAGGGTAAGCTTTTCTCCCTTGCTGACGACTAGGCATGAAAAAGCCCGGAGCCTGGGGGGAGGCTCCGGGCGCAAACGCCGGACTGCAGGGGGAGAGGGGTCCGGCGTTCGATCTCTTTCAATCAGGCCTGCAGCAATCACGCTCTGCGGCGGCCCAGCAGCACGGGGACGGTGATGGCCAGCAGGACGGCGTTGACCGCCGCCAGTCCGAAGTCCTGGCTCAGCGCATGGATCATCATCATGGTCGCTTCCATGACGATCAGGCCGACTGCCGCCGTCAGCAGCAGGGGGCGACCCACCCGCCACGAGATCAGCGGGCTCAGCACGCCCATGGCCAAAACGATCTCGACCACGCCCAGGCCGCGCACCATGTTCCCGGGCGCGACGGCGGGCCAGCCCATCAGATTGATCAGGTTGGTCATCGGCTCGGTCAGCTTGGCGTAGCCGGCGGCGATGAAGAACATCGCGATCCAGCCCTGCAGCGTCCAAAGGGCGATGTTGGCGTAGGCGGCGCGGTTGCGCGACGGCGCGGTGGTGAAGGTCGAGGTGGTCATCGGGGAGGACGCCTGAAGGTCATGAACGGCTGCGATCCGACCTCAGGAGCCGTTCGCTGAAGCCTATATAGCGGCGCTTCAGGCCGTTGTCATCATGCGATGACATCAACTGATGACATCAGTTGATGACTTTCTGTTACGGGCCGGGGGCATTGGGCCGATTCCCAATGCCCCACGAGGCTTTGCGACGCGCGATTTCAGTCTTCGGGCTGCGGCCCCGGCGTCTGGACGATCAGGTCGCCGGGCTGGCAGTCTAGTTCGCGGCACAGGGCGTCCAAGGTCGAGAAGCGCACCGCGCGGGCCTTGCCGGTCTTCAGGATCGACAGATTGGCCAGGGTGACGCCCACCCGGTCAGACAGTTCGGTCAGGGACATGCGGCGTTCGAGCAGCAGCCGGTCCAGTTGGATCGTGATCATGGCGCGCGCTCCTCAGACCGTGGTCAGCTGTTCGTCGCGCATGGCCGACCCCTGCCGGAACACCTCGGCCAGGATGAAGACCACCAGAATGCCCAGCCAGGATCCAAGGTCGAAGTCGTAGTCGGACGGTGACTGGCCGATGCTCTGCGGGGCGACGAAGACCAGCAGCAGCGCCGTCAGCTGAATGCCGATCAGGCCCAGACCCACGCCTTGCAGTCGTTTGACGTTGGCGAACTCGAAGGCGTCGCCCTGATTGACCGACAGCAGGATGCGTCGCAGCCGATTGATGATCCACCAGGTGAAGCCGCAGGCCATCGCCGCGCCGAGGAAGGTCAGGCGACCTGTCCATTGCAGGGTGTTGCTCGGATCCGCGCTCGCGCCCTTCAGCCCGTCGATCAGGCCTGCGCCGAAGCTGGGTACGATCAGGGTGAACAGGAAGAACAGGATCGTCGCGACAGCGCCGATCATCACGAACACATTGACGAAGCCCAGCAGCCAGCGCAGGGCGCTGGCGACGGAATATTTGCCGATCATCTTCATCTCGAAAGCCCTTCCATTCGGGTCGCCCTCCGCGACCGCCTTGGTGACTATCGATATGGATTTATCGATAAACGGGCAAGAACATTATCGATAAACGAGATGAAGCTTTCGTAAGGTTCGGCTTCAGGCGGTGAAGCCCCAGGCCAGACGCGCCGCCTCCAGTCGATCCAGCTTGGCTTGGAAGGGCGTCCAGTCGTCGGCGTCCGCGATGGCGGCCCAGATGGCCTCGACCTCGTCGATCAGCATCTCCTCCGGTTCGCGCGCGGCGAACATCGGATGCTCCAGCCGTTCGATCCGGTCGGGATCGTGTTCCATCAAGGCGAAGCGGAAGGCGTCGAAGGCCTCGCCCTGGTAATGCTTCGCGCGCGGTCCCGACAAGGCGCGCGCCGAGGAGGCGAAGCCCCCGAACCAGTCGAAGAACAGCGGCTCCCACCGTAGGGCCGCGCCGCCTTCGCGCAGCAGGGCCAGGGTCGTATCCACCAGCCGCTGATCCGCCGCCTCGCCCAGGCTGTTGACGCCCAACCGCATCAAAAAGGTGGCGCGCAGTTCGCGGATATAGGCGGGACCGAAGCCGTTCAGCGCATCGGTCAACGGCTCGACCTCGGCGACCAGTTTCAGACAGCCGGCCAGCTGCGTCAGATTCCAGAATACCGCCTCGGGCTGACGCGCGAAGGCGTAAAGGCCCGTCTGGTCGAAATAGGCGGCGGTGAAGGCCGGGTCGTATTCGGGCAGGAACCGCCAAGGGCCATAGTCGAAGCTCTCGCCCGTGACGTTCAGATTGTCGGTGTTCAGCACCCCGTGCACGAAGCCCGCCGCGATCCACCGCGCCGTCAGTTTCGCCGAGGCCTCGACAACAGCCCGCAGCAGACCGGGCGCATCGTTGCTGGCCACGTCCGGATGATACAGGCTGCGCACATGTTCGATCAGCGCCTCGATCTGGTCCTTGCGTCCCAGATAGGCCGCGCGCTGGAACGTCCCGAACCGCACATGGCTGTGCGACAGTCGCACGAGCACGGCCGACCGCGTCGGCGACGGCTCGTCTCCGCGCTCCAGCGCCTCGCCGGTCTCGATCAGCGAAAAGGCGCGGCTGGTCGGGACGCCTTGCGCCTCCAGCATCGTCGCCGCCAGCACCTCGCGCACCCCGCCCTTCAGCGTCAGCCGCCCATCGCCACCACGCGACCAGGGCGTCTGGCCGGCGCCCTTCGTCCCCAGATCCATCAGCCGACCCGAGGCGTCGCGCATCTGCGCCGCTAGGAACCCGCGCCCGTCGCCCAGATCGGGATTGTAGTGACGGAACTGATGGCCGTGATAGCGCATGGCGATCGGACCGGGCTGCCCCGGCAGAGGCTCGAACCGCCCGAACGCCGCGATCCATTCCGCCTCGCTCAGCCCCTCCAGCCCGACCTCGGCCGCCGCGCGGTCGTTGCGAAACCGCAGGATCGTCTTCGGAAAGTCCGCGGCCTGAACCGCATCGGCATAGTCCGCGCCCAAATCGAAGAAGCGCGGTTCGGGGCTATAGTCGGGAGAGACGGGCATGGCAGGCTAGGTGCGGCGGCCGCGCCTATTTCGCAAGTCGTCTTACGGCGACGGTTGGGGTTGAACCTTCTTCCGGGTTCCGTATTCTTGTGCGCAGAGATCAGGTCGCTCCGCGCGGCCAGGCTGGCGCGCTCGACGCTCGAGCGACGAATCCGGTCCGACGCCCGTCGATAACCTGGCGTCACGACGAAACTTCCGTTCGCTTGGAGGCCGCCGTGGCGCGCAAACTGACACTTGATTTCCTCAAGACCGAGGCCGCATCCGGCTCGGCGCTGGCGCTGGCCGCCATCGCCGCCGTGGCGATCGCCAACTCGCCCTGGTCGGCCGATTATTTCGCCTGGCTGAAGAGCTACCACGTCTTGCAGATCGGCCCGATCCGGCTGGAGGAGACGATCTCCGACTGGATCAAGGAAGGTTTGATGGCGATCTTCTTCCTCGTCGTGGGGCTGGAGATCAAATACGAGATCGTGCGCGGCGAACTCAGCGACCCGAAGAAGCTGGCGACGCCGGTGCTGGCGGCGCTGGGCGGCATGGCGGGGCCGGCGGCGGTCTATCTGCTGCTGTCCGGCGCCATCGGCGCGCCGCATGCGGGCTGGCCCATCCCGCTGGCGACCGACATCGCCTTCGCCCTGGCCATCTTCGGCTTCGTGGGCAAGGGCTTGCCCTCGTCGTTGCGTGTCTTCCTGCTGACGCTGGCCATCGTGGACGACCTTGGCGCCATCGCCCTGATCGCCGTGCTGTTCAGCGAGGGCGCGAACTGGACGCCGCTTCTGTGGGCGCTGGGCGCCTTGGCGCTCGGCGCGGTCGCGGCGCATCGCATCCGCATTCCTGCGCCCTTCTGGGTGCTGGGGTTCGGCCTGGTCTGGTATCTGACGGTGTTGTCGGGGCTCAGCACCTCCCTGACCGCCGTGGCCTTCGCCATGATCGTGCCGATCAAGAGCCGGGCCGAAGACGGTCAGAGCCCGTTGAAGGAGGCGATGCACGATCTGCATCCGTGGAACGCCTTTTTGGTCCTGCCGCTGTTCGCCTTCGCAAAGGCGGGCGTCTCCTTCGCCGGCCTGTCGATGGAGCAGGCGTTCGCGCCTCTGGTCATCGCCATTGCGCTGGGCCTGTTCTTCGGCAAACAAATCGGCGTCCTGGGCGCCGCCTTGCTGGCCTCGGCGCTGAGGGTCGGCGCGCGGCCGACGGGCGCCAGCTGGCTGCAAGTCTATGGCGTCTCCCTGCTGTGCGGGGTCGGCTTCACCATGAGCCTGTTCATCGGCGTCCTGGCCTTCCCCGGCGCGGTCGATTCGCCCGAACAGGTCGAGGTCAAACTGGGCGTTATCGGAGGCTCGATCCTGTCGGCGATCGCGGCGGCCTTGGTGCTGGGGTTCGCCGGTCGGAGCCGCCAGGTGGATCCCGTCGCCCTGCACCCTGAGGTCGAGCCTCTGGGACCGAAAGACGGGCAAAAACTGACCTAGCGTCAGCGTTTTCTGTCGCTTCCCTGACACACAAAGGCGAATCCGCGGCGAAAAATCGTCGCGGCGAACAACGCTCGCTTGTCGGTCGGCCCGAACCGCGCTTAGCCTGTCCCTAACGAATGATCCCCCACGTAGGGGACGTCGAGGGAACAGGAAACGCTGCGATCGCCACTGGCGTCGCGGCTTCAGCCGGGAGGACGCCTATGCGCCGCAATCTTCAACTCAGGACCACTGTGTCCGCCGCCGTCATGGGCGCCGCTGTCATGGGATTCGCCGGCGTCGCCGCCGCGCAGGAAGCACCGGCGACCGTCGACGACATCATCGTCACCGCCCAGAAGCGTGAGCAGAGCCTGCAGGACGTGCCGATCGTGGTCACGACCCTGTCGCAGGAACTGCTGGACGGCGCGGGCGTGCAGGACATCAAGGATCTGCAGATCCTGACGCCGGGCATGACCGTCACCTCGACCCAATCGGAAGCCTCCACCACCGTGCGCATCCGCGGCGCCGGCACCGTCGGCGACAACCCCGGCCTGGAAAGCTCGGTCGGCGTGGTGATCGACGGCGTCTATCGCTCGCGCAACTCGGTCGGCTTCGGCGATCTGGGCGAACTGAGCCGCATCGAGGTCCTGAAGGGCCCGCAGGGCACCCTGTTCGGCAAGAACACCTCGGCCGGCGTCATCAACATCATCACCGAGCGCCCCTCGTTCGATCCCTCGATCGCGGGCGAACTGACCGGCGGCAACTTCGGCGCCATCGGCGGTTCGGTCTCCGTCACCGGCGGCCTGACCGACCAGATCGCCGGCCGCCTGTTCGTCGCTCACCGCGAGCGTGACGGCTTCTACGACGTCAACAACGGCGACGGACCCAACACTCGCAAGGACGACCAGACCCAGGACTACTGGACGACGCGCGGCCAGCTGCTGATCCTGCCCAGCGACGACGTCTCGGTGCGCCTGATCGCCGACTACACCAAGCGCGAGGAATACTGCTGCGTCGCCGTGCAGACGCGCGTCGGCCCGACCCAGGCCTTCATCGCCGCCCTGACGGCGCCGAACGGCCCAGGCCAGCGTCCGCCGGTCGCCGGCTTCGGCACGGTGCCCTTCTCGCGTCTGGCCTATTCCAACCGCGAGACGCCGCAAGAGATCGAGGACATGGGTCTGTCGGCGGAAGCGACCATCGACTTCCCCAGCATCAACGCCACCCTGACGTCGCAGACCTCGTGGCGCGACTGGTCGTTCCAGCAGGGGATGGACCTCGACTACACCGGCGCCGACATCCTGTACCGCGCCAACGACGGCTCGAACGGCTACGGCGTCGATAACCTGACGCAAGAGTTCCGCCTAGCCGGCACGTCGGACAAGCTGGACTGGCTGGTCGGTCTGTTCGCCACCAAGGAAGGCGTCTATCGCGACGACAGCTATGTCTATGGCTCGGACTACAACGCCTTCGCCTCCCTGCTGCTGACGGCCTCGCTGCCGGCGGCCGTGGGCGGCCCCAGCCCCTCGCGCCTGGGCTGCTTCACCAATCCGAACGGCTTCCTGGTCGGCACCGCAGGCGCCGCTGCCGGTCAGCCGCTGTGCGTCATCGGCGCGGTGCCGCCCAGCGCCGCCGCCCCGACCTTCGGCGTGGGCAAGGCCTATGAAGACCACTATTCCCAGAAGTCGGAATCGGTCGCCGTGTTCACCAACAACACCTATCGGGTGACCGAGGCCTTCGATATCAACCTGGGTCTGCGCTACACCTACGACAGCAAGCGTCTGTTCGGGATTCAGGACAACCTGGGCACCAACGGCGCGGCCTGCGGCGGCGCCCTGGCCAATCAGAACCCGGCCAACCGCACCGTGTCGCCGATCCCCGGCACCGCCAACGTCGCCACGCCGGCCGCTGCGCTCGGCCTGCTGTGCCTGCCCTGGTCCAACCCGCTGTATGATGGTCGCCGGATCCAGGAGAAGTTCAGCGACACCGACCTGTCGGGCACGATCAAGGCGTCCTACCGCTTCAACCCGTCGATCATGGTCTATGGCTCGTATGCGCGCGGCTACAAGGGCGCGGGCTACAATATGGACCGGGTGCAGACGGGCGTGACGCCGGACGCCTCGCTGTTCTTCAAGGCCGAGACCGTCGACAGCTATGAAGCGGGCGTCAAGACGACCTTGTTCGACCGCACCATGCTGCTGAACGTCACCTACTTCGATCAGAAGTTCGAGAATTTCCAGCTGAACACCTTCCTGGGCACCGCCTTCGTGGTGGAATCGATCCCGGAACTGACCTCGCGCGGCGTCGACGCCGATATGGTCTGGTTCACCCCGGTCGAGGGCCTGAGCTTCCAGGGCGGCGTGACCTACACCGACGCGAAATACGGCCAGTTCGGCGCCGGCGACCTGTCCAGCCCCGGCCGCTTCCCGCAGCTGTCGCTGCTGCCGGGCGCGCGTGCGTCCTTCGCTCCGGAATGGTCGCTGACCGGCGCCCTGGCGTTCGACCGCGAACTGGGCGGCGGCCTGCGCGGCGGCTTCAACCTGTCGGCCAAATATTCGACCGAATACAACACCGGCTCGGACCTGCTGCCGTACAAAAACCAGGACGCCTTCACCGTCGTCAACGGCCGGGTCTCGATCGGTTCGGCGGATGAGCGCTGGACGCTGGAGGTCTGGGGCCAGAACCTGCTGGAAGAAGAATACACCCAGGTCGGCTTCGCCGCCCCGCTGCAGGGGACGGCCTTCACCAACACCACGACGCCGCAAGCCAACGGCACCTTCTACAACCAGGCCACCGACACGGCGACCTACAACGCCTACCTCGGCGCCCCGCGCACTTACGGCGTGACGCTGAAGGTCAAATACTGATCGCCGGCCTTCGAGGCTGACCGACCAAGGGCCGACCGGGAAACCGGCCGGCCCTTTTTCGTAGGCGCTAAGGTCAAGGGTCGTGGCTGTCCGGTCTCGAAGGCGGCCCGCCATGCGTCCTCAATTCGCCGCAGCTTTGGCGGGGCGTCTTCTCGCCTCCGTGATGATGAAACGCCAAACGCAAACAGGGGGCCCGGAGGGCCCCCTGTCGCCGTTTCTTAAGTCGTTCTGAGGATCAGAAGGCTTGGATGTTGACGGTCAGCTGGCCTTCATAGGCGCCGGCGAGCAGCGACTTGGACGGAACGGGGATGTTCACGTTCAGGGCCATGGCCGACTTCCAGGCGCCGTGGCTGGCACTGGTGGAGTTGGCGTTGGCGGCCAGGTTGATGTAGTTGCCGTTGTTCGCGGCGGCCGTGGAGCCGACGGCGCCGGCGGTGTAGGTGCCGGTGACCGAGTAAGGCAGGTTGGCCTGGAAGACGTTGG